>JACCDR011298945.1_pt1 | contig 226544 bp, 176 predicted proteins | sample 7446431 | NCBI WGS metagenome assembly JACCDR01 (sample SAMN15323443, study PRJNA562643) | freshwater metagenome | isolation source: river surface water | place: USA:Blue River Watershed | collected 2017-08-17
CTTACATCTTTGGTGAGTGGTTCGATGCGGGTGCAGGTAACACAGCTTCTATGAACTTCTTGAATGCCCGTCGTGGTTCTGAATTGTTAGACTTCGTATTGCGTGACAACATTGAAGCTGCTGTCGCCGGTGATATCAGCATGATCAACCTGAGTGCGCATATTCAATCACGTCCTGCTGCGATGAATAACAACGAAGATTTGCAAACCATCTTCTTGGATAACCATGACAATCCACGTACCAGCGTGTACTTGCAAACCACAGGAACGGTTAACAAAAACCGTCCAGGTAAAGGTATGTCTAAAGCGTTTGCAGATGCACGTCAAAACTTGGGTATGGCATTGGTAATGACTTTGCCAGGTATTCCAACGGTTTATTACGGTACTGAGCAAAACACCACGTGGTTTGCTTCGGAAGGCGGTACTATGGGTCAAGACCCATACAACCGTGAACAAATGCCATCATTCAACATGACTACACCGGCATTCACCACCATCAGTGCATTGGCTAACTTGCGTAAAGTTAGTCCAGCGATTCAACGTGGTACTTATGCTGAGCGTTGGGTGAATGCCGATGTGTTGGTATTCCAACGTCAAGAGGGTGCTGATTGTGCGGTAGTTGCCGTGAACCGTGGTGCTGCTACCACTATCACTGTACCTAACCTCTGTTTGGGTAACGCCGCATACCCAAGCAAAGTGGGTACGGATGTGGTTAACGTAACTTCTGGTACGGGTACTTTCAACTTGTCACAAAACGAGATTGTTGTACTGCGTTAATTGTGATGGGGTTGTGTTAAAAGAGAGGGCGCCTAATGGCGCCCTTTTTTTTGGAGAGTTAATACTGTTTTACACATCATCATGACTGACGCCATTTAATTCCATCAGTATGGCGACTTGTTTTTCCAATAATTGAATTCGGCTTTCTAGCGCGGATATTTTATTCTCGAGTGCTTCTTGTTTCTGCTCTACGTGGACGCTGCGCTCATCATGGCTCGCAGATGTTTTCGTCTGACTGGTCATGGCAGCTATAGCGGCCAAATCGGGCTTACCGCACAGCAAATGCATATAGCGGTCTTCACGCTGGCCAGCTTGTTTGGGGATATGCACAACAATCGGGGTAGTTTTCGCGCAAAGTTGTGCCAGTTTTTCCTCCAGCGCTTCCGTTGTTTCAAAATCAAACATACGTTGTGTGCGCGTTAAAATTTCGGCGACGGTTTGTGGGCCACGGAGTAGAAGCACCGTCAAAATTGCCTGTGTGGCTTTATCGATACTTAAAATCCGGCTTAATCGTTGATCATAACGCGCAGCACGAGCGCCATAGTCAGTTTGAATATATTTGCGATCTTGCAAGCTACTCACGCAGCGCTGCACGATACCCGTGTCATAGTTGGAAACAGGCTCACGACTGGTTTTTTGATTACAGGCTAACACCAAACTATTTAATGTGAGCGGGTAGGCATCGGGTGTGGTGAGTTGCTTTTCCATCAATGAACCCAAAACGCGAGCTTCGATGGTATCTAACATGGCTGAGTGGGTTTCAGCATTGTGGCTATTCATGTGGGTGGTGTCATTCAGTTCCATAAGCAGGTCTCCGGCTTAACATGGATTAGCACTTTACGCGGTTAAGAGGGGAATTTCACCCATTCTTATGGTTAGGCCATAGTGCTTTCAGTATTAGCAGCCTCATTCATCATGGGCAGGTCTAATGACTGACAAATGTGCGTAAATATTGAGCGGATGAATCCTGCTTAATTCCGATGCTTGTCTATACTGAAAAACGGTTTTTCATGTTGATACTGGTTTATCGACATGCGGCAAAACAGGACACAAATATCGTTGAGGATGTGAATATATGGATGCCCTATGGCTAACCTCTGGCAAGTTGCGACTTTTTCTCGTGCCTGACCAAAATATTATTGTTGATAAACGTGGTGAATTTACCAATTACGCCATCACCTGCGAGGAGCACCTCTCTGCTGAGCAAACGCTGCTGAATTTATGTGATCAGGTTGAGATTGTGATTTTAGTCGCCTTGGATGCACTATTTGATCCGTTGCTCTTGGCGGCATTGCCCGCACATTTTGCCAAAGTGGCTGTTTTAACAGAAAAGACATCGAGCGAAGTTCGTGCGCAATTGAATGAGATCAGTGTGGACGGCTATCTTACTCCGGGTATGGAGCAAGAAGATTCAGATTTGATTCTGCAAAAAATATTCGAAGATAAAAAAGCCTTAACTGAGTTACAGGCTGAAATTGGTAATTATTCCTCTATTGCGTTCACGGCTATGTCATCTGCATCGGATATGGGGGTAGTCGCCATGTATGCAGAGAAAGTACAAACAGCGACAAGCTTGGCGCATTTGGCGCAATTAACATTCAATTGTCTGTCGGATCTAGATCTTGATGCGGTGTTACAATTTTCGTTTGAGGCGGAAACCTTACAATTCCCCCCTGATATGCCGATGATGCATAAACAGCTACTGCAAAGTGCAAACCTTTCGGCTTTACGGATTATTTCTCATGACCGTTTTTTATTATTGGGTTTCGATAACTTACAACTCTTAGTGACTAATGCACCGCATGACAATGCGGATCGTTATGGGCGTATGCGTGATGTATTGGCATACATAGTGGCGATTGGTGAAGCCCGTGCAAAAACCCTGAAAGTGAATATGATGCTCAAAGAGCAACAAGAAAATACACGCATGGTAATGATGCTATTGGATATGGCATCGCGTGATAATCGTCACTCTATTAAAGAAATTATGACCAAACTTTCAGTGTCGCTTCGCACCATGGCAACCAGTTTGGATTTAACTTTACAGCAAGAGAAGGCGTTGCTCGCGCTTGCAGAGGAAGCTTTCTACTCGTTGGATACTTTACAAGAAGCAACCGCTGCGATTGAGGAGTATTTCCGCAGTTTAGTGGCTCAGCTGGATGGTGTTGCCATACTCTTGGATGCCAAGCCACAAAAAGCACCCGATAAGGACGATGTATTAGCCACGAGAGTGGAGTTGTTTTAATAGGATTTTTTATCCTGTATTAGGCATCCATCTCGTTGTACATATTGCCTTCGTAACTAATGATCTCATCCACAATGTCTTGTTGGGTCTTGTGATTGCAATCAATCACAAGATCCGCGTATTGCAAATACAGTGGGCGTCGCTCGTTAAATAAAGAAGAAAAAGATTGTTCGGGAGGACGAGCTAATCCACGTGATTCCATATTATGAATACGGTGTTCTAGCTCCGCTTGTGCAACATCCAGAAAAATAATTAATCCTAAATGCCCTAGATGTTCCATAGCCGCTCGGCTGTAAACTGCGCTGCCCCCCGTGGCGATAATGTGATCGGTGTAATGACTGTTCAGCAATACATTTTCTTCTATCTCCCTTAGTGCCATGTAGCCTTGATGGTTGACAATCTCTTGCAGTGTTTTTTGAGTTTGCTGTTCGATGAGCTGATCGGTATCCACAAAGGTTTTGACGAGTGTTTTAGCCAGCGCATTACCCAGCGTACTTTTACCAGCACCGGGCATGCCTATTAAAATAAGGCTATTCGTTTGGGCTTTTTTCGATGAACTATTCATGAGCGACCTCGGTGGTTGGGAAATAACAGTTGCTCGGAACTAACGCTTGTTTGGAACTAACGTTTGTTTGGAAATAACGCTTGTCTTGAAATAACAGTTGTTTGGAAGTAGCCGGTGAACCTGCAAAATGAATTCAAATGCTGGCTGGTAGTTTACACAGAAACAAAAACGGTGGAGTAAATCATATTTTACTCCACCGTGATCACGACCTAGCCCAGTTTTCGTGGGTTGTTTTTCGTTTAAAACACCAAGGTTTCAGTGGGTTTAAGTGTGACGCTCGCGCCCATGGTTTTTTTGCTGCCAGTGAGCAATTCCTTACGTGTGCCTTGTAACGCTTTAGGTACTGTGAAAGTTGCCGATTGAGTTGGGTTTAAATTCACCACTACCCAATTGGTACCTTTTTCACTGATATTTTCTACCAACCACACATCCACATTATCCACGGGGTAATAACGAATTTCGTCGGGATACATGAGTGTCGTGTTTTCGTTGCGCGTTTTAATCAAGCGTTTGTAGTGATTATAAAGCGAGTTTTCATCAGCAGCTTGCGCAGCCACCGAGTTGCCCGTGCCTTGCAAGGTTTTCCAATAATCAGCCCACCAGCCTTTGTGATCTTTTACCCATGGAAACCACTTGCCTTGATCAAGCCAGAAATTACCGGTGGTATTGAAACCGGCGGTATTTTCTTCAGACCATTGCATAATGGCGCGGCGGTATTGGTCATCGCCTGTTTTGAATTGCGACATGCCAATTTCTTCGCCGTAATACATATAGAGTGTACCGGGCGTTGTCATTAATACACTGGCCGCGATTTTGGCTTTAGCCATATCGTTTTCCAAGGTGTGCATGATGCGGTTTTGATCGTGGTTGGTTAAGAACGGCGAGAAGTAAGTCATAGGTGCCGCTGCTTTACGGTTTTGCAAATTCATCCACAAATTTTCACGGTTTTGTTTGAGGCCGGTGGTGCTGAGCGTACCAAAGTCGGCGGACTTAGCCGCTTTAGGATTGAGGAAATCAATCACAATGTAGCCAAAGTCAAAATCGAAAGCAGAGTCCAACCCCTTACCGTTATTGCGATATTTTCCAACGATATCTAAACCAGTCCAAGCTTCAGCTACCAACATGGCATCCGGATTGATGGATTTAACGTGTTGAGTAAACGCAGTCCAATAATCCAGTGTGCCTTGGGTATCCGCTTGTAATGGGAATTTACCTTCTTCGATGGCATAACGCACAGCATCTAAGCGGAAGCCGTCAACGCCTTTTTTCAACCAAAAGGTAGCGAGCTTGTTGAGCTCATCGACAACGACTTTTTTGGCAAGGTTCAAATCGGGTTGTGTGCCACCGAAGGCACCGTAGTAATAGGCTTTACGTGTTTCATTCCAGTGCCAAACGGCAGTCGGGTTGGGTTTGGGTGACCAAGCTTGACCCCAGTCAGCAGGGCGGTCATCGCGCCAAATAAAATAATCTTCATAGCCCGGTACTTTGTTAGCCGATTTGATAAACCATTCGTGCTTGTCGGAAATATGATTCAGTACCAAATCCAAAATGACTTTGATGCCACGCTTGTGGGACTCTTGAATGAAATGTTCAAAGTCAGCCATAGAGCCGTAGTCGGATTCTACGTTGTAAAAATCCTGAAAGTCATAACCGTGGTAAGAGGGGGCCTCGAAGACGGGAGTGAGCCAAATGCCGGTGATTCCCAGATCTTTTAAATAGTCCAGCTTATTGGTCATACCCTTAAAGTCGCCGCTACCATCACCATCGGAATCTTGAAATGAGCGAGGCCAAATTTCATAAAAAATGGCACTTTTCCACCACTGAGAGGTGTCTTCTTGAGTGGTAATACTCTGATATGGCTGTGATGCTGTCGCGGTTTTACTCTCTGGTGCTGTTGCTTCTTGATGGGAGCAACCAAACAGCAGCGTCGAGCTGAGTAATAGCGGTACAAAAGCTTTCATAGGGTACATCTCCGAGTTTGTTGTTATTTCTTTCACTGCTCATTGTAGAAGTTACAGAATGATCATGAGAGGGTCTGAGACTATCTCAGTTTATAGACGTTAATATCAGGGTTTTCAATGTAACCCTAGTGCAGCTTCAAATGCGTCTACCACAATTTCTTCGTCATCATCGGATAAGCCTGCTAAATCCATAATACAGGGTTCATTAATACCCAGTAGATCTTCAATTTCTTCCACGTCCAAACTGGCTGCTGTGGCTAGGCGTAAGTACTCCGTGATGGCAGCAGTGAGTTGGGCTTTATCACCGCGAGCAGCTTGTAAGGCGTTAACCGTTTCTGTACTTAGCCATGCCGTAAAAGCAGCGTGTTTTTCGGGGGATGCATCTAGCGCAGCGTTGTAGTTCACAGTACTAACCTTTTTTTCTAGAGATTTTTTATGGGTTTTTTAAATGATCTGCTGCCATCTAAGGGAGCTATGTTCGGGCACAGAGTGTAAATTGTTTGGGCTTAACTGTCTTGGTATTAACCGATTTTTACCCTTCTAATGGCGTTATTGTGCAAAAGCAGTTTCATGGAGATTAATGTTTTGTAGGGTGTTGTTGAGTGTATCGAAATGCGGTTCGCTGCTGGCGATATTTTCGACAATCCGCTCCATCAAGTTTTTAATGTGCACCAATTGATCATAAATCTGATCGTGCATCACACTCACTTCTGCCAAATGTAAACCATCTTCGATCAGCGTATCTGAGTTGACTTTTGCAATCCATTCTTCTTGTTCACTTTGTAAAATACCACTGCGGGCTATTGAAATAGCCAGTCGTCCCATGACGGCATTGACTGAGCGAACCAACGGGTCGGATGAACATTTAATTAATTGTTGCGCTAAAAATTTTGCAGATTCAAATTGTTGCCGCAACATTTTTTGTCGCGCTAATAATTGCTCAATAGAGGGTGCATGAGCAATTTTCGCGGTGGGTGTTGGCGCATGTTTAAATAACACCATCGCCGCATCGAACACGGAATCGAAATAAATATTGTCACTGAGTTTTAACGCGGTGAGTAAAATGAGATGCGTGTGATCACCGTAATGATTATAGCGATTGTAGTTAGTGATGATATTGTCAGTCGCCGCAATAATTTGACTCACCATCGACATTTTTTCCCCGAATATATGACGAGGATAACCTGTGCCATCAATGCGCTCATGGTGCTCAGCAATCGCAATACCGATTTCTTTGGGTAAGCCTGGAATCAGTGTTAAAAAACGTTGGGCAATCAATGGGTGTGCTTGTAATGCTTTCCATTCTTCCGCTGTGAAATCATGCGTTTTTACTAACAGTTCTTGAGGCAAATATAAAAAACCTACGTCATGAAATAAGCCGGCAATAAAGGTGGTTTGCAAATCCCGCAGACTTAAGTTCATGCGTCGGGCAATCGCTAAACCTGCCAAGGCACTATAAAGCCCTTGATAATAAATAGTAGGTGCGCGCAGTGCCATGACAGTGAGGTTTTGTTTGAGCAGAGGATATTTTTCGTAAAACAAACAGGCTTGTCGCAGGGAGTGTTGGTACTGCTCATTGTCAGTAACGGCATGTAAGCCGGGAATTTTTTGTGCAAATTTGTTCAGTAGTGCAAAGAATTGGCGGGCATCTAAACTACTGGCAATGCCCACGCATTCTTCGAGCGGCTTCATCAGTTTGTGTTGAAGCAAAACGGCGGCCCGCTTTTCATCCAGGTTTGCACCTTGCGCCAGCAGCAGTACGCCATGGTCGTTATAAATGGGCTGATTCGTGACGACACTTTCTTTTTTGTTAACCTCAATGAGGTTTTGGCAATAGTAGTGCTGTTCGCTGCTCATTGTGCTGGTGATTCAGTCGGGAGTGGTTTTTCGGGGAGTAATACCACTATAGTTCAGCCTTAAGTTATTGCGAGTGCAGAGGGAAAAAATCCCTCTATTTTGTTGAACATCACCCGAGCGCTGATCATTACTTAACACTGAATAGTTCAATCTCAAATTTAATAGCCGCTTTAGGGGGTATTTGTGGTGTGCCCTCGTCTTTGTAAGCTTCTTTGGCCGGAATATAAATTACGGCTTTGCTGCCCTCGGGCAAGTATTGCAAGGCTTCCCTAAAACCGCGAATCAAACTGCGCATGGGGAAAATAGCGGGATTATTGCGGGTATAACTGCTGTCAAATACAGAACCATCCAAGAGGGTACCTTGGTAGTGCACACTGACGGTATTTTTTTCGGTCGCTAACTTGCCGGTGCCTTGATGAAGAATCAGGTATTGCACGCCGGATTCCAAGGTAACAACACCGGGTTTGGCTTTGTTTGTGGCAAAGAACACCGCTTCTTCCCGTTCGTAAAACGCATCGCGATTCGCAGTCCAATCGGTTCTTGCATAACGTAACTTTTCATTAATCTGCTGTTGTGCCGCTCGCTCTTCTACCGGAGTCATAAAAGAGGATTGCCCCGTGGAAGCGTCTTTCAGGCCTTGCTCCATTCGCTCCGTCATAATGGGAATACCATTTTTAATAAAATGCTGGGCGATAGGGCGTGCGGTCATGTAGCTCACACGCTCTTCTGCTTCACGCAAACCTTCAGGAAGGTTTGGCTTTGTAAGATCTACGGGAATGCTCGTCGCTAAGGGTGATGCGTTTTTACGGATATTGGTAATCAGTTGGTTGTAATCTTCGGTTGGCACACGCGAGGCTGATCCGCTCATCACATCTTTCACGGCCATTAAAAACGCAGGGCTGACGACATTAATATTCATGGCAGCGAGTTTGCGGCTGGCATTTTTGGCGTAGATGTAATTGGCTTGTTCGTCTAATGGTGTTTCAGCTTGAGTTACCACTGCACTGGCGATGCCCGTTGAAGTATCGACGGGGGCGCTGCTACAGGCAGATAAGCCACTGATCAACACCACCGAACACAGTATTTTCAGTTTCCCGCCCCACTGGCTATTTAAGGATGGTTTGAAATTGAAAAAGAAATTAGGAGATAAACTCAACAATAGGCTCATAGATAAACTCATTAGAAACAAGATTGTTATTGTGTTGAAAAATGGTGTCGAAAGCGAAGCAAGCCAATTGGACAACTGCTCGCGCTCGAATATCCGAGTGGCAGCTAGTGTAGCTGGTTTGTGGTTTGGTTTGTCAGCTTCTTGGCAGGTTAGAATGTCTTGGCTCAGGTTAGCAACGCCATAAAATTTGCGGGTGCTGGTGTTTCCACGATGAGTTTTTTATTGCTGCCGGGTTTGTGAATACACAAGCGTAATGCATGCAATCCCATACGTGTTCCCTTAGTCCGATCATCCGCCGATCCATAGCGAGGGTCACCCACTACGGGATAACCCAGCCACGCCATATGAGCACGGATTTGATGTTGTCGCCCCGTTTCCAGTTCCACTTCAAGCAGCGAACGGTGATGAGTGTTGCGCAGGGTTTTATAGTGAGTCACAGCAGGCTTTGCAGCGGCATGCGCACCCACATGCATACGATATTCAACTTCATCTAAACGTAAAGGTTGGTCAATCGTGCCCTCACTGGGATTGGGTGTGCCAGCCACAATAGCCCAATAGATTTTTTCGGCCTCATCCCACGTGGCCATCACCGCTTCGCGCATCTCGCGTGAGGTGGCAAACAGCAACACGCCAGAGGTATCGCGATCTATACGGTGTACCGGCCAGAGTTTAACGGCTGGCGAGCGGCGCGATAACTGACTGCGCAGTAGCGCGAGCGCATGTTGCTGGGTTTCTTTCGCCGTGCCAACGGACAGCAAACCCGCAGGTTTATTGATCGCAATTAAATCGCGATCTTGATACAAAATGTCCAATTGTGTGGTTGTGTGAGTCGTTGCCTTGGCAGAAGCAGATACCTCTACTGAATCTCCCACGCTCAAGGTGTGATCATGCTGAGTAATCGCAATACCATTCACGCTAACGCAACCAGTTTGGAGCCGCTGTTTGATTTTACTGCGTGCCCAGCCTTGCAACTGCCTCGTTAAAAAGACCAATAAGCCTGAGCTTTCAGTAACGCGAAACTTATCGGACATGAGTGCAGCCTGTAATCTAAGGATTGGGATTGGGCGCAATCAGCACCGACGATAGAATAAGATGATAAACCGTTGGCTCACTAGGACGTTAGTGGATATGCGAATATATCTTTAAGGTCTTGCTGGTTTAGAGGCACTAGGGGAGCCGATAAAGTAAAAGCCGTTGAAGTCTTTTGAGTCATCAGAAAAAATAATATCTCCTTTTTTGGGTTTTGTTTCTAAATCACTAATTGCTGACTCCAAGTTTTTTACTCCACAGCCATCGCTGTAACATGCCCACGCGGTGCCAGCCAAATAACGTACATTGAGTGATATTAGATTATCTGTTGTTTTTTGCAGTTGTTTGGCAAAAGGCTCATAGTTTGGTTCGTTCCAGCCATTAATGTTGGTAGATAGTTGTGCATGCATGTTGCCCACCAGAACTAAATAATATTCACCATCCTGGATTTGGGTACGCAATTGTCTGGTCATTTCAACTTCGCGTTCACTGCCTGCGTAAACACCACTTTTAAAATCACTCTCGGCATCAAAACCAAAAAGAGTAATATCATTGCCCGTGTTTTTTAAATTCTTTACAGCTTCAATAATGCCGAACATGGCTTTACTGGTTCTTCCATCGGGAAATTCCCAACTTTTGGCGTTAAGTAGTTCGGATGCGCTAATCTTTCCTTTGATGTAGAGATTGATTATTTTGTTATCGCTCGCGGGGAGCTCAAGAGCGATATTAATTTTTTTATGGTTGGCTAAAAAATCTCTCGCACAGTCGAGTAAAAATTCAGGTGATTCATTGGTGCCATGAAACTCGCCAAATATCACTATCCCTGATTTTTTCAGTGAGTCACTGATGGTTTTATAGCATCCTGCGTGCGATGTTAAAGGTAAGCATAAAGCCAATGCAATTATGGTTTTGTACATATCTATATCCCTAGGAGATGTTATTTATAGAGGTCTGGAGACATAATTTTTATTTTTTGCCAATCAATGACTTAATGCGATACCAATGGTTCCCTATAGAGCCTTCGATTGTTAATAAGTATGTGATTCCAGTCAAAAGGCTACAAGAGTGAATTTGAGGGAAATATTGCAGGTTATTCGCTATACTTCTCGGCCATTAATTATGTTTTTCACTAACTGAGTGTTGAGCAGCAATGGTTATTGGTGATTTCCTTGGCTATTCCTCTTTAGGGTTGGGCAGTCCGCTGTTGCGGAATACCTATAATCCTGAGCGTAATGCTGTCACCTTGGAAGCCAAGCTTGATCCGAAAAAACCGAATGAATATTCAGTTCACATTCCTGCTCCGGTAATTCCCCCGCCGGAAAAAACCAGTGAAGCCAAAAATACCGCAAAACGTGCTCCACAAAATACCGACCCAGTCAGCCGAATCTTTCATGCAGTTGCACATTACGAAACGCACACCGTGCATCGGATTGATATTTTTGTATAAATAATCCGGATTCCCTTAACGTAAATGGAGTTAAGGGTTGGTCACAAGATCAATCAACTGAATTGCTGTTCTGCGGTTTGGTACTGACTTTAAATAAAATCTGCTCCGGGTCATTATTCTGTATTTCTGCCCCTAATTTAAAGCAACCTACACCAATCAGCGGTGCTTCTTCATTTAATAAACGAAAAGCATGTGTGCGACTCAGTTGCACATAAGTGCCGTTGCGACTGAAATCTTTTAATACAAATTTTCCACCTTGAAATTCAATGATGCAGTGCTGGCGTGATGCAAACTCACAAGTGACCGATAAGCCAGCCTCTGTATTATCTCTACCTATGTGAAAAGGCGTTTGTTCAGGGGAAATCGATAGGGGTTTATTCTTGTAATAGAGTTCCAAAATCATGCAATCGACTTTGGGGTAGGGCTCCGTATTCAGGACGGTAGACTCTATCATCGTGTTCTCCATTAATAAAAATTGCCAGTGATGATTGGTGGCCATGAAAAGCCCGCTAAGATACCAGATGCCTTTTCAAATGGTAGATTTTTGTGACGAATAGACCCTAGTAGCCCTTCACCGTAAATCGGTACCCTAGTGCCTGAACGTTTCCTTCCAGACTTGTAAAACGGGAGATCGTAGGCCTTCATGATGCAAATTTGAGTGGATCTTATGGAATGGATATTGATGAAGGCGACGAAAAGTGGCGTCTTAAATTTCATAGCCATTATGCATAAGTGAAAATTTCTAAAACGATTTTCCTATAAGTTTACACTTTTTAACAGTCTCTTCTATAGTCAATTTCGAGCTTTGAATTAGCAGAGCTCATTTTATAATGAGGCATGACATGTTGAAAAATACGAACAAAAAAATCAGATTGCTTTTACATTTTATTCAGTGTGCGACAGTTTCTCTCGTTCTAGTCGGTTGCGGTGGTTCGTCGGGTGGTGATGATTCATCTTCTGAAGACTCATCATCGGCATCATCGGTTACTTCAAGCCTTGGTGGTTCTTCACAAGCTAGTTCAACACCTACTTCGTCGAGTAGTTCAACACCCGCATCATCGAGTAGTTCAGCGTTGAGCTCTACACCCAGCAGCAGTTCTGTTGCGAGTTCTACATCGAATACGATTCTGATTAGTGGTAATGCCGTTGCAAAAAGCACGGATGTCATTGAAGTGGCCACGGTTTCAGAAGATATTGCTCGATACTTCGCAAAAATTAATCCTATTGCTAAAGCCTGGGCAGCGGTAGATACAGGCTCCTCTGAAAATACGGCTTTGCCAAATGCGACCGTTGAATTAGTAAAAGTATTTGGAGGTGGTTTACCCGCAGAACCTGTGGATATAGGTACTGTAACCACGGATGATACAGGCGCTTATACACTTCCCGCCGTTGAAAAGGTTCCCGATTCTGATGGCAGTAGTGAATCTTTTTATTATGAAATTCATGTGACTAAAGGCGATTTAACGCTTAAAACCCCTATTGCTGCGACTACCGATGTTGAAGCCAATATTTCACCCGAAACTGACTTGGCTGCAAAAATTCTTAGCGATGTGGTTGATGTGCCGGGCGTAGATAATCCGCCGTTGCCCGATAATACCATGGTGGAAGCTGTGCGTGAGTTGGTGTTAAGTGAAGCCGCCACCTTAACAGATGATGAGGCGATTATTATTCCTTCAGCTACTGCACCCGGATTTGATGCCAATTCTCTAGCAGCGGCAAATGGCCTTGCAGCAAATGGTGGCAATGCTGAAAAATTATTTAAAGCAGCAAGTTTTAGTGCAGAAGAAATGGCGTTAACCAATAACGACGATACAACCGATGAAGATGCTACTGGCTATATTAATCGTGTTATTCGTGAAGGCTGTAATCAATCTCGGGAAGATTATCTACCACAACCGATTGCAGAAGCTTTCGGTGAACACTTTAATGCAGATAATACCTTAACACCTCAGCAAATTGTGACTGCCTACAATAATCACTTCACGGGCACCCCCGTGGTACTCAATACGGTCGTGCAAAACTTCAAAGCAATGCTAACGGATGTGAGCGAGAAATTAGCCGCCTCCGCTGTTGTGAGCGATCAAATAGACGCAAACAAACAATTAGCGCTCTACACCATGCGCTCATTGGACGCAGAAGTATTTAGTTCAACAACACCACTGGATGCTGATCAAGCTCTCGCATTTATTCAAACACTCGGAGCACAACAATGTCGCTTTACGCCACAGTTAGATTTGTTTGGATTTATTGCAGAGTTATTGGAAAAACCCGCATTGGCGCAGCCCGCTATTGCTTTTGCTGAAATTTATCACAACAGCGGTTTTGGTTGTAATGAAGGTAGTGGTAAAGGTCACTTTATGGCAACAGTTAAAGTGAGTCGTAAAAACAAAACCATTAATTCGGTCACTATTACCTCAAATGATAGCGATACGACTGTGCTCGGTGGTGATGCAACAGAAACACTTTCCTTTAGATCCAATGGATTGTTTGATACCTACGAGAGCAATACCAATAATATCTGTATTAATCTCGGTACCGACGTGACTTACACAGTGACAGCGAATTTCAGTGATTCAACATCGGTATCTACCACAGTAGATCGTAATCACCCACGTATTCCTGAAGCATCCAGTCAAGTCTATGTAGAAGATACCTTCCAACCAGGTTCGGGTGATAGTGCAAATCCAACGGTAGTTACTGTGTCGCGTCCGCTCTATCAATGGACATCCCCCGAGATGTTATTTGAAATGATTGCAAACGATGCTGAAAATACCGCGATCAAAGATGCGTTGTTGGCGGGTGATTTTGCGGTGAAATATACCTACGAATTTGCCCATGTGGACACAGGAGCCGTGCAAGTGTCACCTGCACAGCAATGTGCACAAGTATCTTCCGGTGCGCTCTATTCAGTGGATAGTTTCAATCCCACTGAAGATTGTGATGTAACGGCTTGTGCAACAGCATTAGGTGTTGATCCCAGCAGAATTTCATGCCGGATGAATATTCAATCCTATCTCGTCGATAAAAATGACAAAGTGTTGGGGCAGGCTGCTGGCCACTTCCGCTTCTTCTGTGTAGATACGGATGGAGATGGCAACTGCGGTTAGGCCAACACCACGAATCAAGCGCACTAATGCGCTTGATTCGTGGCATGTTAGATCTTTCGATCAGTTTGTGGATTTACTCATTAGAGTAGCGAATCAATGTTTTATACAAACAAAATTAGCATTGCCAGATTTTTTTTCCCACGCTGTTATTTTTTGATAATCGTGTTCAAAAATATGCACCTCAAAATACGGTGCTAATAAGTCTTGTAACTGCTGAAAGGTCAGCGCGACCATGGAATGTTGGTCGTTCCATGTTTCGGTCATGCCATCGGTCGTTTTTTCTATACACAATTGCAACGTCTGTTGCTCACCTTCGCCACAGTAATACCAACTTGATTGAAAGCTAAAATCACTATGGTTGTGATGTTGGTGGTGTTTAATTCCTGCGCGGTTATCAATTGTATTTTTATCCACAGCGTTAAAACAAAACACACCGCCAGTTCTAAGTGCTTTATGAACGCTCGCAATACAATCCATCAGCGAATTAATGCTTTGGTTGTAATGAATGGAATATAAAAAACAACTGATTAAATCCATTTCTGCAACCATATTCAGGTTGCCCATATCCTTCTGCATAAATTGCGCTTCGGGGCAGCGCACTTGTGCAATATCGAGCATAGGTTGATTAATATCTACGCCACTGGCGATGTAACCAAAATCAATAAAATGCCGCAAATGAGGGCCGGTACCGCAGGCTAAATCCAAATAATCCCTACCGTGATTGCCAAATAATTGGTGCAACCGGCGCACATACTCGCTTTGTTCGCGGTAATTAATATCAGCACACATTAAATCGTAATAAGCAGATAAATCCGTGTAGAGCGCGGTAGAGGACATAGGGCAGGGCATCTATTGTGAAAAGTGCCGCAATTATACACCACCTAGGTTCGCGGTGAGGGGCGGGCCACAACATGGCCATACCCCATCATCACCCACCTATTGGGCTCAGGTTAGGCGCTTCAATGATGAATTATTGTGGTGTACCTGAATGATTCACCATAATTAATTTATCGGTAGCGAAGCCGAGGGATTTTGCTTTTTCAATCAACTGTTGCAGCAATGCAGGTTCAAGCTCAGGTTGGCGCGCCAGTATCCAGAAATACTCTTTATTGGGGCCGCTAATCAGCGCGTAGTTATAATTTTCTTTATCGAGTTCAAACACCACGTAAGAGCCATAAAACGGCCCGAAGAAAGAGACTTTCAAATAACCCCTATCGGTTTTATCAACAAAATAGGCTTTGCCTTCGGCGCTTTTCCACGCTTTATTTTCTTGTGAATAACCTCTGTTAATTACGCTCACCCCGCCATCATCGCGGAGCGTGTACTTCGCGGTAATGTGGCTCAATCCGCGTTCAAAACTGTGGTCGAGGCGAGCAATTTCATACCATGTGCCCAAATAGCGCGGTAATTCAAATTGTTCTACGGGTTTGATGTTATCGGGCATTCCGGTGCAGCTTGCTAAGAACACGCAGATACTGAGCAATAGATATTTCATGGTGATTCCTGTGGGTGATATGGAGCATATAAATAGCGCAGGTATTTTTCATCTCAATAATACGCTATTCACCATTACGAATGTTGGAGTTCGTAAGTTCACTGAAAATCTACAAGGTGAGTTGTAGGTTGACGGTGAGGAACGAACCCCAACATGACTATGTATCCGCAAACACAAAAACCAAAATCTGTGTGCCATTAATTGGTTTTTCACATTTACAAAGTAATGTGCCATTTGCGATGACGAGTGTTGTGGTTCACAAGATCACGGTCAACCTGCATAGTCATGTACCACTTTATGGTGGTACGCACCAAGAAAATTATTTTGATTTTGGTGTAAATAAGTTATTTGATTGAGTGTTGGCTGTTAGGTCAATATCGGCCTTAAGCTCGTTTATGGTCATTTCTTTTTCGGTGGATGTAAATTCATCGAAAGGTTTTGCCACAAGAGTAGTAGTGCTTTGTGCGCAAATTTCACTCTTGTTGCGATTTGCAAGAAGCTTCTTATCTAATAGCCTATAAAGCCCCAAATTATATTGTGAGCAAATATGGTTTTTTAAGTCTTTTCCAAGAAATGACTGTGTATAAAAAAGGAATCCACCGAATTGCGGATCAACAATATATGAACCTCCACCTGCGGGTGTATAAATGCCTCCGTTTGTTATAAATAAAACACTATCGAATCCGTCAAGTTTGAGTTTTGGTAGTATTTCAGGTAGTAGTTCAAATGCATATTTTTTGTTGAGAGGATTTTCTATCTGAACGATTTTAAAATCCATAGTTGGGTTTTTTTCTTTAGCGGCTTTAATGATGTTATTGCTTAGATAGCTACTTAATTTCCAGGGTGAAATATCGGCTGAGTTAGCTTTGTTTTCAAAAACTGTCAATCCACGATTGTAGAAATACAATTCATCTTTTATTGTTGATACAACGGCGACTTTTTTAATACTGTTTAGATCTTCATGGGTTAGTTGTTGTGCACATGCAATTAACATCAATGATGAAAGTAGTGCGGCTATTCTTAGTAACATAATAACTCCGTTTGAGTGTTGGTCGTGTATTTTTAGAATTAATTATTGCTTAGCTTGCATGGAAGTGGGTTTGGTGGATAAAAGTTATATAGCTTATTGGCATCTTCTATATAACAAGCAGGGGTATCGTTTTCAATTTTAAAACGGATTAAAACCTTAACGTTCGTAATGGTATATTTTGTGGTTTTTATTTTTGCGGTTGTAAATTTCCATTGTTCGATAGCGGTTAAAGCCTCTTGCGCAAAACTATTATCGGGTGAGCTTGAGATGATTTTTATTTGTTTAAGGCTAAAGCCTGAATTAGGTACGGTAAATTCTGCCGTAACTTCCCCTTCTTTTTTCTCTAAGAATGCTTTCTTTGGGTAAGCGGGCGGGACAATCACAATTGGTGTTAAGTCTTGATCTAAAAATCCTAGGTTTTTTCCCGATTTTTCCGCTAGCTCTGGCAGTGTATAAGTTTGATATACCAAAACATTTTCTGAAGGCAATACATATTCTTCTTCAGCTACAATTGTTTCAGTCGCTTCTGTGGTTGCAGCGGTATTAGTGTTTTTTGTTTGTTGAGTGTTGCAGGCGCTCAATGCCATGAGTGAGCTTAGTAGAAGTAGCACGTGTTGTGTTTTCATTGTTTTTCCTGTTTATTTATTTTGTCTTACTTGATAAATGTGTTGTGATGTTTTGGAAATCTATGGGTGGTTAAAAAATAACTCCTCCGCCCCTATTATGGGCTGTTCTACAATAAATCCTCTATGCTTTCATAAATATCAGTAATAGCAATAATTTTTATTCCTTCAGATTTAATGTGCTCAAGTGATGCTTCAATCACTCCGTTTGGAGCAATCTCATGCAACACATTTAGATCTCTGAAAGAGGTTGGTGCTTGAGTGGGTATTTCACGCCAGGCAGAACGGCATGCGGAACAATAAAATAATAAACTACTTGTTTTTTTATTTTCCAATATAACCAAGTCGCCACAACCAGGGCAAATTGGACATTCGCCCGCAATGTATAATGTAATTGGCATTAATTTTTGTCCATTTTTTTGTTCTGAGAGGGCGTCAGTTTCTATCTAAAATCATCTCTAGTTCTGTGTGAGACTCAGGTGTGCCTCGGTAAATTTTACTCTAACTCCAATTATCTCTAATGTTGTGGTTTGTAATGTTGGACATGGCTGCCCAACCTACGGGCTTGATCGGCTTCCAATTCCATTTTTAATTCCTTATAAAGCTGATCATTAAATCCTCTCTTTTTTATTAACTTGATTTGATTATTAAGTTTTATTTTATTCATGGTTTCTTTTAGGTTGATATATCCATCAAAAAGCAGAAAATATATACCTGTTCCTAGTGGTGGTAATAATGATAAAGCCCAAGCGAATATTTCGAATTTGTCCCATGTAAAATGGAAAGCAAGAAAAACCATCAATAAATAGCAAAAAAATACTGCTGCTGCGGTGATAATTTTTTTGTAAAAAAACCTTTGGTCGGAATCCTTTATAATTAAGTTAAGTTGATCATCAAGCACTCTAAAGGTATTTTCTTTTTCTTTAATTATAGCTGTTTCATGAGCTAATCGTTCTTGTGTTGATTTGTCTGATATCTCAGTTATTTTGGTCTTAAGCGATTCATTTTCAATAAAATTCTTTTCATTTTCTTTTATTAGTTCCTCTTTTATTAGATCTATTGTTCCTGATATAGATGCATCTTCGTCTTTTATTTTTTTTCTTAATGCAGTGTTTTTAAGAATATTGGATGCGGTTTCAGTTCCGAAATCTTGATGGTTTTCAAATCGGGAGAGTGCGTTGAGAATTTTTATTGTCGTTGCTTCATCTTCCTCGTCAAATTTTTGAAAAAAAAGAGGAATTTGAAGTGATTCAATAAGTGTTGCATCTAAATTTTCTGAACGGGGTATCCAGAATTGCAATAATTGTACAAAGTTTGTGGGGTAGATTACTGCGGGCACTGTTGATCCTGTTGATCTTCTTTTTTTCTGATCAAAGCCAATCAATCTCCAGTCTATGGATACGCCCCATATTTCTGTATCTATTGGTGATGTTTCTGGTTTTTGCCTTCTTGATTCTATTACGTGCCAAAAAACAATGTCATGAAGAAGGGTTTCATAACCTTTTTGCTTTTCCTCTTTAAATTTTTTCTCTTCTTCTAATTCTATTGTTATGTCATCTATAACATTTTGATTTATATTCCAAACTGCTGGAGGAGCATCGAAAACCTCTATTCCTTTTTCTTTTAATATAATTTTTAAGTCCGATATATAGGGGGCGTAATAATCTACAGCTGATAATTCTGGGTTGTTGTATGCTTCTTTGAAAAATTTTTCAGCTATTCCAGATGTTGGAATTGTCTTGGCTATGCTGTATATGGCTTTGTTTACCCTAATCTTCGATATTTTCTCTACATGCGCAGCAATAGTTCTTTGTGCTTCATCAATCGTTGAGGGAAGTACATATAATTTTAGTTTTAAAATGTGAAGATTTTTTGATAGTTCTAGAAGCGATAGAGCTGCTTCATTTGCTGGGTTTTCATGAAGGTTCAGCAGTGAAAATATAAAATTTGTATCAAGTAACACTTTTATAGTTGACGGTTTTTTGCTTTTTTCTAGTTGGTTGATTGTTTCTTTGCTGAGATTACTTGCCTCTGCAAAAAAATGCATCGACATGATTTTCAATATTTGTGATCTGCAGGCTGTATTTTTTGGGCTGAAAAAAGATGTAATTGTTTTGTTTAATCCTTGGCGATTATTTTCATATTTTGTAAGGAAAGGTTCAAGCCAGTCTGACTCTTTACGCAAGTTTTTGTCATTTAATAGTCTAAAAGTGTTGGCTCCTATTTTTTTTATGGCGTGTATGATTGATTTAATAAAGTTATCCCACACCTCATCCCCGTTAAGGTTGGAGCAATGTGCTTTAATTGAATTCTTAAAAACCTCTTTGCACATGGCTTGTTCGTTTTTATCTTGCTCCGACTCCTTATTCATGAGTGCTCTGCATTCTTCGCTCAAGACGAGTTGCTTGTTCTGTAAGTCTTTTAGTTCGTTTCTCGATCTGAGAATGCTTATTGTGTCATTAAGGTCTGCTTGGTTTATATCTACATGATGCTCGGCTTTTAGTATTGCCCTCAACTCATCTGATGTTAAAATGGAATCGCTGGACCAAAGAATATATTTGATTCTTTGCGTTATTGCTTTTTTCCACCAGCCGGATTCGTTTAATTTAATGTGATGAACTAAAGATACTAATTCTGTCGGTATGTGTTTTATAGTCATTCTAAAGCACCTAGAAAAAACCCCGTAAAAACGGGGTTTGTAGAATTTCTTGAATACACTCTCGGTATTTTTTTGGGGACACATCAATCCCAGCTCAGCGCCCCACCAGTCTGATATTCAATCACGCGCGTTTCAAAGAAATTCTTCTCTTTACGCAAATCCATAATCTCACTCATCCACGGGAATGGGTTTTGTGCGCCTGGGTATTGTTCTTTTAAGCCCAGTTGTGCGCAGCGGCGGTTGGCGATGAAGTGGAGGTATTCTTCCATCATGGCGGCATTCATGCCGAGTACGCCGCGTGGCATGGAGTCGCGGGCGTATTGGATTTCGAGTTCGGTGCCTTGCAGAATCATTTGGATAACTTCGGCTTGGAATTCTGCCGTCCACAAGTGTGGGTTTTCCAATTTGATTTGGTTGATGACGTCGATACCGAAATTCAAGTGCATGGATTCGTCGCGCAAAATGTATTGGAATTGCTCGGCAACGCCGGTCATTTTGTTGCGGCGACCCATGGAGAGAATTTGGCTGAAGCCGCAGTAGAAGAAGATACCTTCGGTGACGACATAGAAGGCCACTAAGTTGCGCAGCAATTCTTGATCGGTTTCGGGTGTGCCGGTGCTGAAGGTTGGGTCGCTGAGGGCTTGGGTGTGTTTTAAGCTCCACGCGGCTTTGTTGGCAACCGATGGCAATTCACGGTACATGTTGAATACTTCGCCTTCATCCATACCGAGTGATTCAATGCAGTATTGGTAGGCGTGGGTGTGAATAGCTTCTTCGAAGGCTTGGCGCAAAATATATTGGCGGCATTCGGGGTTGGTGACTAAACGGTAAATCGCGAGCGCGAGGTTGTTGGCTACCAGCGAGTCGGCGGTAGAGAAGTAGCCCAAGCTGCGCATGACCAAACGGCGTTCGTCGTCGGTGAGGCCGTCTTTGTTTTTCCAGAGGGCGATGTCGGCGGTCATGTTAACTTCTTGCGGCATCCAGTGGTTGGCGCAGCCGTCTAGGTATTTTTGCCATGCCCAGTCGTATTTGAAGGGAACCAGCTGGTTGAGGTCGGCGCGGCAGTTGATCATTTGTTTGTCGTCAACTTGAATGCGCGCAGCACCCATTTCTAATTCTTCGATGCCGGGTTTTGGGTCCAGTTGTGCCAGTGCAGCGCGCGCTTTGGCTAGCTCTGGGCTGATGCTGCCATCGTTGCTGCTGGCAGCAAAGGTGGTAGCGGGTGCTTCAGTTTGCGCAATAGCTTGTACTGGCGCAGGTGCAACAGGCGCTGCGTTGAGTGCATCTTGACGTGCGCTTTCTTTGGCGGCTTCTCTTACCACTTCTTCGGTGTCGAATTCATCCCAACTTAACATGGTGTTCCTCGTTCTTGTGTTGTCTTATTTAGCGGATTACCGCTTTATACGTATAGCGCCGTGATGAGCGATCTAAGTGTTATTGGCAAGCTTCGCAATCTGGGTTATCAATCGAGCAGGCCTTAGGTACTGGCGCTGCTTCGGCAAAGCTGGCTTCTTCAATCTCGGCGACGACTGGTTTTGCCGCCGCAGGCGCCGCTGATAAACCGCCCGCACCCGTTGCCGATACCGCGTTCAATGCACCGGTGTTAATGGTGGATTTCTCGGTCGTCGTGGCCGATAAGGCGCGCAGGTAGTAGGTGGTTTTTAAGCCGCTGTACCATGCCATGCGATAGGTGATATCCAGCTTTTTGCCGTTAGCGCCAGCGATGTAGAGGTTCAAGCTTTGGGCTTGGTCGATCCACTTTTGACGACGGCTGGCGGCTTCTACGATCCAGCGTGGTTCAACTTCAAATGCGGTGGCGTAGATGGCTTTTAAATCAGCGGGTATACGATCAATTTTTTGTACCGAACCTTCGTAGTATTTCAGGTCGTTTACCATGACCGCATCCCACAGGCCGCGAGATTTTAAGTCGTGTACCAAGTGTGGGTTTACTACGGTGAATTCGCCTGAGAGGTTGGATTTCACGTAGAGGTTTTGGTAAGTCGGTTCAATCGATTGAGTAACGCCAGTGATGTTTGAAATGGTTGCTGTTGGAGCAATCGCCATGACGTTGGAGTTGCGCATACCTTGGCTGATAACTTTGCTGCGTAAGCTGTCCCAGTCGAAGGTTTTGCTGCGATCCACTTTGATGTATTTCTCACCACGGTTTTGCACGAGGTTTTCAATGGAGTCGATAGGCAGAATGCCTTTGCTCCACAAGGAACCCTCGAAGGTTGAGTACTTGCCGCGCTCAGCCGCTAATTCGCAAGAGGCTTTAATGGCGTAGTAGCTAACGGCTTCCATGGAGGTGTCGGCGAAGGCGACCGCTGCCTCAGAGCTGTAGGCGATACGTTGTTCGTAGAGTGCATCTTGGAAGCCCATGATGCCGAGACCGATAGGACGGTGACGGATGTTAGAGGCTTTAGAGGTGGCTACCGCGTAGTAGTTAATGTCGATCACGTTATCGAGCATACGAATAGCGGTTTTTACGGTGCGCTCTAATTTTGCTTGATCCAACTGACCATTCACAATGTGTTGCGCAAGGTTCACAGAACCGAGGTTGCACACGGCGATTTCGTCGTTCGCTTTGGTGTTGAGCGTAATTTCGGTACACAAGTTAGACGAGTGAACCACGCCAACGTGTTGTTGTGGGCTGCGCAGGTTGCATGGATCTTTAAAGGTGATCCATGGGTGGCCAGTTTCGAACAACATGCCGAGCATTTTGCGCCACAGGTCTATAGCACGAACGGTTTTGTGTACTTTGATGTTGCCGGCGGCAGCTTGCGCTTCGTAATAGGCGTAGCGTTCTTCGAAGGCTTTACCGTACAAGTCATGCAAGTCGGGCACATCGTTGGGGGAGAAGAGTGTCCACTCTTGATCGTCGAATACGCGCTTCATGAACAAATCGGGCACCCAGTTGGCGGTGTTCATGTCGTGAGTACGGCGGCGGTCGTCACCGGTGTTTTTGCGTAATTCTAGGAATTCTTCGACGTCCATATGCCAAGTTTCCAAGTAGGCACACACAGCGCCTTTGCGCTTGCCACCTTGGTTTACGGCTACGGCAGTGTCGTTGGCGACTTTCAAGAAAGGAACCACGCCTTGTGATTTACCGTTGGTGCCTTTGATGTAGGCGCCGAGCGCACGAACGGGCGTCCAGTCATTACCCAAACCGCCGGCAAACTTGCTGAGCATGGCGTTGTCTTGCATGGCACCGTAGATGCCGTGCAGGTCGTCGGGCACGGTGGTGAGGTAGCAAGAGGACAACTGTGGACGCAAGGTGCCTGAGTTGAACAGGGTTGGGGTTGAGCTCATGTAATCGAAAGACGAGAGCAGGCGATAGAATTCAATCGCACGTTCTTCTTTGTGTTCTTCTTCAATCGCCAAGCCCATAGCAACACGCATAAAGAATATTTGTGGCAATTCGATGCGAACATCGTTGCTGTGAATAAAGTAGCGGTCGTACAGGGTTTGCAAGCCTAAGTAGGTGAATTGCAGATCGCGGTCAGCTAGCAAGGCTTTGCCGAGTTTTTCGTGATCGAACTTCAATAATTCGGGGGATAACAGTTCTAGCTCTACGCCTTTTTTCAGGTAAGCGGGCAGGGCGCGTGCGTAGTAAAGCTCCATGTCAGATTGGGTGGCTTCTTGGGCAATACCAAGGAAGCTCAGTGCTTCAGCACGGAGTTTATCCAACAACAAACGAGCGGTGACGAAGGAGTAATTGGGTTCTTTTTCAACGAGGGTGCGCGCGGTAATCACCAGTGAGGTGTTAACGTCTTTCTCGGCAACGCCGTCGTAGAGGTTGCGCATGGCTTCATCGAGAATCGCTTTCTCTTCTACACCTTTCAGGTTGGCGCAGGCTTCACGCACGATGGTACGCATACGGCCAATGTCTAAGGGCGCGCGGGTGCCGTTGGCCAAGGTGACGTTGATGCTGGGGTATTCGGCATCGGGCACTTGCGAAGCGGCGCGTTTTTCGGCGCGCATACGGGCGTGTTCTTCGCGGTAGAGAACATAATCACGGGCGATTTTTTGTTCGCCAGAGCGCATTAAAATCAACTCAACTTGATCTTGAATCTCTTCGATATGAATGGTGCCGCCAGATGGCATGCGACGCTTAAAGGTGGCAGTGATTTGTTTAGTCAGGTTGTCCACGGTTTCGTGAACGCGGGTAGAGGCTGCCGCGGTACCACCTTCTACGGCTAAGAAGGCTTTGGTCATCGCAATGGCGATTTTGCTGGCATCGAAGGGTACCACCGTGCCGTTGCGCTTGATAACACGCAATTGCCCCGGTGCCGTAGCCGTAAGGCTCGACGAACCACCGTGAATATCCTGATGGATATGAGTACCGCTGGTGTTTTCTTTACCCAGTTCAATGTCAGTGTGCATAGACGTCTCCCGTTGAGGTCTGTTCCCGTTGTTGTTGAGTTGTAATCGTTGAGTTGTTGTTTGTGTAGAGTTCTTGCTATTAAGACTGTTCTTACATCGATGTTCTTATTGCTTTTTTGGCCTCAGATTTCAGCGAGTTGTGTTATTGACTGGAACACAATATGTAGTAGCACGCTGTTTTTGCATCACTGTGGCGAATACCTATCCAAAAGCTGCCCATAACAGGACTAAAAACGCCAGACGAACACTTAACTGGCGGATTAGGCACAGGCTAAGGCAAAAACTGGCTATAAACACGTAAGTGGTCAGGGCTGTGAATTATCTCGCAAATTTGAAAACTACTTTGCTAGAAAATAACTATATATAGGGGTCAGCCGCGAATGGCATACAAGATAATGCGGTTGCAGCATTATTGCAAGCTGGTTACGGACGGTAAAAACTGTGGATAAGATGTGAGTATCACCTGTAAAAACTGGGGGAAACGCTGGAAATACGGGCATTGCGCGGGCTTAGACTCAAAAATGCTTGGTGGTAGCTGTTTAGACTTTTTTCTTCTAGTGCGATTGGCTGGTTATGACTACATATTGTGTTTGTGTTTTTTGCGAAATGAGGTTGATGTTGAGGCGCAGTTTGGGCGATAGACGCAGATGCAGTTACTATGCGCAGCCTTTTATACAGATGACCAGAACCTATGTTTAATGAACTCTTTGCCATTCTCGCCCCCATTTTCATCTCCACCGCGATTGGCTTTATGTGGGGCAAAACGGGATATAACTTCCCGACGGAGTTTATCTCGCGGATTGTGATGAACATCGGCACACCCTGTTTGATTGTGAGTGTCATGGCAAAGGTTGACGTTGAAGTCAATGTGATGGGGCAGGTGGCCCTAGCGACTGCTATTGTCATGACGGCTATGGGTTTATTCAGTTGGGCACTGCTGCGCTGGATGAAACTGGAAATTGCGACCTATTTACCTCCGCTGATTCTGCCCAACAATGGAAATATGGGCTTGCCCTTGTGTTTGTTTGCTTTTGGCCAAACCGGTTTAGCTTTAGCGCTGGGTTCTTTTATGGTGATGATGGTGGCAACGTTCACTGTGGGGTTGTTGTTAGTTACCAAGGGTGAAGGCACTTGGCTAAGCCGCGTGGGTGACATAGCTAAACAGCCCGTGATACACGCCATGCTGATCGCTGTTGCCTTGCTGGTGACGGATACAGATTTACCACGTTGGATAGGTAACACGGTGGACTTGCTTGGCGGCATCGCCATTCCGTTAATGACTATCGCACTAGGCGTTTCGCTCGCAACTCTCAAAATCCGCTTTTGGCAGCGCAGCCTCTTGTTCAGTTGTTTGCGTGTCGGTGGTGGTTTGCTGTTTGGCTTGGGTGTGTGTGAGTTGATGGAGTTGGAGGGCGTATCGCGCAATGTGGTGCTCTTGCAATCGGCCATGCCTATAGCGGTGTTTAATTACTTGCTCGCGTTGCGCTATAACCGTCACCCAGAAGAGGTGGCGGCGATGGTGCTTGTGTCTACGGTGATTGCGTTTATGGGGTTGCCGTTTTTATTGGCGGCGATGATTTAGGTAGTGCATGGATTCATGGTGCGGAATATCAGTATATCGGTTCGATTTCACGTGCGAAGAATATGGCGGGTGTGAGGTGACTCTAGAATCCGTTGACCATAATAATTGACAGAATAAGAGCAGCTATTAGTGATAAGTGATATTTCTCTGCCGCTTGGTTTGCGTTTACACGAACTACAAGATAAAGATGAAGAATTTGTGAAAGCGTTGTTCTTTTCTACTCGCGACTATCTTTATCAGATCCCTCTCCCAAAAGCGCAGGTGGATTTGCTCATACAGCAGCAATTTATATTGCAGCAAACGTCTTACCTCAATGATTTTCCCAAGGCACAAACTTACATTGTTCATCTCGCTGATGAGCCTATTGGAAAGCTGATGCTTAACGATACCCCGAACAGCCTTCATATTATCGATATTGCTTTCACAAAGACGATGTGCGGAAAGGGGTACGGTTCTGCCTTATTGCGTTGCCTTAAATTTTTGTCCGATCAGTCCGGTCGGTATGTTCAGCTTGCTGTCGATCAGCAAAATACGCGCGCAAAAAAGCTTTACTTGAATCTTGGTTTTAGATTGGCAGGCTCGTCGCAGACCCATGATCTGTTTTTATGGTGAGTAAGTTGTACTTCCGGTTTTGAGTGCTACTGTTATGTAGCGTCATCGGGATGGTGAGCATTTTAAAAACCCTATGCATGCTCATTTTTTCGATACTAGGCATGTATATCAACATCCCTTCAAAATTTATCTTAAAAATCGTTAAGGAGAAAACAATGTCTGATCCATTTATCGGCGAAATTCGCATGTTTGCAGGTACTTATGCTCCCCAGGGCTGGGCTCTCTGCCAAGGCCAACTCATAGCCATTTCGACTAACAGCGCGCTGTTTTCCATTTTGGGAACCACCTACGGCGGCGATGGCATTACAAATTTTGCATTGCCAAACCTGCAAGGGCGCAGTCCGGTAGGAACCGGAACGGGAGCTGGGCTGAGTAACATTACCTTGGGTGAGGTTGCCGGTGTGGAAAATGTTTCTCTCACCACTGCGCAGCTGCCCGTACACGCACCAACAGTTGCAGTGCAAGTGGCAATTCCGGCGGTAAGTACCAGCACTACGGCTGTAGGTGCACCCGCAGCAAACCTGAACCTTGGTCCAGTAGCCGCGGCCGGTCGTGCAGGCACTTTGTACGCACCAGATGCGCCCGATACTACACTCAAACCTTTTGCGGCGACTGCAACAGTAACGCCTGTGGGAAGCGGTTTGCCCGTGCCGATTCGTGACCCTTACTTGGGCATGAATTTTATTATTGCGCTTGAGGGCATTTATCCTTCGCGTAATTAAGTCGACTTCTCAGGTAACCATCAAGAGTGAGCTGGAGCGAATGGATGCGCTCTACAGTGAAATCGAAGTTGAGCAAGTTCAATGTTGTCGAGAAATATTATCTGTCTGAATGGCGAGCGAGGAAAAATCATGCGGTGGATCAACTCTAATAACGTCAGCGTTTTCAAATCGACTTTTGCCCTAAGTTACCATTTGAAATGGCTGCTTTTAGGTGTTGCATCGATCTTGTGGGTTCCGAATGTCTACGCAGCTTCTTTTAGCGATAACTTCAGCTCTAACCCGGGCACTACCGCTGACAGCTTTGTGCGAACGCTTGGCGGCGTCTCCTACACCTACACATTTACCGCTAATGGTGATGGACCTGCGATTGGCCAGGGGCTTGCATTTGCTAGTTTTGGCTCGGGAGGCTCCCCCGCCATGACACTTTTATCATCAACCTTTAATACAGGCACAACGGAGCTTGTGACTATTACGCGCACAGACCTAGCGGATTTTACCTTTACTAGCATCTTTATCGACAATCCCGGGGGAAATCAGAGTGTGACTGTAGGTGGTTATCTAAATGGTACGCTTGTGGGTTCAACCCAGACTTTCGCAACGGGGAATGGAACGCTAAATTTTGGCGGTATACAGGTTGATGAAGTAAGAATTAGCTCACCGGATTTTAATGGCTTAGCTATTGATGATGTAGCAGGTGATACCAATCCTCCCGACTCCACTCCCCCCACTGTCACAAGCGTAAGCGTCCCCTCTAACGCAACTTACATCGCTGGGCAATCACTCAGTTTCACCGTTAACACCAGCGAAAATGTGAATGTTACCGGCTCCCCTCGTATTGCCTTGACCATTGGCGGCACTACCAAATATGCGACTTACGCGTCCGGCTCAGGAAGTTCGGCACTCGTTTTCAACTACAGCGTGGAAAGCGGCTTACTCGATTCCGATGGCATCACAGTAGGGGCCTTGGATGCAAACGGGGGAACCTTGAGGGATGCAGCTAATAACAATATGACCCTCACCCTGAATTCCGTGGGTTCTACCTCCAACGTTCGTGTCGATAGTACGGCGCCTACGGTTTCATCGGTAACGGCCAGTACCTCGAATGGCACATACAAGATTGGCGATGTGATTAGCGTTCAGGTGAGTTTCAGTGAAACAGTGACCGTCACGGGAACGCCGCAATTAACCCTTGAAACCGGTACTACTGATCGCACGATTAATTATGCCAGTGGCAGTGGTACTAGCAGCCTGACATTTAATTACACGATTCAATCCGGTGATACTTCCAGTGATTTGGACTATGTTGCCACTAACTCCTTAGCTCTCAATAGCGGCACTATTCGGGATGCGGCCACCAACAATGCGACGCTTACACTGGCTTCACCCGGAGCGGCTAATTCGTTGGGTGCTAACAAGGCTTTGGTGGTGGACGGCGTTGTACCTTCGGTAACGAGTAGCGCGCCTGTGGGTGGGGCTGTATCAACCGATACCAGCGTTGATTTCACGGTGAATTTCAGCGAATCCGTGAGCAACATATCTACCGATGATTTTGCCTTAGGTACTACGGGGAGCGCGACGGGGACTATCGCCAGTGTATCGGCGAGTTCGGGTTCCAGTGTCACCGTCACAGTGAGTGGTATCACGGGTAATGGCACCATCAAACTTAACCTGAATGGATCAACGAACATTAGTGATGCGGCGGGTAATTCCGGCGTTGCGGCCTATACCAGTGGTAGTACACATACGGTGGCTATTCCTACGGCACCAGATGCTCCGACGATTGGTACTGCCACGGCAGGTGATGAACAGGTGTCTGTTGCTTTTACCGCGCCAGTCAACAATGGCGGCTCTGCCATTACGGGTTACACAGTCACATCTAACCCAGGTGGATTTACCGGTGGCGGTAACGGTTTTACCAGCTCGCCGATTACCGTGAGTGGTCTCACTAACGGTACCGCCTATACCTTTACAGTAACCGCGACTAACGCCATAGGTACGAGTGTGCAATCCGGTACATCTGGATCGGCCACGCCCAAAGGTAATCAAACCATTACCTTTACCCAGCCTTCGTCGCAAAACTTTGGTACCTCGCCAACCCTGACCGCAACCGCCACTTCAGCAACCGGTACCGATGGATTAACAGTGGCGTTCAGTTCGTCTACGACGGGCGTTTGTACTATCACTAGCGGCGGTAGCCTGACATTTGTTACGGCGGGTAGCTGTAGCATCGATGCAGACCAAGCGGGCGACTCGGCTACCAATCCGGCGTCGACAGTTAGCCGCACCTTTACGGTTAATGCCGTGGCTCCTGCAGCGCCTACGATAGGTACTGCGACAGCTGGTAATACCCAAGCTTCGGTGACATTTTCTGCACCAGCCAGCACGGGTGGTGCAGCAATATTGGCTGGCGGATACACGGTTACCGCTAGCCCAGGGGGTGCAACGGGTACTGGATCCAGTTCGCCGATTACGGTAACTGGGCTGACGAATGGCGTGTCTTATACCTTCACCGTGACTGCCACTAACTCGGCGGGTACTGGCGCTGCGTCTGCCGCCTCTAACTCAATTACTCCGGCGGCGCCGCAAACCATCACCTTTGCGAATCCTGGTGCACAGAACTTTGGTACTTCACCAACACTGACGGCAACCTCTGATTCCGGTTTGACGCCTAGTTTCACATCATCCACTACCAGTGTTTGTACTATCACTACCGGTGGTACCTTAACCTTTGTAACCGCCGGTACCTGTACGATCCATGCGGATCAAGCCGGTGACTCTGCTTATTTACCTGCAACGCAAGTAAGCCGCTCTTTCACTGTTAACCCTGTGGTTTCTGCTGCTCCCACCATAGGTATAGCGATTGCTGGGGATACTCAGGCGAGCGTTGCATTTACGGCGCCGATCAACACCGGTGGTACTAGCATCACGAGCTACACAGTGTCGGTAAGCCCGCCGGATGTCGCTCCGGTAAATGGCTTCTCTTCGCCCATTGTGGTGACCGGTTTGACCAACGGACAGGCTTACACCTTTACCGTGACAGCGGATAACTCCGCTGGTACCAGCCCGGCGTCCAGTGCTTCTAACTCGATAACCCCCAAGTCAATCCAGACGATTACCTTTGCTAACCCCGGAGCGCGAAACTTTGGCACTAACCCAACGCTCACTGCAACTACAGATGCGACAGGTTTAACGCCAACCTTTACCTCATCGACTCCGGCTGTTTGTACCATCACCACGGGTGGCGCTTTAACCTTTATCACGGCGGGTACCTGTACGATAAATGCGGATCAGTCAGGTGATGCCACCTACTTGGCCGCACCCCAAGTGACCAATAGTTTCACCGTGAACGCGGTAGTACCGGGCGCGCCAACCATAGGCACGGCGACAGCGGGTGATGCTCAGGCAACGGTAGCATTCACTCCACCTGTGTCCAACGGCGGCTCAGTAGTGACCGGTTATACCGTTACATCCAATCCCGGTAATGTCACTGCAACCGGAACTAGCTCACCGGTCACAGTGACGGGGCTGTCGAATGGGCAGACTTATACCTTTACCGTAACAGCCACAAACGCGGCAGGTACTGGCTCGGCTTCAGCGGCATCTAATGCGGTTGCTGTTAACGCCGCTCCGACCATCGGCGGTACACCTGCTGTTAGCATTAATGAAGATGCAAGTTATAGTTTCACGCCTATAGCATCGGATACTGTTGGCGATACGCTGATATTCAGTATTACCAATAAACCCACATGGGCCGCATTTGATACCGCAACAGGCGCCTTAAGCGGTACGCCGACCAATGCGGATGTTGGTACGACCAGTGGCATAGTGATCAGTGCGAGCGACGGTACCTTGAGTGCGAGCTTGGCGGCCTTTAATCTGACGGTGACAAACACCAACGATGCTCCAAGCATCACGGGTACACCGGCAACCAGTGTCAACGAGGATGCAGCCTACAGCTTCACCCCTGTGGGCACGGATGTGGATACAGGCGCGAGCTTGATCTACAGCATAACCAACAAGCCCACATGGGCCGCATTTGATACCGCAACAGGCGCCTTAAGCGGTACGCCGACCAATGCGGATGTTGGTACGACCAGTGGCATAGTGATCAGTGTGAGCGACGGTACCTTGAGTGCGAGCTTGGCGGCCTTTAATCTGACGGTGACAAACACCAACGATGCTCCAAGCATCACGGGCACACCGGCAACCAGTGTCAACGAGGATGCAGCCTACAGCTTCACCCCTGTGGGTACGGATGTGGATACAGGCGCGAGCTTGATCTACAGCATCACCAACAAGCCCACATGGGCAGCATTTAATACCGCAACAGGTGCCTTAACGGGTACGCCGACCAATGTGGATGTTGGCACAACCAGTGGCATAGTGATCAGTGTGAGCGACGGTACCTTGAGTGCGAGCTTGGCGGCCTTTGATCTGACAGTGACAAACACCAACGATGCCCCAGCCATCACGGGTACACCGGCAACCAGTGTCAACGAGGATGCAGCCTACAGCTTCACGCCTGTGGGCACGGATCTGGATACAGGCGCGACCTTGATCTACAGCATCACTAACAAGCCCACATGGGCCGCATTTGATACCGCAACAGGCGCCTTAACCGGTACGCCGACCAATGCGGATGTTGGCACAACCAGTGGCATAGTGATCAGTGTGAGCGACGGAACTCTGAGTGCGAGCTTGGTGGCGTTCGATCTCACTGTGAATAACTTGAACGATGCCCCTGCCATCAGCGGTACCCCTGTCACCAGTGTGGATCAAGGCACAGCTTACAGTTTTACACCTCAGGTTACGGATGCGGATGTCGATGACACATTGACCTTCAGCATTACCAACAAACCCACATGGGCTGCATTCGACACGGCAACGGGCGCCTTAACAGGAACCCCAACCCGTGCGAATGTGGGTACCACCAGCGGCATTATTATCACGGTGACCGATGGTGTTGAAGAAGCGAGCTTGGCGCCCTTTGCCATTGAAGTGTTTGATTCCACTGCGCCAGTGTTAACAGCACCAGCGGATCTGGAATTGGATGCAACCGCGCTTTATACCCCCGTGAGCCTGAAACGCTTGGTCGGGTTAGATGAGGATGCAACCCAAGAAGCCTTGGATGCTGCCCTTGACGAGTTGGCAACCGACAGTGCCGAGGGCAATGCCTGCTGCACCACAGCACCAGAGGATTTGACGGAAAATAACAACTTCCTCTTAACCCCCGGTCGCCATGAAATTGTGTGGAAGACCACCAACGGTGAAGGCCTCACTGCCGAAGCAACGCAAGTAGTGGATGTTCGTCCGATTGTGTCCTTCAGCAAATCTCAAGTGGCCATTCGTGACAGTGAGGTGTCATTCAGAATTATCCTGAACGGCAAATCACCTCGCTATCCGCTCACCATTCCCTACGTGATTGATGAATCCAGCACCGCCTTATCCAGCGAACACTCGTTGCTGAACGGTGAAGTGGTGTTCGAAGAAGATCAACTCAGTGCCACCATTCCGGTGACCTTGAACGCCGGCACTGGCGAGAGCGAGTTGGCGGTGCGTTTCGGTGGTGACGACATTAACGAGGGTGTGACTAATCGCCATGTGATCTCTATTCGCGAAGGCAATATCCCGCCGGTCGTGAGTTTGAGTATCCAGCAGGATGGTTTGAATACCAGTCTGATAACACCCAATGGTGGTGCGGTCACAGTAACGGCGACCGTCACTGATTTGAACCAGGGCGACACTCATAGCTTCGATTGGTCTACTACTGAAGGCTTGGCAGATACCGATGGCAACTTAACGGATGCAACACGCGTGTTTGACCCTGCGGCAGTGACGGGTAGCAAGCAGGTTATAGTCACAGTGACAGATTCCGCTGGCGCCAGTGTTCAGGCATCAGCCTACTTCCGTGTCGTCACTAGCTTGCCAGTGCTGGAAGATGCGGTCGATACCGACAGCGACGGTATCGATGATGTACTCGAGGGTACAGGTGATGCGGATGACAATGGCATTCCGGATTATCTGGACAACATGCCAACCACCAACCTATTGCCGCAGCAAGCAAGTACCACCAATGCCTACCTGATCGAGTGTGATCCCGGTGTACGTTGCGGTCTGGGTTTGTTTGCGCGTGGCGGCAGCTCAGGCGGTGTACAAATTCTTGATGAGGAACTCACCAGTATTGAAGGGCTAAGTGTTGATCCAGACTATGAGCCCGCGGGTGGTATCTTTGACTTCGCCGTGCGTGATTTACCCACACCGGGGCAATCGGTGCGCGTAGCCATACCACAGCGCACAGCCATACCTGCGAACGCGGTTTACCGTAAGTTCCAAAATGGCGCGTGGGTGAGCTTTGTGGTGGATGCCAATAACGCGGTTCACTCAGCCGCCGGTAACCCCGGTTACTGCCCACCACCCGGTTCGAGTGATTGGACACCTGGCTTAACGGCTGGCCACTTGTGCGTACAGTTAACCATTGAAGATGGCGGCGCTAACGATGACGACGGCTTGGTGAACTCCGCCGTGGTGGATCCGGGGGTGGTGAGCACGCCGATGGATGTAGAGCCGCCAGTTGTTCCGCCGGTAGAGATTAAATCCAAAGGCGGTGGTGCAATGGGGGGGCTCTGGTTGATCTTATTAGCAGGCTTAATGGTCATCAAACGTATCAGCTTGAAGGCTGGTGCCTTAGCCTTGCTCCTACTGGCTTCGTTCAATAGTTCAGCGAATAGTTCAGAGGGAGATGTCAGTAAAAACTACCTGCGTTTGGATCTCTTCCAAGCGCGGGGCGATCAAGCACAAACCGATTTCCAAGAGGACTTGGACAACGCAGGCTACGACTACACCCTTACAACCTATGACTACAATCGTATCGGCGGCCAGATTGCCTTTGGTCGCCAATGGACTGACGCCCTCTATAGCGAAATAGGCTATATGGATTTGGGCCATGTTGAAGTCAATTTGCGTTTGGGCGGTGAGGAGGATACAGCGGCCTTTGAACGTGATTTGGATAAGCATTATCCCGCCACGGCTAACGGCATCACCTTGGTACAAGGCTTTGGCTACGCACTGGATAACCACTGGACTATCGCCGCTGAGTTAGGGGTGTTTGTTTGGGAAGGGCAGGTCAACTTCGACAGAGATCAACTTTATTTGAGTAACGATGACGGTGTGGATGCGTTGTTAGGATTACAAGTCTTCTATCAACTAGCCGATGATTCTCGCCTAGGGGTGAGTCTGCGCCGAGTTGAGTTGGATGGTCAGTTCATTGATCTGGTAGGTTTTAGCGGTCGGCTGCATTTTTAATCAAGATTAAAGACGACAGCAACGGCGGCAACACATCCGTGTATGCCGCCGTTTTTTGTTAGGAGGCTTGCAGTGTGCCTCTATCAGAGTCAGAGCCAGACATCGAACCTGAGCCAGAAGTTGGTGTGTTTGCTAGTAACTCTTCCATAGCGCTATCGGCCAGAGCTTGGCCGGCACCGTCATACACATAAAAAATCGCGTTGGCGCCTAAATTGCGCAGTAATTGCACTTCCTCTTCATATTGCACTATGGCGGCAATCTTGCCTTGAAAACGGCGGTGTTTAAGTTGTTTAAGGGCAAACACATTACCGTGGTGATAGGGCATGGCGAGCACAATCAGCTGTATTTGCTGAGTATTGACCAGTTTTTCCCAAAAGTCCGAGTCGGAGGCATCGCCTTCAGCAAGGCACATCTTTGAAACCTGTTGGAGGTGTTGTATGCGCAGTGGGTTGTTGTCCACACCCAGTACCCGCAGCTTGTAAGTATCTTGCAAGCGCTGATACGCACCCCGTCCAATACGCCCCATACCAAACACAATGGCTTGAGCATCGCCCAAATCCAAGGGGCGGTCTTGCGGGCGCAGCTTCTCTGCTGGTAAATCCGCGCGCTTGGCCACGAAGCGTTGGTAAAGGCGCTCGCTGTATGCATTCGCGATGGCGGAACACACAAAGCTTAGCGCGATAGCCAAGGCAATAATCACCAGCCAATCTATAGTCAACCAACCTGCTGTCACCGCAAGGCTGGCGACAATCAGACCAAATTCCGAGTAGTTGCCCAAGCCAAGGCTGGTAAGGAAACTGGTACGCAGCCGCAGGCGAAAGCGCGGCAAAACCACCATGAACAGCAAGACTTGAAGTGGCAGCAGACATTGCAGCCCAACGGCCCAAGCCAAGTGTTCCCAACTGGGATCTGCCATGAGGCCGATGCTCAGGAAAAACGCCACCAGAAACAACTCTTTGATATTAAAGAGGGATTTAGCTAAGCCCGGTGCCGCGCGATGGGTTGAGAGCAGCATTCCCACGAGCAGTGCGCCTAAATCACCTTTAACCCCCAGTGCTTCAAACAGCGAATAACCCACCACCAGCGATAGCAAAAAGCCAAATAACACCTGCATTTCGCCATGACCCAAACGATCCAGCAGGCGGCGTAACAGTGGCGCGAGGGGAATCAGCCCCAGCAATAAAATCGCCCATGCACTGGGCACTTTGCCGGTAGAGGCGCTTAGGAAGATCACGGCAAAAATATCCTGCATCACCAGTACACCAATGGCGATGCGGCCATAAATCGATTGGCTTTCGCTGCGCTCCTCCAGCATCTTCACCACAAATACGGTGCTGGAAAACGACAATGCAAAGCCAATCAGTACAAAACTACTCCACTCCATATTGTTGAGCAGAGCTGTCCAACCTACTGCTTTTAAGGCTATAAAAAGCAGAGTAATACCTGCGGTAGTGACCAGCATATGCAGCGTAGCACCGCCCCAGATTTCGGCTTTGAGCAGAGAGCGTACATCCAGCTTCAGGCCTATGGTGAAGAGCAGCAGAGTAACGCCCAAATCGGCAATAAACTGAATATTGTCGTTCAGTTCATAGCCCATAAAATTCAAGGCAAACCCCGCGACCAAAAAACCGGTTAGCGGCGGTAAACGTAAGAAGGAAGCAACTAAGCCGCCCACAAAAGCGACCAGAATAATGATGGGTTCCATAGGGATTTATACGGCTTTGATAGGGAATATATTTTCAGGGTAACAAATTTAAAATATTTTCAGGTAAACAAATTTAAAATAGCCCCGCCAAACTCACCAGCGCACGCTCAACACGCGATCCCCATACACAGGCACAGGAGAGCCGAATAAAGTGGCGATACTTTTGACTGGCGGAAAAAATCGGCCCCGGTGCAATACTGATTCCATGCTCCAAGGCTTTGCGCGCTAAGGCAAAGCTATCCACATCGCCGGATAACTCCAGCCAAATCACAAAACCACCTTCAGGGCGACTGATTTTGGTGCCTTCGGGAAAGTAGTGAATGATGGCTTCCGTCATGCGGGCGACTGCCTGCGCATAATCGCTGCGCACTCGCCGCAAATGGCGTTCGTACTGGCCATTTTCCAGCAGCTCGGTAACGGCCAATTGCGGGATTGTGGTGGTAGCCAAATTCAATACATATTTCATGTACTCAACTTTGTCTTGGTAGCGCCCCGGTGCAATCCAACCCACGCGCAAACCGGGGGACAGAGTTTTGGAGAAAGAGCTACACAGAATCACATTCTCATCGAGCCCCTTGAGTAGGGACGGGCGCGCGTGGCTGAAACTTAAATCACCGTATATATCGTCTTCAATCAGCGGAATGTCTCGCGCCTTGAGCATCGCCACCAGTTTTTGTTTATGGGCATCCGGCATCAGGCAACCGAGCGGATTGCTGAAGTTGGGGGTGACTACGCAGGCTTTTACCGGCCAACGGCTCAGCGCCAGTTCCAGCGCTTCCAGCGACATGCCGGAGTGCGGGTTGGTGGGAATTTCCAGTGCCTCCAAACCCAGTGATTCAATCACTTGTAGCAACCCGTAAAAGGTCGGTGATTCAATGGCGACTACATCACCTGGTGAAGTCACTGCTCGTAGCGCCAAGGTTAGCGCCTCTTGGCAGCCATTGGTAATCACCAGATTACCGGGGTGCACTGCACAACCTGCATCGGCCAAACGGCGCGATAACTGGCGGCGCAGCTCAGGTGCACCGGGTGAAAATTCATAATTCGCGGTGCGAACGCGATAGTGTCGCGCCGTTTTCGTCAGTGCTTGTTCTATCGCGCGGGTCGGCAAAAACTCCGCCGCAGGCACTGCCGCACCTAATTGCACAATGGCTGGGTTATTAGCGGCTTTAATCAATTGCAGCACCATATCCTGCCCAGTCACTAAGGCAGGGCGCATGGTGGTCACCACAATACGCGGTGGAGCTACGCTCAATGCAGGTTTGGATTTGACATAAAACCCTGAGCGGTTGCGCACTTCCAGCAAACCCCAATCCTCCAATTGGCGATAGGCGGCAATCACAGTGGCGATACTCAAACCGCGTAACTGCGCTTGATTACGCACCCCGGGCAAACGGTCGCCACTGTGGAAGGCGCCCGCGTTAATCAGGCCGGCCAATTCATCGGCAAGTTTGCGGTAGAGAGTATCCATCACAGCTCCAGCGTTGTTGTGCATCCACGAGTAATAGGTACAGTTTTGGTGAAAATTGATAGGTACAGATGTTTTAAATTTAATCTGTACCGTATCAATTATTAATTTTTGAAACTGTAATGCTTATTACTCAGGAAATACACTGCTTTTCTCAAAAATAACCATCATCAACAAGGATTCAGGAGGTGTTTTATGAGTTACCCCATGTATTTAATCGATGCGTTTATCGACCAGCCGTTTAGCGGCAACCCTGCTGGCGTTTGTGTGTTGAACGAGGAGCAGCCCGCAAGCTGGATGCAAAAAGTGGCATTGGAAATGAACCAAGCGGAAACCGCCTTTGTGCATAAGCGTGCGGACGGCAGCTGGAGCCTGCGCTGGTTCACTCCTCAGGTGGAAATCAATCTGTGTGGTCATGCGACTCTCGCTGCCGCCCATGCGCTCTGGCAACACGCTGGCGAAACCGCCGCGACACTGCAATTCCACACCCTGAGTGGTGTGTTATCCGCTAAACGGCTGGGTGATGAAATCCAACTGGATTTTCCGGCAGATCTACCCCAATCCGTTGTCGAGATTCCCCCGGTGTTGCTGCAATTGTTGGGCAAGCAACCGCACTGGTTTGGGCGGGGGCGTGATGACTTTATGGCGGTGCTGGATTCCGCCGATGCTGTGCGCAACTTTGTACCTAATGCCGAACAGATTGCCTCTTTTACTACGCGCGGTTTGGTCATTACAGCGCCGGGCGATACAGGTTCCGGGCTGGATATGGTTTCGCGTTTTTTTGGCCCCAAGGTTGGCATTAATGAAGATCCCGTCACCGGTTCTGCGCATTGTCTGCTTGCCTGCTATTGGGGTAAGCGCCTCGGTAAAACTCACTTGCGTGCACAACAGGCATCGCCCCGCAGTGGCTTACTAACGCTGGATTGGCACGGCGGGCGCGTTCTATTAAGCGGCAAAGCCCGCACTATGTTGACAGGAGACTTTCATGGTTAAGTTAGGCATGGCTAATTCAGCAATTACTGATTCCGAACTCACATACACAGCCTCCACACCTGTGTGCTGGCGCAACGGCCACATAGTCCCGCTCGAACAAGCCACTGTTTCTGTGTTCGACCACGGCTTGTTATACGGTGATGGCGTGTTTGAAGGTATACGTTTTTACAATGGCCGCGTATTTCATTTGCAAGCACATCTGGAGCGCTTATTTCTCTCGGCACGCGCGATTGCACTCAGCATTCCTTACAGCATTGAGCAACTAACTCAAGCCGTTATCGAGACTATCGCTGCAGCACCAGAAGTAAATGGCTATTTACGTGTAGTCGTCACTCGCGGTCCTGGCCCCTTGGGGATCGACCCCTCACGCTGTCATTCCCCCGTGGTGTTTATTGTCGCGGATCGTTTGCAATTAGTGAGTGAAAGAGTGAGAAGCGAAGGGGCAAAAGTCATCATCGCCGCCACCCGTCGCTTGGGTGCCGATGGTCTTGATCCACGCATTAAAAGTTTGAATTATCTCAATCACATACTCGCGCGTATGGAAGCGACTCATGCCGGTGCAGACGAAGCCATTCTGCTCAACAGTGCAGGCCGAATTGCAGAGGGTAGTGCGGATAATATTTTTATCGTGCGACGTGGTGAGTTATTAACACCTCCGGTCATTGAGGGCGCTTTGGATGGAATTACTCGCCAAGTGGTGCTGGAATTAGCCGCTAAGCTGGGTATAACCACACAACAGACGCCACTTGCACCCTATGATCTGTTCGTTGCTGACGAATGTTTTCTCACGGGTACAGGTGCAGAATTAATTCCCGTGGGCTTGGTTGATGGTCGCCCAATACCGCAGTGCCCGGGGCCAGTGTATTTGCGTTTGGCCTCTGCATTTAAGACGTTAGTAAATCAAGAGGTGTAACAGCGCTTGAATTGCACCCGTGCAATCCCGTAGGCTTGGCGGCTGTTTTGTCTGCCAAGTCTATTTAATGGGAATCTGCGCATGTCCGGTGTAAAAGAAATCGTTTTAACTTTCAGCTGTCAGGATTCAAAGGGCATAGTTGCCGCCGTAGCCACTTTATTCGCTACTTTGGGTTTTAACATCAAAGAATCTTCACAATTTGAAGATGTTGAGCGCAGCCGTTTTTTTATGCGCACCGTGTTTGAATGCCCGACAGGTTACAACCTCAGCCAAATTCGCTCACTGTTCAAACCGCTCGGTGAGCAATACCAAATGGATTGGGATATTTTTGATAGCCACTGCAAACCGCGCGTATTAATTGCGGTATCCCAATGGGGACATTGTTTAAACGCGTTGTTAAACAGTTGGAAAAATGGTTCTTTGCCTATCGATATCGTCGGTGTAGTTTCCAATCACCATGTCATGCGCGATTTAACTGAATGGTACGAATTGCCATTTCACTATTTGCCCATCACTGCTGATACCAAGCCGCAACAAGAAGCGCAGTTATGGCAGTTGATGCAAGATTTACAAGCCGATTTTTTAGTGCTCGCACGTTACATGCAAATTCTTTCCGATGATTTGTGCAAAAAATTAAATGGCCGCGCTATTAACATCCATCACTCCTTTTTGCCTGGCTTTAAAGGCGCAAAACCTTATCACCAAGCCTTTGATCGCGGTGTAAAACTCATCGGTGCTACCGCGCATTTTGTGACGGCGGATTTGGACGAAGGGCCGATTATTGAGCAATCCGTTGAGCGTGTATCCCATATTAATTCGCCGGACGATATGGCCGAAATTGGCCGTGATATAGAAGCGGTAGTACTCAATCGCGCGGTACGTTGGCATGCGGAGCATCGCGTGTTATTAAACGGTAGTAAAACTGTGGTGTTTTCACGCTAATGGCCGTTTTATTGTTCAAACTTAATAACGTACCCGACGACGAGGCGCAAGATATTCGTGCGCTACTCAGTGACAACAATATTTCTTTTTACGAAACCGATGCGGGCTTTTTTCGCGTCGGTCTGGATGCCATTTGGTTGCCGGATGATTCCGAAGCAGAGCAGGCGCGGGAATTAATCCGCTCCTATCAAATTGAGCGCACTAAAAATCAACAACACAATTATGCGTTGTTAGTAGAGCAGGGGGCAGCACCTACGCTCTGGCAGAATTTTTGTGCGCAACCGATTCGTTTTGTGTTGCTGATGCTGGCGATTGTGTTTGTCGTGGGAATTACCTTGGTTCCGTTTTTAATGTTATTAAAGATGTAAATTTACGTGTGTTGTTTTAGGGTGAAGTGAGTTACTGATGGCAAAAGTGTTAATTGTGGGGGCAGGTGGTGTTAGTGGTGTTGTGGTTCATAAATGCGCGCAATTACCGGACGTGTTTTCTGATATCGTTTTGGCAAGCCGTACCGAAGCAAAATGCAAAGCGATTGCAGCACAGGTCAATCGCCCCATTAAAACGGCACAGGTAAATGCCGATAATGTGCCAGAATTGGTTGCGCTGATTAATGCTGAACAACCCGATTTAGTGATTAATGTTGCATTACCCTATCAAGATTTAACCATTATGGATGCCTGTTTGGAAACGGGTGTCGATTATCTGGATACTGCCAACTACGAACCGCTTGATACCGCAAAATTTGAATATTCATGGCAGTGGGCCTATCAGGATAAATTTAAAAATGCTGGCATCACCGCGCTTTTAGGTTCCGGTTTTGACCCGGGTGTGACTAACGTATACACCGCTTATCTAAAAAAACATTATTTCGATGAAATCCATTATTTGGACATTATCGATTGCAATGCCGGTGATCATGGTTTGCCTTTTGCGACTAACTTCAATCCTGAAATCAATATCCGTGAAGTGACTGCCAATGGTCGTTATTGGGAACATGGTGAATGGAAAGAAACATCGCCTTTAGCCGTTAATCGCGTATTTAATTTCCCTGAGGGTATTGGCTCCAAAAAAATCTACATGATGTATCACGAAGAGCTGGAATCTCTGACTAAGCATTTTCCTGAAATAAAACGTGCGCGTTTTTGGATGACCTTCTCCGATAATTATTTAAAGCACCTTGATGTGCTGGGTAATATCGGTATGACTTCTATCGAACCGATACTCTTTGAAGGTCGTGAAATCGTTCCCTTACAATTTTTAAAAGCCTTACTGCCTGATCCTGCCAGTTTGGGCGCAATCACCAAAGGTAAAACCTGTATTGGCTGTGTTGCCACAGGCATAAAAAATGGCAAAGAAAAAACGGTGTTTATTTATAACGTTTGCGATCATCAAGAATGTTATCGGGAAGTAAAATCCCAAGCGATTTCCTACACTACCGGTGTGCCAGCTATGATCGGCGCCAAAATGATATTGGAAGGAACGTGGAAAAAACCGGGCGTATGGAATATGGAGCAATATGATCCCGATCCGTTTATGGAAGACCTCAATAAATATGGTCTGCCATGGCAGGTTGTTGAAGTTGATGCAGCTTTAATGGCTGAATAATTGCGATAATCTTTCTGCAAAGGCTGATTTTATTTTCAAGACCTTCGGAGACAGGATGTCGACGAAGAGCCTACATGGATGTATTCACGGCGTGTCTTGAAAGTAAAATCAGCCTTTGTCATCTTGAATACCTATCATGAAAAAACGCGAATACTTTTCTAATTTTAATCCCGCCCGCGTACCATCTCCCTGTTTTGTTATCGACAAAGCAGCGATTGAAGATAACCTAAAAATTCTCAATCGCGTGCAGCAAGAAAGTGGAGCAAAGGTATTAGTTGCTTTAAAAGCCTTTTCCTGTTGGCAATTGGCACCGTTATTTAAGCACTATTTAAGTGGCACTTGCGCAAGTGGTCTGCATGAGGCTCGTTTGGGTGGTGAGGAGTTCGGCGGTGAAGTTCATTGTTATTCAGCCGCTTATAAAGAATCTGAATTAATTGAGATTTTAACAATAGCCGACCATGTATTGTTTAACTCGTTTTCACAGTGGTCGCGTTTTAAATCATTGGCATTAACTGCAAAAGAACATCGCCCTCAGTTGCAATTTGGTATTCGCATTAATCCCGAACACTCTGAAGGTGAAACACCGCTGTACGACCCATGCTCACCCTGTTCACGTATGGGTGTGCCTATAGAGCAATTTGAAAAAGCGTTAAATGATGACACCTCTATTCTTGATGGAATCAGCGGCCTGCATTTTCATACGCTCTGTCAGCAAGATTTACCGCCTTTAGCGCGTACCTTGGCTGTGGTGGAAGAAAAATTCGGGAAATACTTTGATCACATTCAATGGATTAATTTCGGTGGCGGTCATCACATCAGTCGTGAAGATTACCAAGTGGATGAATTAATTCAACTCCTCAAAGATTTTTCCGCTCGCCATCAAATACAAATTTACTTGGAGCCAGGTGAGGCTGTTGCACTGCGCGCTGGCGTTTTAGTAGCGGAAGTATTGGATATAAACTGGAATGGCATGGCGCAAGCAATTCTCGACACCTCTGCCACTTGCCATATGCCGGATGTATTGGAAATGCCTTATCGCGCAGAGGTGTTAGGTGCAGGTTTTCCCGCCGAATATCCACACACCTATCGTTTAGGTGGCATGACTTGCTTGGCCGGTGATGTGATAGGCGATTACAGTTTTCGCGAACCTTTAAAAATTGGTCAACGGTTATTGTTTGATGATATGGCGCATTACACCATGGTAAAAACTACGACCTTTAATGGTATGAATTTACCAGCGATTGCCGTGTGGGATTCGCTTACAGATGAGTTGGACGTTATTCGTGAATTTGGTTACGAAGACTTTAAAGTGCGGTTGTCTTAAATACGATTTTAAAAAAATAGTTGGAAATAAAAAGCCGACAATAAAAAATGCACCCGTAGGTGCATTTTATGGATCGAATACTAAGTACGATAGCGATTATTTTTTTAGCGCCGGTGTATTGTGAATTAGCCAAGCTGCTGAACCCACCAATGCAGCGGTGTCATTAATAATCAGCTTGATCGAAATGTCATTGACATAAGAACCCATGGGTCCCTTGTTTCTGTAGCGTTCCAAGAAATTGGTTTGCGATAACAAACTTTGCAGTTTTGGGGTGATACCGCCACCAATCACCACACCGCCTTTAGCACCCAATGACAAGGCTTTATCACCAGCTACTTCGCCCAATACTTCACAGAAGGTCACAACAGCTTCGCGGCAGATAGGATCTTCATTGGCCAATCCTTTGGTGCTTACCTCGGCAGGGGTGTAAGACTTGGCCTCAACACCTGCTATATGCGCAAGGGCACGATAGAGGGTTACTAAACCGCCACCCGAAAGAATGTTCTCAATGGATACATGGTTCTGTGATTTTAGGAGGAAAGACTTAATCGCCAGTTCTTTTTCGGTCGTAGGCGCAAAACTCGCGTGGCCACCTTCGGTCGGCACAATACGCCATTGATCATTCACGGGTACGAGTGCTGCCATGCCAAAGCCGGTGCCGGGGCCCATCACAACAATCGGTGCATCAGGGTTGGTGTTAGAGGCATAGAGTGTTGTGAACTCTTCCGGCTTCAAAAAAGGAACCGCATAGGCAAGGGCGGCAAAGTCGTTAATGACATGGAGCGTTTCCATACCTAGCTGCTCGCGCAGGCTCTCAATCGAAAAATACCAATTCAGGTTGGTCATGGAGGCTTTACCATGCTCCACGGGGCCTGCAATGGCAAGGCAAGCATGAGCTGGTACAGCAACACCAAACTCAGCACAGCAGGCCTTAATCATGCTAGCCATATCGGGGTAATTAGCACATCTCAGGGTGATTTGTTGATGCGCGGTGTAGTTGATTTTGCCGTCAGTCTGTTTTGCTGCATCAAATTCAACCAACCCAAAACGCCCGTTTGTTCCGCCAATATCGGCTACCAGTAGTAAGCTCATGAAAATCCTCGTACTTTTATGATGATCGGGCGATAAACCCTGTCAGTGATAGGTTGTTTCAGGTGGGGGAGGATACCACTAAAAAAAAACACCTCCAACCGTATGGCTCAGGATAAATCCTTTAGGCAAGACCGATTCGTTGTCATGGGCGGGGCATGTAGCGCAAAGGTTTGCACTGCTCCCATCAATATTCATGGCATGAATGCCGCAATTATTTACAGGCTGATTCGTATTTTTTGCCTGATCTTTGTGCAAATAAAAAAGTGATGGTGCAATTTACGGCAACTTAATTGTGCACTGCATTTTTTGTACTGTTTGTTATTGGGGCGTCATTGGTAATGCTGTCACCATTAGAGTGCGCGTCAAAAATGACGATTTTTTTCCGGTAAAAATTAAATAATTTTTTATTCTGTTGATTATCAATAAGTTATTCGTTAATTCGGCGTGTAAATAATTTACTTGGCATAGCCCTTGCTCAGCGGAAGTTAATCACACTTGTTTTAAAAACTTTTCTTAACATGCACTTTTATTTTTAGCGTGATGCGGAAATTAAAAACAATCTTGGTGATGATTGCACACACACATCCGTCATTTTTTTGGAGAAGGCTCTATGAAAAAACACACGATTCATCTTCTTGCTGCTGCGGTAAGTTCAATAGTTTGCGCCGCTCCTACTGCTGTATCTGCAAAAACATTTACCGAATCTATGCAGCAAGGAAGTTCGGTTAAAGTAAATATCCGTACGCGTTATGAAGATGTGACTCAAAACAAATTCAATTCTTCAGATGAATTGGAAGCGGATGCGTGGACTACAAGATTACGTTTGACCTATCAATCCGGTGCATGGAATGGTTTCGGTGTTTTTGCCGAAATGGATGATGTCAGTGAAATGACCAATCAGATCGACTACAAAGATGCACCGCAAGGATTTTCTACGTTAGATGATCCTACCAAGGCTGGAGATACTGCTGTTATTGCCGATCCAGTGGGTACTGAATTGAATCAGGGTTTTATTTCTTATACGACATTCAACAATCAAGTAAAAGTAGGTCGTCAACGTTTGGTGCTGGATAACTCACGTTTTATTGGTAATGTGGGCTGGCGTCAGAACGAACAAACTTATGATGGTGTATCCATTACGGATAAAACCATTCGCTACACAAACTTTACTTATGCGTACATCAAAAATGTAAACAAAGTATTTGGTGAAGATAATCCTTTATTGTCTGAAGAGAATCACGAAAGTCATGTATTGAACGCAAGTTATACAGGATTTGAATCAGGAAAATTGATTGGCTATGCATATTTATTAGATGTGAATGGTCCATTTGTTACGTCTAAAAATGGATCGAGTGATACCTATGGTATTCGTTGGCAGGGCACCATTAACGATATGTTTTTGTATAACCTTGAGTATGCAAAACAACAAGATGCAGGTTTAAATCAAGCATTCGATGCAGATTATATCCTGGCCGAAGGTGTAGCTAATATTTCACGTTATTCATTTACATTGGGCTATGAGGTTTTAGGTTCGGATGATGGGAAATTTGGCTTCGCGACACCGCTAGCAACTCTGCATGCATTTAATGGTTGGGCAGATAAATTTTTAACAACACCTACATTTGGTTTGGAAGATAAATACTTGAATGTTGGTATAACCTTTGCTGGTGCGCAAGCAATCGTTAGCTATCATAAATACGATGCTGACGAAGGTGATAATGACTACGGTGATGAAATCAATTTAAGCTTGAGCAAGAAATTTGGCGCAGTTGTGTGGACTGCAAAATATGCTGATTACAAAGAAGGCGATGCGCTTGGTGCAGGGTTCACCGATACCACCAAGTTCTGGGTCATGGCAGATTGGAACTTCTAATACTGTTGCTGTTAAATCTATAAACAGGAGCGGGTTTTTGGTAATTGACTACTGAACTCCTTCTGTAACCAGAAAGCCCTGCAATTCTGCGGGGCTTTTTTTTGGTCGAGGGATTTTTGGGTCTTCGCTTTGTATGTTTCAGTGTCTTGGTTTACAGTTGCGCGCATAACAAGGTAGATGCTAAGCCATCACTATCATCCTGCGGAGACGAATTCATGTTAATTAATTGTGTCGCTTATCAAGAAGGCAAAAAGCTCAATAGCATTCCAGTCGAAGAGATCAGCGACTATATTCAAAAAGAAGCGTGTTTTGTGTGGGTTGCCTTGAAGGACGCAACCACCGCTGAGCTCAAACAAATGCAAGATGAATTTGGCTTGCATGATTTGGCAGTAGAAGATGCTCAGCAAGGTCATCAGCGCCCCAAAATTGAAGAATATGGCGATTCTCTATTTGCGGTAATGCACACCGTTGAGTTTATTGATGGTGAATTAAATGTGGGTGAGGTGGATGTTTTCGTCGCAGAAAACTATGTGCTTTCTACGCGCAATCGCACTCATGAAGGTTTTTTGGGTGTGCGTGCACGCTGTGAAAAGGAACCGCACCATCTTGTACAGGGATCGGCATTTGTTTTTTATGCATTAATGGATGCAGTTGTCGATCGTTATTTTCCAGTAGTAGTGGCCTTGGAAACGGAACTGGAAACGATTGAGGAGCAAATTTTTACCAAAGGATCTCAGCGCGCCAATATTGAAAGGCTATACGAACTCAAGCGAAAAGTGACCATTCTTAAGCATGCTGTGGCGCCTTTGTTGGAGGCTGTCGGTAAGTTGGAAGGTGGGCGTGTGCCGCCGATTGTGGCCAATACCAAAGATTATTTCCGCGATGTGCAGGACCATCTTTATCGCATTAATACGTCTATTGATTCTATTCGCGACACTATAAGCACTGCGATTCAGGTCAATTTATCCATGGTGAGTATTGATGAAAGCGAAGTGAACAAGCGCCTTGCGGCATGGGCGGCGATATTTGCGGTTGCTACGGCATTTGTGGGTGTGTGGGGCATGAACTTTGAGCATATGCCCGAACTGCAATGGAAATACGGCTACCCCGTTTCCTTGGGAATTGTGGCCGTAATTTGTGGGTATTTATATTATCGTTTTAAAAAATCCGGTTGGCTGTAATAAAAAATTATTCCGCTAACATTCTTTCTAATACTGGCCACACATTTTGTACGATGATGGGTTGCGCTTCAGCGGTGGGGTGTATCCCATCTTTTTGCATGTAATCAGAATTAGTTGCAACACCAGCCAATAAAAAATCGACTAAGGCCAATTGATTTTTTTCCGCGAGATGTTGGTAAGTTGCAGTAAATTGATGGGTATAGCGCTGGCCATAATTGGGCGGTATTTGCATGCCAACTAGCATAACGGCAGCACCGCTATTCTTACTGGCATCGATCATGGCTTGCAGATTTTTTTCCATTAGCTTTAACGGTTGGCCACGCAAGCCATCGTTCCCCCCTAGTTCAATAATCACAATCTTCGGCTGATGTTCGCTGAGTAATTTAGGTAAGCGTGCAAGGCCGCCACTGGTGGTTTCACCACTGACACTGGCATTAATGATCTGCCACTCGGGATATTTCGTTAAAGGTGTTTTGAGTAAATTTACCCAACCTTGTTCGAGTTCAATGCCGTAGGCGGCACTGAGGCTATCGCCCATGACCAGAATCGTTGTTGATTTTTCCACAGCGTAAGCGCTTTTTATTAGCATGCTGTTGGTAAAAAGGAAGCTCAACAGTAAAAACAGGTAAAGTTTACACTTGTACATGGTGATAAGAATCCCATATCAATACAATCGGTTATTCGGTATCGGCATATTATGATGCAATCATGCCTGATTCATCCTCTCAAATATAGATTTCCAGGTCGCAGACTATGCAAACAAATGTAATGGTTGAAGCAAAGCACATTACGAAACAAGTGACGACACAAGAAGGCACGTTAACGATTTTGCACGACATTTCACTGGCTATTACGGCCTGCGAGACGGTAGCGATTACCGGTGCGTCAGGTTCCGGTAAATCAACGCTCTTGGGGATACTAGCGGGATTGGATGTGCCTAGCAGCGGCGATGTATTACTCAATGGTAATTTACTCACCGCAATGGATGAAGAAGGGCGCGCAACAGTGCGCGCCGATAACGTGGGGTTTATTTTTCAATCCTTTCAATTACTACCCGGTTTAACGGCGCTAGAAAATGTCATGTTGCCGCTGGAATTGCGCGGCGATAAAAAAGCCAAAGAGCGGGCGATGGAATTTTTACACCATGTTGGTTTAGCAAAGCGTTTAACCCATTACCCACAACAACTCTCTGGTGGTGAACAGCAACGTGTGGCGATTGCGCGAGCGTTTGCGAGTCAACCACGCATTTTATTTGCCGATGAACCTACGGGTAATCTAGATAGCACCACCGGTGCGCGTATTATTGAATTGTTATTTGAATTAAATCGCGCGCAGGGCACTACCTTAATTCTCATTACTCATGAAGATCGTTTGGCATCACTCTGTCAAACGCGAATTGCATTAGAAGCGGGTGCCATGGTTAATAAAACGATGGTAAATCAAGCCAGCAATGATTCGGCTACGGTTAGTGAGATGGAGACCTAGTCATGTTGGCCTTCACATTATTGCTGCGTAATTGGCGCAGCGGCGAATTAAAATTGTTGGGCATTTCCTTAGTACTTGCGGTAGCCGTGTTGAGCGGTATTGCGATTTTTACAGATAGACTCGAATCTACGTTGATTGCGCAAAGTAATAGTGTTTTTGGTGCAGATTTTATCGTTAAAGGTTCGCAACTACCGGATGAGCAATGGATTGCAGCTGCGCGCCAACAAGGTATGCGAGAGACACAAGCCAGTCTGTTTTCATCCATGGTTTATGCGGGCGATGAAATGCATTTGGCCTCGGTCAAAGCGGTTGCTGATGGTTATCCACTACGCGGGCAGTTTGAAGTGAGCCACATACCGTTTGCAATGAAACCGGATGAGATTAAAACGGTAAAAACAATTCCTGAGCCCGGTGAGGTGTGGGTGGATTCACGTTTATTGCCATTATTGAATATCAAGCTTGGCGATAAAATTGCTGTGGGTGAATATGAATTAACCGCTACGCAAGTACTGATTCGTGAGCCGGATAGTGCGAGCCCGTTTAGTTTTATGGGCGCACGAGTGGTCATGAATCTAGCCGATTTACCGCTCACGCATGTCGTGCAGCCCGGCAGCAGAGTGGAATATCAATGGCTCTTAGCGTCCGATAATCAACGCGAATTAACACAATTTACCGAATGGCTAAAACCGCAATTAAGTAAACATCATCGTATGGCCGATGTGCAATCTTCACAGCAGCGTCTAGGCCGCACCCTTACCACAGGAAAACAATTTTTATTGTTGGCAGGGGTGATTGCAGTGCTCTTGGCGGGTGTTGCAATTGCGATTGCAGCGCGACAATTTTCTGCTCGTCATACCGATCAAGTCGCGTTAATGAAAAGCCTCGGCGTGAGTGCGGTGCGCATTCGCTCTTTGTATTTCAATCAGCTATTCATATTAGGTGCTTTAGCGGCACTGATGGGTTTGTGTATCGGTCATGTGATTCAGCAATTAGTCGCCGCGAGTTTGCAAGAAGTTTATAAGGTGGTGTTGAGTGCGGCGAGTTTTTATCCCTATGCGCTGAGTTTTATCAGTGGATTACTGTGTTTGGTATTTTTTGCTTTGCCTGCCTTGTGGTTTTTACCCAGTGTGCCACCACTAAAAATTTTACGTCGGGAACTGTTGGTGAATACGCCTCAATTGTGGGTGCAAGCGTTACTTGCCTTAGCTGCCGTGTTGGTATTGGTGAGTTTATTTGGTCGTGACATTACCTTGGCATTGAGTATGACAGCAGCCTTAGTAGGTGTGCTGATTGTGTCGTTTTTGATTGCATGGTTATTGTTATTGGCCAGTAAAAAAATGGTGTTGCACTTTGGTGGTGTGTGGCGTTTGGCATTTGCACATTTACTGCGTAACAAAGGCCAGAGTTTGGTGCAAATATTGGTATTTTCGATTGCCATTATGCTGTTGTTTACCTTAACCATTGTGCGCACCTCATTAATTCAAGAATGGAAAGTTCAAGTGCCAGACAATGCGCCCAATCATTTTTTGGTCAACATTGCGCCAACAGATTTACCGCAAGTAAAGGATCTAATGGTGCAGGGTGGGGTTGGTGAAGAGCCTATATACCCCATGGTGCGTGGTCGTTTAACGCATATTAATGCGGTCGAATCCACAGAGGAGATGCGCGAACAAAGCAACAGCTTACGGCGCGAATTGAATTTAACCTGGTCAGACACTCTTGCCGCCGATAACAAAATTCTAGAAGGGCAGTGGTGGGATAAATGGCAGCGAAGTGATTCGCAATTGCCGGGAGTCTCGGTGGAAATTGAAACGGCTAAAGAGATAGGGTTAAAAATTGGCGATCAATTACGATTTTCTATCGGCGGATTAATTCTGGATGCTGAAGTTGCCAGCTTCCGTAGTCTCGATTGGCGCTCCATGCGGCCTAATTTCTTTTTTATTTTCGAGCCTAATGTTTTGGCAACTTATTCACCTACATATATCACCAGTATTTACCTGCCGAGCGAAAAGAAATCATTTATCAATCAATTATTGCGTGAGTACCCCACTATTTTGGTCATCGAGTTGGATCGCATTATTGAGCAAATAAGCACTATTATCGATCAAGTCAGCGATGGGCTGCAGTTAGTGCTGTGGCTTACTTTAATCGGTGGTTGCTTAGTTTTATTTGCAGCGGTGATGAGTAGCATTGATGGTCGCAAACAAGAAGCGGGTTTACTGCGAGCCTTAGGTAGCGGAAGAAAATTAATTCTTGGTAGTGTCTTTACCGAGTTTGCGGTAATAGGTTTTTTATCCGGATTTATCGCAATTGTCGGCACGGAAATTTTATTGTTCAGCCTACAAACTTTTGTGCTCGAAACACCGATCCAACCACATTATGTGTATTGGGTGGCATCACCCGTATTAGGTGCCTTATTTGTATCGCTATTGGGCGTAGCTTGTTGTCGCCACGTAGTCACAACACCACCAGCGGTGGTGTTGCGTGAGGCGGCATAAGGGTGATTGTGTTGTAAGAATTAAATCCCTCACCCTACATTTTTCTAGAGATCATATTCAAGGCGTTTACTCAAGCTAATCACATGATCATTGCCATAACCAATGGAATTATATAAAGCGATAACCTGTTAGCTTAAGCTGCCACGCTCGATAAGAAATTTACGCAAATTTCTTTCATCACGACAGACATGGACAATATAAACAAGGTCTTTCTCTAGTCGATAAAATACTCTGCAGGGGGAAATAACGACCTCTCTGTAATTAAGCTCTGGAATTTCCAAGGGAGATTTCCCTGATTTTGGAAATTGCTCCAAACGCTCAACCTTTGAGAAAACCTCATTAACCAAGTTAGATGCGGCATTGGGGTTATTCAGCGCAATATATTCAGCAATATCATCAAGGTCTATAAGAGCTGGCTCTGTCCAAATTATTTGAGCCATTTTTTAAGTTTTTCCTTGGCCTGCGCCTGACTAAATGTACGCCCCTCTAAAATTGCTCTTTCACCTTTAGCTATACCTTCTAAAACTTTCATTCTTCCAACCATAAGCTCATAGTCATTAACGTCTACAAGATACGCGGAAGGTAGCCCATGCTCAGTAATGAGAACGGGTTCTTTAGAGGAATGGAGCTCTGCTAAAATTTTAGTTGCTTCACGCTTTAGTGTGGTCACAAGTTCAGTTTTCATTTGCCATACCCCATTAACATAGTATCACTATAGTAGCACTTCGCTTTGGTTTGGGCAAGTTAACGGCAAGTTTAGCGGCAGTTTGTAAGTTTCGTGTTGTGACATACTTTGAGCAGTAAAACCGGCAGTAATGCCCAGCTTTGGTTTATTAAAATTAAATCCCTTCGTCTCCTCTATCTCGCTTTTTTATTCCTTTATTTTCCATAATTAGAAGCTTCTTTTAATGCGCTTCCGTAGCCTGCTTTTTTTAAGAATGCATCAACCGACTGTAAAACCTTTTCAGACCAAAACTCGTAGCCTTCAGGCCATGGGCATTCGTGGCTGTTATTAAGCTCAACTGATAGATCAATCATTTTCCAAAAAAACACGCTGATGTTATGTGCGTCCTCTTGTGAGATTGGTGCGCTACCTTCCAGTAATTCTGGAATTTTATTGTTACCAATTTTTTCAGCGAAAAATAAAATGTACTCGCTTTCTTCTGGGTAGCTATATGAAATCATAGCGCCTTACTCCCGTTTCTGATTATTGTCATTCGGTGCGCCAACAGTTTTAACTTTGAGATAAGGGTGGTAAGCAACATAGGTTCTGTAACGGTAAGAAAATAGTGTTCATTGTTTTTTTGATCAGGTACAAACTCTAAGTCTGAGGGTATATCTGCTTTTTCAATAATCCAATAGATATTCAAGGCTTGCGATGTCAAAGTGGTCGTTTTTTGAGATTGTAATTTTTAGCTCCTAATTACTTTTCCATTTTTAATTTTCTATATAACCCAAGCTTTTTTTCATTTGACCTATACAGTTCCATTTCTGACAAGCATGAATTCGAGTACAGCCAAAACTTGAAAGAGTTTTTATTACCACCAACAGCGAAATTCGCGTAGCCTCTACTAAAATCAACATACTGAAATAGTTTTTCTCCTGTTTTTATGTCAATTACTACCCCCACTTTTCTTTTTATAGAGGAGCCAGAAATAGGAGTAATGGAATAGGTATTACCAAACCTTTGATTAAACATTGTTATATTGTTTTCAGCAGCATAATTCTCGCTTTGGCGCGAATCATCAACTACACCAGGATGCAAAGTGTCAAGCACACCAGGATTTTCCTTATTCCATTGCTCAGGAGTAACGTAGATTTTTAATCCAGCCTCCTTTTCACATAATTGTTTATGCGCCCACAAGGTAGGAATCAAATCCCCAAAGGCAGGCCAATACATTCCTAAGAAAGCTATAACGCCTAGGGCAAATATAACCTTCTTAGATTTGGTAAATCGCCACCCCAAATAAGCTGCCAACAAAACGACTAAAATCCAAATTACGAGATAAAGTAAAAGAAAAAATATTATTGCTAATCCGAACATATTTATTACTCAGTTTTCTTTTCAGCTTCCGGCAAATACCAAAGTGCTGTTTGGCTTATTTGTTGCCAGCCCCAACGAATCCATTGCAGCAATGCGGCGGCGAGCCAGAGTGACCAGAGTAGCATCACCAATTTGTAGCTCCACATCGGTAATGAAATTACCCACGCTTGTGGAAATTGGCTGTCGCTGTGATCTTGATACCAACGTAAATAATAAGCGCTCGAACCATTGCCTGTGATGTGCATATCGGGGCTGGATAATAAACCGAAAGGAATACTGCTGAGCAGTGCGCCTAATGCGAATAGCGATAAACCAAATAAACCCACCTGCATCCATTTAAAGGCGAGTGGTGATGGCAGTGATGTCATTGTGCCGCGTTTGGCGAGCAAGATTAACCACAATGCGATAAGCGCAACTATGTATAAATTTACGGTCGCAATTCCTACACTTAACAATACCCAGTGATGAGTTTTTAGTGGTGTTAAATTGCTGCGTCCGAGGCCAACGGCCAATAATAAAATTACGGCGAGCATTCCCCAGAGTAGTACTGAGGGGCCAATGCGTGGGCCGCCGACCAGTAATGGCCAGCGATCATTGGGCAAATTTATCGTTATGGCTTGATTACTACTTGCATTGCCGAGTGCGATGGCAGGCGTGAGCGCATGCAAGTTAATACCTTCAGCGGATTGCCAACGAATCGCAATATTTTGTTCACCCGGATGCAATGGAATTTTTAATATGCCTTTGTTGGGATTTAGTGATTGCTCTTGGCCATCAATGGTGATGCCCGTGAAATTTACCTTTTCAGGTAAGGCAAAATCGTAATGTGCAGCTTGATGCGTGCGCACTTTCATTGTTAATTCACTGCTATGTGCACGTTGTCCGAGAGTGTGATTGAGATGCACGTTATCGATAGCTAATAAATTGCTTTTAATGGCTTCTGGGCGAGTGATGTTGATGCTAATACTTTCACCCGGCCAAGGTTGCCAAACGGGGAGGTTGCCTTCATCGGATGATTCAATTGCCGCAATTCCCTCTGTTTCCATATGCCAAATAGGTGCGGCATCGATACTCCATACTTCCACCCAAGGTACATTTTCAGGTGCTTGTAACTTAAACGGCGATTGCGTTTTTAGTGAAGAAGACCAGCTGATACTATCTTCATCTGCTGCAATACTAATCGCAATTTTCCCCTGACTGGTTTCATCGCCGGTGATCACAATATCCTTGCTGTTGAGTGGTGTTTCTCCTGTCAGTAATGGAATTTGCAAATGAATGGCATCGCTCTCTGGTGCAATACGCACTACCTCTGTTTCTAATGTCCACTCTATGCCTAGTTTTAGTGTGCGGCTGACAATCACAAACGGCGCAATAGGTTCAGGGCGTAAATGTTCAGCTTTGCTTGCACTCTCGCTGCGTTCACTGCGTTGTAATTGCAAGCTGCTACTTGTTTGCGTTGCGGTAGGTAAGCCAGTTATTTGCCAGCCCTGTAGTTGAGTGGTGACATTGTGTAATAACAAGGGAAAATTTAAATTGATGGAATCGCGCCCTTGTAATGCAGTCATTAAATTCAATTGATGACGCCCCGCGTTGAGATTCACTAATAATTGGCCATTAGCATTTTTCACCAGCAAGGCTGCTTTACCGTCAACCGATACTTGGCTAGGTGACCATTCTTGTGGTTGTGCAGGCAAGGGTAGTGCAATGAAGCCAGCACTGTGGATAAAGGTTTGAATACTTAATTGATCGCCGTTTGCGGTGAGCGTTAAGGATTCAATGTTTGCACAATTAGGTAAGCATTCAGGAGTTTTAGTTAGCCGTGTTTCTAGTTCTTTTAAGAGTGCGTTGGAAATTAATACATCGGCTTGAGCTTGTTCGCTGGGGCTTATTCCCAGCGCAGCGATCAACACTAAAGGCAGTGCTGCATTTGGTTTAAACAATTTTACCTGCGCTAGTGATATTCCGGTTTGTCGCAAAAAATGTTGCAACAATAAAAGTCCCAGCAGCAGAGGTAACACTACACTCAAGACATTGCCGATACGATTCATCCACGGCGATGCAATATATAGACGCGTTATTTCATCGGGTTTTACTAAACCATTCCATTCCAAATGCGCGCTGTTCCAGCTCCATTGCGGCACACTGGTTCCTGCTTGCACTTGTTGACCTGGATCATAAGCTTTGGATAGCTCTTGCGTTTGGTTGCTGAATTTTTTTGAACGGTGAAAACTTGTGACGACAACTTCTTCTGCGGAGTCATTAGCGTATTCAGCACTTTTGCTCATCATAGGTGCTGCGGGTTGGGCATCGTAATTTTCGCTATAACTGTTATCAGTGTAGCCATAATTGTCGCCAATATTTTTATGCGCGAATTCTTGTTGTGGATAAAATGCTTCGCGCGCTTGCTGCACACTAAATGGTAAAAGCAGCAAGGCTAGCACTAAAAAGCCAGCGTAATTGTAGCGAGTGAGAAAGTGTTTGAACTTACCGCTTACAAGTGGCATAAGTGCGAGTGCTGCGGCGATATTTAACCAAATAAATAAAGGCGCATCACTGCGATGATAGGTGAGTATCAGTGTGATAAACGCTAAAGCTCCCCACAGTGGTTGGGTAATGCGCCCGATAGTAAAGCTAATGATCAATACTAAAAAAATATCCCACAAACTCCAGCGTGAAACCCAACTACCAGTTTCGCTGCTCGCACCTGTGGCGGTAATTAATGACCATCCCGGCGCTAAATGAAGGGTGGTGGACACAGCATCAAAATCCGTTGTCCAGCCAGAAATGGGCACCGATGTGCTGCGCACTAAGCGACTAATCCCTGTGAGGTTAACTTGCTTATCGCGAATCTCGATACCTGCATTCGCACCTTCTTGTAAGCGGGTCACTAATTGCGGTTCGCCACCGAGTTCCGCACTTTGTAATTCATAAGGTAGTAGTGCTTCCAAACGCCAGCCCTGGTTGAGCTGACCGGTGATAGTATCGCGCAAGGTGAAACCTGTGCCGTCAAAATCCAACCACATGTCTTTGCGCAATTGCAGTTTATTATTGCTGTTGTCACTCACGCCGCGATGTAAGGTATCTAATTGCAGGCTTGTGTCGGGTGTTAATAAATAGGCGGGTAAATCGTGCCAGTCCTCGGGCAATTGTGTTTGTGTGGGGTCGATAGTGGGTGCGCCAGAAATTTGTACGCTACGTATTTCCGGTTGCGCATCAAACACCCATATTTCTTGTTGAGGCCATAAATCATTAAGCGCGTGATAACCTAATGTTTCTACTGACTGATTGGTAATACTGTTGATGGTTAATTCCCAACTACCTGCTTTTAATTGCACGCGCAAACTACCATTGTTTTCTATGCGCGCGGGTAGTTCGCTAAAAAATTCAATTAATTGAAAATTGTCTAACAGAACTTGTTCCAGTTGCACTTCGCGTTCTTTACCGCTGACATCTAATAAAATCTGCGTGCTTATTTTAAACGGAATATCGTCGGTTAAATGGCGAAATACCCGCACTTGTAAGCTGTCTTGATGTGGGCTGCTGCTTTGAGCGGGGGTCGATGCCAAGCGTAATTGATTGCCAGCTTCAATAGTGGGTGATGGAAGTGAGGTGCCATTTAAACGTAACTGTACAATTCCAGCTTCGGCGGGAATGCTAAGTGTGCGTGGCATTTGTTCCCAACGAATATTGCCCGCTATTTCATAATTGCCAATCGGTAAAAATATTTCGGGAGAGTTTTGATTGCCGCGTACCGTGATTTGAGCGGTACTCAGATTGCCGGATAAATCGCGTACATTTTCAGGCCAAAATCCGCTGGTACCGGGCAGGGCGACCCATGCATCTTGGTAAACATCAATACGTTGCGAAAAGGTTGCACCTTGCGCAGTGGCATCAATTTTTAACTCGCTCGGCCATACACAATTACGTTGTGCTGCGTTATATAAAAAGGGACAGCGAATCTCTGGGTGTTTTTCCAGAACCCACGCTTGCCATTCTTGAAGTGCTGGGGGGATTTCCGTTTTTGTATGTTGCGCCGTGGCAGCGAAACTCACAAATGTAAAAAAAATTATTATTAGGTTGCGCATAAAAAGTCCTTGATTGGTTTGGCCGTGCAGATGAGTATAAGTGCCTCAAGACATAAAATGACAGATTAAAACACAAAGCCTGTGTAGATTTGCGGGCTATGCCCAACTAGGTGGATGATTTGATTATGTACGAACAGTATCGCGGATTAATTTTTGATATGGACGGCACCTTGGTGGATAGTGGTCAATTACATGAACAGGCATGGATTGCCACCTTAACCGAGTTTGGTATCGTGGTTGATCGACCTTTAATGCGTTCATTGTGCGGCGTGCCGACACGGGCAACGTTGGCTTTGTTGATTGAGAAATTTGGTTGTGACCATCCTGCCAGTCTGGATGATATGAACTACTTTAAGGAGCAGTTTGTGCATCGTGAAATGCATCGATTCGTTAAGCCCACGGCGCTGATTGAAGTGGTTACAACTTATTACGGTAAAAAACCTATTGCAGTCGGTACAGGTGCCGTCACGCAGGAAGCACAAACGATTTTAAGACTGTGTGATTTAGAAAAATATGTGGATGTGGTGGTGGGGGCAGATCAAGTTGCAAATCCAAAACCCGCGCCAGATACGTTTTTACGTTGTGCGGAATTGTTAAAACTATCGCCTCACGAGTGTGTGGTGTTTGAAGATGCGCCCTTAGGGCTACAGGCTGCACAATCGGCGGGAATGCAAGCGATTGATGTGTTGGAAATTCACGGTGTAGTGAACAACTATTTTTTATAAAAAGTGTAGTCTGTATAAAACACAAAGGCCGCTCAGTGCGGCCTTTGTTGTTTATAACGATGAATTACTTTTGTGGGTAATCACGTTTTGGGCTACCGGTATAACGTTGGCGAGGACGGCCAATTTTATACGCACCACTTACCATTTCATCCCAGTGTGAATACCAACCAACCGCACGGCCAGTCGCAAAAATCACCGTGAACATTTCGGCTGGAATACCAACGGCTTTCATGATGATGCCAGAGTAGAAATCGACGTTTGGATAGAGTTTTTTGGAGATGAAGTACTCATCTTCCAATGCAATTTGCTCAAGACGTTTAGCAATCGCTAACAGTGGTTCATTTTCCAAACCTAATTCTGCCAAGACTTCATCGCAGGTTTGCTTCATCACTTTAGCGCGTGGGTCAAAGTTTTTATAAACACGGTGACCAAAGCCCATCAAGCGGAAAGAGTCATTTTTGTCTTTTGCTTTTGCAACGTATTTATCGATATTTTCGACGCTGCCAATCTCTTCCAGCATATTTAATACCGCTTCGTTGGCGCCGCCGTGTGCGGGGCCCCACAAGGTAGAAATACCAGCAGCGATAGCAGCAAAGGGGTTGGTGCCTGAAGAGCCTGACAAGCGCACAGTTGATGTTGATGCATTTTGTTCATGATCGGCATGAAGAATGAAAATGCGATCCATGGCTTTAGCAATAGTTGGGCTTACTTTAGGCGCTTGACCAGCGGTGCCAAAGGTCATGTGCAAGTAGTTTGCGGCATAATCCAGCGCCGCATCGGGTGCAATAAATTCTTCGCCGCGACGGTGTTTGTAAACCATGGCTGCCAGTGTTGGCATTTGGCCCATGAGGCGATACGCGGTGGTTTTGCGATCTTCTTCTTTGGTGATGTCAATCTCGTCGTTATACACCGCAGCCAGCGCGGCTACTGCACTGCACAGAATCGCCATTGGGTGTGATTCGCGTTTGAAGCTCTTGATGATATTAGCCACAGACGAATCAACGTCCGAGTGTTTTTTGATCGCGGCAACAAAGTCAGTTTTTTGTGCTGGGGTTGGCAGTTCGCCGTTGAGTAGAAGGAAGCAGGTTTCGAGGTAATCAGAGGAGACAGCAAGTTGTTCTATGGGATAACCGCGGTGGAGCAATACGCCTTCGTCACCATCAATAAACGTTATTTTTGATTCACAAGAGGCGGTGGACATAAAGCCGGGGTCAAACGTGAAAAAGCCATTCTTGGTAATGCTTGTGACGTCAATAACGTCTGGTCCGATAGTGCTAGCGTAGATAGGTAGTTCAATTGCGTTATCAATGCCATCAATCGTGAGATGTGCTTTCTTGTCAGTCATTACTGACTCCTATGCTTACTGATTTAGACGAATTGGTGCTTGAGTGAAGCATGTTTCGCTCTACTCAACTGAAGTTAATCGAAACAACTTTTTTAGTTGATTCGCAAAGTGGTCGATAGTCGACGCTTTTGTGTGCGAGCGGCATTATAGACAACTTAGTTGTTAAGGCGAAAGTTTTTGCCGAGCTTAATGGGCGATTTATGACATCTTTTTATTTTTTCAACAATATATCCGTTCTGAAAATTTACGCGTATCTAGTTGTGCGCGTTGTCGCTGCACTCATCTAGCGCGCTTTTGAAAATTTTGCTCGATTGTGGCGCATTTATTTCGGAATCTTTCAATAAAATCAATGTGTTGTGTAAAAAACACGTTAAAAAAATAAAATGTTTTGTAATGCGTTCTTATCAGCGATTTTGCGCGGGCTTTTTGTTTGTGTTTCGAGAGTCCAATCTCTATAATGCGGCGCGACTTGCAGGATGTGTTTCATAAGTGGTCATTTTTCAATGACATTTTCGAAATGCGGATTCTTATAACCTGCCCGCGAAGGGCATCAAGGTGATCTAAACTGTGAACAAGAAAAGACCTGTCAACCTCGATATTTCTACTATCAAACTCCCCATTACTGCTTTTGTTTCCATCCTTCATCGACTTTCTGGCGTTTTCTTGTTTGCTGGAGTTGGGATGTTATTGTGGATGCTGGATGCCAGTTTGGAATCGCAAGAAGGCTTTGCTGCTGTTGGTGCTCTTGCCTCTAATCCTATTTGTTTGTTTGTTCTTTGGGTTGTGCTGGCGGCCTTGGCGTATCACATGGTGGCAGGTATTCGCCATCTAATTATGGATTTTGGCGTGGGAGAGTCTCTCAGTGGGGGGCAACTCGGTGCCAAGATCGTCATCGTTGTAGCGGGTCTGTTGATCGTATTGGCGGGGGTGTGGGTATGGTAACTTCAGTAACCAGTTTCGGTCGTAGCGGTCTCTACGACTGGTTGATTCAGCGCGTTGGCGGGGCAGTCATGGCTGCCTATGTTGTGTTCGTTGTTGCCTATTTGTTGTTACATCCTGAACTTACCTTCGATCAGTGGAAATCACTTTACAGCCACTTGTGCATGCGAGTATTCACGTTTGTAACTCTTCTTTCCTTTATATCCCACGCGTGGATCGGTCTTTGGGCTGTGCTCACTGACTACTTAACCGAACGCTTGTTAGGTGCTAAAGCAACCGTGTTGCGAATTTTCGCACAGATGATTTTGGGTGGTGTTGCAGTGACCTACTTGGTTTGGGGTATTGAAGTAATTTGGGGTATCAATTAATGGCTAATATTCGCACGATTTCGTTTGATGGCATCGTTGTAGGTGGTGGCGGTGCGGGTATGCGCGCTGCGCTGCAATTGGCCTCTTCAGGCTACAAAACTGCAGTAATCACTAAGGTGTTTCCCACTCGTTCGCACACTGTTTCTGCACAAGGTGGTATTACCTGTGCGATTGCCAGTGCTGATCCACAAGATGATTGGCGTTGGCACATGTATGACACGGTGAAAGGCTCTGATTACATTGGTGATCAGGATGCCATTGAATACATGTGTTCAGTCGGCCCAGAGGCTGTATTTGAATTGGAACACATGGGATTGCCGTTCTCTCGTACTGAAGAAGGCCGTATTTACCAGCGTCCATTTGGTGGTCAATCTAAAAACTTTGGTGAGGGCGGCCAAGCGGCACGTACTTGTGCTGCGGCAGACCGTACTGGTCATGCGTTGTTACATACCCTTTATCAAAGCAATATTAAGAACAAAACGGTATTCCTGAATGAATGGTTTGCTGTTGATTTAGTAAAAAATGAAGATGGTGCCGTAGTTGGTGTTATTGCTATCAATATTGAAGATGGCGAAACTGTTTATGTAAAAGCGAAAGCAACGGTATTGGCAACCGGTGGGGCAGGCCGTATTTATGCGTCTACCACTAATGCCCACATCAATACCGGCGACGGTGTTGGCATGGCTTTGCGTGCTGGCTTCCCTGTGCAAGATATTGAAATGTGGCAGTTCCATCCAACCGGTATCGCTGGTGCGGGCGTGTTGGTAACAGAAGGTTGCCGTGGTGAAGGTGGCTACCTCATCAATAAAGATGGCGAGCGCTTCATGGAACGTTATGCGCCTAATGCGAAAGACTTAGCTGGCCGCGATGTAGTAGCGCGCTCCATGGTGATGGAGATTCTTGCTGGTCGTGGTTGTGGCCCAAATGGCGATCACGTATTGCTGAAACTCGATCACCTTGGCGAAGAGGTGCTCGAGAGCAAGCTGCCAGGCATTTGTGAATTGTCTCGTACTTTTGCTCATGTTGATCCTATATATGCACCTGTACCTGTGGTACCAACTTGTCACTACATGATGGGCGGTATTCCAACCAATGTTAATGGTCAAGCATTAACCGTTGATGCCAGTGGCAACGATGTGGTTATCGAAGGTTTGTTCGCCTGTGGTGAAGTGGCTTGTGTGTCTGTTCACGGTGCTAACCGTTTAGGTGGTAACTCATTGCTGGACTTGGTTGTGTTCGGTCGTGCGGCTGGTCTGTACATTGAGAAGGCATTACGTGAAGGTATTGAGCATCGCGATGCGACTCAGTCAGACATCGAAAAAGCCATGGCGCGTTTGAACAAAATCAATACGTCTGACAGCGGTGAAAGTGCAGCGGTTTTGCGTAAAGAGTTGCAAACCATCATGCAGAACTACTTTGGTGTGTTCCGTAAGGGTGAATACATGCAAAAAGGTATTCAGCAATTGGCGGAATTGCGTAAGCGTATTGAAAACGTATCTATCTCTGACAAAAGCAATGCTTTCAATACCGCCCGTATTGAAGCCTTGGAATTGCAGAACTTGTTAGAAGTCGCTGAAGCTACCGCAATTGCGGCAGAGGAGCGTAAAGAATCACGCGGTGCTCATGCTCGTGATGACTATGAAGATCGTGATGACGTGAATTGGTTGTGTCACTCACTTTATTTCCCGAGTGAAAAGCGCGTGGGTAAGCGTGCGGTGAACTTTAAACCGCGCACTATGGAAGCTTTCCAACCTAAAAAGCGCACATACTAATTGGGAGCCTAGACATGCTGAAAGTACAAGTTTATCGCTACAATCCTGAAACTGATAACGCGCCTTATATGAAAACCTATGAGTTAGACACTCAGGGTAAGGATTTAATGGTGCTTGATGTGCTGGAGTTGTTGAAGGCACAGGACCAATCCTTGGCGTATCGTCGCTCCTGCCGTGAAGGTGTATGTGGCTCCGATGGTATGAACATTAATGGCAAGAATGGTTTGGCCTGCATTAAGCCGATCTCCGAGTGTGTGAAGAACAATACCTTGATTCTCCGCCCACTACCTGGCTTGCCAGTGATTCGTGATCTTGTGGTTGATATGACTCAGTTCTACGATCAATACAAGAAAATTGAACCCTATTTGCAAAACGATACACCAGCACCAGCGATTGAGCGTCTGCAATCTCCAGAGGATCGCGCTAAACTCGATGGTTTGTATGAGTGTATACTGTGCGCCTGTTGCTCAACCAGCTGTCCGTCCTTCTGGTGGAACCCTGACAAGTTCATCGGCCCAGCAGGTTTGTTGCAAGCCTATCGCTTCCTTGCTGACAGTCGTGATTTGGCAACACAGAAACGTTTGGCTAATCTTGATGATCCATTCAGTGTTTTCCGTTGCCATGGTATCCAAAACTGTGTGGCGGTTTGCCCGAAAGGTTTGAACCCGACACGAGCAATCGGCCATATTCGCAATATGTTGTTACAGAGCGCTACCTAGAGTGGCGCTTTTCTGTATCTGAAGTGGCTAAAAATTCGTTTGGGGTGAGAAGTTTCTTGCCCTCAATTCAGTACAAACTGTTGCCACAACACTGTTGTGGTGGCTTAAAAGCGGCGTCTTTCATCACAAGTCTAAGACGTTTGGTTGTAGCTAATAGCTAGTGAAATAGCAGGGGATTTGTCGCATCAAATCCTGAATGATTAAGGTGGGTGGAATGCAAGACAGCATTATGGCGCAATTTTGGAGTACTTCGCACATATCGGGCGGTAACGCTGCCTATGTAGAAGATCTCTACGACACATATTTACATAACCCTAATGCCGTTCCTGAAGAGTGGCGCAATTATTTTGATCAACTGCCTCGTGTTAACGGTGTAATGACTCAAGATACGCCTCACTCTGTTATTCGTGCTCAATTTGAGCAACTCGGCAAATCACGTATACGTACGGTTGCCGTAGCTGGTTCAGCTGTCAGTAGCGATCACGAACAAAAGCAAATAAAAGTTTTGCAACTAATCAGCTCTTATCGTTTCCGTGGTCACCAAAAGGCACAGCTCGATCCATTAGGTTTGATGCAGCGTGCACCAGTTCCAGATCTTGATTTGAGCTTTCACGGTCTCACCCCTGCAGATTTAGATACCACATTCAACACGGGTACTCTCTTTATCGGTAAAGAGCAGGCAACATTGCGTGAAATTATTGATGCAATGGAAAAGACATATTGTGGTCATGTGGGGGCAGAAATTATGCACATCACCCCATTGGCTGAAAAACAATGGCTGCAACAACGTCTTGAAAGTGTTCGCTCTAATCCGGAATTCAGTAAAGAACAACGGTTGGCATTGCTGGAGCGGCTGACCGCTGCAGAAGGTCTTGAGCGTCATTTGGATAGTAAATATCCAGGTACGAAGCGATTCGGTCTAGAAGGTGGTGAGAGTTTTATTCCACTCGTTGATGCTTTGGTCAAACGTTCTGGCACCTACGGCGCAAAAGAAATCGTATTAGGCATGGCGCATCGTGGACGTTTGAATACGTTAGTGAATGTGTTCGGTAAAAACCCAGCAGAGCTGTTTGCCGAATTCGACGGTAAGCGCTCATTGCATACCTCGGGCGATGTGAAATACCACTCAGGTTTTTCTTCCAATGTAATGACACCCGGCGGTGAGTTACACATGGCGATGGCATTTAACCCATCTCACTTGGAAATCGTATCTCCCGTGGTTGAAGGATCTGTACGCGCTCGCCAAGACCGTCGTAAAGACAAGACCGGCGCTAAAGTAGTACCTATTAATGTGCATGGTGATGCCGCATTTGCGGGTCAAGGCGTGGTGATGGAGACCTTCCAAATGTCTCAAACCCGTGCCTATGGTACTGGTGGTACCTTGCATATTGTGATTAACAACCAAGTTGGTTTTACTACCAACAAGCGTGAAGATGCTCGTTCTACCGAGTATTGTACCGATGTTGCCAAAATGATTGAGGCACCTATATTTCACGTAAATGGCGATGATCCAGAAGCTGTTTTGTTTGTTGCGCAGCTGGCTGTTGATTACCGTTATGAATTCAAGAAAGATGTGGTTATTGATTTAGTTTGTTATCGTCGTCGTGGCCATAACGAAACGGATGAACCTTCGGCAACTCAACCGTTGATGTATCAAGTGATTCGCAGTTTAAAAACCACGCGTACACTTTATGCGGAAAAATTAGTGGCAGAATCTGTATTAACACAAGCTGCCGCTGATGAAATGACCACTAATTACCGCGCTGCTTTAGATCGCGGTGAGCATGTTGCTAGTGGTTTAGTGAGCGAACCTGACCGTTCTTTGTTTGTGGATTGGACGCCTTATATTGGCCATGATTGGGAAACTCCAGCTAACACGGGTTTTGATCTAAAAGGCTTGCAAACGGTTGCTAGCAAAATGTGCGAAATTCCAGATGGATTTGTCGTGCAGAAGCAAGTTGAAAAAATTTACGAAGATCGTCGCAAAATGGCAGGCGGTGCTTTGCCATTGAACTGGGGTATGGCTGAGACCTTGGCTTATGCGACTCTGCTAGAACAAGGTTTCCCTGTGCGTATGACGGGGCAAGATGTAGGGCGTGGTACTTTCTCTCATCGTCACGCGGTATTGCATAGTCAAAAAGATGGTTCATCCTATGTGCCACTAGCGCACATGAAAGATGCGCAGCCAAGCTTTGAATTGTTTGATTCTTATTTGTCTGAAGAAGCTGTTCTTGCTTTTGAGTACGGTTACTCAACCACGTCACCAACAGGTCTGGTGATTTGGGAAGCGCAATTTGGTGATTTTGCTAATGGTGCGCAGGTAGTAATCGATCAGTTTATTACCAGTGGTGAACACAAGTGGGGTCGTTTGAGTGGTCTTACCATGTTGTTGCCGCATGGTTATGAAGGTCAAGGTCCAGAACACTCATCCGCTCGTTTAGAGCGTTTTATGCAGTTGTGTGCGGAACATAACATTCAAGTTTGTGTGCCGACTACTCCAGCACAAGTGTTTCACATGTTGCGTCGTCAGGCGATTCGCCCAATGCGCCGCCCCCTGATCGTAATGAGTCCAAAATCCTTGTTGCGTCATAAATTAGCAACTTCAACCTTGGAAGAGTTAGCAAATGGCAGCTTCCAAAATGTCATAGCCGACAACAGCATTGATGTTGCTAAGGTTAAACGTGTTATTTTGTGTAGCGGTAAGGTTTATTACACTTTATTAGAAGAGCGCACATTGCGTAATCAAGACGATGTAGCTTTGATCCGCTTGGAACAACTGTATCCTTTCCCTGAAGAAGAGTTGAAAGCGGCACTGGCTCCTTATGCACACATTAAAGATATTTTCTGGTGCCAAGAAGAGCCAATGAACCAAGGTGCCTGGTATAGCAGTCAGCATCATATGCGTCGTGTTGTGCATGAATTGCATCCACATTTGTATTTGGATTATGTGGGGCGTGAGCCTTCTGCTGCACCCGCTGGCGGTTATATGTCGGCGCACATTGAAGAGCAAAACCGTTTCGTAAATCAGGCGCTGAGTATTTAACGTTCAGTGAATTAGTCCCGCGAATCTTAGATTGTCTTCAACAAATCTCTGATTTTTTAAATAAATTTTGGCGAGAAAGAGAGAAGGAAAAGAATGAGTATTGATATTAAAGCCCCAACATTTCCCGAATCAGTAGCGGATGGCACCATTGCAACTTGGCACAAAAAGCCTGGTGAAGCTGTGTCACGCGACGAACTCATTGTTGATATCGAAACCGATAAAGTGGTTTTGGAAGTGGTCGCGCCCGCTGACGGTAGCATTGCGGAGATTTTCAAGGGTGAGGGCGATACTGTTCTTTCAAATGAAGTGATTGCACGATTTGTAGAAGGTGCTGTTGCTGCAGCGCCTGCTGCCCCGAAAGCAGAAGCGAAAGCTGCACCTGCCGCCACTGAAAAATTGGTTAACCCAGCTGCTCGTAAAATGGCAGATGAGAAAAATGTAAATACCGCAGTTGTTGCCGGAACTGGCAAAGATGGTCGTGTGCTCAAAGAAGATGTTGCGAACCATTTGAAATCCACACCAGCTGCTGCACCAGCGGTTGCTGCACCGGTTGCGCCCTTAGCCGCCGTTGGCGAGCGTGTTGAGAAGCGTGTACCTATGACACGTTTGCGTAAGCGTATTGCTGAACGTTTGCTCGAGGCCTCTAACACAACAGCTATGTTGACTACCTTTAACGAAGTTAACATGGCGCCGATCATGGCACTGCGTGCTAAGTACAAAGACCAATTTGAAAAGGCACACAACGGTGCTCGTTTAGGGTTTATGGGTTTCTTTGTAAAAGCAGCCGCGGAAGCCTTGCGTCGTTTCCCAGCAGTAAATGCCTCTATCGATAACAACGATATCGTTTATCACGGTTATCAAGATATTGGTGTTGCCGTATCTACCGATAAAGGTTTGGTTGTTCCTGTATTACGCAATGCAGAAAACATGAGCTTGGCGGGTATTGAAAATACTATCCGCGATTTCGGTTTGCGTGCTCGTGATGGCAAGTTAGGTATTGAAGAAATGTCAGGTGGTACTTTCACTATTACTAACGGTGGTACCTTCGGTTCCTTGCTTTCAACGCCTATCCTGAATTTGCCTCAGTCTGCCATATTGGGGATGCACAAAATTCAAGATCGCCCGATGGCAGTTAATGGAAAAGTAGAAATTCTACCAATGATGTATCTGGCATTGTCTTACGATCACCGTTTGTTAGATGGTAAAGATGCTGTGCAATTCTTGGTGACCATCAAAGATTTGCTCGAAGATCCAGCACGCCTGTTGCTCGAAATTTAATTTGTGTTGAAATCTATTAGGCTCTCTCCTTTTAAAAAAAGAAGAGAGCATTTTTTCTGTAAATGGCTGTTGCTCACAAGGTTGCAGCCGAGTCCAAAAATGGGAACATTGTTATGTCTGAAAAATTTGATGTAGTGGTTATCGGCTCTGGCCCAGCAGGTTATGTGGCGGCAATTCGCGCTGCGCAATTAGGTTTGAAAACAGCCTGTATTGAAAAATGGCGTAACGAAGAAGGCAAAGGCGTTAATGGCGGTACCTGCTTAAACGTTGGTTGCATTCCATCAAAAGCGTTGCTTGATAGCTCTTACAAATATCATGAAGCAAAAGATGATTTTGCTGTGCACGGTATTTCTACATCGGGTGTTGAAATCAATGTTCCATCGATGATTGCGCGTAAAGCGCAAATCGTTAAGCAATTAACTGGCGGTATTGCGGCTTTGTTTAAAGCCAATGGCGTTACCAGTATTTTTGGTACAGGTAAATTGTTGGCGGGTCGTAAAGTAGAAGTGACCGATTTTGATGGCAAAGTAACTGTGCTGGAAGCAGAAAATGTTATTTTGGCTTCAGGTTCTAATCCAATCAATATTCCAGTTGCTCCGGTTGATAATGATGTGATCGTGAATTCTACGGGTGCATTAGAGTTCACATCAGTGCCTAAGCGTTTAGGTGTGATTGGTGCAGGTGTTATTGGTTTGGAATTGGGTTCTGTATGGAATCGTGTTGGTTCTAAAGTGGTTGTGCTTGAAGCTTTGGATAGTTTCTTAGCGATCATGGATCAACAAATTGCTAAAGAAACTCAAAAAATTCTCACCAAGCAAGGTTTGGATATCCGTACTAGCTCTCGTGTAACTGGTACAAAAGTAAATGGCAAAGAAGTGACCGTTACTTACTTGGATAAAGACGGTAAAGAGCAGCAAGAAACCTTTGATAAATTGATTGTTTGCGTTGGCCGTCGTCCTTACACTGAAAACTTGTTGGCTGCAGATAGCGGCGTTAACCTCGATGAGCGTGGTTTCATTTTTGTTAATGAATTCTGCGCAACCAATGCTCCAGGTGTTTGGGCGATTGGCGACGTAGTGCGTGGCCCTATGTTGGCACATAAAGGTTCAGAAGAAGGCGTTATGGTTGCTGAGCGTATCGCTGGCCAAAAAACACAAATGAATTACGACATTATTCCTAATGTTATCTACACCCATCCTGAAGTTGCTGCTGTTGGTAAAACCGAAGAGCAAATTAAAGCATCGGGTGAACCCTACAACGTTGGTACTTTCCCATTTGCTGCATCTGGCCGTGCAATGGCAGCTAACGAAACGCAGGGTTTGGTAAAAATTATTGCTCACGCTGAAACTGATCGTATTTTGGGGGCTCACATCGTTGGCCCCAGTGCAGCAGATTTGGTGCAGCAAGTAGCTATTGCAATGGAATTTGGTTCCAGTGCAGAAGATTTAGGCATGATGGTGTTCGGTCATCCAACCTTGTCTGAATGTATCCACGAAGCAGCCTTGGCTGTGCATGGTCATGCCATTCACGTTGCCAACAAGAAGAAGCGCTAATCAAGATTAAGTTCGAAGAAGAGTAAAGAGTTCCGTAGAGTCCTCACCTTAGGCGGCCATAAACTCACAAGGTTTATGGCCATCGATAACCCCAGTTGTCATGTTCACTCAATCAATACATGTTCAACTTTCGTCAAATGGAATAACACCATGAATTTGCACGAGTATCAGGGTAAACAATTGTTTGCCCAATATGGTTTGCCTGTTTCTAAAGGCATCGCCGCTGCTACCGTTGAAGAAGCTGTTGCAGCAGCAGATCAAATTGGCGGCGACGTGTTCGTTGTTAAAGCGCAAGTACACGCTGGTGGCCGCGGTAAAGCGGGCGGCGTGAAATTGGTTAAGAGCAAAGAAGAAATTCGTGCTTTTGCTGAAAAGTGGTTAGGTAAAAATCTGGTCACTTATCAGACAGATGAGAAAGGCCAACCAGTAAGCCGCATTTTGGTTGAGACTTGCACAGACATCGCTAAAGAATTGTATCTAGGTGCTGTTGTTGATCGTTCAAGCCGTCGCATCGTGTTCATGGCATCTACCGAAGGTGGTGTTGAAATTGAGAAAGTTGCGCACGAAACGCCAGAAAAAATTCTGAAGGCAACTATTGATCCTTTGGTTGGTGCACAGCCTTTCCAAGGTCGCGAATTAGCGTTCAAACTTGGTTTGGAAGGTAAACAAATTAATCAATTCGTGAATATCTTTTTAGGTTTAGCGAAATTGTTTAAAGAAAAAGATTTGGCGCTTTTGGAAGTTAACCCATTAGTTATCACGCCAGAAGGCAACTTGCATTGCTTAGATGCAAAATTGGTTATCGATGGTAATGCGTTGTACCGTCATCCAGAATTGAAAGCCATGCAAGATCCAACACAAGAAGATGCCCGTGAAGCTCACGCCGCAGCATGGGAATTAAACTATGTTGCTTTAGGTGGTGACATCGGTTGCATGGTAAATGGTGCCGGTTTAGCAATGGGTACTATGGACATCGTTAAATTGCACGGTGGCCAACCTGCTAACTTCCTTGATGTTGGTGGCGGTGCAACCAAAGAGCGCGTGGTTGAAGCGTTCAAAATTATTTTGTCTGACACTGCGGTTAAAGCAGTATTCATCAATATCTTCGGTGGTATCGTACGTTGCGATATGATCGCTGAAGGTGTAATTGGTGCAGTGAAAGAAGTGGGTGTGAAAGTCCCTGTTGTTGTTCGTTTGCAAGGTAACAATGCTGAAATCGGTGCGAAAGTGCTGACTGACAGCGGCCTGAACATTATTGCTGATACCGACTTGACTGGCGCTGCCAAGAAAGTGGTTGCAGCTGCTGCGAATCAATAAGGGGGCCTCTTTTTAAGAGCGAAAAATATGAGCGTATTAATTAACAAAGACACTAAAGTAATTTGCCAAGGTTTCACTGGTGCGCAAGGTACTTTCCACTCAGAACAAGCCATTGCATACGGCACCAAAATGGTTGGTGGTGTAACTCCAGGTAAGGGTGGCCAAACTCACCTCGGCTTGCCAGTATTTAATACTGTGAAAGAAGCTGTTGCTGCAACTGGTGCTACTGCATCGGTAATCTACGTTCCTGCTGCATTCTGTAAAGATTCTATTCTTGAAGCGGCTAATGGTGGTATTAAACTGATCGTATGTATCACTGAAGGTATTCCAACTCTCGATATGCTTGACGCAAAAGTGAAGTGTGACGAGTTGGGCGTGCGTTTGATTGGCCCTAACTGCCCAGGCGTGATTACTCCAGGCGAGTGCAAAATCGGCATTATGCCAGGCCACATCCACAAGCCAGGTAAAGTAGGTATTGTTTCACGTTCAGGTACATTGACGTATGAAGCGGTGAAGCAAACTACGGATTACGGTTTCGGCCAATCAACATGCGTTGGTATCGGCGGTGATCCAATTCCAGGTTCTAACTTCATTGATATTTTGAAGTTGTTCCAGGCTGATCCACAAACCGAAGCTATCGTGATGATCGGTGAGATCGGTGGCTCTGCGGAAGAAGAAGCGGCTGCTTTCATCAAAGCTAACGTGACTAAGCCTGTGGTTTCTTACATCGCTGGTGTAACTGCACCTGCTGGTAAGCGCATGGGACACGCTGGTGCCATTATTTCTGGTGGTAAAGGTACTGCTGCTGAGAAATTTGCTGCACTGGAAGATGCTGGTGTTAAAACCGTAAAAAGCTTGGCCGATATTGGTAAAGCATTGAAAGAAATTACAGGTTGGTAAGTTATCAATCATGTGTTTCGAAAAAGGCGATCCTTTGATCGCCTTTTTTTATGTTTTTTTATTGATGGGATTAGATCTAATCGCCGATGTGTAGCGTAAAAGACCAATCTGATTTTTGGTGTTTTTATGCTGGCACTATGGTGGATAAAACGCGATTTTCGTCTTGATGATAATGTCGCTTTACAGGCGGCATTGAACGAGTGTGGGCAAGTTATTCCTGTATTTTTTCTGGAGTCGGATGTTTATTTGGCTCCCGATGCATCTGCTTTTCATCTTCAATCACAACTCACCTCACTAATTGACCTCCAGCATTCCTTACGTGTTCGTGGTGCAGAGCTGCTGGTCGTGCATGCTAATTTACCGCAAGGTTTTGCGATTCTGAAAGAATCCTTGAGTTTTACACATATTTTTTCACACGAAGAAACGGGATCAGCAGTGACCTTTAAGCGTGATATTGCAGTGAAAAAATGGTGCAATACTGTAGGTGTGATTTGGCGCGAATTTCCCCAGTCCGGCGTGGTGCGCGCCTTACGTTCACGCGACAAACGGCAAGAGTATGTGGCAGCGCGTTTGTTGCAGAGTGAGCCTTTGGATGCACCGTCAGCAATACCACAGCCCACCTTGTTGTCTGTCAATATTCATGAGCATAATTGTTATCAAATTCCGCCGCTAGCGGATCTTGCGCCACAATTGTTGGATGCTCGTATTCAATGGGCGAGCGTGCAAGTTGTTAATGAAAGACGCGCACAGCGAACATTGAATAGTTTTTTACAAGAGCGAGGATTGAGTTATCGCGGAGGCATTTCATCGCCTAACAAAGCTTTTTTTTGCGGCTCGCGTTTGTCGCCTCATATTGCATGGGGCACGATAAGTTTGCGTCGAATTTTTTCGCGCTTACATCAACGCCTCGAAGAGATTGATGAGTTGCTCGATGTTGAACCGGATAATCAGATATATCAGCGTTGGCGTAAAAGTCTGGACAGTTTCAGTGCGCGTTTATTTTGGCGCGATCATTTTGTTCAGCGGTTGGAGTCGGCGAGTTGGATGGAGTTTCGAGCACTGAATCCTGAATTTGAACAACTTGACTATACACAAGATGCTGCTCTGCTAGAGGCGTGGCTTGACGGTAAAACGGGATTTCCGTTAATAGATGCTTGTATGCGTTGCCTGCAAGCGACTGGATTTTTAAATTTTCGTATGCGCGCGATGGTGGTTAATTTTGCCTGTTTTGGTTTGCATATACATTGGCGCGATCTGCAATATCCGCTCGCTCGTTTATTTACGGATTATGAGCCGGGGATTCATTTTTCACAGGTGCAAATGCAAGCGGCAATTGTAGGCATTAATACAATTAGGGTTTACAGCCCATTAAAACAATTAATGGATCAGGATCCTGAGTGTCAATTTATTAAACGCTGGGTGCCCGAATTACGTCATTTCAGTGCGGAGCAAATTGCTTGTCATGAAACTATACCCTTGCCGGGTTATGTTCCTGCGTTAGTGAATGCTGAACATAACATTCGGTTAATGAAGCAGCGTATTAGCAAGATTCGTCATAGTGATGCGGGTCGGGAGAGTGCACAGCAGGTCTTGCTTGCACATGGTTCGCGCATGAAACAAAAAAAACAAAACCGCTTTTCTAAACGCATCAAGAATACAGCGGTGACACAAATAGATTTATTTGATCTGTGAATCATTGCCTCTCACTGGATCATCAATATGGCCTACACTGTAAGTAGGATTACGTGGGGTAGAATAACAAAATGCTAGAACTCACCGAGTACACCAAATTTTTAATAGGCCTTTTAGCAATCGTTGACCCTCTTGGCGCCATTCCCGTCTTTATTGCGCTCACGGTTCATCAAAGTATCGCGCAGCAACGTAAAACGGCACGCCTAACAGTCATTTCCGTATTTGTTGCGTTGATGGTCGCACTCTTGTTTGGTGAGTGGATACTCTGGGCTTTTGGTATCAGCATTGATGCTTTCCGTTGTGCCGGAGGTATTGTGTTGTTATTAATGGGCTTGGTGATGTTGCAATCGCGCGGGCATAGCCCTGCTGACTTGGAGGCTGCGCAAGATGAAACTATCGCACTTGTGCCACTGACTATGCCTCTCTTGGCTGGGCCAGGCGCTATGAGTGCGGTGATTGTGTATGCCCATCAATCCAGTGCGGTAAGTCATTATGTGGCAATCACCCTGTGTATTTTGTTAGTCAGCGCGTCCTTGATCTTGTGCTTTAAGTTTTTACCCTGGTTTGCGCAACACTTAAGTAAGCGCACCATTGTTATGTCCACTCGAGTTATGGGCTTGTTGCTTGCGGCTATTGCCGTAGAATTTATTGCTGGTGGTTTGCGAGGGTTATTTCCCAGCTTGGCATAATACTCGTTGGCGGACTCTTCTTGGTTCATTCATTATTTTTTACCTGTTTATGTTCAATTCCGACAGGAAAATCACCGTCTTGTTTCTGCATTCTCACGTAATTTTTCACACGAATACTAGAGGTTAATGTGAATACATCTGAAGAGAATATCCCCTGGTCCGTTCGTTCGGCGGCGGAGCTTTATGGTATTGATGAATGGAGTAGTGGATATTTTGGCATATCACCGAGCGGTGATGTGGAAGTTCGTGTGCCCAGTGCGGATCATCCTGTCAGCGTATCCTTGCTTACTATTGTGGATGGGTTACAGCAGCGCGGTTTACAAATGCCGGTGCTATTGCGTTTTGAAAATGTAGTTGATGCTCGCTTGAGTATTATTAATGACTCATTTGCACAGGCGATAGAGTCGAGCGGCTATACAGGATGCTATCGCGGTGTGTTTCCGATTAAAGTAAATCAACAAAAGCATGTGATTGCAGAAATTGCACGCTTTGGTGAACGATATCATCACGGTTTAGAGGCAGGCAGCAAAGCTGAATTAATGATTGCGCTCGCGACCATTACCGATCGTGATAGCTTAATTATTTGTAATGGCTACAAAGATGCTGAGTTTATAACGCTCGGCCTGCAAGCGCGAAAATTAGGGTTTAACTGTTTTTTTGTGTTGGAAACGCTAACGGAATTGCAGTTAGTGATTGAGCGCAGTAAAGCGCTTGGAATAGAACCATTGATTGGTGTGCGCTTAAAACTTTCCACCAAAGTAGAAGGGCACTGGAGTGCTGATAGCGGAGACCGCAGTTTATTTGGTTTAAATACCAATGAATTAGTCTCAGTGATTGATACGCTTCGTGCCGCACAATTGCTACATTGTTTTCAATTGCTGCATTTTCATTTGGGATCGCAAATACCCAATATTCGTAGCATTCGCGCCGGTGTGCTGGAAGCCTGTCGTTATTATATTGAATTAATCGCGGAAGGTGCCCCCTTAGGTTATTTGGATTTGGGTGGCGGTTTAGCGATTGATTACGATGGCACCTGTAGTACCAATGGCCATAGTCGCAATTATTCCGTGCAAGAATATTGCATTGATGTAGTGGAGGCGATTCAAGAAAGTTTGGATGCACACGCTATCAAACACCCCATTATTGTGAGTGAATCTGGCCGCGCTACTGTCGCCCATACATCGGTGCTTTTATTTAATATCTTGGATGTGACGCATTTTGAACCCATGGAGTTGCCAACAGAGTTGCCGAATGATTGTCACGAAATGATTCAAAATTTATGGCACAGCTTATCGGTCATTACCTTGGCGAAGCTGCAGGAATCATTCAATGATGTGATCTATTATCGCGATAAAATTCGTGAATTATTTAATCTAGGTGCTATTAATTTGCGCCATAGAGTTTTGAGTGAAAATATTTATTTGGCGGCACTGCAAAAAATGGCGGCGTTATTGCCACAAATGAAACGTATTCCTGCTGAGTTAGAGAATTTGCCAACATTGCTGGCGGATATTTATTACGGCAATTTCAGTGTGTTTCAATCACTGCCGGATTCTTGGGCGATAGGGCAGGTATTTCCGGTGATGCCAATACATCGTTTGGCGGAGCAGCCTACACGTCACGCGATCATTGCGGATCTCACCTGCGATTGTGATGGCAAGCTGCACAAATTTGCTGGTCCCGATGGCGAGTCATCAACACTGGCTGTGCATCCGTTAAAGCCGGGTGAGGAATATTACATCGGAGTGTTTTTAGTAGGAGCTTATCAAGAAACTTTGGGGGATTTACATAATTTATTTGGCGATACCAATGTTGCCAGTGTGCGTATTAATATCGATGGCAGCATTGATTTTGTGCACGAATTACACGGGGATAGTATTGCGGACGTGTTAAGTTATGTGGAATACGAACCTAATGCGCTTTATGAACAATTTCGCCAAACGGCGGAGCAGGCAGTGCGCGATAATATCATTAGTGTCGCGGATCGCCAGCAAATGCTAGCGGCTTATTCGGAAGGTTTGCGTGGTTATACCTATTTTGAAAAATAGTTTTTAGCGCGCTTTGCGCGCTAAAAAATACATTCCCAGCAATACAAAAATGCCCAGCGCGGCTAATGGCCAGCTGCCGATAATCATAAAGGGTGTCCAATCTTTAACAGGGTAGATGCTGCCATTAAAGGTTTGTGTTCTAAAACTTTCGCTCTGGTTTTGGATCTTGCCTTTATTATCGATAATAGCGCTGGGGCCATTGTTAGTGCTGTAAATTAAATAACGGCCGGTTTCCAAGGCGCGCATTTGTGCCATCTGCATAAATTGCTTGGATTGAATCGAATCCAAAAACCATCCCAAATTATTCACATTCAATAACACTTGAGTTTCTTTAGCGCTTTGGGCGATTAAATCCGGATACACAATTTCGTAGCAAATGGCGGGTGTGATGCGCACTCCGTTAGCGATGAGCCCGTGTTGCTCGCTTGGGCCTAGGTTAATGAAAGAGGTGGGTAAATTAAAAAACTCGATCATGCCGCGTACATAATCTTCTAAGGGTACGTACTCACCAAAAGGCACTAAGCGGCGTTTGTGATAAAAACCTAAGCCTTCCCCCAAGCCAGCGATGGAATTGTAATAGCGAAACTGTCCTTCTTTTTTTTCATCGTAAATCACGCCAGTAAATAATGCGGTGGTATGTTGCGCGGCTTTGGTATTCATTTCCTCTAAAAAGGGCAGTGCGGTGTGATAGGTTAATTGGGTTGGAATGGCAGCTTCCGGCCAAATGATCCAATCATTCTCCCAGAGTTCTTCACTCATGGTGCGCAATTGATCGAGGGTGGTTAGCACACTGGCTTCACTCCAATCCAATTTTATACTTTGATCAATATTGGGCTGTACCATGCCGACAGTAATGGCTTGCTCGCTAGGTTCTGCCCATGTGATATTTTTAAAGCCATTACCCGCAAACCAAAACAATAAACAGCAGATGCTGGGAATTAAAATATTGGTGCGAGATTTTCTTTCGGCAGTACTGAGATTGATAACGGCTTGGGTAATGATGGCTGCGCTAAAAACGGCAATTGCGCTGATACCCATAACGCCAGTTATGGGCGCCCAACCTGCTAGCCAAGTATTGAGATGCCCGTAGCCAATCAACAACCATGGAAAACCCGTAAGAAACCACGTGCGCATCCATTCACCCACTAACCAACAAGCAGGCAAGGCGAGCACTAATGCGTAGGAATGACGCGCAAACCAACGGCCATAAATATATAAAGGCACACAAAAAATCAGTGCCATAAAACAGGCAAATATCAATACTAGCGCGCTGGCTAACAGGGGCGATGCGCCACCAAAATTGTGAATGCTCACATAAATCCAATGCACGCCAGCGGCATACAAACCTACACCAAATGCAAAACTGCGCCACATGACGGCACGCAGTGGTTGTTGATGTAACAAACCAGCAAAAATACTCACGCCAAGAATGCCGAAATACCATTGATCGAAGGGGGCAAAACTGCAGGTAATAAGGGCGCCGGACAGCAGTGCGACGCAAGCGATAACAAAGCGGGAGCTGAAAAATTCTGCTGCAAAAAACTGAGTCATAAAAATCACTGTCGCTGAAAATGAGGCTAACAATTATGGTGCTTGCGTGATGTGGTTTGTGATTGCCGAATACTAGGCTTCGGCAATCGCGCCTTTGTTGATACCTTCATAGGCTTTTACGCGAATAAAGGCTTCGGGTGTGACAATGCGTGTTTGCTGCGCAATGTGATAAGCGAGGAACTCAACGGTAGAATCCGTCTCGATTAAATAGCAGCAACGTTTGGGTAGCGTGAGTTGGAACGGGCCTTGAGCGGAGATGTAAGCAAACTCGTAGTAATCGATACCCTCGTGTTGCGTTTCCTTGGCGATGTCATCACGGGTGGCGATATAAATATCGCGCCATGTATCAGCCCAACGCTGTTCTAGTAAGGGAGATTTTTTACCATTTGCCCAAATATCGATTCGCGAGCGATGACCGTGCGCAATGCGTTGGCAATTGCCTAGATGTTTTTTAAGGCCGTGGCTGTAATGATAATAAGCGCCATCAATCTGCTCGATACTGAAATCCAATTCCAAACGTGCCACGCTCATGGGGAAATGTTGTTTAAGTTGCGCGATGCACCAAGCAGCAATAGTTTCTTGTGTGAGTATTTCTGCATCCACCAGTGCAATGGCATCGCGCGGTGAGCGGGTCGATAAAAATTCACCCTGCGCACCAAATTGCCAGTGAATCGTCAGAAAGTCGCCCTCATCGGTGATCTGAATGTTGGGGGAGCGAATGGGCACCGCTAATCGATGATCCAACTCTGTATCGAGCCAGTGGCGCAGAACTTTTTTCACCGTACCAAAATCGCACACCATGCCTTGTTCATCTAACTCGCCGTGGAGTTTGACATTGGCCAGCCAAGTTTCTCCGAGCAAACCACGCTCTGGGTCAAGGAAACTAAAATCGACATTAGTGAGATTATCAACGAACAGTAACATGGGTCTTATCTTTAGCGGGATGGGGCGCGCATCATACCACTTGCGCCGCTATTTTTGATCTGCCGGTAAGAGCGAAAAATGACCAGAGGAATTTCGCGTAATTTTGGATTTGGTCTATTCTGGATGATTATGCTTGTGGGAATAAACCAAACATTTAGAACTAAATGAAGGGTGATGAGTCATCCCGTCACGCAGTGTGCGCTTTATACAAGAATAAAAAGATCACAACCAATAGGATTTACCCGAGGTGAGCTACAACCTCGGCTATCAAAGCGAACAGATCTGAGGCGACCATGAATAGGATAGCGGTAAGCACAGTTAAAGCCACAGCAAAAAATACATTGATGATTTTGCTGACAAGTCTGAGCTCCATTCCCTGTGTGCAGGCGGCGCAACCGAGCATGGATGATTTGTTGGATCTGTCTTTGGATGAGCTATTACAGCTGCCTATTACATCTGCTTCCCGTTACGAAGAAACTATTTTAGATACACCCGCTACCGTCATGGTAATTACGGATATACAAATTCGTGAGCGTGGCTACCAAAACCTGATGGATTTATTAAGTGATTTGCCTGGTTTTGATGTGCAGCGTGCAGTCGATGCAACACGCTATAACTGGCTCACTGTGAGTGGTTTGAGCGGTGCTAACCGTTTGTTGATTTTTCGCGACGGCATACGAGTGGATTCGCCTACCGGCGACATTATAGCGCTAGGGCAAAATTTCCCATTATTTGCGGCTAAGCGTGTTGAAATCGTCTTTGGGCCTTCAGCGGCGGTTTATGGCGCTGATGCCTTTGGTGGCGTGGTGAATATTATTACGCGAGATGATCAACGTCGCCTTAGTGTTAGTGTCGGTGCAGCTAATACGGATTCAAGTGACCTGCAGCTAGTCACTACACTCGATAATGGTATGTCCATCAATCTGGGTGGCAATATTTATCGTGATCAACGCTATGAGCATGTTGGCGAGCCTTCGCGCCAAGAGCCCATGAATGCTGTTGCATTGAATAACACGGTCATTATTCCTGCCGCCGAGCGAGAAAGTTTTCGTGCACCTGTGGAAAGTGAAAGTGCGTTTTTGCAGTTCCGGTACGCTGGGTTTGAATTGGGTACGCAATATTGGCAATTTCAGCAACAAGCAAATGTTGGTGTGCGTTTACAGGAATCCTTAGCGGGGGAGCGCGATCTGGTCGCTACTCGCCTAAATACACATTACCTGCGCCACACTCTGGACTTATCTGAACAGCTACAGAATCGTATATTGCTGGATTACAGTCGCTATGAAATAAAACCGGACACTCGCTTTTCCAATATTTTCAGTAATTTTCAGCCAGCGTATAAATACCTATTCGGCGAAAAGCAGGCGATAGAGAATCATGTGGATTTCACGCTGAACGATACCCATCGTTTTGCGGGCGGAGTGGGTCATGAGCGTTTTGCGGGCATTCCGCGCACCCCCGATTTGATTAAACCTTACGACACCGGTAAGGCTGTGGATGAACAAGAGCAGTTTTATCCCAATACCACCTTGCCAATCCACATGTACGATTTGGAATACACCAACAGCTTTGCATACAGCCAGTGGGCGGCACAATGGAATGAGCAATGGTCAACCACCACGGGAGTTCGCTATGACCGCAGTTCTCGTTATCAAGCGGCTGTTAACCCCCGGATCGGATTGGTATATCAGCCAGTCCCTGAGACTGTCATTAAAGCGATGTATGGTGAGGGTTTTCGTGCGCCCTCGGCAACGGGAGAAAGCTATGTGACCTTTGGGTCTTTTGATGGCACTCAAGATGAGGAAGGAAATTATCTGGGTTCTGGTTTTCGGGTGCCCAACCCTAATTTACAACCGGAAGAAATTCGCTCGTGGGAGTTAGCTCTCTTGCAGCAAGTGGGCGCTGGTATTGATTTGACATTGCGCAGCTATTACTACGATGCCAATCGTTTGATTGAGGTGGCGCCGATTGCCGAGCCTTTGCAGTTTATTCCTGGTGCGGTGTTAAGTAATGCAACCGCGCGCGCTAACCTAGGGAAAAGTGTGCAGAAAGGCATAGACGTCGGTGTAGATGGTCGAGAAACATTATCGGCAACTTGGCGTCTGAAGTGGTGGGCCTATTACAGTTATGTGGATGGTTATTCCGAGTTGCGCGGCATCACGCGCGAGCTGCCTTTTATTGCACACCATAAAGTGAAAACCGGCGCTACATTCAGCTATGGAAGCCATTATTTTGTGACCGCTAAGGCCTATTGGATTGATGACACCACCAGCAATATGCTGGAAGCCAATAATACTGACTATAAAAAGGCATCAGCCTATACCTTGGTGGATCTTCATCTGGGTAATCAGTACTCGGAACACTGGTTCTTGGGGCTTGAAGTTCAGAATCTTTTTAACGCCCGCTATTTCAACGCGGTATCGGATAATTCAGCAGGACGCGGCTATGCCGATGTGTCACAGCCGGAGCGCACTTGGTTAATCTCCGTCAGTTATCAACTATGAAGGTTAGTTCTGGTTGCAGATTTAACCATTCAGATCATTAAGGTATTCGTTATTGCATGTAGCGCGTGAGAGATGTGTTAGTGAGTGAGAGGTGTGTCAGTTAAGCGATGTCAATAATCATCAGGGCAACCATGTATCCGGCCATACGCTTGTTAATAGCAGGTGTGGGCGTACTTTTGTCTTGGGTTTGTATCGCCGCTCAAGCCACGCCTTCAGAAGCTCCATTGCGGGTTGCGTTTGTTTATAACTTCATCAAATTTATCGAATGGCCCGACATGGATTCTGCACAATCTATCAGGTTGTGTGCATCCACTTCCGATGACAGCACCAAGGCCGCTCTCGCTAAACTCCAAGGTAAAACAGCCAACAAGCGCCTTATTGAAATCATCTATCTGGAACCACATAAGCTCGATACTGTTGCCCGCTGCCAGATGCTTTACATCACTCAAATGGATCAGGATAAAAGCTTGCCTAATCCATTACCCAGTGGAGTCGTGTTGGTAGCGGATGAAGCTTCGGTTCAAGATGCGAATGTGAGTATTGCGTTACTCAGAAACCCTGATGGACGTATCGAGTTCGCCGTTAATAACAATGCGGTTATCCAGGCGGGGGTAAGGATTAGTAGTCAGTTGCTTAAGCTGGCCAAGAATTCGCGTGGGGGGACCTCGACGAATGATTAAGTGGTCGCTCGCACGAAAAATCAGTTTGTTAGCGATGTTGGTGTCGTCTTTAGCGGTACTGGTTGCATCACTCGTTGGGGTATGGCAACAGTATGAAATAGCCAATACCCAAGTGAATCAACAATTACAAATCTTGGCGCGTGCGACGGCGTTTAATATCGCGGCACCCAGTATGTTTAACGATGAAAAAGCAGCGCAAGAAGCACTGAAAACCTTGAGCGTTGACCCTCAAGTGGTCAGTGCACGTTTGGAGCTGGTTAATAAAACCGAATTGGCGCGCTATCAACAGTTGAATGCGGCGAGTAAACCGATTCATCAGCATCTACAAGTCGATGTTGTCTGGGATGAGGAGAAAGTCGGTAATCTTTATTTAGATGTGGACTTATCGCCACTTCACCAGCAGTTATATCGACAAATAGGATTTGCGCTTTTTATCGCCTTGATTACCTTAGTCTGTGCAGGCCTGCTGGCGAGGAAACTAACCCGTATTATCACTCAACCCTTGCGCACCCTGAGTCAGGTGACGGAAACCGTCGGGCGCGAGGGCAACTATGCGTTGCGTGCGCCCGCCGTGGCCACTCAGGATGAAGTGGGCCTTTTAACCGGTCGCTTTAATGCAATGCTGGAACGTATAGAAACCCAGGATACGGAACTGCGTAAACAGCACGATTTGTTGGAACATCGTGTAGAAGAGCGTACGGCACAATTACGGTTAGAGAGTGAACGTGCGGAAGCGGCTAGCCGTGCCAAAAGTGAATTTCTTGCCATCATGAGCCATGAAATTCGCACACCGCTCAACGGTATTCTCGGAATGACCAGCTTATTATTGGATAGCGCCTTGGATGCTCGTCAAAAGCGTTTTGCCCGTGTTGCTCGTCGCTCTGGCGAGGATTTATTAGTCGTGATCAACGATATTCTCGATTTCTCAAAAATCGAAGCGGGAAAATTGGAGCTCGAAATTCGCCCCTTCCAGCTCAACGGCTTAATTGAGGATTTAGCGGAGCGCTATGCACCTATTGCGCAAGGAAAAGGTTTGGAGTTGCTCTGCGATACGCCTATACCGCCCTTATCGGTTGAAGGTGACTCTGCACGCCTTGCGCAAGTGCTGACTAATTTACTCAGCAATGCCATCAAATTTACCCACGAGGGTGAAGTGGTGCTCTCGGTGATTCGAGTCGATGAATCCGATGAAAGCGTCAGCTTGCAGGTTAGCGTGCGCGATACCGGTATAGGCATTACGCCTGAGCAACAACGCAAATTGTTTAATGCCTTCACCCAAGCGGATTCCTCAATGAACCGCAAATACGGCGGCACAGGCTTGGGGTTGGTTATTTCTCAGCGGTTAATCAAGTTAATGGGCGGTGAAATTCAGCTGGAAAGTAATGCGGCTGGTTCACACTTCCATTTCAATCTCACGCTTAAAAAGGTCCAAGGCGCAGGCACTGAAATCTTAGTCAAAGGTTTAGAGGATCTGCGGGTACTCGTGGTGGATGATAATCAAACCAATCGCGATATTTTGGAAAACTGGTTGATGTCATGGGGTGTTCAACCGGTAATGGCTAGCTCAGGTAAAGAAGCGTTGGCGCTCCTGCAATACCACACGCAAGCTGGCCAGCCTTTTCAATTATTACTCAGTGATTGGATGATGCCGGCAATGGATGGCGGTCAACTGATTGAGCAGATTCGCCAACACCCAGAATATGATTCCTTGGTCGCGGTGGTGTTAAGTTCCGCCGGTATCTCAGTCAGTGAGCATTTAACGGCGCCGGTGACCACGTTATTGAAACCTGTTCGTCAATCGGAATTGCATAACATCTTAGTGGATGTGGTTTATGGATCTATTCACACTCGCACTCCACAACCCTTACAAACGACCACACCTGCTGAGGAGGCTGCTGTTGCGGTGCTCGCGCCGATAACGGAGGGTGATAAATGGTTGCCAAAATGGCAGGGGAAGGTACTCCTAGCGGAAGACAATCTCGTCAATCAAGAAGTTGCTTTAGCGATGTTGCAGCGTTTGGGGGTGAGTGCCAAGGTGGCCGTGAATGGAGAGGATGCCTTTCGCCTATTGCAGGAAGACTCGTTTGATCTAGTGCTCATGGATTGCCAAATGCCCATTATGGATGGCTTTGAAGCCACTGCGCGTATTCGCCAGCGCGAACGTGAATTGGGTTTACCGGCGTTACCTATTATTGCGCTCACTGCAAATGCCATTGTCGGTGATAGAGAGCAGTGTTTATCGCGCGGCATGGATGATTATCTCAGCAAACCGTTTACCACGGAGCAATTGCAACAATTATTGGCTCGTTGGTTGGTACCCAAGGATGTTGTCGATCAGCAGCACACTGGCTCTACCAACACCACCTTGGTCAAACTCGATAAAAAAGTCATCGAACAGCTCACCCTACTCAAAGAGGGTTTGTTGCCGCGTGTTATTCAATTATTCAGAGCATCCAGCCCGGGGCTACTGGCCATCATGCAAGAAGCGATTGAGCGAGGGAATGCCGATCAACTCTACAAAACGGCTCACAGTTTAAAAAACAGTGCCGCAAATTTAGGTATCACGGAATTGGCTGATCGTTGCCGTGAATTGGAGGCTCTAGGCCATCAAGGTAATTTGACGGGAGCAGAAGATCGTCTCATGAGTATTGTTCAATTGTATGAAGCTGCGCTGCTTGCTTTGGAAGCATACGAAATCGAGGAGAAACAGGGATGAACATGCTAGAAGTCAGCTCCTCAGTCATATTGGTAGTGGATGACGACGAAGCCGCGCGCTTGATGATGGCTACCACACTCATAAAAGCAGGTTTTGAGGTGCTTGAAGCTGCAGATTGCGCCAGTGCACGTGCCCACTTTCATCAATTCACGGTGGATATGGTGTTGCTTGATGTGCTCTTGCCTGACGGCGATGGTTTTAGTTTATGCCGTGAGTTTCGCCGTAACGAAAAAGGTCGCGCTTTACCCATAGCGATGGTAACTGGGTTGGATGACGTGGAATCTATTCGCATCGGTTATCAATGTGGCGCTACCGATTTTATTACCAAACCGGTGAGCTGGGGCACCTTACCTTATCGCATTCATTACATTTTGCGAGCAAGTCGTGCCATTGAAGATTTAAGTGTCAGTGAAAGTAAAACCCGCGCACTCTTGTCGGCCATTCCAGACATCATTATGCGAATTCATCGCGATGGTCGTTTGCTGGATTTGCAAGTCGGCTCCTACATGTTTGAAATGGAAGAATGGTTTTATCTACCTGAAGGGGAAATGTTTGGTCGTTTGCCTGAGGCGGCCAACAGGTTATTGACTCCTTCAATTCAAGCCGTGTTAGATGGCGCGAGCATGCAACTGCTAGAGTTTGAGTGGTCGCAAAAACCCAACACAATTCGCTATTGGGAAGCGCGTATTACGCCACGGGATAGTGATGAAGTCTTAATGGTTGTGCGCGATATTACCAAGCGCAAACAGCAAGACACACAATTACGTTTATGGGCGCGTGTGTTTGAAGGCAGTAATGAAGCCATCGTTATTTCCGACGCACAATTTAATATTGTCTCGGTCAATCATACCTATGAAAAAATCATGGGTTTTAACGAGGCAGAGGTAATCGGTGTTAATGCATTAGAGGTTGTATCGGCGTTGCATTCGCACAGTTTTATGCGGAGTCTTATCACGGTTCTCAAAGAGCAATCCCAGTGGCAAGGTGAAATGAATGGCCGGCGTAAAAGTCGAGAAGAGTTTCCTTGCTGGGTGTCGATCGGTGTGACCAAAAATAGTGAGGGTGAAGTTGAAAATTACATCACCATTTTTAGTGATATTTCGGAGCGGAAAAATTCGCGGCAGCAGTTGAATTTTTTAGCCCATCACGATTCATTAACGGGGTTGCCCAATCGAGCCTTGTTAAATGATCGTCTCAGTATGGCGGTAACGGTTGCGCGGCGGCAGCAAGAATTATTGGGGGTGTTGTTTATCGATTTGGATCGTTTTAAAAATATTAACGATTCTCTCGGACATTCCGCGGGTGACAAGCTTCTGAAAGAAGCGGCGATGCGTTTAAGTGCTGTTGTTCGCTTGGGCGATACTGTGTCGCGCTTGGGTGGCGATGAATTTGTGGTGCTATTTCCCAATATTAAAGATGCGACGAATCTTGCCGATCTTGCTATTAAATTGTGCAACACCTTGCGTGAGTCCTATTTGATTGATGGTATCAGTGTGCATCTCACACCCAGCGTGGGTATTGCCATGTTTCCTAATGATGGAGACAACGCGAATGTTCTGATTAAAAATGCGGATGCGGCTATGTATCTTGCCAAAGAAAAAGGCCGCAATAATTATCAGTTTTACACGCCTGCATTAAATGCACGAACCTTGGATCGGTTGAAATTAGAAAGTGATTTGCGCCAGGCTATCGAGCAGGGCGGTTTTGAATTACATTATCAACCACAAGTCATTACCGATACGGGGCGACTTTGGGGGGCAGAAGCCTTGGTGCGTTGGCGTCATCCTGAGCGCGGCCTTATTCCACCCTTGGATTTTATTCCCCTTGCAGAAGAAACGGGTTTAATTATTCCCCTTGGCCATTGGGTGATGTGTGAGGCGGCACGGCAAGTCACCCACTGGCGTAATCATGGATACCCCTCCTTGGTGGTGAGTATTAATATTTCTGCATTGCAATTTCGACAAACCAATTTTTTAGAGCAAACCAAAGCGGTATTTGAATCTCTGGGGGCAGAGCCCGCCGCCGTTGAATTGGAATTAACAGAAAGTATTTTGATGGGCGATATGGAAACGTCTATCACCACGTTGCAGGGTTTACGGCAACTCGGATTCCGCATTGCTATTGATGATTTTGGTACGGGTTATTCCAGTTTAAATTATTTGCGTCGCTTACCGGTGAATGTGCTGAAAATCGATCAGTCATTTGTGCGCGATATGCTTCAGGAACAAGCGTCCTTAGCGATTGTGGATTCGATTATTGGTTTGGCAAAAGCCTTAGGTAAAGAAACCATTGCGGAAGGTGTAGAAACAGAAGCCGAATACAATTTGTTATGTCAGCACGATTGTCACATTGTGCAAGGCTATTATTTTTCCAAACCATTGCCGGTGTCGATATTTGAAGAGTGGATAAAAGAACACCATTAGGTAGGGTCAATATTCAATAGAAGATTCAGCGTTAATCATGCCGTGATCGTTGTGAGGGAGCATCAATTGGTAAGGATTTTTAGGTGGTTATAGGATTGACCCGCAGACGTTAAATTCGTAGGTATAATCCATGAATAAACATAGAAATGCCTGTTATGGTCTTGGCATCTTCTTGATTGCATTTTCACAGATAACAGCCGCTAGCGACATTGATCTCTTTGAGCTTTCCTTAGAAGAGCTCATGCAAATGCCTGTGGAAATTGCCAGTAAAAAAGAGCAATCCCTATTGCATGCGCCAGCCGCTGTCACTGTGTTAACCGCTGAGGACATTCAACGCTCAGGGTTAACCTCTCTGCCCGAAGTATTACGTTTAATTCCGGGTGCAACGGTAAGCCGCTACGATGCCAACAAGTGGGCCATTTCAATTCGTGGTTTTAGCAATCGCTTTGCGAACCAGCTACTCGTGCTGATGGATGGAAGAACACTGTATTCGCCTTTATTTTCTGGCACTTATTGGGATGCGCAAGATGTCGTGTTAAACGATATAGAACGCATCGAAGTGGTGAGAGGTTCCGGTGGAACGCTCTGGGGAGCCAATGCTGTTAACGGTGTTATTAACATTATTACGAAATCCGCTAAAACGACTCAAGGCACGCTGGTGGACGCTACTGTGGGTGATACAGATACGCGTGAATTATTCAATGTGCGCTCGGGGTTTATGGTGGGCACGCTTCCAGCGCGTCTGTATTTTATTCATCGCAATATGGATTCCGGTGAAATCATGGGGCCTGAATCTGGAAATTTAAATTATCGTCCCGTAGGGGAGCAAGCGAACGATGAGTGGCACAAACAACAAATGGGTGGCCGCATCGAAAATGCGTGCGATGAGCTTTGCTGGAATACCGCGTTTGATGTGAACAGGGCGCGGTTGCAGCAATCACGTATTGCCCGTCCAGCGCCGCAACAACCTTTGCAAGCATTCGATGATGAAATTACATCTCATGGTTGGAATATTAATCAAGTTGTAGCCAATCCCAAAAGCGTAATGCCATGGAAAGCGCAGTTTTATATGGATCACAATGAACGTGAAGACGCTTCGATAAAAACGGATATTGATAAATACAATCTTGAATTTCATCAAACTATTTCCATGGGTGCTGATGCTAACTCAACCCTGACCTATGGTGGGCAAACGCAATTCACCGATATTATGGCGCAAGGAAAAACCTCATTTATCTTTTCACCTGAGCAGTATGATGAAGAACGCTACAATGTGTTTGCGCAATGGGATAAACATCTATTTCGTTTTGATGAGTCTCTGCTGCAAGGCGATGTATTTATGACACTCGGCAGTAAGTTGGAAAAGGTCTCAGCGGTGGGCTCAGAAACTCTGCCTAACCTGCGGTTACGCTGGGAATGGAATGAAAAGCATCTGCTGTGGTCTTCAATTTCTGAAGCGGTTCGTCAGCCTTCCTATGCTGATCGATTTGCGGCTATAGCCGTGGGAAATTTGATCACACCTATTGGTAATCCGTCGTTAACGCCAGAAAAAATGCAAGCAACGGAATTGGGTTATCGCGGCGTGTTGCATGAAAAGCTAAGCGTTGACCTGGCTCTGTATGAACATGATTACACGGATTTAATCGCTAATAATCACAATGATAACGAACTAGGACTTCGTGGCTACGAGGCGGTAGTGAGCTGGCGTCCATTATCTTCGTTGAGTGTGCAAGCGAACTACAATCATCAATATGCGTACAATGAGGGGGCAACTGCTTTTAGAAATTCGCCGCTACCCCGTGATGCAGGCAGCATTAATATCAATTGGCGTATCCTTCACACGGTTGAATTCAACCTCTACCACTACTACAGCGATAAATTACGCACAACGGCGGCAGGTGTTGATGTAGGAAATATTAATCGCGTTGATGCCAACGTGCAGTGGACGCCATCACCTACCATGACCTTTGCGTTGATTTTCCAAAATATCAACGACCCTGTTCATTTTGAAAATATTGACACGCAACGCTTATCCTCCGGTGTTGAACGCTCTGCGATGGCGCGTGTGCTCGTGCGTTACTGAGATTAATCGCCAATAATCATATTCATCGTTGAACGCAGGATTAATCAGTGCTTTGCAGCATAGTTAATCCAGCGCGTTTTCTTATGAAACCTCATCCATGCAATTTAACTATGCACTGACGGAAATCGCTGCCGACGTTTTCTTTTCAGGCTGAATGCTGTTCCTTAATATTTTCGCAGCTTCCACCATGCGCACCAATGCGGCTTCCGTTTCTGCCCACTGACGAGTTTTTAAACCGCAATCAGGGTTTACCCACAATCGCGCCGCAGGAATTTCTCTTGCGGCGCGCTTTAATAGATTCACCATGGTGTGTACTTCAGGAACATTGGGTGAATGTATGTCGTAAACACCGGGGCCAATATCATTGGGGTATTTGAATTGCTCGAAAGCTTGCAACAATTCTCCGTCAGAGCGCGAGGTTTCAATGGTAATAACATCTGCATCCAAATCGGCAATGGCGGCGATAATATCGTTGAACTCCGAATAACACATATGGGTGTGAATTTGCGTTTCATCTTGCACTCCACTAGCACAGACCCGGAATGCATGAACTGCCCAATGTAAATAAGATGCGCGATCTTTTAAGCGCAGTGGCAAACCTTCGCGGATTGCGGGTTCATCAATTTGAATCACTGTAATACCAGCAGCTTCTAAATCCACCACTTCATCGCGCAGTGCTAAGGCAATTTGTAATGCAGTGGTTGCACGGGGTTGGTCGTCGCGCACAAAAGACCAAAACAACATAGTAATAGGGCCGGTCAACATACCTTTTACCGGCTTTTTGCTGAGTGATTGTGCATAGCGAGCCCATTGCACAGTGATGGGCAATGGACGAGAGACATCGCCAACAATAATGGGCGGTTTTACACAGCGTGAACCATAACTTTGTACCCAACCATATTGGGTAAATACATAACCATCCAACTGTTCGCCAAAATATTCCACCATGTCGTTACGTTCGGCTTCGCCGTGTACCAATACATCCAACCCAATCTGTTCTTGCTTGGCGATGCAGTCAGCAATTTCCTCGCGTAGTCGATTTTCATATTCAACAGCGTTAATTTTTCCTTGTTTAAATTCGCTCCGAGTATGACGAATCTCATCCGTTTGCGGAAATGAACCTATGGTCGTGGTTGGAAATGCGGGTAATTGTAAGAGTGCTTGTTGTTTGGCTATTCGTGTTGTAAATCCAGACTGGCGTTGTGCATGCTCAGGCTTAATGGCTTTCAAGCGCGATTGCACTTCAGGGTTGTGAATTTTAGGTGACTGGCGGCGTAATTCGGCGGCGGAATTACTTTCTGTTAATAGAGTCTGCGCACCTTTATGAGTCGGATCGACTAACAAGGTTTTAAGCGCAACGACTTCTTGCACTTTTTGCGTCGCAAATGCTAACCAACTTTTTACATCGGCAGCTAACTTTTCTTCCCGTTGTAAATCTACGGGTGAATGCAACAGTGAGCAGGAGGGTGCAATCCATAACCGTTCGCCCAAGCGCGTTTGCGCTTGTTGTAAGAGTGTCAATGATTTTGCTAAATCATTACGCCAAATATTACGACCATCCACCACGCCGAGTGATAACACTTTATGTGCTGGTAAACGGTCAATCACGGCCACTAATTGTTCCGGCGCACGCACAATATCAATATGCAATCCCGCTACTGGTAATTGCACGGCGGTTGAAAGATTCTCACCTAAGTCGCCAAAGTATGTCGCCAGTAATATTTTTAAACCGCAGTGTTGCAAACGGTTGTACACGGACTCAAATGCACGCTGCCATTTTGCAGGTAAATCCAATACTAAAATGGGCTCATCAATCTGTACCCACGTGGCTCCTGTGTTTGCCAAGGCGTTTAGCAGTTGTGTGTAAGCAGGTAAGAGGTTTTCAAGTAAATCAAAACGATCAAATGCAGTGCCTTTTTCTTTACCCAAATACAAATAACTCAGTGGCCCTAAGATAACGGGTTTGACGGCATACCCCAAAGCAATCGCTTCGGCGGTTTCATCAATAATTTGTGGCCAGCTCAATTGGAATTGTTGCTGCGCATGAAATTCTGGGACTAGGTAGTGATAGTTAGTATCAAACCATTTCGTCATATCGGATGCGGTGGTTGCATGTCCCGTTGGCGCGCGACCGCGAGCAACGCGAAACAAGGTATCCAAATCTACCTCGGTACAGGGCGTAGATGCGAATTCGGTTAGGGTAATGTGAGGTGTGGCGCAGCAGCCATCTTCATGGGTGTGGTCTACGCTTGAGCGCTCGGGTGCTGATCTGCGATGCCGCGCGGGGATATTTCCCAGTGTGGCAGACAGGGTGAGCACCTGGTCGTACCACGCAAAATCACCTGTGGGGATTAAATCCAATCCGGCATCAGCTTGTAATTGCCAATGACGTAAGCGCAGCGCGCTGCCCACGGCTTCCAGCTCGGCTTGGGTGATGTCACCGCGCCAGTAGGCTTCTTGGGCTTTTTTGAGTTCGCGGTCTGCGCCTATGCGAGGAAAACCGAGGTTATGTGTTGTGATCTGATGGGTCATGTGAAGTTACCTGTTTTGATTTCTGTAAGAGTGAGGCCATTGTTTCGCAGGGCTTAACATGAATCAAACTGGTAATTTTCAGCTTTAACATGAATTATTTTAATGTATGATTCGTAGGTTGGGGTGAGGCACGAACCCCAACATTGGTGCCGTCCCGAGAGTGTTGGGGTTCGTGCCTCACCCCAACCTACATGAGTTATTCGTCATGATCGAAATACGCCACCTGAAAACTCTTATCGCCCTTCGTGAAACGGGCAGCTTGGTTGAGGCCGCCGAGCGCTTGTTTCTCACACAATCTGCTTTGTCACATCAACTCAAAGAATTAGAGGCGCGCTTGGAGTGCGAATTATTTATTCGCAAAAGCCGCCCATTGCGTTTCAGTGAAGCGGGAAAGCGTTTATTGCAACTAGCCGATGATGTAATCGCTAAAGTGGCTGATGCTGAGCGCGATGTAAAAAAATTAGTGCATGGCGAAGCAGGGCGCTTGTACATGGCGATTGAATGCCACAGTTGTTTCAATTGGTTAATGCCAACGATTGATATTTATCGCAACCAATGGCCAGCGATAGAATTGGATTTTTCCGGCGGGTTTACGTTTGAACCCTTGCCTGCACTTGCGCAGGGCGATGTAGATTTGGTCATTACCTCTGACCCGCAGCCCATAAAAGGCGTGAGTTATGTTCCGCTATTTTCCTATGAAATGCATATCGCTATCGCTAATCATCATCCCCTTGCCGAAAAACCCTTTTTACAGCCACAGGATTTAGCGGATGAAACACTGATTACATACCCGGTAGAACGGAGTCGGTTGGATGTGTTTAAACATTTTTTGAATCCTGCCGGTGTTGAACCTAAGGCTCTGCGTACATCGGAGTTAACGTTAATGATGGTGCAGTTAGTTGCGAGTGGCCGTGGTGTATGTGCATTACCGAATTGGGTGTTAGCAGATTATGTAAATCAATCCTTAATCCGTGTGCGCTCGGCCGGTAAACAGGGCATTTGGCCCACGCTTTATGCGGCGGTACGCGATGAGCAATTGCCGACCCCTTTTGTGCAGGATTTTTTGCGCTTGGCTAAACAACATTGTTTGCTTCATTTACAGGGCGTGAAGCAAGTACATTAATGTGTGGTGTTATTTTTTTTGGGGGTATTTTCCGCCAAATATGTTAATAATTTATCAAACGGCATTGGGCGCTCAAAAAAATAACCTTGCGCACAATCGCAATTATGCGCATTCAAATAGTTTCTTTGTTCTTCGGTTTCAACACCTTCGGCGACGATTTTCATAGGGCGTATTTTATTTAGTCCAATAATGGCCGATACCATCTCATTATGTTCATTGGCGGTGCCAATTTTATTGATAAACGAGCGATCAATTTTTAAATAATCCGGCGAGAAACGCACAATATAGCTTAATGATGAAAAGCCTGTGCCAAAATCATCGAGTGATATTTGTACACCCATAGCCTTTAGTTCGCTGATTTGTTTTAAATTATCAGCTGTGTTTTCTAAAAACATTTGCTCGGTAATTTCTACAATAAAATGGTTTGAATGAAGTGAATATTTTTTAAGAGATTCTTGAATCATGCTGACCAAATTTTGTTGTTGAAATTGCCGTGCAGATACGTTGACGGCGACTGAAATATCGTAACCCATACCTTGCCATTGTGCTGTTTGTCGGCAAGCTTCTTCAATAACCCATTCGCCAATACTGTTAATGAGTCCGCTTTCTTGAGCGTAGGGAATAAATTCATCGGGTGGAACCATTCCACGGTGTGGGTGGTGCCAACGAATCAGAGCTTCTACGGATACGATATCTTGGGTTGCCAGATGAATAACAGGTTGGTAGTAAAGCTCTAGTTCATGATTATGAATAGCGTTGCGTAAATCGGCATCCAACAGTAAACGGTTATGCACGTACTCGGTCAATTCTTTGCGGTAGAGCTGGTAGCAGCCGCGGCCTTTGGCTTTGGCATCATAGAGCGCACTGTCTGCGTTACGTAATAGCATTTTAGCGTTATCGCCGTCGGTGGGGTAAAGAGCAATGCCAAAACTCATGCCCACATGTACTTTGTTGTTGCCCAAACGAATAGGTTTGTTAATTTTTTGTAATAATTTTTCAGCGACGGTGACTACGGCTTCAAATTTATTGACGTCATGTAGAAGAATAACAAATTCATCGCCACCTAAACGTGCAACGGTATCTTCTTTGCGCAAGGCTTTAAATAAACGACGAGCAATCGTTTTCAATAGTTGATCGCCAGCTTCATGACCTAGCCCATCATTAATCTGTTTAAAATGATCAAGATCTCCAAATAACACCGCAAAAGGCGCAGAGCTGCGGTTAGATTTTTGAATTAAAAAAGCAATGTCCTCATGCAATTTGGCGCGATTACCGAGGCCTGTGAGAGGATCGTAGTGGGCTAGTTTAATCAATTGCTCTTCGTGTCGTTTGCGTTCCGACAAATCATGAATTTGAAATAAATAACAAGGAGAATCCTCATATTTATTGATGAAGGCCACCGAAACCAAGGAGTAAATTGCATGACCATCTTGAGCAATATAGTGAGTTTCATATTGCACAAAAGGAATATCTTCGTTGGTCAGGCGATTAAGCTGAACTTGTTCAAGTTGCGCGGCATCGGGACTGCTTAAGTCACGTATATTTTTCTGTAATAATGGGCTGGTGCGTTCATCCGCGTTTTTTGCATACCCCAGTAACTCTTCTAAGGATGAATTCACCTGTAAGATGTTTCCTTGTAAATCTACCAGTGCCATGCCGAGGGGGGCGTAATCAAACGCTGCGTGAAAACGTTGCTCACTGCGTGCCAGTGCTTGCCGGGTTAATTCAAATTCGTTGATGTCAGTATTACTGCCGAGCCAGCGTATGATTGTGCCTTTTTCATCGCGCTGTGGTGTGGCGCGTGTATCAAACCAATGGTATTCACCCTTGTAATTTCGAATACGAAACTTCACAAAAAGATCTTCTTGTGTTGTGACACTGCGCTGCCATGCTGTAAGTAGGGCCTCCCTGTCATCTGGATGTACTTGATCAGACCATGTAAAACCTAATTGTTTTTCTTGCGAAATGCCGGTGAACTCACACCACCGGCGATTGAGGAAATCGCAGCTACCATCTGGGCGACAAGTCCAGACTAAGTGCGGAAGCCCCTCCGCAAGTTGATAAAAACGTGCGCGTTCTTCTTTTAAGATCCGCTCATTCTCTGCCCAATTAAGACTTGCACCCAAGGCTTGTTCTAGCTGCGCTGTTTGTAAATTGCGTTTTGGTAAATAATCAAATACGCCATCGCGTATTACATCAGCAACAATCCTTTCATCGGTGTTACCGCTAATCATAATAATCGGAATGGGTGTGGAATTATGTTGCTGTATAGCACTAATTAATTCTGAGCCTAAACCATCTTTAAGTTGATAATCTAAAATAGCGCAGTTGAATTGTTGTTTCTCCATAAGCTGTAGTGCGCTTGCCGTAGAGCTACTTTCTATGATGTTGATTTTGTAATTAGTTTTGTGCAGCAGGCGCATAATTTTTTCACGATCAACATCATCATCGTCTACGACGAGAACAGACAGGATTTTGTGTTGAGTCGTCATCTGCATGATCAATATCCTTATTATTAACTAGGTAGTTTTATTGCGGCGCGATAGTTGTCTAGCAGCGAGGCCAATTTACTGAATTGTGGCCCCACAGCGGATTTAACCATGTAACCGGCAATGTGATTGTGATACGCCTTGGATCTATCGGCGTCTGCATCGGATGTTGTGAGTACAAAAACAACACTTTCACGCAGTTTTTCATCGGCGCGAATTTCGGTTAAAAATTCAAAACCATTCATACGTGGCATATTCAAATCCAGTAAGATCAAATAAGGTTTTTTAATCTTTTCCTGTGGATGGGTGTTGCGCAATATCGCGAGTGCTTCGGCGCCATCTTCAGCAACAATGATCGGGAAATTGAGTGAATGTTTACGTAAGCTGCGAATCACCGATTCACTGGAAACATCGTCGTCATCCACTAATAAAATGTGAAGTTCGGGTGCGTTATTCATCAATATCCCTCCGCGCAAATCGTGGCCACCACACTTTAAAGCAGCAGCCAGGTTGATTCAGATTATTTGATAATTCTATTTTGCCGCCGTGACTTTCCGTTAGTCGTTTAGCAAGCGCAAGGCCAATGCCATTGCCTTCGCTCTTACTGGCGCCCAGTGTTTGAAATAAGCGGAATACGCGCTCTTGAGCGGCTTCAGGAATACCTGGCCCGTTATCTTTCACGGTAAATAAACAATAATTGCCGCTGGCTTCTGCTGAGATGTCTATGCGTGGGTGTTCACCTTGATTATGTTTTAGCGCATTGCTAAAGAGATTGCGCAATACCGTTTCCAAGGGTGTCTTTGCTGCATGGATAAATGGGATGTTAATCTCTTGTGTGATTGTGCACTCAGGGGGGACAGGGTGGAGCTCAATAATTCCTGCGATCAAGTCCGCCACATCAAAAATCATCGCTTCTTTGCTGCGCTTACCGGCGCGGGCATAAACCAGCAAATCATCAATTAATCGTTCCATGCGATTGATGCGCACTTTAATACGAGAAATATTGTGAGTGATAGCTTCCGGAGTTTGATCGCCGAGGTCTTCTTTAATCCAATCAATCAGGTCGGATATACCTCTGAGTGGTGATTTTAAATCGTGCGATGCAACGTAAGTGAATTCTTCTAAATGTGCATTGGCTTGTTTTAAGTTCAACTCCAGTTTTTTGCGTTCGGTGATGTCTGTGATTACCGCCAGAATTAATGAACCCTTGTCGCTGGCTATAGGGTTGAGGCCTATTTCAATGGGAATCTCGGTGCCATTTTTATGGCGCCCTGTTAGATCACGCCCCAAACCCATGGCGCGTAAACTGGGGTCGCGCGTGTAGTTTTCACGCAAGGGTTTGTGCATATCGCGATAGCGTTCGGGCAATAAAATATCCATCGAGTTGCCCAGTAATTCGTCGGCGCTGTAACCAAATAAACGCAGTAGGCTGGAGTTTACCAATTGAATAGTGCCGTGTTTATCGACTAATAAATTGCCATAGGGAGAAGCTTCAATCATGTTGGCAAAACGGGTTTCTGCTTGTTTGCGTGCCGAAATATCTACAATGGTTGCGACAATTAATGGTTCAGTGCTTGTGGTTAAGGGGCGCAAACCAATTTCCAAGGGAAATTCGCTATGGTCTTTACGCAAACCAAATAATTCTCTACCTGCGCCCATATTTCGTGGTGATGGGTTTTGTGCGTAATCGTGTCGATATTGCGCGTGGTTTTGCAGGAATCGTTGAGGCACAAGTTGATCAATCGATGTATTGATTAATTCTTTGACTTCATAACCAAATAAACGCGCCACTTCAGTGTTGGCGTAAGTAATGATGCCTTGCGTAGTCGTTACTAGAATGCCAGCAGGTACTGCATTTAACAGTTCAGCGTAATAATTGTCATGGGTATGCTGATCTTCATCGTGAAACCATTGCATCCGTGATGTCTCCATACGTCAATTTAATTCTCACATTACTCATGGAACGCTTTACATGAATGAGTATAGGGTAAGGGTGAGATCTAAACAGATTGATTTTTCAGCTAGCGATTTTTTTTCAGCGTATTTAGTTATTTAAAAAATGATTTACAACGATAAAAGGGGGAGGGAGAAATGCTGGCGTTGCCGGCGCTTGTGCGCCGGCACCGGTATCACATTAAGCAAGTGCTTTTAGTGCGGCGTCATAGTTAGGTTCGTGTGCCACTTCGCTCACCAATTCGGTGTGAAGTACATTGCCATTGGTATCCAAAACCACCACGGCACGTGCGGTCAAACCCGTTAATGGACCATCCACTAATTTCACGCCATAGTCAGCGGCAAACGTTGAACGGAAGGCTGAGGCGGGAATCACTTTATCCAAACCTTCGGCGCCACAAAAGCGAGCCAAGGCGAAAGGCAAATCTTGCGATGCGCAGACGACAACGGTGTTATCCATTGCGCTGGCTTGGGCGTTAAAAGTGCGAACCGATTGAGCGCAAGTAGGTGTGTCAACACTGGGGAAAATATTCAACACCACGCGCTTACCATTCAAATCGCTTGATGCAATTTCGGAAAGATCAGTTTTAACCAGCTTAAATGCTGGAGCTTTGGCGCCAGTTGCAGGCAGGTTGCCGTTGGTATTGAAGGGATTGCCTTTGAGAGTAACTGTTGCCATAAAAAATGCTCCTGAATCGTTAAGTAAGTATGTGACCAAATAAATCGGTGCCTAAGCCTAGTGGATGCTGCCCTAAAAAGGAATTGCGGTCGCGCTAATTTGGTGAAATTACTAGCTCTTTCCGAGGATTAGTAGCTGCAATGGAAGGCAACTGCCAACTAGGTCTCGTTTTTTGGCGCGGTTTAAATCCGTGTGCTTTTTAAACAGATTTTTTCGTGTGAATTTGCCGCCTTGCATTGATGCGGCAAAGTGTTGATAATGCGCGCCTCTTGCTATGAGCTAGGGCGTAATGCCGTGGTGATTGAGTAAGCTGCAATGGTGATCTAACCGGTCCCCTCGCAACAATGACCTGTGAACCCCGCCAGGCCCGGAAGGGAGCAACGGTAGCAGTTAGTTGTGTGCCGGGGTGTGGCTGGTTAGGTTGCCTCCTAAACCTCCTGCTGTTCTTTTCTTTATTTCCTATTTCGCATGTGAATTTCTGCTTTTCCTCGGCAGCCTCTCCTTTGTGTCTATTTCGTGTTGCGACAGCTATAATCGCGCCCTGATTTTTTAACCTGACGAGTAGCGAGTGGCATGAGCTATCAAGTATTAGCGCGTAAGTGGCGTCCCCGTGTGTTCCGCGAGATGGTGGGGCAGGAGCATGTATTACAAGCCTTAATCAATGCATTGGATCATAACCGCTTACATCATGCTTATTTGTTCACGGGTACCCGTGGTGTGGGTAAAACCACCATTGCTCGTATTCTGGCGAAATGTTTGAACTGCGAAACGGGTGTAAGCTCTGAACCATGCGGGCAGTGCTCATCTTGCCGTGAAATTGCCGAGGGGCGTTTTGTCGATCTGATTGAGGTGGATGCGGCGTCGCGCACTAAGGTTGAAGATACGCGTGACCTGCTTGAAAACGTTCAATACGCGCCAACCCGTGGTCGCTATAAAGTTTACCTGATCGACGAAGTGCATATGCTCTCCAACAGCAGCTTTAATGCGCTGCTAAAAACCTTGGAGGAGCCACCACCGCACGTTAAATTTTTGCTGGCGACGACTGACCCGCAAAAATTGCCCATGACGATTTTGTCGCGCTGCCTACAGTTCAATCTTAAGAATATGAACCCTGAGCGCATCGTCAAACATTTACAGTTTGTACTTGAGCAAGAGCTGGTTCCCTATGAGGACAGCGCACTTTGGCATCTCGGTCGCGCTGCCGATGGCAGTATGCGCGATGCCATGAGTCTCACTGATCAGGCGATTGCCTACGGTTCAGGCAAGATTACGGAAGCCGAAGTGAGTGCCATGCTTGGCACTATCGATCAAGCCGCGGTCTATCAAATCGTGACGGCGCTCGCGTCGTTGAATGGTAAAGCGGTGTTGGCTGCTGTCGAGCAAATGTCTGAACAAGCACCGGATTATGCGAGTGCCTTGGCTGAAATGCTGTCCATGCTGCATCGTATTGCTATCGCCCAAGCGTTGCCGGAGGCTGTTGATAATAGCCACGGTGATCGCGAACGTATTTTGCAGTTAGCGCAACAGTTGCCACCGGAAGATGTACAACTGTTTTATCAAACCGCCTTATTAGGTCGCCGTGATTTACCTTTGGCTCCTGATCCGCGCGCTGGTTTTGAGATGGTGTTATTGCGCATGTTGGCGTTTAAGCCCCAAGGCGTGATTGATGTGCCTACGCAGGCACTGCCACCATCGATTTCTGGACAATCGACCCTAGCCCAATCCGCACCGATACCAGCAATGCCAGTACAAGCGGCACCCATACAACCAACACCGCCAATGGTTGCTGCACCTGTTGCTGCACCAGCGCCTCACGTCGATGCTGCTGCTCCAGTAGCGCCTGTTAAACCATTACAACCTGCACCTGCACCTGCAGTTCATTCTGCCTCAGCAGCGCCGCACTCAGCACCCGCACACGCGATCGAGCCTCCACCCTTTGATGGCCCTTACGATAATGTGCCCGACGATGAATACGCCGAATACGCGCAAGCCCCGGCTTATTATGAAGCGCCGGTTGCAGAAGCTCCAATCGAGGTAACTGATCCAAAAAAGTCTGAAGCGGCGCTAGTTGATGCCGCCGTGCCTGCCGCTACTGAGCCTGAGTTAGTCTCCGTAGTGACCCCACGGTTGGCGAAATCAGTACGCAAGGTGCCTTACGAACAAGCTGGCCCTAATGACTGGCTGGAAATTTATCTTGGTCTTGGGGTAACGGGTATTTTGCAAAGCACAGTCGCTAACTGCCAATTAGTGAATCGGCAGGGCAACGAATTTCAGTTTGTGTTGGATGACACTAATAGCACCTTGTATGACGCGAGCCATCAACAGCGGTTGGCAGATTTGTTGAGCGATTATTTTATCGAACGCGTACAAGTGCGTATTCAGCCGGGTAAGATCACCGCAGAAACGCCAGCGTTGATGGCGATTCGCATTCGCCACGAGCGCCAAGCAGAGGCGGAGCATGCCATTAAACATGATCCGATTGTGCAACAGTTGATTGCGCAATTCGGCGCGACACTGCGAGAAGATTCTATTCAACCGGTGGGTTAATTTTTTATTCTGTAACTGTGACGAGGAAAACATGAAAGGCCTTGGCGATTTAATGAAACAAGCGCAAGCAATGCAAGCCAATATGCAGAAAATGCAAGAAGATTTGGCGAAAGCCGAAGTAAAAGGCGAAGCAGGAGCGGGTTTGGTGAGTGTGATTATGAATGGTCGTCACGATGTGAAACGCGTTAGCATCGACGATAGTTTGATGACAGAAGATAAAGAAATGCTGGAAGATTTATTGGCAGCAGCGGTCAATGATGCCGTGCGCAAAGTGGAAGCACAAAGCCGCGATCAAATGGCAAAAATGACAGCGGGTATGGGAATTCCCGCAGATTTTAAAATGCCGTTTTAGAGAGTCGTAGATTTTTAGACCGTTATTCAAAAGCAGGTTTTAGTTTTCAAAAACGCATGAATACATCCTTGTAGCTCCCTCAAGTTGTCCCTGACTTGAGGGTTTTGAAAACTAAAACCTGCTTTTGAATAACTCAGTGCTAGTCCTGAAAAATTTATTTATTAATCCAGTTCCATTACGAGAAATACACGCTGAATGTTTAGCCCTTTAATCGACGAACTTATGTCATCGCTGCGCTGCTTGCCTGGTGTTGGTCCAAAATCGGCACAGCGCATGGCGCTGCATTTGCTGGAGCGTGATCGCGCGGGTGCAGAGCGTTTGGCGCAGAGTTTACATAAAGCAGTAGAAGGTGTTGGCCGTTGCCAACGCTGCCGTACACTTACCGAACAAACGCTCTGTGGTATTTGTGCGAATCAACGGCGCGATAATAATTTGTTGTGCGTGGTAGAAACACCGGCGGATGTGTTGGCGATTGAACAAGCGGGAACTTATCAAGGCAAATATTTTGTGCTTCAAGGCCACTTGTCACCGATTGATGGTATAGGCCCAGAAGATATTGGTATTGATCAACTCATTTTATTGCTGCAACAAGAGCCCATCACCGAAGTGATTCTCGCGACTAATCCAACAGTAGAGGGCGAAGCGACCGCCTATTACATAAGTGAGCGCGCTAAACATCTTAACGTAACTGTCTCACGCATTGCTCACGGTGTGCCATTAGGTGGCGAATTGGAGTTTATTGATGGCGGTACTCTAGCGCACGCTTTCTCCAGCCGACGAAAATTTTAAGTATGTTAATACCAACTGAACCTATCTGGATCGATCAGGATGATCAGCTCGCCGAACTCTGTGCACAGTGGCGCCAGCAGGCAGCTATAGCGCTGGATACGGAATTTATGCGCAGCGATACCTTTTACCCGATTGCGGGGTTGTTACAAATTGGCGATGGCAAAGGCTGTTATTTAATTGATCCGCTGGCGATAAAAAATCTCGCGCCTTTACGTGAATTAATGCTCGATCAAGCCGTGACCAAAGTCATGCACTCTTGCTCGGAAGATTTAGAAGTCTTTCAGCGTTGGCTGGATGTTGTACCTTCGCCGATTTTTGATACTCAGATTGCTGCCGCTTTTGCCGGTTTAGGTTTTAGTTTGGGTTATGCCGGTTTGGTAAAAGCCTTATTGACAATTGAAATCCCCAAAGAAGAAACACGCTCAGACTGGTTGCTGCGGCCCTTGTCGGTTGCACAATTAAAATACGCTGCATTAGATGTGGCGCACATGCTCATTGTGTACGGAAAATTACTGCAATTATTGAAAGCCACAGAACGATTAGCGTGGGTAAAAAGTGATTGCGCTGATGTGGTATTGAATGCGCGTAAGCCAGATGATTTTAGCGATGCCTATCAAAAAGTAGGCTTTGCATGGAAATTGCGACCACAAGAATTAGCAATTTTGAAAGCCTTATGTGAGTGGCGAGAAACTGAATCGCGCGCGCGCGATATTCCTCGCAATCGTTTAGTGAAAGAACCATCGCTGTGGGAAATGGCACGTAAACGTCCGCAAGATGTAATCCATTTACAGCGGATTGATGATATTCCCCATCGCACCTTAAAAAATGATTCACAAACCTTGCTGGATATTATTAGCACTGCAGCTGCAAGTGACGCCAGCACATGGCCTGCACGACTGGATCCGCCTTTGGCACAAAGTGAAGGCCCCTTGATGAAGGCCTTAAAACACTTTGTGCGCGATATCGCAGAGCAATTGAATTTACCCGCGGAAGTATTGATCCGCAAAAAAGAGTACGAGTTTATTGTGCGCTCTGGCATGAAAGGCGGTCAGTATTCACTACCTGAACGCTTGTTAGGTTGGCGATACGATTTAATTGGCGATGGATTATTGCGTGTTGCTAATCATTATCAGCCAGAGGTTATTCAAACTGAATCAGAGAAGGAATCGGGTAAAGACCTATGAGACACGCCGTAAACCCATCCATGGGGGCTCGTCAGCAACATTCCTACGCGATCCCGTCGCTTCGGAAAACTTCCCACATCCATGTGGGTCGTCCTTGTTGCTGACGGTCTCATAGATCTTTACTCGATTCCTAATCACTATCGACATTAGAAAACCATTATGAAAATTATTTGTGAAATTTATCGCAGCCCAAAAGAAGAGGGCATGTACCTTTACGTGAAAAAAAGTGAAGGCTTGAGTCGTGTGCCGGAAGATTTATTAACGCTGTTTGGCAAGCCACAACAAGCGATGGTGTTGTTGTTAACGCCCGAGAAAAAACTTGCTCACGCCAATATTGAAAAAGTGGCTGAATGTTTGGAAACCCAAGGCTTTTATTTACAATTGCCACCCCGTGATCAGCAAGATCCGGAAGCGCAACGCATTCGTGCATTGAATTCCAAATTGGCAGGATAATAGGCCATGGCACAACAGGTTTTCTGGGCAGCAAAAACCCTTGAAGAAATGTCGCCTGCGGAGTTTGAATCTCTGTGCGATGGATGTGGAAAGTGCTGTCTGCACAAATTAGAAGACGAAGATACTGGCGATGTGTACTACACCAAAGTTGCCTGTCGATTTTTGGATCACAATAGTTGTCGCTGTCAGGAATACACCCAGCGGCAAGCGCTGGTGCCTGAATGCGTGGTACTGACTCCGGAATCGGTGAAAGACACCTACTGGCTGCCGGAAACCTGTGCCTATCGTCTGATTGATGAAGGCTTGCCCTTGTTTGATTGGCATCCGCTAATTTCGGGTGATCCCGAGAGTGTACACAAAGCGAATATGTCGGTCGCAGGGCAAGTGGTGCATGAAAATTCAGTCGATCCTGACGATATGGAAGATTATATTGTGCGCTGGGTATGATCCAGCCGCATGATCAAAAAGCATTAGAACCAAACGAGAATGATGAGGTTTGAATCGTGGAAAATATGACTGACTATCAGTACATGTGGATGATTTATCTGGCCGGTGCGGTAGGGTGTACCTTGGCCACATGGTTGTTATTTCGTCGTGCAGGCCGTGCATGGGTACATTTTTTTGTGATTACGGTGATGGTGCTTTTGTTCACTCCCTATGCGATAGATGCCGATAAGATGATTATGGCACCCGCGATTTATTCTTTGGTTTTTGGATTTTTGACGGATGGTTTCGTCGCTGTCAAACCCGTTATCAAATTGATGTTAGGTTTGTGGTTGGTGGCGTTGATTCTATCGTTGGTATACCAATTGCTGACTCGTCCACGCGCCTTAGCCTCGTCCTCTGCAAGAGATTATCGTCCTCAATACCCAGTCGATCAGGACTACTCCGCTAATGTGCGTCAGACAGCGCGGGGTTTATCACGTGAAGAACGCCAGGCAAGGGATGAGTTATTGCGCGGGGAGGAGCCAATTCGCGCTGTGCGTTAAAACCTTAATCACTGGCTTCACTAAAACCAGCTCCGGCTGGTTTTTTATTGCCTCTTATTTCGCCTTCGGTGGGCGTGAATATGGCGAAATCCTTAGTAGCTGCTATAACTTAAGCTGATATCAGTATGATTTTGCTGATAAAGCGCGGTTTTACTTTTTTGGATGTATAAGTAGGCCGCAATTCAGTGTCGGCTTTTGCATTCACGGATTTGTCCATGCGCCACTTAATCAGATTAATGGTTTCCCTGCTGCTTACTTATCCCGTCATCGCTTATGCCGATAACAAGCCGCTGCCTTCCGATGTTCGGGTTATTGTCGATATCTCTGGCAGTATGAAAAAAACCGACCCCACCAATTTGCGAAAACCCGCTGTCGATTTAATTGTGCGATTGCTGCCCGACAAGAGCAAAGCCGGTATTTGGACCTTTGGACAATCGGTGAATATGCTCATGCCTCATCGCCTCGTGGATGAGCAATGGCGTAAGGAAGGCTCGCAAAAAGCCAAAGACATTAATTCTGTTGGCCTGTTCACGAATATCGGTGCCGCGCTCGAAACCGCTTCAGAAGATTATCGTAACCCCAGCAAAGACTATCGCACCCATATTATTTTACTCACCGATGGTGTGGTCGATATCAGTAAAGAAGCGAGTGATAATTTAGCCGAACGGAAGCGCGTACTGACTGAATTATTACCACGCTTAAAATCGGCGGGTTACACCATTCACACCATTGCGCTGTCGGATGCTTCCGATCAAGAGCTCATGAAAAAATTATCGCTCGCAACGGATGGTGTTTTTGAAGTGGCAGAATCTGCCGATGAATTGATGAGCACCTTTCTACGTATTTTTGATCAAGCGGTACCCGCTGAACGAGTGCCCTTGGACGACAATGGTTTTTTAGTGGATAGCAGTATTCAAGAATTTACCGCCTTAATTTTCCGTAAGGCTGCGGTACCCGCAACAGTGATTATTGCACCAGATGGTAAAGAGTATGGTGCGACTGATCCGCAAAACAACGTCAATTGGTATAAAACAGACAAGTACGATTTAATTACCGTACAACAACCTCAAGCAGGTCAATGGAAAGTGAAAACGGAAATGGCGCCTAATAGCCGCGTGACCATTGTGAGTAATCTTCAACTGGTAGTCATCCCGCCTAAAAATAATATTAAACGCAATCAATCCTTAGAGCTGGTTTATTCCTTTCAGGAAAATAACAAAACGATTACTACGACAGAATTCTTAAGTTTACTCAGTGCAGAAGCCTTGACGGCAAAAATTGGCGAACAACAGAGTTTGCAGCACAATTTAACCAGCACCAGTATTCCCAGTGATGGAGTATTTCGCACTAGTTTAAATGCCTTTGCTCAAGGTGGCAGTTACGATGTTCACGTAACCGTTGATGGAAAAACTTTTAAACGTGAATTCATTCATCACCTAACGGTTTCCGATTCATTATTCAAATTGGAAAAAAATATTACTGAAGATAGTGGTAAGAAAACCTATCAATACAAACTCAATGCCGATGTGGAAGCGGTAGATGTTGCTAACACTAAAGTGACCGCCATTATTAAAAATTCTAAAGATGCCAACTTAGATAAAGAGCTAAATGCTATCGGTAAAGATCACTGGGAATTCTCATTCTCGCCCGTGCAAATTGCCAAGTACACCATCAGTCTGCAAGTGGTCGGTAAAGAAATCGATGGCGCGCCTCTAACGGAAACCATCATGGCGGAAGAATTCTACTATCCCGATGAGGCCACCGTTAAGGCAGAGGAAGAAAAGTTGGCTCATCCGGTCAAAGAGGAGCCGGTAGCAGAGCCTAAACCGGAAGCGAAGCCCGAACCTGTACCGGAAGAAAAAACCGCAGAAGAACCTAATAATGCGCTGCTTTACATAGGTATTGGGCTTGGCAATTTATTGGTTATTGTCTTCGGTTATTTCGCTTATCGGTTAATATCGAGTAAAAATGCAAAAGATGAGTTAGACGAAATTGAGAAAACACTGACAGCAGATGTGGCTCAGCTGAAATCAGCACCGGCTCCCAAAACTGAAAAAACCGTGATAGATGTATCGGAGGAAGATCAGACTGTACACATTCCGATGAATGAATCGACCATTGCTGGATCTTCTACCAAATCAGCATCGGTTGATGACATGATGGCGGACAATTTATTTCCGTTGGATAACATGGAAGAATCTGCGGATCATAAAGACAAGGCTTAACAACCTATAGGGATAACAACGTTAAAAGATAAGGCTCCATGATCGACCTAGAATGTGCTCAAGTGCACACCCAAGAAGCGCTCAATTTTGAGCAAGTAGCGCTTGTCAAATTGCCCTTGGTTGATAAGTTTTATCAATCCCAAGATTACAACATAAAATGTGGACGCAACGAACGTGTTTTTACGTTGTCACATCCAGAGAAGGGCATTATCGCCGCCGCCCGTTTAGTACCCCAAGGCACTGATTATTGGTTGCGAAATCTATTAGTGGCGCGCCCTTGGCGCCAAAAAGGTCTGGGTAAATTATTAATGCAAACCTTACTGCCCGAGTTGCAACCCGGTGCGTGTTATTGTTTTGCACTAACGCATGTTGAAGCATTTTATTCGAGACTGGGTTTCCACGGCGTACTGCCTGAAGATTGCAACAGTCTAATCGCCCAGCGTTATCAGCAATATCGCGCACGAGGACGTGACTGGGTACTCATGAAATATGCTAAGAATGCCGATCATATTTCTCAATCCTCATCATAGCTTTGGTTAAATGGCGTCACGACCTGCTTGCGCCTATAGTTATGAAAAGTATTATTTATTCTACTTGCACTCTATAGGAGTCTTTATGAACATTGATATCGGAATTTCACAAGCGCATCGTGAGGACATTGCACTGGGGCTCTCAAAGTTGTTGGCGGATACCTACACACTCTATTTAAAAACTCACAACTTTCACTGGAATGTCACAGGTCCCATGTTTCAAACGCTACACCTCATGTTTGAAACGCAATATAACGAATTAGCGCTTGCCGTAGATTTAATTGCTGAACGTATTCGTTCACTGGGTTTTCCTGCGCCCGGTACTTACAAACAATATGCAGCACTCAGTAGCATTAAAGAGGAAGAGGGCATTCCTAAAGCGCAGGATATGATTCGTTTGCTGGTAGAAGGCCAAGAATCTGTTGTGCGCACAGCAAGATCGCTTTATGCCTCAGTGGAGGCAGCGAACGATGAAGCTACCGCCGATTTACTCACTCAGCGTATTCAGCTGCATGAGAAAACCGCATGGATGTTGCGCAGTTTATTAGAGTAATCTGTAGACGATTGCGGTACTGTTTGCTCAACAAAAGCCCAGCCATGCTGGGCTTTTTGCTATGATGCGCACCAGATTTTAAGGTACTCGCTATGGCAAATGATGGGTCTATGACGAACGATTGGTCAAAATACAAACATATGATTGTTAATGTAATGGCGCAAGATCATTACAAATTACAACGTCGTTTAAGTGATATTGAAAAATTAGCACGTGCGGACAAACCTACTGAGCATGCGCTTGAAAAATGGCAGCAGCAATTGTTGCGATCACAAGCCGCTGTGCAATATCGCCAGTCATTAGTGCCTGCAGAAATCGAATTTCCGAATTTACCGGTTTGTGAAAAGCGTGAGGAGATTGCGCAGATTATTGCTGCCAATCAAGTGGTGGTACTAGCGGGTGAAACTGGCTCGGGTAAAACCACACAAATTCCTAAAATCTGTTTGAGTATTGGTCGCGGTGTAAAAGGTTTAATCGGCCATACACAGCCGCGTCGTATTGCGGCCAACACAGTCGCAACCCGTATTGCAGAAGAATTGCATACAACACTTGGCGAAAAAGTGGGTTATCAAGTTCGCTTTAGCGATCAGTCTACTGAAAATACCTTAATCAAAGTCATGACTGATGGTATTTTACTTGCCGAAATTCAGAATGATCCCTATTTAAACCGTTACGATACCTTAATTATTGATGAAGCCCATGAGCGCAGTTTAAATATCGATTTTTTATTGGGTTATTTGAAACAATTACTGCCACGCCGACCTGATTTAAAATTAATTATTACGTCCGCCACTATCGACCTTGAACGCTTTTCGCAGCATTTTAATAATGCCCCGATTATTGAAGTCTCTGGTCGCACCTATCCTGTGGATGTATGGTATCGCCCGCTCTATGAATTTGAAGGCAGTGAAGAAAGTGATACTGAGCCAGATCAATATGCCGCGATTATAGACGCGGTACATGAAATTGAATTGCATGAAAAAACCAGTGGCGGCGCGCGCGGCGGCGATATATTAGTTTTTTTAAGTGGTGAGCGCGAAATTCGCGAAGCCGCCGAAGCCTTGCGCAAGGCACAATTTGCGCACATGGAAGTTATTCCCTTTTATGCGCGCTTAAGTTTAGCCGAGCAGCAAAAAGTATTTCAGCCTCACACAGGGCGCCGCGTAGTTTTGGCAACGAACGTGGCGGAAACCTCTATTACAGTGCCCGGTATTCGTTATGTGATTGACCCTGGTTTTTCGCGTATCAGTCGTTATTCTTATCGCACCAAAATACAACGCTTACCGATTGAACCCGTTTCGCAAGCCAGTGCTAATCAGCGCAAAGGCCGCTGTGGTCGTGTGGCAGAAGGTATTTGTATTCGGTTGTACAGCGAAGCGGATTTTAATTCGCGCCCTGCGTTTACCGATGCCGAAATTTTACGCACCAACCTTGCGGCTGTTATTTTGCAAATGTTGCAACTGCGTATGGGCGATATCCACAAGTTCCCTTTTATTGATGCGCCGGATCATCGGTTGATTAGCGATGGTTTTAAACTGCTGGAAGAATTACAAGCGGTTAACCCTAAAGGTCAATTAACGCCTGTGGGTGTACAACTCAGTAAATTGCCACTCGATCCAAAATTGGCACGCATGTTATTGGCTGCGCAAGAGCAGTCCTGTATTCGTGAGCTGTTAATTATTGTCAGCGCACTCTCTGTGCAAGATCCGCGAGAACGCCCCGTGGAAAAACAACAAGCGGCTGATCAATCACATCGACGTTTTTGGTCAGAACATTCCGACTTTATCGCCTATGTGAATCTGTGGGATTACTTTGAAACTCAGCGACAAGCCTTAACGCAAAATCAACTTCGCAAACTGTGTAAAAAAGAGTTTTTATCCTATTTACGGTTACGCGAATGGCGCGATGTACATCATCAACTCTGTGTAGCGGTTAAAGACTTAGGTTTTAAAACCAATGCCGAGCCAGCTAATTATGATGCGGTACATAAGGCGCTGCTATGTGGGTTACTGGGGAATTTGGGCTTTAATCATGAAGAGCGTGAATACTTAGGTGCTCGCAATCGTAAATTTACTATTTTCCCCGGCTCATCACTGATTAAAAAAACGCCCAAATGGATTATGGCGGCAGAGCTGCTGGAAACGTCAAAACTTTTTGCGCATACAGTAGCGAAAATTGAACCCGAATGGGTTATTAATGCTGCAGAGCACTTAGTCAAGCGCCAGCATATTGAACCACATTACGATAGCCGCAGCGGGCAGGTAATGGTTTATGAAAAAATTACGCTCTATGGCTTGGTGATTGTTGAAAAAAAATCGGTCAGTTATAGCCATATAGATCCTGTGCAATGTCGCGAAGTTTTTATTCGCGCCGCTTTTGTTGAGGAGCACTACGACCAGCATCCTAAACGCAAACATGCACAGACAAAAAATCCAGAAAAAGATTTTTATGTGCATCAACAGCAGTTGTTAGCTGAGTTGGAAGAGTTGGAATCTAAAGCGCGCCGTCGCGATATTTTGGTAGATGAGCAAGTCATTTTTGATTTTTACAACGAACGTATTCCGGCTCATGTGGTGAACTTCACCGGATTTGAGTCTTGGCGAAAAAAAGCCGAGCAAGCTAATCCAACCTTACTGTTTATTACCCGCGAAACTTTAATGCGGCATGGCGCGGGTGATATTACCCAAGCACAATTTCCCAATGAATTAGAGTGGCGCGGCATGGTATTTCCGCTCTCGTATCACTTTGAGCCAAATCACCCTTTTGATGGCGTGAGTATTCATGTGCCCATGAGTGTTTTGCACCAAGTACCAGAGTACCGTTTAGAGTGGCTAGTGCCGGGCATGCTGCGCGAAAAAGTGATTGGATTAATTAAATCCCTACCCAAAAATCTGCGCAAACATTTTGTGCCCGTACCGGATGTGGCGGATAAGATTTTAGCGGCCATGTCACCCGATAATAAACCCCTCAGCGAAGCAATTGCGCTTCAACTCAAACGCCACACCGGTGTGGATATTCCTAAAGAGGCATGGCTCGAAGCGCAAATCGATAATTACTATCGTTTTAATATTCATGTGGTGGACGAAAAAGGAAAAATTATTGCTAGTGGGCGCCAGCTTGCGCCGTTACGTGATCAGTATCGCGAGCGTGTACAACAAAATATTCAATCAGCGGCCACCAATATTGAACGCGATAATATTCTGGCGTGGGATTTTAATGAGCTACCTACAGCCATTCAGTTGCCTCGTGCAGGGATCAGTATTCGCGCCTATCCCGCCTTGGTGGATAAACAATCCTCTGTTTCGCTGCAAGTGTTAGATAATCCGCTACAAGCACAATACTTAACCCAACGAGGCATAGCCAGATTAATCTATTTAACCCATTCGCAAACCGTTAAGTATCTGCAAAAAGAATTATTAAAAGGGCAGGAGATTGCTCTAACATTAGCGGGGATTGGTTCGCGCGATCAGGTGGTAGACGATCTTATTCTGGCCGCGATTAAACAAATAGCTCTCGATAACTTGCAAAATTTACCGCGAAACCAGAGTGCGTTTGAACAGGCTGCCGGCAGCGCAAAAGATAATTTGATGACCCACTCACAGAACTTGGCGGCTATTCTTGTTGCTAGTTTAAAACTGTTGGTCGATGTTAAAAAAACGATCAAGCAACAAAAAAATTCACTGCTATTAGCCTTTACAATCAGCGATATTCAGCGGCAGTTAGATCACCTGTATTACCCGGGTTTGGTCTATAAAACCCCAATGCTGTGGTTACAGCAATATCCGAAATATATGCGTGCCATTCTGCAGCGCTTGGAAAGAGCGGCGTTGAATCCGCAAAAAGATAAGCTACAGTTAGCTGAGGTTGCGCCCCATTGGCAACGTTTGGTTGATTATGTGGCGAAAGAGGGTGATTATCGATTGGCGCACAATCTTGCCTTGCAGGATTATCGATGGTGGATAGAAGAATTGCGGGTATCTCTCTTCGCCCAGACTTTAAAAACACAGGTTCCCGTTTCGGACAAGCGTTTGGATAAGCAATGGGAGTTGGCCATGGTAGAAATGGATCGAACCTAAATAAATTTATGATCCGGTGTAACAAATCTCTGCTTTGACCATCTATTTAGTAACCTTGATGCTGTTAGCGATTTACAGGGTACTTTTAACCACCATTTTTCAGTGATGTTTCAACCAACCTTAAGGGTATATAGCTATGAACAACAAAATCTCTTCTCTCTCAGCGGTTATCGGCGCGGCTTTTATGGCTTCTGCTAGCTTGGCGCCAATGGCTTCGGCGGCTGATGCTACCTTTGCGGCGACGTCCTTAGCGTCAGGCTATACCTTGGCCGAACATGCTGAAGGTAAGTGTGGTGAAGCCAAGTGCGGCGCTGATAAAAAAGCCGAGGGTGAAGGCAAGTGCGGTGAAGGCAAATGTGGCGGTGATAAAAAAGCCGAAGGTGAAGGCAAGTGCGGTGAAGGCAAATGCGGCGCTGACAAGAAAGCCGAGGGCGAAGGTAAGTGCGGTGAAGGAAAATGTGGCGGCGATAAGAAAGCTGAGTAATGCCTGTTAAATTGCAAACGGCAGATTATTCTGCCCCTATCTCCGGCGCAGGCTTAGGCCTGCGTCGGAGTTTGTTAAACGCGCTGAGTGAAACATCAACGGATGATATTCACTTTATGGAAGTGGCGCCTGAGAATTGGATTAAACTCGGTGGTCGTTTAGGTAAAAAGTTTCGTGCCTATACGGAGCGATTTCCATTTGTGTGTCATGGGTTGTCATTGTCAATTGGCTCCCCAGCACCACTCAATACCGATTTACTGCACGCTATTAAAGCTTTTATGCAAGAACATCAGATTCGTGCATACAGTGAGCATTTAAGTTATTCCAGTGATCAAGGCCAGCTCTACGATTTACTACCTATCCCTTTTACAGAAGAAGCCGTGCATTATGTAGCAGCTCGCATTCGGCATGCGCAAGATATTCTGGGGCAACGCATCGCATTTGAAAATTCATCTTATTATTGCGCGCCTCAGCAGGAGATGACGGAGAGTGAATTTATCAATGCGGTCATTAAAGAGGCCGATTGCGCACTCTTGTTAGATGTTAATAATGTTTATGTTAATAGCATTAATCACGCTTATGACCCTTACGACTTCTTAAAAAGTTTACCCGGTGAGCGCACGGCTTATATTCATATTGCTGGGCATTATGAGGAAGCAGAGGATTTGCGGGTAGATACCCACGGTGCGCCCGTTATCCCATCCGTGTGGGCATTATTGGATAAAACCTACGAACTTTTTGGCGTGAAGCCTACCTTGCTCGAAAGAGATTTTAATATTCCATCAGTGCCTGAGTTGTTGTCAGAATTAAATGACATTAAATATCGTCAACAAGCATTGTCGGATAAAAAATGAAAAGCTTTCAGCAAACTCAACTCGCTTTTTCTAAACACTTACGTGCCCCTGAACAATATCCTGCACCTATGGATATTGAAGATCGTCGCATGGGCATCTATCGCGATTTAATTTATAACAATATTGAAAGTTTTATTGCGGGTGCGTTTCCCGTATTGCGTTCACTCATGGCTGATGATCACTGGCATAGTATGGTGCGGGATTTTATTGCCAAACATCATTGCCAAACGCCTTACTTTTTAGAAATCAGCCAAGAGTTTTTGCAATATGTCATGCAAGAGCGGGGTAGTGTAGAAGGCGACCCTGTATTCATGTTGGAACTTGCTCATTACGAATGGGTTGAATTAGCGTTGGATATTGCTGAAGCCAATATACCCATGCCTTCTCCTATACCCGAAAATATAGTGGCGTCACGGCCTCAAGTATCACCCTTGGTGGTGTGTTTAGAGTATCAATATCCTGTCCATAAAATTTCTCCTTCTTATCAACCTCTCGCACCAGAACCAACGCAACTCATTGTTTACCGTAATCGTGAAGATGAAGTGAAATTCATGGCAGCCAATGCCATAACACTACGATTATTGTTTCTATTGCAAGATCCAAATTGTCATAACCTTGAAGCAGCTCTCACACAAATTTCACAAGAATTAATGCATGCTAATCCGCAACAATTAGTCAACGATGGCGTAGGGCTAATGCAAGAACTTGTTCAATTAAGCATCATCAGTCATTTTGCGTGATGGCACTTAATTAATCCTTTGTATGAAATTTCCCCACTGAAAGCACATATTAGGTGCAAATACTTGCAATATTTGTGTGCAAAGCTAGGCTTATTCACAAAATGAAGTAAGGATTGTTCTTATAATTGTCACGGATCTGACATATTTTGGGGTTTGTCATATTTTTGAAATATTTAAGCCACAAAATGGCAATGAACCCGTAACACAAGTGTCATGTTTCATTCATTTTTGAAGGGTATCAACTGAATATCCATTTTTCTCTCTAGGGGACGACTCCATGAAAAAATCATTACTTGCTCTTGTTATTGCCTCAACACTTCCTTTGTCAGCAGTTGCCGATGTTGTAGTTTACGGTAAGGCAAATGTTGCTTTGCAACAAGCTGATGAAAGCGATAATAAAAAAATTGAGTTGGTAAGCAATGCTTCACGTATTGGTGTTAAAGGCGGCGAAGAAATTTCTTCAGGCTTAAAAGCCATTTATCAATTTGAGTATGAAACAGCGGTAGATGATGGCGATGAAGGTGGTCAAACCTTTAAACAGCGTAATATTTACGTAGGCTTGCAGGGTTCTGCTGGTACAGTAATGGCTGGTATGTTTGATACACCCACTAAGGTTGCGCAAGAGAAGGTTGATTTGTTCAACGATCTTGAAGGCGACATTAAAAACTTGATTGCTGGTGAAAATCGTGCGAAAAATATCGTGCAATATGTTACACCCACATTCGGTGGTGGTTTCTCTTCATCAGTTGCTTATATAACGAAAGAAACAGATGGCGTTGACAATGGTATTTCTGCATCTTTCTCTTACACTTCAGCTGATTTTTATGCCGCTGTTGCAATGGATCAAGATGTTGAAGCAGAAGAAGTTGACGTGCTTCGTGCCGTTGGTCGTTATACGCTAGGCGCTGTGCAGTTGGGTGCTCTCTACGAAAATTATGATAACGGTGTAATGGATGAAGACGGTTTCTTTGTCTCAGCTCTTTGGAATTTTGCTGACAAGTGGGCGCTAAAAGGTCAATATGGCTCGTCAGAAATCAAAATGGTAGATGGTGAGTCAATTAGCCTTGGTTTGGATTACAAAGCGGCTAAGAACACAACACTGTTTGGCTATGTGAGCAGTATTGAAGGCGAAGATGATCGTGATGATCAATATGTTGGCGTGGGTATGGAATTGAAATTCTAAGATACAGCCGACGTTATCTTCATCATAAAGGGTGCTGCGGCACCCTTTATTTTTTGGATCAATGTATTTAAACAGGCTTTTTAAATGCTTAAAAAATATTGCGTTACCGTCTTTTTTACACTGGGCTTGTGTGCTGTAAATATGGCTTTTGCAGAAGAAAATTGCGAAGCTGCTGTTGATGCCGCTGATGCCATGAATGTAAACCAAAAACCTTGTGACTACAGTGATGAGGGGTTAAATGGTGTACTGCATAAGGCTTTTGCGAACAACTCAGCAAAAAATAGTGAAACAATAGCAGAGGCATCTGTATCGTCGGCGGGATCCCCCACTTTTTTATTGAGAGCGCAAGCAGATCAATGGGTGAATGTGGGTCCAGCAAAAATGCAGCTGCTACCGCAAGCATTAGCTCAGTGTGAAAATGGTTTTAGGATTGTTGCAGAAGAGTATCGACCATTAAAGATGGGAAAGATTGAAATTACTTTACAGGGTGTTTGTTTGTAGTTTTGCTCTAAATATTGTCATTAAAAAAGCCGCTTCTGCGGCTTTTTTAATGCGTAAGGCTGAGTTATTTTTTGTAGTTCACTACCGCTATGTAGTGCATAGATGTCGGTTTGTCTTGTACAAAACCTGGAATGAATTTAGATTTTTTCAAGGCTATTTCGATGTTACTTGCATCGGCCTTTTTACGCAGAGCAGATTCCAGTGTACTTACTGACTCGACGGCGCCATTCGATTCAATATTGGCCATTACACGCGTTACCTTACTATCGGCGAAAAATAATTTGCCATCACCACGATCTTTGGTTGTGTATTGAACATACCAATCATTAGTGTCAAGGCGTTCTTGCGGTGCGTAATAGTGTGTACCGTATTGCGCTTGCAGGGTACCGAGGTTCGGTAACATGATGATGGGCTTTTGGGTGTCGGCGAGCGAATAAACAACCCTGAATTGCATTCTCACAGGTACCGCTTTCCCATCGACTTTGGCTGGTTCAAACGTGGCTGATGTTAACGCAGATTGCGTAATCGCTTGCATAGATACTAATGGGCTGTTTTCGTAGCAATTCACTTTACTGACATCGCCCGTGGAAAGCACATCAGCTTGGCAATAAACGGCGACGGTCTTTACTCCTTCACCGAAAGATGCGGGCAATGTGACCAATTTTTCGAGTGTTGCTTCTGCTGAACCAAATTTAGCGGGTGAATAGTCGGCAGCAAAACTCGCAAAAGGGGCTGCTGTTGCTAAAATGATCAGTGAGCGAGTAAGTTTTTGTAGAAGATTGTTTTTCATTAGAGTGCTCCTCAGGTGCAAGAGATGGTGGATTGCCATCGTCAGTCGGTCGTTTACAAGCACTGGTTACAAAAGTGCTTGTACAGCGATCTTGTTTGTAGATTAGCAGCCCCCTAACATATTTATGTGAATAGTTTGTGACAGTTTAGGCTCTAGTGAAAAATTAATATAAAAAAACCACCCGAAGGTGGTTTGATGTGTGAATCCTGTCAGTTGAAAGTTCCTTATGAACCGCTCCCTTTTAGTGTTTCCATTTCCTATTTTAAAAACTGTATTTCAGGTCAAGGCTGAAACTGGTTCCTACTTTCTGACGCAAAATTTCGACATTAACATCATTTGAGTTTATCTGTTCAAAGATGCGTTCCTGATTCAGGATATTCCCAATTTTGATTTTGGTAGTCACATTTTCCGTTGGATAGTAGGAGTAGGTTATATCCAGTGAGTTAAATGGTTGTTCAAAGGCATCTTGGTGGTCACCTATATTTCTCGCAGCGAAGAACAATCGTTCGCCAAAGAGGTTGTAGACCAAGGACGCACTGTGTTCGCCATTATCTGAATCAAAGCCTAACTGGGTGTTGAGAACATACTCTGATTGTCCAGTCATTGGGCGTACGCGATTGGTGTAGCCTTCGCCGAGCGCACCTTCAGGAGCCACAATTTCTGAATCGCTGAGAGTTATGTTGGTGGTGATAAAAAAGCCTTCGCTCAAATCGCGCAACATTTCCAGTTCCAGTCCATAAATTTCACCAGAAGCAGAGTTTTCAAATGTCAAAATAATGTCGTCATCTGAGCCGGGTTTACGCGTGCTTTCAATGGGGTTTTGGATGTCTTTGTAGAACAAAGAGGCAGTAAAATTGTTGCCGCTATCAAAGAACCATTCGGTGCGCACATCAAAATGTTGGATTTCTGAAAATACCAATCCGGAATTGCCTTGTACTTTCATGTCCAAATCGGAATCGATATAGACGACATCTGACATTTCACGTAAATCAGGTCTTACTACCGTTTCACTTGCGCTTAATCGGACCTGAAATACTTCCGTATCCATGAAGCCTTCATTCATGTAGGTAAGGGCGACGGAAGGGTACCAGTCATCTTCCATAAAGGCGTAGGTTTGGTTTTCGTCATCTAATTTATCAATTAACTCACGTAATGATTCACCCGTGTAGTCTAATAAATTGATGGGAAGCAGCACTTGCCTAAAGCTTTCGTGACGTGCACCGGCAGTAAGGCGCCAAGTATCATCCCACTCGGCGTCAAACATTCCGTAAGCGCCTTCGGTGATTTGTGCGGCTACATAGCTTTCTGTACCAAATCCTCCACCAAGGGTGAGTTCAAAGGGGTTGTTGAGATCAGTCAGTTTTGAGTCCGTTAAAACACTGCTTACACTGCCATTCAACACACTGCTGTTAACACCATCTGCATCAATATTGGCAGTGTAGCCATAATATTCACGTGTTTTATCGTTGTAGTTATAGCCGCCCGAAAAAGTGACTTCTAACGCTCCAAAAATTACGGGTGCTTTTAGATTCCAGCCGTAACTTTCAACATCATCTTCCAATGTTAAAAATTCAAAGCTGGCCATAGAGGCGGCAGGTGATAACTGTGTGCTAATAAATGCACCAGTCATGGGGTCAATTACGTTGTCGCCTTTGATTTTGGTGTGATTGGGAATATCGGTTTTAGCGGTTGAATCTGAGTAGAACCAATCAGCGGTAATGGTATCCAGGTAATCATTGTTGTACTGATCAAACTTGTGTTCGCCATTTAATTGCGCGACATCTAATTCCCGAGTTTCATAACGGGTTTCGTATTGAAGGTATTCAGTGCCTTTATCTAGGCTGTAATTGCTGCCATCAAATCCTGTTTTAATGCGCGATTCGTCTTGAATATTTTCTATGTGATAGACGCCGGCTTGCAAGTTATGCATATCCTGATAATTTGCGCCAAGGTTGGCTGAAAGCAGTTGACGCGTATCTTTACTGGTGCGTTTGGTATCTGATAGCACAAAGTCAGGCTGGCCGATTCCGCGACGCTTCTGATCTTTGTTGCGCCATTTGCTGTCCTGACTGAAATTGATGACGGCGCCGATTGCCAATTCGTCAGTGGCATCCCAATTGTTTCCAATGGCCATACTGTTTGAAAAATCAGCGGGTAAACTTTTTGACGAAATTTCTACATTGCGATTTAACGACACCATAATCTGGCGATTGATGGCATCGGCCTCTTGGAGTTCGTTGGTTGTAGGTGAGCCGCCATCGGTATCGTTTATATCCCAGATATTATTGACACTCAGATTACCTTGATAAGTATCAATAGATTCTTTTAGTAAACGGGGCATCGCGAAAGCTTCACCCTGAGAGGCATTGGTTAAACCATCCTGACTTTCACTATTAGTGCCTGTTCCTGCTGATATATTAAAAATAAATTCTTCAGGAACCGTTTTGGTACGGATATCGACACTGCCGCCACCGAAATTAGCCGGTAACTCTGGCGAATAAGCTTTTTGTACTTTCAGTGTTTGCACGATGGATGAAGGAATCAAATCCAAAGGCAATACATTGCGTGTTAATTCTGGTGATGGAACGGCGGCACCGTTGAGCAGTGTGCTTGAATATCGCTCACCGAGACTTCTTACGTAAACGTATTTGCCATCCAGTAAGGTCACACCAGTCACGCGTGTTAATGCAACCGCGACATTAGAATCCCCTGTGCGGCTAATTTGATCGGCATCCATTAAATCAGCAGCAAATGCCTGTTCAATTCGCTCGCCTATAACTGATTGTGCGGCACTTTGTTGGCGACCAGTAACTAACATTTCTTCAACGACAGGCGCATCAATTTGTGGAATCTCTAGCGCTGGCATATCAACTTTTTGTTGCTGCTCTTGCGCGCTTACGGCGTGACTTAAACCGAAAGTGGCTGCGGCAATGGCTAAAAAAAGTTGGTGCCGTTTGATTGTGATTGTATTCATTGTGTAAGCCTTTTTGATCGAGTCTGTGGTTCATGAAAGAGGCGCCCTCAGGCGCCTCATTTCGGAATTGCAACCTTGAGTTACTTTCTTGGTTACAGTCCCACAGTCCATCCTGCTACCCAATCATTTGATTCATCTGCGGCACCAACAAAAGTTGTTTTGCTAAAGAATTTGCTTGCACCGGTTGCTCCTAGTGCAGGTACTGCGCCGGCAGTAAAGCTGTCGGTTAACATGCTGACATCGTAGGGAGTGACTTCCAATGAGGCTGTAGTCGCATCGGCTTTCGCTGCCAGGGTTAAATAAGCCGTGTCATCGGTTGCTAAATCTTTCAACACGAGAGCTGGCAACAAATTGCTTGCACTGGCAACTTTGTTGTCTGTCGCAAACCATGTTGCAACATTAAACGCGGCATTGGCAGGATCGATTTTTGTTGCAGTTACACCAGCTGAACCAGAGAAAATATTGCTTTTTGCAACAGTCCAACCATCGGTAGCACCCTTAATGGTTTGTGGGCCTTCAGTGTCATGGAAGTTAAATAATGTTTTTGAAGTCATTACTGCGTCGTTTGAAGTAACAATGCTGTTATAAAGTTCGATAAAGAAACCTTCGCGAACCAAAAGACCACTTGAGTCACCATCTGGTGATGGCACTGTACCTTCATTTTTCTTAACGTTGTTGGTGACACACGTTAGGTTAGCGATGCGTACTTTAGTGAGTGGTGCTATGTCATCAGCACGACCAACACCTGTGTTATCAGCTTCAACACAATTGTTGCCGCCAACACCGGCAGGATGTACGGAAAGCGCAAATTGAATATTGCCTTTGTAACCATCGGTAAAGTCGAAAGAGTCGTCAGATGTTCCAACGGCAACGATGTGCTTGGCACTCACGGCGCCACCGAACCATTCAAAGCCATCATCTTGCGCAGAGTAAGCTTGAACATAATCGATAGTTGTTTTTGATCCAACACCGTTCAGTGTGAGTGCGTTGAGTTCGTTGCCTTCAACGACTTTGTAACCAGCGTGTTTGATAAGAACGTATTTTAATGTGCCTGAACTCTCTGAATTATTTGCACCACCGTATGTGCCAGGCAAGCCTTCAGAAGTGATGTGGCAACCGTGAACATTGTTGGTGGTGGCAAGGCGTTGTCCATCCGTACACTTGTTGGTAATGCCATTACCATTAATTTGAATGCCGCCCCACAATCCACGATCAGCAATTGTTGCTAAGCCATCTCGTAGATCTTTTACGCCGGAGAACACGATTGGTTTTTCTTTTGTCCCTTCGGCGACAATTTTGGAGCCGCGCGCGATCCGCAAATAGTCTTCACCGCGCTCAAACGCGATTTTTGCACCAGCCTCTACTGTCAAGGATGGGCCTTCACCTTCTTGTGGAATGTGTTTACCTGCAGCAGCGGCATTGCTGTCAACATCTTCACCAATGAAAAGTGCGCCTTGGAAGATGTGAACACCATTATCATCAAGTTCTGGGATAAATAAATCGACTGTTACTTGATTGCTGCTTGAAGCAAAACTTGCAGCGTAAATACAGTTTTTACCACTGACGGTTCCTTGGAATTCCTGCCCAGCTTTACTGTATTTTGCACAAGGATTAGTAGGGGCGGCAGGGGTGCCATTGTTAGTAGTTGAGTTGTTATTTGAGTTTGTTGTAGTGCTGCTTGGACTCACATTAATATCGCCACCACCACATGCGGCGAGTGTTGCTGCTAATACATTTACGGCGAATAAATTTTTGATGTTCATGAGTGTTAACTCTCTTCTATCTAGTAGGTGATTAAAAAAGTGAACGCTGTTGTTCGCGTTTGTGGTTGCTATCTTTAACGACAAATATGAAAGTTGGGCGACATTTTTATGAAGCTTTTGTGTCGTTTATATGGCGGAAATATGTCAGTGAATCTATTTGCATTACGGTGATGAGGTGCTTGGGGGAAGTGATTTGTATGAATTGTGCTGAGAGACCAACAGGTGTTTTTAGGTTTTATTGGGTTGTTGTGCGCCTATCACTTGGGTAAAGTGGCTCCCTCTTCGTGGGCGATGCCCTAACACAGTGGGTGAATGGATTTTTTATGAAGCAGAGATACTCTTTACTACCGACCTTGATCCTTGTAGTGCTCGGTATAAGTCATACGGTACAGTCAGAGGAAACTTCTGACCCTTGGCAAGGTTACAATCGTGCGATGTTTTCGTTTAATGATGGCGTAGACCGCTATTTCTTAAAGCCCGTCGCTAAGAGCTATAAGTTTGTGACGCCCGACCCCTTGGAAAAAGGTGTGAGTAATCTTTTCTCTAATATAGGTGAAGTACCTAACCTGATTAATGGTTTGTTACAGGCCAATTTTAAAGGGGCAGCAAAACATACCGGTCGCTTACTGGTAAATACAACGCTTGGTATCGGCGGATTGTTTGATGTTGCCAAGCATATGAGCTTGGCAAATGAAGGCGCAGAGGATTTTGGTCAGACGCTTGCCGTATGGGGGGTGGGTCAGGGACCTTATGTAGTACTGCCTTTACTGGGACCCAGTACATTGCGCGATGCCTTTGGTAAGCCTGTGGATTGGTATACAGATCCGATTACCTATATTGAGCATGAGCGCACAAGTTATGAGGTGCGTGCTGTGTCGATTATCAATATGCGCGCAGGCTTACTGGATTTGGAAAAAAATATCACGGGTGATCGCTATGTGTTTGTTCGTGATGTGTATTTGCAGCGTCGCGATTATTTGATTAATAACGGCGAAGTCGAAGACGAGTTTGGTACGGATGATTTTAGCGAAGAAGATATGCAATAACGCTACAGCACTACTGATGAGTAAAACGACAACGGCTACCTTAAAGTAGCCGTTGTCGTATGTGCGTCTCACCAAAGAGTGCTTTAACCCAGAATTTTAATGATCTCTAAACCAAGCACATGGTCGCCCGCTTCATTTGTTGCAACGCGCACTACTTTGGCTTTGGCCTTTAAAGTGGGATTGTGGCCATGATCGGATGAAACTTCGACTTCCAGTTCCGTTCCCATGGCGACCGTTTGTTTAGCCTCTACCTGCATACCGCCACCGCTTAAATCGCGGCATAGGCCTTCAATGACATCGGTATTGACGGAAAGCTTGGCATTCAAGGGGGCGCTGATTTTCATGCGAATAAAATCCCGTTTTTCGCTGTAGGTTTTGTCGTTTATCCCCATAACTGACTCCTCGTTATCACTTGTTGTAAGAGTTGTAGCAACCTTTTGGTGAGTGCAGGTCTATTGATGCTATTGCCCTGAAACGGGTTTCACTGAGTGTAGCACAGGGTTATTAATAGCCAGTGATTTGCTCCGCATTTTCCCTCCTCATTAGCACAATGGATAAGTTCGCAAACAACAGACGAAAAAAAACCGCGACAAGCGCGGTTTTATTGAAGTTAAGGCGAGCCAATTAACGCTCTAGGTATTGCAACTTACCGGGCACGCCATCCCATTCTTCTGCATCGGCAGGGGATTCTTTGATTTCGGTGATGTTTGGCCAAATTTCAGCCAGCTCAGCATTCAGCTCAAGGAATACGGCTTGATCTTCGGGCAACTCGTCCTCAGAGAAGATGGCGCCAACAGGGCACTCTGGTTCACACAGGGCGCAATCAATACATTCATCTGGGTGAATCACCAGGAAATTGGGGCCTTCGTAGAAGCAATCTACCGGACAAACTTCCACACAGTCAGTGTGTTTACATTTAATGCAATTTTCCCCAACTACAAACGTCATAGGAGACTCCACAGGTTACCAAATTCGAGAAGCGCGCATTCTAAACAGCCTTGGCGCATTTGGGTAGGGTTTTACCCCTTGCTTTTCCGATTACTTACCGCGTTTGAGTATCTCTTTTAAGCGATACAAGTGTTCCAGTGCTTCCCGTGGCGATAGGTTATCGGGGTTGATCTTCTTCAAGGCTTCCACCGCTGGGTTAGGCAAGGCATCAAATAAGCCGGATTGCAGTGGATTAACGATGCTGATCGTTGTGCTCGTTGCTGTTAACGGCTCAGTTGCTGCCGCTGATGATGGTTCCATCGGCTTGATCGAGTGTGGATGCTCGCCATTTTCCAGCATATGCAATTGCTGTTGGGCTTCCGCCAAGACCTGCGCGGGAATACCGGCGAGTTTGGCCACTTGTAAGCCGTAACTTTTACTAGCCGGACCTTCCTGTACTTTATGTAGGAACACAATATTGTCGTTGTGCTCTGTGGCATTCAGGTGCACGTTGGCGATGCCGGTTACCGTTTCTGGCAGGGTGGTGATTTCAAAATAATGGGTTGCAAACAGTGTAAATGCCTGCACTTTTTCCGCGAGATGTTTAGCGCAAGCCCACGCGAGCGATAAGCCATCAAAGGTACTGGTACCGCGCCCGATTTCATCCATTAACACCAAACTGCGCGCTGTGGCGTTGTGCAGGATATTGGCGGTTTCAGTCATTTCCACCATAAAGGTCGAGCGGCCTCCGGCCAAATCGTCCGATGAGCCTATACGGGTAAATATGCGATCCACAATGCCAATACTGGCTTTCTGCGCCGGTACAAAACTACCGACATGGGCAAGTAAGGTAATTAAGGCTGCTTGACGCATATAAGTTGATTTACCACCCATGTTTGGGCCGGTGATAATCAGCATATGGCGCTGTGGATTGAATTCCAGATCATTTGGCACAAAGGGCGCGCTAGTCACTTGTTCGACCACCGGATGACGACCGCCGGTGATATGAATGCCTGCCTGTAGGGATAATTCTGGGCGCGTAAAGCCAAGTGCATCCGCGCGTTCTGCGAGAGTTGCAATCACATCCAGTTCGGCCACGGCAGCGGCTGAATCCTGCAGGGGCACAAGCTGCTGATTCAGAATATCAATCAACTCTTCATACAATGCTTTCTCGCGCGCAAGGGCACGGCTTTGTGCAGAGAGCGCTTTATCTTCAAATTCTTTTAATTCTGGCGTGATGTAACGCTCGGCATTTTTCAGTGTTTGGCGACGAATATAATCTGCCGGTGCTTTTTCCGATTGCGCGCTGGTCAGCTCGATAAAATAACCATGGACGCGGTTATAACCGACTTTTAACGTGGGAATGCCAGTGCGCTCACGCTCGCGAGTTTCCAGATCCAATAAATACTGACCAGCATTAGTGCTGATATTGCGCAGATCATCCAACTCTGCATCATAGCCTTCGGCAATGACACCGCCATCGCGAATGACTACGGGTGGGTTTTCAATAATCGCGCGCGACAGTAATTCCACTAAGTCCGGAAAGGTTGAAATTTGTGTTGCCAGCGCACTGAGTTGGCGCGATTGTTTTTGGGCAAGTTCGGATTGCAATTCCGGGTAGGTGCCAATCGACATTAACAGGCGTGATAAATCCCGTGGGCGCGCTGAGCGTAATGCCAAGCGTCCGAGAATACGCTCCATATCGCCCACGCGTTTTAAGATGCCGTTGAAGACTTCAAACGCATAGTTGTACTGTAATTCCGCGATAGCTTCCTGACGGCCAATCAATGTTGGCAAATCGCGCAAAGGGCGATTTAACCAGCGGCGCAATAAACGACTGCCCATGCTGGTCGCGTTGCGATTGAGCACAGAAAACAACGTATGTTCATCGCCACCGTTGAGGTTGATATCCAACTCTAAATTGCGGCGTGTTGCTGCATCCATGATGACTGCTTCATCGCGGTTTTCATGTGCCAAGCTACGTACATGGGGCAGGGCGGTGCGCTGGGTTTCGCGTGCATAACTCAGTAAACAACCGGCGGCACAAATAGCAATTTTTAAATGATCACAACCAAAACCTGTGAGATCTTTAGTGGCAAATTGTTGAATTAACAAACGCTCAGATGTTTCAAAATCAAACTCCCACGGGCCACGGCGACGTAGGCCTTTGCGATTTTCAATCAGTGCGGGTGTGGTGATGTGATCGCTAATCAATAATTCAGCAGGGCTCAAACGCTGCAATTCACCCAGCGCCGTTTCCAGTCCATCGACTTCTAGCACTAAAAAGCGACCGCTAGCCATATCCAAAGAAGCGATGCCAAACGTGTCGCCAGATTGATGTAATGCCACCAACAAATTATCGCGGCGGGAATCCAGCAGGGCTTCATCGCTGACCGTACCCGGCGTCACTATGCGTACCACTTTGCGCTCAACAGGACCTTTGCTGGTGGCTGGGTCGCCAATTTGCTCACAAATCGCGACAGATACGCCTTCTTTTACCAGCTTTGCTAAGTAGCCATCCGCCGAGTGAAACGGAATACCCGCCATGGGGATAGGGTCGCCGTTGGATTTGCCGCGTGCGGTGAGGGTAATGTCTAAAATCTCGGAGGCTTTTTTTGCGTCATCAAAGAACAGCTCATAAAAATCCCCCATGCGGTAAAACACCAACTCATCGCGGTGTTGGGCTTTAATGCGCAGGTACTGCTGCATCATGGGGGTATGGCTGTCATTGGCTTCGAGGATCTTGGACATGGCAATCAACTGGCTAAAGTGAAAACAGGCGGCCATTCTACGGGAAATTGTCGGAGGGTAAAGGTCGCTCGGGTTTAGCCTGTTCTATACCGGCCTTTGTTCAAGGGGCGGGCGGATGTGCAGAGGGGCAAATGTGCAGAGGAACTGATGCGTGTGGTGGTGTTTAGTATTGAATTTGTTTTTCCAATACCCGCGTTTTCTGCTCTCCCTGTAATTGTTCGAAAGCGTGAGCAACCGCCGCAGCACTGTTAAAGCGCTTTTTGGGGTTGCTATCAATCATGCGCAGAATTAATTCACGCAACTTGGCGGGGATATGACGCAAGCGCCAATAATTTCTCAATCCCCACCATTGAGCGGATGGTGTTTTACCACTTAATAATTGAAACAGAATTGCACCTGCCGCATAAATATCGGTGCTGGGAGAGACGGGTTCGTTAACGGGATGATACCAATGACTTTCATCGCCATAGTTATGAGATGGAAAACTAAAATCAGTGAGTTTTAAATGATGGTTAGCGGAAAAGAGTAAATTGCTGGGGCGCAAGTTGCCATGAATAATTCCGTAGGAGTGTGCGCAAGCCAGTGCGTTACAAATTTGTTGTGCCATCTGAATCCACTGCCCAACACTGAAGCCTTGGGTCAATCGTTCTTGCAAACTGCCACCGGGTAAATATTCCATGGCGGCAATAAATACTCGCGTGTTTTTGCCCGTGCCGTAAATACGTGCGATGTGAGGATGTTGTACATGCATTAATTTGGTGGCGTTTATGTGAGCATTGCCTAAGTGATCCAATTGTTGTTTTTTGATGACCAACAAGCGTTGATGTTTGGGATCATTCACCAAGTAGGTTGCACCAAAAGGATTTTCTTTAAGAACATCTAATAACGTGTAATTGGTGGGAATATTGTCACGTGTGGATTCCATGCCCCAGCGGTTAGTGCGTAGATGTTTACCCTGTGCAATCAGTAATAATGCTTGCCTAACGTCTTCGGCCGAGCTCGGTCTTTTACTGGGTTCCGCTTGAATACACTTTTCAATTAAAGGCCGCAGTGCTGTTGCAAAGTTATATTTGTCATTTTGCACATTGGTGTAGGTTTGCGCATGAGCGGCCATGGGTAAGGTGCCAAAAATCACCTCATGAATCAAAATGCCCAGTGAATAAATATCACTTAAATGTGATGTGCGTGAGTTGCCGCTATATTGCTCTGGCGCCATATAGTCACTTGTGCCCATCACGAGATTATCTTTTGTTTGCACGGAGTCTTTTTTGTTAGCAGTGAAATAACCTGCAATACCAAAATCCACTAAACGTACATGGCCATCATAATCCACTAGTACATTGCCGGGTTTGATGTCGCGATGAACTATGCCGTTGCGGTGTGCGTAAGCAAGCGCACCACATATTTGAATCAGAATATCCATTTTGCGGGTGATGGCGATATCGTCGCGTTGCAGAATACTGTCGAGAGAAATACTTTTTACATAGGGCATGACAAAGTAAGGGAGACCTTGTTCGGTGAGCCCTTGGTCAATGACTTGTACGATATTGGGGTGCTGCAACTGTGCGATCAGTTTTGATTCTTGCGCAAATTGTTGTTGTATATCGGCATCTTGTGTGAGTGTGGCATCGAGCACTTTGATGGCGACGGAGCGATCCAGAGATTTTTGTGTCCCTAAATACACATTGGCCATGCCGCCCGCGCCCAAGAGCGTTTTGAAGTGGTAGCCAGAAATGTTATGCATCTTATTGCGCCTCACCAGTTTGTATGTGCAGTATAGATGCTGTTTTTGGGCACATCTTTTTATGGCAAAAGGCATATCCACGTGAAAGTAGAAAGACCACTCAACCAACCGCCTGAGGTATTGGCACAGCGTCTAGGTTCTGCATTGGCGGTGTGCGGCTGGCGGGTTGCTACGGCGGAATCCTGCACGGGCGGAGGTGTAGCAGCGGCCATTACATCGGTGGCGGGCAGCTCCGGTTGGTTTGAGTATGGCGTAGTGAGTTATGGCAATAATGCTAAACAAAAATTGCTGGGAGTTTCATCGGCTTCTTTAGGTACATGGGGTGCTGTCAGTGAAGCCGTTGTCAAAGAGATGGTGGCTGGTGCATTAAGCATGTCTGAGGCAGATATCGCCGTTGCAATCAGCGGTATTGCTGGGCCAAGCGGCGGTAGCCTCGATAAGCCTGTCGGTACAGTATGGTTTGCTTGGGCGACGGCGATCGGTGATTGCATCACCGCTCAGCAGCATTTTGTGGGAAACAGGCAGGATATTCAGCATCAGGCGGTACTTTATGCCCTCGAAGGCTTATTGAATATGTTAAATCTATCGCAAAAAAATACTGTATAAAACACTAGTACTGTTTGCGCATACAGGTTTTTGGTGTATGCTGTGTTCACAGAGGTAATCAAAGCAATTGCCAATACCCATAAGATCGTCAATAACCAATTTCTTACTTTTTACGTTGAGGTGTTAAATGGATGCAAATAAAGAAAAGGCGCTACAAGCAGCCCTGAGTCAAATCGAGCGCCAATTTGGTAAAGGCACAGTGATGCGCATGGGCGATAAAGAACAAGTCGCCATTCCTGCCATTTCAACGGGCTCTCTTGGTCTTGACGTTGCCTTAGGCATAGGTGGCTTGCCAAAAGGTCGTATTATTGAAATTTATGGCCCTGAATCATCGGGTAAAACCACACTTACCTTGCAAGTGATCGCAGAAGCGCAGCGCGCTGGTGGTACCTGCGCCTTTATCGACGCAGAGCATGCGCTCGATCCTATTTACGCTTCCAAACTTGGTGTTAATGTAGAAGATTTGATCATTTCTCAGCCGGATACCGGTGAGCAGGCGCTTGAAGTAACCGATATGTTGGTGCGCTCTGGCGCGGTAGATGTGTTGGTGGTGGATTCGGTGGCCGCACTAACACCGCGCGCTGAAATTGAAGGTGAAATGGGTGATCATCATGTTGGTCTTCAAGCTCGCTTAATGTCACAAGCTCTGCGTAAAATTACCGGTAACATCAAAAATGCTAACTGCTTGGTGATTTTCATCAATCAAATTCGTATGAAAATTGGCGTTATGTTCGGTAACCCTGAAACCACTACGGGCGGTAATGCGCTTAAATTTTATGCGTCTGTACGCTTGGATATCCGCCGTATAGGTGCGGTGAAAGAGGGTGAGGAAGTAGTTGGTTCTGAAACTCGGGTGAAGGTGGTTAAGAACAAAGTAGCACCACCCTTCAAGCAGGCAGAATTCCAGATTCTTTACGGCTCAGGTATTAACCGCATGGGCGAAGTGGTCGATTATGGCGTGAAGCTGGGTATGATCGATAAGGCTGGTGCTTGGTACAGTTACCAAGGGAATAAAATTGGCCAAGGCAAGAATAATGTCATGAAGTATTTGCAGGAAAATCCTGTGATTGCTAAAGAGTTGGAACAAAAAGTCCGCACGGAACTCTTAGCATCACCAGCTTTGTCCCTCAGTGCGGGCGGAGCGGATCTTTCTGATGAGGTAGAGTTGTCATAGTTAGTGAGTAGCCTGCAGTACAAAAAAGCCCCGTCAGGGGCTTTTCCGTTGGTGCGCAGTGTGCAGAGTTACAATTAATCACAGTAGAAGGCATTATTTATCAATAAGATAGATGCTTAATCTAGGTCAACGTTTAAGAGTGAGGGTGTTGTATGAAAGTGTCCAATCTGTGGCTCTTTTTAGCCTGTGTTCTGTTTTTGACAGCATGTTCAAATAAGCCTTACGTGGAAACTGACCACCAAGCCGATTTTAATTTTGCATCCTTAAAAACCTTTATCGTCGCTGAAACCAAGCAGGATACGAAGGAAAATATACTGATATCGCCTTTTACTCTCAGTCACATACATGCTGCTTTGGATGTTGAGCTCGGTAAACGTTATCAGGCACCTGCCGCGGGTGCGACGCCAGATTTTATAGTCAACTATCACGTCGTTGTAGAGGAGAAGATTGATCCAAATAGCTACGATAGCCTTTATGGGTATGGTTTTTATGGTCGCGGCTACCATCGCTACGGCTCACCGTTCTTCTATGGTCCTAATACGGGTGTCCGTGTCTACAATCAAGGTAGTTTGATCATTGACATTTTAGACGCTAAAACCAACAAACCCATTTGGCGAGGTGTATCTGAAAAGCGGTTGAATCGCAGCATGGCACCGCAGCAGCAACGCGAAATTTTAAGCAAAGCAGTTACTGAGGTAATTGCTCAATTTCCACCTGTTCAATGAGAATTGTTCGTGATCGCTGTTTCACTGAGGCAGTTGTAGCGGCGATCACGATATTTCCTCTCTAGCCATTTATGTCATCAGAGTCGCCAACCACCTCGACCCTTCGTCTCGCCGCGATGAACCTTTTAAGTAGGCGAGAGCATTCCGCAGGGGAATTAAAAAAGAAACTTTCACAGAAGTACGGTGTGGAGAATCTTGTAATAGAAGCTGTGGATCGCCTGACGGAGCAAAACTTGCAAAATGATGAACGGTTCACTGAGGCCTTTGTAGGAATGCGTCAGCGTCAGGGCAAGGGTACGGTATTAATTAAAATGGAATTGCGAGAAAAGTGTGTCGCACCTGCCTTGATTGATCACTATGTCAACGAATATGACCCTATTTGGGTGCAATTGGCGCAGCAGGTTTACCGTAAGCGTTTTGGTGCTATCGATAATCTCGGTGCAAAAGAAAAAGCAAAACGCATGCGCTTTTTGCACTCGCGAGGATTTGCAGCTCAACATATTCAGTCTGTGTTTCAAGCATTGCAGAGCGAGGATTTTGAATAGCGTGATTCAACTATTTGAAAAATCGGTAATTTTTTCCTATCAATCGACATTCAACCGCGCCTTTTCGTTGAGCCTAAAAGCACTTTCTGTTACCCTGACGCCCCGTCCTGAATGATAAATCCCACACCTAGGCAAAAGCCTCGCAACGAGTGCTGTCGTTGGTATTTATCTCCATATCCGCTCCGCTTATTCACAGTTAATCAGGTTTTACATGACGCGATATATATTCGTTACCGGTGGTGTTGTTTCCTCGTTAGGCAAAGGCATCGCCTCAGCTTCATTGGCCGCTATCCTTGAAGCCCGTGGCTTAAAAGTCACTATTATGAAGCTCGACCCCTATATCAATGTTGATCCGGGCACCATGAGCCCCTTTCAACATGGTGAAGTATTCGTGACCGAAGACGGTGCTGAAACCGATTTGGATTTGGGTCACTATGAGCGCTTCATTCGTACCAAAATGACGCGCCGCAATAATTTCACGACAGGTCGTGTCTATGAGACCGTCCTACGAAAAGAGCGCCGTGGTGATTATTTAGGCGGTACCGTGCAAGTTATTCCGCACATTACCGATGAAATTAAACGCCGTATTCTGGAAGGTGGCCGCGATGTTGATGTGGCACTAGTAGAGATCGGCGGCACAGTGGGCGATATTGAATCCCAACCTTTCCTTGAGGCTGTGCGTCAATTAAAGGTAGAAATGGGTTCACGTGCACTGTTAATGCATTTAACACTGGTTCCTTACATCGCTACTGCGGGTGAAACTAAAACCAAACCTACACAACACTCGGTAAAAGAGTTGCGTTCTATTGGTTTGCAGCCAGATATTTTGTTGTGTCGTTCGGAAAAATTAGTCGACGAAGATTCCCGTCGCAAAATTTCTTTGTTCACCAACGTTGCCGAACGTGCCGTTGTGCCTTTACCCGATGCAGATACGATTTACTCCATTCCGCGCTTATTACAATCCTATGGTTTGGATCAAATTGCCGTTGAATTATTAGGCTTGCAATGCCCTGAAGCTGATTTAAGCGAGTGGGATAAGGTTGTAGAAGGAAAATTAAACCCTGTACATTCCGTTACCATTTCTATGGTCGGCAAATACATGGAATTGTTGGATGCCTATAAGTCATTGATTGAAGCGCTTACCCATGCAGGCATTCACACCCACACTAAAGTCAATATCAATTATATCGATGCAGAGCGCGTAGAAAACGAAGGCGTTGGTATTTTGAAAGACGCCGATGCGATTCTAGTCCCTGGTGGCTTTGGCGAGCGTGGTGTAGAAGGAAAATTAATGGCCGTACAGTATGCGCGTGAAAACAAAGTGCCTTACTTAGGCATTTGTTTGGGCATGCAATCAGTAGTGATTGAATTTGCGCGTAATGTGTTAGGCCTTAAAGGTGCTAACTCAACCGAGTTTGATAAAAATTCTCCGCACCCAGTTATTGGTTTAATTACTGAGTGGACTAATGCGGAAGGCGCTGTTGAAAAGCGTGATGAGTCATCTGACTTGGGCGGTACCATGCGCTTAGGTGCGCAAGAATGCCGTTTAGTTGCTGATGCTAAGGCGCGTCAAATTTATGGTGAAGATGTGATTGTTGAGCGTCATCGCCATCGTTATGAAGTGAATAATAATTATGTTGATCAATTACAAAAAGCCGGTTTAAAAATTGGCGGTTGGTCGGCTGATGATACTTTAGTTGAAATGGTTGAATTGTCTGATCATCCTTGGTTTGTGGCGTGTCAATTCCATCCGGAATTTACATCCACACCGCGTGATGGACACCCATTATTCACCAGTTTTGTGAAAGCGGCTTTAGCCAATAAACAATAATTCGTTGGGGGGATCTTTTAGGGAGATTCCCCCTTCTCATTTAAGGAATTAGTGTGTCACAACAAATTGTTAAAATTGGCAATCTCAGTGTCGGCAACGCATTACCGTTTGTTTTGTTTGGCGGTATGAATGTACTTGAGTCGCGCGATATGGCGATGCAGGTCGCCGAAGCTTATGTAAACGTTACTCAAAAGCTTGGCATTCCTTATGTGTTTAAAGCGTCATTTGATAAAGCGAATCGCTCATCGATTCACTCGTATCGTGGCCCAGGTATGGAAGAAGGGTTAAAGATTTTTCAAGAAATCAAACACACCTTTCAAGTTCCTGTGATTACAGACGTTCACGAAATTCATCAATGCAAACCCGTTGCTGAAGTCTGTGATGTTATTCAGTTGCCAGCTTTCCTTGCTCGCCAAACCGACTTGGTTGTAGCTATGGCAGAGACAGGCGCGGTAATCAATATTAAAAAGCCGCAGTTTTTAAGCCCTGGGCAAATGAAAAATATCGTCGAAAAATTTGGCGAATGCGGCAACGATCAAATTATTTTGTGCGATCGCGGAACCAATTTTGGTTACGACAATCTAGTCGTCGATATGTTGGGTTTTCGCACTATGCGCGAAGTCAGCGGTAATGCGCCAGTCATTTTTGATGTGACTCACTCACTGCAATGTCGTGATCCTATGGGGGCTGCATCCAGTGGTCGTCGTCATCAAGTTGCTGAATTGGCGCGCGCTGGTATGGCAGTGGGTTTGGCAGGTTTATTTTTAGAAGCGCATCCAGATCCCAATAATGCCAAATGCGATGGCCCAAGTGCATTGCCTTTAGACAAGTTAGAACCATTTTTGCACCAAATGAAAACCATTGATGATGTAGTGAAAAGCTTTCCTGCATTAGAGATCAAATAACCTCTTTTTAATCACTCTTTATTTAAAACACGTGGAGTAAAACATGACGAAGATTGTTGATATTAAAGCGTTTGAAGTATTGGACAGCCGTGGCAACCCAACAGTAATGGCTGAAGTTATTTTGGCCTCTGGTGCTGTAGGTTCAGCATGTGCTCCTTCTGGCGCATCAACCGGTTCACGTGAAGCTTTGGAATTACGCGACGGTGATAAATCACGTTATATGGGCAAGGGTGTATTGAAAGCGGTCAACAATATCAACACCACTATCAAAAATTTATTGGTAGGTATGGATGCGCTGGATCAACGTGCTGTTGATAATGCTATGTTGAAAGCGGATGGTACTGATTTCAAAACCGTATTAGGCGCGAACGCTATTCTGGCTGTCTCTTTGGCAACGGCTAAAGCTGCTGCTATTGCTAAAAAAGTGCCACTCTATGCCCACATTGCTGATATCAATGGCACACCAGGCAAATACTCCATGCCAGTACCCATGATGAATATCATCAACGGTGGTGAGCACGCGGATAACAACGTAGACATTCAAGAGTTTATGGTTCAGCCTGTTGGTGCAAAAACCTTTGCCGAAGCCTTGCGTATGGGCGCAGAAATTTTCCATCACTTGAAAAAAATTCTGCACGACAAAGGCTTGAACACTGCAGTGGGTGATGAAGGTGGTTTCGCACCTAACTTGCCATCGAATGAAGATGCATTGAAAGTAATTGCTGAAGCAGTTGCAAAAGCTGGTTACACATTGGGTGACAATGTCACTTTGGCTCTGGACTGTGCTTCTTCTGAATTCTACAAAGATGGTAAGTACGATTTAGCAGGCGAAGGTCGTGTATTTACCACCAATGAATTCTCTGATTATTTGGCTGACCTTGCGGCGAAATACCCCATCATCTCTATTGAAGACGGTAAAGATGAAAGTGATTGGGCAGGTTGGGCAGATTTAACGCAAAAAATTGGTCACAAAATTCAATTAGTGGGCGATGATTTGTTTGTAACCAATACCAAGATCTTAAAAGAAGGTATTGAGAAGAAAATCGCTAACTCTATTTTGATTAAATTCAACCAAATCGGTTCTTTGTCAGAAACCTTGGATGCCATCAAAATGGCACAAGACGCAGGTTACACCGCGGTGATTTCTCACCGTTCAGGTGAAACAGAAGATACTACCATTGCTGATTTGGCAGTCGCTACGGCGGCTGGCCAGATTAAAACCGGTTCTTTGTGCCGTTCAGATCGCGTATCAAAATACAACCGCTTGTTGCGCATCGAAGCTGAATTGGGTGCAGCCGCACCTTACAAAGGCCGTGCTGAGTTTAAGTCTTAATGATGCGCCGAAATAAAGGCCGATAAATCGGCCTTTATTTTTTTGCGACAAGAATGGCTTGATCGGAATGTTTCGCGCTATGAAATGGTTGTTTGGAATCTTGGTTGTGTTACTCATGGTGTTGCAATATCGCTTGTGGATTGGCGATGGCAGCCTCGCGCACGCACATCGGTTAAAAGGTGAGATACAACAGCAACAAGCTGAAAATGATCGTATGCTCGAGCGTAATAGAATTTTAGATGTGGAAGTCGAAGAATTAAAAACGGGCTTGGATACCATTGAAGAGCGTGCTCGTAACGATATAGGTCTTATCAAAAAAGACGAAACGTTTTTTATGGTATTGGATGACGAGAAATAATAAAAAATCGATTCTTTAATCCAAACAGTCTTCTCGCGCTAGGCTAATCAATGACTCTCAATAACATGCACAGGCAACCTCGCTTTTGGATTGTTGTTCCCGCCGCTGGTGTGGGGGCGCGTATGGGTGCCAGTATCCCCAAGCAATATTTAAAGATCGATAATAAAACGATACTTGAATATACCCTCGAACGTTTATTGCAGGTGCCGCAATTAGCAGGCATATATCTAGCGCTTAGCCAAGATGATCATTATTGGCCTTCGTTATCTTTGGCGAAAGATCCAATGTTAAAAGTGATTGCTGGAGGTAAGCAACGCTGTGATTCTGTATTGAATGCAATGCAATCGTTACAGACTGACGCAGATACTAATGATTGGGTATTGGTGCATGATGCTGCGCGCCCTTGTGTAATGCTCGACTCTATTACTACGTTAATAGAACAATTAGAGAATCATTCGGTCGGTGGCATTTTGGGTGTGCCGGTCAGCGACACCTTAAAAAAAGTCGATCAATCTCTCGCCATTCAGGATACGGTTGATCGCAGTGTTTTATGGCAGGCGCAAACACCACAAATGTTTCGTTATGGCTTATTACGTGATTGCTTGCAGCGTTCAGTCGCTGCGGGTAAAAACATTACCGATGAAGCGTCGGCCTTAGAAGTGTGTGGCTATCAACCGCTGATGGTGCAAGGGCGTAGTGACAATATCAAAATTACCCGTCCAGAAGATTTGGCCATTGCAAAACTGATTTTGCAACAACAAGCCATTTAAATTTTATAAGAGTGTGAGTGTATGACGATGCGAATTGGTCATGGCTATGATGTGCACGCGTTTGGTGACGGCGACAAAATTGTGATTGGTGGTGTAGTCATTCCTCATCATCACGGTTTGATTGCGCATTCTGATGGTGATGTTTTGTTGCACGCATTGTGCGATGCCTTGTTAGGCGCTGCAGCGCTTGGCGACATCGGCAAGCATTTTCCTGATACCGATATGCAATATCGCAACGCAGATAGTCGTTCTTTATTGCGTATGGTTTACGCCAAAGTCAATCAATTGGGTTGGAAACTGGGTAATGCTGATTTAACCATAGTGGCACAAGCGCCACGCATGGCAACTTATATCCCACATATGGCAGAAACTATCGCTGCCGATTTGCGCAGTCAGGTCTCACAAGTGAATGTCAAAGCAACGACGACTGAACGCTTGGGTTTTACTGGTCGCGAAGAGGGCATTGCGTGTTATGCCGTTGTGCTCTTGGAACGCGAATAATTTTTTAGGAATTTACCTTGCCAGAATTTTCTCTTGATTTCCCTTTAGCTTATGGCGCACTCACAGCGCGCGGTGAATTTCGTTGCCATCCGGAGGATTTTCAAGTTGATGAAGAGCTCGGTTATCAACCTTCTGGTGCGGGTGAGCATGTGTTTTTACAGGTGCGCAAGCGTGGTGAAAATACCGCATGGGTTGCGGAAAAAATTGCAGCGATTGCCGGTGTTAATCATCATGATGTGGGTTATTGCGGACGAAAAGATCGTCATGCGGTGACCACACAATGGTTTAGTGTTTATTTGCCGAAACTGCCTGAAACAGGAGCCCCTGATTGGTCATCATTACATTCTGATTCTATTCAGATTCTTGCTGTTTCGCGCCACCAACATAAATTGCGTCGCGGTGAGCATCAGCGCAACCATTTTGTTATTCGTTTGCGGAATCTACAAACTCATGACCGCGAGTTATTCGCTGAAAAAATACATCAAATTTTTACAGATGGTGTGCCCAACTATTTTGGTGAGCAGCGGTTTGGTCATGGCGGAGATAATTTACGCGAGGCTCAAGCCATTTTGGTGGATGGTAAGCGCTACAAGGATAAACAAAAGCGCGGGCTTATGCTGTCTGCTGCACGTTCTTATTTATTCAATCAAGTGCTGGCTGCGCGTGTGCGAGCGAATACGTGGCGTCAATTGTTAGATGGTGAGTCTGAATTCCCTACGGCACCTCTGTGGGGAAGAGGGCGTAGCAAGGTATCCGGTGAGGTGGACGAGTTTGAAACCCAAGTGCTCAGTGCATGGGCTGAATGGGCTGATGGTTTGGAGCATTCAGGTTTATTGCAAGAGCGTCGCCCTTTAGTCCTGCTGCCAGAGTCAGCGAGTTGGCGTTGGCTTGATACCGATCTTGAGTTGAGCTTTGCGTTGGGTGCCGGTGAATTTGCGACCTCGGTCTTACATGAAATAGCGGAGTTAATCGCGCCCAATACTGCACTGCTTGCAGAACAAGAATCCTAGTTCTTGTAGTTTTTAGTCAGGTATATCAGTTTCAAGGGAATATTAATCCCTATGCTATAGTGGCGGTTTTAAGTATTCTTGCGCCTTGTGATGAGGCGGTGGGTTGAGTCGGCTCATTGTATTATCTCGATGTATTAAGAGGGGAACGCTGAAGATGTCTAACTTATTGTTGCAAGGTGTGGGGATGACCTCGCTGCGCACCCGTGAGCGGTTGATACAGCGTTTGCGTGATCAAGGTGTTACCAATATGAAAGTATTGGATGTGATGCTAAACACACCTCGCCACATTTTTTTGGATGAAGCCTTGGCGCATCGTGCCTATGAAGATACTGCTCTGCCGATCGGCCATGGCCAAACCTTGTCACAGCCTTATGTTGTCGCTCGCATGACTGAAATTTTATTGGGTGCTGCCGGCAAGTTGGATAAGGTATTGGAAGTGGGTACGGGCTCTGGTTATCAGACGACGGTATTAGCGCAATTAATACCGCAGGTCTTCAGTGTAGAGCGTATTAAACCCTTGCAAGACAAAGCGCGCGAACGTTTGCGCCAGTTGGGTTTACGTAATGTCCAGTTGCGTCATGCTGACGGTGGTTTTGGCTGGCCAGAAATGGGGCCTTACGATGGCATTTTAAGCACAGCAGCTCCGCAAGCCGTTCCCGATGAACTCCTTAGGCAATTAGCGCCTGGTGGTGTTTTGGTGATTCCTGTCGGTGGAAGGGAGCAGCAACTGCACCTCATTATGCGCGATGGTGACACCGATAACTTCGTCACTAAAATTCTTGAGCCAGTAAAGTTTGTCCCCTTCTTATCGGGAACGTCTCGTTAGTGAGCTGTTGACGGACGTTTTTGGATTATCTTGAAGCATTAATCTTGCCCCGAAACGTTCCACGAAAAGTGAATTATTTGGAATAAGCGAGCTAATATTTCGTTGATAAGTCTGTTTTTGTGCATTTTTATATAAATATATTAGATAATTTTAAAATAAATTTCATATTATAAGTACTTAATGGAATAAGTAAGGCCATAAAATAACCTGCCTACTTGAGTGATTTCATGGTGCGAGCGCCACTTCATAACTGCATAGCAATTGTCAAAATGTTCAATATTTTGATCGCTCTATTGCTTTTGAGTTCTTGTTTGAATAAGCCTCATCCCGACCTTCATGGTGCTCCAACATCAGTATCCAATCGCCCCAAAACCCATGTTGTTATTCCGGGGGAAACCTTGTTTTCGATTGCCTGGCGCTATGGTCTAACCTATGAAGATCTTGCTAGGCATAATGGAATTTCACCCCCTTATATTATACGTCCATCGCAGGTGATTGATTTGGATATTAATGCAACAGGGAGACATTCAGTATCAACAACGGCTAGTAAAAGTCGATCGTCAGTAGGGCAGAAACATGCTGGGAATGCCAGCTCCAAGGACGAATCAGCTAGTCAAAAAAAACAAAATAGTTCAATAAATAAAACAGGTGAGGTTGCCAAGGCTGGAGAAAAACCGATAGTATGGGCTGCTCCAAAATGGGGCTGGCCAGCAAAAGGCGTGATTTTGTCGTCATTTCAGGGCAATACTGGCTTGAATAAGGGTATTGATCTTGGCGGCAAATTGGGGGAGCCTGTGGTTGCAGCGGCTTCTGGGCAAGTGGTTTATTCCGGCAGCGGTCTGCGTGGTTACGGTAAATTGCTCATTATTAAGCACAATGAAACCTTCCTGAGTGCCTACGCGCACAACGACAAATTGCTTGTTAAAGAAGGGGATTTTGTTAAAGCTGGGCAAAGAATTGCCGATATGGGTTCTAGTGGTACAGATAGAGTAAAGCTGCACTTTGAAATTCGTCGCGACGGTACTCCGGTAAATCCTCTCCAGTATTTGCCTCGACGTTAAAAGTGTCATCTTCGTGAGTTAGGGTTTTTGCTCACGAAAGGTGAGAGTAAGAAAGTGAGAGATAACAGGCTCACATTTAAAATTATAAATAGTACAGCTTGGGCAAGCTGGGTGACTTAGCAATAATAAAGCCAGCCGGTTACATAAAAATTCATTATAAAGGGGCTGAAAATGACTATACACAATGTTGAATCAAGCGCACTCGATCGCGATGATGTTTTTCTGGCGCAAGATATTGAGTTAGATGAAACAGATTTGATGATGGTAGTAGAAGATGATGATTTGCCCAAATCAGCATCCATTACCGGCAGTGAGCGTATTATCGATGATAAATTTAATAAAACCTTGGATGCTACACAGATCTATCTGAATGAAATTGGATTCTCACCCTTATTAAGCGCTGAAGAAGAAGTGTTTTTTGCGCGTAAGGCTTTAAAAGGCGAAGAAGCAGCGCGTAAGCGTATGATTGAAAGTAACCTTCGTCTAGTGGTTAAAATTTCCCGTCGTTATGTAAACCGTGGTTTAGCGTTGTTAGATTTGATCGAAGAAGGCAACTTGGGTTTGATCCGGGCTGTAGAAAAATTTGATCCAGAACGCGGCTTCCGTTTCTCGACTTACGCGACTTGGTGGATTCGTCAAACCATCGAGCGCGCTATCATGAATCAAACGCGCACCATCCGTTTACCGATTCATGTTGTAAAAGAATTAAATATCTATCTCCGTGCTGCACGCGAATTGTCTCAAAAGCTCGATCACGAGCCCACGCCTGAAGAAATCGCAAAATTACTCGATAAACCTGTTGAAGATGTAGAGCACATGCTGAGTTTGAATGAGCGTGTTACCTCTATTGATGCGCCTATTGGTGCCTCATCTGACCGTACAGTGGTTGATACTATTGCAGATACTCATGTGTCGGATCCTGCGACTTTATTGCAAGACAGCGATTTAACAGCAAGCCTTGATCACTGGTTGGAAGAGTTAACCGAAAAACAACGTGAAGTCTTGGCGCGTCGTTTTGGTTTGCGTGGTCATGAAGTGAGTACGTTAGAAGAAGTGGGTCATGAAATTGGATTAACCCGTGAGCGTGTACGTCAAATTCAAGTGGAAGCTTTGAAACGTTTGCGCGACATTATGGAAAAGCAAGGCTTGAATAGCGAATCGCTTTTTAGTGCTTAGAAGCAGTTAACATAAAGTGACACCAAACAAAAAGGCGACCAAGGTGGTCGCCTTTTTGTTTGGTGTGTTGATTACTTTTGCTTATTCAGTCGCTAACGCATTGTCAGAACGTTGTTGAACATGAATGGGTTTATCCTGCGCAGTAGAGTGCCTATTTAAGATTTTTTACAGGTAATTATTCAGATTTCATTTCAGTTTTTGGTTTAAATACTCGCACGCTATGGATGACATGGTCGCTTTCAATGTACACCACAAAGTCGGAGTACTTCCATTGAGAGATGGGCGGGTTTCCCTTGGGTGCTGACATTTCCAGTGGATCACCGAACTGCGTTTGAACGCGCATTTTGGTCATACCTTTTGTGGGTAGCTCAATAGTAGGGGCGTCATTTGCTTGTTGGCCGATGGGAATGCGAATCTCTTCTGCGTTTATCGCTAGAGCTCCCACTAGTAATGAAAGAATGAGTGCCAGCCTCAATATCAGTTCTGGAAAAGAGCGAGTTGTTTGCATAAGTATTCTCCTTCCATTTAATGTTGGGTCGTCTGATGAAGTTTATTGTATAAATTCTTTACTTTTGCGTCTTTCTGCCATTTGTGCGCGCATAATTTGTTGGCCAATGAGCTGTTGTTGCGAGTCATTTATTTGATGGAATTTGGCGGCAACTTGAAACTCACCGGTATTGCTTGGTTCGCAGCGAATGATTCGCGCGAAAATCACTATGCCTGCATTGCTGGGTAAAAATATCAACCGCAGAGCAATATAGGCATTCATCTCTATGGCGTGGGAACTCCCGAAGGCAATACCTCCTTCGCTCAAATTGACTTGTTTTATCGTTTTGGATGGTGGTAAAGGTTTGTGCTCGCCCATTAATTGCTGACTAACTAAATCAATTTTTCGATTGAGATTGTGTAAATATTCACCGAGTGCGCGATTGGTTTCCTTAATTTGATGGAACAGATGAGAGTTTTCCGTGTCAATTTTGCGCAACTCTGCATAGAGCTTCAGTGAAGCTGTAGCGGGAAATTGCAGTTCGGGTACCGCGGTATTGGCGGTTATTTCTTCTACAACTTTGTATTCGATAGCGATACTTTCATCGATACGAAAATAGCTGCGGCGCTCACTCATAGGGCAATTCTCAAAAGGACAACTCTCAATAGGCAATGCTATAACCATAGCACATGGCCTATGGTGCTTCCGGTTTTGTCTGCCTCTTTTGCTGATTGCTTACGGTTTTGCTTGAGCATCGCCAGTCAATTGGGTTTAATGCGCCCATGATAAAAAACATCCCTTTCTACATAGGTTTACGTTACATCCGCGCAAAACGGCGGAATCAGTTTATTTCGTTTATCAGTGCCTTTTCGTTGATTGGTATGGCACTGGGTGTGATGGCGTTAATCATCGTGCTTTCCGTCATGAACGGTTTTGACCGAGAAATGAAAGAGCGCATCCTCAGTGTTATCCCTCACGGTTACATAGACCAAAAACCGGCGTTAACGGATTGGCAATCGCTTGCTGCACGAGTGGCTCAGCATCCCAAGGTCGTTGCATCAGCCCCTTATATTGCCAGTAATGTGATGGTGAGTTATGCCGGTGGAGTAGATGGTGTTGAATTGCAGGGGATATTGCCAGAGGAAGAGGCAAAAGTTTCTATTGTGGATCAACGCATGATCGTAGGTTCCATGGCGCAATTGCAGCCGGGTGAGTTCGGTATTGTCATGGGGCGTTTGCTGGCAAGTCGATTAGCCTTGGCACCCGGCGATAAAATCCGTGTCACTTCACCGGATATTTCCATCACTCCCTTAGGTGCATTTACCCGCACGCGTCACTTTACGCTGGTGGGTGTATTTGAAGTGGGTGCTCAGGTAGATAACTCTCTTGCACTAGTCCATTTGCAGGATGCACAAAAATTCCTGCGTCAACCGGGTGTGCAAGGCTTGCATGTCAAAACCGTCGATATGTTTAGTGCAGCGAAGGTGATGACGGAACTCAAACAAACGCTAGGCGATGAGTTTGGTGTTAAAGATTGGAGCCAAACTCAAGGCACTTTGTTTCAAGCGGTGAAAATGGAAAAGATTGTAGTGGGGGCGTTGTTGATGATTATTATCGCCATAGCCGCGTTTAACATTGTTTCCAGTTTGGTGTTGATGGTTGCGGACAAGCGTTCAGATATTGCGGTACTACGCACTTTGGGATTGAGCGCCCGTCAGGTAATGGCGATTTTTGTGGTGCAGGGCAGTGCCATAGGTTTTATTGGCACACTTGTGGGTGCCATTGCAGGTTGTATTATCGCTCTTACCTTAACAACGCTCATGTCACTTATTGAATCCTTATTCGGTTTTCATGTCTTTGATCCCGATGTGTATTTTGTCGCCCAGTTGCCCTCCGAGTTGCGTTGGGGCGATGTGTTGGTGATTTGCAGTACGGCTTTATTCCTTAGCTTTATTGCTACCTTATATCCGGCTTATAGAGCCTCACAAATTGAGCCCGCCGAGGCCTTGCGCTATGAATGATTCACCCGTACTGATTTGTCAGGATGTCAGCAAAAGTTATCGTCAGGGTTCGCTGGCGGTTGATGTATTACAAGGCGTTAATTTCCAGATTAATGCGCGTGAACGTGTGGCGATCGTTGGGGCATCTGGCTCGGGTAAGTCCACACTGCTCAACATTATGGGGGGCTTGGATGTACCTGATGTGGGTGAAGTGAGTGTGGCGGGTGAGCGCCTATCCAGTTTGAGTGCAGATGAGCGCGGCCGTTTGCGTAATCGTAGTTTAGGTTTTGTTTATCAATTCCATCATCTATTGCCTGAGTTCAGTGCCTTGGAGAATGTGGCTATGCCGCTTCTCATCGGCAAACATCCGATCGCCTTTGCCAAAACCCGCGCGCAGGAATTGCTAGCGCGTGTTGGTTTGGCGAAGCGTGTAGACCATAAGCCCTCGGAGCTTTCAGGCGGTGAACGTCAGCGCGTTGCCATTGCTCGTGCTTTGGTAACAAACCCAGCCTGTGTGTTGATGGATGAGCCGACGGGTAATTTGGATAGCCATGCGGCCGATGCCATTCAGGCGTTAATGTTGGAGCTTAATCAATCTATAGGTACCAGCTTTGTGGTGGTAACTCACGACTCGCGCTTGGCGGCACGTATGGATCGTACCCTTGAGCTGGTTGATGGGCGGCTGCTGACAACTGGCGTGGCGAGTCACTGATGTTCTTTAAACGCTACATTTTTCTCGTTGGCACTCGCTACGGTGTTTCGCGCCGTCATAGTCAGTTGGTGTCCTTTATCTCGCGCTTATCCACGGCGGGTTTGGTGATTGGTGTCGCACTGCTGATTCTGGTGATGTCCATCATGAACGGGTTTGATAAAGAACTGCGCGACAAGATCCTCGGTATTATGCCGCAGGCGAGTATTTATCACCGTGAGGCTATTACGGATCCAGATGAGTTAATTGCACATGTGAAACAGAATCCACATGTCTTGGCGGCATCCCCTTTTGTGCAAATTCAGGGATTGTTGAGTTATCAAAAGCGGGTTGCGCCTATAGCCTTGTTTGGAATCGATGCAGAATTGGAAACGACTACGTCCAAGCTGGAAACCTTTTTATCGACGGGAACCTTTCAGGGCTTGGAACGAACGCCGAATGGGATTGCGATTGGTCGTGGTGTAGCTGACAAATTGCAGGCCTCGGTGGGCGATAGCATCAGTTTAATTATTCCGGTGAGTGGCAATACATCGCCCAAGGTCAAGGTGGTGACGGTTGTGACGATTATTAATAGTCGCACTGAAATTGATAATAGCCTCGCGTTAATGGGCTTGGCACAAGCCTCCGCATTGTCGGGTTACCCCGGTGCGGTAACGGGAATTCGTTTGAAGGTAGACGATTTATTTGCGGCGCCGGATATTGTGCGCGAAGTAATGAGTGAACTCTCTGGTGATTATTATGGATCCAGCTGGATGCGCACCCACGGTAATATCTACCAAGCGATACAAATGTCTAAAAGTATGGTGGGGATTTTGTTGTTTCTGATCATTGCGATTGCCGCCTTCAATTTGGTTTCTACCCTTATTATGGTGGTGGTAGATAAGCAGGGCGATATTGCCATATTGCGTACTATGGGGGCTTCTAGCCTTGAGATCATGGGTATTTTTATGGTTCAAGGCGGGCTTATCGGGTTAATAGGTACGGGGCTTGGGGTGGTGTTGGGCATTGTATTGGCATCGACAGTGACACCTTTTATCAAACAGGTAGAACAATGGTTGGGTATTCAATTCCTGCACTCGGATTCTTACTTTATTTCTTATCTGCCATCCGATTTGCAAGCGCTGGATGTACTACGTGTGGCTATTACCGCATTGACGATCAGTTTTGTGGCCGCGTTGTATCCCGCATGGCGCGCCAGTCGAATTCAGCCTGCGGAAGCGCTCCGTTACGAATGAGTTTTGTTTGCTAGACTTAATGGCATTTAGTGTTGGCGTTCTTTTCATTTTCGGCGAGATTGAGAAATAGCATGAAGCAACAACAATTATCCTTTTGGCAAATGTGGAATGTCAGCTTTGGTTTTCTGGGCGTACAGATGGGTTTTGCGCTGCAAAACGCCAACGTCAGTCGTATTTTGTCGGATTTAGGCGCTGATCTACATTCACTGTCGCTGTTTTGGTTGGTGGCACCCATCATGGGCTTAATTATTCAGCCCTTAGTGGGAGCAGCTTCCGATCGCACTTGGAACCGTTTGGGTCGCCGTCGCCCCTATATTTTAGGTGGTGCGTTTGTCGCCACAGTGGCCATGGCCATGATGCCCAATGCTCCCTTGTTTGTGAGCATTATTCCTCCTATTTTGTTCGGCGCTATTATGTTGGCGTTGATGGATGGCTCCTTTAATGTGGCGTTCCAACCATTTCGATCACTGGTTTCGGATATGGTGCCAGCGACTCAGCGCAACCAAGGTTATTCCATTCAATCTTTGTTAATTAACATTGGTGCGGTAATGGGCTCTATGTTGCCGTTCATCTTTACTAACGGCATAGGTTTGGATAATACCGCCGGTGTGGGCGAAGTAGCGCCTTCTGTTATTTGGGCGTTTTACATTGGTGCCAGTGTGATGCTGGGCTCTGTACTTTGGACTGTATTTAAAACCCACGAATATCCACCAGAGCAATATGCTGCCATCAAAGGCATTTCACTGGAGTCATTGAATCCGGCGCGTGAAAAAACCAGTGTTGTTACAAAACTGGCTAATTTTTTTACCTTGGTTAAACAAATGCCTGAAACCATGCGACAACTGGCAGTCGTGCAGTTTTTCTCGTGGTTTGCGTTTTTCATCATGTGGGTTTACATGCCCTCCGCCGTCGCACAATACGTGTGGCATATTGATGTGAAATGGTTCGATTCTACTTATCTCGCCAGTTTGGAAACTATTCCACCTGAAATAGCGCAGGCTAAAGGTGCGGCTGGTGATTGGATTGGGATTATTTCTGCCGCTTATTTTTTGTTTGCGGCTTTGTTTTCGACGGTGCTCTCCGCATTGGCAGATAGATTTGGTCGCAAACCCGTGTATTCCTTCACGCTATTGGCCGGGGGCTTGGGTTTTATGAGTTTCTTTTTCTTCAACAACCCTGAGATAGTTCATTTGAATTTAGGCTTTGTTGAAGTGGATGTACCTCAAGGTGCCGTTGGATTATTCCTACCTATGTTGGGTATAGGTATCGCGTGGGCAGGAATGATCGCCATGCCCTACAGTATTTTAGCGGGTGCTTTACCGGCCAATAAAACCGGTGTTTACATGGGAATTTTCAATTTCACTGTTGCTGCGCCACAAATTGTTGCGGGCCTGTTTGCTGGCTTAATGCTCAAGCACTTGTTTGATAATCAAGCGGTCTACACCATGGCCGTGTGCGGGGCGTCCTTAGTACTGGGTTCGATTGCGGTTTACTTTGTCAAAGAGGTGAGCAGTACTCACAATCCAAATGATGTGGTCTCTGGCGGGCATTAATCGATTCGTCGCCGAAGAAGCTCATCAACAAAAAGCCCGCTGTGCCTATGCGCAGCGGGCTTTTTGTTTTCTATCAGCGTGTTATCTGTTTTACATTATTCAGAGGCTCTCATCGGGTACTGGTTCCTGTTTGCTTTTAAGTGCGCGTTTTTTACGTTTTTCCCAGTTTCTACCGACTTGCCAGCGCCAAAATAAGCGCATTCCAAAATAACCAAGGGTTCCAAAAATTAAACCGCTAAGTACAGAGCCTGCCAGCAGAGGTTTCCAGAGTTGACCAAATTCATTCGCAAGCCAACTCCAGGTCAGTTCGGGTTGAATCATGAGTGGTTCAGTTTGCAGGACTAGTCTTCCCACTTGGTAAGTGATGTAAAAGAAAAATGGCATGGTAAACGGGTTGGTGATCCACACCAGTGCAACGGTAATCGGTAAATTACAGCGGAATATTAATGCAGCGATCGCGGCGACGGGCATTTGACCGGGAATGGGTAGGAGCGCGACAAATAACCCCCAAAAAAAAGCGACAGATACTGAATGGCGATTTAAATGGAATAGGTTAGGGTCGTGTAAGAGATCGCCTAAAAAATGTAAGGCGGGATTGCTTTTGATCGCTGCCGGAGTAGGGAAAAACCGTTTAAGTAAATTACGTGCCATGTGATTCCAAATACAACTCAAAGGACAGTATAGCTAGAAAGAGTCCGGCATTATGCCTTTAAACCTTAATGAAGGCCATGTGGAAGTGTAATTAAGGTGTTGAAATCTAAGTAGTTGACTTGCTGCATGGCGCCAGAATGCCATAAACTTCGTGTCAGCTTGATGACAGGATTCATCACACTCATAAAAGGAATTATCTATGCCCGCCGTTTTGCTTCTATTTTCATTGGGCGTTATCGCCGCCAGTTTCCTACCGCAGTTACCACCATTAGGTAATCTATTGGCGCTCTTGGGCGCAGTCCTCATTTTGTGGCTGTTGTGGATTCGTTATTTTTCGGTTCAATCTGCGTATGGAGTTACCTGGAAATACACCAGCGTTTCTCTTCCCTGTGCAATCGCTTTTCTTGCCGGTATAACTTGGGGAGTTTATTCAGGCCATCAGCTACTACGCACTCAGCTAATGGAAGCTCACACGGGTAAAGATTTTATTGTCACAGGTGTTATTGATAGCTTGCCGCAAATCCAGCCTGCGCGAACAGGGTTTGTGCTCAAGGTGCAGAGCGTTTCTACGACTAGAGGTGATCTTGTCGCTACCGACTCTTTTCCGCACAAACTTAAGCTCGCGTGGTACCACAATGATTCATCCTACACATTAAAACCAGGCGACTATTGGCAATTTAAAGTGCGTCTAAAACCACCGCGTGGTTTTGTAAATCCGACAGGTTTTGATTATCAGGCGTGGTTGCTGCGACGTGGTATAGGTGCGACAGGTTACGTGGTAAACCATGCGCGTAATCAACCATTGCCCGTTATCGAATTACCTCCATCCTTCTCGCGTTGGATCGATATCCAGCGCTATCAATTACAGCAATGGTTGCTCGCACAAAGTGATTCAAGCGAACGTGGAATTTTGATTGCACTTTTAATTGGCGATAGTGAACTGGTGACTAAAACGCAATGGCAGCGTATGCAGCAAACAGGCACCAACCACCTGATTGCAATTTCTGGACTGCATGTGGGTTTTCTCGCTATTTTTGGTTTTTATGTAGGGCTGTGGATAGGAAAACTGTTGCAACTCTGTTGGCACAAATGTCCCGCACTGATCATTGCTTATGTGGGAGCCATCAGTTGCGCTGTATTTTATTCCGCACTGGCTGGCTTCAATATTCCTACATTACGCACAGCAATTATGTTGACCCTGTTTTATTGGTTGGCGATTCATCGCCGCAGTGTGCGTGGGCTGGATATTTATTGTGTTGCTTTGGCTTTGGTGATGGTGATTGATCCGCTCGCTGCATTTGATATGGGTTTTTGGTTATCTTTCGGTGCCGTAGGGCTTTTATTATTTTATTTTTCCGGCCGTTATCGCGCCAAAAAACACACGCAGATGTGGCGAGGTTTTTCACCCACAGAAATACTAATCGGTTTTCTACGTTCACAATGGGTTATGTTTATAGGCTTATTAGTACCTCTGAGTTTCTTAATTCATAGCGTTTCATTGTTGTCGCCTATCGCTAACTTTATTGCTATTCCTTTAGTCACTTTTTTCGTGGTGCCTTGTTTACTACTGGCGGCTGCTCTTCAATCTTTTTGCCCAGCACTCAGCCATCTTTGTTTAGTGTGTGCAGAGGTGGGAATGGAATGGCTGAAAATCTGGTTGGATTTTTTACTGGCAATTGGCAATGGAAAATTAAATCCGGTGATTGCGTTTTCTCCCGGTGTTGCAGCACTTTTGTTAATCAGTTGTTTAATTTTATTGCTACCTAAAGGGTTAATCGTTCGCTCGTTGGGCTATGGCGGCTTAGCACTGGGTTTAACACTGAGCCTGTTATTACCCGCGCCACAACCAGTAGATTTACGGGTAAGTATATTGGATGTGGGGCAGGGCACAGCCGTAGTCGTGCAAACGCCGAAACACACGCTGGTTTATGATACGGGGCCTGCTTACAGCGAGGAGTTTGATGCGGGAAGTGCCATAGTGACGCCTTATTTATTTTCACAAGGCATAACGCATATAGATGCCTTAGTCGTCAGTCACATGGATAAGGATCACGCTGGCGGCTTAGCTGGTTTGCTCGAAAAAATTCATCCCGATAAGTTATTGATGGGTGAGTTTTCCAACAGAGTCGATAGCACACTCAACCCCCAAGATTGTCATCAAGCACCATCGTGGCAATGGAATGATGTGACTTTTCGTTTTCTCACTTGGCCTATATCTACTAGTGCCAGTGCTAATAATCGCTCATGCGTGCTTTCAATAAGTTATGCAGGGCAGACGATCTTATTACCCGGCGATATTGAGCGAGATGTGGAGCAACAATTGCTGCGCCATAAACAGTTGCCCGCGAATATCCAGCTGTTATTGGCTCCCCATCACGGCAGTCATTCTTCATCGACGGTGGGTTTCGTCAATTACACGGCGCCGCAAGAGGTCGTCTATTCAGCGGGTTATCGAAATCAACACGGCCACCCTCATAGGGATATTCGCAGCCGCTACCAGGCTCTTGGAAGCCGAGAATGGAATACTGCAACCCAAGGGGCATTGGTATTTGAATGGCGTAATGGTGCTTTCGCTTCAGCGGTTAGCTATCGTGAAAAAGCGCGCCGCTACTGGTTTGCGCGTGAATGAGAATCTTAGTGTGGCGCTGAACAAAGTCTGCGCAATTCTCTTGCGTCAGGGCAATTTCTTCACACAATTGCAGACAAAGCTCTACCTACACATGGCAATCTGAATGGCTTGTGGTAATGTACGCCTCGCTATTAAGCGGCGAGTTCCACTAAAGGGGCGCGCGCTAATATGACCAAATCCCACGTAGTAGAGGATCATTGCAGTGATAGAGATTTTTTTAGCCGGTGGTATTTTAATGTGGCCAATTCTGGCCTGTTCACTCATTGTTATTGCCATCAGTGCTGAGCGTTACTGGACCCTTAACCCCAGTAAAATTGCGCCGAAAACCCTTCTTGCTCAAGTCTGGAGCTGGATTAAAAACAATCAGGTGGATGCCACCAAATTGCGTGAGTTAAAACAATCATCCCCCCTTGGGCAAATCCTAGCGGCGGGTCTGAGCAACTCCAAACATGGCCGTGAGGTGATGAAAGACTCCATTCAAGAGTCTGCCACCCAAGTGATTCATGAATTGGAGCGCTACGTGAATGTGCTCGGTACTATCGCCAACATAGCGCCTTTACTGGGTCTATTAGGTACCGTTTTCGGCATGATTCAAGTGTTTAATGCCATCATGGTACAAGGCACTGGGAATACAGGCATTTTGGCAGGAGGTATTTCTGTAGCGCTCTATACCACCGCAGCTGGTTTGATGGTGGCTATTCCTGCAACCATTAGTCATCGCTTTTTTCAGCGCCGCATTGATTCCATAGTGGTGACTATGGAAGAAGAGGCCATCAAACTGGTTGATGCATTGCACAGCGACCGTCGTGTTGATGTGAAACTGGTATAAGTGGGAGAGCGCCCGTGAAATTTCGCCGTCAACCTCGCGATGAAGAAGGCATTAATTTAACGCCTTTGATCGACGTGGTGTTTTTGCTCCTGATCTTCTTTATGGTGTCTACCACTTTTACCAAAGAAACGCATTTAAGTGTGGATCTACCTGAGGCGACAGGCGAGCCGAGTACTGATATTCCCGATCAATTAGAAATTCTGATTAGTATCGATGGAAGCTATTCAGTGAATGGTCGTGCGTTGGTAAATAATCAAATAGACACACTCAAGTCGGCACTAGAAAAAACCTCGGAAGGTAATACTAAAGTCCCTCTGGTCATTACGGCGGATGCCAAAACTCCTCACCAAGCCGTGGTACAAGCGATGGATGCGGCAGGTCAGCTAGGTTTTGCTGCGTTGAGTATTACCACCCGACAGCCCGAACCTGAAAAAAACGATTAAGTTGGGTAGAATTCCAATCCGTAAAAACTTCTGTAGGCAGAATTTGATACAGAAGTTTTTTTATTTTATGACCATCGATTAGGTAGCGCCTTGACGAACACATCCAATCATCGTGAACAACCTTGGCTCGATGCCTGGTACGGCCAGCGCCGCTGGTCTTTATGGTTGCTGCCGTTGATGTGGATATTTATCGCCTTGGCAGCCGTGCGTCGTTATTGGGTGCTGCGTTACTTGCAAAAAAAACTGGCTACTCCGGTCATTGTTGTTGGCAATATTTCTGTCGGTGGCACAGGCAAAACACCTTTATTAATTGCACTGGTGAGTTATTTGCAGCAACAAGGTTTTACGCCGGGTGTTATCAGCCGTGGTTATGGTGGCGTTGCTCCTCATTATCCCTATTTACTCGATGCAACCAGTTCTGCGGCGCAAGCGGGTGATGAGCCACTGGCGATTTTTCAACGTACAGGGTGTAAGGTTTGCGTGGGTTCAGATCGTGTCGCATCTGCGCGATTATTAGAAGATGAAGGATGTAATGTTTTATTGAGTGATGATGGTTTACAGCATTATCGCTTGGGGCGTGATCTTGAAATAGCCGTTGTGGATGGTCAGCGCAGAGTAGGTAATGGTTTTCGTTTGCCCGTTGGGCCGCTGCGTGAACCCGTCGCACGGTTAAAATCGGTAGATTGGGTTGTGGTGAATTCCCCCAGTGATCATTTTCAATTACCGCAACTGCCAGCGCTTTTTTATATTCCCATGCACATGAAGCCAGCGCACTTGGTGAATCTTAAAACCAATCAATCCGTGGCTATTGAGCAGTTTTATCAACAACGGGTTCACGCTGTTGCGGGCATAGGTAATCCAGAACGTTTTTGCAACACCCTCTTGGCATGTCATATACAGCCGGTGTTGCATAGTTTTCCCGATCATCATGCGTATCGTGAAAGTGATTTTCATTTTGGTGATCACTTGCCAATTATTATGACCGAAAAAGATGCCGTGAAATGCCGCGAATTTGCACAGCCAGATTGGTATTATTTGCCCGTTAATGCAGAACTGCCCGATGCCTTTTGGGCAGCATTACGTGCAAAGTTAGATAAATTGTTTGAGCGACAAACACATTTTTACGCATCCCGAAAAAAATAACCGAGCCAGTTATGCCGAGCCCATTTTGCCGTGACGAGCACATTTTGCTGAGAGAAATAGCATGAGTTTTTACGTTGTTATCCCTGCACGTTATGCCTCCACCCGTTTGCCTGCAAAACCCTTAAAAGAGATTGCGGGCAAACCTATGATCCAACACGTTTATGAGCGCGCCTGTGAAAGTGCCGCGAAAGAAGTGATTATCGCAACCGATGATGCACGCATTGAAGCTGTTGCCAAGAGTTTTGGTGCGCGTGTGTGTATGACATCACCTGCACATAATTCCGGTACTGATCGCTTACAAGAAGTGGTAACGAATTTAGGCTTGTTACCGAATGATATTGTGGTGAATGTGCAGGGCGATGAACCTTTAATTCCCGCGGCGGTGATTAATCAAGTCGCGGAGAATATGGCAAAAAATACGTTTGCCAGTGTGGCTACGTTAAGTGAACCCATTCATTCACTGGATGATTTTCGTAATCCCAATATTGTTAAAGTGGTTGCCGATGAAAATGGCAAAGCCTTGTACTTTAGTCGTGCGCCAATTCCGTGGCCACGCGATCATTTTTCCGCTGCGAATGTGAGCAGCTTGCCGGATAATTTTCCCGCACAGCGTCACATAGGTATTTACGCCTATCGTGTGGCATTGTTGCATCGTTTTGTGAATTGGTCACAAGCGGAATTGGAAAAAATTGAATCGCTGGAACAATTGCGCGTACTTGCGCAAGGCGAAGCTATTCATGTCGCACCGGCGTGTAGGCAAGTGCCTGGTGGTGTGGATACAGAAGCGGATTTGATGCGTGTTAAAGCGATTTTGGAAAAATAGTCATGGTTAAAGTTTTATTCGTTTGCTTGGGTAATATTTGTCGCTCACCAACGGCTGATGGTGTTTTTCGTAAGCTAGTTGCCGATGCAGGTCTAGATGATCAAATCAATGTGGATTCTGCGGGTACTGCTGGCTGGCATATAGGTCGCGCTCCCGATGCACGAACCGTCGCGGCAGCAAAAAACCGTGGTTACGATTTGTCAGAACTGCGCGCACGCCAAGTTAGTAAAATGGATTTTTTTGAATACGATTATATTTTGGCGATGGATAATGCCAATCTCGGTGATTTAAAAAGTCTAAAGCCTGCAAATTATACTGGCCATTTAGGATTGTTTTTGGCCTTTAGTGAGCAAGATGAATATCGCGAAGTGCCAGATCCGTATCACGGCGGTAGTGAAGGTTTTGAATTAGTGTTGGATTTGGTTGAGGATGCCGCACAAGGTCTACTTAACGAGATTCGCAAACACAAACTTTAACAGCGGAATAACTCGTGCCACTTTTTTTACCACATTTTAATTTACAAGCGCTAAACACTTTAGCGGTACCTGCTATTGCGCAGTTTTATGTCAGTGTCACCAATGACGATGAATTGCGTGAAGCCTTAAAGTTTGCGCGTACTGAAAATTTGCCCATGATGATTCTGGGTGGTGGCAGCAATATTGTGTTGCGTGCTGACTTTTCTGGCCTTGTCATTCAATTGCGTTACCAAGGTATAGAGCGGGTGGGCGAAACTGACGAGTGGGTATGGTTAAAAGTAGCGGCAGGTGAAAATTGGCATGGCTTGGTGGAATACACCTTGGCTCAGGGTTTTTACGGGCTCGAAAATTTATCCTTAATTCCCGGTAGCGTTGGCGCGGCGCCTATTCAAAATATCGGTGCTTACGGTGTTGAGCTGAAAGATGTTTTTGCCGAACTTACGGCGATAGAAATAACATCCGGTTTGTCTATTACTTTCACACCTGAAAGTTGCCAGTTTGGTTATCGCGATAGCGTATTCAAACATGCGCTCAAAGATAAATACGTCATTACCTCAGTCACTTTTGTGTTGCGTAAACAGGCTCAATTAAATTTAACCTATCCAGCCTTGCGCGCGGCGACTGAATCACTCAGTGCAGATGAGTTAACCCCGGAAACTCTGAGTGACCTTGTCATAGCGATTCGCCAATCAAAATTGCCGGACCCAAAAAATATTCCGAATGTAGGCAGTTTTTTTAAAAATCCGGTGATTGCGCGCGCGCATTTTGAAAAATTATTAACACAGTATCCGGCACTGGTGGCTTACCCTGTTGATGAGCAGCACGTAAAACTGGCCGCGGGTTGGTTAATTGACCAAGCCGGTTGGCGAGGTCGTGAAGCCCATGGTGCATTAGTACATGCACAACAAGCATTGGTATTGACCAATCCACAAAAATTATCCGGAGCGGCGGTGTTGGCTTTGGCTGCCGATATTCAAAACGCAATCCGCGAAAAATTTGCAGTCGAATTGGAAATGGAGCCACGAGTTTATCCTGATTAATGAGTTTATTCTGATTCACACGTCTATTTTGATTAATGCTCTTGCGGGGCTGAAGGTGTTCCCATGAATTATCAGCACACCTTATTTCATGCTGCTACACCTGACGTCCTGATTGATAAGGCGGGGGATGTAAAACTTTATCGTCAGTGGCTAAGTCCACAAGAAGCCGATACCTACTTCGAACAACTTCGCGCTGAACTTCAGTGGCAACAGTCGCCTATTCGAATTCAAGGTAAACAACTGCTTATTCCGCGTTTGAATGCATGGTATGGCGATGCTGATTGTCATTATGCTTATTCAGGTATCCGTTTTACGCCATTACCGTGGTCGCCCACATTGCTCATCATAAAAGCTCAGCTGGAAGATTTTTTAACGCGACAATCGGCAAGCTCAGGGCTTAGCAATCCATCGGTGCGGTTTAACAGTGTGCTCGCTAATTTGTATCGCAATGGGCAGGACAGTGTGGCTTGGCATGCTGATGATGAGCCTGAATTAGGCGCTATGCCATTCATTGCTTCAATTAGTTTAGGGGCTGAGCGACGTTTTTCTCTTAAGCCTAAACCCACAGTGAGCGAGGGGTTATTGCTAAAACCTTTCGATGTTGACCTACCGCATGGCTCATTATTGGTGATGGCAGGTGCAACTCAGCAGCACTGGTTACACCAAGTGGCGAAAACGCGTCGTGTAGATCAAGCACGTATCAATCTGACATTTCGTTGGATTTATTCACCGATTGAGTATTAAAAAGACTGGATACGGATGATTGGCATCTAAGCCCGCATCGGCGGCTGATTAAATAGTGGTAGTTTGCGCCGACTCTCACTACAATCCTCAATACGTACCGATGATTAACGGGCGCTTATAACAACAATGTAAATTGATCCGGATTCGGATTGGGGGCTAGTTTGACAAAGATTCTCGTAGTCGATGATCACGATCTAGTTCGCATGGGGATAGTGCGTATGTTAGCCGATATTGACGGCTATCAAGTGGTGGGGGATGCCAAGAGTGGTGAAGAGGCAGTGACAAAAGCGCGCATCCTAAAACCAGATGTGGTGCTCATGGATGTCAAAATGCCCGGTATGGGCGGCCTTGAAGCAACGAAAAAATTACTGACCGTGAATCCAACCATCAAAATCATAGCCGTAACGGCCTGTGACGATGACCTGTACCCAACGCGCTTAATGCAAGCCGGAGCCGTGGGCTATGTGACCAAGGGTGCAGAATTCAGCGAAATCACTGACGCGATTAACAAAGTGATTCGCGGCGATTTATACATGAGCAATAGCATTGCGCAGCAACTGGCCTTGAGAACCTTCTCGGGCAATAGCGGCACTGAGTCTCCCTTTCAAAAGTTGTCCCAACGTGAACTCCAAACAGCCATGCTGATTGCCAATGGTCAAAAAGTGAATGATATTGCCAATACTTTTTGTGTAAGCCCCAAAACGGTTAACTCTTATCGCTACCGTATATTTGAAAAGTTGGATATCAACAGCGATGTTGAGCTAACTCTGTTGGCGGTTAAATACAATCTGCTCGATCCAGAAGCAGTCGTGTAACGACTGCTTTTTTATCCCCGCTATTTTACTTGTTGATCTAAGTGCGACCAGTTCACTATGACGGAAAACTCGGCTGATATTTTTGATTCCGCGCGTTTTCTCGCTGACACCACCCAACAACCCGGCATCTATCAAATGTTTGATAGCAGTGGGCAAATTTTATACGTTGGCAAAGCCAAAAATTTAAAAAATCGACTCAGTAGTTATTTTCGTAAAACCGGTTTAACACCTAAAACCCAATCTTTAGTGGGCAAGATTGCTCGAGTTGAAGTGACGGTAACGGCGAGTGAAACTGAAGCGCTGATTCTTGAGCAAAACCTGATTAAAGCTAATCGGCCGCCTTACAATATTTTACTGCGTGACGATAAATCCTACCCCTATATTTTTATTTCCAGTGGTGAAGATTACCCGCGTATTAGCTTTCATCGCGGTGCCAAAAAAAAGCGCGGCGACTATTACGGCCCTTATCCAAATGTCGCTGCAGTAAAAGAAAGCTTGAACTTTTTACAGAAAACATTCCGCAACCGTCAGTGTGAGGACAGCGTTTTTAATAACCGCACGCGCCCTTGTCTGCAATATCAAATCAAGCGTTGTACGGCACCTTGCGTGAATTTTATTTCCCCTGAAGATTACCAAACTGACTTGCGTCATACCCGCATGTTTTTGTCCGGTAATAGCGATAGTTTACTGAGTGAACTGGCCGATCAAATGGACACAGCGGCGCAGCAGTTGGAGTTTGAAAAAGCCGCGGCCTATCGCGATCAAATTTCGGCATTGCGCGTTATTCAAAGCCAACAAGTGATGGAAGAGGGTAATGGCGATATCGATGTTATCGCTGTGGCTATGCGTCTTTCCTCCGTATGCGTACATATTTTATTTGTGCGCCAAGGGCGAATTCTGGGCAGTCGCAGTTTTTACCCTGCATCCACCTTGGCAGAAACATCCGCCGAGATTCTGGCCGAGTTTATTGCACAATTTTATTTGGCTAACAGCGGTCGTGAAATTCCCCGTGAAATTGTGATTGGGGAAGCACTTGAAGATGGTGAAACCATCGCCGCGGCCTTGCAGCAAGTTGCAGGGCGGCAAGTTTTTATCAATCATCACGTGCGCAGCCATCGCGCGCAATGGTTACAAATGGCGGCAACGGCGGCGACACAAAATCTTATTGCGCACATCAATAACAAAAAGAATTCACTGGATCGTTTTATTGCGCTGCAAGAGGCTTTGGGTCTGGACGAAACGCCGCAGCGCTTGGAATGTTTTGATATTAGTCACAGCAGCGGTGAATTGACCGTTGCAAGCTGTGTGGTGTTTGATACCAATGGCCCGCTGAAATCCGATTACCGCCGATTTAATATCGATGGCATTACCCCAGGCGATGATTACGCCGCCATGGAGCAGGCGCTGCAGCGGCGTTACACCCGTTTGCAAAATGGTGAGGGCAAGCTGCCCGACATTTTATTGATTGATGGCGGTAAAGGTCAGTTAGGTAAAGCGATTGAAGTGCTGGCAGAGTTGGGTGTGCAGGGCGTACAGCTAATCGGTGTCGCCAAAGGCACCACCCGTAAAGCAGGCTTTGAGACACTGTTTGATGGCGAAACCGGTGCAGAGATAGTCTTATCCAGCGATTCGCCCGCGTTGCATCTTATTCAACATATTCGTGATGAGTCGCACCGTTTTGCCATCACTGGCCACAAACAACGTCGTGATAAAAAACGTAAAACCTCCACCTTGGAAGATATTCCCGGTATAGGCGCAACCCGTCGCCGCGAACTCTTGCGGCACTTTGGTGGGTTGCAGGAGGTACAAAAAGCCAGTATCGGTGACCTTGCCAAAGTCAGTGGCATCAGCCAAAAACTGGCGGAAGAAATCTACTCTTTTTTCCATAGCGACTAATTTCCATGGCTACCAATTTCCATAGCGACTAATTTCCATAGTAACTGGGCCATAGTGTATGATCGCGCCCGAATTTATGGGTTTACTGAGATGCTGTTATGAACCTCGCCAATCAACTGACTTTATTGCGTATCTTCCTTATACCGCTCTTTGTCGTGGTGTTTTATCTCCCTTTTGGCTGGGCGCATTTCGTGTCAGCAATGATTTTCAGTATCGCGGCCATTACCGACTGGGCCGATGGTTATGTTGCGCGCAAATACAATCAAAGCACGCCGTTCGGTGCCTTTCTGGATCCGGTTGCCGACAAGCTCATGGTTGCTATCGCCTTACTCTTGTTGGTCAGTATCCATCACTATTCAGCATGGTTTGTCGCTGCGGCGGCGGTAATTGTGGGCCGTGAAATCATCATATCGGCGCTGCGTGAATGGATGGCTGAAATGGGGCAGCGCGCCAGTGTGGCGGTTTCTTACATCGGAAAAATTAAAACTACCCTGCAAATGACGGCGATTATCGTGTTATTGATGGATATTCCCTTGTTGTATCCACTGGGATTTATCGCATTAGCGGGTGCAGCGGCGCTGACCTTATGGTCAATGGTCTTGTATCTACGTGCCGCATGGCCATTCTTGTTAGCGGATAGCTCTACCAAATAATTCCTTTTTGTACAGCTTGTTCAGCAATTGATCAGGGCGCTAAAAACCTTGAACGCTTAGGCGCAAAATACGGAGAAAATGCTAGGATTTTTAAAATGAGTCCGCTAGAATTGCGGCCTCTTGAAAGGGCGCGATAGCAAAGCGGTTATGCTCTGGATTGCAAATCCAGCTAGTCCGGTTCGACTCCGGATCGCGCCTCCAAAACCTCTTTTACGTACCGACGTAAAAGCACTCTGCCCGAGTGGTGAAATCGGTAGACACAACAGATTTAAAATCTGTCGATCTTTTGGTCGTGCCGGTTCAAGTCCGGCCTCGGGCACCATACATAAGTTTAACGATGTTTGTTAAACACCTAAAAACCCGCCTTGCCATACATAGCAAGGCGGGTTTTTTTATGCGCTTTGTTCACGGTAGCCCACGGAAATTCCATTAACCCTCGATTGAAATCATTAACTGCAACGAGTGCAAAGAACTTAAAAACGACTGGTATAAATTCCCGCTTTGCGCTTTACTTCAGTTTTTCTGCTAGAGGAATCTTGGCAATCGGCCGATTCCCGCATAAGACAAGGATAAATGGATGATGAGTTGCCTTACTTTTGTTGTGAAATCATTTCTATCCCATCCTTTAAACATTCTTGTGGAATGCTGCTTTGCCCAAAGCGGCTGTTGAAGTAATATAAAAATACATTCGGTCAGTGCCGTTTATCACTTATGTATGTGGCGATAAAAAACCATTTGTCTTCTGTTGAATCAATTTTTTCAATAGGCATTTTAATAATCACGGCTTTGTCCGTTTAATACGCTGTTAGGCTCAATCTAGGATGTAGATATGGCTTCAAGACCGGATATTTCTAAAGGCGAAGGATTGATTAGAACATACGATGTCTTTCAGCATCTATCTGCGGATAGTTATAAATCCTTTGAAATTCTTGATCTGGAAAAGGACTCTCAGTATTTAAGACGTGCTGTAGTTAGAAATGTGTTTTCTTTCATCGAAGGCATAGTCCAAATATTAAAATTTGAAGTGAAATCAGATTTGAAGATGAATCGTTATTCTTATTCCTTATCAAAAAATGATTTAGAAGTACTTAATGAGGAAAAAGAAAATAACGGAAATAAATTTCAATTATTCATACCGATAGATGAAAATCTTAAAAAAACATTTTCTATAGCTTCTAACACTTGGGGGCTTCATCAATTTAAATTAGATCTTAATTCAGAAGGTTATCAAGACTTTCTCTTGGCTAAGAAAACACGAAATAGGCTAACTCACCCAAGAACATTTTACGACATTGACATCACCGATAATGAGATAACTTGTTTTTATTCATGTTTTTTGTGGGCCAATACAGAATTCTTAAGAATCATGAAGCTTAAAGTTGAGAGCATCGCTGAAGAACTGCCTGCTGGCGTATATGAAAAATTGTCAAAAGCCTAACAAGGCGTTGCAGCCTCCTTCCGGCTACGCCTCCACCGGACAGTTTTTAAGTCGCAGTTTTGTGGTTTTGCTGCGCAAAAGTATTCCACAAAACCGCAACTTAAAAACTACCTCTTAGCTCGGCGTAAGGGAGTCATATGAAAAAAGTAATATCTTTAATTCTATCAATGGTGTCTGGAGCTGCGTTAGCTGCTAATACTGATACACCGCTTAAGCAGGCGTTTCAGCAATCGAGAGTGGAAAAAAATATTGACGTAGTTCGGCCTGTTTTCCTTAAGTCCGAATTGTTCGTGGTATCAAATCCTAATGAAAAAGGCTCATTTGACTTTTTGTTTCAAAAATCAGCAAAAACAGGTCGCCTTACAGTTACTGTAGCTGAAAAGGAAGAATATCTATCTGCTGTTAAATATCCTAAGCAAAAGACTACCGGATTAAAATTAATAGCTGATCTTCCAAAGGAAGCAGAAATTACAGTCGTTTATAGTGACGGTGGGGACTATCTAACTCAAGAGCATTTAACTTGGTATAGAGAGCAGGAAAATATTAAGCCAACTTCTAAAGCATTATCAGAAGATGTGGCTCTCATTTCAAAACCTGAAGCTGCTAATTCAGCATCAGATTGGAAGTATTTGTACTTCTACGGCATATCCAAAAGCGCTCCCGAATTGGCTGACTTACCGCAGCAAATGGTAGCTTCACTACTTTCAATGCAAAAAATTGATTCCGCGTTATCTACAGGTGCTTTGGTAGAACCTGAATATCTATTCAATTCTAAGGGAGTTGGTGCATGGTTGGCCATGTACGCGCTTGTATCTTTGAAAAATGAAGCAGCTCTGAATTCTTTAAAAAATGAAGGCGGTTTCTTGTTTGTACCAAGTCAATATGTACACAACGCATTAGGTAAAAATAACAATTGGCCTAAAGATATACTTGCTCGCCATGAAATTAATCTCAAAGGCTACCATTTATTTATATTACCAATAGTTGTTCCCTCGATTAAAAGTAGTTATACAAAAATGTCTCAGTCGTTAAAGTCTCCCGATGGAAATTTGGAAATCATGGGTATTGCTGAGTTTGACGAGAAAAAGCCTGAGGGGCTTCTAGTTGAAATCGCAGAAAATATAAAGTTCATTAAAAAGGAACGTTTAGACTTAATCGTGAAATAGGTATCCCTAACGATATGTTGCAGCATCAGTCAATTAACAAATTTAAGGTCAGAGTAAAATTAAATGTCCGCTTCTGGCCGAAGGCGCCGAAACTAAATTTTTTCAGCTAATATTTTGACAATTATTTTAGATTTAAACACTTCTTGCCCGAAGCGCCTGTTTAAAATTCACTAAAGACTCGACTCTATTCGTGCTGCGGTTTCATGCCGAGCCGCATGTCGAGGTCGTAGACGGTTGCCGTTGAACAAAAAACTTCGAACGGAGAAAAGCGTTAATAAATGAATTTAATGCGAATTAAGGCACGGCAACTTCTACTAAAATTTCGTTCCTGCGCAGGAATGGCAGCGTCCAAGGCGGGTTGTAGCGCGCTAGCTGTGGAGTGGAAATGGCTATTTTGTTATTTGCTTTGAGCCATACTAAAAGTTCGTCGATTTTTTGTTGTGCTTTTTCTTCACCTGCGAACCCCGAAAAAACAAGAACCGCATAGCGTTTGCTTGGCACTTCCCTTAGCGTGACGGCGGGGTTTCGTGGTTTTGGTAATGTTGCCATCGAATACTCGCTGGGCATCGTAAACTGTATACGCCAACGCTTGCTCTGCGTTATCCCAATAGTGGAATCACTTAGGGGTTCAACGCTTACCGGAGCTGTCATGGCGATTTTTTCAGACGTTTCCGCTTTTTCAGATGACTCGATTCCCGACTTAACTACGGACAAGTTGTTGCCAAAAATATAGTCGGCAATCAGTCGAAAGCCTTTACTCGAGGCCGAGCTCATGTCGCCATCAACAAAGGTCTCCGCCACAATGAATGGGCGATATTGTCGTATCTCGATATTATCAACTTTCTCAAGCGTCTCGAACCCGGGTTCTTCTATAGCCATTGCTATCTCTCCAAAGACTAATCCAATGAGTGCAATTATTAATGACAAGAGGTTTCGATTCATAAGGTGATACACCTACGACTAGTCAGTTGATTTTGGTGACATGATTAGAGTAAGCGAGGAGCGCTATTCATGTTGAATGAAGTTTTGTGTCGCTTCTGTGCGGCATCACACTCACCTCTAATGATACGAAAACCATCAGCCATGGTTTTTCTTTTTTTAGTTTTACTCTAACCCCGCGTGAGTCTGTTATTTGTCGTTATTCGTAAAAGCGCTTTTTCATTTTTTAAAGATAAGCGTATTCTTGCAATATTACCTATGTTTTCTAGTCAATAGTTATATAAAGCTCATCAATTGGCGTCATGGAGGTTTGATTTGGATTCGTTTCGTTGGATATCTGTCGTTTTATCACTGATTTTAGGGTTTGGTGTCACGCGCTTGTTATCCGCGTCGGTGATGTTATTTAGATCGCGTTCGCGCGCACATATTGATTGGATTCCGCTTGCGTGGGCTGGGTGTATATTTTTATGGCAGCTACAATTTTGGTGGGCGATTATTGAATTACCTATGCTCGTAAAAACTTGGACGCTGGGTTATTTTCTGGTGTTGATTTTTTTGACCATGCTGTTGTTTGTGTCCGCTGCGTTAGTATTGCCCGATCGGGAATTAAAACAAGGTGAAAGCATACTGGCAACGTTTGAGGTGGATGGACGCTGGTCGCTTTTTTCGTTGGCTATTTATTTTAGTCTTGCGCTTGTGGCGGATTGGATTTTTTGGGATATATCGCCACTTTCTATTTCGGGGGAGTTTATGGTGCCCTTGATTCTGTTGCCGCTCATCTTTTTAAAAATAAAATTACGTTGGTTACAGGCTGCGATTACGCTTATTTATGTGCCTTTAAGTCTTTGGGCGGCTTACTTTTTTTCACCCTCTCATTATGGGTGAGGCGAGTTGCTTTAATGCCTTAGCGTTCATGAAATAGGTGGGGTAGGGGGAAGAATAAACGTCTAGTTTTTAGTGTTTTATCCTATTATTCATGAGTTTCCTAACAACGGCGGTAATTTTTCATGAGCAGTCGTCCTTTCAAGTTTATAGCAGCTACTTCCTTTCCTTTTCAAAAAACGATGAAGTTAGGCGTAGGAATAATGATGGTGTTATTCATGTCATCCAGTTATGCCGTTTGCCCTGATTCGGATTTGGGTGAGGTGATGGATGAAATGAAAACAACTTTTAAAGAAATGCGCGGTGCATTGGAGGATGAAGATTGGGAGACCATTGTTTCCATGCGGATGGAAATGCAAAAGTTGACGGCAGCTTCAGCTGAGCATAAGCCATTAAAACTGGAAAAAATTCCAGCGGAGGAGCAGTCACAGTTTTTGGCGGATTATCAAGAAGGATTGACCTTACTTGAAACCAAACTTGATGAGTTAGAAGCGGCGGAGACGACTAAGGATATTGAGTTGGCAAAATCCATTGTGGAGGATATTGCTAAACACAATAAATCGAGCCATGAAAAATTTAAGATGAAGTGTGATTAATTTTCATGGCTCGCTGAGAGCTGATAAAAGTGATGTGCTTGCAAGGCATGGCATCACTTTTTATCTGATTATCTGAGTGTTTGATTAAAAAAGTCTATGGTGCGCTGCCACGCCAGTGCCGCCGCTTTTTCGTCGTAGCGTGGTGTTGTATCGTTATTGAAACCATGCTCAGTGTTCGCATACACATGGGCTTGATATTTCACCTTGGCTGCTTTGAGTGCGGCCTCATAGGCTGGCCAGCCTGCATTGATACGTTCATCGTTACTGGCGTAATGAATTAAGAGTGGCGCTTTGATATTGGCAACCGCTGTCGCCTCTGCTTGACGCCCGTAAAAGGGCACGGCAGCACCGAGATCCGGTAAGCGTGTAGCCAGATAGTTCGCCATGCCGCCACCATAACAAAATCCTACGACGCCTACTTTTCCATTACCCTCTGATATTTTTTTCAGATAGTTTGCGCTTACCACAAAATCTTCCTGTGTTTTAGCTTGATCTAATGTTTGAAATAATTCTCGTGCTTTATCTTCGTTGCCAGGGTAACCACCTAATGTGTGCAATGCATCGGGAGCAAACGCAATAAAATTATCCAGCGCAATGCGGCGGGTAATATCTTCGATGTGGGGATTTAATCCGCGATTTTCATGAACCACTAAAACCGTAGGCAGTTTTGTGGTGATAGTAACGGGCGCCACCAAATAACCACGAATTTTTCCATTCCCGTTGGGCGAATCTATTTCGATATAGGTTGTTTTAATGCGCTCATCATCTGGTTTTATTTTTTGTGCTTGCGCAAATTGAGGGCTGAGTGCTGTTAATAAGCCCGCTGCCGTGACGCCACTGAGTGCAGCGTATTTTCCGGCACCGAGTAGAAAATCACGACGTGATACTTGGCCATGTACATAAAGGTCAAATAGTTTCAGTACTTCCGGATGAAAATCCTTGCTGGTTTTACGTGTCATCTACTAGGTGCTCCTGAATCAGTGTTCAGCATTAATGAGTTTGAAAAATACTTTGATAAAGACTTATTTTCGCTTTAATTTTTTCCAGCTCTTGTGGGGTGGGGCTGTCTGGATTTGCTGCGCGTGGTAATGGCCCTAACTTCATAATGGCAGCAGCCAGTAAATAGCGCGCTTTTGTGGTGGTGAGGTTGTTGCCTTCGATAAATAAATTGTTAGGGTTCACACGTACTAAACCACTGGCATCCCCGCGAGCAGTTTTGACTACCGGTAGCCCATTGAGTGCGGCTTTTTCCAATGCTCTATCTTGCGATGCGGACATGCTGGAATAGGGCGCAGTTCCTTCTCCCACTAAACCCGCGAGCGGATATTCCAGTAGTTGTTCGATATTAGCTCTTATGCCTTTTTCATTGGTTGGATTGGGGCCGCCGTCATCGTCATACCATGAATCACCTTTTAATAAAGAGACTTTAGGAATGGCGGTGGGTAAAAGCTCGCCTGCAGAATTTTTAATCGTGACGGTTACTTTTTCAAATTGATTGTTTCGTTTAATTTGACCTTCAATGGTTTTGGGTAATTGTGTTAAGCGTACATCTGATTTCCACGTATGTTTGCGAGTAGGAATGTTGGTGAGATAAGCACCGGCAGTCATTGATCCGAAAATTCCTCCGTAACCCCCTGTCACAACATAGCCACCGGGGTGAGCATCGCCTTTTTCAATTTCGCGTGCAGAGTAAATGATTTCATCTTGAATCATCACCGCACCTAATTGATTGCGGCCTCGCTCATCCGCCCATACATTGGACAGAATAAAGTTAATGGATTGCAAAATGTTCGCGTCTCCATCGGGGCTAATTTCTCCACGGCTGCGGTGCGCTGAGTTGGCCGTGATAGGTAATTTGGTATCGATCAGTAAGCCCAACCAATAACTGGTGTTTTCAATAGAGGGGCTGCCCTCTAACCAAATTGCGCCGGCATATTTTCCGGTTGATAAGGCTTTTTGTACAAAATTAACCGAACTTGCCATTTTGGAACGGCCTTGTGCAAAGCCATAGGGTCCGTAGGTGAAAAAATCTTCGCCTAATTTTTCGGGCGGAATATCACCGGCACCCACATCGGTGCGTTTTTCCTTAGGCAGCCCTTTGGTGTAACCACCCGCAGGAACGGCGCGATAAAAATCGTAATTGGCTTTTGCATAAATGTCGCCGCCGTTGCGTTCTATTTCTTCAAAAATACGTGAAGCATCGGGCACAAAAGTTTGACGAGATTGTGAGAAAGGAGCTTTGGGATCTGTGGCTACACCTTCCCATGCTTGGCCGTTTGCTTGCCTCCCCATATAGGGCAGGGCGTAGAGACCATCCTCGGGTTTTAAAGTGACTGCATAAACAGGTTTATCGGTAGCTTGTTTTTTTTCTTTGGAAAATTCGCCCTGAGCATTTACGTAACCATCTGGTGGTGCATAGAGTTCAGCGACATCTGCCTCCAATGGGTGAGCCGTAAACATTTCAATATACACAGTGACAGGGGCGGCTAACCGTTGATAGCGCGGCCAATCCATGGTGACTTTTCCCCAAGGATCTTTTAACAAAGGTAATCCATATTGCTCGCGTGCTTTATTGCTAGTGATCAGTGGTTTGTTGTTTTGAATGGTTGCTGTCGGCCCTGAAAAAATAGCGATACTCGGCTTTGGATCTGCAGCCGTAGCCGTGTTTGCGAACAGTTGATAACTGATGATTAATGCCATTATTTTAAGCCGATACAACGTTTCTGTTTTTTGCTTTTTCATCATTTTCCCCGTGTATTTCAATGGTTATAAGGTGTTATGTGGCCAATATTTGGTTTAGCCAGTAGCCTGCATGTGCCTCGTGTGTTACTGAATCGTGATAACGTCATGACGCGCAAGATCTACTACCGAGGTTTCGATATCGGTGGCGGTTAGTGTGGGAAGTTGATGGCAAAGTTGTTCCCAGTTTAAGGGTTGTGAGTTGCTCAATGCTGCGATAATCATTCGGCTCACGGGGCTTAGTCGCAAACGTCCGCCGTTGATATGTAAATCCTGTTCTTGATGGCTCCATGGATAAATGCTGCTAAGAGAAAAATGGTAATCAGCAATTGACTTGTGTTCATTTTTCCTTAGCGTAAGTGCTGTGTGAAATCCACCTTTTAATCGTTCGTGGTGTTTTGTTTGTTGCATGAATTGAGTGATATTTTTTTCACTGAGCAGTTCAGGAATAGCGGTATGTAGCAGTTGTTCCAGTGTTGGCACCAGATCTTTCTGCGCGCAAAATCCACGGCGAGCATCGGCAAGTTGCGGTAAGGTTTTATTCATGGCCCACATGACATAATCAGTGAGTGTGGGTGCATAAGTGCCAACGGATAAGTGCATTGAGTCTTCATCCAGTGGTACAACCTCGTGCCACCAACCTCGTGGGATATATAAAATATCGCCTTGTTGTAGCACATATTCAGCACTGGCTATTTGAGGTGGTGCATCCTGAGATTTTTTACTGGTTTGATAACTTAAAGGTAGGGGCAGTGTTGGGGGAAATAAACGCCAACGCTTTTTACCGATTAATTGTATGGCAAATACATCGTGAGTATCCCAGTGTTTACCAAACGTGGTTTCGTGGTTTGCACGGGTGTTCGATGTGTTTTGTTGGAAATTGATATAGAGATTACCGCTGGCCGGTTGCGCTACATATTTTCCAATAGCCCGACTCAATTGCTCGGCAGCTACACAGAAATCTTCGGCACGATTAATCACTAACGAAGCGCCTTGTTCAAGGTAAGCATAAAAACGATGTTTATGAATACGTTGTCGATGACGACCAAATTCCATGGTGTTGTCGAGATAATATTCCGCAGGAATCTGTCCGTTTAGAAATAATTGTAGGGATTCCTCGTTAGGTTCCATACGTTGAAATATTTCATCAACATCATCCCAGCTTATATCCAGTTGATTGCAAGCAGAAGGCATCAACAAGGGCTCCTGCTCAAAGTATCTTGTTAAAAAATATTCACTGTCAATTGGCATAGTAAGCAGAGGCATATCGTTAACCTTTTCGCTTTTTCTTGCCGAAGCATGATTAGTATTGCTGCAATGACGAATAAAAAGTGTTGTCCTCTCCTTACAAGGCGATAGAAATTCCTTACGTCACAGCGAGAGGCAACAAAAAGAGTTGAGCAACCTAGAGGAGTTACTCTACCCACGAAGTTTTTACAATTCCTACTGCAGAGACGTTATCTATTCTGCTGCCCCTACCCCGATGCTGAGTAGGGGGCATGATAAAAACGGCGTCATTTCAGCGGTACAGATAAGAGCGTCTTATTTGCAATGTGCCTAACTGAATGATGGGAGTGGGTCATGAAGCGAGTTAACTTTAAGAGCAATATTATGTGTTTATTATCGCGCTATGAATTCCGATTTTTTATGGCGGTGTTTTTTATCAGTCTAATCTCGGTTTCTGTTTATGCAGCAAAAATGCCGTTTCAATTGGAAGAAGCCAGTATTGAGGAAATGCATACTGCCATTCAAAAACGACAAGTGACCTGTCAACAAGTTGTGCAAACTTATATTGATCGAGCACGTGCCTATAACGGTGTTTGTACTCAATTAGTCACGCAGGATGGTGCCAGTATTTCTTCAGCGCCGGGCATAGTGCGCGCTACAAAGCCGTTAGTATTTCCAACCACAACCGTTGCAATTAATAGTATTTTGCCTGATGTGGCGAATTACCGTGGCCTGCCATATTGAATATGGTCGTATGGCCTCAACGGCTTCTTATCCTGCTGCAAAACAACAGTTTGGTATGTTGGCGGGCATTCCGAACGCTGGGCAATTAAGTGCATTAAATACACTCAATATTCGCGGTGAGCGTTCAGTAACCTGTAGTGCAAGTTGTGATTTAGCACCAAGTGCAGGGAGCTTGCCTGCCTCTTGCCCGAGTGTGTGTGAAAGTTTTCGTCAGCAGCCTGATGCATTGGAATACGCAGCACAATTGGATAAACAATATGGACACAAACCCGATTTAGAAAAAATGCCAATGTATTGCGTGGCGTTTTCGTTTAAAGATGTATTTGATACCACCGATATGCGTACAACCGGTGGCGCCGATGTCAGTTATGCGATGGATGCTGCACCCAAAGATGCAACCTTGGTAGCTGAATTGCGCGCGAAGGGTGCGATTATTTATGCAAAAGCCAATCTTTCTGAATACAACGGCGGTGCGGGTGATCCTACCGGTAAAGCAAAAGCGACTACGGAAGTATTTGGTGCCGGTGCGCGCAGTACATGGGGTGGTGCTTCATGTAATCCTTACGACACTGCGCGCGAAACCGGCGGTTCCAGTTCGGGTTCGGCGGTATCTGTGGGGGCGAATTTGGCCATGTGTTCTATTTGTGAAGAAACGGGTGGTTCTTGTCGTCAACCAGCGTGGCGCAATGGTGTAGTAGGCTTAGTCACCACAAAAGGGTTGATGGGGTATGGTGGCGCTATAGGTGCAGATCCTTATTTGGATCGTGCGGGAATTAATTGCAAGAGCGTACGCGATACGGCGCTGGTATTGGATGCATTAAAAAATCCTGAGCACGGCTATTTTGATCCGCGTGATATTTACAGTGCCTTACCTAAAGCACTCATTCCTAAAGATCCCTACAGTTCGTTTACCGCCACACAGTTAATCGCTAAAAAAGGAAAAAAACCCTTAGCAGGAATGCGTGTGGGCATAGTGCGCGAACATATGGTGAAACATGCAGCCAATGATCGCGCCATTAGCGATTATATGAATGATGAAATTAAACGCGTATTGCGCGATGAATTAGGTGCGGAATTGGTGGAGTCGAAAGATCCTGCTTATCCCGATGATCCTGATATTGTGGATATGACCTATACCTTTCAGCAGGCCTTAGCGGAAATATTGCCAATGCATATGCCTGAATATTTGGCACAAACGGTCGATAAAGCGCAAACCTTTGCGGTGCCCGGTCATGACATTAGTAACCGCGATTACATGATGAAAGTATCGCTGGGTTTAGCACCCCTCTCGGAAAAATTAAATATTCGCACGGTAACCAGTTCACCGCGCACGGCGAGTTTTAGTCTGCACATGGCGCAGTATTTGGCGCAACGTGGTGATGCCAAGGTAAACGATTGGAAAAGTTTAAATGCGAATGCCAAATATTATGTCAATGATCGTGTGGTGGCGATGCAAAACTGGGAAAATACTTTGGATATTCAAACGGCCGGTATTACCCAGCGTGTAAAAATGCGCGATGTGATGCGGATGGTGGTGAATAAAGTGATGCAACAAAATAATTTGGATGTGTTGGTGAATCCTACGACCACTATACCTCCGGCGCGCATTGGCTATGCCAGTCAACCGGCGGTAAATAATCGTCCGGCGGGACGCTTTCCTACGAGTGCTGATCTAGGTATCCCAGAAATTACGGTACCGGCGGGGTTTAATAATATTATTTATGAACCTGTGTTTGTACTGAATGCAACAAAAGATGGATACACGGAAACCGCTAACGAAACCCAGCAAACACTGATGGAAAAACCTATGCCCATGGGCTTATCTTTTTGGTCCGGTATGGGTGAGGAGCCAACCATTTTAAAAGTGGCATCCCTCTATGAATTAGCCACCAAGCACCGTAAACCGCCCAGTGATTTTGGGCCGCTTAAATAATTCACTCTTTTAAGACAATAAAAAACGCACAAGGTTATTCTTGTGCGTTTTTTTATGGCGGTAAATATTTCTTTCTTTCCTATGGCTGTTGTTGATATTGTGTTATTCAGTGGCAGATGCTAAGGGCGGTAGTAAGGGCGAGGGTTTGCGTAATAGACTGGCTTGCTCATAAGCAAAACCATAACTAATCAGCTTGCCTTCATCATATGGTTTTCCAAAAAACGTAATGTCCATGGGTAAGCCTTGTGAACCAAAACCCATAGGGATAACGATAGAAGGAAATCCTACAGAACTATAGCCACTCAAAATAGCGGGTTGCGCTCTGGTGGATGCGACAAAGGTTGGATCTTCTACTGTATAAGCGGGATTTTTAATCGGTGGCGCAAAGCTGCTTTGATAAGGAAATACCAAGGCTTCTACATTGTATTTTTTAAATAATTGCAATTTTGCTTGCGTTGCTTTCGGTAAAATAGTGTCGATCAGTTCTTTGTACGCAGGATCGCTGGTAGAGGTGGTGAGTGATGATTGCAATAAATTCATAACACTATCTTCAACGGGCAAGGCGGATTTTTTAACGTCTTTTTCATAAATGCGCACAAACTCGGCAACAGTTTTTGGTACATCTTCATCGAGCGTTGCTAAATATTTTTCCCAATCGGCTTTAAAACGATAATCGCTGAGTTTGCGAATGTTGCGGCCACCTTCATTTAAATAGGCATCCACAAATTCTTTATCTAATTGAATATCCACCAAGGTTGCACCTAATGCCTGCATTTTTTTCAAAGCGGCATCGGCCAGTGCATCAATTTCAGGATCGCCGCCGAAAAAATCACGGACAACGCCAAGGCGTACACCTTGTAAAGCGTTAGCTTGTAAAAATTGGGTGTAATCGACGGGTTGTTTATTTTTGCTAAAAATATCGGGATGAATGCGTTTGTATTCATTCCATACTTGCAGGTTTAGAGGATCTGCAACATCGGGAGCGGCGAGTACATTTAACATGAGTGCCATATCGGTGACGGTACGAGCCATGGGACCGGCTGAATCAAAATTTAAATTTTTAGGTGCAATACCATCGCGTGAAATAAGTCCGGTGGTGGGGCGCAAACCAACAATACCATTGTAAGCCGAAGGTCCGCGTACCGAGGTGCTGGTATCTGTGCCTACTGCAAGCACCGCAAAATTTGCCGCAATGGCTGCGCCTGAGCCAGAGCTGGAGCCACCGGTGTGGCGTTTGAAATGGTAGGGATTAATCGTTTGACCACTGACCGAGTTATAGCTGCCACCCGCAAATTCGCCCATGGCTGCTTTGCCAAGAATAATCGCACCCGCTGCCCGTAATTGATGGGTAATAAATGCATCGTTCGGCGGCACAGAATTTTTGAGAATCACCGAGCCGTTAGTGGTGGGCATATCAACTGTATCGACGTTGTCTTTTAATAAAACCGGAATGCCGTGCAAGGGTGAACGTTTACCTTTGGTTTTACGTTCTGCGTCGAGCAGTGCAGCGGTTTTGAGTGCATCTTGATTCAAGGTGATAATTGAGTTGAGCGTCGGGCCGCCATCTTCATAGGCCGCAATCCGCGCGAGATACATGCGCACTAAGGCTTCGTAAGTGAGGGTGCCGTTATCCACGGCGGCTTGAATATCGGCGATGCTCGCTTCTTCCAACACAAAGGGTGTCGATCGTTCCTTTGTAAGCAATGGCGATGAGATAAACAATAAAGTGCCGGCAACAAAACCAACTAAGGCGCAACGCTGCAATAACGGTGACATAGAATAAACCTCAAGTTTCAGGGTGATGACTGAAACAAGACGTTTATTGAACCAATTCCCCCCGTTGCATCTTTCACCTTAAGCATGCCATCTATTTGATATTTATCGCTGTGATATTTTCCGTTGCGTTGAGGTTCTTCTGGCTGTCTGATTTTTCGATGGTTAAAAAAATCGCAATCGTGGATGGCGGTAGGGGAGCGGCGAGGGTATTCGTCTGAATGTGAACTCGCTATTTCTTTCAAGGTAATTCGCCATGATGCAATTGAAGGCTTTTAAATCGCGCTTAATCTTTAGTGCCTGTTTGGCGTGGGGCTGTTCAACCGCATCGGCGGATTCCATTCCTTTAGCCTCTGCCACGATTGCTGATTTAAATGCCGCTTTTAAAGCGGGAACACTTACCTCCGAGCAATTAGTGACGCGCTATTTAGCACGTATTGAGGCTTATGATAGTCAGGGCCCGAAGATTAATGCAGTGATTACCTTAAACCCAAAAGCCTTGGAAATTGCACGCGCATTAGATGCAGAGCGCAAAGCTAAAGGCCCCCGTTCACCCCTACACGGTATTCCCGTGGTATTGAAAGATAATTTTGATACGGTTGATATGCCAACCACCGGCGGCTCGTTAATGCTTGAAGGTTCTATGGCGCCGGATGATGCGTTTACCGTGAAAAAATTACGCGAAGCGGGCGCGATTATTTTAGCGAAAGTCAATCTTTCTGAATTTGCCTCAGGTGGTGCTCACAGTTCATTGGGTGGGCAAACCTTGAACCCTCATGATTTAACCCGAACGCCCGCAGGTTCATCCGGTGGTACAGGCGCTGCTATTGCCGCCGATTTTGCTCCACTAGGATTGGGAACTGACACGGGTGGATCTATTCGTGGCCCCTCTACGGTGAACGGTATTGTGGGTTTGAAACCAACTCATGGTTTACTCAGTCGCGATGGCATTATTCCATTAGCCTTAAGTTTTGACACCGGCGGCCCTATGGCGCGCAGTGTTTATGATATTGCGGTTTCATTGGGAGTAATGGCGGGAGTAGATTCTGCCGATGCAGCTACTAAAAAAAGTGAAGGAAAATTTCACAAAGACTATACAAAATTTTTAAAGAAAGATGCCCTCAAAGGTGCGCGCATAGGTATAGCGCGCGATTTTATGGGTGCAGATGAAGAGGTGGATTGGGTTATCGAATCTGCACTCTCTGCAATGCGCGATGCAGGGGCAACCGTGGTGGATGTGCGTTATCCCAAATGGTTGTTAGCAGCGAAAACCGAATTTTATGGTGCGCTTCGCTATCCAGAATTTGCGAATCAAATTGATGAGTATTTAGCAACCACCGATAAAAAATACCCGAAAAATATTAAAGAATTAATTGCCAAGGCAGATACCTTTCGCAGTATCCGACCAGACGGTGCTGGGCCTAATCCGCGCCGCTGGAATTTGATGAAGCGCGAAGCGGCGAGTGGCACTTTGGAAGATTATGCATACACATCCGTTCGCGATGAAGGTTTAGCATTAGTGCGTGTGACGCTGGAGGGAATTATTCGCAGTCAAAAATTAGATGCGATTGTTTATCCAACTTCACCATCGCGCCCTGCCTTATTAACGGCGCCTGTTGCCACGACACCGGAAGTGGTTCCTTCTGCCACCAATTTTGCCAACCTCAGTGGCTTTCCCGATTTAATTGTTCCTGCGGGTTTTACGGGTGATGATTTACCGGTGGGCATTTCATTTTTTGGCCCTGCGTTCAGTGAACCGACGTTATTAGCCTTGGGTTACAGTTTTGAACAAGCTACGAATGCGATTCGTGTACCCGTGAATACACCCGCATTAGCTGATGATGTCATTACAGTACCTTAATGTTTTTTCAGTACCTAGATGTGATTAAAGTAAATTGATGTGAAATGATGTTTTTATTTGCCAGATCCGGTTTATGGGGAGGCGTATCGTGAGTAATTTTTGCATAGGTTTTTTGAATCGATTCATACCGGCATTTCGGTGCGCATTTATAATCGTATTTGTATTTAACGCGAATTCTTCGTTTGCGACGCAAGATTTGTCGGTGCCCACCACGCAGAGTCTTGAAGGATTGCTGAGTTATTCCATGCCAAAATTTCCACCGGAATTGGTTGGCATTAAAGCGGGTGATGCTGAAGTCGTTATGGCGATCACTATCAATGATGAGGGTAGTGTTAACGATAGCGTTGTGTTGGAAGCGACTAACCAACAAGTGGCTAGCGCAGCGATCAGTGCCGTTGCTGAATGGAAATTTTCAGCAACGGAAAAGACCTCTATCAATATCAACACCCCTTGGCCGCGCCGCGAGGTGTTGCAATTTAATTTTAAACGCTCGGGTGTGGTTACTAGCATGAGTCATCTCGAAGCAGCTCGTGATGGCTTTGTCTCCACCACAAGGCCGCAACTGCGAACTGTGCAATGGAAAGCGTTAGATGCTGAACCGCAACGCATTAAAGCAACTATGCCGGTGTTTCCTCCATCACTCAGTACTCAAGTCAACAATAAGCCTTTAATGATTAATTTTGTGATTGATCAGCAGGGAGTTGTGCGTGTTCCGGTGTTGACGGGTGTCGAGGATTCCGCTTTTGCCAAGGTGGTGTTGGCGGCCGTTAAGACCTGGCGTTACACACCGCCCATGGAGCAAAAGCAGGCGGTGGCGGTTGAGGTCACCAATGCATTGGTGTTGCCTCATGCTGCCGCTGAATAAATCTGGTAATGCCGTTATAAGAATTTCTCATCGTGCGTTAAATGCTGGTGGGGGGCGTCGGCGGACTGACGTCTTAAGTAACGCGGGGGGTTAATGCTGAGTTAGCAGAACCCTAGTTGTGAGCCAAGCGTGTGCTAAAGCTTGGCTCTCTTTTTGTCCCCTTCCCAGTAAATTTCAATCAAAAGTCAGGGCTATGACCAAGGCGATGATGAACATGCAGCGAGTGATCATAAAGCAATCCGCGACCTTATTTCATGCACTGATTCGCCGTTGCACCTTAGTAGTGATGGCCTTGAGTACCTTATTGAGTTCGCTCTTTTTTTCCATAAATTCACACGCACTCACTGTTGAAGAAGCAACGGTGGCGGATGTTCATGCGGCGTTTTTATCGGAACAAATGACGGCGCGCCAATTAGTCACCGCTTACCTTGAGCGCATTGCGGTTTACGATAAACAAGGCCCTTATATCAATTCCATTATTAATTTGAACCCCGATGCCTTGGCAGAAGCCGATGCGTTGGATAAGAAATTACAGCGCGAAGGAAAACTCAGCGGCCCTCTGCATGGTGTGCCTGTCTTAATTAAAGATTGTATCGATGCGACGGGCATGCCGATGACGGCAGGTTTTCAGGGGTGGAAAAATTATTATCCACCGAGTGATGCACCCTTGGTAGCAAAAATTAAAGCGGCGGGTGGCATTGTGATTGGCAAAGCCTCGCTCTCTGAATTTACGCGCGGTGGTGGCGATAATATTAATTCGGTGTTGCCGGGTTATGCGCGCAATCCATATAACACCGCTTACGCTACGGGCGGATCATCCGGTGGTACGGGTGCTGCTATCGCGGCTAATTTCGCATTACTCGGTGTAGGAACGGATACCGGTGGTTCAGTACGTATGCCAGCTGCACACAATGCACTGGTGGGATTAAGACCAACAGTGGGATTAATTTCGCGCACAGGTATTCAACCCAACAATAGCGTGCGCGATACCGCTGGCCCTATGACACGCACCGTTACCGATATGGCGCTGTTGTTAGATGCAATGGCGGGAATAGATCCTGCTGATCCCGCCACCTTGCGTGCGAAAGGGCACATTCCCAAAACCTATCGCAATAGTTTGCGTAAAGATGCGCTCAAAGGCGCGCGTTTAGGTGTGTTGCGCCAAGTGTTTACGGAAAAAACAACTGATCCACGCATCATTAAAAATTTCGAACAAACGCTGAAAGAATTACAAGCTGCCGGTGCAGTGATTATTGATAATTTTGTGGTGCCTGAAATAGAAAATTTGCCCCGTGCACCGCAAACACCGGCGCGTCGCAAAGCCGATATGATTCAATTTATTGCCGCGCATCCCGGTATTCCTTATCCATCACCACAAGCGATTGCCGATTCAAAATTAGCACACCCATTACACCAGCCTGGCATTGAAGCCGATGCTGCCGCAGGCCCGCCGGAAACCGATCCCGAGACTATTAAAGGTCTTGAAATTGAGGCGGCTTATCGCGCTGCTTTTACCAAAGCCATGAGCGAGGGAAAAATTGATGCGGTTATTTTCCCTACATGGGCACAGCTGCCGGTAATCAATGGCGATCGCAATACACAAATTACGAATGACGCACCTAACCCCAAAGGGGGTGTAACGGGATTGAGCAGTAGCCTGACGTTTGTCGGAAGCACCTTGCAATGGCCAGCCTTGTCAGTCCCCAGTGGTTATTTAGGTCAAGGTTTGCCTGTCGGTTTACAAATTCTGGGGCGAGCGTGGGATGAATCCAGAATTATTGGATATGCCTATGCGTATGAGCAGGTGACACATTATCGCCGTCCACCGGCCTCTACACCGCCATTAACGATTGAAACTATTCAACGGGGGCTTTGACGAATTTCATGACCAAAACAGTGCTATGGGCTCTAGTTATTATCGTCGTTGTTGCTGGATTAGCTTATCCCAAGTACGCGGATGTTTTATTTCCTCAATCACCTGCGCTAGGCGCATCCGCGGGTGATGGTAAGGGTAAAGCGCCGGATAAATCCACTGCGCCAAGTGCGGCAATGAAAGGGGCTGGCGGGGCAAAAAGTGCGGCACCTTTGCGCGTATCTACCTACAAAGTCGCACCGCGCGATTTCGCGGAAACTATTTCCGCCACTGGCACAGTATTGGCTGATGAAGGTGTGGAATTACAAGCTGAAACCACGGGAAAAATTACACACATTAATTTTGTAGAAGGTACGCCGGTTAAAAAAGGCGATTTGTTGGTGAAATTAAATGATTCTGATTTGCGCGCGAATATGGATCGTTACAGCTACAGCAAAAAATTAGCCGAAGTTCGTTTTCGCCGCTACGAAACTTTATTCGCCCAAAAGGTCATTAGTCAGGATGATTATGACAATGCACTCAGTGAAATGAATGTGCAGCAATCATTTATCGATTTATACAAAGCGCAAATTGAAAAAACTGAAATTCGCGCTCCATTTGATGGGGTCGTGGGTTTACGTTATGTGAGCCTTGGCACCTTGGTCACGGCGAATACGCGCATCGCAACCTTACAGCGTTTAGATGATCTCAAAATCGATTTTGCGGTGCCGGAAAAATATTCGGGCCGTATCAAAGCAGGGCGCGATATTCGCTTCACTGTTGCGGGTGGTTTGCAAGAATACGATGCGCGCATTTATGCCATTGATCCACGGATTGATAGTAATACACGCACGCTCTTAGTCAGAGCTGTGGCTCACAATAATGATGGCACTTTGTTGCCCGGTGCTTTCACCAGCGTCTCCATTGAGTTAGAGCAATTGCCGGGCGCCTTATTAATTCCTGCTGAAGCGGTGATCTCTGGTCTCGACCAGAAAAATGTGTTTGTGATTGAAAATGGTCTAGCCGTTAGGCGCGCGGTTGAAACGGGTTCACGTACGGCAACTGAAGTGCATATTGTCTCTGGCTTGAATCCGGGTGATCAGGTTATTACATCGGGCCTGCAACAAATGCGTGCGAATCAACCGGTCGAACCGCTACCACCACCTAATGCGACCAAAAATATTGGTGGTCAATCCAGCACAGGTTCACAACCTCTTAATCAATCATCACTCATTGCTGCGCAGGCTGCTCTATGACTCTTGCTGAACTGAGTATTCGTCGTCCTGTACTTACCATAGTGGCGTCGCTGCTAATTTTATTAATGGGCAGCATCAGTGTATTTAAATTGCCTGTGCGCGAATATCCAGCGGTTGATCCACCAATCGTATCGATTACCACCAGCTACCCAGGCGCAGCAGCGGAGGTGGTGCAAACACAAATAACTGAACGTATCGAAGAAGCCGTGAATACCGTTGCGGGTATAGACACGCTCAGCTCTGTAAGTCGCGAAGGCGCGAGTATTATTACCGCTGAATTTAAACTCGGTACCGATTTGGATGTGGCGGCGAGCGATGTGCGTGATCAACTCGCACGCGCGGCGCGTTTTTTACCTGCTGATATTAACCCGCCCATTCTGAGCAAAACCGATGCGGATTCGCAGCCTATTTTTGGTATTTCACTCAGCAGCCAATTTTTATCCCAATTAGAGTTGGGCGCTATCGCTGATGGTTTACGCGAACGTTTACAAACGGTTCCCGGCATTGCTTCTGTAGAGCAACCAGCGGAAAAACGTTATGCCATGCGTTTGTGGATGGACCCTGAAAAATTAGCCGCCTATGGCGTATCGCCCTTGGATGTAAAACAAGTATTGGCACGTGAAAATGTCGAGCTGCCCGCAGGGCGTATTGAGGGCGCCTCTATTGAGCTGCCTGTTAAAACCTTATCGCGACTAACGAAAGTAGAAGATTTCAATAATTTAATTGTTAAACGCAGTAATGATCGCATTGTGCGTTTTAGCGATATTGGCTATGCCGAATTAGGCGCACAAAACGAACGCAGCGCCTTGAAAATGGACGATACCCCTATTGCCGGTTTGTATTTCAAACAGCAACCGGGCGCCAATCAAATTGAAATTGTGAATGAATTGCGCAAGCGTTTAGTGCAGGTTGAAAAAGAATTACCGGCCACCGTGAAATTGGATATTGCTTACGACAATACATTGTTCGTGCGTCAATCCCTATATGAAGTGAGCGAGACCATTTTAGTTGCGTTTGTGCTCGTAGTGATTGTGGTGTTTTTCTTTTTACGCGAGTGGCGTACCACCTTAATTCCGGTGCTTGCTATCCCAGTATCGATTGTGGGTTCCTTTTGCATTATGTCGGCCGCCGGTTTTTCGATTAACACCTTAACGCTCTTAGGGATGGTACTAGCGGTTGGTTTGGTGGTCGATGATGCCATTGTGGTGCTCGAAAATATTTATGCAAAAGTAGAGGCAGGTATGAATCCGCTGGATGCGGGTATTCGTGGTGCTAAAGAAATTTTCTTTGCCGTTATCGCAACTACTATTACGTTAAGCGTGGTTTTTTTACCGCTATTGTTTATGGGTGGAGTATCTGGCCGATTATTTCGCGAGTTCGGAGTGACTATCGCGGGGTCGGTCATTATCTCTGCCATTGTTGCTTTAACACTCACACCCATGCTGTGCAGCCGTCTATTAAAACCGCATCAAGCTCACGGTTGGTTATTCCGTGTGACTGAGCCACTGTTTACAGGTATTGAACAACGCTATGCGCAAGGTTTAACGCGCTTTTTAAAATATCGTTATGCGGCCTTAGCCATTCTCGCCATCGCGATGGTGATTGTTGCGCTGATTACCGCTTCGTTGCCGCGTGAATTATCACCGCTAGAAGATCGCGGCCGCATTTGGGTGCGTGCTACTGCATCGGAAGGTGCGAGTTATGACTACATGCAAAACTTTATGGATGATGTGGCACGTGCGACGCGCGAACATGTCCCTGAAGCTGAAGTCATGATGACACAAGTTCCCGGTGCCGGTGGTTCACAAGGTGTGCAGGGTTCTGTGAACAGTGGTTTTGTGCGCGTGTTTTTAAAAGATGCCGATAACCGCGAGCGTTCGCAGCAAGAAATTGCTGAAGCCTTACGCTTTTTACAAAAAGAATATACCGGTGCCAGCATTAATATTGGTCAAGAGCCGTCGATTGGTAGTCGGCGTGGGCAATCTGGTGTGCAATTTGTTGTGCAAGGGCCGCGTATTGAAGATTTGCGCGAAGTCTTGCCCGCATTTTTGGATGAAGCACGCAAAAATCCGGTCTTTAATTTTGTGGATAGTGATTTGAAATTCAGTAAGCCCGAATTGCAAGTCAGCATTAATCGTGAAAAAGCTCAAGCCTTGGGTGTGAGCACGTTGGATATTGCGCAGACCCTGCAAGCTGCTTTGGGTGGCCAGCGGATTGGTTATTACATTTTTAATGGCAAGCAGTATGAAGTGGTTGGGCAATTGACGCGCGACTTCCGCTCTCGGCCTACGGATCTCGATAATATTTCTGTGCGCACCAGCAGCGGTCAATTGGTTAAGTTGAGCAATTTGGTCACGCTGGCTGAAACCAGTTCACCGCCCGAATTATTCCGCTACAACCGCAATAGTGCTGCCGTGGTCTTAGGTGTGTTGGCACAAGGGCGCACGATTGATGAAGGTATTGAGGCATTTCGCGAGATTGCTGACAAGGTGTTGGATGATCGTTTCAGTACGGATTTAACCGGAACCGCGCGCGAGTTTGTGGATAGTTCTTCGTCATTGATGTGGGTATTTATTTTAGCGCTGGTATTAATCTATTTAGTGCTGGCGGCGCAATTTGAAAGTTTTCTTAGCCCCGTGGTTATTTTACTGACGGTGCCCTTGGCGCTCTGTGGTGCGTTAATCACGCTCTGGTATTTCAATCAAACCCTCAATATTTTTTCGCAAATTGGATTAATCATGCTGATTGGTTTGATTACGAAAAACGGCATTTTAATTGTGGAGTTTGCCAATCAACGTTATGAAGCCGGTGCTTTATCTCGATTAATAGCGGTGCAAGAAGCAGCGCGGGCACGCTTGCGCCCCATCTTAATGACCACACTCGCCACTGTACTGGGCATTTTACCGATTGCCTTAGCATCGGGGGCGGGCTCTGAAAGCCGTTTCTCTATGGGTGTAGGTGTGATTGGTGGATTGTTGTTTGGTGCGGCACTCACATTGTTTGTTATTCCCGCCATGTATGTACTGTTTCACCGGAAAGCCAGCGCCACTGTCAGCGTTAATACCGCGGCGGTACCTGTGCCTTAGGCTTATTGATTTATTTTGCCTTGAGATAAAAGCATGAAAATTTTTTACACATCATCCATCGTTAAAAAACTCATCGGTTTATCGGTGCTCTTATCCATGGGGTTGTCCGTGTCGTCTCTACAGGCGGCGGATTTTCATTTGGAAGAAGCAACGATTAGCGATATTCAAACTGCGATTTTGAATAAAAAATTAACATCCACACAATTGGTGGAACTCTATTTAAAACGCATTAAGGCTTACAACGGCACTTGCGTGAATCAACCACAAGGTATTCTCGGCCCCATCACTACCATTCCTAATGCGGGGCAAATCAATGCGTTGGTTACGTTAAATTTGCGGCCTGCAACACGCAAAGCATGGGAATTTGATGATCGCAAAGCGCGCAGCCTAACGGATTCGGTAGACGATTCAGCCGCTATGCCGGATGCACTGGAAGTTGCAGCCGCATTAGATAAACATGTTGCAAAAACAGGAAAATTAATTGGGCCATTGCACGGCGTTGTTATGGCGATTAAAGATCAATACGACACCATGGATATGCGCACCACCTCAGGTGCTGATGTGCCTTATGCGAATGATCGTCCGCCAGAGGATTCAACCTTTGTGGAGCGTTTGCGTGCAGCCGGTGCCATTATTATTGCTAAATCCAATTTGGGTGAATATGCCTCGGGTGTACCGCGCAGTTCTTACGGCGGCACTTTTTGTAATCCTTATGACACTGAACGTTCACCGCTAGGTTCTAGTTCGGGTTCGGGTTCGGCGGTGGGTGCTAACTTGGTGACTTGTTCAATTGCCGAAGAGTCAGGCTCATCCATCCGTGGCCCAGCCAGTGCAGCCAGTGCAGTGGGAATTTCAGCGACTGAAGAATTGGTAAGCCGTAAAGGCATGGTGCAGTTTGGAATTAATACGCGTGTAGGGCCTATTTGTCGCACGGTAAAAGATGCAGCAAGAGTGTTGGATGTGATTGCCGGTTATGATCCTAAAGATGAATTGACAGTATTTAATATTGGTCGCTTGCCGTCAGCATCTTATGAAAGTGTAACGGATACTAAACGTTTGGATGGTGTGCGCATTGGTGTGGTGCGTGAATACATGCACAAAAAATTATTTACCAAGGCGGATGAACAAACTATCGACATAGTGTCTGCAGCGGTGAAAGATTTGAAAAAATTGGGCGCAACGATTGTTGATCCCGGTGATGGCGATTTGTTCACCAGTTGTATTCGCCAATACGCGCCGCAAAACCTTAATGTTTTATTTACCACACGTTATCCAGATTTATTTCCGGTAGATGCGAACGGCAATCCGACGGTGGATCACACCAGCAAGTTGCTGGATATGAAAATGAATCCCGATTTAGTGCCCGCTAATCTTACGCTCCGTGAATTTGGAACTTCAGCGCCGGATGGACAAAATAAATACATGTTGAATTTGTATTTACGTGAACGCGGTGACGCGAAAATAAAAAGCAATGCCGATTTAATTGCCTATTCAAAATTCCATCAAGATCCAACGTTCCCCGATCGTAAAAAAGCGCGTGAAAATGCCGAAAAAATGCTAGAGCTGAATATGGCCGAGCGCATGTTGTTACGCTTCTCAGTTCAGCAAGTGATGATGCAATGCATGACCGAACAAAAATTGGATGCGATTGTGTATCCCACCAGCAACATTGCGCCTACCAAATTGGGTTCACCGGCTGGCCCAGCGATTAATGGTCGCAGTGGTACGGGGGTATGGACATTCATTGGTGCTCAAGGCTTACCTGTGATTACCGTGCCTGCCGGATTCACTACGGAGGTTTACGATTTAATTCGCGATCCTAATGCACCACTGACACCTGAATCGGCATGGGGCACACGCGGTGGTGAGAATCGTCTAGCCGGTGATGATCGCACGCGTTTAACGGGGCCTTTCCCCGCCAAGTTGCCTGTTGCTATGGATATTGCAGGTCTACCATTTTCGGAACCCACATTGTTAAAAATCGCGGCAGCTTATGAGGCGGCTACCCATAGGCGTGAACCACCAGCAGCATTCGGGCCATTGGCGGGCGAACCCTAAGTTTTTATGCAGTCTTCACGGGATGAGGAAGGAGTGAATGCGGAGGGAATGACACCCGCAGCCTTAGTTGCACACCGTCGTTCGCTGCCGCGCTTTCAACGCGCTCATATTCACGCGCGGATCTTGGGGCGCGTACTCGTGGTAGGGCTTTTGTGTGCGGGTGTTTTGGGCTGGTGGGGATATGTCTCACCTCCCGCTGCCTTGTTACCTTGGCAGCCCCTCTTGGTGACTTACTTGGCCAGCCTGCTGGTGCTTATGGCGGGGGTCTATTCCGTGTGGTGGATCACTCGCTGGCGCCTTCAGGCGTTGGACGATGTTCCGACGAAGGTTGATTCAGCCGCTGTAGGTCTTATGGATGAGACGGTAGAGGTTGCTGTCATTCGCCGTCGTTTTGCGCAGGTCAAAGCCTTTCTCGTGAGGTTTTTGCGTGCGCAATTCTATGCTCATGGCGCTCTGATGGGCGTGAGTCTGCTGGCCTTTCTCTGCTTGATGCTGGTTATCGGTGATGGGAATCCACCCCCAACGGCTGATAATGCCACTACTGTCGTTGCCAGCCCTGTCGTTGCCAGTATGTCACTGGTTGTTCTATTCAGCGTGAGTCTGCTGTCGCTCGCGTTTGCCATGCTGGTGCTGGAACGCTATTACGTTAACAACCGCATCAAAGAGTTGCCGGAAGCTCTTACATTGGTGTGTTTCCTGCGCGTCAGTATGACGCTGACCTTGTTGCTCTGCGGTGCCATGCTGCTGGTCAATAGTGAGCGGCAGTGGCCACTGCAATTATTAACCTGGTTGGCGATAGTGCCAGCGGCCATAGCGGTTGAATTGCTCCTCCGCGCCGTCCTTTCCCTTTTTGCACCTCCTCACAAACAGGCTGAGCCTGAACTCTTGGCCACTAGCCTCATCGCGGCTATGTGGCGTTGGCCGATTCAACCTTTTTTACATTTTCAAGACGAGCTGAAAGCGCGTTTTGGTATCGATCTCCGCCAGAGCTGGGCCTTTGCCTACATGCGTCGCGCACTTATGCCGGTGATGGCTGGGCTGCTGGGGATTAGTTGGTTATTGAGTGGGTTAACAGAAATTGGGATTGCAGAGCGAGGCATTTATGAACGCTTCGGTAATCCAGTTGCCGTCTGGCAATCAGGCTTGCATGTCGGTTTACCTTGGCCTTTGGGTAAGGTTCAACGGGTAGAAAAAGGGGTTGTCCATGAACTGGCAACCGCGTCGGCCAGTGAAGCCGATGCTCAACCCGCCGTGGAGATGACGCTGGTGACGGTGGAAGATCCCGCACCTATCGGTGCTAACCGTTTGTGGGATGCCTCCCACCTTGCAGAAAAATCACAAATTATTGCCAGTGAGGTCAGCACCTTGGAGGGTGTTCGGCAGAGCTTTCATATTGTGAATATGGATGTGCGCTTTATGTATCGCATTGGGCTTTCGGACGAGGCGGCTTTGAAAGCACGCTATCAAAATGCCGATGTTCCCGCGCTGATCCGCAGTACCGCCAATCGCCTATTGGTGCGTTACTTTGCCTCCCGTACCTTGGAAGGTGTGTTGGGGGAGGCGCGTCAGCAATTGGCGCTGGATATAGGCACACAATTGCAAGCTGATTTGGATGCGTTGAATAGCGGCGTTGAAATCATGGCCACGGTACTAGAGGCCATTCATCCACCAGCGGCAGCAGCCAATGCTTACCACTCGGTACAAGCGGCGCAAATTACAGCCAATGCCATTATCGCCCGAGAGCGGGGCAATGCCGCTCAAACCTTGAATCTCGCGCAAGTGCGCGCGGCTATTGCCCGCGACCAAGCCACCGCCAGTGCTCGTGAAACCCTAGCAACTGCCGAGGTGGCCGAGCGACGCTTTAGTGCTGAACAGCAGGCCTATCAGCAGGGCGGTAAGGCGTTTCTGTGGGAGCAGTATTTTGCCCAGCTGACTCAAGGCTTAAGCAATGCACCGCTCACGCTGGTGGATCATCGCCTTGCCAAAGCCAACACCACCATTGATCTGCGTCGCTTCGCAGTGGGCGATGCTTTGCCCGTGTCTGGTGGCTCACCGGTTTCCTCAACAACCTATTCAGCGCCGATGAATGCCGCGCGCACGACTGATCCTGAGGAGTAATTGTGGCTGCCGATCCTACCTATACCTATCACCCCCCTCATTCTGCCGGAGAATGCGATCATCCTGCGGGGCATGATCACCACCATCATGCAGGTCATCACCATGGCCCTCATTGTCATCATAATGGCCCGCGCCCGACGGGAGGTAAATTTCCGTGGGGGCGTATGTTGGTCGCAGCGCTCTTGTTGAGTATTGCGGTCATGGCAGCCAGTGTGGTGCAGGTGAGAGCCGGTTTGGCCTCGGTGGTCACGCGCTTTGGCAATCCGGTGCGGGTATTGATTGAACCCGGCTTGGCACTGCGTTGGCCGGCGCCGTTCGAATCGATTATTCCGGTGGATTTACGTTTGCGTACTACCTCAAGCGGCTTGCAGGATGTGGGTACACGGGATGGTTTACGCATTATCGTGCAGGCATATGTGGCATGGCAGGTAGAGCCAGATGCCGAGCATGTGCAGCGATTTATGCGCGCGGTGCAAAACAAGCCGGAAGAGACAGCACGCCAGATTAGAACACTTGTGGGCTCGGCGTTGGAAACCACCGCGGCTTCTTTTGATCTTTCGCACTTGATTAACACGCATCCAGAACAGGTTCGTTTAGCCGATTTTGAAACGAAACTGGCTGACCAGATCAATCAGCAGCTCTTGAACACCTATGGCGTGCGTGTGGTGCAAGTAGGCATAGAGCGTTTGACCTTGCCCTCGGTAACGCTCTCCGCCACCGTGGATCGCATGCGTGCTGAGCGGGATACGATTGCTATTGAGCGCACCGCTATTGGCAAGCGGCAGGCAGCGGATATTCGCTCTAGCGCCGAGCGCGATGCGCGAGTGATTGAAGCGGATGCCTTAGCGGAGGCAGCACGTATTGAGGCGCAATCCCGAGTGGATGCGGCTGCACTCTATGGTCGCTCTTACAAGGGTGCCCCTGAGCTTTATAGCTTATTACGCTCACTGGATACCTTGGGCGCCATCATCAATCCCCAAACTCGCGTCATTCTGCGCACCGACGCCGCGCCGTTTCGGGTTTTGGTCGATGCGCCCCAGGCTATAGAGAACGCGCCGCGAGCGATAAATGTTGCGCCGCAGGCCATTGGTGAATCGCGCCCTGAAAATTCCCCTGCTATCGGAGCAAGCCGTGGAGCGCGCTGATAACGCATCCGTTACAGGGTCCGTCACCGAGCCCGTCACCGAGCCCGTCACAGTGTCCAGCCCCTGGCTGCAGGCAATCAGTATTGCGTTTGTACTTTTTTATCTTTTTACCCTGTTGGCGGCCTTGCGATGGTTAACCACCAATGTGATGGAAGTGGGTGCAGGTGAACGGGCGGTGGTGATTCATGGCGGCGCTATTACACGGGAGCAAACCGCCGGTTTACTCTGGGCGTGGCCGGAACCCATCGATAGGGTTGTGCTAGTGCCATCCGCAGAAATGGTCTTGGAGCGACACGTTCAAAACTTGCAGCGCTCACCGCAAGCCATCAATGCCGATACCATGGCTTACGATGACGATGAGGGTGGCCCCGTAAGCGATGCGCTGGCAGGTTCCGGTTATTTGCTCACGGGCGATGGTGCCGTGGTGCAATTAGATGTGCGCGTGTTTTATAAGGTCACGGAGCCGCGCGCTTATGTGCTTCATCAGGAGTACTTGCTGCCTGCACTGGATCGTGTCGTCACGCGCAGTGCTGTGGTGGTAGCCGCTGCGCGCGACTTGGATAGGATTCTGGTGGCTCGCCCCGAGTTGCTGGCGCGCGGTGAAACCTATGCCACAGAACGCGAGCAGTTGCGTCATGATCTACTTGCTGACATCAACCGTCGGCTCGCCGATCTACACCAGAAGGGCAGCAGTTTGGGCATAGAAGCGCTACGAGTGGATATTCAATCCGCGTTGCCGCGCGACACCTTGAATGCATTTAACGCCGTGCTCACCGCCAGCCAGCAAGCGGAACAAACCGTGGCCGATGCCCGTTCCGATGCTGCCCGCATCATTCAACAAGCCACGCAACAAGCCGATCGCAGCTTGCAAGTCGCCAAGGCCACTGCTGCCGAACGTGTAGCAAAAGCGCAAGCCGATACGGCGACGATTGCTTACCTGACCGAATCCCTCCGCAATCAAACAGAACCTGAGTTATTGATGCGGGTATACCGCGAACGCATGCCGGGAATTCTTAAACGCGCAGGTGCAGTCACCACTATGGATGCGGACAAGAATGCGCCGTTGATTGTCTCGGGGGTGAATCCATGATTATTACGGGGTTAGCTCCATGACACAGACTTCGCTTTCGTCAGCCCCGCTGCTTAGTCGAGCAGAACAGCGTATAGCGGCCTTGCAACTTACTCTGGCGATGGTGGCGCTGGGTTTATTTGGCTTGGGGTTAATCTGGCGCTGGTTGCTGCCTGCACAAACCGGGGTGAGCGAGTTATTGCTGGGGGCCGCTGCGCTCTTAGTCGCTTTGCCGGTCATTAGAGCAGGGTGGTTTGCCTTGCGGTATCCCGATCTGCACGGGGTTACGGATTTATTGATTGCCATGGCCATGCTGGGTGCCTGGGCAATAGGTGATCTGCTCACGGCAGTATTGCTGCCTATCGTGATGATCTTTGGTCATGTGCTGGAAGAGCGCAGTGTTATCGGCTCCCATGAAGCCATTGCGTCGCTCGCGCAACTGACTCGCACTCAGGCCAGACGCATCGAGGCAGACGGCTCCGTGTCCCTTGTCACCAATAACGCGTTGCACAAAGGGGATAAGGTGGAAGTACGCGCTGGAGATCGCATTCCGGCGGATGGTCGAGTCTTGAGTGGTCAGGCAAGTTTGGATACGGCGCCCATTACTGGCGAGTCGGTGCCGGTTGAAGTCAGTGTGGGGCAGGATGTGTTTGGTGGTGCCATTAATCTGGATGGCCTTTTGTGCATAGTGGTCACGCGCACGGGGGAGGAATCCACACTCGGGCGTGTGATTGCCTTAATGCAAGATGCAGAGCAAGCCAAACCACCGATCACGCGTTTACTGGAGCGCTATGCTAGCCAGTATTTAATTTTGGTATTGCTGATTGCCGCCTTGACTTGGTTTCTTTCCAATAACGCTCAAGCCATGCTGGCCGTCTTGGTGGCGGCTTGCCCTTGTGCTTTGGCACTCTCCGCTCCCGCAACTTCCATCGCGGGCATAGCGGTTGCGGCTCGTCACGGTATTTTGATTCGCGGTTCGGCTTTTCTGGAAGAGTTGGCCGATACCAGTTCGTTGATTATTGATAAAACCGGCACCTTGAGCACGGGTGCGCTGCGGTTACATCAACGTTTGTTTGCACCCGAGGTGGATGCCGATTTTGCCATGCAACTAGCGGCTAGCTTGGGGGCTGCGAGTAGTCATCCGGTCAGTCGCACACTCGCGGCGCAAGTCCCCCCTGAGTCTTATATCGCGCTAGACGATGTGCGTGAGCGCTCTGGTTTGGGCGTAGTGGCAAGGCTTGCTGGCTCCCAATGGGTAGTGGCACTCGGGCGGCCGGAATTGCTGGTGCAGCTGGGTATTCGCGGTGTTAATCCACCAGAACACGATGGTTCTTTGGTCGGCGTGGCGATGGATCAGCAACTACTTGGTTGGTTGCTGTTGGCGGATACTTTACGCCCCGAAGCGGTTATCGCCATGCAGGATTTACGTGATTTGGGCTTGGTACGCCAAACCCTGTTAACGGGTGATAGGCGCAGTGTGGCTGAAACCGTGGCTGAGCGAGTTGGTATAACGCGAGTGATTGCCCAAGCTTTGCCTGAAGAGAAATTGAATTGCGTGAAAACCGAAATTGACGCGGGTTTTCGCCCTATGGTGGTGGGCGATGGCATTAATGATTCCCTCGCTTTAAAAGCGGGGGTTGTCGGGGTGGCTATGGGTATCGGTGGCTCGGATATCGCCTTGGCCTCGGCTGATGTTGTTCTCATCGGCAGCGATCTGCGCCGTTTGGGAACCTGCTTGCGCTTGAGTCGTCGTTGTCGTCAGACCCTGCTCGCTAATGTGATTATCGGCTTGGGTTGGACACTGGCCATCGTCCTCGCGGCGGCGTTTGGTTGGCTAGGGGCAGAGGGGGCGCTGGTAGCCGCTATTCTGCACAATCTCAGTACCTTGTTGGTATTGGGTAATGCTGGACGGTTGCTGCGTTTTCAAGAACTACTGCCACGGCTGAGTGTGCAATCCTAGTCTCCATCTACCCCAATCCCAGACTCCAAGGTGGGGGGAAACCGCTTGAGTGCGTCCTAGAGGAATATTGCAAAACCCGGATATTCATCGCTAGATCACGCCCTTAAGAGAATCTTTTCATGAACAACCTATCCTTGAATTTTCCCAGCGGTAAATCCCGTTCGGGAATCGCTTTTGCCCTACTGGCATTACTCAGCATTAACGCGGCGGCCGAACCCGCATTTGATCACTATGTAAAGCTAACCCCTGAAAACTCTGCCATCGGTAATTACCCTGCGCAGAAAGAGGCCATCCTCACGGTAAAGTCTGGTCAAACGGTAAAAATTGATACCGGTGGCGGAGCGGGATGGCGCAACCCCGAGATGGATCCTGCTGAATGGCTGAAGAAAAACAATATTCCCACCACGGTGGACAATCCTGCCATCAAGGAAACCATTGAGGTCTGGGCAAAAGCGAAACGCTACGCCGATATTCAAACGGGACACTTTTTAGTAGGGCCAATCAACGTTGAAGGCGCTATGCCGGGCGATTCGCTGGAAATTCGTATTTTATCGGTCGTACCGCGCATTCCTTACGGCACAACTGGCGCTGGTCCGGGACGCAGTCTGAGAGGTGCCGATGACCCCAAGCCTCCAGCACATATCACTATGTTGGATTTGCAACGTAACGTCGGTTTGTTTACCAGTGGTGTGGAAGTACCACTCGCTCCTTTCATGGGGGTGATGGGCGTACAGCCATCTGTGGAAGAGGGTAGCAACCGCAGCAGTAGCCCACCGGGCAACTTTGGCGGCAACCTTGATGCGCGCGAATTGGTGGCGGGCACCACACTTTACCTCCCTGTGTTTGCACCGGGTGCGCGCTTTTTTACTGGCGATGCCCATGCCGCCCAAGGCGATGGTGAAATTACCGGCACCGCGATAGAAACCGCCAATACCGTGATTGTGACTTTCATCCTACACAAGGGTAAAACCCTCAAAATGCCCCGTGCGGAAACGCCTACGCACTACATCGCCTATGGCCTTGATCCCGATCTTGAAAATGCCATGCAACAAGCGGTGGATGAGACCGTAAGTTACATCAACGATATCGCCGGTTGGACAGGAAGCGATAAAGCCTTACCCCTCGCCAGTATCGGTGTGGATTTCCACGTCACCCAAATCGTGGATTACACCAAAGGTATTCATTCAAAAATACCCAAGAAACTCTTCAAAAACATCAAAAACACCTATTGGTACCAACCCACCCGCTAGGGGTGGGGGTGGTTCACCGGCGGTAGTTCCCCGATTTTCTCTACAGGTTTGGAGGTTCTATGAACTTTTTCACGGCTATGCCCCTGCGTGCCCGTTCGATCATCTTAACGAGCATGACGGGTGTGTTCATGTTGTGTGGGATGGGTTTATTGAGTTCAAGCGCTTGGGCAGCTAAGCCAGCTTTTAGGGTAGAAGAGGCGACACTGACGGATATTCAGGATGCATTACGCGCCAAAAAGATCACCACCGTAGAGCTAGTAAACCTCTATTTGCACCGGATTAAGGCATATAACGGCCAATGCGTGAATCAGCCACAAGGGATTCTCGGGGCTGTGACCACTATTCCACATGCAGGGCAGTTGAATGCCTTATCCACACTTAACCTGCGTCCTGCTGCTCGCATCGCGTGGGGGTTTGATGAGCGTAAGGCGCGCTCAATGACTGACCCCAAAGACGATGATCCAACGATGTTAGATGCCCTCGAACAAGCCGCCGCACAGGATCGCCAATTCGCCAAAACCGGCAAATTAGTCGGGCCATTGCACGGCATGATCGTAGCGGTAAAAGATCAGTTCGATACCCGTGACATGCGCACCACATCTGGTGCGGACGCCCATTACGCCAATGATCGGCCACCGACGGATTCTACCTTTGTTACCTCAATGGTCGCTGCTGGCGCCATCATGCTGGCTAAAGCCAACATGGGTGAATATGCCAGTGGTGATCGCAGCAGTTTTGGCGGCGTTTTTTGTAATCCTTACGATACCGAACGCAGCCCTGGTCGTTCCAGTGGTGGTTCGGCTTCTGCGGTGGCAGCGAATTTGGTGACTTGCGCCATTGGCGAAGAGTCGGGGCCATCCGTTCGCAACCCTGCCAAAAACAACAATGTGGTGGGTTTTGCACCGACACAAGAGCTGGTGAGTCGCGCTGGTATGATTCGTGCGTCAGCAATGAATGACCGCGTCGGCCCTTTGTGTCGCAATGTGCAAGATGTTGCAAAAATTTTGGATGTAATTGCAGGTTACGATCCAAAAGACGAGCTAACTGCATTTGCTGTCGATCGTATGCCCACACAGGGTTACCAGCCTTTTACTGCTGAACGCAGTCTTAAAGGAATTCGCATTGGTGTAGTGCGAGAGTTTATGAACCGGGAATTGTTTAGCAAGGCCGATGAAGAAAGCATCGCCATTGTAGAACGCGAGGTTGGTATGCTCAAAAAATTAGGTGCGACGATTGTAGATCCCGGTGCAGGCGGCAACTTATTTCAAGGTTGCGTACAACAACTCGTGCCTTCTGTTTACAGCGCCGTATTCATCAAACAATTTCCTACATTATTTCCGCTAGATGACAAGGGCGCGCCGCGCGCCGATCACATTCCCTTGTTGTTAAACATGGCCACCGGTGAAGCGCCATTTCCTGCTGGCCCCAGTATTCGCAGTTTGAGTGAGGCACCATCGGTAGGCGAAGGTCGTTATGTACTCGAGGCCTATTTGAAAGCGCGCGGTGATGCAGCGATTAAATCCGTTGATGATTTAATTCAAAAATCCACATTCTTTACCGACGTTCGTATTGGTTCCGGTTTTTCCGATAAAAAAGAAGGTCTCTTAACCAAATACAAAGACAAAACCTTGGATTTAAGCACCCGTTTACAAACACGCTTTGCATTGCAACAAATTGTTATGCAATGCATGGCGCAGCAAAAATTGGATGCCGTCACTTACCCCACGGGAAATATTCCCACGCCTAAATTAGGTGCGCCCGTTGAGCCACCTGTGAATGGTCGCTCTGCGTTAGCCTGGACCTTGTTAGGTGCAAATGGCTTTCCGATTATTTCTGTTCCTGCCGGATTTACGACACAGGTATATGACCGCGTTGTTGATACCACATCACCGGATGGTACCCGCATGGTGGGCCCTATAGCCGCAGAATTGCCGGTAAATATCGATTTTTTAGGCAGACCTTTTTCTGAACCGGTTTTATTTCGCATCGCCGCCGCTTATGAGGCAGCGACTAAACATCGCAAAGCGCCCAAAGGCTTTGGTGAATTGCAGTAAGAACCTGTTTGATTATTTATCGAGTTTGGTGTGATAGGCGGGATGACATTGTAGGGTAAAAAAAAATCCTCACGTCTTTAACACTGAAGACTGTTTTTTTAATAGCGTTTTTTTCTGGATGAAATATTGAGATTGCGTGTGATCGGATATTTCAGAAGTGAAGATGTTGCCCCTGAGATGAGGAAAATTGAGATATGAACCCAAAACCTAAATACGTCATTCGTTCAGCGATTATGGCTGCTTGTGCTAGTTCCGTACTTTTAGTAATGGCCCAAGGGGTTGTTGCGGCAGATGCTAATACAGTGAATGCCGCTGTTGCTGAGCAGACTAAAACTGAGCAGGCAGCCGTAGCATCGCAGAAAAAAATTGTAGAGCTGGATGATGAAGCCAGTAAATCCGTTGCTAGCTATCGGCAGATGATTGCGGAAGCGCAAAGTTTGAAAGGCTACAACGAGCAAATTGCAGCGCAAGTTGAATCACAGCAAGGTCAGATTACTGAAATGACCAGCCAAATTGCCACTATTGAAACGACCTCGCGCGAAGTGCTTCCTCTGATGAACAAAATGCTGGATGCCTTGGTTAACTTCGTTAACTTGGATGTGCCATTTTTGCCGGAAGAACGCAAAAATCGTTTAGCACAATTGCAAGCCATGATGGCGCGCGCCGATGTTTCTACGTCGGAAAAATATCGTCGCTTGGTGGAGGCTTACCAAATTGAAGTGGAATATGGCCGCACCATCGAGGTTTACCAAGGTAAAGTCGAAGACAAAACCGTAGAGTTTTTACGCAGTGGTCGCGTGTCACTCATGTATCAATCACGCGATGGCAAAGAAACCGGATACTGGGATGCCGACGCCAAAAAATGGGTTGTCGACAATTCTTACAGCACTTACATGATTGAAGCACTCAAGGTGGCCAAAAAACAAGTGGCACCTAATTTTATTGAAGTTGCGTTAAATTCCCCGAAGGAGGTTAAGTAATGAAAAACCTACGTCTTTCAAAACTCATGGCATTGAGTGTCATGGCGCTTACCCTAGGTATGACATCCGTTCATGCGGCAACGCCAGCAAGCTTAGATGAATTACTTGAGCAAACGCGTAATGTTCGCGCAGCAGAAGCAAAAGCCAATGCTGAGCGTGAAGCAAAATTTTTAGCAGAGCGCGATAATCAAGTCACATTAATGAATCAAGCCAGAGCTGAATTAAATGAACAACAACAACGCAGTGCGCAACTGACGGCAACCTTTGATGCGAATGAAAAAACGCTCACTGATTTGCAAGAGCAATTAGATGCGCGCGCTGGAAACCTCGGTGAAATGTTTGGAGTAGTGCGTCAAGTGGCTAACGATTTTTCATCGGTTGTTAACAATTCCATGATCAGTGCTCAATTTCCTGGCCGTGCTGCATTCACGACAGGGTTGGCGCAATCCAAAGCCTTGCCATCGATTGCCGATTTGGAACGTTTTTGGTTTGAATTGCAACGTGAAATGACAGAGACAGGAAAAGTCATTAAATACAAAACCAAAATTATTACGGCAGAAGGTAAAACGGAAGATGCTGAAGTGGTTCGTGTTGGCCCGTTTAGCGCCATAACTAACGGTCGCTACATGACCTATCTACCGAGTCAAGAGCAATTAGCGATTATGGCTCGCCAGCCAGGTTCTAAATATGAAACACCTGCCGAAGAATTATCGAAATCTGAAGCAGGATATGTAAAAGGCATTATTGATCCAACGCGCGGCACGCTCCTATCCATATACGCACAGCGCCCAACTGTTTGGGAGCGCATCGAGACGGGTGAAGCAGTGGGCTACGTCATTATCGTCGTAGGTATTGTGGGTTTTGTGTTAGGTCTGTACCAATTATTCTACTTAACATTGGTGCGCAACAAAGTTCGCGATCAACTGAATTTTATCAAAGATCCACAACCTACCAATCCATTGGGGCGTGTGTTGGCAACCTTCAAAGGTGCTGATACTGAAAAACTCGAAATGTCCGCTGAAGTCGTCGAGCTGCGAATTTCCGAAGCGGTACTCAAAGAAATTCCGGTGCTGGAACGCTATCAATCCTTGCTCAAGCTGTGTGTGGCGGCGGGTCCTTTGTTGGGTCTGGTCGGTACCGTAGTCGGTATGATCATAACCTTCCAAAGTATTACCGAATCCGGCTCCAGCGATCCTAAATTGATGGCCGCAGGTATATCCGCCGCCATGATTGCAACAGTGCTAGGTCTGGGAATTGCGATCCCGCTTCTGTTTATGAATGCGTGGTTGGTTTCCTTGTCCAAATCCGTCACTCAAATCTTGGATGAACAAAGTGCTGGCCTGTTAGCAGAACGTCTTGAGGCTCTGGAGGCTGAGGGGAAAAAATATGCTTGATCTCATCATGGCTCCTTTTGACTCGCTCTTGTCCATGCGTGAACTCGGTGGTCCGGTAGTGGACTGGATATTCATCTGCAGCGTTGTTATGTGGACCATCGTGTTAGAGCGTATTTGGTTTTTCAACAAAATGTTGCCAGAGTTGACCACAAGTATGTTGGCACAGTGGCGTGCTCGCCCCAACAAAATGACGTGGGCTTCACGCCAAATTAGAGCCGCGATGATCTCGCGACTCAACTCTGGTATGAACAACAACTTACTGCTTCTGAGCGTGTTAGTTCCCATGTGTCCTCTATTAGGACTGGTGGGAACGGTGGTGGGGATGTTGAGCGTTTTCGACTCTATGGCGGCACTAGGTTCTGCAGATGCAAGGTCGATGGCGACGGGAGTTTCCGAAGCCATGATCTGCACCTTGACGGGTCTTTCTATAAGCATGTCGGGATTATTTCCAGTGTATTTTTTCAGAAAAAAAGTATCGAGAGAAACCGAACGCTTGGCAGAAAAATTTTCGTTTTGACAAGTAGCTCAGCAGAAATTTTTGTTCGCAGTTTTTAAGCGAATACATTGGGAGTCAGAATTATGCGATTAAGAAGACGAATGTCAGCAGTATCCGAAGAAACTGGAATTGATCTGGCACCGATGCTCGATTTCGTTCTCAATCTTCTGATCTTCTTTATTATCACTGCAGTGTTTGCCAAAGAGGTAGGGTTGACAGTCAGTCGCCCGAACTCTTCGGCGGCAACAGAGAAAAAAGAAGCAGGCAGTATTGTTATTGTGATCGATGCAGCAGGAAAAATTTTAGTGGATAAAAAAGGTGTTGATGTGCGTGCCGTACGTGCCAACATCGAGCGTTTACATGCACAGCGTCCAGATGATTCTGTGGTTGTGGTCGCAGAAAAAGGTGCTCAAACTGGCATTTTGGTACAGGTCATTGATCAGGTTCGCCAGGGCGGAATCCAAAATGTTTCTATAGCTGCATCTGAGCGAGGTTAACGAAAATGATCTTAAAACGTCATACTGAAGAGAGTGAAGAAACGGGTATTGATTTGGCGCCGATGCTCGACTTCGTGCTCAATTTACTTATCTTTTTTATTATCACCACGTCTTTTGTCAAAGAATCAGGCATCTCCGTGAATAAACAATTAGCGATGACTGGCGAGAGCCAAGAGTCGGGCAATATTCTGATTGCTATTCGTCCCAACGGTGATATCTGGATGGATAAAAGACGGGTAGATATACGTGAAATACGCCCGTTAATTGAGAAGATGCATGTTGAACGTGTTGAAGATACCGTGGTGATCATTGCGGATCGTGAATCGCAAACACAAGTGCTCACGCAAGTGATGGATGCTGTTAAAGCGGGTGGCATTGCGGAAGTATCAATTGCTACTTTATCTGGCGATGAGGGGTAATGATGATGAATCACACAGCACCTTCAAAGACGTCTTGGTTGGCCAAAAGTGCGTCGATTCCCGCTGCTCTACTTGCACTGCTGTTCACACTGATTATGTTTGCAATGATGCATGCAATCATTACAGGTGTGCACACAGGCGTGAAAGCTAAAGAGGCCTTGCCAACCATTGACTTCGTACGGTTAAAACGCGATTCAGAACCAGAATCTTTATCACGTAAAAAACCACCACCACCCGCACCACCGCCACCACCACCTGCGAAAATGAAAGTTGCAGCCGCCGCTGCGCCGATGGAAGGTTTGTCAGGTATGGAAATTCCTAATCTGGATCTCAACGCTAATGTTGGTGGTTCCGCAATGGGTGGAACAAAAGCCATGTTTGATGGCGATATTATTCCGCTGCAATGTCCACCTGTGTCTTATCCGAGTGATGCGCGCAGAGCTGGGTTGACCGGATGGGTACAAATTGAGTTTGTTGTAGGGCCCGATGGTTCAGTACGCAGTGCGAAAGCTGTAGATGCGCAACCACGCGGTGTGTTCGAAGCTGCTGCGGTCATTGCCGCACAACGCTGCCGCTTTAAACCAAAAATGGTTGATGGAAAACCGGTTGAGCAGCGCGGACGCAGGAAGTGGAATTTCGATTTGGGCAAGCCAGCGGGGTAAACAACATGAGCAAACTTGACTGTAAACTCAACTACAAGCTCAAACGTAAGATGGTTGAGATATTTATTGTGTTAGGCATGAGTTTTGTTCCTAGCTTGGTTATGGCGGCCGACTGCGGTAAAGAAGAACCGCAGGAGGGCGCAGAGTTAGGTGAAGACACCTATGGCACTGTGCAAACTGCCACAGAATTACTGGGCAAAGAGAAATACGCAGAAGCAATTGAAAAACTCGCAAAAATTGCCGACAAAGGATCTGCGTATGAAAAGGCGCTGGTGAATTACAACCTTGGCCTTGCGCACAGTGCGAAAGAAGATTTCCCCAATGCCGTTAAAGCGTTTGCTAAAGCATTGGAGACTGATTCTCTACCTCGTGCTAACCGTGAACAGCTGCGTTATAACCTCGGACAACTTTATATAGTGACGGGTCAATACGATGATGGTATTACGACTCTCACTAAATATATCGAAACCGCCTGTGCTGCTATTCCTGCTGAAGCACATATCTTTTTGGCGAATGCCTTGTCTGAGCGTAAACGCTATGCGGAAGCATTACCGCAAATTGATCTAGCGGTATCCAAGTCAAAAGAAGTAAAAGAACAGTGGTTGCAAATGAAGTTGGCGATTAGTTATGAATTAAAGGACTACAAAACGTCCGCTGAATCGCTGGTTCAACTGATCGTTAAGGTGCCCGGTAAGCCTGACTATTGGCGTCAGCTTTCCAGTGTACTTTATGAAATGAAAAACGAAACTGAGTCTTTAGCGGTGTTGGCGCTAGCAGAACAGCAAGGTTTTTTGCAAAAGCCAAATGAAATTAAAAATCTCTACAGCGTCTACATGACATTAGAGTCGCCTTATAAAGCGGGTCTTTTGCTGGAAGAAGCGATGGCAAAAAATATCATGCCAGTAGATGAAACCAATCTCAGCTCATTATCGGATGCGTGGATTAATGCGCGTGAAGCCGATAAAGCAGAGACTACGTTAAAAAAATTAGCCGCCATGTCAGATAAGGGTGATTACTATTACAAACTCGGTGCTATGTATGGCGACAATGAACGCTGGGAAGACTCAAAAAATATGATTAATAAAGCCTTGGAAAAAGGCGGATTAAAACGACCAGGAGAGGTGTGGATGCGGTTAGCCGTTGCACATTATGGTCTAAAGGATAAAACCGCAGCGATCGAAGCCTTACAAAAAGCTATTACTTTTGATGAATCACGCAAGCAGGCGGATGAGTGGTTGCGAGCGCTAACGGCTCAACTTGCTTTGGAAGAAGGTGGATCTTAAGGTTGTTCATCACCTGTATTCAGTGTTTTTAGTCCCTTAAGCTTCTAAAAAAATAACCCCGAATCATACCGTGATCTCGGGGTTTTTTTATGTGTTGACATTAAGGGGGAGCGTCGTGTTTGCAAGCCTCTCTTCCAATTTCTTGTGCCCACAAATCATCCATAAAACGACGAAAATCATAGCGAATTCTTATTAGCTTTTTAAGAAATATACTTTTTCTCTACATCATGTTTTCAGTATTTTTTCATAAAACTCTTAAATTATTCATATTTACCTTTATTGGTGCATTTTTGCGCAATATTTTATGTTTTTGAGTTGGGTAAAAGTTTGGTGCAGAGTCGAGTGCACCCATTTGGTGTTTTGAGCAATTTTTATTGCCCTATAGTGGTTCGATTTTTATTTGTTTTTTGTGGAAATTTAGGTGGTAACTTATACTTAAAAAGGAGTTTTTATTCATCATGTCCTCGGTAAAAAAATGCATACTCTCTCGGTTATTGAGCGGTGTTTACAAACGGCGCCTGTCGTTTTAATCATTCAGTCATTGCTGAAACCCAGAGATTACGGGGGTTAATAAAATACAGTGCGTGTTGATTGATACGAGAAGTTATTTCACAGTGCTTATCTGCAGCTTCATTTTTTTAGTAATCTCAAATTTTTTTAAACAATAAAAATAATATTAGTGCACCATTGTTGTGAATTTGCATGTTGTTGCACCAGAATGGATGTGCAAAAACAGGTCTTTTTATCTCCAGATGATGAGTAGCATTAAGCCTTTTAATGGTTTGTTACGTCTATTTTTTTTAGCTATTTTTTTTAATGCAGCACATGAAAATATTTTCCTTATAAATCATGATGTTAAAAATGTCGGAATCTTTTTTTTGGGATTTATACATCTTGTATTTAAAAAAATACAAGATCTGGTGTTTTTGGCATTCATTGTGCATTAGCTAGGTTGAGATCGTGACAATTTTTAACATTTTTGTTGGTGATATTTTAGGTTGTCACTTTTATTCAAGCGGATGGTTTACGGTGGGGTTTTGCAAAAGGAAATTTGTACAAAAGGATAAGGTTGATTGGACATAATCAGTTTGTAAAAAACGCCCATCTAATAACTTAATGCTGTAGGCGTGAAGATATTTCAAAAGTTAATACCTCTTGAGCTGCTGAAGCGGCAATCATTAAACCTAGGTAAGGGCGACACCATTATGAAAGCCTCTACGACTTATTTGCATACTGATATTGCACAAGATTCCACTGAAGATAGAAGCAGTCTTTCCATTGAGAAAGTGATTAACAGTTGTCATGTTTCATTACTGAATTTTTTGCGTTTACGCTTGCGTATTGCAGACGATGCTAGAGATGTAGCGCAAGAAGCTTATATTCGTCTCATGAAGTATGAAGGGTCTGAAGATGTGAAATCACCAGAATCATTATTATTTCGAATAGCTATCAATATTGCTAACGATATGGGCAGAGCAGATAAAGTTAGAAAAGTAACAGATCATTGTGATATCGATGACTTGGATTTTGACTCGGGTGTAGCGACACCTGAACGAGAAGTTTCTGCCTGTGAGCAGTTGGATCTCCTGTATGACGCCATTGAGCAGCTTCCACCTAAGTGTCGTCAGGTTTTTGTATTGCACCGTTTTCATAATATGACCTACCCACAGATTGCTGCTCATTGCGGAATTTCTGTAAAAATGGTAGAAAAACATATTAGTCGTGCATTAGCCGTTTGCGTAGCGAAAGCAGGGCGATAATTAATTTCAGCCAGAATGGTAAAAAAACCTAGGGGGAAAGGTCTTGAGGTCGTCTAAAGGGTAATATGGAAAAGAACCCTAGCGAAATTACGATTAATCAAGCGGCAAAGTGGTACGCACGCTTGCACTCACCCGATTGTGGCCAAGCCGAGCGCGCTGATTTTCAGCGCTGGTTGGAGAGTGACCCGTATCATGCACAGGCTTATGAGTCTGTGCGTTCTGCTGCCTCTTTGATTAGTCATAAGTGGGCTTCCGATCCGCGCATGGCTGCCTTGGCTTCAGAAGCCTTAAACACTGCTCATGTTGATGTAAATCCGCGCATGGGTGGTTGGGCTTTTAAGCACGTTCGCCATGTGGCCGCTGTGGTCTTTTGTATTGGGATTGCTCTGTTTTTTACGGTGTACAACAATCACCGGATTGTTGAGCAAGCTCAAGTTGAGGTTTATGCAAATCACCAGAGTACGAGACAGCGTGTAGATTTAACGGATGGCTCGGTAGTGTACTTGGATGTGGGTGCGAAAATTAGTGTTGCTATGACTTCCGCCGAACGACGCTTGAAATTAGAAAATGGACGTGCGTTGTTTGATGTAGCACATGACAAGACCAGGCCTTTTTCGGTGAGTGCTTCCGGCTCACAAGTGGTTGCTCTAGGTACGCGTTTTCAGGTGGAGTTGAAGCAACAAGAGCGCGCTGTTGATGTTATTTTGGCTGAAGGTTCTGTTGCCGTCAGTGATATAAGTAACGCTAATAGCTGGGTAGAAACCTTGAGCCCAGGCCAGAAGCTACGCATTGATACTGAGCTAAATAATTATTTAAAAATGAACGTTAATGCTGAGTCTTTAACGAGCTGGTCTAAAGGGTTGCTGATATTTGATGGCATGCCATTAGCGAATGTTCTTGAAGAGATTAATCGTTACGCTCAAACCAAAGTGGTGTTAGGTGATAACACATTGGCCACTATACCGATTGCAGGTAATTTTATTGCAGGTGGCGATAGCAACGAATTCGTAGAAACATTGACAGCTATTTTGCCCTTGAGAAGTGTTCGCACCGGAGCCAATGAAATTGTGCTGTTCCAGACTTACGAGATGCGCAGCCACTAATCATTCAGTCATTTATATTATTCTGTTGACGCTAGCAACGGGTGTCTTTGGGTCTCACGCCCGTGGGCGTGAAAATTCTACGCCCACTGACGACTCTTCGTTTTCAACTGTCCTCGATAATCAATCACAATCTTCTTTTCGCACTGCCATATCTACCCACATTTCTTTTGACATACCCGCGGGCTCGCTAAAGGATGCATTGCAGCAACTAAGCAGTCAGGCCTCTTTACAGCTTCTGTATGAGCCTAGTGTGGTGTTTAATAAAAATTCCAAAGCCATTAAGGGACTATTTACACCCGAAGAAGCAATTCAATTATTGCTTGAAAATACCGATATTTCATGGCGATTAATGAATGGAAAAACCATTGCTATCGCCAATAAGCCCAAACCTGCCTCGCCAACCATTTCTAGCCCATCACAGGTAAACACCTTGGTTGACAATGATGTCATGCTGCTGGCGGACGTTGATGTGACGGCGCAAGCGCCTTGGTGGGATTCTGCGAGTAATAATTCGGTTTTTGGTTTATCCAAGCCGCTACTGGAAACCCCGCGCTCGGTCTCTTTTGTTAACGGCGATGCGATTGATGTGTTTAGTTTAAGCGCTGTGGAAGATTTATTACGGATTGTGCCCGGTGTATTCACGACGACGCGTTTTGGTGTGCAAGGTTCTGTGGATATTCGCAGTGTGCCTGCGGATACTTATTTTCGCGGTATGCGGCGTTTAACCCTGCAAGGGCATGGTCGCAGTGTGCTAGCGGCAATGGATTCAATAGAAGTCGTCGGTGGCCCTGCATCGCCCCTGCATGGCATGGGGAAAATTGGCGGTTATGTTAATTTTGTGCCTAAATCCGGTCGATCTAAAACCGGTCAATATCTCAATGAGCCGCATGGTTTTTCGCAAGCGATTGTTGGTGATTATCATCGTCGCGAATTATCCTTTGGTGTTGGTGGTCCCGTTCATGTGGATGCAATCAATAAGCGTGGTGGCTATTACCTGTACGGATTATTGGAGGATTCTGATTCCTATTCCGAGGGTGTGCCGGTTAAACAAAAATTATTTCAAGCGGCTACCAGTATCGACGATATCGTCGGTGAATTTCGTTTAGAAACCGGCATTAACTATCAGGAGTCACGTACATCAGGTGCATTAGTTGGACGATTAACCCAGAGCTTGGTAGATGATGGTTTGTATATCGGCGGTTCACCTTTGGTAAATTTGGATCTCAATAACAATGGTGCGATTGGGTATCTTGAAATGCAAACAGCATCACCTGTTCTTGGTAATTTATCCTCCTACAATCAACCTTTACAGCAATTTTTTGCGTGGCCAACCGATACCCATGGAAATTATTTATCAATAAACGATTTTCCTATTGTTCAAGGTATCCCTGAAACTTTATATACCTATCTTAATGAAAATCCTGAAGCAGATCCCGATGGTGTGTTGCGTGCACAGGGTATTGGTGCGCCACCGCCTATTTCTGGATCGGTACCTGTGGGTATGCCGCTGGATCCGCGCACCGTCAGTATTAACAATTTCAATCCGCGTCGTAGTGCAGCATTTGAAAAAGATGTGAAAGCTGAATTCCTCACTTTTTTTACCGATCTTGTTTATGACGAAAATCCTGATTTTACCGCTAAAAATCAGTTCTTTTTCGATAGCATGAGTCAATACAAAAATTCCAACCAACCCTTTAGTCAAATACAAGATGTGTACGTCGTCGAAGATAAAATTACCGTCACCAATCGTGTCGATGTGTTGCCTTCTTGGTTGCGAATCAATCAGGCTGTGTCGTTTAACCTGCGCAATACCGTCTCAGAGGGCAAGCGTATTCTCGGTGATTATGGCAATCATCGAACCGATGCCACATCCGCAAACTGGAATCGAGAAACTGCAGGAATGACTCCTAATACAACGTTTACCAGTGCTAATGAAAATGCCGATTTGCTGAATGATGGATTGCCATGGAGCAGCATTTACAGAACGGAATTTTCTGAAATAGGTGCAGGTGTTTTGTTTGATATCGATATGTGGAAAAACACGAATCTATTAATGGGCGCACGTCATGATGTTTCGCAAGCCGAAAATATTAATTATGCGGGGCGTTATTTAGTCAATACGGGAACAGCGACCAATCCAGGTGCTTATGCAGAGACAGATGATGTAGCAAGTGCATGGGACAATGGATCTTCGTGGTCAATCAGTTTGTCGCAGCAACTGCCTTACGGTGTACGTCCTTATGCGACTTTTTCAAGAGCAAGTATTTTGTTGGATGGAAATAATAATACCTTGCTCAATGATGTGATTAGTGCGGGGCATATAGGTGCTGCCGAATTAAAAGAATTAGGTGTAAAAGGCAGTTGGTTTAATGGTCGATTACATTTATCAACCACGGCCTATGAACAGGGTAGAGTGGGTGTATCAGAAAATGATGTGGCGAATGTTATTAACGCTTATGCAACGTCTACTACCACGCGCGGTGTGCAAACAGAAATTAAATGGATGCCGCGCACTAATCTTCTGTTAACACTCTATGCACTCAAGCAGGAGACTCGCTTTACGCCTAATGTGGGCGGTGTTATGCAAGTTGATGCTCGTGCACTCGGATTTGCTGATGTATTTGATGCAGATGGCAATCTTGTCTATCCCGCGGAAGCTTTTTTGTATGGTGGCCGCGCGGGCATAGTGTTGCCAAATGGATTGGAAGAGTATCAATACAAACAGGGTAATCCAGAAGAGCAATTGGGTATTACGGGTTTGTATCAACTCAATAAACAGTGGGGTTTTACATTCAAAGGCAATTATTTATCCAGCACTTGCTCGGGTAGATTGTGTCTCGTCACATTACCTTCCAGTTTGGTATTTGATGCCGGAATTTATTGGAGTGTTTCATCCATGGATATTAAGTTTGATGTGGCCAACGTGAGCGATGAAAACTATTTTCGCGCACGCACGGGCGATACCCTCGGCGATGCAATTGCACAGGCTATGTCTGGCCGTCGTATGCAGTTATCCGCTACCTATAAATTCTAAAAATTTTCTTCATTTATTTCTTCTGCAACATAACTCATCATTTTCTGGGTAGGGACGTTTCTTCTAGGTAGGGGCGTTTCACTCTACGGCGTCTTATGGCGTGACAGGCGTATATACAGCAGCATAGCTGTGGTTCGCCCTTTGCAACCATAGGGGAGTCTTTATGTCCAGATCGTACAACTTTCGTCGTAAATTAAACTTACGCAGCACTATTGCCACGCTTGTCGCGCTGGGAATTACTGCCGCGCCCATGATCCATATCAATAGTGTGTCTGCGCAAGAAGCTGAGTCGGGGGAGGTTGCTGATCTTAGTGACGTTAACGTGACTGATGATCCATTGCGTGCATTATCCAACGAACCTTCAGGTGCTTCCTTTGGTTTTGCTAAACCATTGTTGGAAACGCCACGAACAGTGACGTTTGTGAGTGAGGAGCAGTTACGTTTATACGGTGTTTCTACCGTAGAAGATTTAAGCCGTTTGGTGCCTGGTACTTACACCACGACTCGCTATGGTTTGCAGGGTGGTATTAGTGTGCGCGGTGTGTCGGCAGATTTTTATTATCGCGGCATGAAGCGTTTGCAAATGCAGGGTCACGTGCGCACTGTGTTGTCAGCCTACGACAATATTGAAGTGATTAAAGGCCCACCATCACCTCTGTACGGTATGGGTCAAATTGGTGGTTACGCGAATTTGGATCCAAAATCTAACCGTGCAAAAACCGGTAAATACATGACCAAAACGCAAGGTTACTTGCAAGCTACCGCCGGCACTTATGACAAAGCTGAAATGCAATTTGGTTTGGGTGTGCCTTTTGAAGTTGCTGGAAAAACCGCGGGTGTTTACGTGATGGGATTGTTGGAAAATTCCAATTCGTTCGTGGAAACTGTGCCCGCTAAACAACGCTTTTTGCAAGCAACCTTGAGTGTAGATAACGTGATCGGTTCTTTCCGTTTGGAAACAGGTGGTCAAATTCAAAACTCGGTGACCGCAGGTGCGTATTTTACCCGCGCCACGCAAGATTTAATTGACAACGGTGTTTATATTACCGGTCTTCCTGCAGTTGACTTGGATTTAAATAACGATGGTCGCATCGGTTATGTAGAAACTTATCTCGGATCGCCTGTAGCGGGTGGTATTAGTGGTAATAACCAAGCATTGGATCAACGTTATGCCTTGCCGCTTGATGCGGATGGAAACCCACTGCCTATCTCATCTTTCGCTAACACCATTAATGGTATTCCAAAGGCGATGATGGATTATTTAACCACCGGCGAAGGTGCATCACTGACGTGTGATATGGCGAACTACATGCGCACACAACCGGTGGCCACTACCGGTAATGGCACCTTGTTTACTCGCCAGCTTCCTGCGGGTTTTATACTCAACCCGTGTAATACAGGTGAGACGGTTTTATCTGATTCGGATTATCGTTCAAATGGTGCTTACGAGCGTGAACAAAACGCTACGCAAAAAATGTTTTATTTTGATTTAGTGAATGATTCAAATCCTGATTTCACGATTAAAAATCAATTCTTCTACGACAGCATCGATAGTTTCAAAGATTCTTGGTTGCCTTACGGTGAGAATCAAAAAATTACGATGTATGAAGATAAGGTCACTGTTACCAAACGCATTCCTTCAGACTACTTGCCCGATTGGTTAAGCGTCAATTCGTTGGGTTCTATTAACTATCGTAAAACCACTGGCTGGATTCGCAGTTCAGGAGGTGACTTCGATTATCGTCAGGATATTACGTTTGATACTGGAGCCGGTGGCAGTGGTACAGGCGGTTTCTATCCCAACACTATGTTCTGGACTCAGTTAACCAATGATGATTATCAAACAGGTGTTCCTAATACTCGTAACAACCGCTCCGAATATACTGAGCAGGGTATTGGTTTGATGTTTGATGTGGATATTTTCTCCAAAACGAATTTGGTTTTGGGTGCACGTCAAGACAAAGTGGCTGCTGATGTATTGCAGTTTGCATTGCTTAACCCCAACACCGGCAACATAGGAACACCATCACCCGCATTTATTGAAAGTTACAAAGATGGTTTGGTGTGTACGGCACCAGGTGGTTCTTGCCCAGGCGCTTACCTCTCTCCACTGGCTGAGGCTTCAGAGGAAGATTCAGGTACATCATGGAGTGCAAGTCTCTCTCATAAATTACCTTGGTACAGCATGACGCCCTACGTCACTATGGCGACATCAACCATTACGTTGGATACCTCCAACAATATGTATGAACGCCCCACCGTATTGGGTGGTAAGTTAGTGGGTGAAGCTTCATTAACTGAATACGGTATTAAAGGCACCTTGCTCGGTGGAAAAATGCAGTGGACCTTAGCGTCATTTGAACAGGAACGTACAGACGTATCTGGCGGAGCTGACCCAAGTATTAGTGCATTTGCTACCAGTACCATTACCGAAGGTATAGAAGCTAGCGTGAACTACCAAGTCACTCGTAAGTGGTTTGTTGGTGCATCGATTACAGATTTGGATGCGCGTTATCTTGATGGTGCGAGCAACTTAACCATTGATGTCACCGCAAAAGAATTAGGCTTTAAAGATTATGTATCGCCTGGTGGCGATGTGTATCCAGCGGAAGCCTTTGGTTATGGCGGTCGTCAACGTATTATTTTGAACGACCCGAATAACGTGTATGACGAAGTTCCTGGTTCACCGTCAATGCAAGCCGCGTTAAATACTACCTACAACCTCGGTAAAGGTTTCGGTATTTTAGCTAACGTGCAGTACTTCGATGAGTCATGGGCAAACCGTATTCAAACCGTCACCATTCCGGAAGCGACTGTATATAACGCCGGTATTACGTGGGATAAAGAAAACGTACATATCAAAGGTAATGTGTACAACTTAACAGATGAGCTTTATTTCCGCGCTGGTAACGGCGGTAACTCCAGTTTGATTTCTGTTATGCCGGATAAGCGTTATGAAATTTCAGTGAAAATTGATTTTTAATTGAATCATTGTTCATCACAAACTGAATTTCAAAACGGCGATAGAAATAACGGTGATAGAAATCATGATGCCATTTTCATCAGTAAAACGTTTAACCATCAGTTCAACATTATTCTGGTGGAAAGGTATTGTGAAATCGCTGTGTGTGGTTGCCGTCATGGCAGCCACACCCACGATTGTTTACGCAACGGATTTTGACTTACAAACGGCCACCATCGAAGATATTAATCAAGCGTTTGATGCGGGCGCCTTAACCTCTGAAAAACTCACACAGCTGTATTTAAATCGTATTGCGGCTTACGACCAAAAAGGTCCTAAACTCAATTCAATTATCACCCTCAACAAAGACGCTTTAGCAACCGCACGGCAACTAGATGCTGAGCGAAAAGAAAAAGGACCGCGCAGTAAGTTGCATGGCATTCCTATTGTTCTAAAAGATTTATTTGATACCAAAGATATGCCCACCACGGCAGGTTTTTTGCCGATGAAAAATTCCCAGCCCATGTACGATGCAACTGTCGTCGCGCGTTTGCGAGATGCAGGTGCCATTGTATTGGCAAAAGTAAATATGAGCGATTGGTTTGGTGTGCCCAAACCCGGCGATCAAAGTACAGTGCTCGGCCGTACGCTGAACCCTTATAACCTTGATCTCACACCCGGTGGCTCCAGTGGTGGAACAGGCGCTTCTTTAGCGGCTGCATTTGCGCAAATTGGTTTGGGTAGTGAAACCGGTGTATCCATTCGCAACCCCACGGCTAACAACAGCCTTGTCGGTTTGGCGCCATCCCGCGGGTTGATTCCTCGCGCCGGTCAGGTAATGACTTCTTTCATGCAAGAGCGTGCGGGCCCTATGGCACGCAGTGTGTATGACGTTGCCGTACTCACCGATGTTGTCGCTGGTTTTGATGCTGAAGATTTAATGACAACCGCGTCGCTCGGCAAAACGCCCAAAGAATCCTATACGGTTTTTTTGAAAAAGGATGGTTTGCGCGGTGCACGTATTGGTGTGTTTCGCGATTTATTTCGCGAAGGTGATATGCATAAAGAAGGTGTTGCTTTGGTTGACAATGCGATTGCACAAATGAAAGCGGCGGGTGCCGTGATTGTTGATCCTATTTCAACAGGCATTGATTTGTTCACGCTGCTGGAAGATACCCGCACCAATTACTATGAAGCACAGTTTTCTTACAATCTCTATTTTCGTCGTTTAGGTCCTAATGCGCCTATCAAAAATATGGATGAGTTAATTGCTAAAGGCGGCACTTTAGTAAAACCCAGCATTGTTCAAGCATACAAAGAATTTAATTCGTTAATGCATCAACCGGACTTTCTTGCGCGCAAAGATTCGCAAGAAACCTTAAAAGACGCTGCCATTGAATTAATGGTGAAATACCGTTTGGATGCCTTGGTTTATCCTTTTAAATCCGTACCCCCTGAGCCACACATGGATAAAGGAATGGAGAAAGACAATCCATTCAGTTCCATCACAGGATTACCCGCTGTCCTCGTTCCTGCCGGTTATACCAAAAAAGAAAATGGCCCCATCGCCATTGAGTTTTTGGGTAAACCTTTCAGTGAGCCTACGTTGTTCAAATTAGCTTATGCCTATGAGCAGCTTTCTAAAAACCGAAAATTGCCATCGCGCTTCCCCGCTTTAGAAGGCGAACGATTTAGTTATTAACCTCAGGTTTGATTGCTTAGCCAGTTTCCCCACTCATGTCATGAGTAATAGGTTCTCTTTCATTATTGTTTGCTGCTAATTTCACAAGGGGTTGTTATGCAAAGTCATAAGAATTTTAGTAAGTTATTTTTATCGGCCGTGCTCACGGGTTTTCTAAGCGTGGGTGTAAGCAATAGTTTTGCTGCTACTTCATTGGATCTTAATACGGCAACCATCGCGCAGTTGAATACTGCCATGAATGCGGGTGATTTAACCTCGGAAGAATTAGTGCAGCTTTATCTAAAACGCATTGAGGCCTACGACAAACAAGGCCCTAAAATTAATGCAGTCATTACACTCAATCCTAATGCGTTAAGTGAGGCAAAAGCTTTGGATGCCGAGCGCAAAAAAAGTGGGCCACGCTCACCGCTGCATGGAATTCCTGTTGCGTTAAAAGATAACTTCGATACGTTTGATTTGCCCACTACGGCAGGTTCGCAATTGTTGGCGGGTTCGATTCCACCCGATGATGCCTATGTGGTGAAAAAATTGCGCGCGGCGGGCGCTGTCATTATTGCCAAAGTAAATCTTAGTGAATTTGCGGGCAGCGGTGGTAGCGTGAGTGGCGCAACTGATCCAGCTATTTTGAAAGCCGGTCGTGTTCCTAATGGTTTTAGTTCCATGGGTTTACAAACGCGCAACCCACATGATCTTGAGCGTGGTCCCTCTGGTTCCAGTGGTGGAACAGGTGCAGCTATTGCAGCGGGTTTTGCGCAATTTGGTTTGGGAACTGATACCGGCGGTTCAGTGCGTGGGCCATCGTCGGCGAATGGCATTGTCGGTTTAAAACCCACGGTGGGTTTAATGAGTCGCGATGGCATAGTGCCACTCGCCTTAAGTTTTGATACCGGTGGCCCAATGGCACGGAGTGTTTATGATGTTGCGGTGAGCTTGGGTGCAATGACCGGTGTGGATGCGGCTGATCCAGTGACGCAAACCAGCTTTGGTAAATCACACACGGACTATACGCAATTTTTAAAAACCGGTTCACTGAAAGGTGCAAGAATTGGTGTGGGTCGCGATTTTATGGGGCGCGATAAAGGCACTGATGCCGTCATGGAAGCTGCCATTGCAACCTTAAAAAAATTAGGCGCCGAAGTGGTGGATGTGAAATATCCAGGCTACATCGTTGATGCAAAACAAAGTGTTTACAACGAATTAGTCAGCTCCGAATTTAAAGCGCAAATTACCGATTATTTACACACACTCAAACCAGGTTATCCCACTAGTTTTGATGAGATAGTCGCGCAAGCGAATAATCCTGCCACTAAATATCGCAGCCCTGAAAAAGCCGTTGCTTTGAAATATACCGCTTCTATCGCGCGTGATTTAAATGATCCGGTTTATTTAGCGATTAAAAATAATATGTTGCCTGCGATCAAAGCAGGTGTCTTAGCCATGTTTGAAAAAGATCGTTTGGATGCGATTGTTTACCCCACATCGCCAACACCGGCAACGACCATCAAACCTGAAGATCCACCGGCTGCACCTGGTAGAGGTTCTGCAACCAATATTGCCAATGCTACCGGCTTCCCGGATTTAATTGTGCCCGCAGGCATGACACCGGAAGGCTTACCCGTAACCATTTCTTTCTTTGGCGTTGCTTACAGCGAACCTAAATTATTGGCATACGGTTATGACTTTGAACAAGCCACTAAAGCCATTCGTTTACCCAAACACACACCCGCACTTAAGAGCGACAAGATCGAATAGTGGGATTATTTTGTTTGATGTTTTGTTTGACGTGTTGTTTGAAGTTTACATTGCATTTTTCGCGCGTGATTTTCAGCAGAGGTTTTATTATGAAAACAGCTAATCGCAATAATCCGCAACTTGATACACCCACACAACAAGCGAACGAAGCCCGTGCTTATGAGTGGTCGCGTCGTCGTTTTCTCACCACGAGTTTAGGCGTAGGTGCGAGCTTGGCCGTTGTGCCTTATGCGGCAAAAGTTAGCGCTGCACCGGCAATGAATGATTTGCTTAATAAATCTACCGTGGAAATCGCCAAGCTACTCAGTAGTGGCGCCGTGAGTGCGGTGGATGTCGTTAAAGCGTGCTATGCACGTATTGATGCCGTGAATCCAAAAATTAATGCAGTCGTTACCACTTGCCGTGAACGTGCTTTGGCAGAGGCCGCAAAAGCGGATGCTGCATTGGCGAGTGGAAAATCGTTAGGCCCCTTACACGGTGTGCCATTTACGGTAAAAGATTCGTTCGATACCGAAGGCGTTGTCAGCACCGGCGGTACTTTAGGGCGCAAAAATTTTATTCCTAAAAGCGATGCTACCGTCGTTGCACGTGCACGCGCAGCGGGCGCTATTTTGTTAGGCAAAACTAACACACCGGAATTTACGTTGGGTGGCGGTGGCAAAGGTACAGTCAATTTAGTGTTTGGCCTTACCAAAAATCCCTACAACCTCAATTATCAACCCAGCGGTTCTTCCGGTGGTGCTGGTGCCATAGTTGCAGCGGGTGGTGCCTATTTTGATATAGGTTCTGATTACGGCGGTTCTATTCGCGGCCCTGCGTATGCGAATGGTATTGCGGGTATTAAACCGACCTTAGGGCGCGTACCGCGCACGGGTCACATTGTGGGTTACGGTGGCCCGTTTGATTCGTTTCAAGAAACGGGGCCAATGGCGCGTCGTGTTGAAGATATTACCTTGTTGATGAATATTCTCTCCGGCCCCGATAACTGGGATGCAACCATGGCACCGGTTCCTCTCGGTGATCCTGCTGCTGTCGATCTTAAAAAATTGCGCGTCGCTTATTACACCAGCAACGGCATTATGGATCCGACTAAAGAAGTTCAAGCCTTGGTAAAACAATGCGTGGCTTATTTCAAAAAATTGGGCTGCAAAGTGAAAGAAGATATGCCGCCCAATATGGCAAAGCTCGCCGAAGTGCGTGGCAAATTTAATGGCGCTGATGACCGCGAGCATATTCGTCGCTTATTAAAATTACACGGCACTACTCAGGCTTCCCCTGGATTACGTGTAGCAGGTGAAGTGGTTAGCAGCGCTGATTTTACTCGCTTGTGTGAAGAGATGGATGCGATCAAGAGCGAACAACTCGCGTGGTTTGAGCAATACGATTTAATTATTTGTCCAGCGAGTCAACGCGCGCCCATTCCGTTAGATTTTGAGCAAGCACCTGAAGTTCGTTCTAAATCCAGCTACACCAGTCAATACAACACTACCGGTTGGCCGGCGGGTGTAGTGCGTGCTGGCACATCCAAAGAGGATGCAGGCTTGCCGCTCGGTATTCAATTAGTTGCACAACCATGGCGTGATGATGTGGTGATAGCGGCAATGGCTTACGTTGAACAACAAACCGGTGGTTGGCAACCGCCTGCAATTATCGCGAGTTAATTCACGGCTGATTGCGACCTAAATAGCGTGTCGCAACCAACCCATATCCGTTCACTATTCAGAGCGAGAAAAATCATGACCATTGAGAGTGAAGTCATTGAACAACCAACGCGTCGCGGCTTGTTGGGTTTACCACAGGCTCCTGTATTTTCAGACGCACAAACAGTATCGCATCGCCAATTATTTGCCTCTGCTTCCGCACTCACTGCAGCGGTAGCGGCAAGTGTGCAATCGGCACAAGCGTCAACGGATAAGTCCGATGACATTATTTATATGTCAGCCACTAAATTAGCCGGTTTAATTCGCGCGAAAAAAGTGTCAGCACTGGAAGCGGTGGATGCATATATCGCACGGCAATTGGATGTAAATGATCGTTTGAATGCCGTAGTCATGAATTGCTACGAGCGCGCGCGCGAAGAAGCGAAAGCCTTGGATGCGAAAGCTGCGAAAGGGCAATTCATGGGTGCCTTACACGGCGTGCCTATGACTATTAAAGATTCATTGGATACTGAAGGCGTTATTACCACGGGCGCTACTTTTGGGCGGCAACAATATATTCCTGAAAAAGATGCGACCGTTGTGGCGCGTGTGCGAAAAGAAGGTGCGATTTTATTAGGTAAAACCAATACCCCCGAATTTACTCTGGGTGGTTTAGGTGGCATTACGGCGGCGAGTAATTTGTTATACGGCGCTTCACACAATCCTTACGATTTAGCGCGTACAACATCGGGTTCATCCGGTGGTGCCGGTGCCATTGTCGCGGCGGGTGGTGCGGCATTTGATATAGGTTCTGACTGGGGTGGTTCTATTCGTGGCCCTGCGAATCACAATGGTATTGCAGGTATAAAACCTACCAGCATTCGTGTACCACGCACCGGTCATATTGTGGATTACGGTGGTATTTTTGATTTGTGGCAACAGTTAGGTCCCATGTGCAGACGTGTTGAAGATATTGCACTCATCACGCCGATTATTTCAGGGCCTGATTATCGCGATGCCTCTTGTTCACCCGTACCTTGGGCTGATCCTGCGAAAGTAAATTTAAAAAAATTGCGTGTCGCTTATTGTGTGGATAATCGCGCAACCGGTGAAGCAGCAACCGATGACGATACGAAAAAAGTCGTGCGTCAAGTTGCCAAGTGGCTCAACGGCGATGTTGCGAGTGTTACAGAAGATGCGCCGCAAGAAATTTTGGAACGTTTGCGTGATGCACGCATGACTTTATCCACCGGCGATGGTGGTGCTTTTTATCAACGCTTAGCCGATCGTTGGGGCACTAAAAATATTTCGCCACAACGTAAAGCGCGTATGGCTACTGCTGTGCCCGTCACGTCGGCGGTCATGGTAGAAGCTTGGGAAAAGCAAGATTTGTGTAAAGCGCAAATGTTGGATTGGATGAAAAGTTATGATGTGTTTGTGTGCCCTACATCCAATAAGCCCGCGCAATTAATTGATGGCCCTAGCAGCCCGCAAAATAATAATCCCGATGGTTGGCCTTACACCGGTGTATTCAATTGCACAGGGTGGCCATCGGTGGTGGTGCGTTGTGGTAGTTCTGCCGATGGAAAATTACCCATAGGTTTGCAAATTGTTGCAGCGCCTTGGCGGGAAGATATTTGTATCGCGGTAGCGAGTTTTATTGAAAGCCAAAGTGGTGGCTGGAAAAAACCACCTATTTAATCTGTTCTGTGTTGCCTCCTCAACAATGACGCAGAGTGTCTTATTGAACTCTGCGTATTCGCTTATGAATATTCACCTCTGGAGAAAACCGCCATCATGAAAATCTATTCGCCTTTAATAACATTTTTCTGTGTGCTTATTGTGAGTTCACCACTGGCAAAAGCAGAAACACTCGATTTGGAAACAGCAACGATTCTTGATTTGCAAAAAGCTTACGATGCTGGGCTAAGTTCGGAAAAAGTCGTCTCTGTGTATTTACAACGCATCGCCGCTTACGATCAAAAAGGTCCTAAATTAAATACCGTTATTACCTTGAATGAAAAAGCCATAGCAACCGCAAAAGCGCTTGATGCTGAACGTAAAACCAAAGGTCCTCGTTCACTGCTGCATGGCGTACCCATTTTAGTAAAAGATAATTTCGATACCTTTGATATGCCCACCACGGGTGGCTCAAAAGCCTTAAAAGGTTCGGCTCCGCTGTACGATGCATTTACCATTAAAAAATTGCGTGAAGCAGGCGCGATTATTATCGCCAAAACGAATTTGGATGAATTTGCGCGTGGCGGCACAGGTACCAGTTCACTCGGCGGGCAAACCTTAAACCCTTACAACCTGAAAAAAATTCCCGGAGGTTCCAGTGCGGGTTCTGGTGCAGGTATTGCCGCGCTATTTGGGCAAGTGGGTTTGGGCACTGAGACCGGCTCATCTATTCGTCAGCCTTCATCCAAAAATAATTTGGTTGGCTTTTCTCCTTCACAGGGGTTAGTGAGTCGTCAGGGCATTATTCCTATTTCCATCACTTATGATCGTGCTGGCCCTATGGCACGCAGCGTTACCGATGCTGCCATTGTGATGAGTGTGATGGCAGGTACAGATGCCGCAGATTTATTCACGCTCGCCAGTTTGGGTAAGGTTCCCAGCGATAACTATTTAAGCGCATTAAAAAAAGATGGACTCAAAGGCGCGCGCATTGGTGTACTGCGCGATTTATTTGGCAAAGAAAAAGCGGATAAACCGGCGGTTGATTTAATTGAAGCGGCCTTAGTCACTTTAAAAGAACAGGGCGCCACCATTATTGATCCACTCGATCCTGGTGTGGATCTGTGGGCCACACTGCGCGATACCAGCGCAGGTACTGGTGAATACAAACAATCCATCAATGCCTATTTCGCCGCGCGCGGTTCAGCAACGCCGGTTAAAAATCTCTCAGAATTAATTGCTTCTGGTGGGTATTTAGGACGCCTGAAAAAAATGTATGAAGAATCCAACAGTGTGGGTGAAATGACGTACAACGCCGATTACATTGGCCGCTACAAAGGCAAACAAGTTATTCGCGAACGCATGATGGCACTTATGCAGGAATGGCAATTGGATGCGGTTGTGTACCCTTTTGAAACCAAACCTGCCCGAACCATAGAAGAAGCTGCGCCCAATGCTGGAGAAACCGTTGTGGATAACGATCGCACTAATCGTGCGCCCGGCGGTGGTAATCGTTTAAGCACCGTATCCGGTTTGCCTACTATCGTAGTGCCGGTTGGATTTAATACCGATGGTGTTGGCGTGTCATTGGAGATTTTAGGAAAACTCTACGATGAGGCCACCATTGTTCGCTTGGCTTACGCTTATGAACAAGCGGCACCACATCGAAAATTACCCGCTACAACCCCATTACTTGGTATTGAGAAAATAGAGTATTGATTGATGTGGCGGGATATCTGTCCCGCGAAAACTTCTCTTTTTTTTTGCAGGAGCGCGATGATAAGCCATGAAAATTTTTCGACTCACTACGAGTAGGATAACCGATTGGCTCGCATTTTTTGATCATCGCGCCTTTTGCGACAATCCAGCGCTACAAACCTGTTATTGCACCTATTTTTATTCGCCCAAACAACCAATAGCCGATTTTCCTCACCCCAAAACAAATCGTGAGTACGCGCTCCAATTAATGCACGCTGGGCTGCTGCGGGGTTATCTTGTTTATGATGAGGAAAAGAAAGTGATTGGTTGGTGTAGTGTCAATCAAAAACAAGCTTTTTTTAAAATCCCCGCTGTGTGTTCTAACTCTACACTGTATACCGCTGAAAATTCAGTTTTGGCGATTATGTGTTTTGTTATAGATCCCGCGCATCGAGGTAAAGGCATCACAACCAAGCTGGTCAGCAGAATAATCCGCGACGCTAAAAAATCCGGCATAACGACAATAGAAGCATATCCCAAGAAAAAAGCACGCACTCCCGTTGGTGCTTTTCATGGTGGTTATTCAATGTATAAAAAATTAGGTTTTGTCGATGGTGAAAGTGATTCCGGTGCGGTGGTTTTTTACGCTATTCAGTAGTATCTATTCTTGACAGAAGAGTTTATTTTTTTACTCTCATGGCACTTTTATTTAGCTTTTATTGAGCGTCATTCTTAATGGCTGTTTGCTCCATAAGTGCTTTGTGTTGCGCGGTAGCATTTTCATAGGCCGATGCAGCTGCGTCGCGATTTTGAAACTCAAATATTTCACGAATAGTGCATTGGTTTTTCCCGGTAAAAATTTTATCCATGTTAATGCCGCACAGTTTGTTGAGATGGCCGACGAATGCAATATGCGGTGTGGTGGCAAGGTCGGGACAGTTGGGGTTTGCGGTAGCTATGTAGTATCCGCGTGTGCCATTGATAAAAATGAACTCATCACCGTTTACCCCGTAATGACGAATCTCATTAATCCTGAGGCAGGCGCTACCATCTTGGCCGGTATTTTTACTGAGAATTTCTGCAACTGAAGGTATCTCGGGGCCAGTTGCGCAAGCGGTAAAACAGCAAGTGATAAAACATAAGAGTGGCAGTAAAACGACTGGCGTGTTGTCAGTGAAATAAGGTTTTTTTTCCATAACTTTACCTCTCAATAAGTAATACGTGAATTTGCTTGAGTACACAGATGCGTTATTTTTGAAAGGTTTTTTACCGGCGATCAAGAATACGAATTATTTCTGTTGCTTGCGTCCGAAAATGTTCTGAAAGTGTTACCGTTTTTAATTCTTCCGCCAGTTCGCGTGCTTCTGCTTTAAATCCTAGCTGCATTGCAGCAAAGGCGCGTATGTAGAGAAGCCCGTCGCGTTGTTCAATGGTATCCACTTTGGTAATTGAGCGAGTAGTGATTGCGGCTTCCGAGAAGAGATTTTTCTGCATCTGTAAATTGGCTAATAATAATCGCGCATCGATATTGTTGGGTTCTATTTCCAGCAATGACTTTAATGTGTTAATGGCAGCGTCCGGCTTATCGTAGAGTGAGAGTTGCGCAAGATTCAGCAAGAGTTGTGGGCTACGGTTGCCCAGTTCAACTGCTTTCGTGAAGTTCTCTACCGCTTTACTTTGATTGCCTTCTTGCCAGGCTAGATAACCCAAGTTTGCCCAAGGTTCTGATCGTTTAGGCTTTTCGAGTGTGAGTTGATCAAGACGTTGACGTGCTTCGGCTTGTTTGTTCGGCAGTCCCATGAGCAACTCTGCTTGCAGTTCGCGCACTTCAAACATGTCTGCCGGTTTACTTGTTAATTTTTTGGTTTCATCCAGTTTTATCTTAACCATGAGTTTGGAAAAAGAAGTTTTCTGTATGTAAGTCAGCAAATCACGCTCAAGTTCGGCGAAGGGCATCCTATAAATTGTCTCCAGTGCTAGCACCGAAGGCATGCCGCTATTGATGGCCTCTACTAAGTTCCAAAATTTTCCACGATATTTAGCTGTGGTGTTTAGCATATGAACTAATGCCCAACTCTGACTATAAAGACTGCCAGCTTTTTGGGTTTCGTTGTAATACGGTGACGATTTATCTGCAGTAAGAATCGTCTCTAATGACACCCAAGGTTTATTATTTAATTCATAGAGGTGGCCCGGTAATACATCACCGATTTCTGTTTCAGCGCCGGCAGGGCTGAGTGTGGAATAGAGCTCTGCCAAACCTTCGTTGAGCCATGGAGGTAGCCTAAAGCCAGCATTCTGGAAAACGAGGTGAGTATATTCATGTGATGCAATCTGCGAACTTTCCGCAGATACATCTCCAATCACAATAAAGTCACGACCGAAATGATTTAAATAGTAGGCAGCGGCGACTTCATTAAAAGTAAATGGCTGGTATTGTTTCTTCGAGCCAAAAATCACCACAGAAACGGGATTCGAATTTTCAAGTTTAGCGCCGACCAATTGAATGAAGAAGCCGCGCACACGCTCGAACTGGTTAAGAACATCACGTGTTTTACGTTCACTAACCGTAGAGTAAACGTGAAAATTATCATTGCGTATTTCGATCCATTTCGGCTCAGCGGCAATGCTTGTGTTCGTGAGTAAAATGGTGAGTATCAATGCTATTAAAAGCACCAGTGAATGAGAGCGTAATAACCGCGCATCCGATGCTTGTCTATACATAGTGTATTCCCTCTTATCCATTTACATATCTGCCAGAAATTCTTTGCTCACAAAAATACGTTGCTTACAGCGATAGTGTGATGAGAGAGAAACGCTTAACAACGTAAAGTGTTTCTCTTTTTTTCATACCTATTTTCCAATCACTTTATTAACTCATCACTTGCCAATCTAATTACTTGCCAATCTCATCACTCGCTAATGCTGGTGTATTCACCGGCAGGGTGACGGCTTGGGTGGCTTGTTCGTAGTCGTAGGCGAAGGACAGGAGTCTGCCTTCGCTGAAAGCGCGTCCCATGAGTGAGAAGGTGACGGGGAGGCCGAGTTTGCTCATTCCGGCGGGTACCACCAAATCGGGGAAGCCGGTGATGTTGGCGATGTTGAGCGGTGAGTTGCCACCTTCGCCTCGGGCAGGTACTTGGTCTGGTAATTCAATCAGTGCAACTGGTGAGGGTGACGTAGGGTAGAGCAGTGCGGCCAGTTTGTGGTTGGCGAACACGCCTTCCATCGCATCGTGGATGTATGCCATGCCTTGTTGTTTGGCGGCGAGGTAAACGGGGTCATCTAACTCCAAGGATGTTTCTGCTTGGTATTTCAAGCCTACCGCTTTACCGGGTGAGCGGTATTTGGTTTTGGGGTTGTTCGCCAGTGCGGCGAGGTCGTAAATCGTTTTGGGGTATTTGGCATCGGTCGTCGCTAAGTAGTCAGCGATTTGCGTTTTGAATTCGGCCGAGCGAATGGTGTTGTACAGGGGGCCGCGTGCGCCGAGTACGGGCGGTGGTATTCGAACATCCTCAACGATAATGGCGCCGAGTGAACGCAGTGTTGCTATGGCTTTTTCTAACACGGCATCTATGTCTTTATCCTGCCCGAAAAAGTCGCGGGCTATGCCGATGCGAGCGCCTTTCAGGCTGCCTGCTTTTAAAAACTGGGTGTAGTCCGTGGGAACGCGTCCTGCACTTTTGAGGGTGGCATCGTCATCGGGATCTATACCCACGAGTACATTGAGTGCCATGGCGATGTCATAAGTATTGCGTGCGAGTGGGCCGACGGTATCAAAGCTCAGGGCGAGGGGTACAACGCCGTCGCGGGAGACTAAACCGTGAGTGGTTTTTAGCCCGAAGGTGCCGTTAGCAGAGGCGGGGCCGCGCACCGAAGCGGCGGTATCTGTGCCCAAACCAAACTGCGCGAATACCGCCGCAATTGCCGCGCCTGTACCGCCCGATGAACCACTGGGGCCGCGTTTAAGATCATGAGGGTTGAGCGTTTGCCCACCCTGTGTGGAATAACCATTGGGCACACGGCCTTTTTTGATAAGTTCTGGATCTGTCGCACCAGAGACCGAGCCACCGCCACCCGCCCATTCTGATAAGTTCACTTTGGCGATAATGATGGCTCCGGCGGCGCGTAATTTTTTCACCACAAATGCATCATCCGGTGGGATAGAACCATCCAGTAGTTGCGAGCCCGCCGTGGTGGGCATATCCATGGTGTCGTAATTGTCTTTGAGAACGATAGGGATGCCATGCAGGGGGCCGCGAATCTTGCCGGCGGCACGTTCAGCATCCAGCACTTTGGCTTCTTCAAGTGCTTTGGGGTTGAGGTAAATCACGGTGTCGATCTTCGGGCCTTTTTGATCGTAGGCTGCAATGCGTGCGAGATAGGCTTTGGTCAGGGTTTCAGCACTCAATGAGCCATCCGCAAAGGCGGCGTTAATGTCGGCGATACTGGCTTTGGTGATATCCAAGGCGGTGGCGGTCAAGGGCGCCAAACTGCTGATCGATAGGGCAATGGCAAGCGCAAGGTTACGAATTCGCATAGTGATCATCGTCGTTAAAAAGTGAATGTTAAATCGAGGCACCTGATTTAGGGTTGTGGTGCCTCGGTGTTCTGCGGCCTGCCGATTAATCACCCAGCGTATCGCTAGGTAACTTGGGCGTAGTCGGAGGCAATACCAAGGCTTTGGTTTCTTGCTCGAAATCGTAGCCATAGCCCAATAATTTAGCTTCGCTCCACGCGGGGCCAAAAAATGACAGAGTGACCGGTAAGCCTGCGGCCGTTTTACCGGAGGGGACAATCAAATCGGGGTAGCCCGTAAAATTGGCCATGGCAGTGGCGGATGATGGCCAGCTCATGCCATCCGGTGGGGTAATCAGCAGTGCCGCTTTGGGCATGGTGGGGTAAACCAGCGCATCCAATTTATGTTTGCTCATCATGGCATCCACACTGGTACGTACGGCGGGCAACAAGGCGTTTTTCACGGCAAGGTATTCAGGGTCATCGAGCGCGAGCGAAATACCGGGCGATGCAACCCATGCCAAACCTGCTGCTTTGCCGGGGCTGCGATACTTTGTGGCAGGATCGTTGGAAAGGCGCACTATGTCATCAAATGACTTGGGGTAGCCTTTTGACGTGGTTTTCAGGTAGGTGGTCAGGTCAGCTTTAAATTCAGCGCGAACGACTGTGTTGTAAATGTAACCGCGACTTTCACGAACATAATCGGGTATGACTACCGGGTCGATAATCGTGGCGCCAAGTTTGCGCAGGGTGGCGATATTCTCAGCGAAGATTTTATCCACTTCTGGATCTTGCCCCAGATAATCGCGATTCACCCCAATGCGAGCACCTTTGAGTGAGCCTCGTTTTAGATAGGGCGTGTAGTCTTTCAGGAAGCGGCCTTCACTTTTCGCGGTAGCCTCATCGGCTTTATCCACTCCGGTCATCACGCCCAAAGAAACAGCCACATCGTATACCGAGCGCGCCATAGGGCCAGCGGTATCGAAGGATAAGCCCAAAGGGATAATCCCATCACGGCTCATTAAGCCGCGCGTGGGTTTTAACCCCACAATCCCATTGTGCGATGAAGGGCCCCGCACCGAGCCTCCCGTATCCGACCCTAAACCCAGCTGCGCAAAACCTGCCGCAATACTGGCACCAGTTCCGCCAGAGGAACCTGAGGGGCTACGTTCAAGATCATGCGGGTTACGGGTTTGCCCTCCGGCAGAGCTAAAACCGCCGGGAATAAAACCGGCTTTCACGATATCCGGTGGCGCGCCAGCGGCTGAACCACCCGAACCCGCCCATTCGGACAAGTTGGCTTTGGCAATAATAATCGCGCCCGCTTCACGCAGTTTTTTGGTGATAAACGCATCGTCCGGCGGAATAGAGCCTTCCAATAATTGCGAGCCGCCGGTGGTGGGCAAATCAAAAGTATCTATGTTGTCTTTCAGTATCACGGGAATACCGTGTAGCGGGCCGCGAATTTTGCCAGCGGCACGCTCGGCATCCAGGGCTTTAGCTTCGGCCAGCGCTTTTTTATTCAGCGTAATCAGTGAATCCAGCGTGGGGCCTTGTTGGTCATAGGCTGCAATACGCGCAAGGTAAGCAGCAGTAAGGGTTTCCGATGTCAGTGAACCCGTTTTAAACGCCGCGTTAATATCGGCAATGGTGGCAGTATTCAAATCCAGCGCAGCGGCGTAATGGGCATTGCCCATGAGTAATGCGCACGCGAGTGCCAGTGTTTTGATGGGTTTGATCATGGAAAATTCCTTCGAAGGTTCTTCGGTGATGGTTCTTCGGTGAAGGTTCTTCAGTGGTGGTTCTTCAGTGGTGGTTGTCACGCACTGTGAATTACCGCAATGAAAAAGCGCTGCATTTGAGACGCGCGCCTATCACCGACCCCTACCCGTGGACCTGATCAAGTAGGGGGTTGAAACCTCCTTATCGTCTTCTCGTTAATCAATGGTTTTAGTGTATTAATGATGTTGGCAATCAATCCGGTTGATTGTTTAAACGTGGATTCGCATGACTAATCAACTTCACGGCATTTTGGCTCAGTGGTACGCCCAGCGCGATTTATATCGCTGGGTGTTAGGCACTGTTATCACGATTGAAGGTTCAAATTATCGCAAAGCTGGTGCGATGATTTTAGTGAATGAGTTGGGGCAATACTTTGGGTTAATCAGTGGTGGATGTTTAGAAAAATCATTATTAGTCGATGTAAAAAAAGTATTAGCGTTTGATCAACCGCTGCGTGTTTTTTTTGATTCCAGTGATAATTCGGATTCACCTTGGGCAAAGGCGTTGGGTTGTGGTGGTAAGGTCACGGTGTTGTTGCAGCCCATCCACAATAGAAATAGCTACCATCATTTAGATGCGTTGTATCTCGCATTAAAAAATCGCGCAGCGGGTTATTACGTAATTTCACTAGGGGATAATCACGCGCTGAATAAATTCGTCAGTCCCGTTTCTTTTTCAGCACTGGATAATTCATCCACGTATTTAACGCATTTAACACATTATTGTTGCGATGAATCCGGACATTCACTGCTTGCGATTGCGGTGCGACCACAAACGCACATCATCATTTTTGGCGGCGGAATTGATGCAATTCCTGTGGTGCAAATGGCAAGTGTTTTAGGTTGGCAAATAACTCTCATCGATAACCGAGTGGGTTACGCAAAATCAACAGATTTCCCTGCTGCGCACAGCATTATTCGAGAGAGCGCTGATGCGCTTTGTGTGCAAGAAGTCGTTCACTACATCGATGCAGCCATTGTGATGACACACAATATGGCGATGGATGCTCTCGCGATCAGTTGCTTACAAAATTCCACGGCACGTTATATTGGTTTGCTGGGCCCAGAGCAGCGCAAATACAAAGTCTTACATCACGCAGGTATCAGCGATTCAATAACAATTCATGGCCCTATGGGAATGTCTATTGGTGGTGACTTACCGGAATCAATCGCCTTAGCTACGCTTGCACAATGTCATCAAGTGTTAGAGGCAAACCCATCGCACTACCACACTGTAGGCATTCAACACTCTGCACCAACTCCTAGTCACCAGGGTCAGTTTGCGTGAGTTTGCATATTCTCGTGCTCGCCGCAGGTGAGGGCAGCCGCTTTGGTGGAGCAGTGAAACAACTTGCGATGATTGGCGACAAAACCATGCTCGAACATGCGCTTACCAAAGCATCAACGCTTGCACCTCAGCGCGTGAGTGTGGTCTTGGGTTTTGTACACGAACAATTATCGCCTTTGGTTGGGCAAGCGCAGGTGGTTATAAACCCCACTTGGAAAGAGGGAATTGGCTCCTCTATCGCCTGTGGTGTTGCCGCACTACCGGCCAGTGCCAGTGCCGTTTTAATCATGCTGTGCGATCAAGTTGGGCTGAGCCGATTAGATTTAACCTGCTTAATCCGTCGTTATGAATCGCTAAGTCACGCATCAACTCCGCCCATCGTGTGCGCCAGTTATGCGGATGGCCTAGGTGTTCCCGCCATTTTCCCCAGTCACTTTTTTAAACAACTCATAGCGCTCAAAGGTGATCAAGGCGCGAAACATCTTCTACAACAACATTTGGTAGTGCGCGTCCCTTTGGTAACTGCCGCCATGGATATAGATACGCAGGAGCAGTGGGTTAGCTTGAAGTGGCAAAAACTGATATAGCCGGTGGGGTGTGAAGCCGGGTATCCGTCTGATGGGGGACAATATAGACAGTGCCATTGGCACTCAGAGGAGTAGGCAGTGACGAGATTTATTGCCAATGGTAAGAGCTGCGAGGTTAAGGGGCTTGATCCGGCGACGCCCTTGCTTTGGGTCTTGCGTGAGAATCTCGGGTTAGTGGGCGTGAAATTTGGTTGTGGGATTGGCCAGTGTGGCGCTTGTACCGTGCATCTCAATGGCAACCCTGTACGTTCCTGCCTCTTGCCTTTATCGGCAGTCGCCGATCAGAAAATCACGACCATTGAAGGTCTTGCATCACCCGATGGCACACTGCATCCGCTCCAGCAAGCGTGGATCGATCACGATGTCCCCCAATGTGGTTACTGCCAAGCGGGACAACTCATGAGTGCCGCTGCGTTACTCAAGCAAAAAAAGAATCCTTCAGATGCCGATATTGATAGCGCCATGAGTGGCAATATCTGCCGTTGTGGAACCTACCTGCGCATACGTGCGGCTATTCATTCAGCGGCTGAGTCACCTTCAGGCGCCACGGCTGTAGCCCTCGGTGATGAAGCATCGACAATTGCATCCGAGGCCTAAGCCATGAATAAACTCCTCGCCAATGCCGCTTTGGGTGATGCTGATATTCAGCAATTAATGAGCGGCGTGCTCTGTGAGCCTGCGCCGGTTTCGCGACGCCAATTTCTGAAGCTTGTAGGCTTGGCCGGTGGTGGTTTAGTTTTAGCGTTCTACCTTGGCGATAGCCAAGAAGCTGTAGCGCAAACCGCAACGGATTTTGCGCCCAATGGTTTTGTACAAGTGCGCAGCAATGGCGAGATTATTATCTTTTCCAAATGCCCCGAGATTGGCCAAGGCATTAAAACCGCCTTTGGTTTGATTATCGCCGAAGAGCTAGACGCCGATTGGCAGCGCGTTCAAGTCAAGCAAGCAGCTATTAATCCTGCGGTTTATGGCCGCCAAGGCGCCGGTGGGTCAACTTCTATCCCCTCAAATTGGGATCAACTTCGGCAAGCGGGCGCTATGGCGCGCAGCATGTTGGTGAGTGCCGCAGCGCTGGAGTGGAATATCCCCGAATCCGAGTGCCACACCCGAGCCAGTACCGTGGTTAGTAAGGATGGCCGCAGCCTCAATTACGGTGATCTGGCGACTAAAGCCGCGAAACTGCCGATACCCGATGTGGCATCGCTTAAACTCAAAGCGAGCAGTGACTACACACTTTTTGGCAAGCGCTATACCGGTGTCGATAATCGCCAGTTAGTCACCGGCCAGCCGCTCTTTGGTATTGATACTCAATTGCCCGGTATGGTTTACGCAAGCTACACCAAATGTCCCGCTTTTGGCGGAACAGTCTTAAAAGCTAATCTGGCTGCCATTAAACAGCTGCCCGGTGTTATTGATGCTTTTGTGCTTGAAGGCACAGGTTTAGCGACTGAAGTCGTCGCGGGCGTTGCGATTATCGCCTCATCCACGTGGGCGGCATTTTCCGCTAAAAAACAGCTCAACATCGAATGGGATGAGACTCGCGCAAGCAAAGATTCATCCGCTGAGTTTGCAAAGCGCGCGCAAGTACTGGCTGAAAAATCGGGTGCTCAAACACTGCGCACTATTGGTGATGTGGATGTCGCGCTAAAAAATTCGGCTCAGCAAATATCCGCTTTTTACACCTATCCCTATGCCGCTCACGCAACCTTAGAGCCACAAAACTGTACCGCTTGGTTTCACGATGGTCGCATGGAATTGTGGTCGCCCACGCAACAGGCAGATTCAAGTCTTGCACTCATCGCCAAAGTCACCGGGCTACCGCTGGATAAAATTACCCTGCACCAAACCCGCGTAGGCGGGGGTTTTGGGCGCAGATTAATGAATGATTACGCCTGCGAAGCAGCGGTTATTGCGCGCGAATTCGCCAAACGCCAAAACGCACCGGTGAAGTTAACCTGGACGCGCGAAGATGATTTCAGCCACGATTTTTATCGCGTTGCAGGCTCCCATGTATTAACGGGTGGTGTAGATGCCGAGGGCAAACTCAGCGCATGGCGCGATCATTTCATCACCTTCACGGCCGATGGCGAAAAGCCGGTGTCTGGTGGAAATATCGACGTGGATGAATTCCCCGCGTTGTTAGTCCCCAACTATCATCTGACCCAATCATTCATCAATTCAGCAACCCCCGCCGGCCCTTGGCGTGCGCCGCGTTCCAATTCCATCGCTTTTGCTGTGCAGTGTTTTCTGCATGAACTTTCGGTAGCGGCCAAACGCGATCACAAAGAATTTTTATTGGATCTTCTCGGTGAGCCACGCTGGTTAACGCCGGGAAATATTCGTGCACTCAATACCGAGCGTGCGGCGGCGGTTATAAAACTGGCTGCCGAAAAAGCAGGCTGGGGGAAAAAACTGAAAAAAGGCCACGGGCTTGGTTTGGCATTTCATTTCAGTCACGCGGGGCACGTTGCCGGTGTGGCCGAAGTGAGTGTTGATAAGAACAAAAAGCTCAAAGTGATTCGTGTCGTCATGGCGGCGGATGTAGGCCCCATCATCAACTTGAGCGGCGCCGAAACGCAGGTTCAAGGCGCGGTTATAGATGCCTTAAGTCTCATGTTTGCGCAGCAAATTACCCTGCAGCAGGGGCGCGTACAAGAAGTTAATTTCGATCAATACCCGCTATTACGCATGCCACACGCCCCGCTAGTCGAAGCCCATTTTATTGAAAGCCACTACAGCCCTACGGGCTTGGGTGAACCCGCGCTTCCTCCCTTAGCACCTGCTATAGGCAACGCTATTTTTGCCGCGACGGGCGAACGCGTTCGCACACTGCCGTTAACAGCATCCGGCTTTAGTTGGAGTTAGCACCACCGATACGACGCAGAGCTTCATCAGGTTATGCATAACGGGTTCCTTTACGTCGTGGTTTTACTTAAAAATTAATGACTAACTTGATTTTGCAAATACATTAACGCGTGGTGATATTTTTTAACTCGCTCAAGATCTTTATCGGTAACTGCGGGTAGGCGAGTTAAATCTAAATTATCCTGAATGTCTTGAATTTTTACTTGCGTTGCCA
>JACCDR012054095.1_pt1 | contig 215859 bp, 190 predicted proteins | sample 7446431 | NCBI WGS metagenome assembly JACCDR01 (sample SAMN15323443, study PRJNA562643) | freshwater metagenome | isolation source: river surface water | place: USA:Blue River Watershed | collected 2017-08-17
ATTCTGGATCATGGAAGTCTGATACATCCACATTCGTTGCCTTTGCAAGTTTCTTCAAAGCAGGTTTGTCTGCAGTAGTGATAATCCCTTCACGTACCATATTAGCAAACACATCTGAGATATTATCATTGTCTGTAATAGACTTGATCTTGTACAATGCGTAATATCTGTCAGTGAGAGCAATGTTATTGAGATCTGGACGAAGACTCTTGGATGAAGATGCTGCATTGTACTCAACTATTCCATTTACTTCTGTGAAGTAGCAATTGATATATTGCTGGCAAAACGGACGAGTATGATCATTGAATGTGTTATCAGAATCCAAAATACACTTAAGCGTTTGTTCACTTAATTGAGTCCCTTCGTCATCAATCAGATTATCCATGTGAACGCGATATAGTTGAATGTTAAGAACACTAAACGTTCTTGTTGCATAGTTAAATACATCAAGAACATGATCAGCATCATCCAAATGCAAAGTGAATGACTTGGTCTTATCAGTGTAAGAACACTTTTGAATGTAATCATGATCAAGATTTACTTCCTTGATAGAATTCAACTCAGTGTTGATCTCGCTAGATACCAATCGCAAAGCTCGTGGCTTTATCATAATCATATTTCCATGACGTCTCTTCAGTTCATTAATCCGAATAGGAACTCGTTGGAAGTTAGTACAACAGAAGTAGATGATCATCTTATCGTTCTTGTAAAACCCGACTGAGAACGAGATCTTCAATTTGAGTAATGCTTGATTAACAGTGTTTTGCGAAAGCAAGTTTTCAAACTGAGTACGAATAGTTCCATATCCGGTAAGCATAGGAAGCACTGCTCCAGCCATTCCAATTATACAATCAATTGCAAGGTCAAGCTTACTCTGAACTATATCGAGTTTGGTATTGGTATCTTGAGTATGTGATATCAAGGATGTAGTCATTGCCTTGAGCTCTGCGATCTCATTGCTCTGAGTAGTAATCATCTGACTCTGCTTGAGATTATCCTGATGCAATGTCTGATTATCTTGATGAAGACGATCCATCTTCTCGTGTAATGACTTATTCTCTTTAGTCAGATGAGCTTTATCGGATGCTTCCACTGCTGTCTCATACTTGCTATAGTACAGAATTACCTTCTGCAAGAACTGAAAGTATTTAGCATATTTGATTGGATCTACAGACTGTTCTGAACGTCGTTGCGCTCGCTGTAAAGCAGTGAAGAAGGACTCTGGTGTTAACATGTAGATCTTTGCAGGACGCCCACCTTTTGTGCTAGTTGAGTTTTGCCGGACGTCCGGCAAAACATAATCTTCACCTTCGATAAATTTAAGAGCATCTAAACGATCTTTGATATGATTGCTACGAGTACTTGTAGCAACTCCAAACTCAACTAACTTCTGGTGTGGAATGATGAACTTACCTTCATTCTCCATAGAAGCATACTCCATGAATTCATCCATGAAAGAAATGTCTTGATCCGGATAGAAACGCTGTTGCATCTCAATCACGAAATCTCTGAGTAGAATGGCTTTGTTAAGAGCCACCAGTTCATTGATGTAGGCAGTAATAAGAGAAATATCCAACATACTCACTCGAGACGTTGATGGGGGGGGGGTAAATGCAGGTTGTGCAAGGGCTGATTAGCTAGCAAGATTATATTTATTTATATCATCATCAATTTTATGCTCTCTTTGCAGTAGGGGCCCCCTTATCTATTGATTTAATCGATAATGTAAAAAAATACAAATACTTGATAGGATCCACTGACTGACCAGATGCGCGTTTAGCTCGCTGTAAAGCAGTGAAGAAGGACTCTGGAGTTAACATGTAAACATGCTTAATTACAGTTCCACCTTGAGGTCTGACCTGCAGGATATCCTGCAGCTGGTAATCTTCATCCTCTATAAGTCCAAGACTCGTTAACCGATCCTTGATATTACTACTACGAGCACTAGTAACAACTCCAAACTCAACCAACTTCTGATGCGGAATGATGAACTTACCTTTTATAAAAAAAATAGTTATGAACTATTCTATTCTGCATCTTCCCCTGCCTCATTCTCCATGATATTCATGATCTTATCTAGCGTGGAGAATACTCCATCTAGCTTTGTATTCTTTTGAGGCATCTGACCAGCCTTCTTCCTGAAGTGGAAGATGATACGCTTGAACTGACACAGCGTGGCTTTATCGATATGTAGATCATTGCTGATGTCATTGATAAAGTTCTCAAATATGATTGCTGGATTACCGGTAGCTACAAAATCTTTATAATATGAGCTCATGCCATTTTTGAGCATATCAACGCTGTTCTCGATTAACCTGAATGCCTTGTCACACCGTGGTACTTGCTTCTTGGCAGTAGTAATAGCTGTGATGATAAGATCTGATAGCTTATCAATATCCACATCTGGACTCGTGACGATGGAGTAGATGTCGCTAGTGGTTATGTAGAACATATTACACATAATCAGAATGTATGTCTTGGCATCTGCCAGTTCTTCTTTTTCAATGAAGTTCTCTTCTAAGATATGTGTAAACAAGTGCTTGAAGTTGATCTTAGAGAATTCAAACAGGAACAGCTCCTCGCCTACCACGCGCTTGAAGAATGCATCGGATAGATTGCATCGATCCTTAACGCAATCTTCGTTCTGCTTAAGGATTTTACAGACCTTCAAATATTCTTCTACGATGAATGAATCCTTGAGATTTTGATAGATCTCTATCATCTGGCGGTCATCCTCCAGTGTTACATCGACATATTTATCTGCCCTATCTACGAAATCCACAAGTTGTGCCACTTCATGGTCAAAGAATGGGTCCACGTTCTTCTTTGTATGTAGATTATCTAGAATGGCCTCCTTAAACTTCAAAAGCAACTTGTTGCATCGACAGATATCATTCTTAAGACGTTCATACTTATCTCTGACAATTTCTGGGTCCAGTTTGGTCGGATCTCCAGTTAGTTGTTGGAACATATCTAACAACTGCGCTTGATCGATTTCATTATCTCCGGCCACGACCTTGTATTGCTTTTTGCCTCTGGCCATCTTAATGTTTTACTGATAAAGTATAATTATACATATTTATCCATCCGTCAATAATGGACGAGCAAGTGCGTAAGTTTAACGGACAAGTTCGCGAGCTGATCACCCTGCTTGAGGCTGAGCTTCCAGACAATGAAATGATAGAGACCGCTAGTCGCAAGTTCAGACTTGCTGTGTCAATCGATCGTACATGCATTATCGAAGAAGCAATGCCAGAACTCATGGAGTATCGAGACTTCATTGCAGACGGTCGTATCGATGAACTTGTCGCGAAGGATTGGGATTCAGAGGTGGAATCTCATATTGATGATGATGATGATGACGTTGATAAGAATAGTATTAGAGAACTTATTAAGTTGCTAAAGGAAATCTGGGATGGCTATGATAGCGAATCTCGACATGCCGTTGCGAAGATCTTGAAGCGGATGCTTAGTTACGCAATCAAATATCAACGCGCAAAGCTTAGCGGACAGTTGTAAATAATTATAAATCGAACAATTCTGGCCCATTACGGACACTAAAGCACACGGATCTAAACTTCAACATGGCATAGTCAGTGATTTTGTACTGTGGATCGTTGAATTCGCTTGGGAGACAATGGTTCAGTCTTGAGTATATATAAAATAGACTGTAGCTTCCGCAGTTACCAGTATTATCTGATTGATGTTGTATATTGGTTATTTCATCGAATGTGCATTTCAATCCAGTGGCATCCGCGATCTCCATCGCCTTTTTTTTCCAAAATTTATTGAACTCTTGGTTATCGCATCCACCGCCAGCGGAATTGAACAATTCTATACGTATCCATATTTTGGATGTATCTTCTGGATCTTTTTGATCAGTTGATATGTATATGCAGAACCAATGCTGCCCACTACCCTTGGATGAATCTGTATTGCATATAATTCCGTACGACTGAAGAGGTTCATTGTTATACGTACTTATCATAGAAGTGAACCCTGGTACTGGTTTGTTAATGATTCCTCTTCGTGTGAGTGCGTGTGCGAATTCCTTTCCAAAGTCTATTTCACGAGCCGGATAAACTGTATAATCAAATGAACTTACATTCGCCGGTTCGAACGATTCGAGATCGCACATGTGTATAAACCCATGCCCGAATCCTTTGTATTTAAGACGATACTGGCTCATCACGCAATCGATCTCTGTATTATTAAGCCAATAGTCATCGGATATCTTCTTGGTAGATATCTTGAGAGCTTCGCGTTTGATTTTATCCTTCACTTCATCTGGAGCCTTGATAGCATCGAGAATACAATTATCATGATCACACTTGTTCTTGATGTTCATGAATTCATCAGTGAATCCAGATAGTTCTTGTATATGAGCCTCAGATAGGCATGTTCCATTTTTTGGTGCTGCGTTGAGAGCGCACTCAGACATTGTTTCGGTATTGTAGTTAGTATAATATATTAGACAATAAGCAATATGGATGCAATGGAAATGGACAAGTCTTTTGCTGTATTCGGCGATGCCAATGCAGGCTATGATAGCAACTATAATTCAATTGAGACGGATAGATTAATTAAAAACACCGATAGGCTACAGCTAAATACATACCAGGCATTTGTGCGAAACTTCATGAATCCACGCAGTGATGCATCCTCCTTATTGCTAGTGCATATGACAGGTACTGGCAAGACAATTACAGCATTGGCAACTGCGACTGAGTATGTTAAACAGTATATACCATCTGCAGAGCATAACTCAGTGGCATCCATTATAGTTCTGGGATTTACCAAGAATATCTTCAAGAATGAACTACTGACGCACCCGGAGTTTCTATTCGTGAATATGGATGACGCGAATGATCTTAAGCGTATGGAGAAACATATGCATGAATCTCAAGAACTGGCTGAGAAGTACTATAATAAACGCAAGGTGTACATGAGAAGGTTGGTAAAGAGAGAAGCGAAGGGTATTTACCAGTTTTATGGATACAAGCAATTTGCTAACAAGATCATAAACATGAACGACATTTACCGTATGATGAAGAGCACGAATACGAATGAGTTGATTAATATAAATCACTTGGATCCAATATTGCTAACTAAATGGATAAAGAATGGAGATGTCAAAATCAATATATCATTAATTCAAAGTTTCGCAAAGTCGCTCATCATATGCGATGAGGTGCATAATTTGTATAAGGAGGATCGACTCAATACATACGGCATTGCCATCAAGTGCGTACTTGATTACTTCAATACAACTACCGATCTGGAATACAAAGGATGTATACGCTCGATGATGCTATCTGCTACTCCTCTAACTTCTAGCGCACTGGAGATAATTCCAATTGTATCCTTGTTATCAGGAATCACACTTAAGAAAGAAGATATATTTGTTATGTTGAATGGAGTAGATAGTCTGACTGCAGCGGGCTTAGCCAAGATACGCCAGTGTATGGCTGGAAAGATAAGTTATATTATGGATGATAATCCGACTGAGTACCCATCAGTCAGCTTCGTAGGCCAGAGCATACCACAAATAAAGTATCTTAAATTCGTGCGCACGAAGGCAACTGGTGTTCAGTTAAACTGTATTAAACACTGGAACGACATAGACTACATAACAGAGGACAGAGGAGGGAGTATGGCTAAAGATATCGTACTGCCAGCAACTAACGAATTCAAGTATGGTACGATATTCGGAAATCATATCATAGAGTTGGCCAACTTACCGGCAGACAAGGCTGTCCGTAAATTAAACGATGGGACGATGCTATCAAGTGTATTCAAAATGGGTAATCTCTTTAAGTATTCGAGTAAGTACTCTGAACTTGTGCGTATATGCATGAATATGCGATCTAAACAATATGGGAAAATATTTGTGTACCACCCAATGGTGCAAGGGTCTGGGACAGATATGATAGTGAGCATTCTTATGTCTAATGGATTCTTATTTGTAGGAGACGTGCCTACTGCGGATAGCGTATGCATGGACTGTGATAACATATATAGCAAGCATAGCAATGCAGATCATGATTTCCATCCAGTTGTCTTCACCTTGATAAATGGTAATCTAAGCAAACGTGTGGTCAGTTCTAGATTGGACGCATTCAACAGTGAAATTAATACATATGGGGAATCGATAAAAATAATTATAGGATCCAAAGCTATGAGAGAGTCACATACACTGCGAGCATGTAAGCATATTATCATAACGCACGAACCCAGTTCCATATCCGAAATGATACAAATTATAGGAAGAGCCGTACGTAAGAATGTACATGCTATGCTTCCGCCAGATATGCGTACGGTGGAGATCCGTATTCTTACAACAGATATAACAGACGTAGGCAATAACGATCCAACTATTAATGAGGAAGAGGCGTACAAGGCCAAGGTATTGCAGTACGAACAAATTATCCAAGTGGATAGACTACTCTACGATGTGGCCATTGACTACTTAATCAATTTCAGATTTAAAACTCGAGAAACCGCCCCGTTGTTTGGAGAAACTTATCCATTAGACACAAAGCGCGCGCTGCAGTATCACAATATATTGGATAAAGCTTATGCGAGCATTGCGATGGGTATTTCGTCAAGTGGTATACATACCTCAAGATTCAATCTTTTCTATATGGAGAGTGAGGCTAAGCTTGTGATAATGATTATCAAGAGAGTATTACTCGACTTCCAGCCAGTGCTTACGATTGATCAACTCAAGACATTCATCAGAACGCCTCCGTTTCATATAGAGTATAATACTAAGTTAATCTCAGATGAAGCAATAGCGCTCGCTATTCATCAGATAGTATTTAGTGATAGTCAGCTCAGAGTTATCAACACGGATAATAATTATAAATTGGAGGATTCACTGTTTGATATGACATCGATTGTGATTGATCATGATGGCCAAGAGCGTAGAGTTATTACAGTTGGCGACCCATTATGTTCAGACTCGTATGTGATGCTGAAGCGTATAAGCGAGATTATATCAAATGATAAATCTATCATTAGTGTCTATAAACGTCAGTTTATAGATTTATCATCAGCAGAAATAGATACGGTGGAGTTGTTCGATATGATCACAAACGTAATTGATATAGACGATATCTTAAATGATATAGAAACTGAAATCTCTTCTATTAATTCAGTGAAGGATACATTATTGAAGCTATCTATCAAAACTCACATACTCGTAGCAGAGTGGGCGATCAAGACCGCGTGCGATTTTGCAGTGTATCATGAACATGTAAAAAACATAAACATGCTAAGGATGGTAGTGGATTTCTATATTAACTCGAAACTAATGGTACGCATCATGGACTTAGAATACACGAGGGTCTATGACAGATTTAGCAAATATAATAAGCTTACGCAAAATGGATGGTGGGATCAGGTAAAGAAGCCGTCTTTAGCATCACTGCCGATATGTCATATGCTAGGAGATCAGATCATGGTGTATGACATTCCTAATAAGGCATGGCTCTCGCTAACAAATATATCTGATAACAGAGTTGGTCATAAGTATTTGTATAACTGGTATATTTATGAAGAACAAATCCCAAACACATTGAATGTAGTTAACAAAATCAAATTCATAACCGACAAGAAGAAACGCGGAATTACCTTGGAGTTTCTGCAAAAGACAGAAATCAAACAAATATTGGATGATCTTAAAATACAAGTATCGACAAATGATGTTAAGAAGGAGCTCGTTAGTAAGATAGTGGAAGTAGCATTCGCGTTACAGAAAAAAATATACCCAAAGAGAGTGGCATACCATCTTGTCGATCTATAACTTGATTAGATCAGTTACGACTTTGGTTAAATCTAAATCTATAACTATTGCTGTTGATACTGCGGATATTGTTGATACTGTTGATATGGCTGTTGATACTGTTGATATGGCTGTTGATACTGTTGCATTCCGGGCATTTGGTTAGATAACTGTCCTTGCGCCATTTGCATAAGAGCCTGCCCATTGCTACCCCCTAGTACTTTACTAGCAAGGTATGCAAATATAACGAACCCGATGACAACGAATATAATCCACATCTGCGCCAGTTCTCCAACTGTACCAACTGCCTTATTGACAACCCCTCCAATAGTACTGATCGCATTGTTAGCTACTGATCCTACCATGTCTGTCGTGTTACTGGCAATACTTTTTTGTGTATTGGTCACAGGTATTAATGTCTCTACTGCTGCCTTGACGGAGGCATCTCCTTCTACGATATTCTCGATTAGCGATGCTGATACAAAATTAACAATTGCAGATTGGGAAACCTTACGTGCTCCCATATTATTGCCGATCTTCATTTCTTGGTTTGTCACGAATGACGACAACGATTGGTTAATCACATTTGTCGTTACATCAGATTTGATCTTGTTGTTAATACTACTAACGGCCTCGTTAATTACTTCATTCTTAGAAAACCCTTCATTCTGCATAGTAGTCTTTGCCGCATCTAGTTTACTCATTAGATCACTCTGAATCTTCCCAGCAATTGAATTATCATTGATATCTTGCATAGATATCGTAACCACTGATGCTTGGCCTACGTCTTCTACAGTACACGCCTCGCATGCTGGTGGCTTCGTATCAAATGATTTTATTAATGCATCCGATGGTTCCTTTCCAGCGGCGAGGTATGCCTTTATCATTTCTCTTTTATCTGCCGACTGTTGATTTTTAGCAGATGTACACATCTCTAGCGCTTGCTTAAATGCGTCATCCGAGCATCCAATATCCATCTTCTGATTGATTTCAACCACAGTCTTTTTACTGTTCGTTACGTTAGTGACTACCGATGTAACGAATTCATTCATAACATCGGTTCTGGATTTGTCTTTGCTGACGTTTCCACCCATTGCTGTTAATATATTAATCAATTTATAAAACAATCACGATTCGATGTGAATTATCTAATATATACAACGATGCCGATCGATAAGCGAACATTCATCTTGTCTAACTTACATAGAAATGAAACAAGTGATGCGAATAATGATATTACAATCACGCTACCTAATTCTATATTTAGCGGGAAAGTGGAATCTATCAACATGAAACATATGTATATAGACTACTATACAGAGACTGTTGGTACATCTAACTACGAGTTTTATATACGGTATCCGGAAACTGCCGACAAGCGAAAGGTGCTGCTTGATATATCGTCATCAGCTTCATCAATAATCTACACGGATAATGATCTTGCTGCGCTAATCGCATCCAGCATCAATACTACGGTAGGGTCCAATGCATTTAATGTGTACTTTAATCAGATAATCTCATCCACAAGTGATGTATACAGGGACAATAGTGATTTGTTATGTTCTTACACAATATTCACTACAGACAATACCAACTTCTCACTCGACTTCTCCAGTAAGGTATCTCTGGGTCCGCTAATAGGATTTGGGAATGGAATATATAGTGGCACATATTCATACAAAGGGGGTAATATCCCGCCATTATCCGCATATGAGGCCATACATATTGCGAACAAGGCATATGATCCCATATTTAGGCAATTCGATGTAAGCACCGATATCGCATGCAAAATGGACTTATACGATAGTACAGGAACTCTAATTCCAAACTACATAGATACCCGCGATACCACAATTAGTTTGCCAATCGTAAATGCATACATAACGAATGTGAATGATTTTATTACGTACCTATCGACAGAACTCAATAGATATACAGCATCATTCACATCTGGAACTCAGTTTAATGTATCTTATAATGTCGATACAGGTAAATTTACAATAACCACCAATAACGATTCCGTGTTTGGAATAGGATTCAGATTCAATAGGCCCGATGGAACTAACAACTACGGATCGATGCATCGCCAACTAGGATTTGACAAAGCTATATACAAAGGATATAAGAGCATTACAAGCACGTACATCGCTAAGATATTCAGCAATGCGTACATAAGCGAGTATCTATTCGTATGTAGCGATCTTATCAAGTACAACTATGACACTAGTCTTATAGTAGCAGAGTCCGGCAATTCCGCGTCTATGTATGAGAGTATCTTCACGATACCGGTGAAGCAGATCATTAACTACTCATATACTCCAGCATTCAGCGACGAACATAAGGTTAGGATACACGCATCCAAACTGGCTAAGCTATACAATGAGGATTTGCCCGATGCAAAGACGATCAACTTCTATCTTAAACTATCATCAGGAAGACACATAAAGTTGAATACGCAATGGAGTATCAAGTTCGAAATTGAGTATATCAATTAATGGGTTTAACGAACGGATGATATGGATTTTAAAATTTATGCGTATCAATATAGAACGTGGCGATACTGAATAATGGACAAACAATCATTGGCAATCGTAGTGCAATCAATATGCCGACGCATGGGGCTAGATAAACCTACGAACACCATTATCAGAAACGTACAGCAATTTTGTAATAAGAAGATATTACAAGATATCCGTAAGGAACATCCAGATAACAACGAATTCTTACTAGCAATCGTAAAGGCGTACATGGAATCTATAAAACCGCAAGAAGACTTCGATTACGAAACATATAGCAAAATGCAGATACCAGCCGTAAACGAAACCATATCGAGAACGTGGCTACAAGCTAATGCTCCTACCGATGTGTGCAAATCGGAAAGCATATACATCGATACCCAGTTTCGCAGAGTATATAATAGCGGACTGCCGATTACGAACTTCGAGTTTAATCTAGTACCTCGCGGCATGCAAAGCATCATTGGAGATGGTAACATCCAGACGAGAGTTATGCCGTCTCAAGTAACATACTTCAAGCTTGGAAATATAACGATACCATACACATCTACGATGCGCACAGCAAACTATATGAAGGAGATTACAATGGCGTTTAATGCCTTGAGTAGCAATGGTATCTTAGTGAATTCACAGACATTTCATTTTACATTTACATATACAGTCGTTAGCGATTCGCTAGTAACACTAACGCCAATAAATAAGTACTGCAAGTTCTCCCCACCACTGCGCCTGCTTGACAGTATTTCTTTTAGACTTAGCGATCCTTTGATACCAATATCATTCACTACCGATAGAATGATTGCGGCATCGTTAAACTATCTTTCTGCAGATGGTCGTATTACATTTGACACTGCTCATAATTTAACTACGGGAGATGTGGTTATCGTTCAAGGATTAGTCACAGGCGATAATACAACAGATGCGCAAGTACTTGCGCAAATTATGAATCCACGAGGACTTGCAATCACTGTTATTAACCCAACAGTCATTGCAATTGGCATTGATTTTACCACGATTACTACACCAGATCCATTGTCGCTGCCAATGGTTATCTTCTTTAGTAAAACCTTCAGATTCCAAATGGAGATTGGATATCAAGACATGACTGAACTATAATGATATATCGAGCGAGTACGTTATTACGATCAATAGAATCTTGTACTAGCTTTGTTATAGATATTTTGTTTTTTAGTTGTTATTATATAATACAATGCCCAAGGTACAAGGATTTAACGAGCAGGGTCATGCGATTTCATTCAGTGAGGATGATCAAGAGTTGGCTGACATGCGCAAGGACTTGGAACGTACGCTTGCTAATATCAAGACGGCCTCTCCAGATAGTTACCCATCTTATAAGAAGAAATACGATTTTGCTTTGCTATATGTGCAAACATTGCGACGCGAGGCTATTGATAATGCGTATACTACCGAAGGCAAAAATGATGTCAATGCTCAATATGAAAATAACAAGTACTTGCTATCGCTAATAGGTGGCGAGCTTAACAGACTCATGCCACTGTACACAGCATATAAGGCGGCGCATCCATCTATGCTAACAACACTTAAGAATAAGTTCTCAAAGCCAGTCAGCTCTGGGTTCGTTCATAGCACGCGCCACACTGTTGTTTCGGTGATACTATTGCTATTGATGATTGCATTGATTGTTTTATCGATGACAGTTTTGAAACATCACCACGAGGCTAAAATTGCATCATTTGTTGCGGCTGGTGTGATGCTCCTCGGTGCCTTATATTCACTGGATGTTCCAATGCGATTCTTGCGTTAGATATGCTGGTTATTTTTTTAACTAATCATGTATACTAGATAATTGGATGACGTATCGATTAAGTATATGATCAGAGTATGAATCTAATGCATCAATACCATATTTATCAATGAACTGGGAAATATATCGTGGTTGATTAAACCATTCTACAACGCATTGATTCTTTGCCGCATATGCACTTTTGATTAAATTATAATTATATAACGATCGTGAATCTGTACAATCCATAATTTGTATAATCCGTCTTGCGGAACTAATATTACTTGATAAAATGCGAAACCCAATATTAGATAATAATAACCAATTTGGTTTATTATTACGAGAATGCATATCTGCGTACTATTATATATTCTCGATAAATATTCTGTATTATACATTCATATACCATACAATGCTGTAATAGTTCATGATATGAATGTTTTTTGTAGTATCATAATATAATACTACAATGCAAGCATATGCTCCTGGCGAATACATTGAAGTTGATCCTCAGCTTAAGCAGATCAAGCAAGCGATAAACACTATACTTGTTGATGCAAAACTGGCCGATGTGTCTGAATATCAAGATTTATATAACGCATACATAACTCTCGTTAGTAGCGCCAGCAAGGCATTCTCTGAAGCTGACTCTCGTGTAAGTACTCCAGATGATCATAGAAATATCAATGCGCAATATGAAGATATAAAACACGACTTGACATTGGTAAGCGGTATCTTGAATCGTCTGAAAGACAAGATTGTTGCGCCGCAGACTCCGCCACGTAAGTCTGTGTTTTCTGCGTTTCAGCATAAATTTGCCGTGCCTATTAAGTCTGGCGTTTCGTACAGTAAACGTGGTGCAACTGTTATTATCATACTGCTAGTGATTCTGATAATAGCGATGGCTGTTTTATCATTTATGTTTCATACGCACGCGTACGTATCCATTATCTCCGGAGTCATTACTTTGTTATCAGTAGGATCTATTATCTATATCGGCGGATTTAGTAATTAATTTAATACTACGCTATCAGAAATGAAGTATGGTGCTGTATTATATACCAAACCACTCAAAACATAGTAGGCATGGATACCATGAAGCACTCTACCGATCAGGCTTTCCAACTATCAGTTGATAAACGTTCGCAAGATGTGTATCCACGACGATCCAAGTATGATAACTTTGTGATGAGCTATGGGATAGCTTGTATTCGTCGTAATACTAATACTGGATGTTACGAGATCCTAATGATAAAAAAGCGCAGCACGTATGCATTCGCCGAATTTGTCAGAGGCATGTATGATCCGTACAAGAATTGCGATCTCGAGTATATGTTCTCCATGATGAACATCGTGGAAAAGTCTATGATTCAGACTAAGGACTTCCAGACAATATGGAATTATTGTAACGGGCCTCCAATCAAGAACATGGAACGCGCAATATACACACGCGCACTAAAGAAGTATAACATGCTTATCGGAAGAGGAGCAGAGGTTCTACCCAATCTCATATCCAATACTAAGAACGCGACGCTACTCTGGGAAATCCCCAAGGGTCGTCCCAATAAGAAGGAAGCTCCGATTGTCTCCGCCATGCGCGAATTTGAAGAAGAAACTGGGCTTCCTAAGAAGGCGTATCGGCTTCTCGTAGACGAAGGTCCCATAGAGTATACATTTCACGACTGTGGCGTTAAATACAAGTATGTATATTTCCTTGCTATTATGGATGGCAATACGACACCGACGTATGACTATCGCAATCAGCATATGCTGATGGAGCTGAGTGAGCTGCGCTTTATGACATCTGCTGGTATTCAGGAATTAAACAACCAAAGACTTGCCAAGATAGCCAGGATAATGATTAAGAAGGCAAAGAAATATATTCGCAACTCCTCATTGTAATATGATTCTGAATGTTAATAAATCAATATATAAATAACAGATACAATGGTTCGCGTTGAAAGAGATCTTGTGGTGAACTGCATGCAGCTATTTCTGCTGTTCAGCAATAAGGGAGCATTCCTTATCACGCAAAAGTCTGAGTATGAAACTGCTGGAGTTACATTCGAGCGGTTTAGTAATGCAGTGAGCGTCAAGGGTAATATGATCGATGTCGATGTTGAAGATTTGAAATTCGCAGCTGCCGCTATCGACATGTGCACAGGCCGAACCCCTGTTGATATCAAGAATTTCCGATTCATTGCTGATCTGCGCGACAAGCTGGATAAGTTCATTAACGATGAAAGCAAGCCAGCCGTTGAAGAGATGAAGACGGATATGTAATCAAAAAAACTACACGAGTGTGTATATATCGAACACGCCGTATTCTATGCGGATAAATGCGATCTTTTGGGAGACTTGGTCCACCCAACAAAAGTCGCTTATTTTTTTGTCTCCAGACATTTTGAGAGTGTTTATTAGAAACCTTACGTCCATTGAACAGAACCGTAGATGGAATCCTCTAGGTGACTTCACGATGAATGGGGATGTTCCAAGACAATGTGCCATTCGCTGAATAGTCAGTAGCCAAGGTTTATTGTCAGATGTTATCTGTAAACAACCAGCATCCTTATCCACGTGACTGCATAACCAAGCTAATTGTATATGTACATTGCAATTGACTGGAGGGTCGTCGTTACTAACATTGCCTATTTTGTAGAAATTGCTATGGACCACTGGGATGCATTTCCACAATACACATTCATTCCCGGGCATCAATCTCCCAGCAGATATTGGGACTATTGCGTTTCCATCCTTAATAGCTAATATATGGTCAGCAGTACATCGTATTGATATTCCAGTCGTCATCTCAATAACTATACACGTCCCTACTTTAGATACAGCATTAGCACTCCTTTGTTCCCAGTTAACTCCATTCCATACGCGTGCTTGGTTATTTGATAATTCGCATAGTTGCTGATACCCATTGCTCGTAAGAATGAGAGAATCTCCTGGCATGAAGGTTCGGATTGTCAAGACTACCATTCTTATACATATGTAAAAAAATATCAATTTTATAAAGCACTGACGATCGGATTAAATACACTAATCGCTACTGCTATCATATTCAGAATCTGAGTCATCGTCTGAAAGACTAAACATCTCTTCCACGAAGACAAACTGAGAATCCATGCCATTATCGGCAGGCATTGTCTCAAATGAAATATTTCCTTCGGTATTATTATTGGAAATGATCTCTGTCTGGTTGGTTAAATGCGCTATCTCTCTCGTAAGACTGTCTATCTTATTTTGAAGAGAGACTATTGTATCCATAAGATGGGTGATCTGCTTCTGCATCATTGCTATCTTGGTCTGCATTGTGAGTACGAAAGTATTTATCATTTTATATTAAAATGATAGTATTCCGTATCAATTAATTACGTGGCATATCTGATAGAAACGGCTCCGGACATTAGAACAAGGAAGTTAATGCATGTCGCGCAAATTACCATAGATACTTGATGATCCGAGTCTATGTATGAACTAGTGTACCCAAGATACTGATCCCTGGACTGGCTGAAATTGATGTAGCCACTGGGTTGCATAGTTCCAGGAAAAATACTAAACGTCATGAGATACGCATCATTCTCATCTGGAGTCATAATCTTCTCCTCTCCGAATCTTAGTGGTATATAGCTGTCATAGAATATATTTGGCGTATAGTCATAGACAGTACTTCCTTGAGATATAAATGCGATATTATCGACTGCCGGTTTTACATCATAGTAATAGACAGGAGTGTACGCCAATGTAGTAGTCCCGCCAGATTGTATAATGGATGCATATTTGATCTCCTTGTACGTGCTTACATTGTTTTGCCGCCACAGTTCTGCTGCATTTTCATCTCTTTCATTGCTTGTAGGTCTGAATCGGATATATAGACTCTCTACTGCGAATTTGATATCCGATATAATCACTTCATCGTTATCCTTGTCTAGTAGTCTCTCTATGCGTCTATGTATACGTACAATATTGAACCGCATCTGATGCTTAAACAGTTCTGCGACTTCGGGTATTGTGTAAACATGGTTAGTAACCAGACTACAGTGCTCGATCGTAGGCTTTATAAATTTCCCGCCATCGTGAGCATAGTCGATTACTTGAAAGCACTTATCCATTTCTTCGAAATCTACTTCGATATAAAACTTGTCATATGTAACATTCCAGTTAGATATAGCAAATGCAGGATTCGTGTTGAACCAGAATAATAATGGTATATACATGTCATACGGCTCGTGACGCTTCTTTTGTGTTTGAAGACCATCATATATCAATTTACGCTCGCGTACCTCCTGGTTGGTTGGATCTTGTAGAAAGACGCCAAGCTTGGGAGTCTCTTGCCCAACGCAGCGCATCCATCCAGGCTTCTGATCCTTGCTTAGATGAAACCTGAAATACATTTCCATCTCATCAGTGCCATATCTATCAAGAACGGTGCCATCGAATACGAGCCTGATTTCCTTGATCAAACGATGCCCTATAAAGGAATACCATCGAACCTTATTCTCGGCATGAACAGCCTCTAATGCAGACAGGCGTATGTGGATTGCTTGATCGATAATAAAATCTCCATAAATCGGAATCTTTAGTGTAGTACTGGTGCCGAATGTTGGCATCGGGGTAACAGTATTGACGGAATATCCATAGGCAACCGAAACGATTGGCTTAAATGTTTTGTTTACAAAGAACGCGTGTGTCTTGCGAATATCGTCATAAGTGGCATTCACATTTTGCGTCTCTACTTGCGCTATCTGCTGTTCAAGTTTTATCTTTAATTGCGTATATTCATTGATCTTTTGTGTATCAGCCCCTGAAAACAATAGCTTGCTAATATACGAATCCACGCGGGCTAGCTTCTCTTTGAACAATGCAATTACATTGTCCCGCTCCTCTTGCTTGCGCTGTTTAGTCTTCGATAATTCCGTAAGAAGTTTTGTCTTAGCCAGTAAATGATTGTCCAGATCAGATGTGTTACTCAGTAAGATGGCGTAACCATTCTGTAGGATAGACTGCGACATTGTGTTATATAATAACCAATTATCATTGCGAATAAAAAAACTAACAACTAAGGTAGAGTCATATATGGATCATCGACTATGGAGATTATAGTATCAGATTCATCCGACTCCGTTTCATCGAAAGTCGTTAATATAGTTATGCTATGTCTGCCGTGATCATACGGCACGTAGTTCTTTATTGAATACCACATATACATAAGTAATCCCACCACTATAACAATTATGAATGCAATAATACTTACAGTGCATACCACATATTCATCATTGATTTGATCGATGGTGTATGCTGATGATCCGCTTTCACTGCCAATAAATGGCATTTTAAATATCTGCAACTAGCTAGATGACTCTAAGATAAATACTCAGTCTCAGATATATTAATGATTATGATCATCAATTTTATACTAATCGAAGTATGCATACCTATCTGTTGGCTTATAGGAGAACCCCCTAGTGATCTTACAGATCTGAGACCATATCGTGTCATTTTGTATGAGTGTTTGCGTTCCTTGCAAATGTATGAATGATAAAAGATTCTTCCGCTTATAGTAATCTGGTACGTGCATCTCTACCAATTTCCAAACGATATATGGATAAAATAGCATATTTGATTTATTTGAAGGCCTAATTATGTTATAAGCCTTGACTGCTTTTGCGAATGAATTAGTAATATCCTGCGTCTCCGAGTATGTCAGCTGCGGCGGTACAACTCCAGTAATTAGTCGTCTAATCAGTGCCACGTGTTCATTGAGTTCAGTTAATCCGGACGCCTTTAGGTATCTACGCAGTTGTTCGATAGTCAGTCGCTTCTTGTTCGTAATCCCATCTCTTTTGATGCACGCATTTATCTTTTCTAGCTGTTTCTCTGTTATTGTGTTAGTCTCGCGAGCTTGTATTCTTTCCAACCATGATCTCACATGCTTTGATGGTTCATACCCAGCATGTTTATATCGGATACTCTCTTGGGAATAAAACTGCGAATCATTAAATACCGTGCCCTTAAGTTCGTATAAATATCCACAGTTTTCGCATACCAACTCACTGGATTCCGGCATTACTTGCATTGCATTTCCGCATTCGCAATAATCAGGCATATCTTCCATTTGGCGGAAGTCTAGTTTAATATTATTGAATTGCTGGATTGTTGTTTTAATCTCATTAATGATTGCGTGATCAGAACTAGACAATTTTAGTTTATTGGATGGTACATCCTTACTTGCGATCGTTTTGATTGCATTAATGATCACGTCAAGCTCGTACATAAATAAATCCGCAAGTTCATGGATGTTCTCAGTAGATATGAATTTTGATAGATTCTGATATATATTCCAAGTCTTCTCGTGTGTTCTGCACGCGCGGGCGATGTCTGAATAAACCTTAAAGCGCTTGAAGTTGTAGCAGTACCGAACAAATATATTTATAAGATCCAGTACATTGACGCGCTTTCCTGGATTGTAATCCACTATTACTGGATTATAATGTTCCTTATGACTAGCATAGTTATGTATGTATTTGAAATTAAATTGGTCTATATGTCTGTCTATTATCGCATAGTAATCAGCCGATAGAGTGACGATTCCTATATCAAACCTTTCCATGGAATCCATATATTTGGCGTGCGTAGCAAGTATCCGAGTACTGACAGCATTATGTATCGTAGCATACGTCGAATGATCGGTACATGACTGATGTATACTATCCATGAGTTTGCCGAGTAATGATTCCGCGTTGGCTATCAGCACTGCCCTGCTTTGCAAATTATGTAGCACATGCTCAAACGAAGTATTTATATTAGACATGGTCTATGAATGCTATTCTCTAAATATATTTGCAGTAGTTTATATTTGATATTGCTATCATTGAATATAATCATTTAAGCAGGTATAATGAGCAAGCAATTGTTCGATGAGCTAATTTCTGAAATTCAGGCAGGCAATGTGGATACTGTTAATAGCAAGCTCAACGAATTGACAGAGGAACAAATAGATGCTCTATTTGGAGAGGTGCGATCATATAAGTCAATTGGGCCTGCTTCAAATGAGAAGGTTGTCGTGGCATCTGTGAGTAATCTTCGAGAGGTCTATCTGAAAAAACTAATCACTACAACTATGGTAGGATTCTTGTTCCAGATGAAGGATGAATATACAGTCGAGGAGGAAGACCTTACGGATCCTCCGCGCCGCCAAGACTTCGAAGAGCAGTTCCATCATTACAATATTCCAGAGGACTTCGACGCAGATTCGTATTATAACATCGGAGTCCGTAAGCTGTTCTTGGCTAAGTTCCCAACAGTTGATCAAAAGGATCTGAGTGTGTCAGATATCGAAAAGGAATTGTCAGATGAGGACCTCTTGGAAGTGGCTGCCGATGCGAAGGTACAAGTGGAAAAGCTCATGAAGGTGGAGACGCGCCTGAATGAATCGGCATACAACGATGCCATTCAGCTGGCTATTAATAATCAGTCGATGCAGGAGAAAGCTATTATTAACAAATTCCTGAATAAATTGTTTAAGTTTGATAAGAACAAGCATTCTAGGGAAGGAGCCCATCCTCGCAATGAAGATCCGGAACGAGATTCACTCGAGGAGTTGAAGGGTACGCATCCAGTCTACGACAATATACCACCGGCAGATACGCACTGCCGATTTAACCAATACTATAATATTAATTATGAGACAATGCGAAAAGCTACGCAAGATATCTATAGCGATAAGCCAGATCTCGAACATGCGATGATCGTCTATGATGTGCTAGACTCTCAGGAAGAAGCCACCAAGTTTATTAATAAATACGCTACCTCCAGTAAGTTTGACATTCTATCATTCCAGCTAAATAAGTGGACGCTGATGGGGCCGTTTAAGGAGAATCGTGAGCGTGTCGACTACTTTAATAGACACAATGATATTATCAAGTCTATTCTAGAACAACAGGAAAGTGATAATGTGTTAGGAGAAGAATTGATGAAGAAGCGTGTTAAGAGTACTAAGGCAAAGGCAGAGAAGATCTTTGGAAAGGACTCCCCGCAGTTCTCTGAATACAAGAAGCTTGTTGGAACGGATGGTGATGAACAAAAAGATACAGTCGTGGAAGAGATCTCCGAGGATAAGCTTAAGGTTACGCGCAATGTGGTTATCGATGCCGCATCAGGAGAAGAGCTCAAGTTGGATAATGATGGCGTTCCAACTAATGCATTGGAAGTACCGGTGACGACCATTAATGCAAAGACAGGCAAGATCGCACAAACGCGCATATTCACGAAGGCGGAAGATAAGTAAACTAACTATGCTGACGATGCCATGCTAGACATTGGCATAGCGTATCCGCGATATCATCGTGGTTCTTTTTTTTGATATGCGATATGAAATGTAGTTTATCAAATACTGTAAGCAAGTAAATCATATTATATGTTGTATGCTGTTTATTGGCCTTGTAGTTACTTGTGGAATACTCCAGAAACTTCGCAAGTGTAAGCATCGGGTGCAAGGCGATCGTATTCTTGAGACTCGGCTTTACGATATGTGTAGGATACTTATCCGCGAAATGATACGTTATCATATTAAATATAGCATTGCTAGCATGGTTAGCATTCATTTGATATTCTATCAATACTTGGGTCGCATCTACCTCACACGCTTTTGAGTTATTTATAACGGCATCGACATGGGATAATACACGCTTTAGCGAAATTGCTTTTTCGCATATTGTCGTTTCCGAAATACACTTCCCATCGTTAATATCAAATACATCCATCATAATGATCTGTATACTCTCGTCGCAGTATGCATTGCAAGCAATAGGATTTTTTATATTGGATCCTGCCGATATATCACGAAACGACCTAAGCTTATATATACCTATTGCCAACGATTTCGTAGCAACGTCTATACTTATATATGATGTGAAACTCATTGTTATATAGAGTGCTAGTTGTTGTAAATGTATTATTTAGTTTATTTTTGCAAGTGGATATGATTCATATTGCTGTGATCGATCATTTGTATCACGCTGCTACTTTTTTATAATCTGGCCATTGTTAATCATGTTCATGTTAATTGTTTTTAGCTGACTACGATAGTCCATGACATCTATATACCCACCGTATATTGTCATGTTATACACACTAGGCGCCTCTATAAACTCCATCGCCTTTTTATTATAAAATATCACGAACAACATCTTCAGCATCATCAGCTTATCGCAATATGATTTATCTCGTATGAATTCTGCATTATTCCGCAGAAATGTAAATGCGCATGCAAATCCACAAAACAGTCCATGAGCATCATACTCCTTTCCGCGAGGCGTGTTTCTAATTTGATAGGGAATGAAACATGGCATGCCACGGAAGTTTAGCCCACAGTACCAACATTTAATAGTGGAATCTTTGTATGCATTCGACCACTGTTTTTTATTAAGAAATTTCGTTACCCGAACAGAATCGATTGTAGGCGCGCAGCAATATTCATCCGATTCTGCATTTGCTAATTCGTTATTGATACATTCTTCAAGTGTCTGAATATCATTGAAGAATACTCCCTTTAAAAAGATCACGTTGCGTTCAGGAATCTCCATTATCAAAATTATAGATATATATTGATTGTGCAATGATTGGGTATAAATTATATAGTTCTGTAAATATATAAAGATCGCAATATGGTACTCCCATTTATAGCGGCCGCTGTAGGTAAACAAACATTAGCGAATATACTTCCAAAACTTATAGCAGGGATTGTATTTATAATATGCTTTATTATATTCGTACTGGCATTGTTAGATTTATCGGGAAAATCATATGTCATAAAAGGAGTGGATAGAATCAACGACCCTACATCATGGTACATACGATTTACGATGGCGATGGCTGGTACCATGACACCAATGTACATGATATATAAATATCTTGTTCCAACTCAACCACAATTCATGCATCAGCAGCAGTTCGTGCCTCCTCCGCAATTCATGCCTCAGCAACAGTTCATGCCTCCACCACAATTCATGCCTCAGCAACAGTTCATGCCTCCTCAGCAATTCATGCCTCAGCCTCAGCAATTCATGCCTCAGCCACAACAGTTCATGCCTCAGTCACAACAGTTCATGCCTCCCCCGCAATAATTTATTCAATTAAATATTCATCACCGTCTTAATATGGCTTGTAATATAAAATGGGCATGCTTAATAAAGTAATATACCCACCATTCGTGTTTAAGCACTGCATTGCAGCTGCAATATTCATTCTCGTTTTACTGGCAGTTGCGTTTATTTTTATGATGTCGTCAAGTGAAAAGACATTCGATGATATTAATCAGGATGGCGAAATATCATGGGATGAAATATACATTGCTTGGAAATTACCAGGAACCATACACTGGTGGAAGTACATAATAGGACTCATAATGACGACGTGGGCTATCGCGGTCTCATACAAAATATACCAATACGATACCTTTATTAATCAGAATTCTGCTGATACTAACGCCAGTGAAGATACAGATAAAAAAATATAAACAACGCTGATAGCAAACTATTTACAAATTATTGAGATCGCTTATGTGGCTTCGAATGCTATTATGCTTATATGCTATATCTGCATTAAGAGAGTCGTTAGCCTGTAGTTTGCGGCGCTGTGATTGCGTAATCAATGATGGTAGCAATTCCATCATCAATCGTGGCATGACACCTACATTATTCGCTGCCACGAATTTACTCACTGCAGTACTCGTTTCGACTCGAATTCTCTTCAGTTTGGATTTCACGACATCTGAATACCCAGTGATGTCTGGCTTGCATCCAAAGTATTCATGCTTTCCGTTGAATACCATTTCTAGCAATGATGCGCCAGCGACTAGCGCCTCCTCCGCAATCGAGTTATACTTTAATTTGTTATACTTGAACGTGAGCCTTCGATATACTTCTTCTATGCGTTTGATTGGTGCATCATATGCAACGTAGTACTGTGGTGATTCCATATTCACGCCCAGCTCCGATAGATCATCCTTGAGCGCCTCTATGTTTTCCAGCAGTGTATTACGCCTATCTTCCTCGATTTCCTGATTCATATCAATGTTCATCTTGGGCACTGTCTCCATGACTCGACTGATTGATGATTGCAGTTGATCATCTCTTGTTTTTTGTGTGTATAAATCATCATTGGGATCTTGTATATACGACCGACTGGATTTTGCTCGTGATACGACGGATACGTTATCATCCTCGTCATCTCCATCCTCGTCTTCTGCATCCTCTTCTTCCGCATCTGGCGCTTCTGACTTGAGTTCGTCCATCGCTTGTTCATATTCATTTACTATATCCTCTTCTTCCTCTTCCTCCGATGCATCCTCTTCTACATCAATGTACATGTTTTTTACTTTACGCTCCATGTCATCTATGTCAACCCCAGCGGAGATCTTCTCCATATTCAGAAGTAGGCTGATTCCAGATATATTGGATCCATGATCTACGGATGAGTCTTCCATTATATGACGTGTCTATATTGATTTATATATCAAGATTACAATAACCTAAAATTGGTGTTCCGTACCGATGCACGTCTTTCTCGCCATCGACATGCGAGGCGTGGGCTGACTGTTTATAAAGCTTCTGGAGTATTGTTTGTTCGTTATATATTGTCGCGGCACATACATGGTATCGTCATCGGGGCTTCCGAAGCTAATGCGTGAAGATGATGATGAGCTTATGCTGCTGCTGCGCTTATTAAAGTCCATTGAGGATATCATATTGTCGATCTTTGTCATTATACTCGCTAGCTGTGTATGCATCTCACTTAGTCTATTATCTACCTTATGTATGCTAGACTCTATCATAGAATGTATAGTGATTATGTCATCATTTTCACGTCCATGGCATATCTCGGACGCATTCGTATTCTTGCGATGCATCAATTTAACGTTCGAATTCTCATTAGGCGTATAACTAACATGATCGACATCTGTAAAGTAATTGTTGACGTTGGATTCATAATTATCGAATTGGAGAATGTTGGGAGACTGGGATCTTATCGATGCGATATCCGTGGACAACTTATTAATCGTTGCTTCTAACGCATCGATATGGCGTACTCGATTAACTCGTTTATAGTCATCGAAGTAGTACAGTATCTGACATGTTCTCAAAATTATAGACTCAAGGAACTTCGCTCCATACATCTTCGTGATGAGCCTGTACAAGGCAGATTTAGTGATGAAGTGCTCCAGTATATCACAGTCGATGTCCCCTGTGACGAGAGAGTAGTCTATGTCTTGCTTCAGATGATATTTTTTTAGAAACCGTAATTCCCGAGCAGTAGTATCATCACTGCGTTGTAATAATCCATTCAACCATTTTGGCAGATGCGATGTATATTTATCTATGTTGAATCCTAGCATGTTCATTGTAGTAACAGGGACTACAAATGCTCTCACATCATAGCGAGCGTACTTGATGAATGTTCTAAGTACATTGCGCAGCCACTTACTCTTATCATCCGGTATGTATTCTATGAGTTCCGCATCGAACTGTATTTGATGCGTTATCTCGCAATATTGTTCCAGATCTATATTATGCACTCCATAAAGCGCGTCGTTGCATTGCTCAAATGAGTTGAATATATCTGGAATGCTTTTGCTTTGGGAACTGCTTACTATGTTATTCGATGCGTATGACATGTCAATGTTCGGTATATTATTGTTTGTTAATTCAGACTTATACTAAATATGGCAATGTGTGGGTATCAAATAAGAGCATTGCATAGCGGACACGTTCTACGAATTGAGAACCATTCGTGAATGCACTCGCTATGAAACATATGCCCACATGGAGTAAATGTTGTATTAAATGGTTGAAGACTATCCTGGCAAATTACACAATCAACTATTCGACCACGCCGGTGGGCCTCTATAAACTTGCGAAGCTTAGATGCCATTATGGATGCCCGCATGAAGTCTTCTATTGTGTGTATAGCATGGTTTATATCATGCATCCTATCGCATAACGCACCAACATCGCCCATTTCTATATCTGGAAGCAAATCAACATTATCTACATGAGCATATATATTGGGATTGATGTTATCAATGATTATCACTCCAGAATTATTGATATCAAGGTACGTTAGGCGCTCCCCATTTATGCGCATGAATATATTATCACAGAAATCTATAACAACCCTATCCAACATACAAAGTCCCAACCTAAATGTCTCTAGCGCATCGCAGTTGTTTAATGATAAATCTGTCAGTCCATGTATATTACATACTACTTCCAGAGATTGGCAATTGCTGATGTACATATTATTAATGGGTATATCTGTTATCGAAAGTAGTTCATGGCAATTAGATACGTCCAAAGTCACGAGATTGTATACGCTATGTATGCTATCGAGATTGTCATTATCGTCAATGCGTAAATGCTTCACAAACCAGTTTTGCACGCATGAAATGTTGTTGTCCCCGATAAGCTCTATCTTGAGATTCTCATAACCAATACTCGGGTGGGAAAACTCCATTATATTGAACATGGAGCACTCCTCTATTTTTATAAACAATGTGCCCTTATGTACTTCTATAGCAGTGAACTGTGGGCATCGATTAACTATAATATTCGTGGCATTCACGTAAGACAGTACGGAGATATTGAAGCAATACTGTATCGATAAATGCTCACATGCCACATCCATCAGCAAACGAATGTTATCGCATCGGTCGATATGTAGAGACTTCACACATTCTAACTGACAGAGTCTTATTAGTTTCTTACAAAATACTATCTTCACGCATTTGATATTAGAAAGGCAATTAACGCGAGTTAGCTTATTGCACGATTCTATAGTCAGTTCCTGCATATTGCATATATTGTCTAAATTGTCTATGTCGCATCTATTCAGTGTCAGATTCCTAAGATTAGCGCATGATCCTAGTTCTTCAGAGATATTGAATATATTGCAATTTTTGAATGACAGCCCTATTGCTGAACTGAACGTCTCGCATACAAACTTGGTCCATGAACTGACATCCATGTTGGATATCTTTATGAACTTTGCCATTGGGAAGTTCACGGTCCGTAAGGCAGGAAGATTATCTATATTTACCGTATTCGCTATTTCGCAGTCCAGCGTGCATATGTTTTTACAATTGCGAATATCTATGATATTAATGGTAGGACTGCGGATTGAATTGATGGCATTGCTATTACCAATAGATAAGAAATATAATGATGGGCAATTATTAATGCTTTGCACTATTGAATTGGATATGCGTAATGTTGATAATATAGGACAATTACGCACGTGCCTAACAGTGGTATCGTTTGTGATCGTCTTTATCGTGGTATAGCTATCACTAAATACAAAAACATTATCTTCTATATTCGAGCGAATTGTAGTAGAGTACTTAACGCGTTTCTTGTCAGTCATCATAATATATATTAATGTATGGCTTTAAACTATCTAAAATTGATAGAATCGCCATAAGGTATATACACCAGAGGTGCAAGGCTCAGCCAATTATGTTCAAGTACCAATTGCTCAAGAAATTCATCGATACCAATGCGGGGCTCCCAGAACAAGGAACGGATGAATGGAAGAAGCTTCGCTTGAATTTCATTGGTGGCAGTGAAATCGCATCAGTGATTAAACAAAACAAGAACAAATCCACTAACAAACTTATCATGGACAAATTGGGATTCGATCGCTTTACTGGAAATGTGGTCACCCACTGGGGTAATGTTTTCGAAGAGAATATCAGGCGCTATTGCGAGGATGTATTCATGTGTTCCATTAAAGAAACCGGAAGTATTCCATTCAAACATGGAATACTATCTTATAGCCCGGATGGACTCGCAGTCGTGCCAACACTATCTCTACAAAGTAACTTAGGTATGGTAGAAGGCATAGATACCACATCACCAACGCAGCTAGTGTTGTTTGAGTTTAAGTGTCCGCATTCTAGAATCGCATCAGATGAAATTCCAGAATATTATCTACCACAGGTAAACATTGGCATGAACATCATCGATATCATGGAAACAGCAGTCTTTGTACAAGCAACGTATCGCAGATGTCGTTTTGAAGATCTAATGTATAATACTGCACATAACAATTACGGGCACTTTAAGCGACCAGATATTTCGAAGAATCCCGTAGAATGCGGATTCATGATTATATATTCTGAAGAAGACGATGACGTGTACAGAGATATGATGGAGAGTATTGATGACGTATGTGAATACTCAACTGTGGATGATGTCATGGACATGGGAACGCTGTACGAATCGTCTATATTCGAGGAGATCATGGGAAACTGTGTCAATCACACATTCAAGGTAGATTATTCCATTAGAATGACATATCATCAGAGAATCTTCTCAGAAAGATCATATACTCGGGAACTCTATAACAAAGACATGCAGATATCCATGATGAGATGTCTTAACGAGAAGTTAAGTTCATTGCCCAATGTGGTTGGAGTATTGCCATTTAAATTATTAAGCGTGCATACAACATCTGTTCCAAAGAATCCTAAATATATTCAAGATACAGATGCGTTTAATCGAGCGAAACAAGTACTGCAATGCATCGAAGACCATCGCGGTATGGATAACAAAGCGGAGGTCATGAAGAGCGTGCGCAGGTATAAACTATGAGCATTTCTTATTTTTTTACATAGTATATAGCGGTCATGAGCGCACACAAGGATCTCAAAGATGGTGAAAATCGAGAGGACGTGGATAATGAAACCATCAGCACGCGTAGAATACAAGCACTACTTACGATCGCGAAAGAGATACTGCCATATTACCAAACAATTACAGATCCGTTACTGAAGCTCATATCTAATACACTTCAAGATGAAGAATCCGCATTCGCATATAATCAAGTAGCATGCGATAACTATACATTCATGGTAGTGTCCACAAATCCACTAGGGACAGTTAAGCAGATAATAACTAATATAAGAGCTGCAAATAACAAGGAGTACCAAACGACGCTTAATCCAACCACATTATTGGTAAAGCTGGTGGATAAGGAATTCGTTCTTAACATGAATGGTACAAATATCATGTGCATCGTACGCGCATCTATTGCGTCTAACAATTTATTAAAATCGATTGCATGCAAAACCATAGCCAGTGTATTCAACTATGCGAATATAACAAATGATGATGCGTATATGTATTTAAATGAACTACACCCGGATTTTGATTATTCGATGCAGTCACTGGTATCGATAAATGGTGGTCGTGGTGGTCGTGGCAGACGTGACAAAAAAAAGAAGCCGCGAGAAAAATCCAATCCACGCATGGATATACTTATAGCTTTGATGGAAATGCTTAAGACCAATCAGGACCTCGCAGCTAATATAATATTTGTAAATAAGTTAGACGACTGCAAAACGACCGCCATGAATATCTTATACACAGACAAGAAATATAAGGACGTCATCGTCAACTATATGAAATTATCATTTAAAGATCATAAACAGTACAAGTTCAAAGCATTCTTACATAACGACTTCAACGTCCCATATGATTTCATGCTTAGAAAGCACAGCTGCTTAATCAATGATGTATCGACGGGACAGGCAACGTACATTGCAAATCTGTATAATAGTGCTACGTATTCATTAATACCATGCTATAGCACAGAATCGGAAAAAACAATAAATATCGCACATCCCATTATCAAGCTCAGATTCCTTTACATAGATATGTTTATGGTGGAACATAAGATGCAAAAGGTTATCGATTTGCATAAATATGCAACCTACAGAGACACTATGCTAAATACATTAAAGAAGATTAAAATGTTTGACGCATCCATACATTGGGTAGGATACTACATAGACGAGATATTTATCCGAAATGATTATAATTTGAAATCTAAATCCAATTCTGCACCAGAATTATTCTTTATATAATTTATGCAACGTACATGTAGTAGCTTGCTACCGTGCGCGAATATATATTATCATTGCCATCCATAGCTTCGTTTAATATCACAGAAAGCTCTTGAGGAGATAGCTTTCTATTTCCAGAAACCATTAGCTTCTTTTTGATACTAAGATAAATCTTGGATGCCATTTGATTGTATATAAGATGACAATGAGCCGATAGCAACACTCTCGGTATTCCAAGTTCATCCTTGAGCTTGTCTAAGGTATTTAGTATTTTTTTATAAAACTGAACACTACTCGCGTAATTACGATCATCTCCATTTTGCATATCTTCTATAACAGTTTTCAGATTACTCTTTACAATATTTATGAATGCTTCTTCAGACACAGTGTTGCTGAATGTTAGGTATTGCATGCGTTTAAACTTAATAACATCATCCTTTGGGCGAAGTTGGCTAATAATAGACGATAAAAGATTATTGTAAGCGCATATTAATGATGAAGGGGCGCGACGTAATATATTACGCAGTATCATATTAGAGATTGGATTCTTTCTAAGCTTGAACGATTTCATATCATTCGTCCAGAGTATGTATGCACTTTCTGTGTCATTAGTAACATTAATTGGAATCATATCCATCTTCTTAATAGTTGCCTTATCTCCAGTTTGCAATAGTGCGGTGTCTTGGATTAATTTATGAGTAACGCCTGCTGCATTGCTCGATTGCTGAATATCCGATAGTTTAGAAAGGTCAAAATATGAATCATCGGATATGGTCGTTATAATGATTATACCAATCATTTGATTAGGAGATATTTGCTTTAGCATAGTCTCTATTGGCTGAATGCCCTTTATAAGACTATCCACTTCTATCGATGTATTAAACAAAACACGCATCGCAGTCTGAATATTGACATTGCGTCCTTCATCTGGAAATATATTGAATGTTTGGAATCTATTAATCGCATTCGTAGACTTTCCTAATTGTTTTACCATTAAGATGTTCTGCTTGACGTAGTTGATTTTCTGGCGTACATACTCAACAAGACCATCGTTGAATATTTGGGAACTAAATCCTTCTATTAGCCTTACTCCGATTGGGATAAAGAACTTATCGACTGTGTCTATATCAACAGATGTTTCGAGGTTCTTTTGAAGCATGCAGATACACACCACATCAATTACGGATTGTATATTTTTGGGAAATTGCGTGCGCATGTATTCTATGAAAATATCCGTTTGTTTAGTAAGTATTGTAGATATGGACTCTGTGTAATCAATTAATTGCTGCCGGATACCAGTAAGTTCTGACAACGTTTTAATAATACTATCATCGCTTCTGTTTAGGTTTATCATCAAATCATTGTACGAATATTCCATTTTAGATATGGCCATTGAGATCTTACCAATGGCAATGCTTTGATAAGTAAATATTTCATAGAATGCCACAATATCAAGAGCGACTGAATCTTTGGGTATCTCCTTCGATATGTATGAATACGATACGGAGGCTGGCTTTAGTTGTAGCTGTGTATAACTTAGCTTATTGTGATCTTTTACTAATACATGGCACTTATCGATAAGTGTGTTGATCAAATCGAAATTAGTAGTGTCGAACATTGGTGTTATATAATAACTGAGATGAACTGACTATCATAAAAAAAACAGCACTGGCTTATACAGTAACCGGCTTGCGTTGGCGAGATCGCTTGGTACTCTTTTCAGGAGCGACATCGTTTTCATATACCGGCATGCTAATGGCGAAGTTCTCATCATCTAATTCATCAACGTCAGCAATTGCATTAGATGCGAGTAGATCTTCAATCTCCTTAACATTTGGATACTTGTCATCCTCTTCGATTTCTCCATTGGATTCGAGTATTGAAATTTTTTCTTCACCATCGCCATCATATTCTTCTTCATCTTGTTCCTCTTCCTCTTCCTCTTCCTCTCCCTCTTCCTCTCCCTCTTCCTCTTCTTCCACATCGTCACTGTCTTCGTCATCGGCCGATTCCTCCTTGATAGAGGATAGCTTGCTTAAAGTTTTTTTATTAGAATCTGATTCGTCATCGGAATCGCATTCGTACTTGCTTGTATCTCCATTTACAATATCTGTAAATGGAGATTGCTTAGTATTCTCCGTAGGTTTATTATTTTCTAAGACAGCTGCATTCTGCTTTCGATACTTGGTAATGTACTTGAATACAACATATATAACAACGATGATGCCAATGAAGAGAATCGCTAACGGTAGATATCTTTTCATGTAGAACATGATTCCTACCACCGGAACGACTGCCTTCTTGATAGGTAATAGCGCTTCTTTCTTGGGAGCATTTGTATCATGAGTTTCATCACTTTGCAATGGAGCTGTGTCACTAGACGGAGTATAAGGAGCGGCTATAGATTTGTCCCACATTCGTGGGGCAACTTCTACGTGTTCGATGGTTGGCATATTATGTATATAATCATGCATCCAATTATCAAAACAAACTTGGCGTAAAAAATTACGCCAACTGCTCAATCATCTTTCGCAAGATACTGAGGACGATACTACGCATTGAGTTTCGTGCACTGCTATTTTTGAGAAGAAACATGCTTAAGTTAAGCATTATTCCCATAATAACAATTCCAACAATACTTAGCATCGCCATTGCTAGAACAATGATAGACACCCAAGAGAATGCCTCCGCGTCGCATATCACAATATCGCAATATGCATTGTTCGGAACGTCTTCCTTGAATTCCTCAGATTTGATGATACGTCCATCCTCAGATACATTTTTATATTTGTACGCATCGTATATCCAATCTGGTAGTTCTGGGATGTCAGCTACAGTGGTTAATGGGGTTATCCATTTATACGACTTTCCTACTATGTAATTAACAGATGGCGCCACGACAAACTGGCAGTTCTTGATCCATATATCCACTCCTATCTTTTTCCCATTTACCTTGAGTGCCTTGATTGTTGCCCGCATATTGCGCATGCGATCATCGTTGTACTTGAATATGTAATGCCTTCCACCGTTGGGCGTTTGCTGCGTAGGACACTTGGGTAATGAGTATCTTTCGATCATCTTATCAAAGTAGAACATACCATTATCCTTCATGTCAACATCTATACAGCAGATACCGGAGTTCTTCCCACAGACAATACCAATATTTGCGCATTTACTTGTATCGAAATTAAACTTGGGTGTCTTATTGTACCAGTCTTTGCATGCAGGTGATTTGCCGTCTGGTTTTTTAGATGTTCTACAAAGAGGAATCACCGCAAACCCCATGTTGTTGTAGATACGTTTTGCATTCATTAGTGCATCGCAATATGGGATATCTCCTGTGTATATATCCTTTATAGATAAATCCGCACTGCTTAAGATGGTTGATTCCGTGCCATTGTTATCTCTTTCGAATGGATCATTCCTGATGTTTTCTATAATTAGCCCCATATTCATATATTGCATTATCTTAGACCTCTCGTAAGAATCCGTAATTGTGTATGAAGATATATGTGCATTGGGCGCGTAGTGTGAATATAACGTGTGAGAATAATATGCATTACACATTATTGGATATACTAGCATTCTATCGAACACAAACTGGACCAGACCATCCGAATTAAGATCATTTGGTATATTTAGGCATATGCATACCACGTTTATATGCACTGACGATCCGGTAGTTTTGTCAATGATATTGATACTTATGCATCGTTGCCCTAAATCCTTGAATATTATTTTCGAGTACATACTTGGGAATGACGTTGCCTGCATTACGTTAGTTGTATGACCGGATGACCGTAGATCGCTACTCAACGATTCAAATATCTGCATGATGTTGTTTGCGAACTCGACAAACTGGCTCATATCAACAAATGCTACATTAATATTATTAGGAGCTCGGGCATTATTCGATATATGTTCGCGCAATACATATTCCACCATTACCGATCCATACACGAGTCCTTCATAATCATCAATGCATCTTACGATTTTTTCAAGAATGTCGATTGGTACAAGATCTGAACCAGGACTTATGCATTGCACAATGTCTGTAGTAGATATATCAGAGATCATCATACTGCCCCTATGTTTATAATATTTGATCATCTGCATCAATTTTGCAATAAAAAAACAACATTGTAATGTTATACCAGACACGGTATCTATTACAATTTAGCAAGTTCCGCGAGATCCTTCTTAATGGCCACGATGGCCTTCTTACAAAGTTCTTCTGCTGCCGGATCTCTAATGTCGATCATGCATTCTCGTTTGGATGGGTGTGTGATTCTATATGACACATGGTCTATGCTTGGGTTGATTTCGTTTATGTACCAATTAAGTAGATTTCCTATAGAATGCGTCTCGTTAAGAATCAGAAGTTTGTATACATCAAACTCACTAATTGCTCTGGTATAATCGATGGCATCGAGCCTTTGCTCTATACATTTGAGAGCCTTTTTAAACATATCCACCGGATTTGTGATTTCTGGAAATTCCAATACGAGCTTGAATTTTGTAGGAGAACTATTTCCAGAAGACTGTGTCATATCATGGTCAAGTACTTCATAACCAATTCTACCAAATACGATTCTCGCATTATCAAATCCATAACCTGTAGCCACACGAATGTTATTCATAGAGAATGACTTCCCACTATTGATATTGCAAATTGGTATCATTGGCATGATATCATCAGACACGGTCACGCCATTGATCTTGATGTCATTACTTAGCACATCCATCAAATCATCCGTGGTATTCTCGACACGTATGGCAAACTCGCTATCGAGATCTATATCTTGATTAAGCGGCAGCATCTCTAATTGCTTAGCCATATGGTTTTTCACAATGAATGGATCGTTTGATATTATATCCGTTAGAGACACCGTGAGGTACCGAATCGGCATCTCAGACATGAGAGTACGCCGGATGGCATTGGCTAATGGGTAATTTGTATCGGATAGCTGTATCTCAACTATTTTATTTACTATGGGTGGGACTATCTTTGCGAGCTCGGCATAAGGGGTCTTAGCCAGCTTGATGTCATTGCGAGAATCCTTAACTATCTTTGCCGATGGCATATTGAGGTTATTGCAAACGATTAGTGTGGTTATATATAGATACACAATAATCAATTTTAAGGTCAATATGCCAAAATACACAAAGATCACGATCGTATTGAAGGATGCGAGAGCCCACGAAAAGTATAATAGTAGGATTATAGACTATCTCCATGATCGACATTGTATCATTAATGACAACAATTTCATCATCTCGTTAAAGGTGGCCGATCAGTCTAATATCAACCATTTCGTATCAGATGGGGTATCATCACTACCAGCCATGAAGATAGGAGAGGATGACTATATATATGGAGCTAACTCTATCATGGCAACATTGGCTCATTTAGAAATACCTGCACAAAAGGTCAGTACCCATCAAGAGCCAATGCAAGTGTCAAATGCATTTGACGATATTGTTCAACGAGAGATTATAAATGGGCTTGCCGAAGGGGATGATGAAGATGAGAATATGCAAGCTGGAAAGATAAAAGCCCCAAGAGAGGACTTCCGAGAGACACCTCTGTCTGATAAGATAATCGCACAAAAGGCTGCGGCGTTTGCCAATTTGTATAGTGCCTCTCCAGAAGGAAACACTCGTCCTTCAAAGAATACACAGCGACGTCAGCGTATCGATACCGCATCGGCAGGGAAGAAATTGTCAGATGATGATATTAGTGATTCTATAGGTAATCACGGTTTCGATGCCAACGAGCAGGAGCTCCTGCGTAATATGATCGGTATATAACTGGTTCTGATGTAGATTTACATAATATACAATGGAACCGCAGAACGCGGAGTTTTACACGAATGGAGCCAAGCAAATGGTTGCCGAAGGAAAGGAAGTGGCTAGCAAGATTATCGCATTCATGAAGCAGAATGAAGAAAAACTTAAAAAAATGGAACCGAAGGAGCGCAAGGCATTCGTGCTCGCGTTTGAACCATCTAAGTCGTTTAATGAAGTGCATCCTATCGTATTCCATTACCTCGCGGTACAGGGCATATTCAGGCCAGAATCATTTAAACGATATGTGTTTGCGACCTTTGGTAAGCCAAAGGACCCACACCGACTAGAACTTGCTAGACATGATAAGAAATCTATGTTTCATTATAAGAACGAGCAGTCGGCGCTATATTATAAGTATCTTCTTATGGAATCGAATCCTGAGGTTGATAAGAACAGAATTCACAAAATATATGAAGATACAGTACGAGTGCTTAATGAAGACACAGACCGAATGATCGATATATACACAGAAGCTGAGAAAAAAAGTAAACAAAACGAAGAGGCAACAATTGCCGAGAAGCGAGAAGAACTGGTCAAACTCATGCATGAACGACTTGCATAGTTTATTTGTATGGAGCAAGCAACAAGGATATCTCCTTCGCGCCTAGCGGCATATCAAATCCTCCGTTCTTTTTTTCTCCATTCGATATATCTAACTCTATCGTATCTAGCAATGACGAATCCAGGGTTTCGTCTCCTTCCCCATCGCTTCCTTCTTCGAGTCCATCGTCACTAGTATTATCTGAATCTATACGTAGCTCTATGGTTGATATAATATCATTCGATCTACATTCGCATCTGATATGATCATCAGATTTGCATTTACATTCGGTGGAATCGCTATTGTTAGATATATCGGATCCAGCATCCGATTCCGTGTCTGAACTATATATGGAATCGGCATCTGACTTGGAGTCTGATTCATTAGAATCCTCACCACCAAATATATCATCTACCGACAGATCCTTGATTTCCTCCCCTGTTTCTACATCTTCATTGTATCTGTCGAAATAATCCATGGCAGTTCCGCCGTTGTACACACTTTGAATAAAACTATCGAAGGATGCTTGCGCCATTGTGGTATATTAGATTAATTCAAAATTTGTATTTATCTTTCTGCAATCCGATGTAACTTAGTAGTTATCATATTATGGAGCTGTATTATTATTTCATCACTAAACTGATCAATATCTATGTATGTACCACATATAGTAACATTTACCATGGGATACGCAGAAAGATTACTCTTGATTAGTTTGCATATATCAATATAATCACTTTCATCCAGATCCTTTATCGCCTTTTTGATCTCTCGCTTGAATACCGTAATTTGCGCACACATACTATTTCCGTATTTATATACAATTATTCATCTGTTATAAATACACAATGCTACAAACTTGGATTCTCGAATTATTAGTGCTACTGATAATTGGGGTATCGATAGTTGCATATTATGTATTTGCGCATAATTACGATGGGTTCACAAATATTATAGACGATTTATATCCAGCCAAAAAAACAATACCAAACGTACAGTTTGTGAAGAATGAAACGGACACGGATATCCAGGATACATTCTCAAGGTGTGAAGCTATATACGGCGTCGGCAACTGTAAGTTGGCTTAAGCTTTGTTCTCTTCATAGCGTTTCCAAATATACTCAATATTAGCATACTCATCGTCCGTCGCGTACGTCTCTGTCAGATTATTAATCATGGCAATATATTTGACGAACTCGTATGCTGTACGTATAATTATATTTTTCTGATCATCAGCTACTACGATATCTCCGGTAGACGGGCTACTAATAGCAGAGATCTTTAACTTGCTTAGATCCGATTTGTAATCAATAGTGATAATCTTACGCTGAAGAGCATCAATGTCCATAATACTAACATCCGACGATGACACCTTGGTTGGTTTCTTGGTTGGGATAAGTAGCTTCGCGAAATGGTCCCAGCGAGCAGAATCTAAGGAATCCTTTTTTTCGAGTTCCTTCTCCAGAAGGGGTAATATCATCGTTTTGAACAAATTCTTCACGTCCGGATGCAGCGTGCCTATTGAATACGATACCGGGTCTGGGATATTTGGTAAGAACTGGTATCCACTCATTTTGATATACTTAGAACCAATTGTGTACATAGACTGCGCCACGCGTGCCGGAATGATATCTCCTATCTTGAACTGGCTAACATCATTTGATGCCTTAATCACACAAATCACGTGATCGTTTCCACAATAAATAACATTGTAGCCATCGTCATTTGTTCGTGCGATTACCTTGTGAATTTGCAACCCATCGATGAAATCCATCTTATCATATCGAATCGCAGTAACCTCCACTTCTATGTACACCCTGATCTTCGATGTCAGATCACGTCTAATCAGATTGGGTAAGGATCTACGTACAAGCTTATCAACACTCTGGATGTATTGACCATCACGGCACTTCTTCTCGTAGAGGATCTTTGCATGAGCTAAGAGCATCTGATCATAATCGGTTGAGTATATCGCATTTTGATCCTTGATCGTAATATTCAATTCTAGCTGTGTAGTGAATTTCATGGTCGATGCGATTGTCCTGATTATATATTTAGTTATAGTTATTCAATTTTATCAATGCATAAAAAATATAACCTCGACTAAAGCCGAGCCTTCTTGCTTTGCTTGAACATTTCATAGGGAAACTTCCTCTTCTTAGAAAGACGCTCTTCAATATTTAGAAGCATAAGTAAACTCTTAGCTGTAATTATATTTATACGCGATCTAGTACGAATATGGCGAACAATACGTGGAGGAGCGTCATTATTAGTTGGTCGATTTGGGGTATTCATCACTTGTTGGGCAGCCATTAGTATATTATTAGTACAATTTATCAATTTTGTGCTTTACATATCTTCCTTCATTTTAATCTAAAACAGCACAGATCAGTTATTAACCCAAAAGAATTATAAAATAGATTTGAAATCATAAGTGGAATGATCGATTTTGGATTTATCATAAAAAAACAAATGAGTTTTGCTGGACGTCTAGCAAAACATAATCTTCATCTTCTACAAGTCCAAGACTCGTTAAACGATCCTTAATGTTACTACTACGAGCACTGGTAACAACTCCAAACTCAATCAACTTCTGATGTGGAATGGCCTTATTGGAAGCCACTAGTTCATTGCTAACAAGCAATTATTGATACGCTATTGATACAATTTATCAATTTTATGCACTTAACCAGCATATGTCTCAACCAATATACATAGCCACAATGACGAAGCTGTATGATATTCCTTCGTTGCCATACTCCATGCTAAAATTGAAAACCATCAAAACGGATGGTGTGTTCTACGATCCAAATACTGTGGACAATTTCATGAAGGATGCTATTCGAGATCGTGGATGCGATCGACCGGTATTCGAACACGAACTTCCAAGACAGAACAACAATATGCTTAATAGTTCAATAATGAATATGTTTGAGTTTGGAAGTCGATATAAGAGAGATCCGTATCATCCTGAGTTATTCTTGGGGGACTTAACGAAGGACCCAAGACAATCAGACCCTGATCCAATTGTTGCTAATATGCGAGAGCAGAATGCGTTTAGGTATAACCGATATATACGAGGAAAGCTACAAGATGACTCTGAGGGTAAACAAGAAGGAATGGTTGGATCAAAACGCATGTTGCATCAAATTAAAGATGGCTATAACGACACAGCAACCCGTCTAACAGGTTTATTCGATGAAAGTTTCGGAACTATCATTAGTGCAGCAAATCCGAAACCAGGTCGTCCAATTCATACTACGGAAGAATCGATAAGAGAAGATCAGCAGATATATCAAGTCAACGATGAACGGATATTGCCAAAGTACAGCACAGATATCGTTAGTAAGTTGAATAATATGGTTGGGTTGCAATGGCAGATTCAACCAGATGCGCGTTATGGATTGAGTTCAGTATCAAATGTATATAGATCTAAGACAGAAGTTGATCAAGCGGCTGAGGCGGTATTCAGACTCGGAAAACAAGAAACCGAATTCAAAACAGAAAAGGAGCAATTTAAAACTAGTACCACAGTTCCGCAAAAGGAATTGATAAAGATAGCTAGACGTAATTACCAAGAAGTTGCGGTTGATCTTGCCAATGATTCCACAAGTATAAAAAATGAAAAATCTGCAGCATTGCCAGAAAATATATCGAGAGTACTCGAAACGTTGACTACGCAAGCAGTTGCCGATCATAAACAAACTGGAAATAGAAAACTTAAGCAGTCCTTTAGTACAAAAAACGAATCACTCATAGAAGACATTAAAACGCATGATATAACAGACACGATCAGACCTAGCACCATACCAACAAAGGACAGACTTGCGATTGTCAAGAAGATAGAGCGTATGCAATCGAAATCCAAACGAACAGAAGACACAGAATATGTTAAGAAGATAAACACAAAGATACTTGCAATGGCATTCAAACATAGAGACCCGGCTAAGCAGGAACAGAGCTTTACATCTAATAAAGACCAGTTTAAAACTAGTAGTGGAGTTCCTAATAAGAATATAGATCATGTCAAGCATCATAAACTTTCCAAGAAGAAGTTCGCTAACTACAATGAATATACACGAGACAATATGAAGAAATCCATGACGCTAGCAAAACCGACACCAATTGAAAACTTTGATGTAGAACTTGACCCTACATTGAATAATAAGTATAGCGTGAAAGGAATAGGACCAGTGCAGAAGATGATGTCAACGCTAAGTTCTAGGCAAGTACAGGATAGCATAGTGTCTCCACTTAATGACACATTGGCGCCACTTAGAACAAACTATACGTAAATAATCACGAATATAACATATTATATATAATCAATGCAAGATCAATCGTTTCTGGTAATAAAATCAAAAGTGCCTAATACGGCCATCACGCCGTATCAATACATATGTGGTCCTCCATATACTGTAAAATTGGAAGCAGGCAGAAATACCACTATTAAGACTGGTATAAGATTTGTAAAACCGGAACATGGCATATCTGCGTTGATAACAGTAACTGATGATTATAATAATAAACTCGCGCTTTCTAACAATTTATTTGATGAATACTGTGATAATGAATTTGTGATTACAATCACTAATATTACAAATGAATTCATCAGACTAGATCCCGATTATCATAAAGTATTTGTAATTGATATTCATACTGAACCACTGAAACCAGAATCGACAGAACCAGTGGAAGCAGAACCAGTGGAAGCGGAAACAATGGAAACAGAACCAGTGGAAGCAGAAACAATGGAAACAGAACCAGTGGAAGCAGAACCAGTGGAAGCGGAAACAGTGGAAACAGAACCAGTGGAATCAGTAGCTAATATAACAACAACTATTTTGAATATTAAAAAAATAGCCAAGGCTAAAAAGCGAGCACGTAAGCGTGTTTCTATTTAAATTATGTTAGCGCAGTAAGTGTAGCCGACAAACTTGTTTTACCAGTTGTGCTCATTACCTTGGATACATTTCCATGGATTATGTATTCTGCTACAAATGCTACAAATAACGTGGTTAATACTGTTTTTAATATTTTTCTGAATTTAGGTATATCATCTGAATTGTGCAATACCTTGTTCATAGATGATATATATACGACTCGTGCATCTTCATCCATTTCCATTATAGCTTCGTATAATTTCGTTCCTGGGCGTACGACGTCCTCTATATCATGGATGGATGTTATTTTTTTATGCGGTTTATGATCAGATAAGTAAAGCATAATTAATATCACGATGAGAATAAACATTGCGACGATGCGCATTGTATTATGAAAATATGAATTATTAGGCTTAACGCCTATTATCATCAAAGGTTTCTCTGATTGCATTTGATCTATATTATATAATCATTTTTATACATTACGCAATATCGGCCCACATATCCAAATGTATGCCATAGTAATTATGATTCAGTAAATCCACGTTTATCTGTACATTCTGCACTAACATATCATCTCCACATACAAATATACCAAGCGTACTGCATTCTCCTATCGAGTGCATTGTTAGCAGTAAATTATTGAGCGTTGCGTATATATCAAGCTTATGCAATATACAATAAGATATAGACTTCATATGCGTGAGTATATCGATACCAATGCTATAATGGATAGCGCATTGCAGATAACTGAATTTAGTTATTGTATCTTGCGAAAGATACTTGTTGATAGTATGATGTGGAGAAAAGAATATAGTAATGTTGATATCGGATCCCATGTCCTGAATTGAATTAATATTGTCGAGCATATCAGCGACCACTGATATATTAGTAATTATCCATATAAGCTTGATCTTGGTTTTAATATTGTTTAGATTTCTATGTTCTAGCATAGCCAAGAATGCGTAAAGTCCGCTATCTTTACAAAATACGCATGTATAACTATACGTTGAATACAATCTACACTTAGCCACTGCGTTGCTTCCAATGTATATATCTCCGTAGTTATCCATAGCCGTGACGAACGGTTTATTTGTGATTATATAAGCACACCCATGTATGTTATCATGTGTGATGATAACCGAGTTCCACTTATCATTGGTTAGGTGTTTATTCTTGATATCTATCTTAAGGCAGTTAAATTTCATTAATTGAGTAGATATGCAATCTTTTGGGATAATGGGAAGCTTTGAGTAAGATCCAAGGAACGTAAGTTCTCTTATTCCGAATTTCATATGATAAATGTCATTTACGTTTATCATAGAAAACATGCCCAGTATCGGAAGTAGTGCGTAGAATGCTTTACTATTAGTTTTATCAAAATATTGTTGAATGCAGTACATAACAATAAGCAGTACCATAGACAAGTACCGCGTGGATGGTTTCCTAGATAAATATAGAACACACATGCCTATGATCACTGGTAGCATTCCCCAGTAGGATATCTGGCTTAGAAAGAACCTCCATGATATAATGACTTGTTCTGTGTGATATTCAACGATATGTATGGAACTCCGCGTGCACCCATTCTTACACTTATCTAGTACATGGCGAATTTGCAACATTCGCGTTATTGCATATAAAACATACAGTAGGCATAGTTTAGTTGCGTGTATTACTCGAATGCCACTAATATACTCTGTCGGTACGAACTTAGCAAGAGCATAGTTATCTATGTAGCTGAACGCATTGCTATATGTAAGTATCATGCACGCCATATTAAATGAGCATAATGCCGATAATGCAATCACTAAGGTTGCCCAATCGAGTGATGATATATTAAAAATTACAATCGCCGCAGTGATAATCATTTCGCATATTGACGTGAGTATCATTTCGCCATACTTATGCCAGTTGATTAATCTACGAATCTTATTTCCATGTGGTATACTTCGGTGGACATTGATTCTCCAATTAAGATCATTGTAGAAATATTTCAATGATCTAAAGAAATCGTACTCAGTAATTACAAGTTGATTATCAGTAGTTGAAACTAGTTTGGCATTATCAATAGTCATATCTAACAGTGTCGTCTCTAAGAATTCATAATCGACTGCGTCCAGGTTAAAGTACCGCATGACAGTTGTATACGCATCGAGCATATCCTTGATAGGTATAGTTTTGTCAGAAGTACTCAAAGTTTCAAATACGCTGGTATCCCATGTTTGTGTATGCACATGCCCGTCTCGTATCGGAATATCAAGGATATTAATCTTGACAGATCTCGCTTCCATATTTGAACTATTTAACTGGGTTTCTATTTCTGGCGTCATCGTAATATAATATATATTTGATTGTTCGAAAGATAGTTGATACAATATCATAAGATTAATATAGCCTACAAATAGCATGGGTATCATCGCAAGGACAAAGGAAGTGGTCTCGCAGTACAGCAGATCAGTAGTATATGCAATTTTAATACTATGCTTGTGTATAATTGTGGCCTACATAATAGTGGTTGGCATCGCATTTTCTAAATATGGCAAGAGGGTATTGTTTGAGAATATTAAGATCCTGAACATTATTACCACAATAACCATTGCATGCGCAGCAGTAGCCTCTATTATAATTAGATTTGTGCCGTTCGTTAGGTATCCAGCGCTTCGAATAGCGCATAGCATCCCAATACATATCGACAATATATTAGATTCGGGAAATACTCCATACTTCAATCCGCCTGTGTATAAATTCAAGCATGGACAATACATACGTACGAGTAATATTCCATTTGATATAGATAAGTTTGGATTGCCTATTGTAGATGAGAATGTTCCTCTTAATTCATTTAACATGGCTCTGTTTAGGAGATTCCATAAGGCAGACATCGTTGAGTATTCTATAATCAAAAACGACATTGCAGCATTGCATGTAAACAATTCTTCCTTTGCTCTCATATCTAAACAACTGAGCACGCTTGCTAGAGATATTTCTATGGACGAACTCATATTTAAGCATATCGAATCAATATTCGACTCCGTGTCGGATATCTTAAGAATACACACTGTGGGTGATAAATGTCTCGTGGTTAAATCAGTAGCAAATGCTGGCGTGCTTGTACATAAGGATAAGTACACAACATTTATATCCGATCCATTAGTCATGCGCGAGATCCGCTTCGTGAATGACTATAAGCTGCGTAAGTATTTCAGAATAACTGAACTGATGCAAGGATTAGACTGGTTAACAAATACTATACTTGCTGGGGAGCCTGGACTAATTGATCCTTACAACAAGTATATTGCAGTGTATGATGAATTACGAGTATTGTACGCATTACTTGTTACTAATACATCCGATGCAGACAAATATGAGGCAGTATCTGCCATTGCGAGTTTAATTAGTAACTTCGCAATTAATGATCCACGGTTTGGACTTGTGTCTATCATGAATGCTATGATCATCGTATCAACAATTAATTATTGCGTAGAACAAAGTAGAAATCTTATACTGACGGTGGGTAAGTACATGATGGAGCAGCCTCAGCTAGACATGAGCATGTTCTACTCCACCATATTACAAACAAAATCATTCATACATATTCCATCCATTCTACGGGATGTGTATGAAAACCATAGCGTATTTAATATATTGAGTCGCATCGGGACCACGATTCCAACAACTATCATAGATGCATTATCGTCTACAGCAAGACCATTGGATATCAATACCATAGAAATAAAAATACTATTACCATATCTAGAAGAGTATGGCATGCGAGAAGTAATCGAAGTTCATAATCGAAATGTAGATACCATTAGTAGAACCATAGATGGGATCATAAACACAATGAAGGAGAAGCGCAACAAACTACTTATATCCAAACTTCTTCAAAACGGAGAAAAGAATATCAGCGATGCGCAGATTCAAATGAACGATGAATTAACAAAGTCAAAACGAGATCCTGCCGAATCTGCCAAGGCACTTTTTACATCTGTTAGAAAACTACGAAGTATCATAGATACTCGCATCCAGACTAGAAACAAAATACTCAATAAAGACGAAACAACGGCATTACCATCAGCCAAACGTGAAATTGATGATATACAAGAACAAAACGATAAAGAACAAGAGCTCAAGTCCAAGATAGATAGCAAGATGCCAGCACTTATTGATGCAGTAAAGAACATAACATCCAAGATGTCTCCTATTACTGGATTTACACATGTAATAAGCATGCTGCACAAAACTCCAATCACCGCCCCGATTAACTTACCTATGGGACCCACCGAGGCAGACATCCCACAAATGCCTGCTCCGCAATCTTCTATACCTATGGGACCAACGCAGGCAGACATCCCGCAAATGCCTGCTCCGCAACCTTCTATACCTATAGGACCCACCGAGGATATGTTGAATATGATATCCTCCTTTACTACTGAATTACAAGTACAAACACAAGGATCCGAGCAAGTTGCCCAGATAGTCGATTCTACCATGACAGACATGCTAAATATTATAGATGAGCATAGTACTGATGTCGATGCTATAATCGATACTAGTATTACGCAATCTCCAATCCAGACAACGGCTATTGCAAATACCGAATCTATGCTGGCACAGGTAGAGGCTCACGCGGCAATTCATGCAAATGATCCTGCAGAGTTTATTACCGAGATCAAGCAAAATGAAGAGCTCGCCGCAAAGATGCTTGATATAGCAAACGACAAGATGGGGCGATATAAGATAGACATGGTATCGCTATCTAATATACCAGCTGATCTATCCGATGAAGTTAAGAATGCATATAATTCTATCGAGGCAACAGTCACTGCGATTAAGGATGTAGTATCCAAATCTCAATCAAGTATTGATCAGGTTACGATGGCTGAGTATAAGCGAGTCATATCTACTGCGATGGATAAGATAAATCTCGAAAATGAAAATTTGATACGCGCGCTCGCTAAGATAGAAGATACGAAGAATGCTCAGCAAACTGCTGCGTTGGAAACTGTTAATAATATTGCCACACAGCAAGTCGCTGAACTAAGTCAAGAGCAATCTTTGGCTCCAGCCATTGTAAGTGATATATTAGCTCAAACGGAATTGCAAGTGATCGAGCAGCAGTATCAGACTGAAATAAAAAATATGCAAGTGGAGCAATCGATCCGAGCAAAAGAAATTGAGGACAAACAACTACAAATACAAAATATGCAAAGCATGCTCGAAGTGTCTGAGCGTAAATTATCAGAAATGGTGGCTGCATCGGATTTGATTAATAAGGATTCAACAGAGCAGCTCTTGCAGATTAACCAGCAAATGGCAGATACTCGTTCTAAGAATGCAGAGCTCGAAAGTCAAAAGATGGTTGTTGATGCGGAATTGAAACAGTTGGCGGCAGACATCGAAGCCAGTAAGGCCGAGTTTGATTCTGGAATTATATCCATAGCACAGTACCCATCGATGCTTCAGGCTGTTTCGGCGGCGCAGATGGGATTAAATACTAATATGGCCAAATATACTCAAGAACATAACAATAATGTTTCTAATATCAGATATCAGATATCAGCCCTAGTGCAACAGCAGCAGCAAGCCATGGATGCTGCATATCGTGCGCAGTTGCAACAGGAAATTCAAACTCGCCAAGAGCAGGCGGATCAGATGCAACGTGAATTTGATGAGAAAATACGGCAGTCTGTTATGGAGTTCAAACTTTCTCTGGTAAATACAGTTGGTGGTATCGAAGGTATTGATATATCCTCCGATAATAGCCTTGAAGAGTGTATTGGGAGCATTATGTCCTTTGTAGAAAAATCAAAGAATAAGACAGCCGCTGCCGCTGACGCCATACGTAATTTGGAAGATAAGGAAGCGTCGCTACTTTCTGAGCGTGACGTATTATCTAGCGAGTTGCAACGCGTGCAACAAGCGTATGAAGAAAGCAAGGCAGAGACTGACAACGCAAAGCGAGCTTTAGAAATAAACAAACAAGAATTGGCGCAAACAAAAGCAGATTTACAAGAACGTCTCGATAACACACAAAAGCAATTGTCTGATGCGCAATTACAATTTGAAAGTAATCTTGCGGCGCAGAGTTCGCAGTCCGTAGCAGAGATAGAGAATCTCAAGAATCAAAACCAAGTATTGCAAATGCAGATCAGTACATTAGAGAGTCAAGAGAAGCGTGTTGATCCTGAAGAGTTTATGCGTAGTGTAGAGGAAGTATCAAGACTAACTGCAGCTATCCAGGAATATAAGACGAAGTATGCTACCGATATAAAGGAATACGCCGACATAAAGAACAAACTTAGCAGCGCAATTGCCGAGAACGACAACCTACAACAGCAGATAGACAAACAGAGAGAAACCTTCGCAAAGACAATGGCACGCGAACGCGATTCGCATAGAAGCAATCTCACGTACTGCATGGGTATGGGCGGAGAATATAAAAACAAGAAGATGGAGACTTTGTACAAAATTGGCGGAGTAGTCAACTTCAGATACGAGCCTATCACTAACGCGCCGAAGCTAACCGCAGAACTGGTGGGCGCGATGTCTGCCTATGTAGATACCATACTTAAAGGGGAAACTCCTCCTATTGCGAGTTCGAACCCAGTGCTTGGGAAGATATATGCACTGACGCCTAAGTTAGTGTTTAGAACTCCTAATGATAAAATTAGACATGGGTCTGTAGACTGGGAGATGATCACGATCATATATTCCATATATGGAACAGTGGGCATGAAGCACAGCATGATCATGAGTGATCTGAGCAAGTGCGGAATTACCGAAGACAACGTATCCGAGTTTAATGATAATATCAGAATCATGGATTCCTTTATGCTTAGCTGCGATGCCCTGTTCGGAGGACAGGTGGATAATAAGACTGGGCCTAATTTGTCTATATTCACATTCATTAATAACGATAGCAATATCAAGCCAGTATTCAAGAAGATCGCGCTGCTATACAATTCCAAAACGCAACGATACGAATATGGATTCACGCCGGACACAATCTCCTTTGCTTTCGATAGACTACGTATATTATTATCTATATTCGGATTCGGTACATCTATGTACTATGACTCTATAAATGATCCGAACTACGAACTGAACCCTGAATATCAACATTGGGTGACTGAATTCAGCAAGGAAATTAAACTCAATCCTAAGGAACGCGCGCAGCCACAAACCGAAGATAACAAACTATTTAATCCTAAATATGGTCAGATGATGCAGGCCATTAAGGATGGGTTAGATGAAAGTCCTCGTGGCACTGAGATATCCGAGATCTCCCAAACCCCTAGAAGTGATACACATGTACAGCGTCCAGACGAGCTAGTCATAGATGAAGTATCTCAGTAGAATTAATACACACTTGTATTTTGGATAAAGTAATATACATTCGCCATGAACTCCAATGATATCTTCACAATTCTGCGGAATGCTCGCACGATAGATGTGCCACTCGATTCCACATTTAGTAATGACGAGTCTATGGATGTCACTCCGGCAATGGTAGCAGCAGCTATGCTATCGAGTACTAACATAGACTATGTTACGAAGGCTGTGTTTGATAAGGCAGACCCATTAAGGAATAGTGGCTTCTCGTGGGACATTGTACGCGCGAAGGTTGTCCAGTATCTGAATGCATGGAAGGAGCTTGGTAAGTTTGACAAGCTCAAGAACTATAAGGGAGATGCCATCACAACAACATCTATGGCATCTACCGTGCTAATGTTTGATAAGGAATTCGTGGAAGCATTCGCGCAGAAGATTATAGCATACGACGATCCCACAAGAGTGACCAGTATTACAAATCCAGGTGGACTATTCGCGCAGCAAACTGAAAATATCACATTTAGTAGTCGTCGAGTACCGTTTTATGAACGGGCGCTGTACAAACGACTTAATGACTGGAACTTGGATCTTCCAGAAGATGAGACAGAGACTCCGTTCTATGTAATGGATCGTAACCCGAACATTTCAGATAAGGAAAGAGAAAAAAGAAAACCGACCAAAGAATCGGAAACGTACCTGGACAGAGTGGGAATGTCGACCAGGATGATCCCGCATTATTAATCGATAACCACTCTCGTGATTGCTTTGCGCTTATTGGTTGTTTTTTTGTTTTTCTCAGCAATCATGCTAGTACTATTGTATGGAATATCATACTTTGCAAAGATAGGCATCAGTACAATACTATTCGTGAATAGTTCGATTGAGATAGTGCGGATGGTGCTGTAGTTGCACTTAAACATATTCTTGAACTCGCTCTGCTTGATCGGATGATTTACAGCCGTAAGGTACAGATGCAACACGCAAAGCGCTCGTGTAGTCGACTTGGCAGCAGGGTTGAGCATCTTGTGTTCCGCGACGAAATCCATTATCTCTTTCAGAAAGGAAATCACGTCATCGCCCAATTCCAACTTCGTGCAGTACGCCACGATGTAGCTATGCTCAGTATTAATAGCCCGTATGTCTTCTGATAGAAATCCATGATCAAGCATCTCGCGTACCTTCTTGTCACCCTTAGAATAAGTCTGCGAATCTACATCAAACCACGTATAAATATCAACCGGCTTGAACAATAGATTGTTGCGCAGGCATTCGTAGTATGTCATGGCCGCGATGATAGCTCGCAGGATCGTACCGCGATAGATGGTACCTTCCATCCGAGCATGCTTAAACTGATCCAGTACATTCAACAGAATAGTCTTGGGGATTACTCCCTTCTTACCAATCGCGTGATTATAACTGAATAGTATATTCCTAATATGGATGTCTGGAGAAGACTCTCCGTATGACTGCGACCGCAAAATGCCTTGGTAACGAGCCGCGTTGGAGCCAACGCAGCGGAGTCCTGGCATCGACGAATTATAAGACATGTTCGTCACCACAGTATTCATCGAGCATACCTCTATAGACTCATTCAGAAACCCGCACTCGGCGCATACGTACTGATTATCTGTCTTCACTGACATTGGTACATCACACTGAGGGCACTTGTTGTATTCTATAGCAATCTCATCTTCCATAGAATTATCGATCCCTCCTGATATAATCTCATCAAAGCACGCTTCGAAATCATCAAAATCCTCGAATAACTCCATGATGTCGATTATACCTTTGATGACTTAATTCAATTTTGGCAGTTATTAGTATTTGTTCAGCTAAGTATATAACATGGAGGACGCCGATAAGGAATACCGAATTAGGATATCAGATGTGTCGTCGTTTAGGAATTATCCAGAGTGGCTTGCATACAGACAGAAGACTCGACTCATGGCAGTTATCATATGGGTACTGATCATATACATATTCTTTATCTGGATTAAGAAATCAGTAATACATGTAGAAAAGTATAAACAAAGCTCGCATTATCTACTACTATTGGATGCCGCGTTAGTTATTGCGTATGTGTGGCTAGTTATGCCATATCATACACCAACTCAAAATAAATTCTCAGGAATCAGAGAAATGCAGCGACAGATGGCACGACAGCAAATAGATGAACTCATAGATGATATAGGACAAGAACAAGCACAATGTGGATGTGGGACAGACTACACGAAATTAATTAACGAACTTAAACAGCAGATCGAACAGAAGGATATCGAGATTGATAGACTTACAAAATCAAATGGTATATTGTCTTCGCAGGTGATAGCAAGTCGGCCAGTCTAAGGTAAAACTAAAACAAAGCAGATCACTTGTGATTTCAAATCTATTTCAAAATATTCTGAAGTAATAACTGAACTGCACTGTTTTGAATTCGCAATGTTTCATTCTAAGGTAAAACTAAAACAAAGCAGATCACTTGCGATTATAAATATATAGAATACAAATATATAATCATGATTACAACGCTTACTGCAAAGAACTTTATACTACAAGACATCGACACGCATAGCATTGGCGCTGGAGATCCTACCAAGAAAACTATACTACTTATCAAGGCACAATGGTGTGGCCATTGTAATCGATTCTTATCCACGTTTGATCATTATAGCGAAACAATGCCTCAGTACAACTTCAGCATTCTAGAAGAAACTAAGGACAATGCGCTACTAAACTGTTGGAAGCAATTAATAAATCCGGCCTTTGAAGTTCAAGGGTATCCTACATTAGTATTGTATGATCGCGATGGAACACCAATCAAGGTCATACAGAATAGGAATAACTTAGAGAATGAGCTGTAATTGTCTCGTCTATTTTTTTTAATAGTAAGCGAGATGATCGATTTACATCGAGATCATAAAAAAACAATAATACAGATTATTGAGGATTTGTTAAAGCCTTTCCAAGATGTTCAATAGTAATCATATCATATATAGTAGAATCTTTATAATTCCTAATATTGTTAATACTCGCTGTTGCATTGTTCTCTGACAATTCTCCTTTATTAAGCGAGTCTGTGATTCTGCCCATTGCCACAATTTCTGCACTATACCTTGCACTATCGGTAGTGAATGATGATCCATCGTATTGTCTTATTATTGCATTGTATGGAAGTGTTTCTGTTATCTTACACATGGATGCATTAATATTTCTGAGCATGAAGTACACGCATACGCATAGCACTGCTATTACTAACAATATCAATATTATCCAGGATTGTAGTTTCATTGTATATTACACTGAAGTTATTCTATCAGTCCATGGTTGATTAAATTATATAGCTGCTCATCTGTCATCGCATTCAGTGAATTGACTACACTTTCGATGAGTTTGCTGGATATGCCTGTGTTTAGATTCATTCTCTTAGCCTCGCTTTCTATAGCTAGTTTTAAATCATTAATAGATGCATCTCCGAAATGGAGTATATCCTTGATAATGATATCGCGAGTAGATCTTTTCAAATCTATACTGCCGAATGTCCGCGTTTGTGTGTTGTATGCATTGATACATTCTATGAACCTTGCGTTATTATATACATATGCGAACGCCATCATCTTACTGAACTCGGCTCCTGTACAAGTCGATAGTCTATATAGTGCCATATCACTAAGTTCATCAATTTTATATGGCACATTAGGACTCCTCACTTTGAACACATTGATATAGTTGTTCTTCATCGTGTAATCATATACAAATCTACTTCTGTATTCATATATAAGCTGTGCGATTGCTCTTGCTTCCTTATTTATGAAATCTCCATTTCTCGTTATCTGCACTGTTTTGATTAGTTCTGAGATTGGCGGGCAATGTCTCCATTTGCATGTCTGATTAAGTTCTATAATACACAGACGAATGGCAATGATAATGACAAGGATAATAAGCAATACTATTACTGGTACGGTTCCCATCTTGAGTAGCTTAATTAAGCGTGCGTTTATTATCATTGTGTATATTATCCCTAATTATATTTATTTATGATGTCCATCAGTGATGATGGTGTGTAATGGAAGTTCGGTGCACAAAGGAAGGTCGCTGGCGCAGACGAATCTCGCTAATCTTAATTTCAGACAATCCCTGCTGGAGTTCTTCCTGTCGCTGTTTAAGCTCTGCGAAGTCTTCATCAATTTGCTGCTTACGCACATCATGCTCATGTCTCAGCTCTCTAAGTTGGGATTTGACACCATCTATTGTATTTTTGAAATCCGCATGTTGTTTCTGAAACTGCTGGTCTATCGACGCGCGTTCTAAATCAAGTTTGTGGAGTCTCTGCGTTATTTCATTATTTGTGTGTTTGAGTATTCCATATTTATGCTTCAGATCTTCTAGTTCATTACTATCACTTTGATTGGCGCCCATGCTATATTATAGTAATAAGAATTATAAACAATAGAATCTATCAGATATAGAATTCTATATTTCATCAGCTATCACTGATTTGATACAATATTTTACTGTATATATAGCATCGTACATCGTTGCCGCAGACGAAATGTCTGCAAATACATTTCCTCTAAGTGGAAATCCATTAAATCCTACTGGACGGTCGTCAATCTCATCCGCAATTACCAATGTGATTGTGGACAGCGATGCTGGCAATAGCTCACTTTTGATCGTTAACGACTCCAACAACAGCATGTACATAGATAAATACTCCAACATTGCAATTAATCATGCATCGCCAGTGGCGCAACTGGATGTGAGTAGTGGGAATGGGGCATGCCTATTATTGAGATACAATAAAACATCAAACGCGTCCACGATGTATGTCAGTAATGATGGTAAATTATCAATCAATGCATCGGGAGGAGAAATCAACTCTACTGCAGTGGCAAAACTTACGAACTCGACTGGATCTACATCAAGTTCCACAGGAGCCATGATTGTATCTGGTGGCGTAGGAATAGGAGAGAAGCTTTATGTTAATTCAGGAATATATGGAACATTGCAGACAGCAGCGCAATCTAATATAACATCTGTAGGATCCTTAACAGGATTGACATTAAATGGGGTACTCGCATCAACTCAGGGATGGGTAGATACGTCTTCATCATTCCGAGTCACTGGAGGAAACTCTCCAACGTATGGCAATGGTATTGGGTTGCGCTATAACGGAATGATGGCTACAGGCTTCTTATCGTCTCATAATCACCAATTGAGCACGCTCAATAACATTGATATCCAGGACAATATGCTCTACTTTAAGTCAGATAGGACTATCGGGTTCAATACTACCACACCATATGCATTCATTGATATCAATCAGGCATCCTCAACGAGTAATAAGCTACGTTTAAGTTATACTAGCAATTCTGTCTTCTCTGAATTATACTGCGATGCTTCTGGCAATTTACAATTGGGTAACACTGTTCTTGGGTCAGGAAAGACCTTAACACTTGGTAGCGCAGTTATCGATGAGACTGACATAACTAAACTGGATTCAATTACTAATGGAACTGCTGCAGCTAATAAGGCAGTTGTGCTCGGAGCCAGTAGAGAGATCGCCACCATTGGAAATATCACATCAGATGGAATTTTAACCTTGAGCAATACTACTGATGCTTCATCTACATCTACTGGCGGAGTCATCATATCTGGAGGAGTGGGGATTGCTAAGAAGCTGTATGTGGGTACTGATCTAAACATCGCTGGGGCGGTTAACATGGGCGGAACTCAAGTGATTGATAGTTCTCGTAATGCAACATTTACGACAGTTACGACAACTACGGAGGCATTTGCTAGCAGTTCTACAAAGGCAGCGACAACTGCATACGTCCAGAACGAACTGCTGCCACGATTAACTGCGACGCATGCGCCAACTGGAATAGAAAACACTACAGATAGCGTGATCGCATATAATCCTACGACCAGGGTCTTAACGCTGTCTCCAACAGGGACATCCTTTAACGTTTGGGTTAGTGGCGTTCGCTATACAATTAGTAGCACGCAGACAATGACAGCGCATCCATCTACACAGGGAATTACATACTACTACTACTTCGATACAGATGGGGTAATGAAGTATTCCACGACATATCCCATGTATTTTGATAAAGCGATGGTATCTATATTGTACTATTACGATGCAACGCATACGATCGTGACTGAGGAACGTCATGGCACTGTTATGGATCCAGCTACGCATATGGAACTGCATAATAATATTGGTACATACTATGTTAGTGGCCTTGCATTGACTGGGTATACGATAACTCCTGGAAGTCCATCGGATGCAACTAACACATTCGCAATTGCTTCTGGAGTAATCTCAGACGAGCAGCTAAACTCAACGATTAGCGCTGTAGTAGACGGAGGCCCATATACAGTTTTCTATATGTCAGGGGCAGGTGCTCAATGGACATGGATAACTGGAAATTCTGTACCATACGCCTTTTCAGCTGGATCATATATCGACTATAATCAATGGACTGGTAGTACATGGCAACTAACAGATTCCGCCACAAATAACCAATACGTTAATTACTATGTATTATTCGTACCATCGTTCGATACAAATACGCAGATATTAATGTTGCCTGGTCAAACGGTATATTCTACACTAGCAGCGGCAGTTGCTGAGGTTTTTCATAATTTATCCTTAAGTACTCTTCCAATTCCAGAATATCTACCACTATATCAAATCACATACAAGACTGGTAATAGTTATGCATCAAGTGGTAAATGCCGAATAGAACAAATAACAAGGATTGTAGGCACGCGTGTAGCAATTCAAAATAATGTAGCCACAAATCATCAAGCCTTATCAGGATTACAGCTTGCCGCTCTTGGAAGTACATATGGTCATATAAGCGATTTACCACAGACAATAGCTGGTGCGAAGACATTTAGTGATACTACGAATGCAACATCGACGATAACTGGGGCTGTTATTATAGGAGGAGGTATAGGTATTGCTAGTGATACGTGGATGGGTGGAAGTCTTAATATTGCATCAACAAAGACATTGACGCTTGGTAGTGCAGTTATTGATGAAACAGACATAACTAAACTTGATTCGATTACTAATGGAACTGCAGCGGCTAATAAGGCAATTGTGCTGGGAGCTAGCAGAGAGATTGCTACAATTGGTAATATCACGTCGGATGGGATTTTAACCTTAAGCAATACAACAGACTCGTCATCTACATCCACTGGCGGGGTTATTATATCTGGTGGAGTAGGAATTGCTAAGAAGTTATATGTTGGTACTGATCTAAATATTGCAGGTACAGTCAATATGGGAGGCACGCAGATAATTGATAGTTCTCGTAATGCATCATTTACTACATTGAATTCAAATGGTATAATAACATCAACCATCGTCAATGATACTACCGGGCTTGTTACATATCAACGATGGACTAATGATGTCGCCACAGATGTTATAACTGCATTGCAGATGTCTAATATTGGATCAGTTATTGGTACAACATCCGCACACCCATTCAGAATGATGACCAACGCAAATGCTCACTACTATTGTACAAGCGATGGTTATACATCTATAGGAACTACCGCCACTTCACAAACTACGTATGATCTTGCTGTACAAGGCTCTCTAAACTGCTCGTCATTTTATGTAAATGGAGTTCAATCAATTGATAATACCGGGAAGGTAATCGTTGCTGCGCAAAGCAATATAACATCACTAGGAACTCTAACTGGGCTTACGCTGAATGGATCCCTCAGTTTATCCGCAGTAACAACTGTGAATAATACTATGGTATGGACTTCCGGAACGGTACCGACTACGACGAATGGTGTCGGAATTCGATTTAATGGGCTTGCTAACGGCGGAACTGGATATATTTGCGCATATAACTATGTGCTTAGCCAAGATGATAACCTTACACTAAATAACGACAATATATACATTAAGAATAATAGGAACGTGGGCATCGATAACAGTAACCCTCAATACAAGTTAGACGTTGCAGGAACACTTAATTGCACAGGAATAATTACATTGACCAATGCAACAGATGCATCGTCGACAACTGTTGCTGGCGTTGTTATATCTGGAGGCGTTGGCATTGCGAAGAAGCTATACTTAGGGGATAACATAAACATTGCATCCGGAAAGACAATCACACTTGGTAGCGCAGTCATCGACGAGACTGACATAACTAAGATAGACGCAATAACGAATGGAACTGCTGCGGCTAGTAAGGCTGTTATACTTGGGGCGAGTAGAGAAATAGCCACCATTGGTAACATCACATCGGATGGCGTTCTTACGGTAAGCAATACTACTGACGCATCATCTACTATCACGGGTAGTGTGATTATATCTGGCGGCGTTGGCATTGCGAAGAAGCTATATATTGGAGATAACGTAAGCATTGCATCTACCAAGACTCTTACGTTAGGATTCACAATTATAGATGAAACGGATATTGCAAAGATAGATTCAATAACAAATGGAACTGCAGCAGTTAATAAGGCTGTCGTACTTGGAGCAAGTAGAGAAATCGCTACCGTTGGCAATATCACGTCGGATGGTGTTCTTACAGTAAGTAATGTTACTGATGCATCATCTACTATTACAGGTAGCGTAATAATATCTGGAGGCGTTGGTATCGCAAAGAAGCTATACGTAGGAGATAATGTAAACATTGCATCCGGAAAGACCATTACATTAGGCAACGCAGTCATCGACGAGACTGACATAACTAAGATAGACGCAATAACAAATGGAACCGCTGCTGCTAATAAGGCTGTCGTACTTGGAGCAAGTAGAGAAATAGCCACCATTGGTAACATCACATCGGATGGCGTCCTTACGGTAAGTAATACTACCGACGCATCATCTACTATCACCGGCAGTGTAATTATATCTGGCGGCGTTGGTATTGCGAAGAAACTATTCGCAGGCACTAACGCAACTATAGGGGGCGGAACTATATCATACACAACGGCAAGCGCAATAGGCTTAGATAGTGTTATCAAACTTGCTTCTACAACTCTTAATAATACATCAGCGACAGGAACTGATGATATTCATAGAACTGGGCTATATCTAAGCGGACCAGTGCTTACATCCACAAATACAATCACTACAACTACCGCAGCAACATTATACATTGGTGGTGTACCAACTGCTGGAACTAACCAGACAATTCTTAATCCTTGGGGACTGTACTGTAATGGGGGTGCATACTTTACTGGTAATATATTCATAGGAAATAAGCTGGCATTTGCTGGTACTTCTGGAGACCTTGGAAATGATTTCACTGTTATCGCAGAAAGAATTTATGGAGGAACAGAAAAAAGCGAGATGGTCATATTCAAAGGAAATGATGTCGATACAACGAGTGGCCCAGACCGTATACGCATACGCGCCGCAGAGATTCGTGTGCAGACATACACATCTCCAGAGACATATGCAACTTTGGCTGATAATAATGATCGACTGACCATAGGCAATGATGGAAAGATCAGTGTCCTGGCTGGAACGGACGCAACCTCGAGTACAACGGGGTCATTGGTTGTGACTGGAGGTGTTGGTATTAGTGGGAGACTTGTTGTCCCTGGTGGTATATCGGCCGGCCCGACATATATGGCAGGATATCCTATCAGTATGATAAACTCTGGGCTTGGAAACGGTGGCGTGTTTAATTGCTTCCGGATGGGGAAGCAAAGTTCATCTAATGATATTGCCACGTTTTCGTATGTGCACACATCGGATGGAAGCACTAGCAATAGGTTCTCTATAGATTTCTATGGGACGAGTGGATGTTTATCCGCGTTTGCAGGAAACATGGTGTCTGTTAACTCGACGAGCACTGGCACTGGGCGATTCCATGTAGAAGGAAATAATAATTACACATTCACAAGTGGGTCATTGTATAGACAAACATTCACCGATACTGGAGCAACGTTCACCAGTTATGGATCCCCTAATTACAGCGCCACGATATCAATCTCTTGCACTGACAATATTCTTACTGGAGGATATCTTATGCGATCCGATCGCAGACTTAAGAAAAATATCAAACCACTCGAGTTTGATATCAATAAGTACATGGGATTAGAGCCTGTATCATTCGACTGGAAGCGAACAAATGAACACGACATTGGATTTATAGCACAAGAAGTACTTGTGTCAGATGACCAGATAAAGGCAGAGCTTATACAACCATACAAACGCAATGATATGAAAGGAGACCCTATGATCAATGATGGGATATGCTTGGCTATCAAATATAGCAAAATCCCTATAATGAACCACAAGATGCTGAAGCATCATCACACAGAGATAGATGAACTAAGGCAACGTATTGCATCGCTGGAGGAGCAGCTGGCAGAATGTTTGCATATGTTGAGAAGATCTGAGTAGACCATAACTTCATCGATATTTTTTTATCGATGGTTGCTAATGGCTTAATATATAGGCATAGCAATGTCGAACACAACACAAGATCTTAGCGACACCGTGTGGCCGCCATCCTATGCGAACCCCAACGTCCCAGCACTAGACATGAATGGTAACTTATATGGACTCACCTCGCTTAGTACAGCAGCGTTTACTCTAAACGGAGCATCGATGGGATCTCAAGAAGTAAACTACATTAATGGCATCACGGCAGGAACAGCAGCTTCTGGAAAGGCGATCGTTCTTGATAGCAATAGATCTATTCAGAATGTAGGATCCATTGCAATATCAAGCACCATCAATGATAGCATATCCATCACCAATACAAGCAGCACAGGACGTAGTAATATCAAATTTATCAATGACTCTAGAAATTACGAATGCGGAGTCAGGGCATCTAATGCATCTGACCCAAAGAATGGATTTTATATTTCAGATAGTACTTCCGGGTACAGACTGGTTATAGCGTCAAACGGCAATGCCAGCATAGGAGGGAGTGCTATCATAGCGCCATCAAAGACCCTATCTGTAAACGGAGACATAAACGCAATAAGCGAATATTATAGGAATGATGTACTTATCTTCTCATCAGCCTTGACTGGCGTTTCTGATGTGTCAGGAGCAGTCGCAAGTAAAGCTCTCATTCTAGACTCTGGCAAGGCAATATCTGGAATAACTTCATTAACATCAACAAATCTGAATTGTACCACAGCAACTGCCAGTACGTATAAGAGCGGGGCAGATACTATATTTGTATCCGCGCTGACCAATGTTTCGGATGTGTCAGGAGCAGTCGCAAGCAAGGCAGTGATTCTGGATGCGAGTAAATCAATAGCTGGGATAACATCCATCACAAGTAGTGGCATTGCAATATCAGGAACCACCGCATCTACTTCATCAACAACTGGAGCGTTGACCGTGGCTGGAGGAGTAGGGATAGCAGGCACACTATGTGGAGGTGGAGGAACTACTAACTTCAGTTCAACAGCTCGATCGGAATCAGTACTTAACTATGCGCCAATGACGGTCAACAATAACTTTAACCCCACGGATAACACTGCAAGATACACATACTATCTTGGAAATGCTACGATGACAGCAACAACATCTACGGTAACTGCTAGCGCAGCCACAATGTATATAGCAGGAGCACCCATCGCCGGTACCAATCAGACAATTACTAATCCATATGCATTGATAATAAATTCCGGAAGAACGCAAATGGGCGGTGATAGAACGTATTCAGTTAGTCAGGGCACAGAGAACATACTCACTATTCCTACAACAACGTACACTGCTAGCGGTATATCGTCATCCGATACAAATCATAGAAGTACAGTTTCAATAGGAGCGCAAACATTCACATCCTCATCTTCAATAACAACGACAAATGCATCGACAGTCTATATTTCTGGAGCCCCCGCGCAAGCAGGATCGATGACAATTACAAATGCATATGCGATGTATATAAATAGTGGAGATCTGTACGTAGGCGGCAAGGCGATTGTTAAATCGTCTTTATCTGTTTTGCCAGGAACAATACCGACATACGATAGTACTAGACTCGCGCAGTTTATCGATAGTACGCAATCTGGAGGTACTACACGATATATCACATTAGGGAAGGCGTACGCAACTAACGATGCGTGCGCGCTATCATATAATTGGACATCTGGAGGATCTAACTCCAATTACGCAGCATTAGGACTTTATGGATCGAGCGCATTCAACAACACTTTGGTAATTTCTGGAAATGGGAATGTAGGGATAGGAACTACAAACCCATCATACAATCTAGATGTGACGGGGACGCTACGATCAACAGGAGCGGCTACATTTAGTAGTACAATAGCTACGACTGCGGGGGCTACTATTGGCGGAACATTGACTGTTAATGGCACAGGTCCTCATGTATTTGCAGGTAGCGTTACAGCTACGCTAACATCTGGAGCTCAAACGGGTATTACATCTGTAGGAACCTTATCATCATTGGCAGTTACAGGGTCAGTAAGCATAGGAGCGTCCACTATTACTCCTACGTTAGCTGGCTATCTTGCGAATGCTACAACGACTAATTCGAACAGTTCATCACTTCTCATGTGCGATGCTAGCAAGAATCTTGGAGGCATCAATAACATTTCAGGAAATTCCTTTTATTCCACAGGAACACAAATATCGTATCTAACATCAGACTTAGCGGCCACTGAAGCTATTGTATATATTAAGACCAATACAATGGATAACTCTTCAGCAGCTGGTACGGATAATATACATAGAGCACTAATGTATATAAGATCACCCACCTTAAATTCCACAAATGCAATCACAACGACAACTGCATCGACAGTAAGAATCGAAGGACCGCCTACATCATCTGGCAATCAAACACTCACGAATCGATTTGCACTTTACGCGAATGGTCCTGTATTCTCTTCTGGCGTAAGCTCGTACGTATACAATACAAACTTCGAAAGAGTCCAGCAATGGACATCTGACGCGGGTAGCCCTATTATGGTAGAAATGTATGTTGATAGTAGGAATCGATCAACAAGTACATACTCTGCACAATTAGGAACAACTACTGCTAATGAATTCGCATTGATTACGAGTAATACTCGGAGACTCTACATTACATCCGGAGGGGATACATTCGTAACAAATAAACTAACGGTAGGTACATCAGTCACGACACCATGTGTTATGGTGGGGACGTCCACAGATAGTACAAGACTAATTAGCGCGCTTGATAGCTCGATGGTAGCCACCAATCTTAGATATATTACGCTAGGTAGAGATACAGATCCCAATAACCAGGCAGAACTCTCGTTCTACTTCGCAGGGTTAGGATCAACCTCTAATCAGCTGCGATTTGGATATGCGGGAAACCATGTCATGTACATGGGATTCAATAATAGGATTGGAATAATGAATTCATCCCCTAGCAGAGAACTCGATGTTACTGGGACTATAGGAGCGTCGAATGGGTTTTTCATCAGCGCAACGCAGGTTATCGATGGTTCGCGAAACGGATCATTCAATAATATTGCTGGAACATTAACCACTGCGACACAAACTGGGATAACATCTCTTGGAGTCCTAACGTCACTGGCTGTATCGAGTGCAGCTGCTGATAATCTTACTGTTACGAATTCATCAACGACGGCATCGGCTAGTATTTTATTCACGAATGATAGCACGCGTAGTGTAAGCTTTGGGCTTAAGGGCTCCGCGGTATCTGGAGCATCTAATTACATTTACATATATGATAACAATGCGGGTTCATATAGACTCGCAATAGATACTTCTGGGCGGGTTGGACTAGGCACATCCACGCCGCAATGTACTCTTGATCTAGGTACTGTTGGCGTCTCCGGCACAGATCAATTACTATGTGCATGGAGCAATGGATCTGCGTTCTATGGATGGGGAGCTAATGGAACCCTACTTAAGCATCAATCAGCATCAGGACATGCATTCTACACAGGATCAACAAGAGGTGGCGTTGGGACTGAACAGATGCGCATAACAACAACAGGCGTTGGTATTGGAACAGCAACGACTACAAGACTACTTGAAGTAAATGGATCGTTTAATTGCAGCTCGTTCTATATAGGAGGAACGCAAGTCACGTCGACTGCAAGTAAGCTCAACTATGTTGATATAACTACGGCCGGCACAGCGCAAGCATCTAAGGCAATTGTTCTAGACGCAAGCAGCAACATAAGTGGTATCAACGCCATTACAAACACAGGAAACATCGCAACGAATACTAGTAGTATAACATCGTATCTATTGATGGGAAACTCTGTCGACACGGCCAGAGTTATATCTGCACTGTTTTCGCTAAGTAGCGCATCGCGTAAATCCATACTATGCTTTGGCAAGACTAACAGTCTGAATAATCAGGCTGAAATAAATTATTACCATACCGCGGATGGAAGTTCATCCAACCGGATGGAGATAGGATGCTATGGCACGACATCGATACTTACAATTCAGTTTAACAGTATGGTAGGCATCAACAATCTGACTCCAGCGTACGCAATGGATGTTACTGGAGATATCAATGCAACAGCTACGATTAAGATAGGAGGAACTACAGCCATAGACGCATCGCGCAATGGAGCATTCAATAACATTGCGGGCACACTAACGACAGCGACGCAGTCCAACGTCACGCAGATAGGCACGCTCACGCAACTCAAAGTAAATTCAGAACAGTACATTAAGGACACGTATGGCATAACATTCACATCGGACCTAAGCACCACTCCTAAACGAGCACGTATATCTGGAGACGGCGTCGGACCATCACTCATATTTGATGCAAATGTTACTGGAGGATATGTACAGTTCTTCACCAAAAAGGGGTCAACGCTAAAGTGTTTTGAAATAAATGACAGCGGCAGTGCCAACAACGCGTTAAGTATATATGCCGATAATAAGATAGGCATAAACAAAGCATCATCAACATCTGCGCTAACCTACTATTTGGATGTCAACGGGTCAGCCAATGCTACATCTTATTACTTGAACGGATCGTACATTGTGGATGCATCCAGCAATGCGCGTTTTGCTGATTTGATAAACACACGATTAATTTGCGACGTATCTACTATCAATTACGCAGATAATAGTGGTACATCCAGCGAAAGCTGCTTCAAAGTAAGTACGCGTACGTACAATAATTCTACGGGAATAGGAGTGGATAGTAACCATAGGGCTGGAATATACATTGCGACGCCTGTATTTACAGCAACGAATACTGGAGTAAGTACTACAACGGCGGCATCTCTATATGTCGCAGGAGTGCCAACATCAGGGACTAATAATACGATAGCAAACGCATGGGCGATATATGCCGCAGGACAATGTTTGTTGAATGGAATTCTATCAACATCATCTACAGATTCCACATCAACATCAACAGGATCCATCATCGCACAAGGAGGCATGGGTGTTGCTAAGACGATATATGCTGGCACAGGAATTAAAACCCTCGCAGGAGATATCGTCATTGACGATGGTAATAAATTCTTATTGGCAAGAAACGTCACTTCCAGTGATATCAACTGCTATATCGCATCTGAAAACACATCATCGATGTTATTAGCATCTCCAAGAGGCGATGGCTACATCAAGCTCAGTACAAACAACGCCACTGGCAAACAGTTCTTTCTTAATGACTCTAATAGTAGTTCCAATGATGCAATCGCCGCGTACCCTACTAATTGCATTGGCATTAACCAACCTACTGGAACAACCTCTATATCATACAATCTTGCAGTTAATGGGACAGCATCTGTCAGCGGAGATGTTGTGTTTGGGCATCGTATATCATTCACGGGAACGTTTGGAGATTTGAGTATCGATAATACAGTCATATCCGAAAGACTATATGGCGGAACCGAAAGCAGTGAGATGTTGCTATTTAAGGGCAATGATCCAGATGCTACGAATGGACCAGACCGCATCAGATTTAGAGCAGCTGAGTTTAGGTTTCAGACGTATACATCACCAGAAACATACGCGACGTTAGGAGATAACAATAACAGAGTTGTTATAAATAATACTGGATTCGTAGGAATAGGGACTACAAATCCACTATTCCCATTACATGTTGATATTAGTCAGAATGATACAGTTAGTCATACTTTTGCGTATTACAATGCATCCAACGCATCCGGTATATTCACTGGCATTGCAGGCTCTATATCAATTTATGCAAATGGGAGAGTGTATTGTAAGGGTGAGATAGACATCGAATCGGATAAACGTGTGAAAATGAACATAGAAGCACTTAAGGATGAATACTGTGACAGACTACTCAATGTGAAACCATGCATATACACCAAGAAAACTACCGGAAATGTAGAGATAGGATTTATAGCACAAGATTTGCTCAAACATGGCGTAACAGATGTGGTCAATGCAGACGTAATGTTAGATGATGACCACAATTACTTAGTCGATATGATAGAAGATGGCATCATTAGTCATGCTGGAATTGTATATAATGTCAATTACATTGGCATTATACCTATACTCCTTAATCTTGTTAAACGAAATAGATCCAAGCAAGAATTACTAGAAACGCGAGTGAAGCAACTAGAGCAAGACAATACAGATATTAAGCGACAGTTATCGCATGTGCTGCAGAGACTTCAAGCACTAGAAGAAAAAAATACACAATGGTAGGAATGTATATAAATGCATGTGGATTGTTTTGCTAGTTATTAGCATTTTCGAACAGATCCAAAACATTCTGTTCAATGATCGCAGTGACATCATTATTGGCGCCATTGCTATCACACACCGCGCTCACAACAAGTTTCCAGTATGCACGATACATACATCTTTGTATATTCTGACACATGTGTAGCTTGTGCCAGAACTCTTGCATGAATTCAAAACTCATTGTCTGCTTCTCAGATACCCAACGCCAATTTACGATATCTTGCATATCGCGGAGTATGTTCTCTGGCACAGCATGGCAATAAGGCAGATCGGCAAATTGCAAACGATCAATATGCTCGCAAATGAACTTCTGACTCATGGTCTGGTTGTACATCAAACAGTACCAATCCAGAATCTTTTGATGCTTATGCATGAACGCCTCAGATAGTTTTTGATATGAACTCAGAAGTCGAGGATTGATCCTGTCTAGGAACTCCTCGATGAATGGCTCAGTCATGTGTTGCATCATCACAGCAGCATCCCAATCGAGAAATGTTGCAAACTCACGCATGAAGTCTTCGGTAAGCTTCTGGTATTTACAAAGCGCATGCCAATCGGTATCTGGTCTAATAAGCAGGCGTAAGTCATCGGTACTGAATGGCGACGTGGCGAACACATGACTCATATTCAGCTCGCGAAAATGCCTGAGAACAAACCCAATAGATAGGCTTTGGCATTTACTGATCCCAAGCATATCCACTTCATCCAAATGTTCTTCTATCAACTCTTCTGATAGAAACTGCGTGTAGCTCATGATTCTCCAAATCAGCCGATCTGCAAATGTGCGGATATACGTTTCAGTCAGAATGTAGAATGCACTACGATCTCTCCAGTATTCATCATCCATTTCCATCGGTTCGTCGAAATCGTCCAAGATAATGTCTCCGTCGGCCAAGGTATCCATGTTATCGATTTGTGAAAGATTACGTATTTATACTACGACTATGGCTATTTTATGCTCTATTACGCAATGCGCTGCATGTCATTTTAAACCTATAGATACTGTATTATACTCACAATGGCTCCGCAGTATTTGACAGAGGCTATTGCCGCAGGCAACTTCATCATTGTAGATAATGCGATGCTCAAACTGATGGGCATTGGCGGAACCAAAGACATTGATAACAAACGAAAGTATAAAAAAATACTGGACAGCAACTTCAGTGGAGCATTCGAAGAGATTGGCAGAAATGATACACGTGTGGTACATACACAAGGTAGAGATAGAAAGATGTTTGTAGTGCAACCACAGATATTCATGGAATCCTTGAAGATTATAGGAACTGATAGTTCTAAGGCATTGCTACGAGAACTATCAGACGAGAAATGTGTAGACACACAGATAACTCCACCAGATATAGATATCCAAACAAATAATACATCCTCAACAATGGAGGTACAGGCCACGAATATTATCTTTAACCAGATACCTCTCGATACCAATCCTACTCAGCGCATACAAAAGATGGATATTTACGAATTCGTAAAAACATTCAAATATGACATAGCTAAGCTCTATATAGACAAGTTTTGGAGTAGAATCAATGAAGATACATGGATCTTAATTGACAACGAACTATTACGATGGATGGGATACAATTGCGCTAGCGATGCTAGCAACAAGAAACTGTATAACAACATCCTTAACAATAACTTCACAATTCATGAAGACTTTGAAATCATACAAGAACCAATAAGATATGAATCGCGGATTAAAGGAGCAGTGCTGCATAAGAATACCATTATTGTTAGTACTCAGGCATTTGAAATGTCGTTAATGATGGTCAGAACTAAAAAGGCTGCAGACATACGTAGATACTTTCAAATGCTAGGAAGAATTATGCGAGATTATATGACGTTCACGAATATAATGATTGAACATAATGCAAATGTAGAGAGTATGCAGTGGAAACAACAACTATTGGAATACAAAAATACCAATAATGGGGATATATTCGACATAGACACCACACCCATTACTCCAACTGAATATGTATACGTACTCACTAGTCGTAGGTATTTCAGGAAAAGCATATTCAAGATTGGAAAGAGCATTAAGCCAAACAAAAGAATCATATCGCATAACACAACCGCAGCGTTAGATGATGATGCCATGTTTTATACACACGTTATACCAACTCTCGACTGCGGAGCACTAGAGAAAACACTGCATGCATTACTAACGAGATATCACTATAAAAAGGAATGGTATCAAATACCGCATGTGTATCTTCTAGATATCATCAATACTATTATACATAATCAAGATAATGTCATCAGCATTATTAATACACAGCTTGCTAAGAACAACTTTGATACCGTGCCACAGATGCATTTATGTGAATTTATAAATAATACAATATCGGCATCTTACCAACAGCAGCAACCAGTTGAAGCAGAACAGTCAATCGAGGCAGAACCGCCAGTTGAAGCAGAGCAACCAATCGAGGCAGAGCAACCAGTTGAAGCAGAACCGCCAGTTGAAGCAGAACCGCCAGTTGAAGCAGAACCGCCAGTTGAAGCAGAGCAACCAGTTGAAATGCAGCGCAGAAGACTCTTACTGGAATGTTATATTTGTAAAAAAAAATTCATCAGCAAACGCCGTGCGATTATCCATATCAAATCACATGTAGTATAAATGCAGATGTTTTTTTTTGTAAGTTTAAGAAAATGCACTTCATGCCAAGTCTCGATGAATATCCTTTATGAATATAGAGTAGAGATTTTGATCGAACAGTGTGTATTCTCCAAGACTCGCCCAGTAACTAGACTGAAGCTGCTTGCGGAATGTGTCGCTTATGTTCTGACATTCAAGAATGCCTTCCAGATCAACATACTCAAGGAACTCCAGTATCATTCCTTCGCTCAAGACTTGATACCTGCTGATGCGCTTCCAATCCACGTAATCGAAATACGTGAAGATGAACAACTGGCTCAGTACTTGATATTTGCTGACATATCTCCAATTGAGTCTGTCGGCAAATTCGTAAATGAACGCCTCGCTCAGTTTTTGAAATCTACAAACGATCGTCCAATTGATATCATCAGCATGCTTCCGCATGAATTCCTCACTCATTTTCTGAAATTGACATGCCTTGGGCCAGACAATGTATGCAGACATTTCGTCCATGAACTCTTCACTCATGTCTTGAAACTCACATGCAATGTCCCAATTGATCTTCTCGACATGCTTACGCATGAAGGATTCGCTTAAACGTTGCTCGCCAGACATGACTTCCCAGTCTAAATTCTCAGCAAACGTCTCCATGAAAAGCTCACTCAATGAGGCATCTTGAGACATACGGATCCAATCGCAACGAGAGGCTAAGTTGTTTGCCTTTCGCTTGTTTATGCCGAATGTCTTATTGTATGGACCTATGAGCGCCCGGTTCATCATGATGCGCTGATTCGTACGATAGTTGCTGCGGTTATTAGATGAGGCCATTGTTTTGGTAATAATACCTAATAAGATGATCTTATATATTATGAGTATACGTGTCTATTTTATGCTCAATTTGCCAATACTCGAGCAGGATGATTAGCAATCATCCAACAAACAGCAGAAACAGCGGAGGCCAGCAATGGCAATAAAAACCCAAGCATATTAGGATCACCGTGAATCTTTCCAGTAAGTTCCAAGGTGAGCATCGTAATACTCAATGCCAGTAGCAGTACAAATGCAGATCCGAATATCCATACCCACTTATTACTTGATCTCATCTTGATTATATATTATCAATCAAGATTATTCAGACTATAAAAAAATGTAGTACATAGATATTCCAACTACGATGCGTAGCGTTTGTTATCTGCAGCTCGTTTATCTGAGTATCTCTTTCTCAAAGTGTCTCGCATATGTTCGAACATAGGACAGGTTAATCGACGTTGCAACAACCAATCCGGATTGGTCTCGCTCATTTTACCATCCTTTGGAGGATAGAACGAAACGTATTGCTTGCGGCAAACTGCTCTCTTTGGGATGTCCGTTTTCGCAAATGTTCCATTAGAGCAATTGAACAAGCTAAATCGTAGCGGGTCCATCACGGATGCGATATTCGCTGGAACAGTAGACTCTCCATTCTTTACACACTCCTCGACAGAATCAAATCTAGCGATGAACTTGAGTGGATCTGGATTAGCAGCCGTTTTGCGAGCAGGGTTATATGTGTAAACAGGGATGTATGCCCATGGATCTGTCATTGCAAATTTACTGGATTCAGATCGACAAAATGGACAGTATCGTCGTTCTGCTATTAAGATGTTATCTCGAGATCTGGAAAAGATCATTAATGTTCGTAAGCAAATAAAGATCTGATTATCGCCACTACCGCCAATGAACGAAAGCATTTTACAGCATTTGATATCATCTGCAATGTCAGATTCTGTCTTACGTCTCGCACCATCCCTACCCACGCCTTGCGGGTCTAATGATGTGATAATAGAGTCCATCGCATCGGTAACAATGGGTACTCCATTGATAATAGGAATCATGCGTTTTGTAATTGTCTTTGATTTTACATGAGCGAGTATACGCTTACGAACAATATCCTTACGCTGTCCAAGGTCAAGCATCTCTCCGCCAGTTACAATCTTATCTGAAATTGTATCAAGTGGAGCGTTATGCGCGCACTGGTTGCACCAAACATCTCGTAAGATATCCTTACCGCGTTTGGAAAATTCGGGATGCTCATCATTACTACACTTGAACAGTAACAACTCATTGCTATTGCTATATCCAGTAGATAAACATTTCCCTCCACGCGCAGTTGCCTTTTCGATAATCTTATTGAATATGACACGATTTTTATCATACGTGTTCATAAACTCTTGTTTGACGGAATCCCAGTCAATATCAGAATCGTTCTTATAATTCATATTGGTGAGTACTTCGAGGAGATAGTCCTTGATTGCATCGAATGTATTGAGCTTGTAGCTGACAACAATTAGGTTTATCCCAAGTTCTTCACACTCGGCGATCTTGGACGCATCTCGCTCCTGCTGTTTCTCGAACGAATCTTCCTTGGTATGAAAATACTTTCTGTTCTCGATGTAGTGTTGTGCTCCATTGTACTCGACTGCAAGTTTCAGCTCTTCGTTGTATCCATCCAATTCTTTGTGATTACTCAAGATTTTGCGGGTCTTCTCGAATTTCTTGCCAAAGATAGTTTCGAGAATAAAGATGCACATGGCTTCGCATGATGGAGCACCGCACATAGGACAACCACTTTTTTCTGCATACACATTGTGTATGATAGTCTTCCAGACGTGCCCACGCTTACATTCAAACTCACCAATAAGGTTGGTAGTTTTGAATTCTCCATGCAAAGTAAATCCGAGCATGGCGATCTTGCCCATTACAGTCTCTTCATCGAGTTTGTAAGGTTTTGAGTTGTTGCTTTTGCCTTTACACATGAAGCATCCGTATGATCTGCTTAACACATTTTGGATGGACTCTTCCCACACATGATCCAAATTTGCCAAACACTGGAACTTCGCCTTGCTATCACTTAGTTTGGATATCAAGTGCACTTGCTTACCAGCGTATACATCGATCGAATTGGATTTTGGCAACGCAGCTCTACACTGCTTGCACATTTTCTTCTTGTTGAAGACTAATCCGATCGCAGAATTCCATTGCTCGTTATGTTTCGAGCATTTAAAATCAGTCTTGGACTTCGAATTCATATTAGCATACTGCTCCTCGGAAATGGTCCAAGTCAATCCAAGCTCGCTGAACTTGGCGGAAATCGCAGAATATGTAATCTTCGGCATGGCTGTGTGTATTATACTTTATGAACTTACTATCAATTTTATATGTGCAATACATACACTGCACGAACCCTCAGATATCAATAGGAAATAAATGCCATGGGCAAAAAAAACATGTAGCTATCGCGCCACGCACCCATTGTATGGACCCTCCGGTATAAGCAGGAAATAAATGTCGTGGTCAAAAAAACACGTAGCGATCGTGTCGACGTCTAAGTCATTGTTCTATGTGCCCCCCAAGGGGCACATAGAGATTTTCGCAAGCAGCGCCATCCTAGTCATAAAAAAATGGTAGGCAATGTTGCCCGTAGCACGCTGTGCTGTGCATTTACGTTGAGTCGTTTTTCCGCGCGTGCCCGCGCCTCACGCTTCCCAATCGTCGGTTTTCGGTCGGATTGATCACGTGAGCAATGCTCGTACCTGTGGTTAGCAGACTCGCATTGGACAGACTGTACATTAAGCAGATCGGAGATCCACCCACGAGTGACCCAGTCGTTAGCGACGGATGCTGGCATCCGCCGACGGTCTCTGCACTCCTCCGCGAGGATGTACCTTTGACCGTTTTCACTCATGTCGCCCTGAGACGCTACGTCTCGCACAGAGGCTGTCGCCTCCGTTATACACGCCCACTTGCTTCAGAAAGCAAGCCCGAGCGGGTACGGACTAGGGAGTCGCACATCCTCGTGTAAACTCACGAGCGCATTGCTGCGGATGCCTTGCGACATCGATGCTCCCTGTTTCCGGCTACTCAATATAATTAACCGGAGCGAACAACTTCCTTCAGTTATGAGCAGGAAGTTAATGGCGCGCGCCTCCAGGAAGAACTGGGCGGTGGCGTCCGACGCGATGTACGTGGAGCTGTAGTCGAGGTACAGCTCGCGCGACCGCGAGGTGTTGAAATGACCCGAGGGTTGGTGTTGGCCCGGGAACAGCGAAAAGCTGTACATATACAAACCAGGATCCGTGGGGGCAACGATGGCCGAGCCGCCGAACTTATACGGAATGTACGCGTTGAAGAAGCGCGCCGGGAACTGCGAGAAAAGATCGACGGAATGGGCAGTAAGCTTGAGCGTGGTGACGTGTGCATCCACGGACGTGATGAAGAGACCCTCGCCAGCGGCACCTTGCACGGCGGTGGAGGCTTCGGCGGTGACCTTGCCGAACACATGCCAGCTCTCCATATCACCGGAGTGGGCGGCGTGCGTAAGAGCGGTATCGGCACCAAGCGTCTTGAGCGTGGTGTTGTGGGCACGGTTGACCTTAGGCTGGAAGCCGAAGACGATCGTCTCAATGGGCCACTTCAGCTGCTGCAGAAGAATGCGGTCGGCATCCTTGTTCAAGCTCTGCTCGGCTTGGAGATGGACGCGGACCAGCGTGAAGGCCACGCGGTCGATGAAGATATCATGCACCTCAGGAATCACGAACAAGTTATTAATGTAAAGATCGAACGTGGAGATCTGCGGGACAGGAACGCTAGGAGCGGCGGCGGTCGTGGTGGACTCAGACGCGGGGTTCACGATAGCACGGAACAAGTTATCGAACGTAGTGACGTTGAACTTGATGAAACGCTGGCCATACGGAACAGAGACGGACGGGAACGCGAGACGAACATCCTGGTTGAACCAGAAGAGAAGCGGAACCCACAGAACAAGATCCTGAGGAGCAGTGGCATCGCGGTACGTCTGGAAACCATTGTACACGCTTTGGAGCAAACGCTTGCCAACAGGCGCGCCAGTCTGAGCCGCCCATTGCGGAGTGGCGGAACGCGGGGTCTCTTGGCCCATGCAACGCTTCCAAGCGAGAAGCTTGTCCTGCGGGACATGGAACTGACGGTGGAGCACATACGAATTGCTCGTGTACTTATCGATAGGATTCGAGTTAACTTCGAACGAAACCTCGTCGAAGATACGCTCGCCAGGGTAGTCGCAGTAGCGGTACAGAGGGACATCAGCGGGAAGCGCCGAACCACTGTTGGCCAACGTACAAACGGGAGTCTTAATGACAACATTGGCGACCATATCACTGAAGAAATCGCCGTACTGAGGAACCGAAACCTGAGCCTGCGAACCGAACGTGACGTTGTTAGCAGACACCTTGAAATACTGGAACGCGATAGCCACATACGGCTTGCTGTGAGCGTTCACGAAGAGCACGTGCGAGCGCTCCAAATCAGCGAGCGTAGGATTGGTATCCGCCTCACCAGCAGCGGCACGACGGGACTTGATCGCATTGATGTTGTCGCGAAGCACGGAATTGGCCAGCAGAAGCTGATCCATGCGCCCATCATTTGAAATCAATTGGAAGACCCCTCCAGTTGACATGTTGAATTTCTTCGAACTATATGTTGTATATGATGTCCGAGTTGGTTGCTAAGGCAAAGGCCTTTGAATATATATTCAAGCCGGTATAGTTTATCATTTTCAAAATTAATTCAGCAGTGATCTGTGACGTAGATATGGCTTTTATAATATCAATTAATATATAAATCTAAAGTATTCGTTTATATCTAATATTAGATTAATCTGAGACACCACCCAATCTCATTATGTCTGAAAAAAAATAATTAATTGGCTTTGCCATAACCAATTAATTATTAATGCATATGCGTCTTTCTGAACTTAACTTGAGCGCCAGTAATCGTCTTGATTATGAGTTTCCAGTCATGCTCCCACATAACAACAAGATTGTATCCAAGATCACGAATACGCTGTTCTCGATTCAAGGTACTGTCGTATAATTCTTGCATAGTGCACTTTGCGGTTGGGTGCTCCTTACTTGGATCAAATACTTTTGGGTTACCATGCCAAAAATCTCCATTAAATTCAAATACTGTATTTGTTTCTTCGCAATATCCATCTGCTTTCAATCTTGTATTTGGAATACAAAACTCTTCCGATGAATTGCCCATGTGTTGAATCTTTACTCCAAGATAAGTTTCCATAAATGTTAGCCACTGTATCTGCATCTTTGAGAATCCTCCAAATTTGGCACATTTAGGACATCCATTTCCAGTTAAATGACTATTTAAATGTGCATTTGGTGTTTGTTTAAACTCTCCATGTTTATTACAAATGATTATTACTTTTGTTTGTGAATCAACATAATCAACGCTTGAGTAATCATATGTGTCTCCATGTTTTAGTTTGGCTTTAACAATGAAGCTTTCTGTAGTGAGCTGAACATGATTCCCACATTCTTGACATCCGTGTTTATGATCAACGTGATGATTCTTGCTTTGCTCGAATTCTCCATGAATTGGACAAATGATGATCATCTTCTCGGCGCAACCTTTGTAAATAGCCTTGCTATAATCGTATTTATCGCCATGGACTTGTCTAGCTTGTTCGATGAACTCAGTAGTTGCATACTTTTCTTCTTTGTTGCATTTTCGGCAGCGATTGCGTTTATTGATATGACTATCCTTGCTTTGTTTGAAATCTCCATGTTTAGGACAAACGATCACCACGCCTGTTCTAGCATTCTTATATTCTACTTTTGAGTAATCATAGAAATTTCCATGTACTTGTCTGGCTTGTTCGATGAATATCTCTGTAGTTAGCTTGAGGCTACCCCCACACGTAGGGCATCCATTCTTAAGAAGAATATGCTTCGCTGGCGCTTGATAAAATACACCATGGTCTTTGCATACAATGGCTACCTTGGTGTCATTGGTTTTGTAATCTACTAAATCATAATTATACTTGTTTCCATGTACCGCAATAGCACGCTCAATGAATTCTGCTATATTAGATGAATTGTAGCGACTCATTCTGATTGAAATGTATGAAAGAAGGTGGCTGTAAGGCTGCGTTGACTGTTTTAATCCGTGATGGATATATCATAGAATAAAATCATCAATTTTGCATATCATTAATCGTGCGTTCGTGCTTTAATACTGTATTTTCCAGTTCTGTAATTTGAGCATTTAAAAGAAGACCCATTCTTGTTATGCGAACGTCCACTTTGTTAACCTTGCTGCCCATTTCGGATTGTAGATCATCGACACAATTGCTTAATGATGCTAAATTTAATTTTGTGGCATAGTCCGTACGCATGCTCATTATAATATCGAACATGCTATTAACTCTTTTTTCTAAGAGGCTAAGCCGTTTCGCTGTACCACATATACATTCATTGGTAGTATTTGTATTCACTTCTGCATCAATAGTATCAAGCATACTACTGACAGTACTCTCAACGCCGCTCTCGATAGCGCTATCAGCGTGGGCTATATTTGTCAACTGCTTTTGGATGGACATTATGTTATAGCTTATATTAAACATTTACTACAATTACGATCACTTAGTACCATTGATAGTGTTTTCATAGTCCAGTTGATCCTTCTTCAATTTCGGCAATATGCCAGTATACAAAGGAAGGAAGAATGATCTGAATGGGGTATCTAGCACTTCCTTATTCCAAAACGGTTCATCAATGGATGTATCTTGTACGAGTTTCATATCGATATGCCTGCCCTTATTTGAAGTATAATCATTTGCGATTCCGAACATGCGCCATATCGTTGCTGGCTTATTATGGTGTCTGTGCGAATCAACTGCTACATATATTATCAAGCGTCCATCCGCATTTTTTTCTATTTCGCTAAAGTTGAACCATCTTCCTTCCTGTGCATGTGCGCTTAAGAATACCTTAAAGGGTTCATCTGTTCGTATATTATACAGAATGAGTATGCGTTCTGTGTCTTTTTCGTGGTATCCAAGTGCTGCACTAGTAGGCGATATTCGGTTAAATCCTATTGCATAGTTATACTGATAATGTACTTCATATGCTACGCCTCTATAAGAGACTCCGTTGTATTTGTATAAGAACTCATTGTAATATATCGGGAATACAGTACTGCTCACCGTCCCATCCTTGTCGCATGGATACGCTAGTTCGTTAGGATGGAATCTTAGTTGGATGTTGTGAATGATAGGCATCCGTGCTGGTATATTACATACATGATCATATCGGTAATAATTATAATTCAATCGTAATTGAGAGAAGTATATATAATATACCAAATTAACCAAATCTCTTTTAACGATGGTCTCGACTGTCTATGAAACCGTAAAACTGTTCATTGCGCACTACATAACGGTTCAAGAGGGTGCTGCTACTCACGTCTCTACGATTCGTGAAGCCTATGTCCAGTTCACTGGTAATACAACTGGTAAGAAGAAGTTATACACTGCCATCGAGCAGCTAAGTGATATCGTGGTCAAGAAGAATAACATCTTCAACAATATCGCGATTCGCATCATCATGCGCGTGTCTCCCGAGGAAGAGCGTCGCTATGCCCATGAGCGTGATCTGCACCAGATCACTTGTAATAAGGAATACAATATCAGACGTGCAGAGCTCGAGTTCGCAGACCGAGAGAATGCGCGCAATCATGAATATAGGATGCGCGCGATCCAGGTGGATATCGATGACAAGCGAGATGCCAATGCCCGTAAGACCCGCCAAATGGACTTAGAGTTTGTAAGACTCACTGGAATGTCTCCGTATGCCGGGAAGTATGAACAGCAGACAATTGAGTCTGTGCCTATTGCCGGAGACGTTGCTCCTATAAATGCTGGCGCTGTCCAATGCCTAGGTATAGTGGATGCACCTAAGATGGGTCTAGAGCCTAACCCTGTCCCATACGCTGATATGACTACGTCTGCATACACCCCGCCAGTTGTCCCTCGTGCGAGCACGGAGCCAGTTACTGACGCCGACATGCGTGAATATGAAATTGCGGTTAGACGAAGAGAAGAGCTTATAGAGAGTAGAGAAACCAATTACCGAGTCATGCTTGGTGGAGGATATAATCCACCCCCACCAGAACCAGTCCCTGAAGTTATTTCACCACGCGGAGCTCCGGCTCCAGCCACGCCAGTCTCAGTTATTGTCCCAACCACATCGTCGCTAGGTCCTGTGTACGCTCCTGCTATCGCTACAGAGGCCAGCTCAGAAATTACTCCTGATACACAACGCAATGATCTCTGTCAGAACACACGCGTCAAGACATTTATGAATTACGATGATGATGACGAAGATGATGATGAGGATGACATAGCATTCAAATGTCCCAGAAAGAGTACCAAGTATGCGCACGTAGTTATCGATCCTAATGAGCCCTATGCTGCACTGCGTAGAAAGATCCTTGATGAAGAGTCTGATGACGAAGAAGATAATGACGACAGCCTGCGAGAAGAGTTATCGAAGCGACCAATGACAGCTGAAGATCTTAAAGGAATTGACTTGTACGAATCCATGATGCAGAAGATCCGTAAATCCGCCAACATGGTATATTCAGAAGAACATCCAGAAGGCTACGTCCCAGAAGACTTCATGGTACGAAGAGGATAAACGCATAACTAAGAATTGAACAATGGAGAATATTGGCATCACGCGCATTTCAAATCAATGGAGAATATTGGCATCACGCGCATTTCTGATTAACGGGGGTTTTTTGGGCCAGAAATCAAAATGCCTTCTTTAAATCATTTTTACAAAATCGATCATCGGCATTATTGAGTAGTTCCATTTTTTATCTTGGGCTAAATCACAAAATATCATTTTGTACCAAAGAATTGCATTTTGTGAGAATATCAGAATTTAATATCTAGTCGACTTGTAAATACAAGTGATTGTTCTTGATCATAAAAAAAATGAAATACATCATGGATGCATCTATGAATCATTTGTGATTGCATCACTTATGATTCTCAATTACTTCAAACACTGGTCTCCTCGCATGATATCTCGTACCAACAGACATCGATTGAAGTTCATTCATGAACAATCTCGAACTATGGCTAGTTGGGAATTTAACAATATTGGCTAAATCTCCACAATTGTTGCACTTGAATGTAACAGCCGAATCATTGGCGATTACTCGACGCGATCCGCAATTAGTACATATGTAATCTTCAATACCATCAGAGTGGTCGCTTAACTTCTCGTTCAGGAAGTTAATACTTGATACTGAGAGACAGCTTGTTTCCATTGATCCTAGTCGAAGTGATCCACCCAGCTTGCGTCCATGCAGTGGTTGCCTCGTCATGGCATCAGTCGGTGAGATTGAATTTGCATAGACAGTGTCTATTGTGTATTTCTGCAATGTCTGGTACATAATTGGTGCGATGAAAATCTCAGCATCCATGTATCTTCCAGTCATCCCATTATACAAACGTTCAGTCCCATTTCTATTAAACCCATAAGATTGTAACATATCCGCGATGTTGTCTGTATCTAGCTTCTTAAACATGGTCGCTTCCGGACACGTACCAGTATGTGCGGCCAACTTAGCCATCATGCCTTCGAAGATAACACCAGTAGTCATACGGGTAATCAATGATAAAGGATTGAAAATCATATCGCATCGAATGCCACTAGCCGTGGTTGGCATATCTGCTTCTTCGTATAAGAAGCCAGTAACTCCTTTCTGCGTTAATCCCTGATCAGTGGTCTCGTGGTCATCACTCCACTACCTCACTGCACACTTTCGCGTGGGGACGGACTATCCCTTAAGCCAATTTTTATTGACCGAATCCATTATAGTCTCTGAACGTTCTACTCTGTGAGTAGCTTCGCTGCGGATTATCCATTGTTCATATATCAACGTTTTTACCATACCTCTGGGCGCTACCCAGAGTGCGTATCGATTGTCGCCAATCGATAGCGGTAGTTGAATCTTTAGGACGTTCCTGCAATTTAGAATTCTCGCATCTGCACATCTAAGGATGTGATTATGTGCAGACACTTGGCGATAGCATCCTTTTTATCGGATCGCCAGTTGCAAGCCAGTAATGTTAACCTGCTCTTGATGAGTTGCCGGTCCAATGTGGAATTCCATCTTCGCGCACGTAGAACACATGCGATGGTACTTCCACACAGGAAACAACCCCGTCGTATTGAATGATTTCTATCTTGTGTGCATTGTTAGTGCGACACTTCGCGACAGCATTGATTTTGGGATGGTTCTTCGTACGGATAATACCAACACGAAGCGAATCCGCATTCTGTGTACCTGAATGCCCATCTGGAAATTCATAATATGCTCCTTCTTTTCTCATAGTGCTAATCATGCCACTATATCCGGCATGCAGCGCAAGTCGTTGTACATCATCAGCAAGACGTTTACTCGATGTGTAAAACGCGATGTAATTCTTTTGAGTAGTACCATCGCCAAAGATCAATGCATCGAGTAATACTCGCGCTTGCTTCTGGTTTAAGCTCCAAACGAAATCTGGGAGGAACTTATTCAATGCGCCAACATTAAGTTCTTCCAGCGACTTATAAATACTGCTGCTCAGAATATAATGACTAGTACCATTATGACGAGTCTTTACGCCGAGACGGCGCGTGAATGACTTGAAGAAGTCCAACTTACGCTGCTTCTTGAAACTGATTATTACACCTCGTTCACTCTTCTTATTGAGACATCCATCAGAGATCCAAAGTCCAAGCATATCGAGATAGGCATCCATATCGTACTCGGATCCATACAACTTGATCGTCTGTTGATACGGACCATCCATGAAGCCATCCTTCTTGAAACTCACGCGCTTCTTGTAGCAGTCCTTCGCTTCAATGAGCTCGTATTCAGTATGATCACGGCGTTTCACGTATAGCTTGTGGTTAAGCGTCGTTGTTGAACTCAATTGTTCCGTCTTGATACGGATCATCTCCCCATTGTGTCTGAAATGATAGATTCCAATGGGATCGACATACTCAATCTTCTCGCCATCGACGAGTGAGCAGATCTTTTCCGTTCCATCGAGATCCTTGAACCTACGCCACCCCTGGTCCGTCAAAACCTCATCTGTCCATTTTTTGCAAAATTTACAGCCCAGCTCGGTGCTTCTATACGTCTGGAAGACAATTTTGATAAGCTCTCTATCATCATAGTTTCCGGCGTGGATGACATTCCATATGTATGCCGGCTCCTTGCCTCTGTAAACCATGCTGCGGTCTGTGTAGATAATGTTGGGATCCTTCAATTCACCTTTTTGTAGTTTTGCAATTTTACCAACTAAGCAATCTCCTTCTTGCACGTAAACACCTACCGGAATGATTCCATCCACGAGTTTCTCGTAATTACAATAGCTCTTGATGTCTGACGTCTTAGATGGATCTGGTTTGCAGACAATTTCATTCTGTTCAACCTCTACCTTATCATACGTGAAGTGCACAGCATCGAACATCCCTCTATCCACTGATGCCTTATTGACGATCAGCGAATCCTCTTGATTGAACCCTCCATACGTTGTGATTGCCACGATAGCATTGGTTCCCATAGGTGGAATATGCTTGTATGCGAAAGTAGTAACGAGTGGGTCCTCCACGAATACTTGATGATAAAGATCCTTGTGGGCAACATACGGCCAGTTCTTGAGAGGCCAACTATTCGTCTGTTTGACCTGATTAGTCTGGAAGACGATACGAGCGGCTTGATTATGATTTGCGAACACACTAGTAAGCGCCACGAGTCCCATATTCCCTTGAGGGATATCAACATGCGTGAATCGATAAAGTGGATTAGTAATATATTTCCTGAATTCGTCGAGTTCGTATGCAATAAGGCAGTTTTCGTGCTCTTCTGGAGCTATATACTCCACAATTCCTTGCATGGCGAGATCATCGATATCCAGCTTGCCCTTTCGCATTTGCGCGATGTGTTCATCTGTCAACTTGATCCATTGCCTGAACTTATCATGCGTGTAGCCCTCCTCATTCATATTGTTGTACACGACTAGTAGCGGTCGAATAAGTCTCCCGAAATCCACCCAAATATGTATCTCATTGGCAAGAATGTTGTGAGACACTGTGGTATACATGTTAAGCTCACCGTTTCGACGCATGGCTCTGTACTTATTCAAGAATGGCGCAAACTCAACGACGCATCCTAGCCACTCTCCATTAACGAACACCTTATGCATTGCATGCTTCGTAATGACTGTTGTATCCTCCAAGATCTTATCTAAGGAAATAAGTAATTCGTATTCTCGCACGATGTTCTTGAGAGCCTCTGACGACCCCGATGCAGTAATGTTCGCTGCTACGGCAAGCTGTTTGCTCATGCCAACCTTGGCGCCTGTATCTGCAGATGTAATACCACAAATATAACCGGTACCTGTAGGATGCACCTGGCGTAGCATGATGGCCCGTTCAGACGACTTAGCACTATTACTCTTATTCGGAGTGTCTATGCTCCTAAGTGTGGTGATCACGTTGAGCTTGTTCTTGTGATGCAGCTGCTGCGAGGACAATCTGTTCTTGTAGTTGATCTTATTGACTGTGATAGTCTTATCTCCACTAACGATGGAGTTCATCAGTGCCTTTTCGAATTCTTCCGGATTAATGGCAGTCTTGAAAAGATTAGTAAGATTGATATCCACGAAGCTGTTGTCCCTGAATTCCTTGAGGAACTTCATCTTGATCTTCTGCACGACCTTGAAGTTGAATTGCGTTTTGAAGACGCGCGAGTATGACATGCCGGCATCGATGATGCGTTTATTTTTGTACGAATCGCGATCAGTGGGTTTAAGCACACGCAAATGCACTAGCAGCAACCGATGAATCATATGCCCCATGAACGCGGCCTTCTTCTTATGATCCTTATCGCTAAGTCCCATGTGTGTTATGAATTTCTGGTTCAGAATACCGATGAGTCTTCCCATGAGGAATCTTTCGATATTGAGCTTGTCATCTTCTCCGGCCACCTTGAGTCTCGTCTTGTACTGATCATATTCCTTGATACAACGCGTCAATAAGTGGTGCACATCCGCCTGGCTAGTAATTACATTGACTGAGCTGACGCTTCCGCCCTTATCAGGAGGAAACTCCGATTTGAACAAAGAATTCATTTCTGAATATTGATTATTCAATGCTCGTTCCAAGATTCCCATCATCTGCTTCGTGAGCGTATCGGATACATCGAATGAGTATGTGATAAGTGATATGATATCCTTAGAGGATAAAACGCCTAAAGCTCTGAAGAACATAAAGAACGGTATATCGATATCCTTAAAGCCTGCCATGCCCATATTGATCACGATGGAGTAATTGTTAAGCAACTTGATCGTGCAATTGTACGAGTTCTCGTACGCATCACCAGCCTTACTGATAATATCTGCATAGCAGAGCTGATTCTTATGCCCCTCATTGATAAACTCGCGACTCTCGTTGTACTTAAGGCTCTCCACATTGACGATTATGTACTGATTCCCCTTGATCACGAAGTATCCTCCTAGATCGGAAGGATCCTCCTGCAGATGAATCAATGCCTCGTTGGACCTATTGTACGTGTTGCACATTTTGCTCCTGACCATAGTCGGTAGCTTGCATATCATCACATTCTCCACAGTGGTCTTCTTCGTACTAACAGTCCCGTTTTTGTGATATGCATTGGCTGTTATAGTAGCATTGACGTATATAGGCGATGCCATTGTCAGATCACGCTGAAGCGCCTCATTAGGAAACTCCGGGGATGTCTGCTGCGTAGCAGAGTCATACTTTACTGGATTTGCAATGCGCATCGAGTCTATGACGACTTCGAGCGAGTATTTCAGAATAGTCTGATCGCGCTCGATAGTATCCTTAGCATCGCGTTCGAACTTCATCTCAAACACTTGACTTGCGATCTGAGGTATGCCATCCTGAACCAAATGATTAAAGGAGTCTATCGTCGAGTCAATCATCGAATTGCGCACAAGCGTGTTCTCGATGATCGGAATGAGCGATTCTTGGTCTCCTTTGAAATCCATATTTTGAGTCAGTATGCTGTTCGATCGTTCGCGTATATATAATATGTATAAGCTTTCAATTTTATACTAATGCGAGCTAGAAATTATAGTTTATGCATATGAATATACACAAATGGTTAGCTTTCACTGGAGAAACACTACGCAAGCAATCGACAATAATGAATGGGACTATAGCAATAACCTCGATCGTTTATTTAAGATAGATCAGTGGGCGCGCGTGTTCGATGTTGACAATGTAATCGATATTTTGGTCATATCGTACACAGGCAACTTCTATAGTATTAGTCCGCGTACGTTTGCGGAAAGAATGCCACGCGACGATGAGACTGTTAGTAACTTCTACGTACCACCAAATAACGGAAAAGCGGTTACTGGATACCCGAGAAATGGCAATGAGGATGATCATAAATCTCCAATGGGAGGCCCGTCGCAAAAGGGTGAGGAAATGGTTAGATTCATAGATGACGGGCAATGGGCGGCATGGAATGGAGACAAGGAAAAGAATAAGTACAGAGAGTTCCTAAAGGATATAGGAGAATTTAATCAGGAACAAAATCGCTGGTCCGCGTTCTACGAAGAGATTAAATACCAAGAGACGCTTAGAGATAAGGATCAGCGCGATGCGAGTTCTATTGAAAATCTATCCGATGGATGGTGGCGCTATAACCAACTAAGTCGACTAATCAATTTCATTACGGCATTCCAAGAGGCGGTCCGTCGTGGATATAAGTTCTTCAATCCAAATCTCCAAAGCAGAATCAACTACATAAAGAAGGTATGGTCAAATGAGAACCATATGCTTGTGATGTATCTGGATGCTAAATCAGCAGCGCTTACATGGGGGTGCTTCAATCCTGATAGAGATGACATACTCAGCAATACATTTCTCTCTAACATATTTCAGTCAGACAAACTATCCAACCGAGATGCTATGCTAAATATGGGAGCCACGCACTGCACAAAACCAATGCCATCTTACGCCGTATGGGGTCGAGGTCGCTATGGAATGGGATCGGATCTATTTAGTCCTAATACTAAATACAGAGCACTCTTACAGCCAGACGGTAACTTTGTTGTGTACGATATTAATAAAGGAAATCCAATCAATGAATGGGCAGCAGTGTGGGCGTCTGGGACATATCTTAAACGATATCGACTCAGATCAAGAAATAAAGATTACGAAGTGGGACTTACAAAACCGACGCTTGTTGTACAAGATGATGGGAATGTGGTTATATACTCGAGAGATGGTACTCCTGTATGGGCAATAGGAACTACAGGAGATATCAGACTTGGGCTTGACAACGATGGGGTATTGTTCGCATTTAGAAATAACGATCCGAATGACACAGTGTGGTCATCGATAGGTGGGAATAATCATAGGTCTGGAGAGTGGTCATCGCTCGCCAAGGCATTAATCACTAAATCATGTAAAGTAGGAGATCCTAGAAATCCTATGTCGGGATTTGATATATCTAAACAGATTCTTGACATATGCAAAACGGGAAATCACATGGTAGAGAACGATGCTTTGTGTGGGTACTTATCTAAGAAGACGCTTGATCAAAGAATGGACAATCCGATGCGAGATATAAAACGAGATGCAGACAAATTCGTTAAGGATGTACTTTGCGCTCCAGATAGACTGGCAAATGCGAATGATAAGACTAAGCGCTTCTGTTCATGTTTTGTTCCATACTCAGATGTACAAAAAAAACTAGTGGCGAATGGTATTGCCACTAATTGTACAGACACATGTATGATGGATGGATATAGATCGGCAGATCAACCAGAGGCATGCGATTCTAAAATATGTATCTTAGATCAATCCATAAAAAATCTATTGGATGGTAAATATATATCACAGCAATGCAATATAGGAAATTCTACCCCACCTGCTCCACCTGCTCCACCTGCTCCATCTGCTCCAGCAGCACCATCCGCTCCATCTGCTCCAGCAGCTCCATCCGCTCCATCTGCTCCAGCAGCTCCAGCGGCACCACCTGCTCCAGCAGCACCATCTGCTCCAGTAGTGCCACAATTTGAGAATTCTTCAAACAGTGTTACTATATCTCGAACATCAACATCGTCGTCGTCATCTAATGTGCCTCAACAAATTCCTAAAGATACTTCAAATGTTTCACCACAGATAGTATCAGCACCGAATAACGATCCATCATCTGCCATTAATGTTATAGTACTTGTTGTGATATTTATAGCCTTTATATATATTGCCAAGGTATATACATTCCCTACACGAATGCCTTCTCTGTACAGCTCTCAGCTTCCACAATATGCCCAACAAATACCGCCGCAATATGGTCCTCCGATGCAACCATCTTCATACCCACCTATGCCATCTCAATATGGACAAGCGATGTAAGTAATTTGTATTTTTATGAAGTATTTATATTTTTATGGAATATCAATATATAATGCCGATTAAACCTTTCAGTAAAAAGGATGCGAAGTTGTACGCGGCTAAGTTCGGTGTCGATCTACATGTTGTCCCAATTGATGAGTTCTATGTCGGTCTCAATATAGAACGAGAGCATACCGGTATCGTTAGCAAGGAGACCAATGTAACTCTCAACGATCCAAATAAAGTTGTTAAGATAGCTCTCGCCCATCTTATAGAAGACCCTCGGTATTACCATTTTTTAGCAAAGCAAGAGGCCCGTCGAGAGAAGTATTGGTCGACTAGAAAGAAGCCATCCATTTTCTTGAAGAAATAATATGGAGTATATTATAAATGAAGGAGTCGCATATTCTGATATCTGCGCTTATCGTGATAGCAATTATTCTGTTTATACTTATATGCGTTGATAATAGTAAAACCGTAGTTGTTATCGATAACGTTGAAACTATGGATGAGCCTACCGCTGGCAAATATCCAGTGTGTCCATCTGGGTACATCCTATCGGGATCTAACTGTGTTCCTGATGGAACATCATACGTTGCCCAATGCGATCCATCGGATGAGGTGCTGAGTGATGGGCAGTGTAGGAAGGAGATAACTGCGCAGTGTCCTGCTGGGTATTTGCTTAAGCCTACTAGCTGCGTTGATGCTATAACTAAAGAAAAAAAACCACTCACTGAAGCTACATGTCCTGCAGGTTATACGCAAAATGGCCCGCTCTGTAGTTTGATCTATGATGGTAAGTGTCCTACTAATTTCAAGAATGTAAAGATGGGTTCATCTCCATGTCGGCATGAATTCGAAACGATAAGCCCGCAGTGCGAAGATGGGTTTAGCATGAAGGATGGCAAGTGTTTTGTCGTTAAGTCTGCATCAGCTGAAGCATTTACCCGTGCCAACATTGTTGAACAGCGCGCCTTAGAGAGTCTTTATGCATGAGCACTGTTACTTCTGATCGTCTACTATGACTGTAGTTTTTTTTATGACACAGTTGCGCTCTCTGTACGTGGCCATACGTTTGTATATTTGAGATTTAAGAGGAAGTTTTGCATCTGCTATATCCACGATGACCCGCTTTATGGATTGGTCAGAACCTAGTCTGAATACTCTACCAGTGATCTGCATCATATTTGATCTACGTGGGGTTGCCATGATCAGTCCATTCATTTTTGTGATAGATACTCCTGTACTAGAATAACTATATGTAGTAAGTACGATTGTGCTTACCTCCTTGGCCTTGTTGATGGTATCCTCGTCAGACCCGCCATATAATATTACCTTTTTATCTGAATCTGGCAGTTCCAGTACAGTAGGTGTCTTATTGGAATCATTTTGCGCGCGTTCTATAATTCTTGTATGTATAAGATCGTACAGGTGTTCAAGATGCGCGCGTCTATCACTAAAAACGAAAGTGAAAAGCCCAATTCCCATTAAGTCCATGACTTGATCCACTATAAGCGCATTTCTGTTTGGATCATTTGTTATGGATTCAATGATAGATGCGTAGTTAATCATACCATCTTCTCTTATTTCATAAGTGCAATCCTTATCGAGTGCGTGATAATTAATCATACGTACCTCTGATTCGAATACATCCTGGACAGCATCGAATCCATCCAGAGTTTCTGCATCTAAGATAGGACCTAGCCATGCGCGATGAATCACATCTAACTTATCCTCTCGAATATCTGGCGTTGCGCTGAGACCTATTGTGTATCTGGACCATATTCGTTTGAACACCTTTCTGAACTCCTTAGAGACATATAAATGCGACTCGTCGAATATTGTAAGCCCTACCTTTTGTAGGATTTCATCCACCGACACTGTGCGTTTGGTGCGTACGTACTTAACGCGTTTTCCAATATTCGGAGTAGGGCGTTTTTGCGTGCTCACATAACTCTTAAGTTCCGAAACGGTATTGATAATACCTACGATAATGTCCCCATCTATCTTATGCTTACCATACAATAACCCAATATTTACTCCTGGGAAGTATTGCTTCAGTAGCGATACCCATTGCTCTAGCAAGTAAGTATTTGGAACCACGATCAACGTCTTAAGTTTCAACTTGTCTATAATATCCTTGGCGATAAAGCTTTTCCCTAATCCAGGAGCCACCTTGATGGTGACACCGGATATGGTGTTGCTTGACTTAAACATATTGACTATGTAATCAACTACGATCTTCTGATTAGGATTACTATGACCGGTGTATTTAATAGTAGCAATAGGCGTGTGTATGGGTAATTGATATTCTACGGATACAATAGGAGTTTTCGCGGTTTGCTTATCAGTACACAACACGTTGCATGCAAACCGTGGCAGTTCTATACGCTTATTATCCCCCTTGATAATATTAAACATTTTCGTGACTTTGGGGATCTTCGTGACCCTGTCTACCGTCCTGATTGTAAACCGCTTTTGTAGTTTCAGTAGATTAGAGTTTCCATACAATCGATTATACTCATCTATACTGAACGATAGCCCTGTTTCGCATAGAATCGCATTCATTGTTATATTATATATTAAATATTTCAATTTGTCATTCTACCACTTGCGTTGATTGCTTTTACTATACAGAACTGAATAACTATATATAATATATAAATAGATGCACATATACTACTTAATGAACAACATTAACCATATGTTTTTTTGTCAATCCAAACGTTATGTATTTAGCGAGAAAACATTCTACCTGTACCAAAACGTGTAAATGGTACCATACGATTTGTAGTAGAATTTCCTGATTGATTAGCATACATGAAATATCCAGCTGCAACGATGAATACGAATGCTACGAATACTATTACAACCCATATGATAGTATTGTCTGTAGATTTATGATCTGGCTGTGTAGATTCAGATTTGCTGGCTAAAGTACTTGACTTAGTGGTATCGATAGGTGGACTTTCTTTGATTGAAAGGTTAGTTACTGCAGCAGGCGAATCGACTACGACGCTATCTGTCATGATAGTTGGAGGGGTTGGCTGTATAGTAGATGTTGCAAGTTTTAGTTGATTTGCCGATTGCGAGGATGTTGATATTGGCATTGTCCCATCCTCGCAGTATTTAGCATATGCTGCATTACTTTTGTTACTAGCACACCATGCATTTAGCTTTGTATCTAGCTCTGCGTATTTACATTTATCCGAGAAGCACTGGTTAATATTTGATTCTGATATTGATTCACACGCGTTTATCGCTCCTATTCTGCACGACTCGAATAATGGAGTTCCTACTTTCGCCGTATTGCATGCATCTATACAGTTTTCTCCTTCATATTGCTCCTTATGAGAGAATGATTCAAATATACTTGGTTTGTCCTTGAATCCACTTTTATATCTGTAATTAGGAAGCTTGCATGCGGCTGTAGCGTACGTAAGCGCACACACTTCTTTTAATGTCTTTGAGTTATCTTGAGTATAATAGCTCTCATTCGACTCTCCCGTGATAGTGGAAGTAGCCTTATCGCAAACACTATTAGCGTAATCATTAAAGGATCCTGACTTTAGCAAACTAACGTCATAGTTGAAGCACGCATCTGCGAATGGCTGGCAAATGCTTGTCTTCATATAATCTATGAATTTACTCCCGCCCGCAAGGATGTTATTATCGACGAACTTCTGCATCGCAGTTGTGAATTTCGCCCGGTCAGTTGTTCTTGTTGCAATTACTGCATTGGCTCCCGACAATTGCCCAGTAATCTCAATTGAATACTGTTCATACATATCAATAAATGGGTTTAGTATCTTAAGTGCAGTAGCTGCATCACTGTCTTGCACTTTAATAAAATCATAAGAGAACCACTTGCCGATGATAATATCTGCGGATATTAATAGTTGCGCCCAGAATGGATCTTCTACTCCTAGCGAGACTGGCCTGGCTTTGTATGGAAAATCAAAATTTCCAATAATACTGAGTACCCCCTTCGGTGTGTTCAGTATCACCAATGTTGATTTTTTTACAAATTCAGTATTGTACCCAGGGAATGCATTAACGCTAGTCTTTGGTAATGGCGAGATGCTCTTCGCCGCCGCATAAAGTGTTTGCCATCGGTTAAATAGAGCAAGGGGTCCACCAAGACTAGTAATTGATTTACCGAGCTTAAGAGATGCTATACCCATACTATTGCTATCGTTGCATGCATTAAATAGTAATTCTAGCTGACTAGCCGTAAATCCTGTCTGCGCCATGACCAATTCGTACAAGGTCTTGGCTGTACTAGGAACAGTAATACCCTCCTTTATGTAGTAAATAAAATCCCCATCTATCGTAACAAGATCCTGGATTGTCTTCAGAATTGTAGCGGGAAGTTGTTCATCGAGGCAGTACTTGTAATAGTTGACATTATTGGGATTACTACTACACCAACTATTTAAGATAGAGTCCAGTTCACTGTATTTACATTTATCTGAAAAGCACTGATCAATATTGTCAGTAGTGATGCTGCTACATGCCGCGAGCGATCCTGTTCTACAAGTCTCAAACAAAGCAGTGCCTACTTGCGCCGTCTTACACGAATCCACACATGATTCAGAAGGAGTGTACGCTTCTCTATGTGTAAAACTATCCATATTATAATGTGGCTGTATTGGATGTTTATTCGAGAATGTATTCTTGTATCGAGTCTTTGGATCTGAACATACTGTCAAAAGATCGCTCATGTTATATGAATACTATATTATACAGTAATAAGATGGACAAACCAGATATTCTTACGTATCAACATAACTACTTCAAGCCTACTATAGACAAGGCTATTAAAATGACAGAGCAGTACATAATCGATAATGGACTTATTCTTACTGGCGGAATGTCGATTGATCTAGCGCTTAGAGTCAAAAATAAATCTATATATACGGATGATGCGCTAGCCGACTATGATATACTCTCAGATCAAAATTTATTCCATGCGCATGAACTCGCAAAGCTTCTATGTAATGCAGGTATATCAGACGTAAATGTTATCAATGCAGTGCATATAACGACTATTAGAGTCAGAGTAGGGCGCGATGTTATGCTCGATGCTACATATGTACCATCATCCATTTTCAGCAAAATACCATATCTTGACACCGGAGACCTCAAGGTCATCCATCCACACTATCAATTCATAGATCAGAGAATATCGCTTGGTATGTTAATGCAAGACAGCGGGCTATCACTTAATATATTCAATAGACTAGAAAAGGATGTTCAAAGAAACAATTTGCTACGATTAGAATATCCAATAACCACATCAAACCCAAAAGTAGAGTACTCTAAATTATCAATACCACTCAAGTATATTCAAATAAATCCTTCCAAAATGAGGAAGATAAATCCAAAGGCATTCATATATACAGGACCGGCATGTATTACAGGATATGCTGCTTATGTAATTTATATGAATATAATTGATCCCAAACAATACCCAATTACGATACGCAATGAATGCTTAGAAATAGATTGCCCGAAGAATTTCAAGTTTAGTATATTATCATATGATATTGATGCCGTGTCTGATTTATTACATAATCCGAAAAAATACAGACAATTGCTTAGCACAAAGCCGATGTCTATCAGTGATGATAGATATGAAATAATAGATTCATATGGAATGCGAATTGGGTGTTTCGAAAGAGAAATAACCCCAGGTATTAATGTATGTATAGCTTCAGCCGATTTTGTTTTATTCGAATTATTGAGAGATCGTGTATTTGTATCGGAAGAACCATATACATTGTTTTACACAAAGTTAGTAGATATCGTTTCTGATAAAAGAGAGCAAGATTCCGACGACATATGGTTCCCATCAGTAAACTGCTATGGATTCGATAATCTGCCAGAATACAAGGTGTTTGCATTAGAACGAATAATACATAAAGATATTGCAAATGAATTGAGGCCTAGGAATGAATATCTCAAAAATCCAACATGCAAGATTAAGAGAGAAACATTTGATGCTATCAAGAGCCACTATTTCAGGATAGATGGTGTAGAGGATGAATCGATAAAATATACCAATGCAAGGCATATTATAAACGAGTTTAATAAACTTGTAGATGCTGAACGACAAAAAAATCAATCAGAGCATGATACATCAGATACGCATAACTGATAATCATCTATGATTGGAGGATTTGCCATAGCTGCTTGTTTTTGCCTTTCTTCTTGCTCCTTGCGATGAAGATTGTTTTGTTCAACTATATTATTAGCACGCTTTCTATTCTTTTGATTCCATGTGAGCTTCTTTTTAGTAGACCCTTTTGCCTTTGTGGACGCTTTCGATTGCGGCTTCGTATTTATTTGTTCATGTTTTTGCTTTTCTTCTTGCTCCTTGCGATAAAGATTGTTTTGTTCAACTATATCATCAACACGCTTTCTATTCTTTTGATTCCGTGTAAGCTTCTTTTTAGTAGACCCCTTTGCCTTTGTGGATGCTTTCGATTGCGTCTTCGTATTTATTTGTTCATGTTTTTTTGCAAATGCATCTATATCCATTTCGGACAATTCATCATAACCAGACTCTTCTTGATAAAATACCAATGGCTTCATACTTGCATGCATGCACTTCCATGACGCAATCCGTCTTTCTGAATCAAACATTAGAAATAATGTGTTATCGTTATCATGCGTTCTGTTGCAGATAGAGCATTCACTTGGAGCATATCTTCTGACATACATAGTCGTCCCTTTCAGTATTGATGTTTTAATATCAAATACTGCTGGATTGTAATCTTGGATATCTGATACATGCGTAAGTGCGGTACTTATGAATTCTTCATCAACATAGGTATTGATGAAGTTGCTTGTAGTAACATTGTAGTTCTCTACATGCATGATAGAGAATTGATCTGGGATCGTTATGAAATAGTGCTGCAATGGAATATTGTACTGTAGCACTATGTTGTTTGCATATTCCCCAGCTGACGTATTCTTCACGCCCTTAGGAAGCCCAAGAGATCCATGGTGACGATATTGCATAGAATCTATAGCACACGATAGACATTCAGCAATATCATCAGTTATCCCAAAAGAATCATAGTTTTCTACGAGCACGCTCGACTTAACATCTTCTGCAATAGCTTCGCACAGCTTTAACTGCACGTATATATTAGTAATGATGTGGATACTAATCTTAAAATTGTCACCATCCGGCCGATTTCGCATACAAAACATCCAGTCAAATGTGTCATCAATTTCATTGCCATGTTCTCTAAGAGATAGTAGTGTCGCATTCTTATATATATCTGCTATGGTTTTGCCAATGATATTCATTGTGCATATTTCATTGTCCTTAAATAGTTCTATGTTATAGTGTTCTGCAAATTCATATTTCTGGAAATAATCCAGTTTGAGATCTATATCATAGAACAGCCGACACTTGTTACCGAGAATGATTTCATGGGCTTCTAAATGCAATTGTGTAGTTATGAACTCGTTAAACTGTTTCGCGTCTTCAAGATTGTTCAACCAGTAGAATCTACGCACATTAGATATTTCTATGCGCAGCAATATCGTGTTACTTGTTACCTGTTGCACATATCCATCCTGATCATTTTTGAACCGACTTGTCTCATACCAAGGTGCTCGCGCAGTTTCTTTCAAAAACGTTCTGCATTCTTTGAACATGGTCGTTTATATATTTGATATAAACGTGCAATTTTGCATCCATGTATGATAATATGCCAGTATTATACGACTATCGGTATTAAACGTGCTTATTATCATACAAAAAAAAGATTCGAATGCTTACTGCTTCTCAAAGATCATGAACCCATAGAGAGATACATATTCGATATCGCCGGGGGTAAGCGCCTTGTAGCCATTATGGTTCTGTTTCTTGAATGCCCGCAGGAACGAATCGAATGAATCTGACGCGATCATAGAAAACCCACTACCCTCAAACACAGATTGTATATATGTATAATTGACAAGATATTCATTGTAGTATACTCCTGCCGAGAATGGCAGAAGCACTCCTATACTCTGGTCCATATCTGTCATGACATCTGACGCGAAGTTCTTCTTAATCGAGTACTTGAGTCGGTTCTGTTCAGTGATACCCCACTCATCCGTGGTCTTCAACTTAGCAAATACTTCTGACCCCTCGAACGTTGTGATCATAACACGTCCACCCTCCTTGAGATAGAAACTACATAGTTTTGCAAATTCGATGATAGGACTGGGTTTATCCATCGTCGAGTGGCAAATATAGTGTAGTGCGAAGTTCATCATCATGTTGTCTACGCTATGTTCCGGAATCTTAAGTTTCTTGATATTATCATCAGCAGAGTCTTCCAAATCTATTTGCTTGATATGGACGGATGCCGATGCTCGTGCGGTCTTAACCTTAAGGTTATACTTTCTTTCCAGCATTTCAGTCAATGCATCCGTATCCTTGTCCAGCGCTATAATCTCAGAATAACCCATATCAATAGATCTAGCTAAATCCTGACCCTTTCCAGCCGCCACATCCATCAATCGACTATTCTTATCCGCTGGAAGATACATTTCCATAAGCGACGTCTTGACGAAGGAATTGAAGTTACGTCCAGCTTTGTACCAAGCATCGCTATCCTCTGCTGCAAAGTACGCAGTACTCGCGGGTTCACACATATTCTCAAGTTTGAGTGGATACTTCACACTATGCCATATTAGTTCGGAGTACCGCAATGCATTGCCATAGTATTCCCCGCGCGCAACATCGTCTACACGATCAGTACGAAGTCTTAACAATTGAGGTCGTGATAACAACCCAGATGCATCTGCTAGCTTAAATTCACCAACTAAGCCATCCAATGATTTATAATCTGAAATCAACTTGGCATCTTCCTTGGATGGTTGCCATATATAGTTGAATTCGCCATCATACGTCTCGAACTGAATCGGGAAATATTGATACGCCTTAGGAGAAACTGGAGCCTTGTACCCATCAAAGAATTCCATATTTAGTAGTTTGAATGTTTTGTTATCAACGCCACTGCATAGCGCATACGCGCCCTTTTTCTTTGGGTAGTCCATTATATAGAAGTCTATCGTAAGTTGATCGATGGGCTTCCACTTGAGAGAGATCGTATTGGAATATCCAGTATTGAATATCTTCTCGAACTTGTTTTTTCGCGCATTCATGGCATCGCGATGTCGCTGACCTCCGGGAGTAAATATTAGCCCATCAATATGATAAGAACGACTCTTTTTATAGAAATCTGTTATTTGCTGGCAATAGTTATCTTTTGATAGCAGTATGAATTCCTTAACGGATCCAAGATCATGTTTTTCCAATAAGGTATTCGCGTCCTTAAAGTATGGAAAACGACTTTTGAACGGAAGATCGCGAAGCCGCTTCGATGCAATGGTAATTATATCAAAGCAGTGGAATGTACGTGAATCTCCCTTAGTCATCATCTCTACATCAAGAACTGTATGTTCAATGGATATTGACTTTTTTGTTTTGTATGCACATTTATTGATCTCATATATCGTATCAGATACCGCATATATGTTGGCGCCAATATAGCTTTTCTTATTACCAGCTACCTTGAATATCTCATCAATGACAAGCACTGCATGCAACCCATCCATCTTATCAGTCAGATAATATTCATCTATTGAGGGAAGCACTTTCTTAAAGAACAGTATGCGATTGAGCTCGATCGGGCTTGGACACAATCGTTTGAATCCAGAGTCTCGTTTGAACTTCATCACAGTTACCGCATCAGAGTAAATGTCCTTTGCTAATGAGAATATAGTATTCTGGTAATTCTGATCAGATTGGTTGTCGCTAGACAAGTGATGTACTTCATAAATCATTTCCAGCAAATCTTCGTAGTTGACCGGCTCAGGTGTGATTCTTGTAAGAACAGTACTGACATAGTCGTACGCATCTACAGTCATTTTACTGAATGGTGTGTCGATAAGTGCCGTCTTTGCGCTCTTTAGCTTTGTTTCAAATTCTATTGGATTATCAATACTCTTGACAATGCTTATGTTTAGTACCCAATTAGGCGTTGCCTGTAGAGCATACGTGTATTCTAACACTATCTTGGCTCCGTCTGCCGTATTCGGGACTGCATCTACTGGTGTAATCTTTTTTAGCGTGGCAATCGTGGACCCGTCTATCTTACGCGTCTGGGTATCTTGCTTAAAGATAGAAATCTCCTTAGAGCCAATTATCTTCATTTTTATAAATTCCTGCGTCTTTTGATGAAAGACCATCATGACTTTGGGAATAATAACTTGACTATCAGGCACAATGACAGGTGAAAACTCCGAGATGTACTTTTCAATTGCGGGTGGATCCATGACAGTCTTGCTAAGTTCAACACTAAGTTCATCCTTGCTGCTTAGGAACATAGATATTGAGGTACGCTGTGGCTTCTTCATCATTGTAGGACTGATATATTGAATGAGATATAAATCAATTTTACAGCTGTGTGCAATATTTAGTGATATATAAGTTCAACACTCATGGACGAGAGCTCCACATCCGTAATCTCAAAAAAAAAGATGACGCACACGTTGTCTAAATATGTATGGGAGAGTCCTATACTCAAGGCGCTGATATACAATCCATTCATACTTGCAATATTCATGTTGCTAGTCATATGGATATTGGATTTCATGTATGGAAAGAAATTCAAGAAGAACAAGCCAGCGATCGTGGCCCAGCATATGATCACTACTTATATAATACTTGCCTGTTCATTTGCTATGAACAATATTATTATCAAACATAAATACAGAATCGAACGCTGTAAGAAGGATGATGACTATGCTCTACAAGAACAGAGTAGCTACCAGCAACAAGAACGCCCTTCCGAGAGTTACATAATGGATACGAACATATCGATAGCTTAGATATCAAGTCAACAGTTGAAGCCTACTCAACGTATTCAACGCTAAATAAGTCATCGATGTTGTTATCATCCAGCGCCACTGTGTCTGCAATCGTCACATGCTTATCATGTTCTTTTTGAGAACCATCCTCCTTAAATGAAACTTTATCTGATTTCGTTTCCTGATTAACTTCTGGGATTGGCTGTCGTTGCTGCGTCAACAGTTGGTTCTTGAGATCATTGATAGTCTTGTTCTGTTCCTTTTGCATATTAAGATGCTTCAAGAACAGTTCCTTTAGATCCATGAATTGCTTCGATAGTTGTTTGTTCTTGGCAGCCAGATCCTTGTTCTTTTTTTCCAGTTCTGTCTTTTTGGCTATTGATTTCTTGAATGCGGTCGATATCCTCATCATAGCCTTTGAATTGGTTATTACTTGTTTATTGCATTTCGGCTGCGATGGTTTCTGCGCCTCCACTGGCTTCAGGTCTGCTTGAGATTGTATGAACTTATCATAACTCTTATTGCGCTGTGTAATAATAATCTTAAGAACCGCATCTTGTAGTATTTCGATGTTAATCGGGTCTTGGTGGTTGTCTATGATGCAGCTAATGTACTCTGTGTTGATTTTGGTAATAAATTCGTTGATGGTATGTCCCAGTACCATCGTGAGTATATTGAGCTTTTGTTCGCTGGTCATCGATGCTGCATACATGCGTGGTACGAAGAATCCTGCATATGTGGATATGCAATCTGGATATGACATCGTATCGAATACTGTGCTTATGCGCACATAGTGGTACAGCATATTCAGGAATTCGCTATAAAACTTAGGAGTGTTGCTCTCCTTGACGTAAAACGCGAGAACCTGACGGTACGCCTCTGCGATTCCAATGCCATTTTTCTCGTGAATGGCAATTGCTTTATCGAAGAGCCCATTATACACGATATCTGTGATACATGACCCGCATATATCCAGCATCGTGAGCACACTGTCGTCATTTTTGAAGGATTGTTGACTCATTGTTGCGTTTATATTTCTTTCCATCTATATCAAAACTGTTTGGTGCAAATGCAAATGCATCTCAATGGCATTTCTTCTAATCAATATAGATTACAGAAATGAGCGCGCCCAATGTGTCGAGTTTGTTCCCGATAGAATCATTCGGATCCGTCGTCGAGACTACTGCCGTCTTGGATAGGATTCTACGGCCAGAAGGCTTCGACAAGAATTTTATATCCGATATAGCAACGGCTATGTTTGTACACAACGAACAAATGCGCATAGCCGAACCATCATCAATGCATCTATTTGCTATCAAGAAGGCACTTCTATATGCTATTCCAGTTATCGCCTCACATGGAAGTACAAAGGGTTTAGAAATCACATCGCAAGTATGTACTCCGGCGATACGTCTCAGTGGCAGCTCTATTAAACATATCGCACTGGCCATTGGGGATAAATTTCGATTACTTGGATTCGCATTTCCAGATAAAATGATAAATCACTTGGCATTCTCAATATTCCCGCAAAAGTACTATGGACAGCCACTTGACAAGTACAAGAGCTACCCTCTTGATATAGAACAATTGGATGGTATCGAACGACAAACAATCCATGGCACGAACATTTATATCATAAACCAGCGCATGTATGAGAATGTGGACACGTTTAATGCAATCAACAAATTGATCGCCATGAAGCTTATGGAAGAACTGACGCCATGGCTCGCTTCAAATATTAATCGCAACTATACAAAGCTGGGAGAGCTACAGAGAATAGTTCCATACAACGATGTTCCATTTATAAACCAGATAAACAAGATCCTAGAGCGGAAAATTGATAATACTTACACGATGGCGCTGTATGAGGCGTTGCAGATGACTACAAACTGGATGCTGTACGACAATATACAACTGCTGGGATTTGCGTCAGCAGAGGTTTCCGAGAAGCTGAACTACCTTGCATACGTGAAGAATCAGAATTATAAGGTCCGTCAAAATATCATACACACCGACTACCTCAAGTTGTTGGATACCAGAGCGGAGAAGTTGTGCAAGGAGAAATATCCATATTTCTTTGACATGACAGATAAGCGAGCCATCTTCGTGCGGTTCAAGAGGTTCGATATCAACAAACTTCCCCCGAAGGAAGGGAACGACATAAGAATTCTTTTAGAAAAGGATATTCAGGAGCAGGAGGCGCTGCTCCATAACACATGTGATCACATCAAATACATCAAGCATCTGGACTTAGATGCAACGTCAGATGCGTATAAACAGATAGAACCGTTTATTGATTTCGATTCACTTGGGCCGGATGGTATGTATTCATGCAAACTATGCAAATACCCACTCATATGCGTACATACGACAGAATTACACGATGCCCTCCTTACAATAGTGGGGGAGCAGGCAGATCTGAACAAAATATACTGGATTAAACAGAAGGTAATTAACAAGTTTAAGACCATTAACAAACAAGACGCAAGTATACAAGATTCCGAAACGCGATTCACGTATTACTGCAAATACTGCGGCGCTGAACTAGGAAAGAGCGATGATATTGTTCAGGCATCAACTAAAACGCAGGAAGAGTCCAATTCATACGAAGAACATTCTCCATACGAAAGAATAGTCTATATGAATGTTGCGGGCAATATCACTCTCTACATGAACACGAATACGATCAGCATGAGCCCGAGGATGCTAACGACTATGATAACGATGGAAATCAAGGATGAAATAATATCTATGGTACAGCAGTCTTCGTATAATAATGATACCGATAATGCAGAGACGCTTCTGAAGTATCTTACGCAGATATTCACATTAGCTAGCTTGATATCCATTAATATCAATAAAGTGAAATCACCAGAAAGTGTTTTGATATCAAAGCATGATTCGGACAAAGGATCGTCAGATGTTAGAAGCGAATTGCTATCTGCATTTAAGATCATCAAAGCTATCGCCGTATATAAGCAAATAGGAGTGACGGATGACAAGATTAAGTCCACATTACTGAATGCGTTCAAATACGTCAATAGGGTATTCTCAAACGAGGAGATAGTCATTAAAACGATATCGCCAGCGGACAAACTGAATATGGATATACGCAATAGCCCAATTGCGCATTATGCACTGTTCATACATAACAGATTCGAGAATGGGCCGAGCGATATAATGAGTGCTACAGGCGTTGACATGGATAAGCTATTCCCAAAGAAAAAAACAGACCCGCGCATACCTACACATGCGTTGTACACAAATATATATAGGATCAAGAAATCACCCAAGAACGATACAGAAAGGTTCATACAAGAGTCGTACCAGTCGATAGTAGATATAGCAAGCACCGAGCCAATTAAGGAGGCATACCTACTGGCCCCAACGCCAATCATAAGCGAATTCGTGCAAGATTATCAATCTAAGAAAAGCGCGCAACTAATTACAAAACGATCGACTCCAATCAAACGACTGCCTGTCGAAAATTCTAGAGAATACGATTTCACACTTAAGATATTCCAGCTAGCATACTGCGCGACAGGACCCATACGAGAGCATAGATGGACCGTGTCCAAAACTCCGAAGCTAGAATTCAAATGTAAATACTGCGGGGTTGATATTTCTAAGGTAACTATTTCGAACAATGCTAAATTGGAAAATGAACTGATGGACCATCGCGTGAAGGAGGCTTTTTTCCAATTATATACACTGTCGTGCCCAGTTAAGGATGCGCATACATACCAGGATAAGCAATGTGTAAAATGTGGAATCACCAAGGACAAGATATCCAATATGGATGATGCATATTATAAGAAATATTACCAAACATACATGTCTCATCGTAAGCATATCACGACTGGAATAATATCAGAAATACGAAACATAGTGCAGTCAATCAAGCCATTCTCCGAATTGCCCACTAGGGATGAAAATCAGAAGTTTGATGCGGTTAAGCTAGAGTCGATATCATCAAATCTTGAAAAAATACTCGGAGTTAGTAACTTGATCTCGCTAGGTAATGTAGACGGTGTGCGTATGATTGATATTGTCAATTCATATATTCAGACGTTTTATAGCTACTATACTTTTGCTAGAAATATGTCGATCAGAATTACTAGTCATCCAGATTTGGAATTCTTTAAGATAGCAAAACAGTCTATTGGGGCAAAACTACCAGAACTGCCAGCGCGACCAGATTCAACAAATCCAGATGAATTACTACTAGATCTGTTGAATACTATCCTAAATATATTAAGCACAGCCGGTACGGTGGAGAGTAAGATCATTAAATACATCGTGGATAAAATCATCATACAGGACAAGCGATATGGAAAATTTGATTTTGGAAAGCTGAAGGCCATGACCGTTTCCGACGATTCTTTGCTAGAACAAGAAGATCTGGTAGAAGATAGTAGCGTTGAAATGGAAAACGATATATTTAATGGATACGACATCGATGGAGATGATATGGAGGATAACATCAATGGATACACGGACTAGTTCAATACATCAGTTGTGATATTTATTTTTTTATATCAGCATTCATATAATAGTGATCATGTTCGCCGAATGGACGGATGATAATGATATCGATAACTACTACGATGATGTAGCATTTCTAAACATTGAACAAGCGCCATCTTCAGTTCAGTATATGCGCATGCCAGTTGAGCCATCCGTTGGTGAAATTATCAATAAGAGTAAGAATGTATCGGAAGCTATTGTTCCTACCACAGATACGCCGATAGAAAAAAAGGATAGCTTCGATGTCACACCGAACTCTGTCTTCATCGACGGGCATGGTGTGGGTAGTCAACCAAAAATAAACATACTCAGATCCGCAGACCGAGAGACCTATCGAGATAAACTCCAACAGCTTTCGCAGGAATGGATATACGTAATACTAATCGCTATCGCATTCTTCATGCTGAGCATGATGTATATCAATGTCAAGATGCAACTCTGTTCTACGCAGATGTCATTCGAGATGCTTATGCGGATGTACTGCAGTCGAGAGCAGATGGTAATGCCTTCGAAGAATTAGTCGAATGATATGTCACGATCTATCTGGATAATGCGACCACGCAGTGGAATACCATCCTTACTCAGATCATCATACAATACCTTGGCTAACTTGTTCAGGAACAGAGAATCAAACGCATCATTAGCCTTCGCGAATAAAGCTCTTCGATATTCGTACGTTCCATTAGGAACGCAATTGAATGTCTTGCCATTAGGGCCTTGTAACGTAAAGACAATACAGTCCTTGTCCTTTCCATTCCCATGCGTATAACCAACAATAGCGAATTCTGAATCTTCTTGCTTCTTGCGCTTCAAGTACCATGCTGATCTTTTTTCTTTGTTGAAACTGAATTCGTATGGTTTATTAGATGATTTGTATATGACACCCTCGTACCCATTTTGCACATACTCGTTAAATAGGTCTGTTGCTTCTTGATCCGTCTTGGCAATGCTTGTAGGATTAAGAATGATCATATTAGGCTCTCCGGATTCCATGAATTGCACTAATCGAGAGTATCGGTCTGCGAATGTCAGTTTAGGACTTGCAATACTGAAGAAGTCATATACATGGTACGTCAAGGATTCCTTAGTAGCTTCATCGGCACTCTCGTTTCTGACGATACCACTAATATCTTGGAGATTCATGCCATGGGAATATAATTCCCCATCTACGATAAATTCAGAAAGACCGGATGATTCAAACAAGGCCTTCAGTTCCTGCTTGAGCTTTACGAATCCTACCACGCTGCGCAATCTACGCGTATAGAGTTGTACATCATCATTCTCTAGCCTTGCCAGTAATCTAATACCATCGAGCTTCGGCTGGATGTACAACGGATACGTTAACTTATTTTTTTGATCCTTCCATGACTTCACCGCCATTGGGAATGGCATAGCATTTACATTTGTATCCGTAGGTTTGTTAACAACAGTTGTGTACCCAGCTTTTATTTTCGCAGCATACTTACTCTCACATTCCTTGATTGCTTGCGATAATACGCTAGTTTCATTTTTCTTGCCTATATTCTTCCCAGAAGCAAGTTTGGTGGTCGCAGATGTTGTCATCTTCATTCCGGAATACCCAGATACCGTAAAGTACTCTGAGTAATACCCGGGACTAATAGCAATAGAACGATCAGTAATCGGTATCTGATTCCCATTAGCATCGAAGAGATTAATGGTTATGCGCCACTCACGGATTTTTCCGTTTTGGGCATTAAATATAGGACCAAGCGTGATAGACATGTTGTTATATTTCAGTTAATAACCATCAATTTTGTATTATACGAATATTACCAATCGCTATCATCATCATATATAAGTTTGGAGGATAGCATACGAGCCACCACATGAGGTTCATGCATGTTAGATAGACTAAATAGTTCTTCCATGCCATCACTACAGACAAGCTCTCCTGAATTCGATACAAATATCAATGCTGGTATATTAAATATATCGTATTCGCTAGCAATCCACGCATACAGTGGCTCGTCTGGATATATACATTCCCATGGGAATATACTTTCGTCTTGATAGCGATCCTTGGATACCATGAGTATATCGATTCCGTTTAGTCTCAAATCTTGGTAGATATCTTCAAGAAGATATGTCAATCTGCGCCCATTCGCGGATATCATAGACGGTAGCAAAACGCCTACAATAGGACTGGTTGAATGCGTGCTGAACATTTTTATCGTTAGTAAATATTACTACTGGTTAATATTATAGTTAGTCATATATTGATGATGACTATACATTCAGATCAATTGTAGTTTAAACAATATGTTTGAAACATGTTGAAGTAAAAGAGCTCGTTGATTTGCACGACCTGTTTATTCATGCACGATATGTCCTTAGGATTGGGATCTCGATATCCGTACATGTCTGGAATGAAAAGCCCAGTTTTGAATTTTTTATACAAAAGCGTGTACATATCGTATACAATATTCGCATTCTCCATCAGTTTATCAAAATCCTCCTTACTGAACCGAGGTTTCAGAAGCTCTCTCTTGAAATATATTTTTAAGAGCATCATGCCAGATAGATTTTCTATTGGAACAGGCATTCTTGAGTTGTAAATGAGTTTTCCAATAAACTGATGATCGGCTATGGTCATGCGCAGCGTTTGGTAGTAGTCCGATAAGGGATTATAATCGCGCATATAAACAACTAGCGGGTCGCTAGTTTGTGGCATGTTTTGAGCATCAATAGCATCTCCATTTATATAAATAGAATTACTGGAGGAATATTGCGCATTGAAAAGCCATAGTGCGATCGCTGTACTTATAACATCTACGACATATACTCCGCATATAATAGATACAAATATAGACAGTATTAGTATGATGAATACCAGCATCGTTGTTATTTGAGTATGTATTGGTAGTGTTTTGTTATATTCTTCACACGAAAGATCATTCTTAGGGAAGTATATTTAAATATAGACCATGACAACTATATACAGCAATGGCATGCCTATTCCTAGGCTTAACGATTCTAAGAATCTGTTTCACAATAGACTGACGCTTATTATTGGACCCTCTGGATCAGGAAAGTCAGCTCTAACCCAACACATATTAAACACATTGCGGAATACAATCCCACTAGTAATTGTGGCATGCCCAACGGCTGTTATGAACGGAGATTACGTAGGCGTAGTACCTGACCAATGCGTACATGACGATATGACAAAGACATTGATCCAGAAGATATTCACACGCCAGTTCAATGCCGTGGCAATGTACAGAATGGTGCACGACATCGCACACATTCGTCCGCTATTCAATATGGTTGCCAATCGTGAATACCGCGAGAAGATAGCCAAACTCAAGGACATTTTTACAAATGGGTGCAATAAGATAAGGGAGAACATGGATGAATGCGATATCGATGCTAATATAGATCTACTTAAGGATAGGTACAACAAGAAACTCGTGAAGCACATGCGGCAGTGTATCGCGCAGCATCTAGATTCTCTGAAATGTAGAGAGCTTACAGATATACAGAAATCAGTAGTGGCCAATTTCAACTTTAATCCATCCCTTATTCTCATTGCGGATGACTGTATGGCTACCGTGAAGGAATGGGGGGAACTGGATGAGACAAAAAAACTATTCTTTCAAGGAAGACACTACTTCATCACCACGATTATTATATGCCAAGCAGTCACGCTGCTAAAGCCACAGCTAAGGTCCAATGCGCATATAACTATCTTCACCACAGATAATATGGTCAATGCATACATGATCAAGGATTCCGCCGGGTTTTCTAAAGAAGATAGGAAAAGGATTTCCAAAATGGCAGAAACCGTATTCATGCCTAGCCAGGATGAAAACAAACCCAACTACAAGAAGCTCGTCTTAATGGGATCTATTATCAAAACAGACTTTCAGGTGCAGTATATCATAGGAGCTCCACGCAAGCGTAGATTCGGGAATGCGGCATTATGGGCGATATGCGATGCTACCAAAAAAAATTCTATGGATATCACCAATGGATCCTTCAATAAGATGTTCTCCATAAAGGAGAAGCCTATAGTTCCGTAGTCAATCTCTTGCACGCATTCGCCATGCGCAGAAACACAATGTCTTGATCACTGATATTGCTCTCCATAGTGTCGATGGTAGTCTCAACATCGGAAGTTGTTTCATTTTGATTGCGAGTATGGACAGAGACTTCAGGATGAACATCCTCACTCGCAACGGACTCAACTCCCGGGGGAATTTCAGATTGAGATTCTGATTGTAGATTCTTTTTATGCTTAACTGCAGACAATGGGCACGCCCGATAGCGATTACGCATCTTGTCCCAACCAAGGAAGATCTTACCAACGAGCCCGAAATGCTCGAGAATATTAGAGTAATCTGTCCATAACACAAGGGCGTCGTATGGAGGAAAATCCTTAATATCTGCAATGAATCGTTCCTTGTCTGTTAGATACTTAACCCTATTGAATCGATACACTGAATACGCACTCGCGTTGTATGCGGATGGAATAGCATCGTTCAACAAGTCAACAAACTCCCTGAGAGCATCCCTACTCAAATCGCCAGACACAACACGCGAATGTGTAATCGACTGAAACGCTTCCACCAAATGCTTCGGCAATGACATAATTATATACTATAATTATGCAAAATTCAGATTCAACTTTATAATCGATGGGTAGTAAAAGTACTCTACGAGTTTGAGAAATACAGAATTAATTAATATTCATTCCTGTATGATATGTTTCTATATGATATATAATTATCGATATACCACCGATCATAACCATGGCCGAACTCGCAGGAGGAAAACCCAAGCGCCGTACCGTCGCCAAGAAGCCGGCTGCCAAGAAGCCCGCAGCCAAGAAGCCAGTTCGCAAGACTGTCGCCAAGAAGAAGCCGGCTGCCAAGAAGCCCGCAGCCAAGAAGAAGGCCACCAAGAAGAAGGTCGCCAAGAAGTAAATGCCCAAGTGCTTCTAATTCATATAATATTTTTTTTTGCGTTGATCATCTTAGGCGCTAGTGTCTGAATGAACAGTTAGCATCAGAACACTGACGTCCCCTATTACATGGTTTGATAACTATCAAATCGCATCCATCATGACTACAGTAATTATTTTTAGGATTGTGTGGACACAAATACTCCGGAGCTATATGGAAGTATGTACATGTTGGATTAGTGCACGATGAATACTTTGGGCATATCTTTATGCCCTTATTAAGGGCATGTGTGAATTCTCGCCTAGAAGATACAAATATCTTCTCCGGAAGGTCACTGTCATCAAATTCTGATGATTCATATAAGCACTCACTTGATACTGATTCGTTGGAATACGCACTCGTATGCCCGCGAGCCTGTAGAGATCTGGCGTAGTCATCATATGATCGATAGAACGCATCTGGTTGTAGAGATTCCAGGTATTGCTTATGATGTATAATATCTTCGATAGATAGATTATAGCTCCAAGCCAGCGAGTGTATCACATTCAGTATATTGAACCTAACTTCGTCGATGTTTCCATTCATTGTATCAGAAAAATGCGTTTAATATAACTTTATCACATTCATTAAAATCAAACAAAAAAAATGCAATAGTGGCAGTTTAATTGCTTGACTTGCGCCACTTATCGAACATGATCGCATTAGCAGTATACTCGCCATCGTTCGCGACGAATACCTTTTCGATAACATACCCAGAATCAGTATCCTTGATGTACTTACCAATGCTGGAGTTTCTGAAATTATGGATGATGTCTTCTTTCTGCATGATGAACTTCTCTGCGGAATTTCTCTGTTGGTTGGTTCTGAAGATGTTTACGAACTCTTCCATATTCTGAGACTGATTAGGATCATCATTGTACATAGCCTTCGTGGTAATGAATCTTTCGAATATATCCTCGCGAACTCGGTACTCTTGCGTTTCCTTGTCAATGGTATCCTTCTTTACCTTAAGGATCTCTCCATTGTAATACTTGTATAGCATCGAATGGTAATGCATGAGAATGGCGAGGAATGCTTCGTGATAGCGCTTGTTATTCTTGATCTCGTTGATGATCCCTGGATTTTTGAGTTTCACGAACTTGTTCTTGGGATCTAACTTCTCAGAGAACTGGAACTTGAATCGATAGCACATGAAACGACGCCAAGTAGCATGATCATTGGATTCAATGATGAATCGATAATTGGTCGTGACCACATGATTACACGTAGTCTTGAAGTTCTCTTGCTTTGAGAACAAGGCTCGGCCAGATAGAGTCTCACCACCAGTGATTTCCTTAATCTTGGCTACATTGACCTTCTCATTACGATCACTCTCCGAGTAATACACCAATCTGGCAACCTTAAGCTCCATGTATGCTGGATCTGCGGCGGCAGAACGGCTACGTGCTTGCTCGGTAATGAAGCTCAGGGGTAATTTCCTAGCATAAGTATCGCCAAGCGTTCTCTTGAATAACTCTAGTAAGACTGACTTGCCGTTTGAATTGTGATGTACATAGAACTCGCCATCTAGATAGTGGTGATTTCCATCGAGTTCGAAACCATAATAATCTCCCTTACCGATTGGCTCAATTGTGAATGCATTCAATAAAGCAGTCTTGTGCTTGACGCACTTGGTAGCTGTCTTTTGCGATACTTTGCAAGGAATTTGTTCAATACCATCGCCATGTATGTTCATGCGATAGTATGACCCAACAACTGGATCTGTCCTTCCATTCACATACATCTTCTTGACTTCACGCTTGTAGCATGCAAATCCAAGAGAGCGCGATAGTTCGATACAATCATCGAACAATTGCTCATTCTTCAATGTCAATTCGTACTGATTCGTAGATGATTGGTAATGTCCATTAGAATCGATAATTCCAGCAAGCAACTGCATACGTTGCTCAATTGAGCCTGTCTTATACACATTTGGAATGTGTTTGTTCTTGGTTAGATTGTATTCACGTAGCATATCAATATCTGGCTGTGAATTGCCACTGCCAAGCCAATATCCAAGAATGTATGAATCGATTGGTAGCTGTTGTTCAGCATATGATACTCCGCTAGACTTGTATAACATAAGATTAGAATTATCAAGCCACCATGGGTTCCATGATAGCAAATCCTTGACCTTGATATCAATAACATCGCCATTCTTGACAATTCTTGAATCGGCTCTATGCAATGTCGTCATATATGAAAAGGCTTCCTCTCTTGTACTAAATAGCTTAGTCTGCTTAGTAGGTTGCTTGATTCCATTAGGTTCAAACCATGTAATGAGATACTTAGCGCAATCCACACTGATATGCGTACACACTGGTTCTACGTCTGCAAATTGCAGTGAAAGCACGTGATTCATATTCACCTCGAAGGAGTCTCCATTGATTGGCATTATGCGAACCATCTCATCATTTCCACGGAATAACTCACTTACATTGCGAGGAGTGTTATCGTCTCCCATGAGTTGATCACCAACAACCACATCTTGGACCATCTTGATCGAGCCATCCCACATCCGAATCGGTGTATTAATGGCATGGCAACCTCCTCCGTATATGATCATGAACAGGGATTCCTTATCATAGCCATCCAGCGATGTACTAAAGAAGTACATGAGGAAATCCATAGCATCTTTCTCGTCCTCTGGAAATAGTGAGTGCAGAATGCCATATACCTCCTTAATGTATGGATTTTGCTCATCATACGGGATGTAGTTAGTGTCCGTGAATTTGCTGATTGGATATGTATGGTAGAAGTTGAGCAGCCGTTCATTGGAATGGTTAAACTCGACGATGCCATTGCCAACGCCCATGATGTCTGGAATCTTGTCCATGTTCTCGAAGAAACTGTTATCCTTGAACAGAGAGCAGGCTTCCTTGATGATGTTGAACTTGAACTTCGAATTATGCGGACTCATGACGATAGACTCAAATCGCGCGATTAGGTTTGCCATGAACTGCTTGGAAGCATCACTGGCATTATCTACCTTACTCGCGCGATCGTACCATGCATTGATCTCTGTGAAGATTTCGTTCATGATTGGCTGAATCATATCACTAATCAATACCATCATCGAATCAGGATCTTTTCCGAGCATTCTCCATTTGAACAAGTTGCTATCCAGAATGTCGATGGATTGAGGCGTGCAGAATTCGTACCAAATATGACTATCGGCACTGAGCGTCTCTGTCTTGTACATATGCCCAAATAGAAACTGGACGTACTTCGCAAAGTGGAATGCTGTGAGGCGGCACTTGTAAACAGAATGTACCATATCCTGAATGATCATGGTCTTGATCTTGTTATTCGTGAGATGCTTCAGCGTGGCGTGGTTATCCTCGTTGGCCCAGTATCGAAACGATCGCCACGAATACTTCGGAGAATCGATGTTCGCATAGTATTCCTTCTTGGCGAAGTCCCAGTATGTAGTGAACTCATCCCATGTCAGCTTACGGTAGTCATTTCCATCCTTGATGAAACTACCCGCGCGGTCATACGTGATGATGGTCGCGAGACACTGATAGTTGTTCTTATCGAATGCGAGAGATTTGATTATCACCATCCACTTATCAAACGTGGAGAATCTATCATCAGAGATGATCTTCAGTTCCTCGTACATGAATCCAACATTTGGATGCGTAATGCACATGATCGTGAATGTATGGATGGCATCATCATACGCCATCTTAAAGAACAGATATTGTCGTTTGATGAGTTCCTCCCGTACTTTGACCGCGCCGACATCCGTAAGCTCATAACAGCGTTTCTCGATGCAGTTTGAACTACTCGCCGAATAATTCACAGATGCATCGTAGATGATGTTATCGTATGAGTTCACGGCGGCATCAAGGTGGTTGATGTCGAAATCAATACCACGATCGTTCGTTATCATAATGGAATATACATTATGCAGTGAAAGCAATGAGTTGTCGAGGCTTACGTCGAGAGACCCCAACGTGGCGACAGGAATACTGCGCCTGCTATGCTTGAAACAATCTCGGAGTTCAACCCCGAATTTACTTCTAAGCAAATCCTTGATGGCGTTAGAGCGTAGAACCCTTTGATAGATGAACAACTTCGTTTCCGAAGTGAGCATTACGCTGGGGAACAGTACTCTGAACATGAATGTATATTTGTTCGTCAGATTGGAGAACACGCCATCCTTCTTGTAGTAGAAGACATGGTGCTTGATGCGGTGAGACTCCAAATTGATATACTTCATCAGAATCAGAAAGACGTTCTTGGCGAAGCTCATCGTAATGCTGTCGAACGCGAACTTGTCGTTGTCGTATTCGACCGTAAAGTCGAAGAACAAACTGCTAGCGCGATGCTCATTACTATACTGACATTCCATGATGTGCGTGGTAACCATATTATGCCTACATACGCGCAACCGATCCATCAATATAGGAATCTTATCCTCGGGGATTAAAAACCTACGGAGTTTCTCGGGATGCGTGCAAATGAAATTAGGCGCTGTCTTAGTGTCCGTGCCATCGATCACGTACTGATCCATGAAGTTGTCCAAGTCCAGTATCTCAGAGACGATGCGATTCGCCATCGTGAGATATGGAGAGTTCTCCAGGATGTTCTTGTTCTTGATCTTTTGGCAGTCACTCATATTTACCAGGCAGTATAGGTATATTATCCTATATATATCTTCAATTTTGAAGATATATCGAAAATACCCACGAAATAGCTAACGGAGGCTATTATGCCATATACATAAATAATGCACCCTCTGTATAAGGCATATATAGACTATATATCCATCAAATATAGAACCATGGCACGCGACGAGGTGGATAGAGCACGATATGCCAGTTCTGTTCAAAAAACTGTACATGCTTTAACCAGACTTCACTTTGTGCTCATGCCACTGGTGGGGAAGCGCCCTATAATTAGTAACTGGAATCATTTGAAGAGCACTCCGTCGGATATGAAAGTGTTTTCAGAGCGCAATGTAGGCGTTATCACTGGCAAAATATCTGGCATAACAGTGCTGGATATTGACGTTAAGGAACAAGGTATGGCGGCATGGCAGCGATTGTCAAAATCATTCCCGATGATAGAGACTCCGTGCGTGAGAACGCCTAGTGGAGGCTTGCATATCTATTTCAAGTACAATAAGAAACTGAAATCATTCTCTCGATTCTCCTTGCGTGGGAATCGTATAGGGTGGGACCTGCTAAACGACGATAGACAGGCTGTGCTACCGCCATCCCGCATAGAAAAAAAGAAGTACAGATGGATAATCTCCCCAGAGACTACACAATTATCACGCATGCCCAAATGGTTAGAAGATTATCTAACGAACTGTAAATCGTTTAGTTGATACTGGTTATTATTGAATACATGCGTATAGGTATATTAGAATCGTTAATGCGTAGTCAATAACAATATATCGAAAATGATAAAGATCCAACACAGGCAAGCTAACATGCAGTCTAATATAGATGATATGGCAGACTCGTCGGATAAGTATGATGAATATTTGTACGATTCGTACTCTGCCCATAGCGCAGAGTCTGTTAATAGCGCGCAGTCTGCTGATACATCTAGGTATTCAGATGAGCTAAACATTCCAATAAATAAAATACCCAATCTCGATGCATTTGTCATAGACGAACTAGTTATGGACTATCAAAACAATCCCAACGATTATTTCATAGATGTTGAGACATCTATGACAAAACCCTTATACGTATTAGAATTCATAGGCTGTATATGCGCATCAGTGTTGTTGTATAGTGGCATATTTACATTTACGGCATTGATATTTAAATATGATAATGACATGTGCGTTGGTATCGTGCAATACATAGGAATAAAATTAATAAATTTCATTACAATGAGCATGCTGACGTTTGTATTCATTACCGTAGATACGTTCAAGTCTATAAATATCGTAAGCAAGTTTTTGTTCATAAATGCCATTATCTATAAGTTCGACTACAAAATGTTCACTAAATTCATTCTAATACACATATCGACAGTAATTATCGCAGCACCGATGTCTATTTTAATATTTGAATCAGTGATTAGCAACATTCCAACCGAGCAATTGCTGAATGTTATATTCGACACACATAGAGAATATACATTCAATGTTGGGTATATGCTTATAACAGTTATGGTACACCTAGTAATTGGCACAGGGCTGACGCTTCTAACGCAATCCACTAGATCGTGTAACGCGCATGTTATGTGTATTTATAAGTTGTTAATACTGTTCGTGTTTAGTCTTTTGTTTGAGATTATTATCGGTCCTGTAGATTATGTATTGTCAGAGATCATATTATACATTAGCATTATTATTTGGAAGAGTAACTATCAGCATATTAACTACAACCTGCTGATATCATACGGAATATCGCTTATCATTGTAATAATATTATACCCATTGCTAGCATTCTGCATAAAGACATCTTGGAGAAAAAAATTCACCAAGTACGTAGAGTATGGTAAATGGTGAACTACTCAATGATGTCGCGGATATACTGGAGATTCTTCTTGGCATACATCGTATCCTTGATAATAGATTCAGTAACGCCATTGACATCCTTAAGCTGATTAAGCAGATCATTAATGATGCCATCATCTGCCGTATCTTTCCCTTCATGAATATACTTTAGTACTTTTTTGGCGAAAGAAGATACTTGTTCATCCATGATGTTGATCAAGTTAGCAAACTGGTCAAACACGATTACGTATTGATACGTAATATGGTCGGCTAGCATACGCAAAGCCAGTTCATTGTAATGCCTTTCACGCAAGGCTTCGTTGTTATGGTAAAGACCACGTTTGATCACCTTGAACAGAGAACTCTCGATAAAGATCGTAGAGTACTCGTCAGGGACATTCTTGTTTCTTGATCGGAGAATATATCCATACAAAGGCTTGTACTTAAATAGTTGAAGCTTATGTGCCTTGGCATACTTATCATACGCAGACATGGCATAGTTGATCAATGTCGGTACAGTAGAGTCCTTCATGTGTATAGGATTTTGCATGGGCACTCCTGGGACATGCTTTGTATCGAATGTCATGGAGTCCAGATCAGCGACTGCCAGTAGCATGATGTATGAATTCATATCCACTCCAGGCTTGGGGACGTTTTTCGTGCGATTGGCTAAGTACTTAGTCTCGTCGAAGATGTGATACTCTGAGTGCCTCAACGCAATCGTATAAGAGCATCTCACGTTAAGCTTGTCAAATTTGAATGCTTTATATTTAGTCCACATGAGATGCTCGATCGCTTCCATGAATGTCATAATATTGATCATCTTAACGTCACCAATGTCATATCCCTTCGTCGATGAAATACGCCACTTGCCTTCGTAGAAATACAACGTGAGTATTGTAGCATCAAGTACCTCGAACACGTCATAATAACCGGATGTGTACATATCACCAAGTTTGCGCATGGATATTTTACTAGTGCAGAATGCATGTTGAGGCATCGCTAACAGCGACCAGCCATCATTGTACCCAAGAACAAGCCCATTGCATTCCTTTACAATAGGATTCTTGAAATCTGCATTGTTCTTGCGAGTGAATAAAACTACGCGAAATGGAACCCCAATTGCAAAATCGCCATGAATACTATCCGTCCAACACACGCCTAAGGAGAATAGCTTACTGCGAATAGCACTCATATCTTCCTTAAAGGACTCGGCGCTAAGCTGAAATCCGTTTATGAACTTAAAAGTGTTCATTCTCGTCTTGTGGCTGGCTTTTAGGGTATGATCTACTCTGGTATATTATTAGCAGTTTATTGTCAATTTTGCATCATGTTTAGCTTTGTGGCAAATTCACCAATAAACTGCATTTTAAGAGAATCTGCGTATTTACGACGCTTAGATATGAATGATGGTTCCACGATTACGATTGATTCGTGACCAGCTTCGAAATCTTTAAATACATGCTTTACTAGCCAAATCATGCTAGAATGCAGTCCTTTATGTGGATCAAAATCTGTATTGTCATTGAGATATATTTTCTGAAGAGCTCTTGTAGCTAGTTTAAGAATGCTATCCATGAATTCTATACAGTCATGGTCACTGATATTATTTTTTAGCATTAGTATGAATCGTATTACATCATACATGACATAACAACAAAATACGCAATCGTAGTTAGTAGAAATAGACTTGTTATGCGCAAATACAATATTCAGTTCCGTCTCTATATACTTACTTATATCAGCAAATGCGCAATGGTGATCATCCGAAAGTATAGCATTTCCAAATTCGGATAGTGCCATAGTAATAGAGCTATTTCCAGCAGACATACGCGTACCATCCGGTAAAATACATACAAGCTCAGTCGGATCATGCTTTCTTATGAGGATATTATCCATAGTGGGCGCATTGTGCATGATACCATGGGTAGAAAGCGAAAGCACTGATATCATATACTGAAATACAAATTGGCGTAGCTTCTTTGTATTTATGCATATCTGAGAAATTACCTTATCGGATAGCAACTCCGATAGCGGGTGCCCAGTATTATCGTAAAACATAGCAACTGCGATATCATCTAAGGCATAGTCGATATCACTTGTAGCAGATACTAACTGCGATGTTATACCCTGGATATCTTGAAATGACTTTCCGCCTAGTTTCTCAACCGCGGAAACTAACTTACGCTGCTTACTAGCGCTTGTCTTCAGGTAATGAATGCCTTCTCCAATAGCAATCTTCTCTGTAAGTACTTTACTAAAGAATAGCTGCTTCGTAGGATATTTCATGATAATCCAGTCAACCAAACATTGCATATGTTTACGATCGCGCCGTGGCATGAGACTTATAACTTTGTGGATGTATATCTCCTTCCATAATGGAAGCTTCAGATCATTTGTATGCTCAACATCCCCTATGGTAATCAATGATAGTTTGCTATTTAGCATATCTGGCAGTTCTCCTATCTGTAGAACTGCATTTGCAAATACAGCAATCTCTTTAGAATCCAGATTTCCAGCATATGCATCCAAAACATTAAATATGATGTTATCAGCATTACCGGTGTTATAAACATGATCAATACTCAATAAATATTTGTGAAGTATGAAATACACAATGCATACATCAATTCCGCATTTTGTTATATTCTTTATTGTGTATTTATCATGCAAAAGCGCATCGTCCTTCATGTGCGATTTCACTATCTTTTTAATATGAGTAAAGATCTTTGCATATTTAGGATTGGGTTGTATTAATGAGAGGATATTTATAAATGCATGTGTGGCAATATTCAAGGTTCTGTATTCAAATCCACCATGATAAGTGGGTAGTCCTATTAATGTTATATATTGCATTTGATATGCGATAGTTGCACGCTCTCCATTGACGGATACTATATGAACAATTGGCGTTTCCACGCCAATCGTGGTAAGTGTTGTATCAGCAATCTCCATCGTTTTTGATGATATTGCAGAGTATATATAATTTGATATATCATGTCGAAGAAGACTGCTATCTTAGGAACTCTATTTTCTGACAGCTCATCAGATGAGTCGTCTGATATCATCGGCGGTAGGCAATACAGAACATCGGTATCTGATAATGGAAGCCGACCAATACATAGATCTGCCATGACAAGCGCAGATGAAAAAAAACGCAATAGACCGCGGGATCGATTGACAGAACGGCAACCATTACCAAATATACAAGCGATCGCGAGCAACGTTGATGTTCCAGATGGATACGTTCTCTATGATAAGAAGAATTTATCCGCATTATCGCACAATACAATGGTGCAATACACGAAGAATAATGACAAACGCATTGCAAATAAATACTTCAAGCAGTTTGATGAAATCGCGGGAAACATTATTGTCGGGTTTTACAAGAATAACAGAAGAAACTATACCGAGAGTCTCCAAAACATACGATATATCTTCGTCAAGAGTATCACTGGAGGAGATAACCCATTACGTGGAACCATGGTAGTTCAAAGCGATCAGTGGAAATTCATAAAAAGGGACTCCATCATATCTTATAGAAAGAAGGATACGGATGAATGGGTGTATAAGGCTAAATTCAATATGTTTTATACAGCTACAAATGGAACAACTCTCATGAGTATGACCAATGAGAGAGGCTATTCGTATCCATGTAATCCAAACAAGATTGCGGAGATTCGGAGGCATGTATCTGATACAGATTTCAAACTTGCAGCCATTCTAGAGAAGATGCACATACTGGAGCAGCGCATTATCAAATTAGAAAAAAATAAAAGATAACTTATGTAGATCCAAACCCGCCAGCTCCTCTACTCGTATGGATCTTATTTTTTTCATCCGCAATGAATGACGAGCTGAAGATGTAAGGCTTGAGAATTATCTGCGCCACTCGAGCGGGTAATTGCAGATCTTCAACATGCTCATCTATTTTCACGAGAGCCACCTTAATCGTGCCTGTGTATCCAGGATCAATGATTCCTATGCTATTGGCAAATACATACCCACTCTTCGAAAGACTACTTCGCGGAACCATCTCCACGTAGTATCCTAATGGGATAATCAAGGATATACCAGTTTCGTACAGTGTAGTCGCCGGAGTTAATTGGCTAGCAATATCTATCACTGTAATATCATACCCAACGTCAATAACACGCTTTGTCGGTATTACAGAGCGGTTGTCTTCGGCGCAGAAGCCCAACGAGGGGATTGATTCATGCTGATGCATTCTTACAGCCACCCCAAATAATATGGCTGCGTCAGGATCGGTGTCCTTTAGCTGATGAAGTTTCTCTACTATATTGATACCATGGTACTCTTCACTACCGATAGTTAATTTTGCTACGGGATCGAATGATAAATGCATCGTATATTATGATACGCAATATTCAGTTTTGGATTACTCATGCACGAAGTAATCAATTAGATTACTATCGAATAACGGAGAGTATGTAATGACGATGCCACAGTATGGAGATCCTGTCCTATTGTAATTGATTGGTGTATACACTCCAATATTAGAGGCCTCCTTAAGCATGAACCTGAAGTTATTCCAGAATGATGCATCATGTCCATATGTTCTGGTGAATAAATGGGACATTTCATGCACGAGCACGAATACGAGTCCATTTATCTTATCATCTAGCTGGTTATTATTTTTTGGATCGCGCAAACACATCGCAAAAACAGCTCCCTTGTCAATAACGTACGATGTATCTCCTCCGGATCTCTCAGGTATATTCTCTTCCAGACTTGCCGTTTTATAATTACGCTTTAGGGCTCGAATGCCGTCTTGTACTGTACTTACATATTCTGGTTTGATATGGTATCTTATGTTCTCGATAGAATTATATTTATGCTCTAGGTAGTTAATGAGTGTCATTGCTATTGTGTTAAGTTTATTCATAGTTTCGGCAGCGCCTTGTGGGTTATCCAAATCTTCATGCACTTTATAATAGTTGTCGCCTCCACGCACCTGAGCGAAATCTTCCTTTACTAAGTCAGATACAGTTTTGTGCTCGCATATATGTTTTGGAGATAATCTCTGGTATATATTGATTGAAATTATGACCAGTGCTATGATCACGCATGCCATTAATACATTATATATATCTATTGTTGATAGTGGCATCATGATATCTTAAATCGTTTGATTTGGTAGATTTGTCAGTTTATATAGAATTAAATATAGTTTGCAGATGAAAGCTACAGACAGTATTCTAACAGAAATCTACACACGTGTAGATATTATTGACTATGATGGCAATCAGTTCTCGAAAACAGCAACAGTATATTTGCTGGGAGAGCATAGTATACATGCGAAGACCCCATCCGATGTTAATCTGAAGAATAAGGAATTGGTTTCCAGTATAGGAGTTAAGGCCGTGAAGACACTAGTTACAGACATAAGTGCCAATATCATTGGTGGCGATGATTGGGATGAGTTGGATGAGATGGATGTCGATGATTTACTTAATACAGAAAATACTATAATACCAAATCTTCAACAATCTACTAAGCACGTTCACATAAAGGATTTGGTTAGTAATGTTGTGTTATACGCCAACGATAAGCCACATGACGTAAAAGAAAAAATAGCAATCGTGACAGATATCAAACCATATAAACAATATCTATGGATACCGGCGCACAACAGATCTATTGATGGTATATCTGTGAATCTATTTAAACATTATGAAAACTCCCATAGAATGATAGAGGAGTTCCCTATCGATAGTTATCCAGAAGATAGATATGCTATATACGAGGATCCTGCTAGCGAATACACCGAAGACGGATGTCTAATCATGTACTGTATTAGTATAGATGCAGTTATTCGTAATAAGGCTAAGCTTGCAATGATCGCAAAGAGCGATTTTGAATCATTTGATATTATATTTAGCAATGCCGTGAGCATATTCTTTCCATACTTTGATATTATGGGATTTAAGCAATACCTAACATACGATTCTAAGTTGGATAACGAGCCAACATATGCATTCAACAAGAATTACGTATCTAGTAAACTTCAAAAGCAACGAGATCTGCTAGCAGAACTAGATAAGACCCCGAAGGTTACAACCGATAGTGATATACTGACAGCATCGACAATGAACATTTTGCTCATATTCCCAAATCATAGCAATACTGTCCTCATAGATACAACAACACTGTTTAAATTAATAGATATTTCATCTATTAACGAGCTCGTAGGTATAGATCTATACACTACAAATGATGATCGCAAACAGTTACAGCTTCGCAAACTACAGCAGTTTGACCAGTATAGGGAGTATATGTCGCTTAAGTCTGTTACGTTCCCATTTCATAAAATAGAGTTGGTGTACAAGCGATGTCTCGTTTTACACTACATACCAACGCAAGAATATTCTGAACTAATGATAATCATCACACAAGAAAACTCTATTTGGGTAAAGGCCAGTCCATCCAAATCGATGGCATTTACTAAAAAGGAATTTATTGACATCATAGCACCGCCGGTAAATAAGGTACTGAAAATTCTCAATACCCAAGAATCGGCATTTCTTACATTGACGAAGTTTCCACAATTTTCTATATCCACATTCAACGTAGTTAATTCATCTACGAGGATTACATTTAAGTCTGCGCTTGAGTATTCAAAGTTACTAAACATAATCATAGATAAATTAGAGAACGCCGGATTTGTTGCACAGAGTAATGGAGATTTAAATAACAAGATTTCTACGACATTTGTACTTATGTATGGAGTTACGCGTTCGGATGATACTAAGGAATCCAATATAAAAATCAAAAATATTAATAACATTGCGATTATAGACATGAACAACATGGATATAGACGAGACAAATCTATATATAGATATTATAGGCAGAGTCATTAACAATGCTGGAACTCATATTCAACTTAAAATAGACCAAACAGAAAATCTTATGCTATTAGATCCTGTATTGTACAGCATACAAGGTACAAATAACTATGGCAGAATTTGTCAAAAGAAATTCCAGCCAGTAATCACTACTAAGAATGATAAGAATGCCATTGAGTACTATAACTTCACGTTCAACAAACCAGAGTACTACATGTGTCCAAATAAGAAGTTTTCAGAGCTAGGATTCATCCATGGTAAGCATGATCGCGGATTCTGCCTACCATGCTGTCGAAAGATACCACAGCCAAATGTACAAAACATCAAAGATAAGTGTATAAACAACGAAGACATTAATACTACGAGGCAGAGTTCTTATAAGATGGATTACCCAATTGCTTCAATCCCGAATGATAAAATCCTTTCTAGAAGGATACAATTACCATCGCATATCATAACATTATTCGGAGGAATACAACTTGTCGCTAATGGAACAATTTTGATGACGCATAATCATACTTACGATAGTACGAATAGTAACAAGTCGTTTACACAATCCGCATTGTTGATATCTGCTATAGATGATGGTAGTGGTTATTCAATTTATAAATCAATACGAGATCTCATGCTAAGTATGATCGAATTCCTTAAGATGCCAAACTCTCATATTTTCATCATGAAGTATCCGGTTATCATACGAGAATTTACTACGATACATGGCGTTATCAATGCTATTGAAAATAAATTTCTCAAACAAAACATTATTCAAAGTGAATTGGCTCATATGAGTGACATGGAGTGGAATGACCTGATTATATATATTGCCAACTGTATGAAGCTAAATGTACTACTCTTGTCAGATGATAGACTATCCAGCATAAAGATATCCAATTTCAGTGATATAGACATCACAAAGCCAGTAACCATTATAATAAAGAGACTCGATATAGAATGGACTAGTACCAACCAAAACACGCGTGCAATGTATATTCCTATCACAACAACGGCCTTCAAAGTTATGAATAAATCCCCACTACTGATAGAACGTATCGATATCAGTAATGCACTTTCCAACATAAAGAAGGTGTACTTCAAAAAGAGAGAAATAATGATTTCCAAGCAATTTACCACCACGAACATAAGGACATTTGTATCAGATAAGAAGCAGTATAAACTATTAAGGGAGATCTTGGAACAGAAACTGGTAATATTGGGTATCGGTTCGCGTGTGCTAATAACTACTGTATCTACAGGTACTGTATCGTCGGAATATAAAACGATTGAAAAGATTGATGCCACAGCTACTCTTACGGATATGTTTAATTTTGTACAGGCGTATAACATGGCCATAGTGGATATGCTCGATAGATCTATAATTGATAGATTCGCGATTTATGTTAAGCACAGTATTGCTAACATGAATAACTACGAACTAATAGACATGCCACTATTCCCAATCAAAATAAATAAACTTATACAAGTTGATGGGAACATCATTGGGGCTATAGTCAATTCAATCAATATAAGCACGGTCGTGTCTTCAGAACTTATGTTCATCAAGCCAACTCCAATAAAGAATGCGACAAAGGAAGTGATTGCGATGTGTGGTGAGTTTGCAAAGCTCAAGGCCACTATTAATGCAAAACTACTGCTGGCATTTCCACTTACTCAGTGCATTAATGAAAAGAATGCCATTTTACAATGGAGCATTCATCCGCTGACACTTTCAATCTCTCAAAAATGTGCATATAGCATGATGGATGCATTTAGCATTGGTGGATATCTTAATAACATTTACAATCTGCTTATCATTGAAATTGTTGAATTTTGGTCAGTACAACCATCAGAAGAGCTCAATGCATACATACGTAAATTTATAAAATCGCACAAAAGCATCCCCATTATACAGACATCTATAGATACAATGATAGATGCGCTATGCAAGGAAATACCACGATACGATCCTCGTGTTATAAGGGCTCCGGTATTTGAATTCTTTAATGAAGTAAACTCAACTGATAAGTCCATAAGCAATGCTATCCATCGTCTTGATACCACTGACATACTAAATGGAATTGATCTTGAAAATCTTCATAAATGGACGAAGGCTGAGTTACGAAAGACTGTACAAATGATTATGTCCAAGGTATCAGTCAAGACGAAGGATTATCCAAAGCTACAAGAAGGCGTATCAACAATGGACCAGCGAGACCTGATGTATAAATCCGATAAATTACTTATTCATGAAAATTTATACAATGATTTAATTGACTGTGTCGTTAGCGATCTCGCGAATCCTTATAGGAGAGATTATGTAATAAATATACAGCATACATTATCTGTGGTAGAAGATATCCGACCACATATAGGAGAAGTCATTTATATTCGCCAACTTAATAAAGCATGAGCGACTGCGAGCCAATAACCACGAGACTTGCTAAGCAAGAAAAACGACCGAAGCATTCGAAACGCTATAAACCATCGGAGAGAGATGATCTGGGTGGCATGATAGTAAACATGGGGGCGCATGTCGACATCCGCGAAGTGTTTATTCTATGGATCGTTTTCGTATTCGTACATACGGAGATGTTCGCAGAGTACATTCTTAAAAAAATAAGCGGCGCGACCAATGAGGATTGTACGCTTACGATGAAGGGTACGTTCTTTGCGTCGCTTGTCATGGTGCTTGCCATTGTTATATGTTCTATGACATTTTAGTTGTCTGAAGACTCCTTGCCATCCCAGATCCAGTTATACGCCTTTTTATTTTTCATGGCATGGATCCAGCTCCAAAATGATCGATCGCCATGCAATTCCAAATCATATAGAATATCACTAGCTGCAATCATCATTGATGTCACGCCCTTTTGTTTAGCCTGTGCCCGTAAAATGATCTTTGCACACATCGGATGCACGAGAATAGGTTTGGTACCCTTAAGCTCCGTCGCGTTAAGCGTGATCTTGCCTGACCTAACGGCCTTCTTGAATTTGTCTTCGCTGATGTCCTTCGATATCTTTACGATTTCGTATCCGAGATAGTCGCGCATGGTGCTGTATTTCGTGCTCAGTATAGTATGATCTATATAAATTGACAAAAAAAGAAATGCAAAGAGCGATCGCGTGTTCGGTTATTCGTTGTAGTACACGACATCCGCCCAATTATCCATGATCATGCTAACAATAAAGGCGCGGATCTTGGTAGCTTGGTCGTGGTTGTTGACATGGTCAAGGTTGATTCTTCCGCTACGGAAGAGCTTCACCGTGGTGAGCTTTCTGCGGAATCTCTTCGTGGACTTGCTATTGGTATACCAATACATCTGCATCTGTCTCACAATGCGCGTCATCTTTCTGGCACTTAGGCAGCCATCAATGCATTCTCCATTGCATGAACAGTTTTCTGGAGAGATTTCTGCATAATGAGATGTTGGGCGCAGTGGACGAGATTTTACGGCCCGCTTATGATAAATCAGCTTCACGATCTCTATGAATTTATCAATAGCGAACTTACCAGAGACACATTGTGGAGTGCTAAACTTGATAAGCATGCCTGAATATCTTTCCGGGTTAAATGAAATGCTATCGATAGGGAATGGAGTTCTATTCTCTGTCTTGAATTCCAAGATTGCCTTTTCAAGTACAGATAAATCGATATTAGGGATTATCTGAAAACGCTTTCCATTCTCAATGATAATACGCGTCTCCTGCATGCAATCATCCGTCATCAAAGTTCTGGATTTATAATTTTGTAGAATTGGCGTAAGGTAGTCTACATCAACAGGATTTTTTTTATTCAGAAGTAGTGTATCTGGATAATTGGAGATATATGAGCACATAACGCTGAGTATATCCTCGAGTAGTTCATCATTACTTTTTGATAACTTTCCAATTCCCGGGATCTGCACTCTACCATTCGTGAATAGCTTCACCTGGTATGAATTAATTGGATCCTTATCAGAGACGATGGTAAATGTTATCTGGGAATTAAAGTGCGTGCCTAGACCTTGCTTACGCCCAGGCCTCTGCTCGACTCTTCGCTGCTTCTTGGTCATTCTATCCTTATAGCACGGCCAGCTCTTATATTCCTCTAAGATTTTGTAGCCATAGTTACACCCAATCTCAACAACGCGATTTGTAAGCTCCAAGGATTCTATAGCGCTGATCTTATTAAATTTAACATTAGTGATGACCCCGTCGAGTGTCATCGTTGATAATAATATATCACTGCTTACCACCAACTCATTGCGATCTCCTGGGAGAATAAGGTCCTGAATCTCATTGACATGCTCTGGGATGGAGGCCATTCTTAGAGGATTGTGATTAAACAAATGTAGCAATAGATCTTGGTATCGGCAGTGTTATATTATATATATATACGATCAATTTTGGTTATTTCTCATTCAGAAGTCTGACATTTAGTATAACAATGCAGGAAGAAGATTTATGCACGATAGGGGATAGGTTGATAGATACAGCTACAGTCAAATGCAGGAGAGTACTGCAAATGAACAAAGCTATGGCAATATACAAGAAATCCACAATGTTCCTTGGGTATTGCTCTCAGCTCAGTGAGTACTCCTTGTTATTTGGTTCGCTGACCAACAAACTGATGATGTATCGCAAAGAGATCATTACTCGATATAAAGATGTTCTAATGGAATACAACGTCAAGCTATTCAAAACATTGCTAATACCCCCTAGTAAGACGTACTGGTTCACGAGAGGGATCGCACAGTACAAGAAAATGCAAAAGTACTGCGTGCTCACATACCGTAAAAGAATACAGGAAACTATAGACTCCGGTGACAAAAAAAGCATATGCGACTGCATAGACACAGTCATTGCCATCGACAAGTTCTATGATGTATATGCCGACGTCATAGACTACTTCATCGATAAGGACTCCACGTTCGCTGAGATAATGCTGTCCAAATACACGGCGTATATACAACTATGATAGTTCATATGCAGTACTCTGGTTATTCGCACCGTTCTTGGCTAGGATATCCACTTCGTCGTTGCTATCAGCGTGGAATGTACGCTGACCGCGTTGATGCGATCTAACGAATATGAATTTGATCTCAACATCATTGTTGGCATACCACTTGAGGTAGTGGCGCAGCATCATGAGGATGTCTGGATTTTTTTTACTCATGATCACACCCTTACGGATCCATGAGGGCATCCACTTATTTATGACATTGATCCAAAACTGAGAATCCGTTACGATATTAATCGACGCGCATTCAACATGTTTACCATCCACAAGCTGGTTGTTATAATCGTATGGATCGAAGCTATTCAGTATCTCTACTGGATCTTTGCTATCGGACTCCGATATGCGTTTAGCATACAATGCCATCGTTGATACGATTGCGAGGCCTTCCATTCTTATATTGGTAATATAAAGCGGCGCGTCGTTAAATGTGGTATGGACACCCTTTCGATTAATGCGGGCAGGTACATCAAATAGCGCCGATTCTTTGATTAGCACTCCAAATCCTCCAGTGGAAGATGGGAGTCCATTCTTCGAGCAGGATCCATCGGTGTAAATCAATTCTGAGCTCATTGTTATATATTAGATGTACGAAATCATCAATTTTATTGTTTATTCTCCATATATGCCGCCTGCTGGTCCATGAATATAGCAGCTTCGCGTCGCACATCAAATTCGTCAATCTCATCCATATCTGCATCGGAATCTGAATCATCGTCAGACTCGGACTCACAATCGCTGGACTTTGCTATAACCACTCTCTTGGTTGGTTTTCGCCCCGACCATGACCAAAGTATACCTAGAAGAATAATTACCGCTGCAATGATCAACCCTAACTTCAATGATAACTCAGGCATTGTATATAACTTACTATACAGATTAGATTTGATTATCACAAAAGTGCAGTAGCGATGCTAGTATACCATAATGCAAAAAAATATATGGGAGCTATCTATGGCTTATTGTATGATGGATATTATATTTACTTGAGTGCCTTCTTAATCTGAGCCATTTCCTTTTCCTCAGGAGTCATCAGATGCTCAGTGAACGATTCACCGACGAGCTTAACCGGCTTACCATCCGCACCGACGGTCACTGCTCGATCAGCACCAGTGGTGACAGCGGTCTCGTAGAGCGTGGGCGTGCTGAGTTCGCGATCTTCACGAACAATGTTGGTACTGGCAGTCAACACTTGGAACCCATCCTTCTTGAAGAAGAGCTTCACGCCGAAGACCTTATCCGCGATGTAGGTAGCGAGAGCCCAGACCATGTAGATGACCAACAGGACGAGCACGACGCGAAGGAAAAGCTTGACCGTGTGCGCGCACTTATACACGGCGTACTGCATATGCTTTTCAGTGAAATTCGAGAGCTCTCCACGCGAGAAGTCCTCGGTGACGCTCTTATGAGCGAACACGTTGCCGCCGTATGAGTCTCCAAATGGTTCGTAGCTCATGGTTATGAACGAAATCTAAGGTATCTTATATATTTGGTTGAACATAGTTCGTTTGCGATTTTAAAATTATTTATTGGGTGATAATTGACTACCATATATGGCAATCTTTTGGTCTCTAGTCATGTTCATATATCGTACTTGTTCATCGGGTTGCATGGATTTGAATAACTTAAGCTCAGTCTGATAGTCGAGTGCGGAAGGTTTGTATGATAGATGGCGCAGCTGCATGTTTTCAGTGTGTCCAGCAAAGTTATCCTTTGCCTTTTCGGCTCGATGGTCTAAATAATTTATATACCATATAACGGCCGCGATAATAGTTGCGACCATTATTACGAAATAGACAGCTAAGCCTATCGTTTGTGATCGCGTTAGTGCATGGAAATTTATCCCCAGTATCTGGTACATATCGTAAAATTGATTTTTATATGAATTAGTATAGTAGTGCTATCGTATATTCTACTGGCAGAAATAACACGATGAATAATACAAACCAACATCTAGCTGCCATATATGACAATATTCACAGCTTCTACGAGTATAGAGGACACTATCCTCTGGCCCAGAAGCAGTCCCAGGATTCGTTTGTAAAGACGATCCAGAAGGATAAGTACGTGATACTACCATCTGTGCATAAATCACTCGTGCAGAATGACTCAGGAGAGATTGACAAGCAGAAGCTTGAGAATGTCGAAAATGAACGATTGTTAGTAGTCATATTGGTATATCCGGGAACGGAGTGCGAGAACAAGAAGATCAACATGATGAAAATGCTCAATAAGATCCAGTACAAGTTCGCAGATGTGCTTATCATTACACAGGCTAAGGTGTCGGCCGGCGTTGCTAAGGGTTTAAAGGCCATTGCTATCAATACCAAGAATAACTATCGGCAGTATAAGGCCTTTACGTATACATTGTTCAACAGCGTTCTTCCAGAGCACGATCTGGTTCCTAAGTATAAGATACTTGACAAGGACCAAATAGAGCAACTACGCAACTGGAACATTGACCCCAATACGCTCCCAAAGATATTTGAGAATGATCCGCAGATGATTTGGCTGGGTGCTGTTGTTGGAGATGTTGTTCAGTTTATCATGCCGTCGGAGGTAACAATCGAGAGCATCCAATACTGCATTGTCATCAGCAGCGTGTAGAGCAATTAATTGCATTTTTTTGTAATTTGTCATAGTTTCGACAGACTTAATATAGCTAACTATCGACTACGATGGAATCTAATGCACAAGCACATGTGGATGACATTAACTTACCCATCCAACTACCAGCCGTTCATGCTCGTAAGATGAATAGCTTTCACAGAGGACATGAGTTTGGATCGTTCATGGCCCACAACTGGTCGCGCATTCTTCTGTGGGCAGTGCTTATTATTGCCACAGGATTTTTGATATACATCATAGTGCTGACTGTCGAACTACGGTCGACCGATGATGACGTGTCAATCATTAGCGTTGGAGCACATTACATGTGTAAGGGTACCAATGGCTGCGGGCCCAACTGCCCGTTCATTAACAAGGATGACCCGCGTTCAGAAATCAAGCGCCATTCGACGCAGATAGATGCAATTCTGGTCAAGATGCGCGAGGCGCAGAAGCTTGCAGAGGCGGATATTGCCAGTGAATTGGACGATCTGTCTAAGACATCAGCTGAATCCGTGCTGGGAGAAATTAAATTCATTAGGGAAAAGCAGAAGACATGCATGCTTAACGTGTCCGCGTGTAACATCGCGGCGCATCAATTGAGCGCGCGTGCTTCGGCTCAGGACAGTATTTCGAAGGAAGTGATTGATATCAATAACAGATTGCGAGCGCTCTATGCTATTGCATCCATCCAGGCAATGGCATTCTCGTCTCTGATTGTGCAGACAGGATCCGTGATTACCATGTACCGCATGCAAGACATATCCGAGGTCGATCAACGTAGCATCAAGAACTTCGACGAGAAGTTGTACTCAGTGCGCGCGCATGTTGTCGATATCAAGAAGGTGATGGATGATCAAATTATACCATTTGTTCGTGGTGGCAGTGATGCATCCAGCCAATACAGCACGAACTTGGCTGCCATTACGGAACCGGAATCATCTAACGAGGCGGTTGTTGGGGCAATGGTCTTCTTCATGAACACAGCAGAGGATTTCAAGTCAAAGGTGGTCGTCATTGTCAATAAGCATAATCATATCCAACAGCAATATGCCAAGTGCAAGCAAACTATCGAAGGGTTTAGCAATTCTCTTCCGAACAAGGTTGATAGCCAAGATGTGACCAAGCTCATCGAGCAAGGAGACTACGATACCGCACTCATCAAGACGGCGCTCGAACCAAGTATCATCACAGATCAGAAGAAATTCGCAAAGGAGCGATCCACATTCGATAGCGGAGGAGGCGTCCCTTCGGTGCGTGATGATGATAACGATATTAATCCATGGGTTGGCATCTTTGGACGACCTAACTACCAGAAGTCGAATGGACAATCCGCCGAGCAAGACAACAAGCTCTTCCCGCTCAAGTCAATCCCATCGGATGTTCCGGAAAGCCTGATGCGTACGCACACTACTAAATGGAGTTTCAATAACTAAACAATATTATGATAGTAATATAACCAAGAGTAACGATGCCAATAAAGGGCGGAGTAGCAATGTTCGATAATGATGTAGAAATATCATTTAACGTCAAGGGAGGACGTCAATACAAGCGCGTGTTTAATGATGTTGTTGGCACGTCTATACGAAACTTCTCGTCGATGGTAACATCGCTAATCAATCTACAAAAAAACAACATACACATGTATATGCAGCAGCTGAAGCTTTTGCTTCGGTATGCTCACATAGATCTGCTAGAAGGAACATGCAGATTTCAAATTAACTACAACTTGTGGATGGCCAATCAATATATGCATGAACTATTGCATTCAAAGGATATGAAGCGCATAGCAGAACTTCTTAATCTTGATAGCATTCTGTATTCTGTAGAAGAAGCTGGATTTATAGATAACCAGCAAATAGATACAGATTTCAAGGTACAGGCCAATCTCAGTACAACCAATACCAACATAAAATTAGAAATCCCAGAAAGGGACTCGATCAATGATTTAATAACATCATTGAACGCAAATGTACAGATACTCGCTGAGTTCATAGATACCAATAAACCTGCATTAACAAAGATATATCAAGTAATCATTAAGACAGCAGCAAAGAACTTACGCGAGTAAGAAAGGACTACATTTCATCACAATTAGTTTTTTTATCTTGGATTGGATCATGTGAATTCAAAACAGTGCAGTGCAACCATTAAGTCTAAGGGATTTTGATTTTAGATTTGGAATCGCAAGTGATCTGATCGATTTTAGTTCTGTATTTTATATAATAGAATTTATATAACTGTACTATACAGGCAAAGCATGGGCATAAACACCATTATAGATAAACTCGCAAAGAATCAATGGATGATGATCGCGGCATTGGTGCTCGCATGCATGATCCTTATCCCAATCGTGTTCTTTATGATTAAGTGGTTATTTGTACCAGTGCTTATAGGCACGGTATCAGTAATTCTCGCATCTGTTCTTTTGAAAGTCTGGATGGATCATCGGCATGAATGGATTGGCCACTCCAAGTAATAGATCAAAATTGAACATCAACGATATATAATATACAATACTCGCATAAACAGCACGTAAGCATGAGCAACAAAAACATTGAATGCATCCTTACACTGCTTAAGCAAGTGGCAGCTGATAATACAGAACTGAAGACACAACTCGCAGAGCAACGTGATCAAATCAGTGAACTTAAGGAGATGGTAGCAGAAGTCCAGTCTAATGATGCCAGCGCTGCCAAAATAACAGAAGCTGCATATCGAGCTCTTAACGCAAAGCTAGATGCAGTAGATAGCCTCGATAAGAAATCTTCAGATGCACTACAGAAAGCTGCTATCCCGAAAACCACGAAACCATGCAGACCTGTCTTCTTTAAGAGAATCTTTGCAGAAGATCGCGAGAAGTACATTGATGTCCTATATACGCAAGAAGAGTTAGATAAGGCATCTGCGACTGAGAAAACGACGAAATCTAAAACTAGCTTGGCCATATCTAATCATATCGCTACCGTACTTTATAATGAGTACATCAAGCCAAACAAGGAGCGTTTCGCGAAATTTGAAAACATATACACCACTGAGTATCCGTAGATATCCAGTGTATTTTTTTTATAAATGAAATAATATAACTCATGGGCGGAATCCTAAGTCTCAGACGAAGCAATCGTGGTCGACTTGCATGGATAATATCAACTGTAGTACTACTAATTGTCATAGCACTAGTTATTATGTATATGACGACTCACGACAAGAAAACAATCATTGCTGCGGGAGTTTTGGCAGGAATATACACAATGGTATTTGTAGGCATCAGAACATGGATGTATGTAAAGTATAAAGATGATGTAAGACATGGACGGATCATTGCTGATCATCAAACAGCAAAAGAATATATAACATCTAGAATCCCACATATCAAATATTCAGTTGGTAAGCCAAAGGAAATGTCGTTCGCTGATGTACTCAAAGCTACTATCAAAACAAAATTCTCTGATCCATTAACCGCAATTGAAGATATTACAAGAGAACGATTGCAGTCAATTGCAGACAATAACCCAACCGATAATAGATCAGTATCAGTAAAACAGGCAAAAATACTTATGCAGGCAAGACAGGCGCTGTCGCAACTAATAGCTCCATCCTTTCTGAATCTTGCGCAAAACAATGCTATTCAAGAACAAAGATCTGCTATACAGCAACGCATAGCAGATTATGATAGGAAGATCGAAATGCTAGTGAATAAGAACTATATCATGACGGAAGACTTAGACGAGATCCAAATATAGATTGAAATATGCGAATTCAAAAACATAGCAGATCACTTATCAAGTTTAAGGATTTTGATTTTAAATTTGGAATCGCAAGTGATATGCTCGATTTATAGATTTGTTATAAATTGAATAAAAAAAGAAAGACAAGGTGCATTCTATGTGTCTTGTCTTAGACTTTAGCAATCATTGCTATTGGTAAAGCATGCTGTGCTTTAAGAATCCGCATGAACGTGCGCTGTACAATAATGAGTTCATCACGAAATGGAGCAATCCGCGATTTGATATCTTCATAGTCATACACTATAGGATCAGAAACAACAGTCAGAACCTTTGCTTTAAGGATTTCCATTTCTTGTTGTACTTGCTCATATTTTGCAGTCATGTCTGATAATTCTTGTTTAAGTATTGTTATTTGTTCATAAATTTTGCTTTGATTTGATGTTAAGGTAATCATGTTTTTTGTAAGTGATTTATACTTTAATTGGCTAGCCGATAATTCTTGATGAAGAGAATAAATCTGTTGATTATGTTCATTTTTAGTAGTTTTCAATTCTTGTTTAAGTCTTTTAATATCCAAATCTTGATTACTTTTATTAAAGTATTCTTCTGAAATGGATAATGCATTAACATAATATGCAATATAATTATGACATGTACATGTACGTACTAAATCATATCCTTGTGGTTTATCAAATGGTATCCTTGCTACTGATAATAATGGAAAGTGGAATTGTAGTTCATGATGAGCATCTGATAATGCACAAGCATACCAAAATGAACCTAATTCTATTATATCAATATGTGTTTTATGTAATAAGCTATAGTAACCAGAACTATTATACGTAGTAATATGTGTATTGTGGTTATAATATAATATAGTTCTATTTAAATAGCCCATGTTTAATATAACTTCTTTAACAAATACATCAAGTGCTTTATTACCAGTGTCAACATCTTCAGCAATTATAAGAATAGATTTCAATATATTAACAACATTTTCATTTGGTATTTTATATGGATAGTGTCCATTTGTATTAATCACATATCCATCTTTGATCTTTTGTTTAGCTTTGTCGACAAGATACTTGATTTTATAAACAACTTCAATGAACTTTTCCATGTTGCTGTTGCGAGTCTTGAAAGTGTTTTTTATATGAAATGACAATGTTTAACCGTGTTTGGTATATTATTTGTATATCATCATCAATTTTATACCGTTTGCTGTTGATAGTATAAAAAAATAGAACTGCTTAAACTTTAGCAATCATTGCTATTGGTAAAGCATGCTGCGCTTTAAGAATCCGCATGAACGTGCGCTGTACAATAATGAGTTCATCGCGAAATGGAGCAATCCGCAATTTGATATCTTCATAGTCATACACAATTGGATCAGGAACAATAGTCAGAACCTTGGCTTTAAGAATAGCTACTTCATTTTCAAGATCATTACAATGCTCTTGAGTAGTTATCAGTTTTTGTTCGAGAGACGTTATTAATGCAATATAATCGTCCTGTTTATTTTTATTGGCTTTGTTGTCAAAGTAGGCATCTGCAATAGCAAGAGTTGGATAGAATGAATGAGCATATGGAGAATCTCTATTAAACCAACGCATATCACTATATTGGTAACAACCATATGATCTTCTAATCATGTAGTACAATGGGTAAAATATATAATGTATACTACATAACTGATTTGCTGGTTTTGTTTTATGCATGAGATACCAAGAATTTGAATTAGGATTAGTAACATGATAAATTACTATAATATTGTTAGTATGAATACTATATTTGGTTACGACGTCACGTACAAAGGCATCCAATACACCACTACCAGTATTAGCATGTTCTGCTTTATTAATGATCTTATCCATAATGTTAATCATAGATTTACGATTAACATCAAGAAATGATTTACCATTATCAATCATTCCAGATTCTCTGAGCTCATTATACTGATCAGCTAAATTACGAATCTGCTTGACAGTCTGAATAAACTTTTCCATGATAAATGATTTGTATGTAATGAGTAATATTAGAATGTGTAATGTTAGAACGTGCTATTGTATTCTTTTTAATATTATCTTCAATTTTGCACTTAACTACTCATCTATACTATCCTTCATGCTTAAGAATGTATAGTAGAATATAAGCAATGCATATGCATCAGTGGGAAATTAAGTTCCTTCGGTTCTTTATAATCATAGTGACTGTATTCATAATACTACTGTCACTATTTAATTGGCATCCATGCATGATAAGGATAGTATCATTCATATTTGTACTCTTATCAATTACATATATGATCTCTTGTGGGTTTAACGAGCATAAAAAAATACATGGAGCTGGATGGGGCAACTTCAGTAATCTACGTAATATGGCTGGCAATTTCATGACTAACATGGGAGTGCAATATCCGCAATTACAACAACAATATCAACAGTATCAGCAGTCTCCGCAAGGATTCGCTCAAGGTTTGGTCAATAATGCAAGTGGTGTTATGAACTATGGCATGAATTATGGAATGAATACAGTACAACAAGCTACTCCTGGTGTTATGAATGCCGCGCATACTGCACTCGGGCAAACCTTCAGAGGATATTAATACCTTCTGGCGATCGATGCCTTTCGACAAGATTAATTGCCCATGACTGCTTTTCCAGAATAGTCCATGCCGCTGGCGTTAGGCTGTTAAAGTTAGTCTCTAAAATAGGTAGTGCCCATTTGTAGTGACATAGCGATGTGAGCACGCGCGGGGTCAGTGTAATGCATGGAATGTTGTGAGATGGAAACATGATATATGATATATTACAGATTGTCAGATTTGTAGATTATTAAGATTATTAAATTAAACATCCTTGACATTGAGTCGTTCTGCTATAGCGATTCCCGCGTCCAATTCCGCATCTGTCCATTCATTCTTATGTAAATCTCCTCCGTATATCCTCGCGAATCTATTAGTTATGAGATCCTTATTTATGCAGCATTCTGCTTTTGGGTAATCAAACACGTCGGCTAGCAATCGACCATACTTGTCCATTTCTTTGCATCTGATTGTCGCGAGCTTATTCAGATACGTACTAGATAGCCAATTGCGACCGAGTCTACATAGCAATGCCTCCTTTTTATTTTTTGACTTCAGTTCTGGGGTATCTATGCCTATCAATCTAATATTGGTCTTCACAAACTGATCATTCTCTTTCCACCCAATAGTCATTGTATCTCCATCATGGATACGTAGTATCTTAGCTATAAGAACACGCCCACTAAGATTGTATGGTTTAAAATCCTTTATCGTCATCGACAAAAGCGTTTGCTCGAGTTCCGCGATGTTTGCGTCCATTGTAATTATTTACACTTTGGCGGATTGATGTATATAATATAGTTTCAATTTTCTCAATGACCAAAGCAACCAATGGAATGAAGACACGTTTCTGGGGGCCTCATGCATGGGCCTTCCTATTCAGCGCCGTCGCTGGTGCATATCCTATACACATGGACTACAATAACAAGGAGCATGTAAAGACGATGCGGAAGTTTCATGCAATGATGAAATCTCTGGAGTACACACTGCCTTGCTTCTGGTGTAGGCATTCATTCAGTACTTATCTTAAGGAATTACCTTTAGAGGATTATTCGGCGTCCCGTCGTGATATGATGAAGTGGGTTTACATACTCCATGATAAGGTTAATAATAAGCTGATACAGCAAGAGAAAGAGCGATTTAGAAAAGAAAAGGAGTTGCTCATGAATAAGCCAACAACTAAGAAACTTACGAAACCACAGTTGCAGTCGAAGATAAAGGCATTAAAGGATTCTATCTGTAAGACTAAACCATCTCCGACATTTGCATCTGTACTGGCCGAATATGAGAAGCAGCGTGCGTGATTTAATTCATATTAAAATTGATGATATATAGAAGTAATATACCACACAATGCGATTCTGTACACGTAACGGCTGCAACAATATCCTCACTTCGGTGATCGATAAGAACTCAGAGGTTATTTATAGATGTTTCGTGTGCTTCGAAGAATATGAATTGACCGACGAAGATACTCTCATGATTGATGAGTATCTACAAGAGAATGACTCCATTTATAAATACAGAAACTACTTGCAAAACGCGCATGCAGATGCGATTATCGAGCTGCAAGAAAAAAAGTGCCCTAATAAGGGGTGTAGTGAGACGATTGTCAACGTGGTGAAGGTATCGCAGAATGGGCAATCACTGTTCGTTTGCCCTACATGCAAGCACCAATTTGAGTAATCTGAGATTACATCTGCGGTTTGATCATCTCGTTAACTTCCCAGACCTCTATCTTTGTAGGACTGATTTTACGAGTCACTGACAGTGGGCATTTGTTCTCATTGATTTCTTTTTTTGCAATGTCTCTTGGATCGAACAGACCTTCTGGGTCTGTATATAAAACGGATCCATTGGCAATATGCGTGGCGCGTGTACCAACTACGATGGAGTATTCGTATAGTGTCATATATTCAGAAGTGATCCTATTGCTCGGGTCTACGATTACGATTTCAGTACTTTCTGGTATCTGGTGGTACACATGGTGCTTCTTTCTGCGCATGACACGATCGACATCTGGATCATCATCTTCATCGTAACCATCGTCGGCATCAGGATCATTATCATCATCATCTTCTGGATCATGCTTCGATGGTATTTCTTCTGTTTCTTGATCATCAGCAATATCGACATCCACATCATCCACATCATCCACATCCACATCTACATCGTCATAGTTGGACACTTCGTCGATGTTGGACTCGACGTCGTCGATATTGTTTTGCTCTTCGTTGCTCATCGTTATATATTACAATATATTGGTCAATTTTGCGGTTTAATGATCAAATTAACTGTATCAATTTGATACAGTTAATTAACATATATAGAAATGTTCGCAGATATCACCACGGTTCAATACGCGATGTTGACACTATTATACTTTCGTATATGGCTCGGGGATCTTATCGATTACTACCACACGCTACTATTGCTATATCTTCCCGCGTATATGTTTAATCACCCAATCATCCATATTAAACAGCGCGTGTATAAGAACATTAATTCAAGCAGCGACTCTGATAGCAGCGATTCGTCTGATGTGTATGAAGAAATAGAGTTTGAAGTATTCATCTCTAAGTTGGAATTCGAATTAAATCATGATAACGCGGAGACGTCTATGATCTGTCTGAACGGGCGGCAGTTGCTACCATTCATTGATGATATGGGCAAATTTCACATATCGCATATTCAGAAGTTCATTCCCAATCTAACCAAGATTAACATTGATTACATTAAGTGCGCTAAGTATGATCAGAAGATCATGTATGATGTATCTAGGATAATTGATGTTCATAAAAAAATTGATACGCTCAACAACCAGAGCTGTCGACTTGGCGTCGTGTTTTAGAGCATGGTCTCTATATCATCTATGATATAATTCGCCACATCCGCCATATGATCAGTAGTATTAGTCAGAATGCGGAAGCGCGTCGAGAAGTGGCTAATGACGTTGTAGATCATATTTTTAAGTCGGGTACTTTCGTTACCACTGTGGTGGAAGATCTCCCTTAGAGTATTCTTGCGCTTTGCAAGATGCTCACCCTCGATAAGATACACCATGTTGGGTATTGGCATGGACTGATCGAAATGCCCGATGATACTGCAGTACATGCTTATTTTTTTCTTATCCTTCACATGAGAAGGAATATGATATGCTATGGCACTGAAGATATATCTATCGCAAATGACAATGCTACCATCTAACAGATCATTCTCCATTGATTCACGCACGGCCATGCGATTTGCAGCGAACATGTGCAGGATATCATACTTGGACGATATCGTCAGCTGGCCCTTTAAGTATCTATCGATGCGAGATCCAAACTTACCTTTGCGATTAGGAAACTTGTATACAATAATGGATTTATCACACGCATCGAAGTGCTTGACCACAAGATCAATGATACTGCTTTTACCAGCACCATTGACGCCTTCGACTACTACTAAAATCCCGTTGGCCATTGTACACTACGTTTGATCAATATAATCTATACTAATTACTTTCAATTTTGCATCAAGTTAAAAAAATGGGAGCTGCGTATAGCCACATCATAAACGAAACATCTTACAAACCAACCAAGGCTATATCAAGCATGATCGTATCAAGAATCCATCTTGCATGTGCATCATCTACATACACTTTCGATGCGAGTGAACGAACAACATATTCCAATTCCTCTGGGATAACCATCAGATCGGCAAGCTTTGTGTATGGAAGATTATAGTTACACACGTCTGTATAGCCATACGTATCATGGATATGCTTTATGAAAACCTTCTTGCATTGTGCAATATCAATTAAAATCTTCTCAACAAGATCATTGTCGCGAATGTACTTCTCGACATTTCCTATAATCGCACGCAGCTTCAGCTTCTTTGCACTACTTAACTGAACATTGCGCTTCACGCAATAAGTTTCCGCCCAATCGATAATGTCGTCATTGAGTTTATCGATGCTTCCAGATTTAACAATCTCCATAAGATTCATCTGATTAAGAGTAAATGGATTCGTACGCTGGTCACTTAATACACGCGTTGCTAGTTCCCAAGTATTCTTGTACAGCGATCCCTTGTTTATGAAAGGATTACTGTATTGCTTTGCCATGCTACTGATGAATTTCTTAGCCGCGTTGAATAGCAATTCCTCTTTTTTCTTGTACAACTCTTTCTCGTATGCGGCGCGTTCGAACTCATCGATGACATCGATATCGATCTCAGCTGGCAAGGAGTCTTGTACAGAGTTTTGCACAACGTCGCAGAATGATATCAATCTAGCCATTTGACCAGTTAGTTCATTCTCGAAGTAGTAGTCGAGGTCGATCTCAAGCCCTTCTTCCACGACCCTATCGACAAGCTCCATGCAGTCTCCAATACTGATTTTGTGATTGATCGTTCCATTTTCATTATGGACCCATGGGTAGTACTTGCAGACAACAGTCTTGAATCGAATGTTTTGCTCTGGTATCTTAGGATATCCTATATCTTGGTAGCGACGGATCATTGTCTTTACAGACACATTGTTCTTATCGGCACGATACACCTTTGACTTTGCAAATACATCGACAGGCCATTCTGTAGTGAAGAAGCGTTGAATAGCTTTCCGAACAATCTCAATAATATCTGTCGTTGAAGAGATATCCATGACCTCTCGAATAATCTGATTTACAATATCCTTGAGTACATCAGATGATCCTCTCTTTACGATCTCCAGCCCGCGCATGAATAGATTCTTTGGGTAAAAGTCTATCTTGCTTTCGTGAGGAACGCCATAGTACTTCTTCTTACTTAGGAACGCCACTGGGTATAATACCTCCTCATAAGCCATTTTCAAATGCTTAGATCCGTTGTCGGCAATCAGATGTGCATTAACTGCGTTTTTCGCAATCTCGATCTGCGTGATTGTCTCGGCCACTAACTTCTTGCCATATGCAATCTTATCAATCTTGCCGGTGTAATACTGACGATCATATTCCTTGAAGTATTTCTTATTGCATGATACATACAAAGAATCTGTGTTATGCACTACAATGCGACCAACGCCGGCTGCGAAGTGATGAGAGGCAGTTTCTAAGTCATATACATATCCAGAGCACTTGCCAATATACTCGATGCTTTGAATAGCAGAATCGTCGCCAATATCCGCAGCATTCATCAATATCTTATAACGACAACTACCATTGCATACAGCGATGCGTGGAGTAAATCCTATATCTGATAATACCACGAATAATCCATGCGCGATAATTTGGTTATCAACATATGCAATATCTATATTATTGTTCGCGGCGCAATACCCACGCATGAATATCATCTTCGTAAGCATATCTAGATTCAACATACGATACGACACCTTCTTGAGACCTCGCGTCGTATAGAACTCGCGTACCCACAAATCGACAATACGATTAACATTGCCTACGGCTTCGACTTTGTAGGAATTGGCATAATTGGATTGTTCTACGAATCTGAGATGAACATCTGTATAATGCGATTTAAAGATAGCAATACATCTCTTAAGTATTGATTTACGACCAGTCAATTGCAATGTTGCATCTGTGGTATCAGTAGCGAATGTGCAATAACCACTACGAAGGAAGATGCCTTGTACATACGCGATATCATGATCAACATCATGATTAATATCAGCAACTTCTGAAATATCCGATGACAACATCATACAGTCTGATGGATCATGGTCCCAATGTAATAGCTGAGTCCCAATCTTGCAATCCCTAGGCGTAATCTTCTGCTTGTTGGAATCGAGAAGGCTATGGTCCTTTGTGACAATAACAGATCCTATGCGAGTGCTTACACGGTACATGCGCTTATTTGTGCGATGTCGGATAACCTTTAGTATCTTTGAATATCCATTCTCTGTGTGTACATACACGTCAGCATCTGCATAGTCAATACACTCCTTTCCGCCAATATACGATTCAAATCGAGTATCTAAGTCTTCAATAGAAAGAATCTCCTTACGCTTGGACAGACCGCGTTTGATCATAATTGGCGTATCTCCAGATACAGAATCTCCGTAGTATGTCTTCATATGTAGTTGATCCTCCACAAACGAACGGGCCAGCATGAGATTATACTTGCCCATTGTCGTAACGCTTGCAGCAACCTCGATGGCGCAAATAAACGAGTTCATCTCTCCCATGGCCCCGTAAAGCGTGTTCATGAAAATCTTAACAGCGCGCTGTTTTGAATCAGAACTGATATAGTTGAACTTAGCCTCATTGTATTCATCTAGACGTGGGAACTTGTGCTCCTCGTTTCTTGCGATGAATGGCTTCATCTCTTGTTCCAATTCATAAATGACATCGGACCACTTATGAAGACTGCCCTTTAGTCTAGCACGCTGATCGAACAATTCGATCAACAGACTACCACATATGCTGTAATCCTCTTTCACGTTGTTATGACGAACAAACCAGGCATGGACCATCTTACCGCAGTACGGGAATGACACATGCTGCAGCGTCTTACCCATAGCCTCCAGCTCCTTGGCATAAGTCTCATCAACAATCAATTTCTCAGGAGAGATATTGTATGTCATGATGATGGACGGATATAGTGATGAATAATCAAGTCCTGATACTGGATACTGATTGTAGTTAGCATTGGTGTATTCGATATATGGTTTGATAAACTCAGGCGCATCTTCCACGATGTCATCGGAATGGTAAATACGATCAAAGTTGCTTTCTATGTATTCATAGCACTCAGCCAGTTTATCTATCGATAGATCCTTTGGATGCTCATTCGCGAATTCATCAATACGCAGTAATGGTTTCACAATACCCTTCTTAGGTGGAACAACGTGTGCCCCAGGAAACTTAGCATCCTTGTTCTCTACATCTGGTTTGTAGGTTACATCGAATAAGTACCCACGTTTCTCTGCCCTGTTCATTAGCAGGTTACGCATCCGCGATCCGCCAGCAAACATGAATGTATCAGACAAGGACGTGTAAGAGAGATTAGCAACCTCTCGGTGATCCTGAATAACATTCTTCTTGATGAGCAGCTGTTGTAGCTTGAATGTATCAATGAAACAGTAATGAGCCACTATCTTCATCTCACTTGCCGTCCCATGTTTGTAGATTCTGAACATCTCTCGGATATCGAGACCATCTTTACTACCAAGATTACATCTACGCAGGCATTCATTCAACTTGTGCGAATCGGCATTGGGTTCTAATTGTTTAAATACTACTAAAGTATCAAACCCAACATAGCCAACCATTTTAAGACTCCTAACCTTAGATGGAGCGGTTGCACCATTAATCTTGATTTCGCGCATAGTGAATGATCTGCCGATCGTAAGTACTCTGGAGTATCGACCATCGATCACGTACGATGTGAGGCTGGGCTTCATTTCCCAGGTAGCCAAATCCACTAGAGACATATCATTCATGAATTGCGAAAGTACCTTACATAACTGCGCCTTCTTTACAACATTCTTCCAATCGAAGCCGCCGCCATTGAATTCCGTTATGAAGTCTGGTTGCATCAATGCCATACAGCGCGCGAACGAACTGATTAAGCATTTCTCTGATTTGCAATGAATAATAACAACATCATCAATAGGATCGCACGGTCTCAACGAGAGCACTACATTTAGGATAGAATCCTTACGTTTGCTGAAATGAAACGTGATAGCAATCATGAATATCTCATCCTTTGGACTCCTCTCGGCATCCGGAAAGTTATCCAGATTGACTGGAATCATTTCAATATCAAATGATGCAATGATCATATTTTCGTATCGAACGATACTTTGATCGTAACCATGTTGTATAGCAGTCTGTACAATCTCATCATCAGAATGAATACCGATAATATCTGAGATAGATACTTCGAATATGTACTCTGCTTTTGAATTAGACGCTGACGAACTTTTTATGAGCTTCGTATAGTTTCTGATTATGTTCCATCCAGATAAATTGAACTCGTGAATGCGCGCAACTGTGCGATAATACGAACTTGTAGAATTACTATAAGTTTTAACTCCAGAATTCAAACAATACTTAATCATCGCGCTCATCGCGCTTAACGAGTGGAAGAATACACGAATGAACTTACTTTGCTCATGATTATAGAACATGAAGTCCTTAGCGATTATCTCTTCCATTCTCAAGGTAGCCAAATCAATCCCATCACTGGTGGCATCCATCGCATAGCCTTCTATACGAGTCTTTGCGCCACTAACCGTTTCATTAACATTAACTTTGATATCCACATAAGGCTCAATGTCTACAATCTCGACGGTAGTTTTTGTTCCACATGGCATTATACCATGTATGAAAATGCGATAGTCGCTCTTCTTTGTGGGTTCTGATATATCATTGCCCAGGAACAGCAGGTCCTCATTATTAGAGATCTTTGCATAGACACTCGCCCTTAGCTCGGCATCTAGATAGTGATCCCTACCAATGCCAACATGCTTAAGATCGTTCTCAGAAGAGATTGAAATACACTTGCCGTGGATAGATTGCATCATCGTTGATATATCTTTAATAGCCGTGCGTCAATTTTATACAGTTGTACAAAAAAAATACCTTATTGGGTATCATCTGATTTGCTCATTTGAAGTCTACGCACACGAAACGTGATTCCTGTATTCTTATATACATAACTTCTAACATCGCCATATTCATCAATGATCTCTTTCTTGGTATTGAAATAAAAGGGATAATATGATGCCACGATATCGACGTCCAAACCCACAAGGTCTTCCAAATTGGACCATTGGATAGAAACGTTAATCACGGCAGTTCGCATATTGAGAGTTATTGTATCTCGGACCGATGTTTTTTTGAATACATTAGAATATATATCCGAGATCTTCTGCACATCGTTGGTATTTACCTTCACGCAGATCTTATGCTCTGAAAGAACTGATATGACACGTGCAGAGAAGCTAACTTTCTTTACGCTCGGCATTATCTACTATATACTAACGTCTATAGGTATGTGATTATATAGTAGATATCAAATGATCAATTTAGAATTCAAACAAACTATCAAGATTAGGAGCATCAGTTGGGCGCTCTGTCATAACATCACTGACAGTTGCAATATTCGACACCACGCGTGTATTGACAAAATCAAGTTCATGCTTGATCTTCAGCTTGATAGCATGCTGCACAAGCGTTAAGAAGATCAGATTACGAAGAAGCTTAGTATCCAGACGTTGCTTAAATGCTGAGTCAAATATAGTTCCACGAATACGGGTATTCACTATATCAGATATAAATCGAAGTTTGTGATTATTTAATTCACTATAGATAATTACGGGTGTTTTATCAAATACCTTTGTGTCATATGGATTCTTAAGCAATGTCTTAAATGTATCTGATAGTTCTCCACCAAAGTGGTCAATCATTTCATCGAAGGTCATTGCATAGTTATACAAATTAGCTAATGGAATCTCGCGCATCAGAGAATGTACATTCAGAGGAATAATGTTCAAATCAATGATATTAACCATCATTACGCGCAAACGAGTATTTTTATCAGAAGGTCGAATATTATCTATTGAATTAGGTTCCTTAACGCTACCAAGACTTATGTAATTAGATATTTTATTGGCACTTTCGAGAGCATTAGTACTTTCGATCATGGTTAACGCAGCCGACTTAGAATTCGACTCTTGGTATGTGATAAGAGCTAGATTTTCAGGAAATGTTTTATTTATAAAATCTGTATTGTCGGCATAAGGACTTGTATAAAATCGAATATCATAAATGAAATTAGCTGCTTGGCCAACATACTTAACAACATCATTTAGCTTGGCTTCTGAAATGACATTTCCTCCGGCAGAATAGCCATTGAAATCTGTCAAGAGTTTCTTCAGATATGGCACCTTTTCAAGCGATACAACGAAGTTGTCACTCAACATTGTACGCAATCCATACAAGAACTTATTCGATGTAATTTCCTTCATACGATATAATGGTAAAACGCCATCATTGCTTATTTTATTAACATAACCCATTGCGAGAATAGAAAGTGGAGCAAATGGCGTTTCCTTGTTAGTAGTCATGTAATTCTTAGTAAAGTCCTTCTTCACGTCGAAATACATCGTAACTGTATTATCGCTTTCAAGTAATTCAGTTTGAACGGCCTCAATATCTTGAACCAGCGAGCTTGTTGCATTGATCAATTCATCAACATACAGCGGAATCAATTCTACTGTCTGCTTTTCGGCTGGTTCATATATGCTTGCGAAGTCAATAGCAGTGTCGCTGATATTTTCCTTCACCAAACAATCAATATTTGTAATGTCAACCTCGGTAATGTTAGTATTAGTAATTTTAACGTAATTCAATACCTTACGTATGATCTTACATTTACGGATAAATGCATTGCAAATACGTAAATACATTGGTATAAGCATACGGTACTTCTCAAGCATATGCGGGCTAATTTCTTGAATAGATCCCAAATCGTGAATCTTGGTACTATTAATTGGGTGAATACGATTAATCAACACCTTCATTGCATAAGCAAGCGTTGAGCTTATGATAGTTTGAGATCCAGGAACATGGTAGATATTTTCAATACTTTTACTACTAAAATCTTTTATACTTTGTCCGTTAAGCGCATCTATCAATGCACTACTAGCAAATGTACCAAATGCCTTTGAGTAGATTTTCTTACTTTGAGTATCATACAAATCATTAATATAGTTAGCCAATATTGTATTAAACTCTTGGATCAATCCAATATGACCATTATCATTAATTATACCAGCATCTTTGAATGGATCAAACAATAAGGTAGAGACATGAGTAATCAATAGCTGAATGTCAGAATCCTTCTTTTCCATTGGTTTAATATACATACCAGCGGTCTTATCATACTGCATAAAGATATCACGAATAAATGGTTTCAAATTATCAAATTCAATATCTTTAGGAGTGTTATTCTTAATGATAAGTTTATTAACAACATCAGTTGACTTTAAATTAGTATTAAATATAGCATCAGACACAGCAGGAAGCAGCTGCATAAGATTATCGACACATATTGCTTTACGGGAGCTATCAGTATTGTTTTGCTTATTAAACAGATCAAACACCAATTTTTCTTCCAAGTAGTAAATACTACCATATACATCCTTCTTGGTAACCTTCTCAATCAATGCTGAAGGAACCAACCCTGTAAACTTGTCGATCATATACTTAACATTTGCTACTAGATATTCGCACACTTTCTGGTATTCAGAGAAATCGATCGTGATCTGCTTATTAGTGTTGATATTAATCTTAACCAAATCACCAGAACTAGTAACCATCTTATTCAGAATATACAACATTCGATAAAATCCATTATCAAAGGCAGTTGGGATGATTTCGTCAAACTTAAAATCATTCAATTCAGCCTTTTCTTCTTTAGCCTCATCCTTATCCATAATAGCTTTAACGCGATCATTTTTTTCAATTATCTTATAAACAGTTAGTATGAATCTATGAAGAATCTCATACATTTGGCGGACAGTACTGAGTGGCATGACCACAAATTCGTGGAAGCACATGAAAATATCTATTGACGTGTTGTTGATGTTGTTGGATTCTTCGATAGACTTAATAATCATATCATACTTTTCGGAACGCGAAGCCTTACTAGCCACCGCACGCTTCAAGAAACGAATGCGTTCCTTCAAAGACAGTATATTGGAGCCATCCTTGGCATTTGCCATGGCATTTTCCAACTGTTCAGTAATACGTTCACGGAAATCCTTAACAATTTTGTAGTCAGTAAGTTTGTTAATCTTAGTTTCAGTTTGTATAGTTTTATCATCGACGATCTCCTTCATCTTCTTGATATACTCATCTGATGGTGACGTTTCTTGGAAATCAATGATTTCGTTGATGATATCTGCATCATTATTACTATAGCTACTTTCATCAAACTTGAATGCACTATCCTTAACGGCCTTAACAACCTTATAATAGTTCAACAATTCTTGACGCTTAATGACTCCATATCGTCGATTCACCTCAGCAACCAATTCCATGATGACATGGCGCGTAAGTTCGTCATCAGCAACTTTACCCTTGAAATGCTTGTAAATACCATTAATAGCAGAAATTATCTTATGTATGTTATCAATGGTGTATATACCACTATCAATATGCTTAGATTTATCAAACACAGTGATCAACAAGTCTGACCAGATATTACCAACCTCTGGTACAAATGAGATTTGTTCATTATCCAAATCCTTTGTTTCGATGGGTTCCTTGTACTTTTGATTACCATCCTCAAATACTCGTCTATAGAACTCAACGAGCAGTGGTAGTCGCACATACAATTCAACAGCACCATCGATTACTTCGGCATCTTCAGCACCACCCATAATCAATCGAGTCGGACTATTTGCGATAGTATTCTTAAGTGAGTCTGGATTCTTAAATATGGCATTAATTCCAGTAACAGCCATGATCTTACCAGCAATAGCCTTGATCGTAAGCACGAAGTATGTGTCATCGATCGCGAATGTATTGTCATAAAATTGTTGGTTATACTCATTGAGCATACTCACTAGCAGATAACTGAGTGATGCAATTATGCGCTTAGCTGTAGCAACTGAATCTGCAATTTCATTTTCCGGATAAATCATCCCACGCAGCATTCCACTAAGAAATCCAGTTTGGAATTGTTCCTTAAAATCAGTTTTATTTGATGGGTTAATTGCAAACAACGTATTAAGCGCATTAGGATTTATCGCATTACGCTTGAATGTATCTAATGATATAATAGCATCTTCATAAACACGATCTGGATTAATTATATTAATTTTAAATGTAATTTCATTACGCTTAAATTTAGGAATCTCCTTAATTATTGTTGCTACGACATTAGTATTATTGGTAGAGATCGAAGTTTCACCCTTAGCAGTATTGATTGATACTGTAAATTTACGTGCAGCAGAATCATTCGCAACAAACTTCACGAATTCCTCCACCATATCATCATCCATAACAGTCAGATCAACAATGCCAAATTTATACATATGGAAAATGTACTTAGTCTTACCAAGACGCGCAAACAGCATAGTTATGAAATGAGATAAACGTTGCGCGCCATTAGTATCAAACGCAGGCATGATATGCTCAAGATGCTTGAGATCATCATTTGATTTAAGAATGCGTATCTTATTAATGGCATTCTTATTGAAGTTGATTCCTTGGAATTCTGGCTTAAACGCATCCTCGCTTATACTAGCAACTCCAACTTCAGTGTCACGATACGTAAGCACGCGTTTAACTTCATTATTATCCCCAACAACATCAATTCCAGATGTACTAATACTAAGAGCAGATACCCATATGTAATTGACCAAATTCTTATAGATATTAGTAGGAGACATGTAAATGTTCTTTTCTCCCTTGAACGTGCCATACTTTTCGCTGATGTTGATGAAGTATGAGATAATATTCTTCAAGACAACGACGCCTTCGATCGCACGGCGACATCGCTCATACAATTTCACAGCACGCTCATTGCCAATCTTTTTACTCAAATCAGCAACACTATCTGACGTTTTGTACTTATCATCGTAAAACTTTGGATCATCAACAACGGTATCCGAATTAGCGAGCGTTTCAAATACTCGGATAATATTATCACCAACCTTTTCATCATACCACTTGGCGATGGCGCGGGTGGTACTCAGAAGCTTTTGCAGATCAGAGACGGCATCTGGATTCTTCGTGACATTCTCGGTAAAATGAAGCAAGTACAAATCTATAGCTTCAACTGTCTTATAAAGACCCACGCGCGCATCATGTTGCCACTTATGGATAATCTTAAGATTCTCTTTAGAGATCTTACTTCCATCGTCCTTGGATTCATTATACATATCGATCTCAAGACCCATACCCGCCTTGTTATCATTAATACTTTGAATCACCGCAGCATATTCAGTATCAATCTTTGAAATGGCATCTCCAATAGCTTTACCGACTGTCTTATGATAATCCTTACTATACTCTGAGACTTCATGGCTAGTGCGCTCGAGGTTGCTGCGGAAGACAGCAAGGTTACTAAAGAAATTTATCTTCTTAAGTGCGGTACTCATCTTATTGAGAGCGTTAGACATCGTACTGATGTTAATACGCGATGCATCAATACTGAACAATTCGTTCATAGTATCGGTAGCACTCGCGCCTCCACTCTTACGCATCATGTCGTACAGATTACGAACCTCGTCATTGTACTTGTTGATATGCGAGATCATTGCCTTGCATGCATCTGCGAACTGTTTAGTACTGATCGTAGCATCAACCGCGGCGGCGCGCTCACTCAGATCACGAATAAGAGAGACGAAGCGATCCTTGACTTCACGAGCATCCACAACCTGATCCTTGTTCAACTCAAGTAGATATTGGTATAACTTGGCATTACGAGTAGCATTGGTTTCGCTATTAATGAACTCATTTAAGCGCTTAAATGTTTCAATGAATGTTATCGTCTTCTCATCATAATCGATGCGCTTGCCCAATTGCTCGGCCATGCCATCGAGCGAATTGACCATCTCACCAATATCCTTACTAAAGTCAGTAACAAAGCCATTGATAACACGGCGCACCTCATCACGATGGGAACTTAGTCGATCTGCGAGAGATTCGGTATGCTTGCTCATGTTAAGCTCGCCACCATCTTGCTCGACATACTCAGACTCAGCGCCTGCACCATGCTTACTAATAGCATGGGCAAGATGTTGCTTCATATGCTCATTACTTGTCTTATCATGACAATCCTTCATCATACGCTTAATACCCTTCTTAACTGTCTTCAACGACTTGACGACATGTTCAACGCCGCCACTGTGCTTGCGCAATTTATTGACACCACCGAATGCCAAGGACAAAGCGCCTGCCTTAACGCTGGCACCTCCATTGCGCTTAATCGTATGCACTGCAGCCTTGGACTTGGAGAATTGATTGCGAAGACCGGCAGAGCCATGCTTAACCGACTTGGCTTCGCGAAGAAGCTCCTTCATGTGTTCCACTTCAGGCGCCAAGTCATCGACGAGATGCTCTGTATCGGTATCCTTGATCTTGCTCATGCAATCCTCCACGCGCTCGACGAAGTGTTCCATCTTCTCAATCTTAGCGCCCAAATCATGCTCGAGCTTGTCATTCATGCTTTCACCCCAGCCAAGAACAGCGGATGCCTTGCCAAAAGTATCAGTAGATCCGCCCTGGATACCACCGAAGGATCGAATTATCTGGTCCACGTTTCCTCCACACACGGAAAGTGCGGCAGTGGTAGATGCAACGCCCTTGCCAGTAATTGTGCCATAGTCAGTAATGCTGACGTCGATGTTGGATGGAGAGTGCTGAGCCGCCCCAGCGATCTGTGCAAACGTCTCTTCCATGATGTTGGTATATAAACGTGTCACTATATATCAGACTCAGAGATGAATGCTTGGAATACTATATTAATAAAATTCTTTTATTGGGAAAATCTAATTAATGGAGACACTATGCGCGAAGATATGTTGGCCAGAAATATTAATTAATTACTGACTCGTTGTATAATTAATTAATATCAGAGCATTTTATGTCTGTCCTATAGCGTGCTCTTTGTGCGATCGTGTCATTGAATTTTAATTACTATCATATATAACTATAGAGATTCATAATATAAATACACGGTTGTCATGTTTTCAGGTGGAAAGAATCAGTACCAAAACCTGGCAATTTGGCTGGAGCGTGAGCATCCGGAGTTGTACTCGCTTATCCGCACATTGTGCCTTACGGGAGCATTCTCCACGATGAAATACCAGAGCACTTTCCTGCTTCCAAGCAAGAAGCTTGTGGATCATCTCAAGAAGCTCTCGGAAGACGACAATGAGAAGGAGGCTATTGATGGCATGCGTGCATTGCTTCTGAAGGGTCATATCGAGCCATATCAATTCAAGAAGGGCGCCATGATCGGCACTATGCACTATGGCAAGCAAGTGCTTGAAGATCCAGAAGCTGTTGGTAAGTTGCTTACTCCATCAGACAAGAAGATCGTGTCTGCGCGTGGCAATGTTGTTAGCATTGTCTACAAATATAGCGGGGACACTCCCCCGAAGACCGTTGAAGGCGATGCTACTCCATCGGTGCCGGTTGCCAAGGGAGGTGCAGCTGTTCCAAACGAGGGATACGAGATCGTTAATAAGATGACCAAGAGTCTCGTTGTTAAGGGAGATGCTCGCGCAACAGTACAAAACTTCTTCAAGGCAGTTACAGCGGCGCTCATGCATTTGAAGAAGCACGACGAGCAACGGTTCAACAAGGCCAAGTTCTTCCTCGCAGCTAGTCCAATTGTGTCGTGGTTCCTATTGACGATGCAAGGTTGTAAGCACGCGCTAATTCGCCCAGATGAAGTTGAGCATCTCGATCTGACGCACATTACCAAGTTCGATATTATTCAGAACGCAGAGACTGCTGGCAACTACACATTTAATAAGGAACTGATGCGAGAGCTTTCGCAAGAACGCCAGAACGTTATCGCCAATGGAGATAAGATTACGATTCCTAAGAAGATTCTGGATATATACAAGCGGTTGCTGCCTAAGTATATCGCCAGCGGAGCAGCCACTGATATGTCGGTTGAACTGAAGCTCCGCATGGATGAACTGCGATTCTTGTACGACAATGCCATCGAACAATTTGAAGATATTGAGGATGCCATTGATGATCTATCTCTTATAGAAAACTATAGTAATCCTACGAAGCGTATCGTGTGCGCTGATAGTGAGATGTTCAAGAGCATGGTTAGCCCCACAGAAGCATTCACGTGCGTCCCTGATGCGTTTATCCGATCTGCATACATGATGTACATGCCACTTACACACAAGGTGGAGCGCCAGCTAACAGAGCTTCTTAAGACTCGCAATGGCGGTGCCATTAATGGAGGAAACCCAGCCACTATTAATACGGTCGCATTCCATGGCGGAGCTGCACGCGAAGCGATGGCAGATATGTCTAAGGATCATCTCGATGCATTTGTCGATTCGCTTGACGAGGAAGATCGCGAGCGCCTATTGGCTCTCCTAAAAAAAGAATAAGCTAGATCCATTCAGACTTAGTCGGGATCGATTGTAGCTTTATCTGCAATAGTTCTATTTTTTTATCCTTGAGAGCATTGTCGTATTCTAATTGGAGAACTCTGTATTTAAGGGCAGAGAGCAAACTAATAGTGTATTCGAGATCTGGCATGCATTCCGATAGATCTATATCTGAACGATCGTCTAGATCGCTGACTGTATCGCTATCATTCGACGAGACATCGCTATCATATAACGATGAAACATCAGTATACAAGTCATCTTCGTTGGGATCCATGATAGTACTCGCATCAGATCTTATAATATCGAATGGAACTATTGTGGAATCTCCAAATAATAAATAGTTAACCCATTGCATGTACTGTGCGGCCAATGGATCATCGCAACTTGCTAATACCCGACGAAGTTCACCATAGCATAAGCAACTATCAAACCCAGCGTACGTGCGTGCACGCGTGATACGAATACCGTGGCAAATCTTAATGCCAAAACAGCGTTCCACGTCACTAGCTGAGAAATATATATCTAGCATATTACATTCCCCAAACATGGTTATCTTGATAGTAGCTAGATAGTTTGGATATTTGTTAGGATCGATATGGATCGTCTCGAGTGATAGGTATCCCATGTTAGTTTTCTTTCTGTGTAAATAATATATCCATCGATAATATATAATAATACACATACATTAGTTATGTCGGATAACTGGCAAAGTCTTTTATACGATGGGTTGCTTGAAGAGAAGAAGGGCAGGACGCCACCAATTTACTCAGGTATGATTACCAAGCCAAACGCCCAATACCAGCTTAGCGAAATCGTTCGAAACAACCCGAACATCGTCAGCAACAACACAGAGCTGAGAAAACTGGGAAAAAAAGATAAATATAAGCATAAGACGTCAGTGCATCGCAGCATGGCATTCCTCCCGCAGGAGTAATTAATTATACGATGCGAGTTGTACAGCAACCAATAAAGTGAATGTGTCATTATCAACGGTAGTCTTGAACACCATCATATTCTCATGATCCACGAACACAGTTATAGACTCACTTAGCAATGCAGTGGCAAGACTCTGGATGTCCTCGATACGAACCGTAGTTGATATAAATTCATTTTTTTCTAAGGAGCAGTTAATCTTGAACATATCGGCGTTAGTAAACACATGGTTCACATCGATCGTCTTTGAATTACTATCGTACAGAAATGACAATAGCACTCCCGCGCGCCGCTCAACTGTAAAATCCTTCCCAAAGCGACTAATATCGCCGACGACCTTCTTGAAATATTTACTTGGTAATGTAAACGAAAGAGGATACGACTGGTATGGAAGAGAATTGATATTGTCATAGTCAGGAATAGGAGTCTCTAGCAAAGTAATCGTATGATATTCCTTAATGCCTTGAGCGTCATCATTAAGCACGATATGCAATTCCTTCATATACGAATCTTGCTTTGTTATGAAATATATATTGCTATAGCTCTTGTCGATCTTTTGAATCACCTTCTCCATGTTCTTCTGATCAATAGCCATGACCATGTTATACCGACAGTAGTACTGAGTAAGATTAGAACTATCGATGTTCAAGTTAATAAAGTTATGCTCAAGGTGCCCAGCGCCAGAAATAACGACGCCGCGCAAATTAAATTCCATACGCACATCGTGCACATCCATTAACTTAAATAGCGTGAAGATCTTCTTAAGGTTCATGGGCTGATCGTAAATCAATTCCATCGAATGCTCGGGTATCGTAGGCTCGCCAACTATGCCCTTACGGGTAGAAACCGACTGTTGCGGCTTGATAAGCTTTGGTCGACCAACGCGACGCTTTTGTTTTTGTTCTTGGTGATCCATGGTATATAATTATTTTTTATTATTCAAGTCTATTCGCAATACCAACTCCACTGGTACATGATCGCTGCCATCAATATCTGACAAAATCTCACAACGTGCTATACGTAAATGGATAGCTCGCGAAACTAGCGCATAGTCTAAACGCCAGCCGGCATTGCGAACACGCGCTCTCGTCCGATAATCAAAATAAGTATATTGCCTTTGGTTAGGATGTAGATCGCGCCACGCGTCTACAAGATTTGCTGACGATAGTAATACTTCGAAGTTATGACGTTCAATATCAGTCATACCAGCCATGTGTCTATGATTATTAGGATTATATATATCGATGTCGCGATGAGCCACGTTTAAATCACCAAGAACAACGAGAGGCTTGCGCATCTGTAATGACATGCAAAGAGATCTGAAATGCATATCCCACGAACGAGTTCTATATTCGATACGTTTGGGTAATTTATCTCCAGATAAATTTCGCTGACCGGCATTAGGAGTATAAACACTAATCAGTATGAATTTGGAATATTCAAGAACAACTAACCGACCTTCCTCCATACCAAGAGTTTGATCGAGTACGTGCAATGGCTTGACTCTTGTGATTACGCATACACCAGAATATCCTTTTTTGTTAGCATGCGTGCTATACAATTCATATCCAACTGGAACAAACTCAGACTTGTATCTATCAAGCGTATCTTGATCTATCTTTGTCTCATTAAGCGAAATGATATCGTATTCGGATATCAAGGACAGCAATCGACTTTTGTATTCGGCATTTTTTAATAAGGAGCGTAGTCCATTTACGTTCCATTGCAAAAACTTCATAGTGATGGAATACTATAAACAGAATATCCTTAAAGATATTTATATATCTTATCAATGAATTGTATAATTAAGATAGATCATCAAAATAATACCAAGATTGTATAATTAATAAAAAAACAAAATCTGATGATTAATCAGACGATTCGTCATCAGATTCAACATTAGACGCAGATAGCTTATCAACGCGTTTAAGTATGTTTTGCATTCCGGACATAGTTGGTGTAATGCTAGTCGGAAACTCAACATCAGACTTAGATTCCTTCTTGGTAGATTTGGCTGCTGGCTTCTTGGCTGCTGGCTTCTTGGCTGCTGGCTTCTTGGCTGCTGGCTTCTTGGCTGCTGGTTTCTTGGCTGCTGGTTTCTTAGCGGCTGGCTTCTTAGCGGCTGGCTTCTTGATAGGCTCAGCTTCAGCCTCATCCGCCTCATCAGCCTCGTCAGCTTCATCAGCCTCATCAGCTTCATCAGCTTCATCAGCCTCATCAGCTTCATCAGCCTCATCAGCTTCATCAGCCTCATCAGTATTCTTGGTAGATTTAGCTGCTGGCTTCTTAGCTGGTTTCTTGGCTGTTGGCTTCTTAGCTGTTGGTTTCTTGATAGGCTCAACTTCCTCTTCAGCAGCCTCATCGTCTTCAGCTTCATCGTCTTCAAGATCATTCTTGTGTGATTTAGCTGCTGGCTTTTTGGCTGCTGGTTTCTTGGCTGCTGGCTTCTTAGCTGCTGGCTTCTTAGCTGGTTTCAAGTCCTTTTCGTCAATAACATCTGCCTTCTCTTCTTCTATTTCAACTTCAGAATCTTGAATCTTGGTAGTCTTCTTAGAAACTTTCTTTGTCGGTTTGCTATCCGCAGTTATTTCTGCAAAGATCTTCTTCATAGGACTTAATCTTGTCTTATGAGCTTTGAGAAGTTTGTCTACGTCAATGAATTCTGATAATTGTCCAGTTGCGATGAGATTTCTAGCATTCTCAATATCTGACAGCAATTCTCTGAGTGAATATTCCATGCAATCCTTACTGAACTCAACTTTCTTATTGTTCATTTTCACTGGCATCGCTTTGAAATTGTTTTGCAATTGAGCATTCACAATTCGTGCAATCACATCTGTTTCGAGAACGCTATTGCCAACAACTGTACTATGCATATCACATAATGCCTCAGACAATGTCTTATTTTTGCCAGCTTCCACTGATCTTATCTGCTTTTGGATAGCATGTTCAGATCCAGAAACAATTTTGAGCATTAACGTATTCGATTCCTCTACCTTGAATATAATCCAATGTGTTGGATAGATGCGTCGATCGATCATGGCATTCTTGTATTCGACATATAGTTCATGCACTTTGATAACGAATTTGACTTGCTCTGATCTACGATCAGAAGCATGTAGTTTCATTAGCTGCATGAATGTGTCAAATGTGATGAATATAGTATCATCGACAATGCGGAAGTCAGTATCTAGTTGAAAGTCTGCCTCCATGCGTTCAGTTGTTATCTCAAAATTCTCTAGATAGTCCTGAATATCAATGCTATTGATTCTCGGATTGTTGGGCATATCTGCATTATTGAAGACATATGCTAAATCGCAGCAGTCCTTCAATTCGGCATTCTTGCTTTTGTTGAATAATACGAATACAACGTCATTCCAGTACTTTGCACTCTTATCGTTGGTTCCATCGAGAAACTCGTTGAGTTGGGTATAGCAGGCGTCGAAAAGCGAATTCATCATAGATTGATATATTTGATAATAATTTCTTCAATTTTGCATAGTTTAAAATTGATAATGATCATATAGAATATAAGCATGTTTCCATATGTCAGATGCCCCACGTGCGGCTGTGTTATTGGGCACATCTATCGACTATTCCAAGAAATGCGGCGTATCAAGAACGAGTCCAACGATGCAAACGATGTGAATGATTCAGAAAAAAATCTCATTGATGTATTCAATCTACTAGGAATCGTAAATTACTGCTGCAAAACTCGACTGATCACATCTAGACAGTTTAACGATTACCTACGCGAGTAAGCTGTTTATCTTTTTTTGCGAGAGTCTCGCTAGTTAATGGATTCAGCGCAAATGTATTGAACCACTTGAGTGTAATAGGTGTAAATTGGGATTTGCAACTCTTGAACTTCATAACGATATCGATAAATAACTTCAGCGCAGTTAGTTCATCTTCTATTTCGAAATACTCATTCCCCTTTATGCAATGATACATTTCGTGGAATACTAGTAGCAATTCCTTCTCGACTAGTAAAGCGTCTGCACAATCTAAAATACATAGATAACGGGTACCGCTACCATACGATTTAGCTCTGGATAAATTATCCAGCGCAGACATGCCGATCTTGTACTGATTCGTCCCAACCATATAGCATGGCTGTACGAAATATACGTACCCGGACATTTATAATTGATCGTTCGTATATATAGGTATAGCATATTTGAATTCTGCGATGAATACCAATATGAATAACTCCATTGACACTTCTAAACAATACTTCGGGATGAAGCTTAGCGAATGGGTGCTTGTTATCCACAAGAGTATTCGGAAATTGTACAAGACTCCAAGATTCTCGTTAAAGCAGGGAGACTTTGGATATGATGCATACATGCACATGCTTGATAGCATCCTTTCAATAATTAATCAGACGGATATAACTAAGCATATTCAGAAAAAACTCAAGACCGGTAAATATATAGCTGCCGCGCATTTTGCATGGTCAAATAACTATATCTTTTGGAAGAATACATATGAAAACATTAACTCCAGAGAATGCAATGATAGAGCAACCACTCTCCCTAGAAATCTATGCCATGAAGACATAGACATGTATAGAGATATCATAATGTTTGTGTTTGATATGATATGTGCCAAGATGATAGAACGTGGTTTTGAATCCATGTCATTATCGTAGATGCTTAACGCCGCTAGTCAAAAAAAATGATGGTGTTTTTTTGCCATTGACTTAGAAGTCCGCATCATCGGCATCGTCAACATCATCAGCATCGTCAATATCGGCAGCATGGGTAGTGCCAACGCAAATGTTGTTATGCTTGGAAGCAAACGCATCAACCTCATCCGTATCGACGTTATTGTATTCGTCATCAGACACAGCAGCACGTTTAACGTAGCAATTACCGTAAAGACTGATATCGAACTTACACTGACGCGCGCTAACGATAACTTCAAATTTTATATTGCACATGATCGCTGAGTTCTTCGTAAGGAAATCCTGAATATTGATATTATCAAGAACAACGTTGCCTTCATCATCAGTAGCGCCGAGTTTATTGAAAACCTTCTTACCCGTACGCGCATGATGATACCAGTCATCAACATTATAGAATGTTGACGCATATTCATGTGTCATAATTGGCTTTTTGGGATTAGGCACTCCATTTTCATCGAGATAGTACTTACCTTCAAAGTGCACTGAAGGCTTTTGATCTGCAGGGTTCTTAAAGAATCGACGCTTAGGCACGGAAATCCAGAATAGTGGATTTTCGAGATCAATATATTCATCCGTTTCCTTGTCCAAGCGAGTGGTTTGCATGGGCGAAACGATCTTAGTACTGATCAGCCACACAGGACGGAATGTTCCATCTGGTTGCTTACGAGGACTTCTCTCATTATCTGTGATGATATTCTGAGTTTTCATTTCGGTAAGTTTGTTCTCAGCTGCTAGACACAGAATTCTAAAAGCCGAGGCATTTTCAGTCTCGTTTCCATCTTCGTCGTAAAGAGCCACGCCAAGTCTAATAGCTTCAAATCTACGCTTATCAGGATTACGAATCTTTGTTACAATTACGGTTCCATCATTATTAAGTTTCCAATAATTGACAGGAACAACTGCTCCATCAGCAAGTTTGATATTAACTGGAATGTACTGAGCCATTCCCTTATGGTTGCGCAGATTGTCGATGTCAATAACGACAAAGTCGTCTCCATGGGCCTCATATGCTTCCAAAATCTGCTTGGTAGTAATACTCTTCTTAATGATCTTAGCAGGCATGATTAGCTGTGGTTCTGAACGTTAATGTCGGATGTGGTGATGGTTGGTATATTATTAATAATATATCTTCAATTTTGGCTTCTTTTTCAAAAGGGCCCTTTAATTAGCCATTTTGAGTAGTTTTTGCATCATATCGGCATTCTTAAAAAAATATCAAATATATAATTACATGAAGTATATGCGCCAGTATATAATCTTGTATTAAATAACAAAATGACAAAACTTCTGATCTTGAGACTACTCGTCGCATATAATATTACCACTGCGGCGTTTACTGGAGACGGTACTGCGTACACACTCGGAGCCATTGGTTCTGGAAATTGCAATTTCATGCATTCTGGATTTGCGCAGGCAAGCACGAACTATGTAGCTATCAATAATGAGCAGTGGGCAGGTCTTACTAACTGCGGTCGATGTATTAATGTTAAATGTATCGATTCGCGATGCACTAATACACACACGGCTATGGTTCAGGTATTGGATCGTTGCCCAGAGTGCAAATATGGAGACCTTGATATGTCCCCTACGGTATTCAAAGAAATCACTGGAAGCGATCCATCCAGATATAAGATAGAATGGGACTTCGTGGATTGCCCAGTGCAAGGGAATATTAAATATTGTGCCAACATTGGGAGCAATGGGTATTGGATGGCTATCCAACCCACTAACTTTGCATCTGGAATTAAAAGTATGAAGATCAATGGCAATCCTGCTGATGTGATGCAAGGAGCTTACTACTATCTAATGAATACACAATGGGTCAATATTAGTAATATTCGCATAGACACCACTGACATCAATGGATATACAATCACGGATACAGTTGATTTACTAGCTGGATCGTGCAAGGATGGGTCTGCGCAGTTTCCTTCTACTGGAACGCAACCATCGGAATATAGTATATTCGAAGAAATAGACTGCTAAGCGATGCAGTGTATATTTTTTTTATGATGTAATGAATTCAGTGTCTACATCAACATAGCCATCCATGATAGATATTAAGGATGGTTTAACTACGTAACGCCCCATCTCTGATTGGATAATCAGTTTATTATAAATAATTACATGCGGCTGCTCCTGCTTGAACGATGCTCCTAGTTTCTGCTTGCTAAGTTTGTTAGTTAATTTACTGCTTATAATAACATCTAATCCATGTCTAGTCTTATATGACATTGATTTCTTGTCCCATGTGATTATGTTATTCTTGTATCCTTCATATATACATCGTTTGAGCGCAATCACGGCATCTACAAGTTCTGTATTATTTATATCCTCACTACGTATCAGAATTTGATATAGATCCATATCATCAGAGGCATTCTTCACTGGATTGATCTTGAAATCATTCAGTAACGACTTGTATATTTCATCGATAGATTCGGTAACTCCACATAGTTTGATGTAATTTAGACCCTTCGATTCACACCATTCCATTAACTGAACTGCAGAAAGCTCGGTAGCTCGCGATGTAAATCTCTGGTATATTAGTAGCATTTCAAGCATTTCGCATCCTACCAATAACTTTGCCTTTAGTTGGTTAAACGCAGAAACGTCGCACTCTGCTCTATTGAACGTTGGGGATATCTGATACACCTCATCAAGTAGCATTCCTATCGTATATGGATTGACTCCGCTCTTTTTCTTGTCTATGATAATTTCGTTTTTATTCGTTTCAAGCAATATGGCGAGGCATGACAATTCTTTTACAGAGACACCATATATTATCCCGCTAAGTATCATCTTACATGTTTCAACTGGTAGTTTTCTGAATAGATTCATCATTCTGCCCATTTCTGTAATAGTCCCATGTTCATCGATGGCACCAAGAGTAAATAGCTTTTCGAGAGAGTAGTTGATGCTATCATCGCTTGGAGGAGTAATCATGTCATATACTGGCAGTTTATCCATCGAGGATATAGATTCCTTGCAAAGCAAGGCCAGAATATGCGATGTCATATCCTCCACTGCCACGCTGGGTGTGTTATTCACGATCATGGAATCAAATGTATGTTCTGTAAGTAATGGGTAGAATATTCCAGCGAACTTCCGCCCCACACGACCCTTTCGCTGCAGAGTCATACTTGAAGTTGTTGGCTTTGTCATGAGAATAGATATTCCATATCGTGGATTGAACTCACTTGTGAATTGATATGCCGGATCGATGCAGTACCGAAGATATTCCAGCGTAAGTCCTGTTTCCGCAACATTCGTGGAAACAATAATCCTACGATATGCTGGCACTTCCTTTCCATCGATCTCTACCTTAAGTTTCTTATAATCGTGGTGTATCATTTCATAGCTGTTAGTACTGTTTTTGATATCGTCCGATAGAAGGCTCACTGGTAGTATCTTCCTTTCTAGAGTTTTGTTGAGTTCGTTAAGTGCAGTTATCATCTTGGCTATCCAAGATTGGGATGGCATAAATATAATGACATCGCGCACTCCTATTGATACATCCTTTGATGGGTGTTCTTTCTCATATGCATCTAGTTTAGATATTATCTCGCAGGACCTTACGTAGATATCACTAACATCAATATCTGAGTATATTGTTTCTATTGGCTTCGATTGTCCATTCACATCGAAGACAGTCTTGGTATTAAAATATGCGCAATACTGCTCTACGTTGATGGTGGCACTCATCAGGATGAGAAATGGTGGGTTCTTTGATAAGTTGCGCAGTATCAATCTCTTCATCATTAGTAAAATCAGATCTACATCAAGAGACCGCTCATGTGCCTCGTCTATTATGACGAACCTATATTTCTTACAAAACTTATCATCCGACATTGTCTTCAAAAACTGCAGCAATATGCCTGTCGTACAAAACAATATTCCCTTTTCCTTTGGTTTGTTAGTATTCGTCTGCGTTTGAAATCCCATATTACGGAACAATTCAATCGTCAGTCCATTATGATTGGGTTTCTTGTATTTATCAATGTACGAGATATCTCTTGGGATATCTACCGTCGTTAAAATCTTTGGTTCAGTGCATATGACATTGGCTTTGTACTTCTTGAAATGCTCTAAGTAGATATTAGTGGGAATACTCGAACTTTTACCAGAACCTGTTCGCGCTCTAAGAACTATTACACGGTCGCTCATTGTTCTCGCAGTCTTCTCGCGTAGTTTATCACCGATCCAGCCCATAATGTAATTAAGCGGAACAAGCTTGTCTAACTCTTCCTGACTCTCTCCCATCTGGGGAATCAGATTCCCCTTATTTAAAAGTGTGATAGGAGCAGGCATGATTATATATTATATACACAGAACAAATCGTGTAGAACGATAAGTCTATGTTTAGCGTTCTACAGCAGAGAGTCAGAGCGCTAACTGGCACTAGCGTATGCTCATTCGACGATTTACAAGAACTAGATCTTGATTCTGTAGATAGTATATGCTTATCGGATACTCTAGCTAACGATTTGGATAAAAAATATATAGATCCTGCTATAGCTGATAAATCATATGAATTGACCAACCAAAACAGAAAAGACGTGGAGGAATGCTGTAGACACAGAGTCATATCTAATATCAAGTCGATTAAGAAATTGGAAAAGATCAAAATGGGCTGTTCCACTAGGATCGATATGCTGGAGTTCTTCGATCTATTGCATGACCATCAGTACCAGGATGTTGGCCTCGGCCTACTCGCGCAGTTCATTGATGAGTGCAAGATGGTACCAAAACCATATTACATTCACTATTATATGTACTTTCTCTGCTACGCATCTTACTACCACCACATGCGATCAAATATAGATGTACTAGATGAGCATACGGTGAAGATCCACAAGTATATGCTATTATGCACGCGCTATCAACTAAAAATCCTACAATATATAATAGACCACTCGCGCACTCATGGATAAAAAAGTTCTGAGCAATTACAATGCACTTGTGCGACTCGACTTGGTGTTAAATGAATTGAGTAGCCAGTTTCCATTCGATCTCAACGAAAAGGCTGTATATACTCAACATGAGATAAAGTTATACCAACAAAACTACTGCTCTAAGGACAACTCTACGGAAGATGACAAGAGTGGCGGATCGCCAAGTCCGATAGATGTGTATATCGTTGATCTGTAGACTAATGCTTAAGCATAAAAAAATAAAGTTGGGCATTGGCTCAACTTAGTCGCCGGTGTCTTACAAGCTATCCAGAAGATCTCCATGAGTTTTGGTATTCTCCTTGATGAAGCGTTCGTTCATGATGACACCATTGTAGTTAGCGCCAATGTTGGGAGTGGTTCCCATTAGGAGGGAGCTACTGATATTAGTATGGACCATACTATCCTCTTCGTTTATGGCGGCATCTGTAATACACTGAATAGGATGGCTATAGCTCATCGAGAGCAATGTATTATCAGGATTGGATTCTATGATACCACCGCGTTCGATGTTGCTGATGTATCCATTATATATAAGCGTATCCGCGATCAGGCAGTAATGCTTAATATTGATATCGGATCCGCTCATCTCACGTAGACATTGAATCAGTTTCATGCGCGCGGCGTGGACTCCGAACAGTTCCTGAATTTCAATGATGCTATTGGATGTGGTTTTGTCAATATTAATAGCACTATGGTTGGTAATATCAGTGAGGTTCGTTCCTTGCGTTCGGATAATATGCTTACGAATGACTCGCATGGATCCATCTTCCTGCTCGATAGTTCTTGGAACAAAGTTCTTCAAAACCTTCGCAGAAACTATACCATTGATCCCTCGGATCACGGTCTTCAACAGTCTTGCGTGCAAGAAGTCTCGAATGACATGCTGGTCAACGACCGTGTCGCGCTTGAAATGATCTCTATCGAAGTAAATGCGCATGACAAGATCATCGGCATTGTCATCATTATATACAATGTGAATCTGCGGGAACGTATCCATCAGCTTTCGGTAGATAGTACTGACTTGCATATTTTTTTCTACAAGCGTGGTATGCGATAGTTCTATCCGAACGCACCAATTCAGAAGATTATTAGGAACCTTATAATTGATCGCGTGCTTCTCGAAACTATTCAGCATACGCTCAGCTTCCTTGACATACGCCGGGTGGCGAGTCTTCTTGTAGCCCTCGAAGAAGATCTGTGCGCGAATAACAAACGTTTTGAAGTCCATCATTTCGATTTCATTCGCGATCTGCTGCATAGTAGCAATGTCATCAGAGAATTCGTCCTTGATAAAGATATCCATATAAGGATCTCCAAGCTGATCGGTACCCTTGGCTCCGTACACTTCCTTGATACGAGTCAGAAAGTTTGACTTCGATGCTCCGGATGCGTGAATAGAATCCAGAATGCGCTGAGTCATGCTTTCAGAAGTGCATTCAGATGCGAGCATACCAATTGATGTTCCATAATCGACAAGAGACTTCTTATACACAGACACAATACGGTCTCCAATGATGCCGATCAGTTTAATATCTATGCCATGGTCTAGGATTCGTTTATACGCGAGTCCAATATCGATTGCGATATTCATCAAGGTCATTGACATTGCAATGTGCTCTGGAACATGAACTCCCTTTTGCTCGCAAATCTCGTTCATATGCGTGTATTGCAGTCTACGCTTGATCAGCGCAATCTGATCCCTCCACTCCACTGGAGATATTGGGGCATCAATATCATTAATATAGGATTGGTAATAGTACGATACGTTATCTAACACGCGCAGTGGATTGATTGGAAGTACCTGCTGCGCTGACATAAGGTTGTCCTTAAAATTGCATGATTCGATATGTCCATAGCCATCGCGATACTTTCTACGAATGATCTTAGCATGCTCGTAACTCTCTTCGAGTACGGCAGCCATCGTACTGTTCTGCATAATCTTCGGAAGATACTTTACGTCAATCTTGAACAAGGCGTCAAACTTATCATTAGAATCTAGCAGAACACCGAAGTTCACATACGTGGCCTTGCGGATGTCTATGCCGTCATCTCCGTACAGTTGCTGGATAATGAAGTCGTACTTAACCGTTCGTCGAAGATTGTCCACGAGTACAGCTTCTAGAGCCTTGTTGGCTTTGCGGTTATGGTACCCAGTAACGCCGGTTGACATAGCCTTGGTTGCAATGCCATTTCGGCCATCCTGCTGCTGCGCGATAGCCGACATAAAGGATACTCCAGTTACGAACGAATCTGCAATAAACCCAACAGCCTCAGGCTCATCGTGAAATCGCCGAGCATATGGTAGCGCGCGTTCGAAGTCGAATGCTTTGCGCATCCGCTGGCCCTTAATACTCATTTGACCAATAGAAGAACTGATCTGCAGAATATTCGTGGGCTTACCCTTGGTGCCAGATGACACGAGCTTTGCAAGATTGTTGTTGTCATGGTCCAAACTGGACATAACGATCTCTGTGAATTCATCGCCTGGACTCAGAATATTCATCTGCTCTTGTTCGTAGAATTCCTCGACACTCATACCGATTGGAGGGGTAATAAGACCCATACGATACTTACGAGTAAGCTCATTGGACTGAAAGATGATAGAGGCGGTCACATCATTGATGTTCTTTAAGGTCTTCTTATCTATCGCGAAATCATCATAATTAATAGTATAGCCACGCCCGAGTAAGAACTGCGTCGATACTTGCTGGATGTTATACAGAAGGTCTATTGCGGCATCCACACCATACTCATTGAATACGTTATGGAATAAGCTATCATTGACGCCTTGTCCAATGGACTTCTTATCAAGAACACCACTCTTCAAGACTCCACGTTCAATGACAACATTGATCTCGTCTTGCTTGTAGTCAATAAATCCAGAATACTCCGGTTTGTAGAATGCTGCCTTTCGCGTGAAGTTGATTTCGGGAAGTAGCAGTGAGATGATGTCTCGTCCACTAAAAGATTTCTTAGTGGGATCCAGCGGCTTAAATCGATGAAGATAATTGCTATACTTCACCTGACTCAGCATCTGCATTGCATGAAATCTATCCAATTGCGTACGATTATGCGTGAACTCAGATATTCCGATACAGTTATCATGGTAAACACCCATTGCTGGGGATCTATCCTTGTAAGAAATGAACCATCGCTTCAAGTTAGATAGAGTGCCACATTCATTCCGAGCAATCAAGCTGTGTGGTAGGTAAATACTCATTGCATCCCCATCGAAGTCACCTCCATATAACGTATCCGCAACATTCACCGACAAGCGGAATGTATCTCCATTACCAAGAATCCTCGCGCGATGTCCAGAAATCGCACTATACAACAAGGACGGTGCTCGGTTCATTGCGACGTTGTCTCCATCAATCAAATCCCGATACAAAATATCTCCGTACTCTAATTTGATCGTGTCCTTCATAGATGCGATGTGGTACTTTGCTCCGGTATCACCCTTTACCAGCTTGGAGCAACCAGGGTAGATGGTATTCTTATTCAGAAAGAACGTCATGAGTCTGTTAATGTTATACGGACGAACGACCTCCGGCACTTGGAGAATCTTTGCAATCTGGATAGGAATTCCGACCTCATCAATATCAATGAAGTTGTCCCCACAGATCACAGATCGACCACCATGCTGGAATCGCTTTCCCTCGAGATTACCACGAATGCGACCTTCTTTTCCCTTGAATCGAGATCCAAGACTTGTCAATGTTTGGTTATTGCCTCCAACGATACGACTTGCAGTCAGTGCACCAGAAGGATCTCTGACCATATTACTGTACGTAATCTCTAACAGATTCAACATCGTTTCGTTCTCTGCCTTGGCCTCGTCAGTAATGATTCCAGGCAATTGCTCGTTAATAGACACAATATTCTTAATGAAGGTCGTTGTATCGTTATTATTAGAGCGGGTCGACGAGTTATGCTTGCGCACATCGGGACGCGCATTGTTAGGAATCGCTGGAATTGTATTTTGCACAAGTTTAGATGGATGGTATTTATACCCCATCTTGGATACAGTGCTATTACTGACTCTCGAGAAAATAGTTTCTATCTCATCATTGCCCAAACGAACGTCTTCCCCAGTATCTAATCGCTTGAGCAAGAACATCGGTTCTTTCGGATCTTTCATAATCAACAATTGGGCCTTATCACACTCGGGACACTTCGGCGTCTTGGAACTTGACGACATTCTGATGTTTCCATCGTCAGATACTTTACCAAGCGCAGATCCGCAGAATTGACATATCTGACGAAGCCAACGCAGAGCTTCCGCGCGGAATAAGGGATTGATAACAGGATACCTGACACGAATCGACCCAAAATGCCCAGGACACTTATCACGAGGATTCTGACACGTCTTACAATTGAAGCCATAACTAGTGGTACCCATTGCGAGAGAGTACACTCCGAGATCTAATGGACGATCATTACTGAACAGTTCCTTAGAGATGATCTCCAGATTGGATGCTTTCTCGTGGTCCTCTGACCCCATCATGAAGAAGCTAACTTTGGAGATCTCCGTCTCAGGGAAACAAACATCGTACTGAGTGTTCATTTTTGATCGAATATATTATCCTTAGTAGTCGGTATATTTATTAAGTGATATAATCAATTTTGAAGAATTGTCGGCAGTATTTTTATAAGTGCCAAAAAAAGATACATTCACTTCAAAACAATGGCAATTGCTTTATTCACAAGGCGGGCATTTGAATCTGAATCCACCAGAAATAGATTCTTGTCATCATCGATAGAGAAGGAATATCCTCGTAGAATATATTCATCGTTTCTTTGAACTAGCATCTTCAGTGATTGAAACACAGTGTTGATACTGTTTAATAGAAAGATAACATCATTGCTAAAGCGAGCATCGCCAGCTTCATTACTATGAGGTAGCTGCACAATACACGGAATCAACTTATAACCTTCGGTCTCAATGAACTTGTCTTCTTTGGTCACGTAAGAACATACTTCAGAGATATCAATATCAAGAACTTCCTTTAAGTACTTCCACAATGGACGAGCTCCGAAATGAAAAATCCATTTCATATGCTCATCAGAGACATTGCCGTCTCCTATCATATCATCACACAAATCCATAGTATTATATATTTGTACAAACATTCATTACGATAAGCTAAACACGCAAATAACAATAATTAAGACTATCGGGTTGAGCAGGTAAATGGCATTGGCATGATTGGTAATAACTTCAGGCTTAGATGTCAGCTTAGGAGTAACTGCTGCGGTAGGACTAGGCGAATCTGGAGATGATACAATAGTATGTGGAACTGTTGCTGTAGGTGTAACGATATCATCTACCTTAGTTCTATTACTATTCGTTGATACATTGTCTTCGAAGTCCACGCTAATAACATTAGCATCGAAGCATGTGCTATAGTATAATCCAGGGATAATTTCCCATGTCCATCTGAAACTATGAATTCCGGAAGAAAGATATCTTGGTAATTTCCATCCAGTCAAACACGTGGCTTTGTCTATGTTTCCGCAGAAATCAAAGCATCGTTGATAACCAAGATGGTCAATACGACCATTCACATGATCTCCGCCCACAACACTTAACTCAATATCAAACGTATCTGTAGTGATGTTGGAACTAATGAATAGTTTCACAGATTCTGTTGGGATCATAGAATTCGTGCATACATCAGCGACATATGTCTTTGATGGGTGAATCAAATAAACTGTTTCTCCGGCAGTGTATGTAGCCATGGGCGTTACTGGAGTATAATCTGCAGGATTATATTTATCACGGGCACAATCCGCTCGTGCCCATTGGTATTGCGTGTCAACGCCAAAGCCACCGGCATATTGAGCATGGAAGTTGCGAGGATATCCATGACATCGTGCTCTGTCAAATCCTCCAAGCAAGGCAGCCTCTATTGACGGTGGATCATAGTTTGTACATTCTAACCAAGAGGATGCGTGCGTGAATGCTATAAGCAGCGATGTGTGAATGATGACGAACCACATTACGTTTGTATATTTAAGCATAGCTTCTTACAAATGACTATCTACAAATCAGTATCCATTCGTTGAATCTTAATATAGATATGATCGATGTATAAAATACAATTGGAAAAAAATTACGCAGATGGCGCGATACCAAGATTGGCCGCAATCTTGGTTACGTCAGTGGCATCGATCATTTCAATGATCGGACTCTGCGGATCATCTTGGACAAATTGATCAAAATGCCCCCAAATACTGTTGCCAAGTTTCATCTCTAGCGATGCGATCTTGAACCATCTGTTAATGTTGTCATGAACGTTTTGGCAATACACAATTTGCTTGTAATTATTTTGGTAAAACGCCCAAGTTAGTCTTTGGTATTTACTTACCATTGCCCAGTTAAGATACTTGCTACATCGAGTCATGAATTCCGGGGACAGTTGCTGATATATACATACAAGTGTCCAGTTGATATGTTTTCTATTCAACCATAGAGCTTCTTCTGGGAATTTCTGATAGCGTAGCGCATGTGCCCACTCTAGCGAATTCCATATATTATTCTTACTAATGAAGTTCAGTAGATGGCGCCCCATTGTATAATTGTCAATCACGACGGCCCATTTGATGTATGCGGCGTATTTCTCAAGACGAAAGTCATTGAACATGGCTCCAGACATAGATACATTCTCCCAATCGAGATAATCTTTGAACTCATCAATGAATTGTTCGCTAATATCAGGTCGTTCCGATACTCTGCGCCATACCATTTCATTTGGATAATTATCAATGAATATCATCGCGAGACGTTCTGTCATAGGATACACTGCTGCTATGTATTCTAATTGATCTTCTGTTAGATTCTTAAAAATCTTACTTATGACCCATGTAGATACTACTTGAGAGTGAAGAACTGTCCATATGTCCAAGTATTTACGGTTAGCGATAATGAATCTATCGTTTAATCTACCACTCGAACTTAAACGCATCCATCCGGCGTAGTCAATCATATTAAATTCAATGAATATGGCTAGTATGATTGTGTGTAGCATGAACTCTTTATTTAATAAGGATTTTCATCAATTTTATAAAAAAACATGCACATGCATAAACCAACCGAGTAAGCCCAGCCATCGCTCACTTAAGCGAAGGATGGATGTACTTTTGGTAAAACTGCGGAGTGATGTGTTGGTAATTACCAACAAGATACATGTTCATCTTGCTGATATGCTTCTCCATTAGCCAGATGGGCAGACGTTGAAAGCGACATGCTGCATTCCACATGATGGACTTAGCATGGCTATCCATGAACGTGGCGCTGAGTTTCTGGTAGCGGCATACCAAGTTCCAATTAGGCTCAAATGGAAGTTCGTCGTACATGTTCTCGTCAATGATTTGTCTGCGACATGCGATATCGAAGGCGTTGAGACTGAGTATTCCGACCAAGTTCAGGTATCTTATCATACAAGCTGACACTGGTTGGTATGTAAGTACCATCTCCCATTTCACATGCGATGCAACCTTAAAGAGGAAGTCTTCTGGAAATCGGTTTGGATAACCATTGTTGACGCGACCAGCAAACAATGATAGCTTATCGCAGATGATGGACCAATTAAGCAGGTACTTCAACTTCACAAGTCTATCGAGATCAGTAATCCCAATTGCCGTAGAAACACCATCCCAATCTACTTCATTGAATCGCTTCATAAGCGTATCATCGAATGATGAGTCGTGAATGAAGTTCTTCCATCCAATGCGAGTTGGACACTTGCCGATCATATAGTTGAGTAGTTGCTCTGTCATTTGATACTTGGGACTATTGGCGATATACGACCAGCCATCGTCAGAAATCAAATTCCTGAACTTCATCAACAAAATCTCCGGAACAACCTGACTCTTAACCACAGTATCCATCCTTAGATGGTTTGCAGCTACGAATATGAATTCGTAAGATAAATTCCCACAACTGCTCAAAATATCCCATTCCGAGTCAGAGAATTTGATTCCCATCAAGAAACACTGGGTAAGCGTAAGGTTGGAAGTCATGATTGATAGATGATCTGGAAATTGAGGCTGATTTGAGAGGAGAGGCTGTTTGGGTGTTGTACGATACATTACTAGCAATCCTATCTATTTTATGCTCAAAATGAAGAATCTAACGGTTGATTAATACCATTATCGAATAATACAAAAAAACCTACCAACCAGCATAGTACATGCCTTCCTTATTGAATACGTCGATGATTCGACATATCCAGGCATAGATCCCTATGTCACACGCGTCAAGATTCATAGGATGGTATTTATTATTATCAATGGTACCGTTGGGTATATATTCATTACACGTCGGGCAGTACATAGAATAAGATACATCGGTGGTGTTAGAGCATGCTAGATACTCCGGATAGTATATTATGTCATTGCAATGATCATTTTGTGTGATGGTTATGGTGGTAGTGTCCATTACAACGACTATCTATATATTAGTACATATAAATCAATTTTACGCATTTACTTGCTTGCTTGCATTGTTATGGCTGGAGTACTAATAGTGGTAACAATTTCGCCATTCGTTGGCACAGTATGATCTGAAATCACAACCTTAGGCTTTATCGAAATAGAAGATCCATTAGCGTATTTAGCGCTGAGATCTGTAATACGTCCCATATCAACGGTATCGTAGCCATCACTCTCGAGAATGGATTTGACGGTGCGTATCACCATGAATGTCTTGATTATTTCTTCATCCGACATCTTATCCAATGGAGGCAATGCATCCGCAGCATTGGCCATTTTTTGATATTGTTCAATAATTGAATACACAAGCTTACGCTGAATATCATCAACAAATTTATTTCCTAGAGAAATAGCTTGATTAACATACGAGCCTGCAAGATAGAACCCAGGTTCCATGTACATTCTAAGAGCGGCAATATCCTTGGTGGTAAGATCTCCGTCCATATTGAGCTCCAACAATTCGATAATGTTTTCATCGTGTAGCTTGCGCAGCTGATCCACTGTAATGTCGCTAATACCTAATCGCTTTATCTTCTCTTGTAGAATGGATGTTGCGAGTAGGCGATCATCATTAGATACAAACGAAGATGTATCCGTCTCCCAATAGTAACCATACTGAGATTTATTGATAAACCTATCTGGATTATGCACAGCATCTATAATCACAAGAATTACCAATATAATAATGATAGCAATAAGCACGCCGATCGTTATCATCAACATCACGTTGGGGGATTCTTCTTCACTCATTGTTACAGAATCTATATTACATAAGTAAAAATACTTATATACTCACATAATGTAAAATTGATTAAAATATGTTATTAATATACAATCACGCTAACGACTTGTAATATAGACGATAAAGCACAGATGATAGAAATCAGTATTGAAGAATGCATGGACAACATCGACTATTTCGCCGAAATCAATATAATGAATGACATTGACCATTGTTTCCCAGGGTTGTTAGATACAACCACGCAACCCAAATCCGCTGCCGAAATCAATACATGCTCTTATAAATGCTGCAACAATCGTATGTACACGCGCGATCTATGCAGAAAGCACTTCGTGCAGCATTTCCCAGAGTTTAAGTGCTCATATGGATCATGCATAAACGTGATAGTACTTTCCACATTTAAAGATAAAAAACTATGCATCAAACATAAGGCGCAAGAGTGTGCAATACGAAAACATGAAGAATGTCTAAGAGCAATACGAGACCGCACACACAAGACAGCGAATCATTCCCAATCTCATTAGATGCTTTTTTGTATAGTACATACAAAATTGATGAAAATCAGCTAATAGTATATTAATCTACAACCATGGATTCAACTCAAATGATCGAAGACTTCATTGCCAACATCAACGACGAAATGATACTTAAGGCATACAAATTAACATTGTCGGAGAATCCAATTACCATGGAAGAGTGTATAGATAACATAGAGTATTTCTCTGAGGTTAATATCATGAAGGATCTGGAACTATATATACCAGAGATGTTCCGTGTGGATGAGACGACTGCAACAGCAAGAAAGGCAGGGAAAACGCTGAAGATTGCAAAGAAAACAAAGGCAGGGAAAACGCTGAAGATTGCAAAGAAAATGAAAATATCAAACAAGACAAGTGCATTGCCGTATGTAGCATATGCTGCACCCAACTTTAGCGGATGTGCATATGGCAATTGTAGAAGGTTTGTGTTCAAAAACAATCTGTGCAAGCAGCATCTAGTGCTTACATACCCAGATGTTAAGTGCACTATTGCAGAATGCCAAAACATCATATCATCCAAGTTTTCGACAAAGAAGTTATGCCTCAGACACGGATTACAAGAACGCAAAGAACGGCTTATTCGTATAAAACAAATAAAATTGCTCGCTAAGCAGCAAGCCGGACTCAATATGATAAGTATATTGGGATCGGCAGCTATGAAACTTTATTGATTGTAATTTTTTTGTAAGCAATAATAGCATCGTATAATATACAATGTGGGAATCCAAGAAATTACTGCTGATTCCATTCTCACTGTTAATAGCCGCTGCATTAGTATTCATATTCAGCGATGCGTACAATGAATACATATACATTACAGTATTGATAGCACTAGCAGTCACATCTATGGTAGTCTTATCCATTAGACATCGTCAACATAAGTACAATATTCGCCGATCAACAATAGCATCGTCGTTATCATCAAAATCGCGAGATTCGTTACAATCAAGCATGGGACTATCAAGCAGTTCAAATTTGCTTGCGCCGATATCATTACAAACTAATTCGTCGACGGTTTTGCCAATGGTTTCCGATGATACTGATGACTTTTAAGCTATAGGTATTTTTTTTACCCATATATTTCTCGCTGTTATATAATGCGTGTGGGTATTCATATATTCAGAAAAGACCTGAGAGTTATTGATAACAAATCTCTTTATCTATGTGCAGATACATGTGATAAGATTTTAGGAGTATTCATCATCGATCCCATTCAGACGTCGAACGCAAATAGTAAATACTATCGATCATATAATGCACTTAGGTTCATCTTTGAAAGTCTAGACGACCTAGACAATGCAATGCATGGCTGTCTATGGATATGCACAGAACGCGAACTACTAAAGTACATCATGAATCATAGATCATCAATTACTACAATTTCCACGAATAAAGACTATACAGAATATGCAATATCACGCGATAATCGATTGCGGGAACGATTAGCTAATCATGGCATAGAATGGATAACTACCGATGATCAATTTCTATTATCAGAATCCATAACAAAGCCATCCGGAGATCCGTATATTGTGTTTTCATATTTCTATAAGAATGCTTTACGATATAAAGTAGATGCGCCATCTCGTAAAACGATATCATGGATGAAGCCTCCTAAAAGCAAAGACATTAAGCAATTGCTCTCTGTAGTTGCCAATAATGCATCTCCTATACAAATAACCCATGGGGGTCGATCGCAAGGGCTAATCATATTACATAAAAGTAAAACAGCTGAGAAAGCTACTGATACCATAACGACGGAATCGGGAACGCACATCGCACCGTATATTAATTTTGGATGCTTAAGCTCAAGAGAGGCGTATGCTTTTTGGAAAATAGCAAGAAAGGATTCGATTAGACAACTCTATTGGAGAGATTTCTTTCTTACAATAATACAGAAAATGCCAATAGCTAGAAAGTATCAATGGATGGATTCGCGGTATAATAAGATTCGATGGCGTACTAAACGAGAATATATAAATGAATGGACTGCTATGTGGGAAAGCAGAACAGGGTTTCATTTAATCGATGCAGCTACCCGCCAGCTGCGCGAAAGTGGATACCTCCCAAATAGAGCACGCATACTATGGGCATGGTTCTGCATCAAACTTTTACAAATAAATCCTTTCGATAAGGAATATGGAGCGTTGAACATATTTTCCAGATTATTAGTGGATGCAATGACTTCACAAAATAAACTTAACTTCGAGTGGATCATTAGCTCGCTAGACGTTGGAGGACGAAGATACTCCAGAGGCCCTCCACTAGCGGGACGATACGTGGATATATCAAATGTAGCGACACGTAAATATCATGCGCAAGAATGGATACGCCACTGGCTAACAGACGAAGAGCTACAACAACCTCCTATCTTCGACATAAAAAAAAGATACCAGCAATGGATCAAAATGATCAAGGATATCCAATGAAGATGACTCATCATGGCATAGTTGCGGACACAACGCCAACCTTCACAATCTGCTCATTCATGCCACTCTTCAACCAACAAGTACCGCCCATATGATTAGACCACGAGAACGCACGACAACCTTCAACGCCCTTGCAAATATCGAAACACTGCTCTGGGAATGGACTCGGGCGGTTCGTCATATCGTGATTAACATAGTCAGTATCATAATGCAACAACAACAGTGGAGCATCATTAGGATATGCATCTGCAGATTTGACACCAGGCTTAACAATAGCAACGCCACGATGGCTTTTAAGCCAACAGGTACCGCTATTATAATTCGTCCATGAATAAGCACGACAGTTAAATGTCTTACTACAGATGTAGCAACACTTCTCAACATCCGGAGAAGGAACGCTCGCGATGTCATTACCCACGAAATCAACATCCAGTTGTAACTGGCAGATGTCAATAGGACCAGGCCACATATACGCAGACATCACACCATACTTGGCCACAACCTGATCACGAGCACTCTTAAGCCAGCAAGTACCATTGTTGTATCCACTCCACGAATATGCCTTGCAAAGAGGATTAGCCTCGCAAGGAGCTGTACATTTGTCGATAGCAGATCCTGGAGCATTACCAACGTCATTGCCCACAAAGTCGAAATTGGCTTCAACAAGCGGATGGGCTGTACTAGCAGACGCACAGGCGCATGATGCAATGATGGTGGCAATAGTCACGAACATGGTTAAGTTATTATACAATAAATGTTATCATTCAATTTTGACTACAGTCATGCAAATCTAAAACAGCGCAGTTCAGTTATTAAGTCAGAATATTTTGAAATAAATTTGGAATCACAAGTGAGATGATCAATTTATAAAATAAAAAACAAATGAAATCAAAGCAAATGCAGTTACTCGGATTCGGAATCATCAGACCCATCTGATTCTGGATCGTGGAAGTCGGATACATCCACATTCGTTGCCTTTGCAAGTTTCTTCAAAGCGGGTTTGTCTGCAGTAGTAATAATCCCTTCGCGCACCATGTTAGCAAACACATCAGAAATGTTATCGTTGTCTGTAATAGACTTGATCTTGTACAATGCATAATATCGGTCAGTGAGAGCAATATTGTTAAGATCTGGACGAAGACTCTTGGATGAAGATGCTGCGTTATACTCAACTATTCCATTTACTTCTGTGAAATAGCAATTGATATATTGCTGGCAAAACGGACGAGTATGATCATTGAATGCGTTATCGGAATCTAAGATACATTTAAGCGTTTGCTCACTTAATTGAGTTCCTTCGTCATCAATGAGATTATCCATGTGAACGCGATACAGTTGAATGTTAAGAACACTAAATGTTCTTGTTGCATAGTTAAATACATCAAGAACGTGATCAGCATCATCCAAATGTAAAGTGAATGACTTGGTCTTATCAGTGTAAGAACATTTCTTAATGTAATCATGATCAAGATCTACTTCCTTGATAGAATTCAATTCAGTGTTGATCTCACTAGATACCAATCGCAAAGCTTGTGGCTTTATCATAATCATATTCCCATGACGTCTCTTCAATTCATTAATCCGAATAGGCACACGTTGGAAGTTAGTACAACAGAAGTAGATGATCATCTTATCGTTCTTGTAAAATCCAACTGAGAACGAGATCTTCAGTTTGAGCAATGCTTGATTAACAGTGTTTTGAGAAAGCAAGTTCTCAAACTGAGTACGAATAGTTCCATATCCAGTAAGCATTGGAAGTACTGCACCAGCCATTCCAATTATACAATCAATTGCAAGGTCAAGCTTACTCTGAACTAGGTCGAGCTTGGTATTGGTGTCTTGAGTATGTGATATCAAGGATGTAGTCATTGCCTTTAACTCAGCAATCTCATTACTTTGCATGAGGTTGTCTTGATGTAATATCTGATTATCTTGATGTAGACGATCCATCTTTTCGTGCAATGACTTATTCTCATTAGTTAGATGGGCATTATTGGATGCTTCCACTGCAGTCTCATACTTGCTGTAGTATAATATTACTTTTTGCAAGAACTGAAAGTACTTAGCATACTTGATAGGATCTACTGACTGGCCTGAACGTCGTTGAGCTCTCTGTAAAGCAGTGAAGAAGGACTCTGGGGTTAACATGTAGATTTTCTTAGTTGTTGCACCGCGACCATTCTTGTTACGCTGCGGGACGTTCCGCAGCGTAAAATCTTCATCTTCTACAAGACCAAGACTCGTTAAACGATCCTTGATATCATTACTACGAGTACTAGTAACAACTCCAAACTCAATCAACTTCTGATGTGGAATGATGAACTTACCTTCATTTTCCATAGAAGCATACTCCATGAATTCATCCATGAAAGATATGTCTTGATCTGGATAGAAACGTTGCTGCATCTCAATCACGAAATCTCTAAGTAGAATAGCTTTGTTAAGAGCCACCAACTCATTGATATAAGCAGTAATGAGAGAAATGTCCAACATACTCGTTCGAGACGTTAATAAAGGGTTAAAGGCAGGTTGCACAAGGGCTGATTAGCTAGCCAGACTATATCTAGTTATATTATCATCAATTTTATGCTTTCTTTACAGGAGAGCTATTATCCATTGCATTTAATTGATAATATAAAAAAATGTAAATATCTGGACGTCGTTGCGCTCACTGTAAAGCAGTGAAGAATGATTCTGGGGTTAACATGTAAATCTTCTTAATTACAGTTCCTCTTTGCGATCTAACCTGCCAGACGTCCGGCAGGTTAAAATCTTCATTTTCTACGAGACCAAGACTCGTTAAACGATCCTTGATTGCATCAGTTATTAAGTCAAGATATTTTGAAATAGATTTGGAATCCTAAGTGAGATGATCGATTTATAAAATAAAAAAGAAATAACCATACTAATGATGGTTATGCTCGGAAATGTCAGAATCATCCACTACATGAACATACACATGCTCATACTCATGACTTGGCAATCTAAGAAATGAGATCCAATTTTCCACAGTGATTATGGTCAGTCCAATAGTTACGATAGCAAAGCAGATAGCCATCTGATTTACTTAGTATTGCCAGGTCTATATATTGATACAATAATCATCTATTTTACGCTCAAATCATTTGGTATTGCATATTTTATACAAAGTATAAAAAAACAACCAAACTAGTGCTTATGCTCAAGCAGATCACGATTCTGTGGCATATGAATATACACATGACGATATTTGTGATGTGGGTTTTTGATATAATGGATTATGCGCATCGCAGCATAGGTAACGCATAATGATATAACAAAGACCCCCATTGTATATGTAATACTACAATATCATCTATTTTATGCTCAAATCTTCGAATGACATAATATCATCAGTCTCCATGTCCTCATCATCATATCCAAATATGGAGGCATTGTCAATTATATCATCCATGTCCTCCTCATCATAATAACATACGAATTGACATTCTTGTTCTTGGGGGATCATAGATTCTATGATCGCTCTCACTTCACTATTGAATATCGAGCACAGTTGATTGATGCATTGTCTATGCTTAGCAATGTTGATCATCTTTTGATTTTTAAATGGCATTAGTTCGTTTGCGTGTCTGTTCATGAAATCAAACGAGAATTGTTGATTGCGCGCAACTATAGGCCAATATGCATCAGTGCAATACCTTTCTATAAAGGCTTCTGAGAGTATCTGGTATCCAAATATCAATTCCATGTACAGTACGTTTGCATTGCGTAGTATGAATTCTTCAGTAAGTTTTTGGAATCCGCATACTATGGCAATATCGAGCTTATTGAGATTTTTTTGAAGAAAGTCTTCGCTTAGTTGCCTAAGTCTACATATCGAATGCATGGGTAATAAATCGAAGTATGTCTGCATGAACTCATCGTCGAGCTGCTGATATTCAGAAATGGTACTCCAAAATGCACGATTGTCATTGAACATCGGGATGGTAAGCTTTATGATATCCATACTTACTTGCTGATTCGCAAGGATCTTCTCCCAGTTAAGTCGATGCATATTCTTAATCAAGAAATCATCAGAGAGTGTAATTCGCCGCAAAAGTACATCCCAATCAATATAATCGAAGAAGTAATCTACTTGCTCCTCGTCATTTATGTAGTATTGCGACAATTCCATAGTATTCATACAGGTAATACGCTGAAGAATATATGAGGGAGATGAGAGCATCTGTATTATACTACGTTATTTGTCAATTTTATACAAAAAACATAAGCAACTCATAAGCGCTTGATCGTGATACGTTTGCGCGATGCAATGCGTTTAATGGGTTCCGATGGATTAAACCGATGCACTGACATATTCAATAATATTAAGATGTCATTTATCTGCTCATCCGTATACCCACACAGTAGCATCTTAATCTCTAGCACATTGTATGAGCGGATCTTATCAACTGTCAGATTCTCTATGGAATCAAGATCAGTTAGTTTATTGAGCAGATAGTTAAGATACGAATCAAACTTAGGAGGACGAGGATATCGGCAGCCATTGATGATGATTCCGATGATCATACGATGCTCATACTCAATCTGCTTGCGCTTATTAAGAGCAAAGATGTTCTTGATTGACTTCATAACTAGATTATGTACCCAATTATATTTATCTCATAAATTTATCAATTTTATGATATATGCACCATGGAGGGCTTACCTACATCAGTAGCGGATCCGTCTTTGGTATACAAACATAATGAGTTCTCGCATATGGGATGCGTATTGCTTAGATCGGCGATAGGTACTTCATTACTGCGCGAGAATGTCTCAAATACGCACAAGAAAAGAGTAATGGCTATTATGGCAATAGCTTTGATTATATTCACGATCAAATACATACTAGTTGTGCTAGTCGGGCACAGAGTGTTATGGAAGAATTATCCAAGATTTATATTTATATACTCATTGGCCTTGTACCTACTATATAACGGGGAATCGAAATCAGCAGGGATACTTATAATAGTGGATGCAATGATGGGTCTAGAATCTAGACATACGGCAGCAGTTATCAATAAGGTTTGTACGTAGTATTCCAATTATAAAAAATAGAAATGCTTACTTAGCCATGATGATGTACTTTGATTTATTGTATAGATCATCAGATATGACGAATGGTTCTGTTGCGCAATGATCTGGATCGGCATAAAACGCTTCTAGCTCTTCATAAAACTGCTTTATGTGTGGATCGCAAACGCACCAGTCTTTTAAGATATTGCGTCTAATGTCATTTACATGTATTCCTGAGTACCCATAATCAGCAGTTCCTTTACCTCTTTTAAATGCAAATAATATGCCATCCAATGTTTTAACCCTGGATAACAATACATATAAGTTACCATGAGTATGGTCAATTGTGGATTTTGTATTTTTAAAAGCATAGATCGAATCTATTGTCTGTCCTTGGGATTTATGTATAGTAATTGCCCATGCAAGTCGTAATGGAATATAAGTAAATAACTTATGTTTAATCGTAGTGGTTCTTCTTGCGCGGAATTTATATGCTCCTGATATATGCGAAAGTGTTGCTTTGCTGTTAAAGCATTTAATATCCATATGAAATGTCTTGTTATTATAGTCTATAGTATCGACGATGCCAATATATTTGTTTGTATCTTTTGCATCAACAACAAGCGCCATCTTAAGTGGGTAATTTATTAATCTATCATCATATGAACGAATTTGATCATGTAGATCAATACTTGTAGTGTTGTCAGTAATTAAATCTGTATTAACGGGTGCGTAATCACATAAAGATTCTTCGAATGGTATTCTACAGATACGTACATTTATTGGACTTTTATCTAACCGAACAATAATAACATCAGATTTGATACGTTTATGATAATCAATAACTTTGGTGTGATGATCTTGATCATATGCAATCTTATTAGATCTATAATCAGCTATCCCAATTACGGTACCAAATTTACCATTTACAACTGATATCTTTTTGTCACCTTTATATTGATTGCATACTAAGGCATTTTGGATATTGTAATCTTCCACATTATCCAAAATCATATTCTTAGTGATCATAACCTTGGATCCTATTGTAAGAGGTAAGTTTGCAGCAATATTATAGGATTTTGTTATTTTTTCACATTTACATTTTTGGTCACAATCTTCTTCATTAAGAATGATAATAGGATGCCTCGATTCGAATGCATTGGCATTTGCAAGCTCATAGTGGCGGGATTTATTAATGATCTTACATCTTGCCCTATCGAATGCCAGAATAAGTCTGTCATCTATATATTTAGTCATCTTCGGAAATCGATCAGGCTTTGAAATATTATTCAGAATATCATTCGGTATTTCTCCATATCTAATATGCTTAAGCGCTTCACCCCACGCTGGATCATTGTCGTATCGATAACATTTCGTAAATATAATTGGATACAATTTGGTATTGTCATATTTATCATTAATGTGAACAAGATTTGGGATATTATGAGGCGTATGATTTCTATTTTGATTAAATACATCTGCCAGGTAAAATGGTTCGTGCATTCGTTTTATAAATATCTTATCGAGTTTAGAAGGCGTATTCTTACTATTTTCATCCGTATCATTAACAACAGGTTTTAGCTGACATAGATCTCCAAGTAAAATTATCTGAATCCCACCGAAATGCACAACATGCTTATTATGATTGAATTTTAACGGTTTGTACCTTTTATCCGGTTTGGTATCAAGTATTTTGATATGTTGTAGATATCTATCAATCATATCCATTGTATACGCACTTACCATACTAACTTCATCAATAATAATCGTACGTACGGTATTTTGTAATTTATACAATAGTGGCTTAACTTTATTCTTTGGAGTAATCATGCATTCGAGTATAAATTCTTCAAATGATTTTTTATTAGCTGGATCGTATCCAAGACCAAATCCCAACGCAGAATGATAAGTATTACCATCGATACTTGCGGCGGCAATACCAGTTGGTGCTGTAGTTAAGATTGTATTTTCATGTAATTGATTAACATATGTAATAATACAGTCAATAATACGATTAGACCCACGATTGTTATATGCATTGATTGCCATATGTCTCCATTTCATATAGGCCTTCATTACACGAAGAGCCTCACTTTTACCAGATCCACCAGGACCAGTTGCGAAGATTATACCAGAGGCATTTACATCGGAATCTTTATTAGCATGTTCAATACATCTATCTACAAAATTCATCTGGTCAATATTCAATCTATCATATGAAGACATCATATCATGATAGTTAGACTGGAATTTACACCAATCGTCTATTTGTTCGAATGATAATGTATCTGCATCTGAATGAATATTGATCCCAGAATTAGTAAAACTTGTTACAATACTATCATAAAGAGATCGATGCTCAGTATCGTAACTTGCAACGATCTCGAATGCAGATAAACTCATATTGCCGCCAGCAACGTAAAATTGATTCTTTGTATATTATATATATTATACGTTTAAAAGACCCTGTCATGATTATATACACGCTTGAGCTCGAGCATGGTAAATTCTATGTTGGAAGAACTAATAGGACTATTGAATGCAGATTTGCAGAACATATGGCAGGAAAAGGATCGTTATGGACGCGTGAGCATAAACCCAAGAGAGTCATTACATTCTTCGAGACTGATAATCCATATGATGAGAATAGAACTGTGTATGAAATGATGGAGAAGCATGGAATATCCGCTGTAAGAGGAGGAATATTCTTATCGATAAAACTGTCGGCTGCAGATCAAAAGCATATACGGAAGGAAATCGCAGGCGCGCGAGATGAATGCTTTATATGCCATAGTTGTGAGCACTTCGCAGCATCATGTGGATTGAGCGACATAGAATTGGAGCCACGAGTATTTGATAATCCTTCGATGCCCAGAATATCCGTACTTAAAGCGATCGATATATCAAAGAAGACTGGTGTATATATGCCAGACATCGTAGCAAGGCATAACGGCACGCAAAGATAATGAGACATTTGTTTTTTTTATCATCCATACTACCATCGTTCGGACTTAATCGGCTAATCGTAAAAAAAGCAAGGGAGAATGTGTAGTGCCCATGAAGGCAGTCTTAACTACGATAAGTTAAGAAACGCAGCATTCAAGAATACTCGCAAATACAATAGCGATTGTAATTGGAGCAATGTCGGAGAACAACAGCAGACAGATCCCAGTCGTAAGATCGGAATGTTCAAATGGCTCATGTGCTATGATAGCGAACACACCATATACTCTCATGAATACAATTCCGGCGACAGCAGCGATATTCATGAGCACAACGCATATCAATGCTATCACGTTCAAGGATTTAGATTCCCATGAAATCATTTTTGAAGACGAGATTATTGCGGAATATACAGACAGTAGGTATATGCCGCGCGATACGTTCGGAGCCTCTTGATCATCTTTTGGTTTCAAGCTTAGTATTCCATATATGAATATATATATCAAACCAGCAAGCATCGCAAGAAATATCACCACGCCAATGATGATTTTGCATGAAGATTTCCTCGATTCTTGCAATTCTCGCGAAAGGTTAAGATATGCATCGATATCATTGTAAGCATCGCGATTGGTATCCCTAATGTTGGTATTAATGGTGGCGTTGCGCATGATGACAAGACTGGTAAGGTTGTTGGCCTGTTGATACTTTATATGATTATACTGCAATTTTATGCTCAATTTAGGCTATGGCATTCATATCGTTAAGTATGATGTTTTATAAACATAAAAAAATATTGACATAGCTAGTCTAGTCGAATCCATCGCCATCGAACTTCTTCTTGCTAATGAACGTATATGGCATATCAGGGCACGTCATCGATATTTCGTTAACGACCACGAACGAACGATGGTCCAGCATCTTTAAGTTACGGATCTTGTTATCAACCTGATAGACAATGTATTTCTTGTCATCCATAATGATATAGGCTTCCTTCTTAGGAACATTGTTGAACATTTCTTTGCGGATATCATCATCTAACCGTACACCAGATTGCCCGCCACAGTTGTATGAAATGAAGCAGCACGGCTTCAGATACCAAAGCAGGCCACGCACGAAGCAGCAATCGATGGATCCAGTAAGAGTGATCTTGTTGTCCTTCATATGCACTGTAGTCTTATCAGCGCAGTTTGCGCATCGAGGTTGACTGAACATATCCATGATTGTCCAACTAAGTAGAGTTCGTATATCTTTCATACCATCTATCAATTTTGATAATGATTGCATGGCAAATATCCATGTATGAACGATCAGCGTCTTAGCATGATATATGCTGAGCATCCGATAACAGTAGCCGACATGATAATCATAGAAATGCTTTGCAACGTCGGCCCATCTACAATGGACCTCCGCATGTATCCTCCCAATATAAGTTCTCCACGAATATTTTTCAGATTGTGTGTAGTGAGCGCGGATGTTTGCTCAAGGGCTACCACGCGATGCCCGATACTGTTCATATCCTGTTTAAGAGAAGAATTATTCAATTGCATAAGATTGATTACGGTATCTAGCTTAGAACTTACGGAATTTACTATGATAGAAAGCCCGTCAAGACTTTGCCTAAGTGTATCCATATCATGTTTTAGACCATCGACCTCGATGCGCAAACTGTTCACGTCAGATGTTAAGATATTGACTCTGGTATCTACAGACTTGGACATAGAGTCCATGGATATATTTCATTGTATTCAAATTTAAAATCATAAAAAAATGTAAAGCAAATGAAGCAAATGAAGCAAAGAAGGTAAAGCAAATGAAGCAAAGAAGGTAAAGCAAATGAAGGATTACTCATCATCTGATCCAGAATTAATCATAAAAAAACAATAAACAGCCATTAGCTAGTTTATCGCATTAAATGCATGATATTCCTTAATCTGAGCATCACGCTTTCGAACTTCAGCGCAAAGTTCTTTAACTTCAGCGCAAAGTTCTTTAATCTGAATATCATGCTTTTGAACTCGATTACGAAGTTCTTTAATCTGAATATCATGTTCTTTAATCCGAATATCATGCTTTCTAACTCGATCACGAAGTTCTTGAATTTCAGTACGAATAGATTTATGAGACTTCTTAGGCTTTAATGGTTGAGATACACTAATAGTATCATCATGAAATGCGGTGCCTTTTCTTGGATTAAATGAAACAGTAAGACCTTTTGCTGTTTTTTTGCATGCTTCAATCAAAATCCTTGGATGGCTATTCTTAAACCATTTTCCGATATGTTTATTAGATGTCTTTACATTTTCAAGTTCAGCCTCCTTATTGTTGATACACAAGTCAATCTTTGTGATATTGGAAGTATGTTCTGACATATGCTTAACCATTACGTTTTGTATATTATTAGTGTATTGTATTCAATTCTGAACATTGCCAGTGCCTTAATCCAGAATTAATGATAAAAAAACAATAAATGGCTATTAACTAGTTTCCGCATTTAATGCACGCAAGCATTGCTCAAACTTACTGTTAGGACGAACATCACTCTTAATATTCTTCACGTACGTCAATGCGGTATCGTATGATATACCGAAGTGCGTCATTAGATAATATATTACAATAGACGCGCTATGTGAACGTCCTTCATTACAATGAACCAGTACATTACACTTTGCATTATCCACTATATCAGATATAGTTTTAGCAGTGGCTAGCATATCATTACCAGCAATGATATTATCTTCGACTTCAAAATTATAAAACGCAATGTTATTAGCATATGGAGATGTATTGGTATCATCAGATAATCTACAAACGATACCAATATTGTTTTGATTAATCAATGCATGATCATATGCGGCATTTAGATTGCTAAGATACAAATTCTTGGTAATCTTGAACATGGTTGTATATTATCTTTTGAATTGATCAGAATCATACTAGCAATTTTCTTAAAAGAAAAAACTAAACATCAATGACAATGCCGTGTTTGGCATATGCATCGATTGTCTTCTGCTTATTGGTTGCCCAGTGCTTGCGTATAATATCAGCGAATGGCGTGTTTGTATTAGTCAATTGCCCACGAATTGCAACTCTAACGCATTCCTTGATAATATTCTCAGTGTACGATTCGGATTTCTTTTTTCCGGATTCCGTCTGTAGAGCATTGTAGAATGCTGGTTCATTTGTATATGGATGTTCTACGAAGATCATTGTAAATATCGATAAGATAACTTGAGACAGTGTTGATGAAACCGCATTCCATTGGTTAGTGGCCCACGTATTCAAGATCGAAAGGCATACCTTTCCATTGTTGTACAGATTGGGATTAAATCGCACGGAGCCACCTCCAGTAGTCAGAAACTTGACATTTGGAGGAATATTGGGGTATTGATCTGGAATGAACATATCAAACTCGAAGTACCCACCGCCATATGGCGTGTCATAATCAGGAATCATCAATATCTTGAACTGCTGAATATTGCTTTCTGATACTGCAATGTAGCAATCGATATCGGAGAGTGTGTCAACAAGAGTTTCTATCTCTGCGTATAATCTCTTCACGAACTTACCATTTGGGCGAAATGTACTATTAAATGAATGATGTGCAAATGAATCTACAAATAGCAGCTTATCACTAATGATATCACTGGGTGTATTGGATAAAGCATCTTCGATCATGCTCACGTCAATGTTGTATCCAAGAGATTTGACAATCTTTACGATATTTCGATAATATCGTTCACTTTGAAGAATCTCGAGCTTGGAGATTCCAGTAATGAGATAGTCAATGCAATTGGTTAGTAGATTGTTGGTATACGGCATGATCTTATCAGTAGCATTGGCGATTATATCTATAGGATCGGAGAGTAGTTCAGATAAAGATCCGAATTTGCAAATGTTATCGTTTGTTGATAAATATCCACAACTCAATCTTGTTACAGATTTGATAATCGATAATGATCCGAATGATGGAAGTTCGTTATCGTTATCGAATTCAAATACCATACCAATATGCTGTACAATTTCAATAAATGCGTTATTTATTGAAATATCCATATTTACATCGTATGCCGAGGTCTTCATCAGTTTCATCGATTTGAATACAAATGCATTAATATCTGCGCATATGTTCCACCCATTCTTTGACATGATGCGATTGTTAGTAATAAGAACATGACTATCAATCTGTAATGGAATTCCAGATAACTGCACGACAGGTGCGACGTTTGGATACCAAAGCTTCTGAGATATCGATGGATCAACGCTAAGAGTTAACTCTGACCCATTGACGGTGAACATTATCTTATGATAAGTATTTATATCGAATGTGCATTCGTCTCCATATGTAAATTTCAGTCTTTGGCAAAGAACAACCCATTGGTATTGTGGCGTATGTGAACATATCACGTATGATGTAGGAAGCATGGCCAACGGCGGAATGTTAACATGATGCGACTCCATATATTCATCTTCAGAGTCAGAATCATATATCTGACTGTTAACATCATGATCTTCATCTTCATACTGATACTCATAATCGGAATCACTCATTTCGATATCGGAAGTGCTCATGATTGTAAAGATCGGGTGTTTTTATAATTATACTATATCATCATCAATTTTGCACTAATGACAGTAAACTGCCATTATGGCAGTTATTATATACATTACGATGCATGTGCATAATAGACTATAATCAGGAGTATCGATAGCTACTATCGTTATATAGACGCATGCGAACATGATAAAGATAATCATCTCCATGGAAATAAAGGAGCTGAGGAAGAATGCTAGCGGCAGCGTAAAAATAAATACAAATGCGACATTAGCAGTATAGCTACAGTCATCAAGAACATACGATGCCGTCGATTCCATTATGTATATGATAAATTATTTACTATCAAGTTAATTGGCTCAAAAAAACATATTTACGCTCGATGGTGCAAGAAGTAAATAGCCAATACGGATACATTGATTGTAGAGAAGTACAAGATTATGAGAGTAATTCTGCGATCAACGAAATGATTCTCTTCGGTATCATTGCACATACCAAACATGAGAATTGCGAAATAAATCGTGAGCGATAGTATGAATGGCGTTGCATTGACTGGGGATGTCAATGATATCAGTATAGTTATTATACTGATTATCGTAAATGAAGGAATTGCTTCAATTCGATATCTGTAGTATGGAGGATGCATCGGTTGGTGTGGGATATTGACGACGCGCTCATGACGACATCTGAATGGACCACGCAGCATACTAGCGATACGCTCAGAACATTGCAGCTCACTATCGCTAGCATAACCATCAAGCAGTCTCGAGTGTTCATTGTACGATGCGTTCGACATATTGGAGACATAAGACTGGTCGTCATCATCATATACATCTATGATATATCCAGAGCCGTCCGGTGTACATGGAGAATACTGAGAATAATCGGAATCGTAGTCGCTAGGCGTAAGCAAAGGGGCAGTCTCAGACATCATTGTATATATATTATCAGTTTATCTTCAATTTTATAGTATATGCCATGTTTGAGACTATTCCGGCGTAATTAGCACCCAAGACCTAGCATATGGATTATTCGTAGGCATCATATCAATAATCTTGGAATACAAGGTACACATCGTGTGGTGCATGTTTATCTCGGTAACGCCTACACAGGCTCCTCCAATATCCTTACACATTTGAAGACAGGAATACCCCATTACTGATAGCAGGACCGTTCCACGAATTTCCATCGCACCAACAGATTTGAATAGCAAGATAGAATCCGCGAATGGCCACGTGCTGGAATACACATCTGCGCTGAAGATACCATCCTTCATGATCACGCCGTCACGCTTGCTCTTCAACCAGCAAGTACCGCTATTGTAATCATTCCACGAAAATGCGCGACATCCAGCACGACTCTTGCAGATATCGATACAATCATGAGGATTCGCAGCTGTGGCGTTTCCAATATCGTTACCAACGATATCTACGTTTTTATACAAAGCTCCAGCATTGGAAGAAATCTGAAGACGACCGATGCGAGTGCCTTCTTTGGCAATTACAGTATCTGCGCCACTCTTTAGCCAGCATGTGCCATCACGATAATTGTTCCAAGCCCACGCAAGACAGTTCTTGGTCATTTCGCAATGAGAACAACACGACTCGACAGATCCACCGACGTTTTTCAGATCTTGTCCTTGAATATCAAATCCATTTTCAATCTCACACAACGGAGATGCCACAGTAAACCCAAGGAAAAGCAATGCGTAAAATGCATTCATTGTTGCTATTATATACGTATAGCCATATGTATCAAATATAAAAAAACAGCAACAATGAATGACATTATTCATCATCGATTACACCAACGATTGTATAAATCGATACGGGAGTTATATCGCAATTGAATAATGGTACAGTCGCAGTATCGGTAAGCACATATACCATTAACAGATTCCCATATCTGGAAATCATATTTTCATCGATGGTGTCTGCGCACTCTAGCTCCATTACATGCGTGCCATCCGCGAAGTAATCGCCATACTCCCGCATGTATTGATCTCGAATATTCTCAAGCGCATTCGGAACCTCGTTCAAGTTCTGCCCCCATGCCACGATTTTTTGGTAGGAATTGATATACTCAGATATATGCTCGATTACCCACATGATCTGTGCGTGCTAATATATTATTAGCACTATTCTTTCAATTTTATAGGTTTATTGAATAGAACGCATCTAATTTAACAACCATGTTATCAGTTCATAGCTTAACATACAAGAGGCAAATCCGGCATATGCAAGTCCCATATAAAGCATGAATGCATTCTTCTCGAAAACGATCACCAATATGATATTAATAATCAGCACAAGCACTAGAGCAACAATGTACTTCATCTTGTTCGATACTTGAGGTCCATGGCCATTAATCCTAGCCTTAAACTTACTGAACAATCCGGTAGGTTTTAATAGATCGGCGTATGTAGCATTCATGCCAACAACCTCTTTATGGATAGATTCTGAAAATGCGGGGTCTCCCAATTTATTAAGATACATATCAATCTCAGATGTATAATGATTGATAGCATCGCGCTCATAACTACCTAGACGACCATCGCGACGCCCAGCCATAAACAAATCACGAATCTTACTAACATGAGACCGGATAGTAGCGATCGTATTCGTACGCTCAGCACCAACCGCAGCATGCGCTGCTAGTTGACTATGGGCAGATTCTGTAGATGCACTGCGCTCTTCAGCCTCGCGAAGATGCTTGACTACCGCATCATACTCGTCCTTATTATAAGTGCTATATTGCGGAAGTAAACGATCAATAGCTTCCTTAAGCTTTCGAAGATTAGGAAGATCATAATCTACCCAATCATGCTCTTGCAAAACTTTCTTAATCGTGGTTTCTAAATGAATAGAATCCCAAATAGGAACGGTCTTCATCGTGTTATATTATACAACAGACAAAAAAATGTAATATACATGTTATGTAATGATGTATATACAAGGTTCAGCATGCCGTCGTCTAGTTATCCAATGGATGTTTAAACGGATTTTCGGGCTGATAGCTAAATGATCGAACAGATCTTTGAACCGCCGGACGGGGTTGTGCCGCCGGACGGGGTTGTGCAGCCGGACGAGGTTGAACCGCTGGGTAATGCTGAACCGCTGGGTAATGCTGAACCGCTGGGTAATGCTGAACCGCTGGGTAACGTTGAACCGCTGGACGAGGTTGAACAGCTGGACGAGGTTGGTAATCATTCCAATACCCTGAAGTACCTGATGGTATAAGGTGGTTTATCAGACTGATTTCAAATTCAGCCTTAAGCCTTTCCTCAAGTTCCTCACATTGCTTGGCCATCTCAACCTTGAGCTTCTCATTCTCCTCACGTTGCTTGGCCATCTCAGCCTTGAGCTTCTCATTCTCCTCACGTTGCTTGGCCATCTCAGCCTTGAGCTTCTCATTCTCCTCACGTTGCTTGGCTAGCTCTGTGTTATGGGTTGACTCGATGTCAATGCGTTGCTGGGTTAATGGGTTGACGTTGTAAGCCCAGTAATTTGGTATTTTTCGATTTTGTGATACAAACAACAGTACCATCGACAGATTTTTGAAATCTCCAAAGCACAGCTTACCAGATTTGTCGATAAAGATATTTATTATCTCTCCAACAGTCATATATTCCGTGTGGTCAGGAATGTCAAATGCCTCTTGTGTAGAGAGACCATTCTCACGCGCATCATTGCAAACAAGCAATCGACACTTAATCTTCAATTGGGACATAGTCATGCTATACGAGATTTGATCCCGTATAAGATTAGATGTATATACGAGATATACACCATCCTTGTTTTTGCATAAGCGTACACGCTTATCATTGACACGATTACTGTCGATCCCGGCATCCACAAATGCAATGAACGCATCAAGGTTTTCCTGTGCAAACATCATGTTGTTTATTGTTGATACATTAGCATAATCATTAGCTATTTTAAGCTCAATTTTAATATAGACATAAAAAAAATACAACATGCATGATTGAACATCTACATGAAATTGTGCGTAGTCGTGGATTGTCCAAATACAGTCGAAATTGTATGAACAGATGATATCTGTTTTGAACACTGCCCAAATACAGTCGAAATGGGGCATGGTGCTTGAAGATACCATGGTACACTTGCATCGATCGTAATTGGGTGTTTACCACGTAGCTGATCATTCTCATTGCGCAACTGATCAATCTCATTGCGCAACTGATCAATCTCATTGAGCAACTGATCATTCTCCTCTTGCCGCATTTTCTCTTGTAGCTTAAATTCTACCTTCCGTTGTGTTGCTTCTTCTTCTTGCATTTCCTTTTGTCTGTTCAACTTTTCACGATTCTTAAGTCTTGCTCCATCAAATAAGAAGATTCGATGCTTTTTAAGATGCTTTTCAAGCTTTGATTCGTTATAATATATACAAATCAAATCCCGAATGGTATATTTGTAATCATCTTCAGTAATACATTTACTCAACGATCGCCATCTATGGTGATATTGTAAGAATTTCACAACATCATACATGTTTGAATCAAGCGTTATTTCGAATACGTAATTTTCAAAGTAACTATTCAAAAATGTTGCTGGAATAATTAAACCATTCTGATATATGTGGGCACTCCTGTCGATAATATCTTTACCTATCCATTCCCTGATTTTATCAAGTCCCTTCAGTTCATCGGTGGTATGCCAATAATTCGTGATGCTTGGATGGTCTATCATATACTCCACGAGTTCTTGTACCGTTTCGAATTTATCAAAATCAACGCATCCGTTCTTATTTGTGTAGAATTTCTCTACATGATCGAATGTAATGGGAGACAATCGGTAACAGTTTTCACTACGATTGACAAACTTACCGATCTTTTCCGATCGTGCTGGAAGTTGAATGCTCATGGTAGTCATTGGTTGTCTATTGCCAAAATCTTAAGCTTTAGTACATTTAGCGCAATCGTTATCTATTTTAACCTCAATTTTAATAAAGACATAAAAAAATACAACATGCATGAATGAACATCTACATGAAACTGCTCGTAGTCGTGGATTGTTCAAATACAGTCGAAACTGTATGAACAGATGGCATTTGTGTCGAACACTGCCCAAATACAGTCGAAATGGGACGTTCTGTTTGAAGATACCATGGTATGCTTGCATCGATTGTAAGTGGGGTTTTACCACGCAACCGATCGATTTCATTGCGCAATTGAGCCATCTCTGTACGCATTCTATCAATTTCCTCTTGTCTCATTTTCTCTTGTAGCTTCAGTTCTACCTTCCGCTGTGTTTTCTCCTCTTGTCGCATCTCCTTTTGTCGATCCAACTCCTTTTGTCTCATTCTTTCTTGTAGTTCCAGTTCTACCTTCTGCTGTGTTTTCTCCTCTTGTTGCATTTCTTTCCGCCGATTCCACTCCTCCTTCTGCTCAAGTCTTTTCCCATCGAATATGCCACATAAGTATGGATTTAATTTGGTACAATTATGATCTATACGAATGAAATCCCGAATGGTATAGTTATGGTCATCTTCAGTAATCTTGTCAAGATTACCCTTACAGCGAACCTTAATATCATACATAGTTGAATCAAACTTTATGTCGAATACCGTATCCTTAATATCCATATTACCATGCTCATCAATGGACATAATGATACCATTCTGACATAACCAACCAAGTTTACAAATATGGCCACCTATCAATGCCCTGATTTCATCAAGCTTCTTCAGTTCATCAGTGGTGTGCCAATAATTCGTCATTCTTGGATGATCTAACATATACTCCACAAGTTCTTGTATCGTTTCGAATTTATCAAAATCAACGCATCCATTTTCATTTGTGTAGAATTTCTCTACATAATAGAATGTAATGGGAAGCCGTCGGTGGTATTTGTCCTCACGATCGACAAAATAGTAGATTCTTCCCGATCGGTTTGGAAGTTGGATGTTCATGGTAGTCATTGGTTGTCTATTGCCAAAATCTTAAGCTTTAGTACATTTAGCGCAATCATTAGCTATTTTAAGCTCAATTCTAATATAGACATAAAAAAATACAATATGCATGATTGAACATCTACATGAAACTGCTCGTAGTCGTGGATTGCCCAAATGCAGTCGAAATTGTATGAACAGATGATATCTGTTTTGAACACTGTCCAAATACAGTCGAAATGGGACGCGGCGCTTGAAGATACCATGGTACACTATCAAACTCTCCTCGTTTCATTTTCGCTTGTCGCTTCGACTCTATCTTCCGCTGTGTTTTCTCCTCTTGCTGCATTTCCTTCTGTCGATTCACCTCTTCCTGCTCCCTAAGTCTTGTCCCATCGTATAAGTCCTCGTTATACCAATTTATGTCGCTATGATATATACGAATCGCATCCCGAATAGTATATTTGCGATCATCCTCAGTAATATCTCTTGTAAACATTGATTTACAATTGTGATATCGTAAGAATTCCATAACATCATACATAGTTGAATCAAGCGTTATTCCGAATATAGTGTGTTTAAGCTCCATATAACCAGGCCAACAATCAGATAATGGAATTCTATGATAACCATTGATACTATGATCGGAAATAATGATACCATTCTGGTATATCGGATGATATACACGAATCTTGTCACCTAACCATGCCCTGATTTCATCAAGCTTCTTCAGTTCATCAGTTGTATGCCAATAATTCGTCATGATCGGATGATCTATCATATACTCAACAAGTTCTTGTACCGTTTCGAATTTATCAAAATCAACGCATCCATTTTCATTTGTGTAGAATTTCTCTACATAATCGAATGTAATGTGAGACAGTTGATAGCAGTTTTCCTTGCGATTAACAAACTTACCGATCCTTTTCGATCGTGCCGGAAGTTGAATGCTCATGGTAGCCATTGGTTGTTTATTGCCAAAATCTTAAGCTTTAGTACATTTAGCGCAACCGTTAGCTATTTTAACTTCATTTTTAATAAAGACATAAAAAAATACAACATGCATGATTGAACATCTACATGAAACTGCGAGTAATCGTGGATTGCCCAAATACAGTCGAAATGGGACGCGGCGCTTGAAGATACCATGGTACACTATCAAACTCCTCTTGCTGCATTTCCTCATCTTGCTGCATCTCATCTTGTTGATTCAACATCTCCTGCTCCCTAAGTTTTGCTCCATTGTATATGTTCTCGTCATACAAATATACATTGTTATGATATATACGAATCAAATCCCGAATGGTATATTTGTCATCATCTTCAGTAATATCTTCAACAAATGTTGATTGACTACGATAATATTGTATGAATTCCATAACATCATACATAGTCGAATCAAGCGTTATCCCGAATATAGTATCCTTAATCTCCATATAACCAGCATAACTACTATCCGAAATAATGATACCATTCTGATACACTGGACTAAATACACGAATCTTGTTACCTAACCAGTACCTGATTTCATCAAGCTTCTTCAGTTCATCAGTGGTGTGCCAATAATTCGTGATTCTCGGATGACCTATCATATAGTTCACGAGTTCTTGTACTGTTTCGAATTTATCAAAATCAACGCATCCGTTCTCATTTGTGTAGAATTTCTCTACATAATCGAATGTAATTGGAGACAATCGATAACATTTTTTACGACTACTGACAAACTTACCGATCTTTTCCGATCGTGCTGGAAGTTGAATGCTCATGGTAGTCATTGGTTGTCTATTGCCAAAATCTTAAGCTTTAGTACATTTAGTGCAATCGTTAACTATTTTAACCTCAATTTTAATAAAGACATAAAAAATACAACATGCATGAATGAACATCTACATGAAACTGCTCGTAGTCGTGGATTGTTCAAATACAGTCGAAATGGGACGAACAGATGACGTTTGTACTGAACACTGCCCAAATACAGTCGAAATGGGTTGTGGCTGTTGAAGATGCCATGGCACACTCGCATTGATTGTACGTGGGGTTTTGTCGCGCAATTGATTCATCTCTGCGCGCAATTGATCCATCTCTGTGCGCAATTGATTCATCTCTGTACGCATTCTATCAATCTCCTCTTGTCTCATTTTTTCTTGTAGCTTTAGTTTTACCTTCCGCTGCGTTTCTTCCTCTTGTTGCATCTCCTTCTGTCGCTTCACCTCCTCTTGTCGCTGCATTTTTTTTTGTTGCTTCAGTTCTTCTTGTCGATTCAACTCCTCTTGATGCTTAAGTTTTGCCCCATCAAATACGTACTCGTTATGCAAAGGTACGTCGTTATGATATATGCGAATCAAATCCCGAATGGTATATTTGCGGTCATCCTCAGTAAGATTTCTGTTATAACAATGGAAGCAGTCGAACTTAATATGATTCATAGTTGTATCAAGCCTTATGTCGAACATAGTGTGTTTAATCTCCATATAATCATTGGTATGACAATCGGAAATAATGATACCATTCTGGTATACCGGCTTAAATACACGAATCTCGCTACTTAACCTGTACCTGATTTTATCAAGCATTTTCAGTTCATTAGTGGTGTGCCAATAATTCGTGATGCTTGAATGGTCTATCATATACTCCACGAGTTCTTGTACCGTTTCGAATTTATCAAAATCAACGCATCCGTTCTCATTTGTGTAGAATTTCTCTACATAATCGAATGTAATTGGAGACCATCGGTAACGTTTTTCACTATGATTGACAAACTTACCGATCTTTTCCGATCGTTCTGGAAGTTGAATGCTCATGGTGGTCATTGGTTGTCTATTGCCAAAATCTTAAGCTTTAGTACATTTAGCACAATCATTAGCTATTTTAAGCTTAATTCTAATAAAGACATAAAAAAATACAACATGCATGAATGAACATCTACATGAAACTGCTCGCAGTCGTGGATTGTCCAAATACAGTCGAAACTGTATGAACAGATGGCATCTGTGTCGAACACTGCCCAAATACAGTCGAAATGGGACGTTGTGTTTGAAGATACCATGGTACACTTGCATTGATTGTAAGTGGGGGTTTGCCACGCAACCGATCGATCTCATTGCGCAACTGATCATTCTCATTGCGCAACTGATCATTCTCATTGCGCAACTGATCATTCTCCTCTTGCCGCATTATTTCTTGTAGTTCCAGTTCTGTCTTTCGCTGCGTTTCTTCCTCTTGTCGCATCTCCTTCTGTCGCTTCACCTCCTCTTGTCTAGTTCTTTCTTGTAGTTCCAGTTCTACCTTCCGCTGCATTTTTTTTTGTTGCTTCAGTTCTTCTTGTCGATTCAACTCCTCTTGCTGCTTAAGTGTTGCCCCATTGTATGAGTGCTCATTATACAATTTTATATCGTTATACAATTTTACATCGTTATGATATATACGAATCGCATCCCGAATGGTATATTTGTAATCATCTTCAGTAAGATTTCTTTTAATCGTTGGCGCGCCACTGTGATATCGTAAGAATTCCACAACGTCATACATAGTTGAATCAAACGTTATTCTGAACATAGTGTGTTTAAGCTCCATATAACCAGGCCAAGAATTAGATGATGGAATTCTATGATAACCATTATTACTACTATCCGAAATAATGATACCATTCTGATATACCGGACTAAATACACGAATCTTGTTACCTAACCAGTACCTGATTTCATCAAGCTTCTTCAGTTCATCAGTGGTGTGCCAATAATTCGTGATTCTCGGATGATCTATCATATACTCAACAAGTTCTTGTACCGTTTCGAATTTATCAAAATCAACGCATCCATTCTCATTTGTGTAGAATTTCTCTACATAATTGAATGTAATTGGAGACAATTGATAGCAGGCTTCATTGCGATTGACAAACTTACCGATTGTTTCAAATCGCGAAGGAAGTTGGATGTTCATGGTAGTCATTGGTTGTCTATTGCCAAAATCTTAAGCTTTAGTACATTTAGCACAATCATTAGCTATTTTAAGCTTAATTCTAATAAAGACATAAAAAATACAACTGCTTGTTATGTCTTGGATGAAACTGCATTGCGCTGATTAAATCGTTGCGGCATCATAGCTGCTCGTGATTGAGTGCATTTAGCCCGTGTGAACCCAGCTGAGTCAATCTTCGTATGCTGCGCAAATTTCGGTTGATAAACCCCTTTTTTATACAACCAGTAATTGCTCACATGACTATTGTTACTCATGAAATTGAATATGCTAGACAAACTATTAAACTTGTCGAAATCAACTCCGCCAGTTTTAGTAACAAACATCTTAATCACTTGACCAACTGTTGTATTATGCATGGTATCTGGAAGCCAGAACGGGTACTTCAGCGAAGTCTTATTCTCAGCCGTTGCTTGGGAATTGTTAACAATTAGTCGATGACTATAGAACAGAGATCCCAAGGTAGTGTCATACTGAAGATGATTAACAATTGATGATGTGTATAACATAGTTTTTTTATCATCAGTGACAAGCCACATGAAATTGCCATTCACATTGTACATCTCCATGCCAGCGTTCATGAATGTGATGAACTTTTCCAAATTTCGTTGTGCCACAGTTGGAGTTATCCAATAATTACTACGAGTCGTTGTGGACATGTTAATGACTATCTCACGCAATGTCTTAAATTTACCAAAACTTACAACGCCTTGAACGTTAGTAAAATGCTTGGCAATTTGCGTCAACGTCGTATCAGATTGCACTTGCTCCGCCATTGTAGTTAACTTTATCAAATCCCCTACCTTTGAATTGAGATTGCAAAGCATTTCTTGAGGATAACAGCCACGGGGCTGGGGGTCATGTGTATAACCATACACATCAACATATGAACCCATTACGGTTTTTACGATTTTATCTCCACAGCATTTACCACCAAGATTATGGTGATTAATTGTCAAGAAGGTAGTTCCTAAATCTACATTAGCATAATCCTTATCTGCGTAAATAAGCGTGGTCATCATTTCGAGTATTTGTTGAGTGGTCGTCATTTTAATCGACTTTAAGTCTAGTATTGCAAAATTTGAGTAAATCCGAAGATTCAATACATTGGCACAATCATATACTATTTTATGCTCAAACCATTTATATGGATGGATTATTCGCAAACATTAAAAAAATACAAAGTATGCAATATATAACATCTACGATTGCCCAAATCGTGTAGTGATTGTTGTTTCTTGTAAACCGAAAGGCCAAACTAATGGCTGAGACTGAGGCTGAGACTGCTGGAACTGAGGCTGAGACTGCTGGAACTGTTGTTTCATCATTTGCCTCAGCTCATTCAATTCCTCTCGAAGATCGTCACAGTTGATAGTATTACTATCAACTGTAATTTCCGGCTGAGAAGATAATGTATGTTGCTGCCGATATTCCAACTGCTCATGGTACTTAGCTTCGAAGTTGGATCGTTGTCGATCCAACTTTTCCTGGTATATGTACTTAAGCCCTTCTCGTTGTCGATTCAACTGATCTCGACACTTGGCTTCAAGCTCTGCACGTTGCTGCTCCAACTGCTCTTGACACTTAGCTTCAAGCTCTCGACACTTGGTTTCAAGCTCTGCACGGTGATGCCCTAACTGCTCTTGGTACTTGGCTTCGAGTTTGAGTTGTTGGCGAATCAACTTTCCTTCGTACATAGATTTAAGTCCTGCTCGTTGTTGATTGGACTGTTCCTGGTATTTATTTTCAAGCTCAGATCGTTGATGTTCCATTTGCTCATGATATGCTATTTCAGATGATCCCAGACGTTGAGTTAATGCAGTAAGTGCCCTTTGAAACTTGAAACGTTCTTGCTTGAAGATATCCTCGAGTAAGGCTTGAAACTCAGCAGCACGACCTGATTGAACCCATGTCGAGCGTGTGCTATCCGAAATAGTAATTCCGATGACATTGATGATTCTTTCGAATTCCTTGATGTTTTGGAGGTTGGATGAGTTTTGTTCAGTCGCCATTGTGGTAGTAGGTTGGTTGCCTTGGTTAGCTTAGTTGCGAGTGTTGTACAAATCTTAAAGACTTGATACTTTAAAGTAATCGTATGCTATTTTATGCTCAAATCATTTATATAGATGAATTATCTGCAAACATTAAAAAAATACAAAGTATGCAATGAATACAATGTAATATAGCACACCTACATTTGTCCAAATAGTGTTTCGACTGTAGTTTTTTGTGAACCAGAGACTGGTTTCTTCGACCGAGGATACCAGTCAGACTGTCTAGACTGAGCGTAGTACGGTAGAGCTGATGCTTGAAGCTGCGATCGAGGATGCTGAACCGATGGCTGCGATTGAGGATGCTGAACCGATGGCTGCGATTGAGGATGCTGGTGTTCGACACGTAACTGCCTTATTTTCTCGATATGTATAGCGTTGAGTTTATCACACAACTGCCTTAGCTCATCAATACGCGTAGCATTGAGGTCATCGCGCAACCGCCTCAATTCCTCTCGATGTTCAGCACGCAACTGCTTCAATTCCTCTCGATTGTCAACATGACTAACAGAAGTACTACCTGTCACGATTTTTGATCGAGACGCTAAGGCATCCCTCAGTTGAAGCATTTCTTCGCTCTTTTTAAGATCAAGATCAGCACGTTGTTGATTCAACTGCTCTTGAAGTTTAGCTTCAAAGTCTGTGCGTTGATGACCCAATTGCTCATTGTGCATAGCTTCAAGGTCCGCGCGTTGTTGAGACAACTGCTCTTGGTGCTTAGCTTCCAACTTAATACGTTGTTGAGACAACTGCTCCTTGTACTTAGCTTCAAGGTCCGCGCGTTGTTGATTCAACTGCGCTTTGTGCTTAGCTTCAAGGTCCGCGCGTTGTTGATTCAACTGCGCTTTGTGCTTAGCTTCAAGTTCCGTGCGTTGTTGAATCAATTTACCAATCTCTATTTGAGACTTGATACGTTCCGGCTCAAATATACTATCGAGTAAGGCTTGAAACTTAGCAGCGCGACCTGATTGAACCCACGCCGATCGTGTATTATTCGAAATTACTATTTCGATGATACTGATGATTCTTTCGAAATCCTCGATGTTTTGAAGCTTGGATGAATCCTGCGTAATCGCCATTGTGGTAGTGCTTTGGTTAGCTTAGCTGTGAGTGCTGTACAAATCTTAAAGACTTGATACTTTTAAAACAATCACATGCTATTTTATGCTCAAATCATTTATATAGATGGATTATTCGCAAACATTAAAAAAATACAAAGTATACAAATATACAATGTAATGCAGCACACTTACATTTGTCCAAATAGTGTCGCGACTGTCGTTTCTTGCGAATTGGAAGCATTGTTCCGTGGTTGAGAAGACCACTTCGATTGGTGAGACGAGGCATAGTACGGTCGAGCTGATGCTTGAAGCTGCGATCGAGGATGCTGAGCTGATGGTTGAGCTGGTAACTGAGACTGTTGTCGCATCATCTGCATCAATTCATCTCGATGTTCAGCACGCAATTGCTTCAACTCATCTCGATGTTCAGCACGCAACTGCTTCAACTCCTCCTGATGATAAGTACTCAACTGCTGCAACTCCTCGATACGCGTGGTATTGAGTTCAGCACGCAACTGCTTCAGTTCCTCTCGATGATCATCGCGACTGATAGAAGTACTATCCGCTGTGATTTCTGAATGAGAAGATGATGCATGTCGTTGCTGAAGCATTTCCTCGCGCTTCTTAATCTCAAACTCAGATCGTTGATCTTCCAACTGCTTCTTGTGATTAGCTTCGAGCTTAGATCGTTGATCTTCCAATTGCTTCTTGTACTTAGCTTCGAGCTCAGATTGTTGATCTTCCAACTGCTTCTTGTGATTAGCTTCGAGCTCAATGCTTCGTTGCTCCAACTGCTCTCGATGCTCCATTTCAGATGATTCGAGACGTTGAGTCAATCCAGCAATCTCCATCTGAAACTTGAGACGTTCTTGCTTGAGGGTATCTTTGAGTAAGGCTTGGAACTTAGCAGATTTGGCTATCGACTGTTCGGTAGAAATGTTCTTACGTTCTTCCATGTACTCCCAGTAGTTGGAAACATTTGGATGTCTTACAATGAACGAGAATATCTCACATATCATGCGACATCCAGATCTAAAATTTCCAAAATCTACCACCCCAGAATCCTTGATAAATATATCAATTATCTCTCCAGCAGTCAAATGCCAATACTCGAATGGTATATACTTCATGCAATATCCGATATCCAAAATCCATTCCACACATGATGTATTTCGAGTAATTTCGGGAACTCTGTCGAACAATGAAGGTTCTTTGATATTGATAATTTTTCCAAATGCTATCAAATTTTGATTGTCTATTGAATCTTGTTCAGATGACCAGTAAGATGGTTTAAGTGGATTGCGGTACATATATTCCACAAGTTGTTCGATCGTTGTAAATTCTCCGAAATCCATCACACCATCCTTGTTTACGTAAAATTTGGCAAGTTGCCAAATTGTCATTTCCTTGTATGATGAATACTCGGTATTCTCACCAAAATAACATACGTTTCCAATATAGGAATTACAATATTTTAATGGGTCACTGACGCATGCTTCTTCGATTGACACGTAGTCGTAATTACGTCCATCTGACAACCTGAGGCTACAACTACTATTGTATAAACGCATAGCCGTTTTACCTTCGCTGTTTTTTTTACAAGCCTTTCCTGCGTAGATTACGCGAGTAAGCATTGCGAGCTGTTCCTGTCTGGTTGCCATTGTAGTGGTGCTTTGGTTGCTTTGGTTAGCTTAGTTGCGGGTGCTGTGCAAATCTTAAAGACTTGATACATTTAGAGCAGTCGCATGCTATTTTATGCTCAATTTTGGTATGTTGAATAGATATGCTCATTACTGTATATAGAAAAAATTACTCAGATATATCATATGTGATTACCCAGATTGAATGAATTGGAAACGAGTCGTGAATCATATTCATGTTGATAAATGGGATATCATACACAATGTATACATAATTGACCTTGCCATTAACATAAAGACTGTTTACTTCAGATATGGTCATGTCAATGCGCATAATCTTGGAATTAGGCCCAAACATGCCATCGTTGTATTCGAGATGATGTTTCAGAAATCTTCGTAAAGTGATATTGAGATGATATTCGCAATCTATGCATGCTACTGGATCTTGCGTACCATTACAGATGTCCTTCTGAACAATCAACAGCATGGTTGAATCCGTATATTATTTCGCGAGTAGATATGATAATAGCATATTAATGTCAATTTTATACACACTCGTAAATACCATGCATTTGATAATAAAAAAATCAAATGAACTGGTCTGACTCAGTGCTGTTGATCAATTCATCGTCACGATCGCTGATATGATCACATTCATCTTCGGAGTCGTGCGAATCATCAGATCCGATTATGATACTGCATTGTTCATCGGGATCTTCACGGAAAGGAGGATACTCGGAATCATCGCTAGATTCGCTTCCGTATATTGCATCATCATAGAATGCATGCATAGAGTCCTTAGCGTATTCTTTACCAACGATATGATCACCACGGTTGCGTAAAACGCAAATTTCGGTAGGAGGAGTTTCATGCATGTATCTATGCGTCCGATCTAGCAACTGTCTCATCCTAATCAATTCAGCATTGGCATCCGCGAGTTCAGCCTTAACCACATTAGCTTCAATTATAGATTCGTGTAGTTGTCGGCGATCAACATCAGACCCATACTTGTCTATAGCAGACAAGATATCAATAGCATTATAAGGATCCAATAACTCAAATAAATGCGTATAAACGAATCGATGCATATACGTGCCGCAGTACTCAATAGAAGTAGTGGTATTATCTAAGGTAAATGATACCGGGTGTTTCAGTATATCACGACAGGCTTTCATGATTAGCTTTGTGCTATCCATGGACTTCCATTCCTTGATGTTATTGACCGAATCTTTGCTTATAAGTCCACTTCGTTGGGTATCAATCTTTTTTTTATTCTTCAAGTATTTACATACATCGGTCGTGTTTACGAATCCAGTATGCTTGTGTATAATGATTTTGTGCTTAAGATCGCAATGATCAATTAGATCAAAATCATTATAGTCAGTTTCCATTATCAAATCCTTGAAATCGGCTTTTGTGGAATTTATTCCATTTTTGATCATTGTGGCAATGTCTCTGATTATGCTACCTTCCATGCTGTTGGTTATGATAATTGTATTTGGTCTTCAATTTTATCATAAAAAAGAATAATGCACTATACCATTTGCGCCATCTGAGTAGATATAAACCCACTTAGTTTGTGCGCAACATCATTCTTCTTATATCTGCAAAGCAGTGTTCGTTCTTTGATATTGCGCATATTGCGGATTTGGTAATTATGTAGTCGCATTATTTCCAAATTGCTTTTATCGTAAGACCTTGATGGATTGTTATCGTATATGTCTTTGTAAGAATCCTTAGATAGCTGTTTAATTCCGATTATCCTCAAGTATGCCAACACGATGGCGTTTAGCATTTCTATATTGATATGTAATGTACCAACTTGTACGTGAAAGTACTTATCATTGCTATACTTAAAGCAGCGATTAAAGAAGTTATGCAAGGTCATCATATTTGGAAGAATGTTCTCATATAGGTAATCTACGGATATGGTGGCTACATGTGCATGGATGGCATTTTCATTGAATGCAAATACATTGAACGAATTTTCGCAGATATCATATCTCACATAGTTCATAACTATATCAAAATCGAATGTCTCAAGTAGTAATTGATCAATAGGGATTCTAGTGAATATTAAATCAATATTACGCCCGGTATCCAAATGCGCCATACTAAGTACAAGATTGATATGATTTTTCAAAGATATGTAATCCTTGGATACATTACACGCCTTTGAATGCAGAGCTCTCTGTGCAAGTTTATACGATGTTGCACATCTTAATGCCTCATACTGCTTTGTAGAACCATTGCGAGAATAGATAACGAAGTTGCTTTGCTTTAATAGATCTAGCAGACGTATAATCTTTGGACGTGTAGTCTGGGTAGTGTCTATGTAAATGTCAAGATCATTGGTAGGAGATAACTTATCTAGATTATTCTTGCATCGAATTAGTTCCATTGCAAATGATCCGCTGAAACACATATTGCTTATCATATTACTTGAAGAATCGAAGTAATCCTGCTTAAGCTGATCAAATACATCATCTAGTTGAAATTGTTCAATGATGGAATCCACCGTGTATGTGAAATCGCCGGACACGCGCGAAAGAGTACTCATTGCAGTTATTCAACCGATAGTTGTTATCATTACAGATCTAATGCAATTTTATATAATTCAAAAAAAAAGAAATGCAAAAGCATCAATGCTTGCACAAACCAACTGATTAGTTGATTTTTTCAAATTCAGCTGGCGCCGAATTAATGGAATCGATCTTTTCGAATAAGAACATGCTCATCTTCTCAGATACATTATGCTTATTGAATCTGAAGAGAAGACTAGCCTCAATAATTCGCGGAATAGATCTGATGCAGTAGTCGTACTCCTTGATCAATTCAAGACTATTTTCGTTCAGAGGTTTAATCTTTGACTGGGCACTAGTGTAATACGATCGATATGTATGTTTTGATAAGTCGTCAATATTTGTATAGCTCATGTAGTTGACGATAATCATATCCAACAGCTCTGGAGTAATTTCGAGTACATCAACCATTACAGTGAATTTCTTATCTACAGAATACTTATGGCAACGATAGATGAAATTGTGAAACTCAAATGCATTCGACAATACTCGATTGCTCAAATGGGATTTTGTCATAGTAGCAACGCCCGAATCGATAGCTTTGCAATTGAATGCATTCACATTCCACATATCGTTCTCAATATCATATACTGCGTAGTTTTTCACAACATCAAAATCGAATGTTTCGAACAGAATATCTTTGATTGGACGATTCATAAAGATCAGATCCAATTTAACATTGGACTCCTTATGCACCATGCCCATAATCATGTTGATATAGTCCTTCAACGAGAAGTAATCTGGATTGTGAGACCATTGCCTGCCAATACTGGCAGTAACATCAATCGCACGTCGAGCAAATCTACGATTCGATTGATATAACGTTTTGTCATCAGTATCGAGATTGATATGACGAGGTTTGCCAACAAATCCACTCGATGTGAGCAAATCTAAGAATTGCTCAATCTTAACTTCATTTGTTTTAGTAATATCGATATAGATATCGAGATCATTCATCATCGGCATGCTGTCCAAGTTCTTACGATTCCTGATCAACTCCATTACGAATGATCCACTGAAACTCAGATTCGCAAGAATGCTATTCCAATTAGCAGCATCGTATTTAAGTACTTCAAAGACACCAGTCAATTGGAATTGATCAATGATTTCGTTGAACTTAACGGTAATGCTGGATGAATCCATAGTTATTGGCTCGAGTATGGCGTAAATGTGGTTTGTCAGGCAAAGGATGGTGGTTGGTATATTATTATATATAGTTCTTCAATTTTGATGAGTTTTCACAAAAAGGGCTTAAAATGGCGTTTAGCCGGGTTTTTAGTCCAAATTACCCTAAAAAGGGCTTAAAATAGCGTAATTTGCCATATAAGTATATAAAATAACACCAAAACACTTATTACCATGAATACTCATCAGATTACAACAGACCTGCAGAAGCGGATAGTGCAGATGCGATCGCAAATAGATCGCAATCTCGGATGGAGTGTATACGATCTTGATGATGTGCATGCGACAATCGGAAATTCCATAGAACCAGAAGATATCATGCTAGACATAATGTTTAGCCAGGTTCAGTCCAAGTCTCAACCAACTGATGATGAGATATTAGAATGGACAATGTTCTGTCTGGAGGCATCTGAACAGCCAGCCGATATGATAGAAGCCGCATTGGATATGATCATTGCTCAGTCTCAAAAAAAGTAGTAACGCCGACGGCTTACATGTGTTTTTTTATTGTTTGCTCTATTCTACAGAAAGCTTTACAATTGCTTCTACTGCAGATTCCATACTGATTACTGCCTTTTTCTGAGTATCGATAGCCTTGCGCATCTTCAATACCTTATCATGGATTTCAGTTAAGGCTTTGCATTTGCGCTCAAATACTGATTCATCAACGGCAGCCTGTATACTCACAATTAGCATATTGATCACTGGATATATCATCTCTGGATCTACTGCGGTAAGATATGCGGAAGGTTTACAATTCTCAAACTTAAGATCGATAGGAGAACGGATATTCTCTTGTTGAGCAAATCCATGATTAGTAATCTGGATCATGATGCCAGCGTCATACTCTGCAAGCGCAAGAGACTTTCTGTATTTAATGATTTCTTTGGCTGGCACGCGAGTCTTGTAGTTTTTAACCTCGACGCAAATGCGTTTACCCTGATATCGAACAGCAATGTCGCCATGACCCTTCATAGATGAAGTATCATCAACCTCGAAATCTTGGTTCACGGAACTGATCTTCAACAAACAATCCATAATTGCACTTTCGCCAGTTCTACCAATTTCTACAGAAGATCGCGAAGGTACGCAAGCCAGGCGCTGCTGTAGAAATTGCTGAAACTGTTCCTGCATGAACTGATTAGATACAGCTGTTAGAGAGTTTGATCCAATGATAGGTTGGGGCGGTACTAGCTGTATAGTAGCTGGTGGTTGTGTAGCCATAGCTACTGGCGTAACTGGCGGAGTCTCTGGAGGCGTGGTAATAGGAGTCATGCTTTGAACCGGAGCACGAGAGGCTGGTTCGTCGTCAAGTTCGATAGGAGGCTCCACCAGCACAGCAAACAGAGTTTCGTTAAGAATGCTTAGAACATCCGCAGGGACCTTAGACTTGCCTTTCAACAGACGAAGCTGCGTAAACGTATCCTCAGCAGCATCCAACTCATATTGCAATGTAATAGAGAAAGACTTCATGGTGATTATATATTGATTATATACAACTATCAATTTAAGATACATAAAAAAAGCAATAGACCCTTTATAAGCCATTGCGTGGTATTTACACGATTACGTTCTACGGGACCATCGCGGTCTGCGGCGCTTAGGCGTTGAGCGTGGTTGTTCAGCCCCATAGATTCGCTTAACAAGTTCAAATTCAGGTCTAATCCTGAACCAGCGCTTGGTCAATAGCCATTCGCAGTAAACAACATCGCTAAGCATATCGCGCACGGACACATACTTACTACTAAAGCTTAGCGGACCATCGCATGTAATGCATACGCCAGCAGTAAGATCCGATAAACACAAGTTGCACTTGTTAGCATCAGCAAACGTATTAACGTCATCCGTATCGATATCCATATCCTCAATGTCGTCATTAACATCATCGCTATGCTCATCACTATCGCCGACGTCATCGCTATCCATTTTGCTGATGGTCGTAGAGCTAGACGCGTCGCTGGCAACGACGCTGCATGGCTGTAAGGCTGGACCTTCAAATTGATCGAGTGTTAGTGCGTTAGGCACGGAGACGTCTTCGGAAACGCACTCATTAATTGTGGAAAGTATAGAAGACTGCTGCGCTTGAATCAGCTCGACGACACGCTTCAAATGTATATGCGGAATTCGAAACCATTCTTGGTGAGAATGATACTTTGACAATAAACGATGGAATACACGCTCGAGACTGACGGCATCAAATGTGGGAATGACATGTGTGTAAAACATGCGATCCATATCGCTTGATGATGAGCAGTTATGCGCAGTCAATCTCTTCTGGGGATCGTTAGACCTGCCTATTTTAAACAGACATTGATCGAACGCCTGCAGACTGGTCATCACGTACACGAACTTGTCTCCGACTATAGGAGATCGATCGATGCTAATGATTGGAACCGTGGACTGCGTGCGCTCATTCAGTCTACGGATTTCTAATGCAGTGTTATGATCCTTTATGACTTGAGTATATTCAAGATAATCATGGTATATGGATTCCATCGTGAGAAATGCTCGACGAAGTGTAATACGATAGTCTCCTCCCAGATGCGTAAGAAGAGATTTGAAGGTCTCGGTAGAGACAATGATAGTGCCCTTACGAAGTTTACGCGTAGGCGGTGTCACGGTCTTATTGATGCGATTATCTGTAAACACAGATCCCGAAACCAGATCATACTCGGACGGCGTAGTGAATCCATGCTTTGTTAGAATATTCTGACATTTACACTTACTCACAGCGATCCATCCAAGAATTACACTGTCGAGAATAACCCACTGGCGATGCTCTAAAATGGGCCAGAACTTTGTATAGTACTGATCATCAATTGCGTATTTAAACGTCTTGATAAATGTAGCAGTATCCATCAATGGCTGTTGCTGGTCTTGGGCAATATAGACCGTAGTACCGTTAAACGAGAGCATCGTTGTGATTATAACTATATAACCACAATGTTAAATATACAAAACATCGTGATTGCGTATATTTAACATAATATGCGATACCAGGCTATCAATATCTCTTCCACTGACATGCCATTTTTATTTTATAACAAAATATACAGACAATATTATATATAATCATGCAGGACATTATCATCATAGTGCTGTTTGTGGTTACCATACTACTGGTAGCTGCGATGTGGATTAAGATTCATCATTTGGGAGCGATTCTCCGAAGGATGATGCATGTTTCGGGAGGTACCGCCATTCAAGGATCTTTGGCTGGGTATCCGAATATAGCAGAAAGCACCAAGGATAAGTTCAGGCATCATCAAGAACACATCCGTATTTTAGTTGAAAATGAACGACTATTGGATAATGGCACACCAGCAGAATATGTTCAACGGCTGCAATCAGGAGCGCGTGTCGATAAGACTGCTTTGACTAAATGGGCGATTCGTTTGCTTGAAAATAACTTCTACATAGCATCCACGCAACGACGCGGAATAAGTCTTCTTGATCGATTCATTGTGATAATAGAAGTCAAAAACTGGCTTGCCAAGATGTCGAGTGCGGCAAGTGATTCAGAAGACAAGGAAATTATAGCAAATGTACTGCCAGATGTGCTCGCAAACTGGAGATGCAATACATATAATGTTAATACTGTGACACCTATGTTCACGGAAGATTGGCAAATTCATGAGTTGCAAGAAGAGACAAGAGCAACTATAGACGAGGTGATGGTGCCATTGAGTGACGGATCGGAAATGTTTATATATGGGTTCTTGAAGAAAGCCAAGGAAGGCTCAATCCCACTAGAGAAATCTCAAATCGCACAATGGATAATGGATGTCATGAATTATGCCATACATAACAGGTATCAAGCCGATAGTCCTAGCCATAGGCATGGTATAATTTGCAATATCATACCAATCCTCGATGATCTGTTTATAGATATTACAAATGGTGACAGTGCGAAATATCGCGAGTTGCAACACGTTCTGATGGATATCGTTACAGCAGACGATACGGACGTTGCACTGCACCTTCGAGATAACACACTCGAAGACATTTCGCAATCAGCACGAACTTATGTTGAATCGATGTCAGCATCGCAACATGCTAGGACACTGGCTCGCGCTGCTTAAACGCTATGATATATTTTTTTTGTTATATGCATTATATAACTAAGTAAACCAGATCGAGTAACGATTTAGTATTATAAAAAAAATACATGCTCAAAACTGAGGATCGAACGTGATCGCATATACACAATGTATACGAAGATGGGCAGTGATACTCATAAATGGAACTGGCATCTCACGTACAACATAAGCATAATTATATGATTCGGTATCGAGATCGAATATATAGTCTTCATGAATAATACCGATATTTATCACTTCCGATAATGGACCATATAAATCGCCATCAATTTCTTGGACTGCATTATGAATGTTATTTATCATATCCGGCAGTTCTTCAATATTATTGAAACAAGCAACCAAGGCAGTGCTTCGGTTGTCGATATCGTATTCTTGAATAATGAACATGGCTATCAATGATGTTTGTATATTTTTTTGTGAATTGCTTTCAATTTTGGTAGTTTTGAAATAACTGTCTTATAAGATTCTTTATGGATGCTAAATCAGAAAAAAAGCAATAAGCATCATGAAACGACACAGTTACGGATGCTCAAAATGTAGGATTGATGAAATCAATCACAGTCTGGGTATTATTGCGAAGATGCTGCAATACAGATATATTTGCATTTGGAGCTATAGTCGCTCTTGGGGGATTGAAACGTACTCTGATTGAATGTTTGGCCCAGGGCAAGTAACGTGGTATGCGCAAATACATCATTATGTGGAGGTAAATTGCGCAAATCCCAAAACTGCGTTATGTGAATACAACGATCCCAATTACCACCACTCCAATCATTTGCAGTATTGAATGCATTAATAGCTGCTTGATCGTTACCATTGCGAGAAGTAATGTGATTGATACTCGCGATTCCTACTAGATTACCATTGTTGTTTGGTTTGAACAATATGTATGTAGGAACATTAGCTGCATTATCCAAATGATGATGCATAGAATTGTATCCCCATACAGGCGCAACTCCAGTAATCGCGTAGTTGCTTATACGATCAAGAACAGATGAAGTATAGTTACCACTGATGTCCCCAATGCGCATGATAACAATATTGAAATTTGCCATATTAGTCTAGTACCACCTTACTATGCTAATAAACAAATATATGCAATTTTATGCTCAATTTATTTATTAACATGAACGGCATGGTAATGTTTATCGATATGAATTGAGCATAAAATAACATGTATATAAAGAATAATATCAATCACACAAAGCATCCAGCAAGTATGAACTCCAGTGTCGAATCGCAGCTTAAGATGGTCATTGAAGGTATGATCAGCAAACTCGAGAATGGAGAGAATAAGTTGAACTGGAATATGATCAGCGATAGACACATCATTACTGATGAAATGCTCAATGACTGGGTTAAGTCATTGCAAGAGCGTGGAATCGATACATCGGAGCCAGTTAAGATCGATGCCTGTCCTATGGAATTCTTCGAAGATATTGATGAAGTTGAGGATGATGAAGAGTTGATCCAAAAGGAAGCGTCGATCTAAGCGAGAGCTACATTGCATGTCATTTGATTTGCTTTTGTTTTTTTTTAAGTTTGGGGTTTATCATATGAGTTTTTCATGGTCTTCTCGAAGTAGTAATCCACGATGCGATCAATATGCATAGTAATAACATATTGATCTAGTTTGTGAATATTCATGATATCAAGCGCAATCGATCTTATCAGCATTTGATTATCTACTGTATAATCAATGATGTGGTAGTTACATGCTCTGATAATATCAATAAATATGTATGCTATTATAGATTTAGATGCATCATCGCATGTAATATCGGATATTGTACATATATTGCATGGCTCGCCAATAACTGAACACTCATCGATATGCTTAACACAATCAAGATATATACTCTGAGATTCATTCAAGCGATCCCGTGGAGTGATTACCGATAAATCTACATGATACTTATTAGATTCTGGTTCATCTACTATGGATGCCGGTGATCCGCATAACTGGGCGAAGAACTGTATAATGTAGTTCATGCTATATTTTGATGGTTAATATCCGTATCAGTAATATTATAAAAAAACAGATTGAGATTATGGATCTCGCGAATGAACTCCTTACTAAGCCCCTTGGTTTTGCTGGTAGCGAGCCAATCAATAGTGTTATCAGATAGAATAACTGCCATAATGACGAATTCCAATAGCAAACGGATATACTATTGATGCACGCGTTCAATTTTAAAGATTATCGTACTACAACAAAAAAACAAATCCTGCACAGACATGCACAAGCACAGTTAGTCGTTGAACGAGTAGATATTCAACGCTTGCGTTCTTCCATAACGCTGGGCTCTTCCGATGATCTGCGTGATCAAGTCTTGATCCATATCGTGGTAGATAATCAGATCAGTGCATACTTGCAGATTTAGTCCAGCCCCGCAGTACTTGGCATTCATGAACAGCACCTTTCTGGTCTCGTCATGTTCGTTAAACCATTGGACGGTCTTGTTGATTGTAGCCGATGTTCCAGATACTTTCTTGAATGGAATGCCGAGAGACTGAAGGCATTTGAGACTTGCGTCGTACTCGCTGAACATGATCACGTGCGCATCATTGGCTATAACATCATTGAACAGATGCTCCACATTTTCAGTCTTGGTGTAGTTCTCGGAAACGAATCTTATATCTACTGCCTGTTTGTCTTCCATATCATCAGATTGCAAGACCATGTTATCATTGGTGATGGGCGTCCTGCAGATTGGGCACAGCGCATTGGTTCTGGTCGTAGCGTAAAGTGTGATGGACTCGAAATCAAACACTGTCTTGCAGCACTTCATTACCACTGGGCGTTCGATCTCACAGTATGTAATCGGATCAACGTTGGATTCCCTGATCTTCTTTTCTATATCCGCAAGACTGGTTTCCAACTTTGCAATGCACTTCTCGGCATTTCCAATCGCGGTTTGCTTCATGCGCTCGGAAGAATACTTCTGCACTTTGATCACTTCCAACTCGGCTTTCTTGTCCGTTATCTTGTTGATGATGTCCTGGCATACTACCGAAATCAAGTTATTGGATGAACTGATGGCGACGTCAAATGTTTTGATCGCCCCTTCGATATCGCCAGCGTAAATCATGCTTTGAACATGTTCAGAAACGAAATTGGACAAGACCGTCGTAAGCACAGATTTCTTGTAAGAAATTCTTGTGTGATTGTAATCAGGAACGTTGAAGGATTCGGCAATGAACTCATCATTGTTCTTCACCATCAAGTGTCTCAAAATGCCAGAATGAGTTTGCAAGATAGGATAATAAATAGGAGATCTGAAGTTGCTACCAAATAGTTGATTCATTCTAATAAGACGCTGATACGTCGCGGTCATATACCAACAAAATAGCGCAGGCGCGGTTGTATATTTCGGTATAGTAATAGAAGAGATTTCATCCACGATAACTCGAGTAAATGCAAGAGTGGGATATTGGTTCCGCATCGGAGCATACTGAGAATTTGACAGCAGCAGGATATCACTCAATACAATATTTTTATTCCTACCATAGTAGTGGAACATGCTCAGCGAAGTCTCGTTGAGTATGAAATTCTTCCACTGATTAAGTATCGTATGGGGAACAATGATCAATGCCATCTTGTAGCTTAATGGGTGATTGTATTTTGTATAGTCGGCACCGAGACGCGATATAGGATACGTAATGATCGACAGTGCTGTGAGCGTTTTGCCAGATCCTACGATATCGCAAATAAGCCCGAACTTGGATTTAAATTTGATTTGACATTCGGAATCGTCAACATCTATGAAATCAGTATTGATAATACTACACTTAACATCATGCATATTGACCATAATGCCATTCTGCTCCATATCGAGGCAGTGCCATATCAGCATGCGCTGATGAGGCTTGAGGATAGTCAGTATCTTATCTGGTTGCGCCACCTGCGCGGAGGTGGTGGGGTTGATCTCTACGATGGATGTCATTATGTATGTTTATAAAAAAATATGTCAATTTTGCAATCACTGCCACCCATGCACACGGAGCATATTGGCGTAGCTATTCTTGGCATTGGCGAGATTATATGTAGCACAACCACCCAAACGGCCGTCCTCAGATATGATAGCCTTGACCGTTATAATCAAGGATTCCACATTGATGGCAGGACTCCAGCCACTAGTAGTAAGTACTTCAGCGCATATACTGCCACCTTGAGTGACGTGTCCAGTCATCTGCATAAACGTAGGCTTGATCACGCGTACGAATGGGGGACTTAAAGGATAACTGCTTTCGAACCTTATCTCCAAGTGGATGTTGTCGATGTTGCGGGCGAGCATGTCGGAATGCAACTTCGTGTCCTTGTCGATGTTGATCAAGAGCACGTTCCACACGGTGATTTCGGTTGTCTCTAGCAGAACGAAATCGGTGATCTTGTTCTCGGCTTGCTGCTTCATGATGTTGCGGATCTCCATCATCAAGCGCTTGTTCTTCATGTTGCCGACGTACGAGAACGTGTTCTTGCTCAGCTTCGTCTTATCTCGCGCGAAGAATCGGTTTAGTTTGAACAGATTGCTGCCAGCATTGCATTTGGACACTATCAAATACTTAAGCCGTAGTTCGGAATCCTTATCAACCACATAAGTGTCCGGACCTTTCTTATATTGCTTAAGATCACCGATTACCTCAAAGACACCCACCATACATCCAAAACATGTTTCGTTATTGGAATAATGAATAGACGAACTAAGATTGTCCGATAGATAGATACCCTTACCCAAAGCAGCGCCATTGCGCATGTAAGGAGTGCCGCTGAATACTTTCAACCCAGAATCAATGATAGAATACCAATTAAGCGCGGGACTTCCATGAAACAGATACGAACTGCCATTAAACCGCGTGTCAAGCACATCGCTGTATATAAACTCGTACACAGGAGTGTCAAACATTAGAGTATGTGTTATACCAAAGTCGAGCAGTACATTCTTCAAGATATACTTGATTGCCTGATAGGTATCCTTGCCGTGGCGAGTGATGAGTTCGATATCAGTATCGATATCCTTCATGATAGAGACGATCTTGGATGCAACAACAGTCGCTTTCGCTGTGTTGATCGGGCATGGATTAACACCAGCCTTAAGTTTGGCAGAGTGCTGAGCCAAATGCATGATCAACAGAAACTCCTCATTACGCTGGTTATAAAAGTCGAACACGTAATTGTCTAATGTGTATGTATATAGCGACGCGAAGACACATTCATCAGAATCGCAAACCACAACGCCAACGGGGCAATCCGTAAAGCAAATAACACATTGACTGGCCATGATTGGTATATTTATCATATACTCGCTTCAATTTTATAAAACTGCGTTTGAGATTTGTATAGTACATACCGAACATGATCATGCGCATTATTAATTTTTATATAAAAAAAAAGAAAACAAGGACTCATACAAGCAATGGAATCATGTATCTTACGAACAATAGTATTTTATGATCAATATACTGATTCCAGCCTGTATCAACCCACAGCAGATCCCATTCCAAATCTCAGTAGCAATTGAGCGATTTTGAGCGCATTCTCTAGACATAAGTACTCTTTCGAGACATCTCTCTGTCCATTGAAGTTGACTTTCCTTTTGCTGAAGTTGTCTCTCTGTCTGCTGAAGTTGTTTCTCCATCTGGTTTATAAGGGATAAATCGGGTTGAGTATTCATTGTGTGTTACTTTAATTGATATGCTTGTTATTTTATGCTCAATTTTGATATTGACATAGAAAATACAAAGGCACTTAATATAACGTGGGATATGACAAATAAACAATACGTAGAGCTATATAAACTACTACAGTCATTACATGCCACAGAATATGATCTGTATCAGTTTATTAAGCATAAACAACTCTTAAATACATACTGATCAATATCGTTTGTTATAAAAAAGAAAGCATATGTAAAATTGACAGCGAATACATATATTATACACGAGGATTATTGTAGATACTAAAAACATATGAAGATGACCATGGAATTGCGCAATTGGATCAATCAAGATGATCTTAATTGGGGCAGCTTATCGGAAAATCCTAATGCTATTCACTTACTCGAGCAATACCAAGACAATATTATTTGGCATTGCTTATCAAGGAATACCAATGCAATTCACTTGCTCGAGCAAAACCAAGACAAGATTAACTGGGCCATATTATCCTTAAATCCTAATGCAATTTATTTACTCGAGCAGAATCAAGATAAGATCAATTGGTTCTGGTTATCCAAGAATCCAAATGCAATTCATTTACTCGAGCAGAATCAAGACAAGATTAACTGGATGTTGTTATCATCTAACCCCAATGCAATTCACTTACTCGAGCAGAATCAAGATAAGATTAACTGGAATATGTTATCAGAAAATTCGAATGCGATTCATTTACTCGAGCAGAATCAGGATAAGATTAACTGGAATCTATTATCCATGAATCCAAACGCCATTCATTTACTCGAGCAGAATCCGAACAAGATAGACTGGAATCAGTTATCTAGAAATCCCAATGCCACTCACTTACTAGAGCAGAATCAAGACAAGATAGATTGGCATTGGTTATCTAGAAATCCCAATGCCACTCATTTACTAGAACAAAACATAGACAACATTAACTGGGATGGATTATCAAAGAATTCCAATGCAATTCACTTACTAGAGCAAAACTTAAATGAGATAAACTGGTGTAGTTTATCATCCAATCCAGCGATCTTTACGTATGACTACGAAGAGATTGAGCAGTTGTATTCAAAGAAGAATCAGTGCGTAGCCGAGTGGTTCAATCAACCGCGTTTCATCGAGAAGTTCATCCAAGAGCATGGCATGGATGCTATTGATGAGTACGAAGCGTCGTACAAGTTATAGCTTTTTTTGTGATAGAATCAATCATATGCAAAATTGATAGCGATTATGAATACTATATATGAAGATAGCTATGATGATGCAATTACGCGAATGGATTAAACTCGATAAGTTGAACTGGAAGATGTTATCATTTAATCCCAATGCAATTCACTTACTCGAGCAGAACCAAGACAAGATTGACTGGACAATATTATCTCGTAACCCCAATGCAATTCAATTACTTGAACAAAATCAAGATAAGGTTGATTGGAAACGATTATCATCTAATCCAAATGCAATCCACTTACTCGAACAAAATCAAGATAAGATTGATTGGTATAATCTATCGGCGAATCCCAATGCAATTCACTTACTTAACCAGAATTCAGACAAGATAAACTGGATGCAGCTACTATACAATCCCAACGTAATTCACTTACTCGACCAGAAACATGGTGAACTATACTGGTACCAATTATCACGTCATTCTAACGCGATTCACTTACTCGAGCAAAACCAAGACAAGATATACTGGGATGAGTTATCAAAGAATCCTAATGCAATTTACTTGCTAGAGCAAACCCAAGATAAGATAGACTGGTTTTGGTTATCATCCAATCCCAATGCAATTCACTTACTTGAGCAGAATCAAGATAAGATTAACTGGAATATGCTATGTACAAATCCTAATGCGATTCACTTTATTGAACAAAACAAAGATAGAATTAATTGGGACTATCTATCACGCAATCCAGCAATCTTCACGTACGACTACGGAGAGATAAAACAGTTATATTCAGAGAAGAACAGTTGCATTACTGAATGGTTCTATCAGCCACAATTTATCACAAAGTTCGTCCAAGAGCACGGGGTGGATGCTATTGATGAATATGAGGCGTCATACAAGCTATAGCTTCTTTTTTTTTTTGCAATAGAAATATAGCATATGTAAAATTGACAGTAATGGTATATACTATATACGAAGATTGCTATAATGATGCAATTGCGTGAATGGATCAAACTTGATAAGTTGAACTGGAAAATGCTATCCAAGAATCCTAATGCAATTCACTTACTCGAGCAAAATCAAGATAAGATTAACTGGACAATGCTATCTTGTAATCCCAACGCAATTCATTTATTTGAACAGAATCAAGATAAGATTGATTGGAAACGGTTATCATCTAATCCCAATGCAATTCATTTACTTGAACAGAATCAAGATAAGATTGATTGGAAACAGTTATCATTTAATCCCAATGCAATTCATTTACTACAGCAGAATCAAGATAAAATTGATTGGAATTGGTTATCTTTAAATCCCAATGCAATTCATTTACTTAATCAGAATCCAGACAAGATTAGCTGGATGTTGTTATCCAAGAATCCAAACGCCATTCACTTACTCGAGCAGAATCCAAATAAGATTGACTGGAAAATGTTATCTTTAAATCCAAATGCAATCCACTTACTCGAACAGAATCAAGACAAGATTAACTGGTTTAGGTTATCCAAGAATCCGAATGCGATTTGCTTACTCCAGCAAAACCAAGATAAGATTAACTGGAATATGCTATGTACAAATATTAATGCAATTCATTTACTCCAGCAAAACCAAGATAAGATTAATTGGAACTATCTATCACGCAATCCAGCAATTTTCACGTACGACTACGAAGAGATAAAACAGATATATTCAGAAAAGAACAGTTGTGTAGCCGAGTGGTTTAACCAACCATGCTTCATTGCTAAATTCATCCAAGAGCATGGCATGGATGCTCTTGATCAGTATGATACTTCGTACATTCAATAGTGCAATCTCATTTTTTTATATTAATTGAATTTCTTTCATTCTTACGTATGCGTTTCTTCGCATGCTTACAAAAAAATAACCATTCGCTAATATGCACAGGATTCATTTATTGATATATGCATTCGTATGCATATATTATATCAGATTCGTGTTATACACGTTTATATTCAAAACGCGGGGGTTCCCCCTTTTTTTATTTTAAACGTATTATATTAACTATATAATCAAGATGATTCTTACGATTAACAATACCGATATTATGGTAGCCAATGGGTACATAGATTGTCTAGACATCCACAAGTTTATACAAACATTCAAGTTCGATATTGATCAACTTTACATCGATCGTTTTTGGGACAGTTTGTATACACAAACATATTGGGTTCATGTAGATTATGCTACTCTTCGTTGGATGGGTTATAATCAAGCAAGGGATCGCGACAATCGTCGAAATTATATAGAGATATTAAAAAATAATTTCATTGAATATGATGACTATGATGTTGTAAATAACGATGATAATCGAATACGCGCGGCTA